>PJUL01000012.1_pt1 | contig 421621 bp, 388 predicted proteins | sample 1512221 | NCBI WGS metagenome assembly PJUL01 (sample SAMN08177667, study PRJNA422409) | Feces metagenome, whole genome shotgun sequencing project.
CGCCCCAAGGCAAAAAACGCCCCCTCGGGGGGCAGCAAGCGCGTAGCGCGCGGCGTGGGGGCCCTTTTGCCGCCGGGCCGCCCCAAGGCAAAAAACGCCCCCTCGGGGGGCAGCAAGCGCGTAGCGCGCGGCGTGGGGGCCCTTTTGCCGCCGGGCCGCCCCAAGGCAAAAACGCCCCCTCGGGGGGCAGCAAGCGCGTAGCGCGCGGCGTGGGGGCTTTTTTCGGGGTCAGATGGTTACCGAACCTTCTCCGCAACAGTCCTGGAAAGGCCGATTTGCCACCTTTGACGCAACGCGGTAAATTGCTCCACTTGCGCCGGCCTGCCTATCCGAAGCCGGTGCGTTGAGGCGGATGGCCAGGGACACCTCCCACCCATCCCGCAGCAGTTACACCTGCCGTTGGCCGCGCCACAAGCGTGTGTTGCCAAGGCTTCCATTTCGACCTCCAGCGTCCCCCAGGGGCGTTTGCACTGCGTTCTGTCGAGCGTGTGCCGGGTCGGCAAGGTGTCCGGGTGGCGTGGCTCCGTGAGCCGCTAAGCGCCGGATCATGTTGTCGTAGCCGGTATGGGTTCAGTTGCCGCCGTATCCGGGCGAGCAGCAGGCAGGGTTTGCAGGGCCGGTACTGAAAGGAATGACAACATGGAACTGAATGGCGCCGATATCGTCGTGCGCTGCCTGGCCGAAGAAGGCGTGGAACACGTTTTCGGCTACCCCGGCGGCGCGGTGCTTTACATCTACGACGCGATTTTCAAGCAAGACAAATTCCAGCATATCCTGGTGCGCCACGAGCAGGCCGCCGTGCATGCCGCCGATGCCTATTCGCGCTCGTCGCAGAAGGTCGGCGTCTGCATCGTGACCAGCGGCCCGGGCGTGACCAATGCCGTCACCGGCATCGCCACCGCCTATATGGACTCCATCCCGATGGTGATCATCAGCGGGCAGGTGCCCACTGCGGCCATCGGCGAGGACGCCTTCCAGGAATGCGACACCGTCGGCATCACGCGTCCCTGCGTCAAGCACAACTTCCTGGTGCGCGACGTCAAGGATCTGGCCGAAACCATGCGCCGCGCGTTCTACATCGCGCGCACCGGCCGTCCCGGCCCGGTGCTGGTGGATATCCCCAAGGACATCACCGTCGCGCAGTGCAAATACACGCCGCCCAAGGGCGAGATCTCGATGCGTTCCTACGCGCCCGTCAACAAGGGCCACCAGGGGCAGATCAAGAAGGCCGTGCAGATGCTGCTGGCGGCCGAGCGTCCGATGATCTACACGGGCGGCGGGGTCATCCTGTCGAACGCCGCGCCGGAGCTCAACAAGCTCGTGACGCAGCTGGGCGCGCCTTGTACCAGCACCCTGATGGGGCTGGGCGGCTATCCCGCCAGCAGCGGCCAGTTCGTGGGCATGCCCGGCATGCACGGCACGTACGAAGCCAATATGGCGATGCAGCACTGCGACGTGCTGCTGGCCATCGGCGCACGCTTCGACGACCGCGTGATCGGCAATCCCAAGCACTTCGCGCAGAACGCCCGCAAGATCATCCATATCGACATCGATCCCTCGTCGATCTCCAAGCGCGTGCGCGTGGACGTGCCGATCGTGGGCAACGTGAAGGACGTCCTGGCCGACCTCAGCGCGCAGTACGACATCGCCGCCGCCGAGCACAAGCCCGCCTCCATCGCCAAGTGGTGGGAGCAGGTCGAGACCTGGCGCGGCAAGGAATGCCTGAAGTTCGCCAACTCGGACGAAGTCATCAAGCCGCAGTACGTGGTGGAGAAGCTCTGGGAAGTGACGGGCGGCGACGCCTTCGTGACCTCCGACGTGGGCCAGCACCAGATGTGGGCGGCGCAGTACTACAAGTTCGACAAGCCGCGCCGCTGGATCAACTCCGGCGGCCTGGGCACCATGGGCGTCGGCCTGCCGTACGCCATGGGCGTGCAGATGGCCAATCCCGGGCACGACGTGGCCGTCATCACCGGCGAAGCGTCCATCCAGATGAACATCCAGGAACTGTCGACCTGCCACCAGTACCGCCTGACGCCGAAGATCGTCTGCCTGAACAACCGCTTCCTGGGCATGGTCCGGCAGTGGCAGCAGATCGACTACGGTTCGCGCTATTCCGAGTCGTACATGGATTCGCTGCCCGATTTCGTCAAGGTGGCCGAGGCCTATGGCCACGTGGGTCTGCGCATCGAGCGCCCGGCTGACGTCGAGCCCGCGCTGCGCGAGGCGTTCAAGAAGCACAAGGACCGCCTGGTCTTCCTGGACTTCATCACCGACCGCACCGAAAACGTGTGGCCGATGGTCAAGGCCGGACGCGGGTTGACCGAAATGCTGCTCGGCTCTGAAGACCTGTAAGGAGGCCACCCATGAAGCACGTGATTTCCGTCCTCCTCGAAAACGAACCTGGCGCGCTGTCGCGCGTGGTGGGCCTGTTTTCCGCGCGGGGCTACAACATCGAGACCCTGACCGTGGCCCCCACCGAGGACGCCACGCTGTCGCGCATGACCATCGTGACCACCGGGTCCGACGAGATCATCGAGCAGATCACCAAGCACCTGAACCGCCTGGTGGACGTCGTCAAGGTCGTCGACCTGACCGAAGGCGCGCACATCGAGCGCGAGCTGATGCTCGTGAAGGTGCGCGCCGTCGGCAAGGAGCGCGAGGAAATGAAGCGCATGGCGGACATCTTCCGCGGCCGCATCATCGACGTGACCGACAAGTCCTACACCATCGAATTGACGGGGGTGCAGGAAAAAGTACAGGCCTTCCTGGAGGCCCTGGACCGCAGTGCCATCCTTGAAACCGTGCGCACCGGCGTGTCCGGCATCGGACGCGGTGAACGGATTCTGAAGATCTGACCGGCCTGCCGGCCGAGCCTCACCCTACATCTGAACTGAACAATATCCAAAATACTGGAATCTGGAGCACAACCATGAAAGTTTTCTACGACAAAGACTGCGACCTGTCCCTCATCAAAGGCAAGACCGTTGCCATCATCGGCTACGGTTCGCAAGGTCACGCGCACGCGCAGAACCTGCACGAATCGGGCGTGAAGGTCATCGTCGGCCTGCGCAAGGGCGGCGCCTCGTGGAACAAGGCCGCCAACGCCGGCCTGGAAGTCAAGGAAGTCGCGGACGCCGTCAAATCGGCCGACATCGTCATGATGCTGCTGCCCGACGAGAACATCGCTTCGGTCTACAACAAGGAAGTGCACGCCAACATCAAGGCCGGCGCCGCCCTGGCGTTCGCCCACGGCTTCAACGTGCACTACGGCCAGGTCGTGCCGCGTGAAGACATCGACGTCATCATGATCGCGCCGAAGGCTCCGGGCCACACCGTGCGCAACACGTACAAGCAAGGCGGCGGCGTGCCCCACCTCGTGGCCGTGTACCAGGACAAGTCGGGCGCCGCGCGTGACGTGGCCCTGTCGTACGCCAGCGCCAACGGCGGCGGCCGTGCCGGCATCATCGAAACCAACTTCCGCGAAGAAACCGAAACCGACCTGTTCGGCGAACAGGCCGTGTTGTGCGGCGGTACCGTCGAGCTGATCAAGGCCGGTTTCGACACGCTGGTGGAAGCCGGCTACGCGCCCGAAATGGCGTACTTCGAGTGCCTGCACGAACTGAAGCTGATCGTCGACCTGATCTATGAAGGCGGCATCGCCAACATGAACTACTCGATTTCGAACAACGCCGAGTTCGGCGAGTACGAAACGGGTCCGAAGATCGTTACGGACGAAACCCGCAAGGCCATGCGCCAGTGCCTGACGGACATCCAGACCGGCGAATACGCCAAGAAGTTCATCCTGGAAAACACCGCCGGCGCCCCGACGCTGACCTCGCGCCGCCGCATCAACGCGGAATCGCAGATCGAGCAGGTGGGTGGCAAGCTGCGCGCCATGATGCCCTGGATCGCCGCCAACAAGCTGGTGGACAAGTCCAAGAACTGATCCCGGACACCGCGCGGGGTTCCGTCCCCGCGCAATCAGGGTCAGAACGGCATGCCTTATACGGGCATGCCGTTTTTTTTGCCGTTCCGGTTCAATCGCAGGTATGCCTCTTGCTGCGGCCCGCAAGCGGGGCCAGATGGGTTAACCTTTCAGTGTTCGTTGTAAGTTATTGAGACCATGCCCAATTTTTCCATGCGCGATTCCGAGAACCGCCACCGAAGCATCTACCTGCTGCCCAACGCGTTCACCACCGCGGCGTTGTTCGCGGGGTTCTACGCCGTCGTGCAGGCCATGAACGACCGCTTCGAAGTCGCTGCCATCGCCATCTTCGTCGCCATGGTGCTGGACGGCATGGATGGCCGCGTGGCGCGCCTGACCAACACCCAGTCGGCCTTCGGCGAACAGTACGACTCGCTTTCCGACATGACGTCCTTCGGCGTGGCCCCCGCGCTGGTCATGTACGAATGGATCCTGAACGACCTGGGCCGCTGGGGCTGGCTGGCCGCCTTCGTGTACGTATCGGGCGCCGCGCTGCGCCTGGCGCGCTTCAACACCAATATCGCCGTAGTGGACAAGCGCTACTTCCAGGGGCTGCCCAGCCCGGCCGCGGCCGCGTTGGTGGCGGGCTTCGTGTGGCTGGCGGTGGACAACAAGCTGCCCATCCACGACAGCCTGATGGCATGGGTCGCGTTCACGCTCACCATGTACGCGGGCATCACCATGGTGTCGAACGCGCCGTTCTTCAGCGGCAAGAGCTTCGCGCTGGGCCGCAGCGTGCCGTTCTGGGGCATCCTGCTGGTGGTCGCCGTGTTCGTGTTCGTGTCCAGCGATCCTCCGGTGGTGCTGTTCGGCCTCTTCGTGCTGTACGGCCTGTCGGGCTGGATCACCTGGGCGTGGCGCTGGAACCGGGCTCGCCGCCTGACGCAGGAACGCCGGGGCCACACGTCCTGATCCGGTCCCAACAGGCAGAAAAAAACCCGCCGCGGCGGGTTTTGCTTTGCAAGTGAAGCCTGGACTCACCACCGCATGAACCGGTCGTCGTCGTACATCGGGTCCGGGCCGGGGTGGAAATGCGTGACCTTGTTGCCGTCGCGGCCCATGTACACGTACATCAGCGAATTCCAGACGCTGTTTTCCTTGTAGCGGTACGACCAGATCACTTCGCGCTTTTCGCCCAGGCCGGCTTCGTCGATGCGGGCGGGCGGGCCGAATTCGCAGCGCACGCGGTCGGGGCCCCAGTCTCCGACTTCCAGCACCTTGAAGTGGGCGTCCGTCAGCAGCGGCACGACGCGGTCTACGCGGCCGTCGGTGCCGACGTTGGTGCCCCAGGCGTACTGGCCCATGGGCTGTTGCGTCCAGATGACGCGGCGCCCGCCGCCGGCCTGCGGGCATTCGAAGTTGGGACGGCCGAACTGGGCCAGGACGTCGACGTAGGGCGTGCCAGGCTGGACCTGGGCCAGGTTCGCGCAGGCCGCCAGGCCGGCTAGCGCCGCGGCGGCGAGCGTGGTGCGGGCGATTCTGTAATATTTAGACATATTCATCTCCTGCGGAGGTCGGATCGCGGCCTTCCGGCCCCGGTAGGGGCGCCGGCCCGGCTCGTTGGGGTAATTCTAGCGAATCAGCTATAATCATCGAGCTTTATCAAGTGTATTGATTCTGCAAGATACTTTGCGCTGGCCACAGCGGCCTGGAAGTTAGGCTTTGACCCGTGCTTTAGGATTGAGGAAGACTCGACTGAGGAAAACTCAAGACTAAAGGCATCCAAGCATAGTCCGGGCACTGTTTGAGTCATCATTGGCAGCAGTGAGAAAGCGAATTCAGCCAGGTTCGCGCAAAATTTTTCCAAACCACGTCAGGGCGCCTCGGCCCTGTCGCATGTCCGAAGAGGTCATTAATGTCTGTAGCTGACATCAAGAAATCCGATATCGTTGCGCAATTCCAACGCGCTCAAGGCGATACCGGCTCCCCCGAAGTCCAGGTGGCTCTGCTCACCGCCCGTATCAACGAGCTGACCGGTCACTTCAAAGAACACATGAAGGATCACCACTCGCGCCGCGGTCTGCTGCGCATGGTCAGCCGTCGCCGCAAGCTGCTCGACTATCTCAAGGGCCGCAATCCCGATTCGTACCGCGCACTGATCGAAAAACTCGGTCTGCGCAAGTGATCGACGGGGCTGGCTCCCCATGACGCAACCGTGGTCGGTGCGACGTATGTCGCGACGGCCACGGTTTTTCATTTGTAAGGAATAATCGTCATGTTCAATAAAGTGACAAAATCGTTCCAGTACGGCCAGCATACGGTCGTCCTGGAAACTGGCGAGATCGCTCGCCAGGCCTCCGGCGCCGTGGTGGTGTCGATCGAGGACACCGTCGTCCTGGCCACCGTCGTGGCTTCCAAGAAGGCCAAGCCCGGCCAGACGTTTTTCCCGCTGACCGTCGACTACATCGAGAAGACCTACGCCGCCGGCCGCATCCCCGGCGGGTTCTTCAAGCGTGAAGGCAAGCCCTCCGAAAAGGAAACGCTGACCTCGCGCCTGATCGACCGTCCCCTGCGTCCGCTGTTCCCCGAAGACTTCTACAACGAAGTCCAGGTGGTCATCCACACGCTGTCGGTCAATCCCGAGATCGATCCCGACATCGCCGCCATGATCGGCGCCTCGGCCGCGCTGGCCATTTCGGGCATCCCGTTCAACGGCCCGATCGGCGCCGCGCGCGTGGGCTACATCGATGGCCAGTACGCCATCAACCCGACCGCCTCGCAGCTGAAGTCCTCCAAGCTGGACCTGGTCGTCGCCGGCACCGAAAACGCCGTGCTGATGGTGGAATCGGAAGCGCAGCAGCTGTCCGAAGAAATCATGCTGGGCGGCGTGGTCTACGGCCACGAGCAAATGCAGGCCGTCATCAACGCCATCCACGAACTGGTCAAGGACGCCGGCAAGCCCGATTGGGACTGGCAGCCGCCCGCCAAGGACGAGGCCCTGATCGCCGCTGTGACCGCAGCCGCCCAGGAAGGCCTGAACGCCGCCTACCAGATCCGCGAAAAGCAGGCCCGCACCGCCAAGCTACGTGAAGTGTCGGCCGACGTGTCGGCCAAGCTGGCTGCCGCCGCCGCCGAAAAGGGCGAAGCGCTGCCGGACGCCGTCACCGTCGACAACATCATGTTCTCGCTCGAATCCTCGATCGTGCGCGGCCAGATCCTCAACGGCGAACCGCGTATCGACGGCCGCGACACCCGCACCGTGCGCCCCATCAGCGTGCGTCTGGGCGTGCTGCCCCGCGCGCACGGCAGCGCCCTGTTCACCCGTGGTGAAACCCAGGCGCTGGTCGTTGCCACGCTTGGCACCAAGCAGGACGAGCAGATCATCGACGCGCTCATGGGCGAGTACCGCGACCGCTTCATGCTGCACTACAACATGCCTCCGTTCGCCACCGGCGAAACGGGCCGCATCGGCGTGCCGAAGCGCCGCGAAATCGGCCACGGCCGCCTGGCCAAGCGCGCGCTGATCCCGCTGCTGCCGGCCCCTGAAGACTTCCAGTACACGATCCGCATCGTGTCGGAAATCACCGAGTCCAACGGCTCGTCGTCGATGGCTTCGGTCTGCGGCGGCTCGCTGGCCATGATGGACGCCGGCGTGCCGGTCAAGGATCACGTGGCCGGCGTGGCCATGGGCCTGATCCTGGACGGCGGCAAGTTCGCCGTGCTGACGGACATCCTGGGCGACGAAGATCACCTGGGCGACATGGACTTCAAGGTCGCGGGCACCGAAAACGGCGTCACCGCACTGCAGATGGACATCAAGATCCAGGGCATCACCAAGGAAATCATGCAGGTGGCGCTGGCCCAGGCCCGCGAAGGCCGCCTGCACATCCTGGGCAAGATGAAGGAAGCGCTGGACGGTTCGCGCGGCGAGCTGTCGGCTTTCGCTCCGCGCATGCTGACCATCAAGATCAACCCCGAGAAGATCCGCGACGTGATCGGCAAGGGCGGCGCCACCATCCGCGCGCTGACCGAAGAAACCGGCACGCAGATCGACATCTCCGACGACGGCACGATCGTGATCGCCAGCGTCGACGAAGCGCAGGCCAAGGAAGCCCAGCGTCGCATCGTCGAACTGACCGCCGACGTCGAAGTGGGCCAGATCTACGAAGGCTCGGTGTTGCGCCTGCTGGACTTCGGCGCCATCGTGCAAGTGCTGCCGGGCCGCGACGGCCTGCTGCACATCTCGGAGATCGCCAACTACCGCATCGCCAACATCAACGATGTGCTGAAGGTCGGCCAGCAAGTCCGCGTCAAGGTCATCGAGGCCGACGACAAGGGCCGCCTGCGCCTGTCGATCAAGGCCATCGGCGGGATCGAGCAGCAGCAAGCCGCTGCGGCTCCCGAAGCCGCTCCGCAATCCGAACCGCAAGCCGAATAAGCCTGCGTAACCGGTAGTGCAGGAAACGGCGCCTCAGGGCGCCGTTTTTTTTGGCCGCCTGGAGGCGGCGCCCGGCGGCCGACGTCTCCCAAATTCCCCCACTTCCTGTAAAGTCTTGCGCGAAGAGCAAGGCCGGCCCATGCCGAAGGCGGCCTTCGGGGCGTTTTCGCGCGGGGGGAAATGGATGATCAAGGCATGACCGGATGGCTGAAATCCGCTGGCGCGGCGGCGCTGCTCGCGACTTTGCTGGCGGGCTGCATGAGCAGTCCCGGGCCGGGCCAGCGCGGGCCCAAGAGCGAGGACATGTCCGCCGACCAGTTCGGCCAGACCGATTTCAACCGCACCGTCACGCTGGAGGTGCGCGACAACCTCGCCAGCCTCTATGTGCTCCTGGACAAGCTCTATCGGCGCAATCCGCGCGAGTGGCGCAAGACCGGCGCGGCGGACCAGGCGAAGGCGGTGGCGCTGGTCAAGCATGCCATCGAAGTCCGGATCCCGCCCGCCGACCTGGCCGGGCTGCGCGACATCCAGATCCTGGCCGTGTCGCTCGACCCCAACTATGCCGGCGACCGCGTCGGCGCGTTCATCTACGGCCTGGCCGACACCATCATCGCCGCGCACAACGGGAAAACCCGGCTGTACGCCACGGACGCGCTGGACGGGCAGCGGGTCTACAATGCCGCACGGAACGTCGAGGCCGCCGCCTGGCTGCTGGCGTCCCGCCGGAACAGCCAGGGCGAGCCCCTGCTGCTGGCCAATGAAATGTCCCAGAACGCCACGAACCTCAGCTTTGAGCGCGAATTCGGCGCCATCATCGGCCGGTTGGACCTGATCGCCAACCTGCTGGGCGAGAACGCGCGGCGCATCGGGATCAACTACGCGCAAGGCCTGCTGCTCTTCAATTTCCTGCCGGTGCGTTAACAGGATTTCCATCGTGATCGATATCGCCTCCATTCAGACTGCCCGCGAGAACCTGCGCGGCCAGGTGCTGAAGACCCCGTTTACCCTTTCCCGCACGCTGTCCGACATCTTCGGCGCCGAAATCTGGCTGAAGTTCGAGAACCTGCAGTTCACGGCGTCGTTCAAGGAGCGGGGCGCGCTGAACCGCATGCTGACGCTGTCGGACGCCGAGCGCGCGGCGGGCGTGATCGCCGTGTCGGCGGGCAACCATGCCCAGGGAGTGGCCTACCATGCGCAGCGCATGGGCGTGCCGGCGGTGATCGTGATGCCGCGCTTCACGCCCACCGTGAAGGTCGCCAATACGCGCCGTTTCGGCGCCGAAGTGGTGCTGGCGGGCGACACCTTCGACGACGCCAAGGCGCGCGGCTACGAACTGGCGCAGGAACGCGGGCTGACCATGATCCATCCGTATGACGACGAAGCCGTCATTTCGGGGCAGGGCACGGTGGCCCTTGAAATGCTGGAAGACCAGCCGCAACTGGACACGCTGGTCATCGCGATCGGCGGGGGCGGCCTGATTTCCGGGATCGCCACCGCGGCCAAGGCGCTCAAGCCCGGCATCGAGATCGTGGGCGTGCAGACCGAACGCTTTCCGTCCATGTATGCGGCGGTCAACGGCGTGTCCATGCCGCAGGGGCAGTACACCATCGCCGAAGGCATCGCCGTAAAATCGCCCGGCGCGCTGACGCAGCCTATCGTGAGCCAACTGGTCGACCGGATCGAACTGGTGTCCGAGAGCGATATCGAGCACGCCATCGTGGTGTTGCTGGAAATCGAAAAGACCGTCGTCGAAGGCGCCGGCGCGGCGGGCCTGGCCGCGCTGCTGCATGCGCAGGAAGCCGGCGCCAGCCCCTACCAGGGCAAGCGCATCGGCCTGGTGCTGACCGGCGGCAATATCGACCCGCTGATGCTGGGCGAACTGATCGAGCGCGGCATGGTGCGCGCCGGGCGCCTGGCCCGCATCCGCGTGGACCTGCGCGACCTGCCGGGCGCGCTGGCCCATGCCACCAAGCTCATCGCCGACGCGCAGGCCAACATCACCGAGGTGCACCACCAGCGCGCCTTTACCTCACTGCCGGTGCGCAACGTCGAAGTGGATTTCGTGCTGCAGACCCGCGGGCACGAGCACATCCAGGAAGTGATAGAAGTGCTGAACGCCGCCGGATTCGCCGCCAGCAATCACGACCACTGAGCGGCGCCGCTCGGATTCAGGCCGCCGGCGCGGCGTCTCGCGCCAGCAGGTTCTTCAGGCCGTACAGCCGCTCGCGGTGCAGCGTCGCCGACAGCGGCTCGGGCTCGCGCCCCAGCGCGACGTAGTCGGCGGGCACCTGCGCCACCGCGGCGCGGATCGGGTCGGCGCCGGCCTGCCACCATTGCACCAGCATGCGGTCGGGGTTGTAGACGTCCAGCCCCTGGCGACGCAACTCCGAGCGGTTGAAATCCTTCAGGTTCCACGTCAGGACCTGCACCACCGGCGGTTGTTGCAGGCCGCAGCGGGCGCGGCGCGCCAGGCCGGCCGCGATCACGTGAAAATCCTTGGGGTCGCTGTAGCGCAGGGACGCTTCGTAGACTTGCGTGTCCACCTCCCGGGCGGCGGGAAAGCGCGCATTCATGTCGTCCCACAACTCGTTCATGACCTCGGGCGGTATGGTCCAGATGCGCGAGGCGTTGCGGCGCCATTCCTCGCCGATGCGGTCGGTCCAGACCGGCACGAACACGCCGGCCTCGGCCAGCCGCAACAGCAGGCGGCGCAGGATGCCGGACATGAGGACGCAGGCGTCGAGGACGATGAAGGGGGCAGTGGCGGGAGCGGCGGTCAAGATGCTATTCGGGGGCGGGCCGGAGCGGGGCCGCGGCGCGGGCCCCGGCGGCATGGCCGGTAAGGAAAAGAGGCGAGGCGCAAGAATAATGGTTTTTCGGCTCGTCGGGGAACGGCGGGGCCGCCCCGCCTAGGCCAGGTCGGCGCGCAAGGCGTTGCAATGACGCACCAGATTGCGGCGCGACGACAGGAATTGCTTGAGCGGCGTGTCGATGGCGTAAAAGTGGATATTGGCCAGGAAACCGTAGAGGCCCGCGTCCACGCTGCCTGGATTGGGGCCGAAAACGAAATCCTTGTCGCCCAGCAGATCGGCGATGACTTCCAGGTCGGCGACCCCGCGCGCGTAGACGTCGTCGGGCGCGTAGCGGCCGATGCCCTGGTAGTGGTAGCGCTGGAAGTTGTATTGCCGGGCGGCCTCCATCTGTTCGGGCGACACGTCCGGATGGGTGTCCAGCAGCGCCTTCCTGAAGATCGGCCAATAGCGGTCGTCGCGCCAGCGCGAATACGACATGACCCAGTACAGATCGTCCAGCGTGCGGCGGATCAACAGGTCCAGCCCGTGCTGCTGCGGGGTGAGGGCGCTGTCTATCGTCAGTTCGTAGCGCCGCTTCAGGTAGGCGATGATGGCGTCGCTGTCGCCGATGGCCAGGTCGCCGTCCACCACGTAGGGCAACTGCCCCCGCGGCGCCGATTGCACGTCGAGGGTGTGCCGGTGGTCGAACGGCAGCCGGCACAGCTTCAGGAAGGCGTAGATCTTCAGGCCGTAGGGATTGTTGTCCTCAAGCCCATAGAGTCCGGGGTACGAGAATAGGGTGATCATGGGACGCTCCCTGGTTGCCGGACTAGATTAAATCGATAGCCGGGATCGCGGGCGCCCAATTTCATGGGGACGGAGACGAACCGCAGACTGGCTCCTGTGCTTTTGCCGGTGTCTGCAACAGGGGCGGCATCCATTTTTGCCGCTGCATGACCCGTAGTGGCAGTGTAAAGTCAAAAATAACGCACGTTACATTGAAGGGATTCTGTATTTGGTAACCCTGATTGGACCTAATGTAAAGTCATTGCCCTGCAAGACGGATGGGACCAGCAGAAGCTCCCTGGTGTCGGCGTCTATATAAAAAACCAGACGCTTCTTGAACCAGAATCGAGGGGTCTTATAAAATCTGGATTCAGAAAGCGTGGGATGATCAGCCGTCATCCAGTAGAGACTTGTGTAGTCATATGGGGCGCCTCCTTTAATATCTACGATGACTCGGGTAATCAGGTTTTCGTTCCGAGTAAGATCTTCTTTCCGAGGGCCGGTATTAATAATAAAAATCCCAGTGGTTTCGGAGTTTCTATATTTATTCTTTCCGTCAACGGTCTTGCTGTTCCAGACTTCCAGCTGACTAGATTTATAAGTTTCATCGAAGGCGATGTCGGAATCACTGAGGTCGGCTATCGATGTTTTCGCATATTTTCCTATCCTATAGGATGACATATCAGTGGGAATGGCGGATGGAAATACATAAACACTATAGGCAATCCAGACGGCGTAAAAAAATGACAAAACCATAAGAAATATATGGCCGAAACGATGTGTCTGGAACTGCCAATTGGTCAGTCCGTCCGCCGTAAAACGCTCATTTTTCGTTAGGAGCAGGCCAATCATAATTATGACGTAAGGTACGGCCAGAAATGCGTAACGCGGCAGTCCATGAAAAATGATGTTGGGCAGCACGATAATTAGCGGAATGGTCGCGATGAGCGTCCAGGGTGGAGTATGTTTCTTAATTAACCAAGGCATTGCAATCGTCGCAGGCACGACGAAAATTATTTGCGAAATAAAGGCCGCGCGTTGGAGAAGTATGCCAGGATGAGTGAGATTTTCGTCCCAAACATCTCCCCACATGTTGTTCATGTATCCGAACAACCTCCACCTAATATAGGCGCCGGGTGACGCCAAGAAGTTCCCATCAACAACATCCGAAAGACTCTTTTTTGCCGTATCGTCCATGTCCAAAAAATATGGAACAGCTCCCCAGATTTGCGGGCCATTTGTCGCTTCTGTTAAGGGGATGAATCCCCCGAGCAAGAAGTAATTTCGGATCCACCAAGGTGCCATGATGAAGCAAAAGCCGCCTGCGAAGGACGCGATCTGCTTGGTGAAATTAGGCCTGTTGCCTTTGTAGATAGCAAGATAAACAATGCCAAGTACGACAAACGGCACTGCTTGCGCGCGAACGTGGGTGGCGGCTGCGAGGACGACGCCAGAGGCGGCCAATACCCAAGGCCTCTGATGTTCTGCTCCCCTTAGAAATAAATGAATTGCCCACAGGAACAGTGTCATGAATAACTGTTCTGTGAGCATCCTGTCTGTGTTGTATAAAAACCCTGGATAGATGGCGGCAACAGTTAATGCGATCATCAAGCCGACGGGTGATGCTCTCAATTCCTTCAATATTCTATATATCAACCAGAACGAAATTATGCTTAAGATGATGTTGGATAAGAGGACGTTCTTTGTGTCTTCGCCGAAAATTCCATATATCGCGGCTATGTAAATTGGGAATCCCGGTGAGAGATTTGCGGTGGGGGTTACCTCCGTTTTTCCATTGAACATCTCGCCGGTCACGTCGCGTGTAAATGTATGGTGATGTATAAGATTGAGAGCGCTGAAATGATAAGTCTCCTCGTCACCCGCAACTATTTGTCGATCGATGTTGGGCACGGTGGCGCGCAAACCAATCGCGACGGAGAAAATAACCCCAAGCAGAAGGCCGATCCACTGATGATTCTTAAGCACTACGCGATCCAGATATTCGTCAATTATGGGAAAAAGTTCTTTGAGCATCGCCCGCGCCCAGTCGGACGTTTCGTTCCGGCAACGGGAGGCGTGGTGTTTCGGAAAGGAGCAGCAAATAGTGTTCCTGGCCATGCATCGCACCCGAGGCCGGGCGTCGCAAAGGCGCAGGTGGGCGCGAACAGGCCCTGAGTTGCCAGTAGGGGGTAGCTGTGATTGCCGGAGCGATGCGGGCGGCAGCCTGGTATGTGCTTGGCGCTTGCCAGGGTGAGAGAATTGGCAAGCAGAGTGCGCGATCGGGCAGCGAGGCATATCTTGCAGCGTCGACTGCCGATCTAGTGGGGGCCGACAGCTACGAAGCCCCGGACAGTCTCCCGGTGCACACGAACAGATATGCTCCACTGGCAAGGGATTGCGATGTAGCCATGGAGGGGCTGCGGGCAGCGGAGGCGCGGTTGAAGTCCTGCTTTTGCCAAACCCGGCAAATAGTTGATAACAAAAATTGAATTTTTGTTATGATCCGCGCGAGTCACTTACAGGGAAGAGCGGGACATGAGCTGGTTGGATTTTTTTTCCAAGACGAAGTACGCGACCTTTGATGAGGCGCTGGCCCAAGTGTCGGCAGCCACTCAAGAGGGGGAAACCCCCGAGGATTGGCAAAAAGTCACTACCCACAAGGCTTGGTTTGATCGTCCCGACGCGTTGAAGCATGTCGAATCCATGCGCGTTGAGCATCAGCTCTCCGCTGAGCGGACGAACATGCTTCGAAACTGGGTGACGGAAGGGTATATTGTCCTGAACAAGGCAATTCCTGAAGCGGATATCGATGGTGTCGTGGATTTCATTGAAGATCTCTTTACGACAGATACAGCCAATCCCGACATTACACTGTTGGGATATACGCTTGACCCGAAGGGGAAGGGGGCTGCTGTGCCTCATGCAGAGGTCGTCAAGCTCTCGCCCGCCGAACGCCAAGCGAATGCCCGCCTCACTCCGTGGCGGATACATGAACTGTGGACTCAGTGTGACGCCGCCAAACGGATCTACCAGAATCAGGAATTGACGGACCTCTGTTCGCTGATTTTCGGACGTCCTGCCTATCCGCGCTCAACGATCAATTTCTACCTCGGCAGCCAACAGGAATTGCACCAGGACATGACCGTATTCCATGTCTTTCCTGGGAACTACCTGATCGGCGCATGGGTCGCTTTGGAAGACATTTCGATCGATAGCGGCCCGTTGCGCTATGCCCCCAAAACGCATTTGGCTCGGCCTTACAAGAAGCTGCCTAACCATCCGCAAACTACCTTGCGGACATGCGACCTCGCCGATTACCCCGGCTACTATGCCTATACCAATCGCCTGGCCGACAAGCAAGGTGGCGCCAAACCGTTCTTAGCCAAGAAGGGCGATGTTTTCCTCTGGCACGGGATGCTCGTGCATGGCGGCAGCCCTGTCAACAATCCGGCCCTCACCCGCAAGAGCATGGTGATTCACTATCTTACTGACGGTGTGGATCAAACGGACAAGATTACGGGCCCGTTCAATTGGGGCTGATTCCCGAATAGGCCTTTTGGTCGTCTGGTTTTGGTGGTTGATTTTTTGTTTCCTGCGGCGCGAGAAACTCTCTTCGCCCGCAGCACCTCGCCACTCAAAACGAGTAATCGTGCCTTGGGTGTTTAGTCTTTCGGCTCTTGAAGAACAGGCGGACCTGGGGCCCGTCAGGCTAAGCACGAATACCACGGCCGCCCGCCAGCGATTGTCTTAGGGCGTATCGTCGGCATAGGCTCGCGCTCAGTCCTGCTTGGTCGGGACCATGCCTTGGTACATCAGCTTGGCGATTGGGAGCGGGCATTATGGCCGCGTTCCCGCTCTTTACGCTGCGCTTGCCAGCCCTTCTCGCGCTGACCTCGTCGGTGTGTGGATACTTGCGCGCCCTGAACCATCGATGAAGCTGACGTAGGGGTGCGCAATCCGACGCACAGTGATGCTGCGGGTGGTGCCCGAGACCGGAATCGAACCGGTACGGCCGCGAGGCCGAGGGATTTTCTTACCACTTCGGCTTTCGCCGCCAGCGCGGGGCGCTGTTCGTGGTCTGGAGCACGCCTTCACCATAGCCTTGCGGCCGTAGGTGCCCGCCGTCTGCTCTCTACACCTTCCCCGGCCTTTCAGCGGGGCTTGGCTCGGCGTTGGCTCGGAACGGGTCCAGGGCATTCGCCGAGTTTGACGGGCTACACCTTTGGAGTTTCCTCCAAAGGGCTCAAATTAGTTCAAGTCCCTTGTGTCTACCAATTTCACCACTCGGGCATTGCGCGGCCCTGGAAGGGCCGGCAGCGGGCGAGACTATACCATCCCGGGGCCGGACATAAGCACGCCCGGCGGGTCCGGCGGTCAGGAGATGAACTGCACCGGCGGGCGGGGGCGTTCATCGACGGTCAGGGAGAAGACGTCCGGGCGCGAATAGTGGCCCACCACGTCGAAGTCGTAGCGGGCGCGCACCAGTTCTTCCGTGTCCACCTGGGCGGTCAGCAGGCCGGCCTTGCTGCGCAGCGGGCCGGCCAGCACGTCTCCCAGCGGGCCGACGATGACCGACCCGCCGTTGATCAGCGGCCGGCCGGCGTCCCAGCCGGGCACGTCCTGGCCCAGCTCGGCGGGCGAGGGCTGCACCTGGCAGGCGCTGACCACGAAGCAGCGGCCTTCGTGGGCGATGTGGCGCATCGAGCATTGCCAGATGTCGCGCTCGTCCACCGTCGGCGCGCACCAGATTTCTACGCCCTTGGCGTACATGGCGGTGCGCAGCAGCGGCATGTGGTTTTCCCAGCAGATGGCGCCGCCGATGCGGCCGGCGGCCGCGTCGATGACGGGCAGGGTGGAGCCGTCGCCCTGGCCCCAGATCAGGCGTTCGGTGCCGGTCGGCATGAGCTTGCGGTGCTTGGCGGCCAGGCCGGCGCCGGGTTCGAAGAAGAGCGCGGTACAATACAGCGTGCTGCCGCCGCGTTCGATCACGCCCACGACCAGGCTGGCGCCGGTGCGCTGCGACAGGCCGGCCAGCGCGTCGGTCTCGGGGCCGGGCACGTCGATGGCGTTCTCGTAATAGCGGGCATAGGCTTCGCGGCCTTCGGGCAAGCGGTAGCCCAGGCGGGTGCCGAAGATCTCGCCCTTGGGATAGCCGCCCAGCAACGCTTCCGGCATGACGACGAGCGATGCGCCGGAGGCGGCGATTTCGCTTTCATAGGACAGGATGTGCTCCAGGGTCCGGGCCTTGCCTTCGGGAGAGGAGCCTATCTGCAGCGCGGCAACGGTTTTCGTGGTCATGTCGATGGTCTCGATGGGTGGGGAGGAAGGGCGATGCGACTTAGTGTCGGGCGCGTCCTAAAATCAATCAATCCTGCCCAGAGATAAATGATATGAACAAGATTGATATCGAATCGACGGATCTGAATCTGCTCAAGGTCTTCGAGGCGATCTATGACGAGGGCGGGGCGGGCCGCGCGGCCTTGCGCCTGGGCGTAACGCAGTCGGCCGTCAGCGCCGCGCTGGGCCGCTTGCGGGTCCTGTACGGAGATGCGCTGTTCACCCGCACCGGCAGGGGCCTGGCGCCCAGCCTGCGGGCGCGCGAACTGCGGCCGGTCATCGGCGAGGCGCTGGACAAATGCCGGCAGAGCCTGGCCCTGGCGCGGCCGGGCGCGGCGGACTTCGCGGGCAGGTCCGTGACCCTGGGGCTGTCGGACGACTTCGAGATCGCGCTGGGGCGGGATGCGATCGGCGCGCTGGCGGAAAGCGCGCCCGGCCTGCGGCTGATCTTCCGCCAGACCCACAGCCGGCTGGCGGCGGACATGCTCATGGCGCGGGAGGCCGATCTGGTGATCGCCTCGGGCGGCCTCTCGGCCCACGCCTTGCAGCGCGTCACGGCCGGGCAGGGCGGCTACGCCTGCCTGCTGGATCCCGCCAGCCTGGCGCCGGGGCAGGCGGCCCTGTCCGTGGACGAGTTCATCGGCCGCCAGCACATCCTGGTGTCGTCGGGCGGCTTCATAGGCGTGGTGGACGAAGTGCTGCATGGCCTGGGGCTGTCGCGCCGGGTGCAGGCCTCGACCACGCATTTCTCCGCGCTGGCCTTTCTGTTGCGCGGCGGGGATGCCCTGTCGACCTTGCCCGCGCATGCGGCGCGCGGCCTGGCCCGGGCCACGGGCCTGCGCATGCTGCCCTGTCCGGTGGCCATGCCGGGTTATGCCATCGAAATGGGCTGGCGCCCGGACGCGCTGCGCGATGAGGCGGTGGCGGCGGTCCGGCGCTGCGTGCTGGGCTTGCTGGAAGGCTACGACTGGGACCGCCCAGGCGCCTGACTTCAGCGGGCGAAGGCGCTGGCGTCGTGGCGGCAGGCGTAGAGACGATCGTCCCGCGCGACATCGTCGCTGCCGCATTGCCAGCGGCGCATGGCAACTGAAGCACTGCGTATTGCGGGCCGGGTCTTGCCCGTTGCAGCGAGGGCATTGCATGGGCGGGATACGTCGGGCGCGGGCCGACGGGCGGCGGACCGTGGACGATACCCAGCCATGCGCATCGGGAAAAAGCTGGCGGGCCTCAGCGGTACACCAGCACCGGCAACGTGGAGTGCGCCAACACCTTCTGGGTCTGGCTGCCCAGCAGCACGGCCGCCACCGCGCCATGGCCGCGCGACGACATGGCGATCAGGTCGCAGCCTTGGGTCATGGCCAGGTCGACGATCGCCTGGTAGGGATTGCTGCTTTCGCGCATTTCCGTCGTGCAGGGCACGCCGGCGGCCTCTGCCCGCTTGGCCGCGTCCGACAGGTATGACTGGGCCAGGTCCCGGGCATGGCGCTCATATTCGGTGCGGACGCCTTCCAACTGCACGGTTTCCATGGAAATCGTCTGGAAGGGACTGTAGACGGTCAGCACCGTGACGCTGGCGCCCAGCGCGCGGGCCAGGCCCAGTCCTTGTTCCAGGCCGGCAGCGGCCAGGGCGGATCCATCGACGGGGATGAGTATGTGCTTGTACATGACAACCTCCTGAGGGTGGGGAGGGCACGCCGGTCCGGGAGCCCTTCAAGGAGCGTGAACAGCAGCAGCGCTATCCATACTACCCCTAGCCGCGGCTTTCCGCGACCATCCGGACGGCGGGCGCACCCATCCGGCGGACATCGACCGTACCTATGGCGCCCGCGCCCCGCTCCCTACACTTCCCTCAAGGCATTTTGCGCAGCGCGGCTGCAAAGGAGGGAGAGTTGAACGGAACGGTTTACCTCATCGGCGCCGGTCCGGGCGATCCCGAACTGCTCACGGTGCGCGCGGTGAAGCTGCTGCAACAGGCCGATGCCGTGGTCTGCGACCGGCTGGTGGGGGCCGGCATACTCCCCCTCATCAATCCGCGCGCGCAGTTCCACGACGTGGGGAAAGTCCCGGGCGGCTGCCTGCACCGGCAGGACGACATACATCGGCTGCTGTTGGATCTGGCGAGATCGCACGCCCGCGTCGTGCGCCTGAAAGGGGGCGATCCGTTTATTTTCGGCCGCGGCGGCGAGGAGCTGCTGTTCCTGGCGCGGCACGGCATTCCCGTGGAGGTGGTGCCGGGCATCACGGCGGCCAACGGCTGCGCGGCGGCCGTCGGCATCCCGCTCACGCATCGCGGGGTCGCGACCAGCGTGCGCTTCATTACCGGCCATCTGCGCGACGATGCGGGCCTGGAGCTCGACTGGAGTTCGCTGGCGGATCCCTCCTGTACGCTGGTGTTCTACATGGCGGTGGCCAATGTCGCGGCCATCGTCGACGCCCTGGTACGGCACGGACGCGACGGCAACACGCCCGCCGCGCTGATCCACGGCGGAACCACCACGAGCCAACGCTGGGAAGCGGCGCCGCTGCGCCGGATTCCGAAGATCGTCGCCAGCTTCGAGCCGCCCACGCTGCTGGTCGTGGGCGACGTGGTGCGGCTGGCCCGGCGCGCGGGGCCGGACGCGAAGCCGGCGCCTGCCGGCGAGCCTCGCCATGCTTCCGATGCGATCGAGCCATGCGCGCCTGTCGCCGCCTGATCGGGCCGATGCTGCTGTGCTGGGCGGGATGGGCGGCGGCGGGGGGCGGCGCGGCTCAGCCGGCCGGGTCCGGCGAGGAAGCCGGCGCGGGCCGCGAGGCCAGGCTCATCCATCTGGTGCGGCAGGACTGCGGTTCCTGCCACGGACTGCGGCTGAGCGGCGGCCTGGGCCCGCCGCTGACGCCGCGCGCGCTTTCCGGCAAATCGGGCGCCTATCTCGAACACGTGATTCTCCACGGCATACCCGGCACGGCGATGCCGGGATGGCAGGGGATCGTCGCGCCGGCCGAAGCCGCCTGGATCGCCGGGCAGCTGCTGGACGGCTTTCCACAGGAATAGAAGCCATCATGAACCTGCGTTTCCTTGCGATCCTGGCCGCGATCGTCGTGCTGTCCGGCTGCGCGCCGGCGTCCGCGCCGCGCGGCACCAACGATCTCGGGCTGGTGATCGAGCGCGCCGACGGCAGCGTTTCCCTCGTCGAGACCTCCGGCCCCAGCGTCCTGCAACGCATCGAAGGCTTGGGGGATCTGTCGCACGCGCACATCGCCTATTCGCGCGATGGCCGCTACGGCTATGTCTTCGGGCGCGACGGCGGCCTGACCAAGGTGGACCTGCTGCGCGCGCGCGTCGACCGCCGGGTCGTGCAGTCGGGCAATGCGATCGGCGGCTCCATCTCGCAGGACGGGCGCTTGATCGTGGTGCAGAACTACGAGCCTGGCGGCATCAAGGTCTTCGACGCCGAGACGCTGCGGCAGATCAGCGAAGTGCCGGCCGAATACGCGCCAGGGAGGCGGTCCAAGGTCGTGGGCCTGGCGGACCTGCCGGGCCAGAAGTTCGCCTATGCGCTGTTCGATGCCGGAGAAATCTGGATCACGGACCTTACCGATCCCGCCCGGCCCAGCACCCGTCGTTTCGCCGCCGGGCGCCAGCCCTACGACGCGCTGGTCACGCCCGATGGGCGCTACTACATCGCGGGCCTGTTCGGCGAAGATGCGCTGGCCATGATCGATCTTTGGCATCCGGAGGCGGGGGTGCGCAAGATCCTGCAGGGCTACGGCCGCGGCGAGCAGCCGCTGCCGGTCTACAAGATGCCTCATCTGCGCGGATGGGGCATGGCGGGCGGGCGCTTGTACCTGCCCGCCATCGGCCGGCACGAGGTCCTGGTGGTGGACACCGACAGCTGGCGCGAGGTCGGGCGGGTGGCGACGCTGGGCCAGCCGGTGTTCGTCATGGCGCAGCCGGACGGCCGCCGCGTCTGGATCAATTTCGCGGTGCCGGACAACGGCCAGGTGCAGGTCATCGACACCGAGACGCTGGGCGTGATCCGGACGCTGGCGCCGGGCCGCGGCATCCTCCACATGGAGTTCACGCCGCGGGGCGAGTCGGTTTGGCTGTCCGCGCGCGATGACGACCGGGTCCTGGTGTACGACACCCGGACATTGGAACGCGGCAGCAGCTTCGACATCCCCAAGCCGAGCGGCATCTTCTTCACGCACAGGAGCACGCGCATTGGCTTCTGATCTCCCCGAAGCCGACCTGCGCCTGCTCGACGCCTGGCAGCACGGCTTTCCCCTGACTTCGCGACCCTTCGCCTTGCTGGGCGCCTGCGTGGGCCTGGACCAGGCGACGGTGCTCGACCGCTTCCGGCAGTGGCGGCGCGAGGGCGTGGTCAGCCGGATCGGCCCGGTGTTGCACCAGGCCTGTTTCGCCAGCGCCCTGGTCGCGATGCAGGTGCCGCCGCAGCGCCTGGACGCCGTCGCGGCCTACGTGACGCGGCTGCCGGAGGTCAACCACAACTACGAGCGCGAACACGCGCTGAACCTGTGGTTCGTTGCCGCCTGCCGCGACCGGGATGCGCTGGAGCGCTTGCTGGCTCGGATCGCCCAGGAGACGGGATGCCGGCCCCTGGCCTTGCCGATGGAGGCCGGGTATCACATCGACCTGGGCTTCAGCCTTTCGTCGCCGGAACGCCGCGCCGCGTCGGTCGAGACTGCGCGGCGGATCCGGCTTCCACCGGCGGGCAGCGCCGCGGAAGCCCTGCTGCACGCGGCGCAGGACGGCATCGAACTGAGCGCGCGGCCCTACCGGCGCCTGGGGCGGCTGGCCGGCCTGCGGGAAGAGGACGTGCTGCGCCGCCTGGGGCAATGGCAGCGGGACGGCGTGTTCCGCCGCTTCGGCGTCGTCCTGCGGCACCGCCGGCTCGGCTTCCGGGCCAATGCCATGTGCGTGTGGGACGTGGACGATGCCGCGGTGGATGCGCTGGGCGCGCGGCTGGGCGCGGAACCCGGCGTCACGCTCTGCTACCGCCGCACGCGCAGCCTCCCGCACTGGCCCTACAACCTTTTCTGCATGATCCATGGCAAGGAGCGGGACGCGGTGCTGGCCCTGCGCGCCGAGATCGCGGCGCGGCTGGGACTGGACGCGTGGGCGCATGCGGTGCTGTTCTCGACCCGCTGCTTCAAGCAGCGCGGCGCCAGGCTCGCGATCGAGGAGCGGACGCATGGATGACCTTCGGAATCCGCCGGGCAACGGCATGGCGCTGGACGACACCGACCGCGCGCTCATCAACCATCTGCAGCACGGGTTTCCGGTATGTCCGCGCCCCTTCGCCGAGGTGGGGCGGGCGCTGGGCCTGGACGAGGACGTAGCGATCGGGCGCGTGGCGCGCCTGCGCGAGCTGGGCGCGCTCACCCGTTTCGGCCCGCTCTTCCAGATCGAGCGCGCCGGCGGCGCCTACTGCCTGGCCGCCATGGCCGTGCCGCAATGGCGATGGGAGCGCGTCGTGGAGCAGGTCAACCGCCGGATCGAAGTGGCGCACAACTACCGGCGCAACCATCTCCTGAACATGTGGTTCGTGCTGGCCGCGGCGGATGCCGCCGACATCGGCGCCTGCCTGCGGGCCATCGAGGAGGAGACGGGGCTGCCCGTGCTCGCCTTCCCGAAAGAGCGCGAATATTTCCTGGAAATGAAGCTGGAGGTCTGACATGCCTGCCCCCGGGCTATCGCCATTCGAGTTGTCCCTGGTCCGCGCGACGCAGGCCGGCCTGCCCATCGCGCGGGAGCCGTACCGCGCCGTTGCCGCGGAGCTGGGCGTCTCCGAGGACGAGGTGATGACGCAACTGCGTTCCATGCTGGAGCGCGGGGTGATCCGGCGCATCGGCGCGGTGCCCAACCATTACGCCTTGGGGTTCGTGTCCAACGGCATGACCGTGTGGGACGTGGACGATGCGCAGGTCGACGCGATCGGGGCCTGGATGGGCAGCCTGCCGGACGTGACCCACTGCTATCGGCGTCCGCGCCACGCGCCGCTGTGGCGCTATAACCTGTTCGCCATGCTGCACGGCACCGACCACGACGCGCTGCAGGCGCGCATCGCGCAACTGGCGCGGGCGTTGGGCAGCCGCTTTCCCGGCGCCCTGCGCGAGCATGAGGTGCTGTATTCCACGGCCATCCTGAAAAAGACCGGCCTACGCTTGAGGCACGCCTAGCATGTTCCGCATCTCCGCCTTCGTTTCCGATCTGCTGCAACCCACGCCTCCCGTTCCCAGGCGCGATCCGCCGGGGCCCGTGGTGATCTGGAACCTTATCCGTCGCTGCAACCTGCAGTGCCGGCATTGCTATTCGGCCTCGGTCGACAAGGACTTCCCGGGGGAGTTGCGCTACGAGGAGATCTGCGCGGTCATGGACGATCTCCATGCCTTCGGCGTGCGGGCCCTGATCCTGTCGGGCGGCGAGCCCTTGCTGCATCCCCGCATCTTCGACATCGCCCGGCGGGCGAAGGCGCTGGGGTTCTACGTCGGCCTGTCCACCAACGGCACCCTGATCAACGAGGAGAACATCGCGTCCATCGCCGATTGCGGATTCGATTACGTGGGCATTTCCCTGGACGGCCTGGGCGCGACGCACGACCGGTTCCGCGGCCAGGCCGGCGCGTTCGCGGCCTCGCTGGAAGGCATCAGGCTGTGCCGCGAACGCGCGCTGAAGGTCGGCATCCGCTACACCATGACCCAGGGCAACGCGGCTGACCTTCCGGGCCTCCTGGACCTGCTGGATACCTCGGGGGTGGATCGCTTCTATTTTTCGCATCTGAACTACGCGGGGCGTGGGCTGCGCAACCGCGGCGAAGACAGCCACCACCGCATGACGCGAGCGGCCATGGAGCGGATTTTCGAGGCCTGCCTGGCCTATGCGTCCGCGGGCCGGCCCAAGGAATTCACCTCGGGCAACAACGATGCGGACGGGGTCTTCTTCCTGCATTGGGTGCGGCGCCGCTTTCCGTCGCATGCCGCCCGCATCGAGGCCAAGCTGCGGAACTGGGGCGGCAATGCTTCCGGCGTGAACGTCGCCAACATCGACAACCGGGGCAATGTCCACGCGGATACCATGTGGTGGCACTACACTCTGGGGAACGTGCGGTTGCGGCCGTTTTCGGAGATATGGTCGAATCCGGACGAGCCCTTGCTCCAGGTGTTGCGGCGCAGGCCCCGGCCGGTCAAGGGGCGTTGCGCCGGCTGCGCCTATCTGGATATCTGCAATGGCAACACCCGCATCCGCGCGGAGAAACAGTCGGGCGATCTCTGGGCCGAAGACCCGGGGTGCTATCTGACCGACGACGAAATCGCGGCGGGCGGCGCGGCCCGCTGATTTTTCACTGGAGATGGCATGGAACATTCGACCAATCCCGCGGCGCAGGACGACACGCCATTCCAGCGCGCATTGCGCCTGTTCGACGACTACAACCGGCGCGACCCACACTCGATGGCGTGGCAGGGCGAGGCGCAGCCGCGCGAGTGGCTCCACGCGCAGTTCCTGTCCGACTGGGTGGCGAGGTTGGCGCCGGACGCCAGCCTCGCATTGCGCCTGGCCGCCCGCTGCCAGCATATCGGCCGCTGGGAAGTCGCGCGCGCCGCGTATCCGGAGGGCCGCAGCGGCTATCTGCAATGGCGCAATGCACTCAAGGAGCATCACGCCGGCATCGCCGAGCGGCTGCTGCTCAGCGCGGGCCATGATCCGGAGACGGTCGCGGCGGTGGTGAAGATCGTGCGCAAGGAGGGCATCAAGCGCGATGCGGATGTCCAGTGCATGGAAAACGCGCTGTGCCTGGTGTTCCTGGAGCACCAATACGAAGACTTCTGCGACAGCTATCCCGACAAAGTGATCGACGTGTTGAAGAAGACCTGGAGAAAAATGGACGATGCCGGCAGGGTGGCGGCCGCGTCCCTGTCTTTCAGCGAGCGGGGCCGCGCCTGTCTGCTCGCGGCCCTGGCGGAAGAACCGCCGCGGGAAGGGGCCTCCTGATTCCGCGGGGCCCGCGCGCGGCCGTCAGAGGACGGTGCAAGGCACGCCGCGGGCCACGATGCGCCGGGCCAGCAACTGCGGGTCGTGCGTCGTGCCCAGCAACAAGGTGGCGCGCTTGCCCGATTTCACGTGCCGCACCAGCCACGCCAGCCCGTCGTCTCCCGAGGCGTCCGGTTCCGAGCGCAGTCCCTGGCCTTTGAGCGCGATTCTTGCCGCGTCCCGCCGCGCCTTGTCGAGAATGGCCGGGTTGACCGCCGGGACGTGGGCCACGAGGTCGGCCTGGTTCAAGGCGCGCAAGGCGCGCAGGGTCAGCAGGTCCACGGGGCCGTCCGCGGCGGCCAGGATGGTCGCGCTTCCGATGCGCGCCGCGGATTCGCCGTCCATGGCCGCTTCCAGCGTCAGGCAGGCCCGCCGGTCCTCACCCGCCGCAAGCAGGCCGGGCAAGGGGCCGTCCAGCATCCAGTCGTAGAAGTCGCGGCGCGCGTCCAGGTCGCGAAAGCGCCTCACGATGCGGCTGCGGTAGCGCGCCACGAAGCGCGCCAGATCGCCCGTGCTTTCGTCCAGCAGCGATTCGAGCCGCTCCCGGATCCGCCGCGCCAGCATGGGCGCGCTGCCGCCGGAGGACACCGCCACCACCAGGGGAGACCGGTCGATGATGGCTGGCACCTGGATGGTGGACAGGACCGGATCGTCGACCACGTTGCACGGAATGCGACGTTCCCGCGCCGCGGCGGCGACCGCCTGGTTGACGCCGCCCTGGTCGGTCGCCGCGACGACCAGCCAGGCGCCGTCCAGGCTGGCCGGCGTGAACGGCGCGGGCTCGTGTTCGAGGCTTCCCGCGTCCGCCGCGTCCCGCAGCCAGGGGGTAAGCGCCGGGGCCACCACGACAATGGCGGCGCCGGTGCCCAGCAGCAGGCCCACCTTGCGTTCGGCGACGGCGCCGCCGCCGACCACCGCGACCCGCCGGTCCGCCAGATTGAAGAAGACCGGAAAAAGGGTCGGGGGTGCGTTTGCCATGGATTCGGGTTCCTCGCGGGGGCGGCTGCCCCCGGCTTTCATTTGCGGCTGGAGAAGTACTGGGCCAGTTCCTGGATGGCCTCGGGGCTCAGGGGCTCGGCCATGGAACTCATGACCGGGTCGTTGCGCTCGCGGGATTTGAAGGCCTGCAGCTGCTTGACCAGGTATTCCACCTTTTGCCCGGCCAGGTTGGGATACAGGCCCACCGCGCTGATCCCGTCGGCGCCATGGCATGACGCGCATAGCGGCAGCATGGTGGAGACGTGGGGCGAGAGCGTGTCGGGATTGCCGCCGTCGACGACCTCGGGCTTGCCGTCGGCGGCCAGCGCCTGCGCCGCGGCCTGCGAGAGCATCAGCGCCACGAGTATGCGGAGAAACGATTTCATGTCCGTGGTCCTCCAGTCAGTATTTGCGGGTTTCGGACAGGCCGATGGTCAGCCAGCGGGTGCGCGCGCGCGAGAAGATGCCCGACGGGCTTTCCATCTTGTGTTCGGCCACCAGCTTGAGCGTCTTGCTGTCGTAGATCTTGAGTCGATCCCCCCAGTAGCCCGAGCTCACGTAGAGGTAGTTGCCGGTGCGGTTGTAGTCGGGGAAGAAGGCGTGTCCGCCGACGTCCAGCGTTTCCGCGACTTCCAGCGTGTTCTTGTCGATCAGCTGTATCCAGGCGGCGCGCTTGTCCTTGTCCACGATGTCGACCGCGACGTACGGCGCGTTGGGATGGGCGGCGGGCGACTCGGTGGCGCCGGCGACCGGGATCTGTTTGACGACCGAGAAGTCCTTGGTGTCCCACACCGTGACCACCGAGCCCTTGTCGCAGGTGCCGATGTTGGTGCCGAACGCGAGGAACCGGCCGTTGACCTCCGTCACCGCGCCGGAGCCGACGTGGGGCTGGCAGCCCGCCGGAATGTCGCGCACGACCTTGTCGTCCTTGAAATCGATCGCGACGATCTTGTTGTCGTCATAGGAGGCAACCATGGAGTAGCGGCCGTCCGGCGTCAGGAAGGTGTCGTGCAGCATCCGGCCGACCTTGGTCAGCTTGGTCACGGGCATGTCGGGTTTGTCCGGGTCGATGATCCAGATCTGGCCGGCCTGGCGCAGCGTGAGCGCGAACTTGTTGTTGATGCGGCTGCCAATCACCGGGCCGCCCGCCGACTTCACGAATTTCCCGTCCGGATCCTCGCCTTCGAGGTCCATGTACTTCACGGGCTCCAGGGTGTCGGCCTTCAGGATGGCCACGCTCTTGGGCACGAACGAGCTGATGGCCAGCCACTTGCCGTCGTTGGACAGCGCGATGCCGGGGCCGGTCAGGCCGACCTTGGCCTTGCGCACGATCTGCAGGGTGTACAGGTCGATCTTGTAGACCGTGCCGTCGTCGCTCTTGAGCCACGCCCACCGCTCGGCGACCGGGCTGAAGTCCATGATGTGGGGCGCGACCGGCGTGGCGATCTCGCCGACGATCTTGTTGGTCTTGCCGTCCAGGAAGACGGTGCGCGCGTTGTTGCCCTCGTCGCCGCGGCCATAGCGCCCGCGCGCCATCACCACCATCAGGTCGTACACCGTGTCGATGGCGTAGGTCGGCTTGTTGGGGAGGGTGGATTCGTCCACCAGCACTTCCACGCTGGAGCGGATCTGCTCCAGTCCCCATTTCGGGTCGGAGGCGCCCTGCGTTTTGATGAGGTGGGCGATGGACCGGATTTCCTCGTCGGAGAGCCGGCCCACGAAGGGCGGCATCAGGGTGTCGGGTATGCCGGTCATGATGGTGCCGCGCAGCGCCGCTTCGCTCTGCACCAGCCGGTCGCTGGTCAGGCCGGGCGCGATGTAGCCGCCGCGATCGGCGCCGTGACAGACGGCGCAGTTCTGTTGGAAAAGCTGGTTTGCCTTGATGAGGTATTCCTCGCTCGGCGCACCCCAGGCGGTGCCGGCCGAGACGAGTAGCAAAGCCGCGCTCAATAGCTTGGTGTGCATGTCGCTCTCTCCCGAAAGATTCTTGCCGGAACGCCGGCCCATGCACTGTGTCACCATCGCTGCCGGTGGATAAGGTATGGGTCCCGGGCACGAGATGGTTACGGTTTCATTTTTTTGACCTAGGACAAAGTTGGTTCGCGCGCGGGAGACTACCGTGTTAGTGCGGGGAACGGGTTGGGTCCTCGCCGCCCCGAGGGGCGATATCGTTTTCATCCTGTGGTTGCCCGTCATGTTCTCACTACCGCTTTCCCTATCCAGGCAGGACTCGAAACCTTTCAAGCAGCAGATCGCGGACCAGATCGCCTCCTTGATCCGCGCCGGACGATTGCAGGAGGGAGACCGGTTGCCGGCGATCAACCGCATGTCCTCGCTCCTGCAGGTATCGAAGAACACGGTGCTCGGGGCCTATGAGCTCCTGATCGATTCCAACCTCATCGAGAGCAGGCCCAGCCGGGGGTACTTCGTCACCTTGGAGCGGACCCTGCTGGTCAATCCGAAGAACCCGGATTTCGTGCTCGACCGCCCGGCCGTCTACGCGGGCGCCGCCAATTCCGCGCTATCGAGCGGGGTCTGCGGACAGACGCCGGCGATTCCCCCGCGCCATGACTTCAAGGTCGGCAGGCCCTCGCTCCACGCGTTTCCCCAGCGCCAGTTCATCACGCTGTCGAACCAGCTGCTGCGCCACGTCAGCTGTGCGATGGCGGAATACGCGCCGCCCGCGGGGCTGTGGGGCTTGCGGGTCCAGATCGCCGACTACCTGTCGGCCTCCAAGGCGCTGAAGGTCGAACCGGAACAGGTGCTGATCACGGCCGGCAGCCAGGAGGCGCTGAGCCTGATCGCCTCGCACTTCCTGGACCGCGACGGCGCGGCGGTGTTCGAGTCGCCCTGTTACACCGGCTTCAGGAACCTGGTGCGGCGGCACGGCGCCGTGGCCGTCCCGATCCCGGTCGACGCGGAGGGACTGCGCACGGCGCTGCTGCCCGAGGGGCCGGCCCGGCTCGCCTACGTCACGCCGTCGCACCAGTACCCGCTGGGCTACACCATGTCGATGGCCAGGCGCCGGCAATTGCTCGAATGGGCCGGCCGCAGCGGCGCGCTGGTCATCGAGGACGATTACGACGGGGATTTCTGCTACGACTCCGTCCTGCCGCTACCCCTGGCCGCGATGAGCCCGGCGCAGGTCATCTACCTGGGCACGTTTTCCAAGACCCTGGGACCCGGCCTGAGGCTGGGCTACATGGTCTGTCCGCCCGCGCTGGTGGACGATTTCGTCGAACGCAAGGCCTTGCTCAACAACGGCAGCCCGTGGCTGACCCAGGCCGTCCTGGCCCGCTACTTCGACGAGTGCTGTTTCGCGCGCCATCTGCAGTACCTGCGGCGCCGCTACCAGGAACAGCGCGACGAACTGTTGCGCGGGATCGAGGCCGTGTGGGGCGGGGAGGGCACCGTAAGCGGCCAGAACTCGGGCATGCACCTTGCCTTCGAGCTGCCCGCGGACAGCCCGGACGCCAACCTGATCTCCACCGCCGCGCTGGGGTATGGCGTGAGGCTGTATCCGTTGTCCCACGCCGCGTCCAGCGAGGTCGACGACGCCAATCCCCGCCACCTCCTGTTCGGGTACGCGGCCCTGGAGGTCGACGAAATCGCCCGGGCCATGTCCCGGGTGAACGCGGCCTGCAGGCAGATGGAACGCGCGCGTCCCGAGCCGGTGGAGGCCGGCGCGCTGCCGCTGCCCTGCGGCAGCGCCTAGCACGGTTCTCCCGAATCCGGTAGGGGTGGTCGGGCGTGGCGGCGCATCGCCGCATCCCTGTACGGCGCGGTGTCGGAATTCGTAGAATTATTTGTCCTATGACAAATGCCTTGTGTCGTCCGGCCTGGCGGGCTGCCCGCGGGCGGGATGTTTTCCTGGAGATCGTCCGATGCCTCTGCTCGCAGCCGGGTCCGCCCCGCCGCATTCCGACCTGTCCGCGCCCGGCGCCCTGGTCGGCGACATCCGCCCCCTCAGGCGGCTGACCCGCGCCGACGCGGGGTTCTTCATTGTTTGCGCGGCGTCCGCCGCGTATGCGCTGGTGGCCTATGGCCAGGCGCTCAACGGCTACGAGAAGGCGATGCTGGCGGGCGCCGTGCCGGCCCTGGCATGGCTGGGATGGTTGTGGCGTCCCTTGCGGCGGCTCGCGCTGGCCTGCGGCGCCAGCGCGTTGCTGGCCGTCTGGCTGTACTCGGGCGGCGGGGGGCTGGAGCAGGGCGACCTCGGCCGGGCCGAGAGCGTGTTCCTGCTCAAGTACCTGCTGTCGTCGCAATCGGCGATTCTCTGGATGGGTTGCCTGTTCGTGCTGGGTACCGCGTGCTATTGGGCCGGCCTGGCGCGGCCCGCGCTCGCCTGGCTGGGCACGGCGCTGACCTGGAGCGGCGTGTGGGCCGGCCTGACCGGCCTGCTGGTGCGCTGGCGCGAGGGGCACCTGCTGGGGCCGGACGTCGGGCACATCCCGGTCAGCAATCTGTATGAAGTCTTCGTCTTCTTCGCGCTGGTCACGGCGTTGCTCTATCTCTACTACGAGTTCCGCTACGCGACGCGGGCGCTGGGCGGATTCGCGATGCTGGTGGTCGCGTCCATGGTCGTGTTCCTGCTCTGGTATTCACTCACGCGCGACGCCCACCAGATCCAGCCGCTGGTGCCGGCGCTCCAGAGCTGGTGGATGAAGCTGCACGTGCCGGCCAATTTCATCGGCTACGGCACGTTCTCGCTGGCGGGCACGGTGGGGTTCGCCTACCTGGTCAAGCGGCACGGGCAGACCCGGTCCCGCAAACCCCTGATTCCTGTCTTCGTCCTGGGCGCGGTGCTTTGCGCCGAACCACTGGTCTTCGGCGCGCGAGGCGTCTCGCCCGTCTGGATGCTGTACTTCGGGGTGGGCGCCCTGATCGTGGGCGCGGTGCTGGCGCTGCGCGGGCCCATCGCGCGCCGGCTGCCTCCGCTGGAGGTGCTGGAAGACATCATGTACCGCGCGATCGCGCTCGGATTCGCCTTTTTCACCGTGGCCACCGTCCTGGGCGCGCTATGGGCGGCCGATGCCTGGGGCGCCTACTGGCAATGGGATCCCAAGGAGACCTGGGCCTTGATCGTGTGGCTGAACTACGCCGCCTGGCTGCACATGCGCCTGATCAAGGGGCTCAGGGGAGAGGCGGCGGCCTATTGGGCGCTCGCCGGCCTGGTCGTGACGAGTTTCGCCTTCCTGGGCGTGAATATGTTCCTGTCGGGCCTGCATTCGTACGGTAGCCTGTAACGGCCCGTCGCGCGGCTTCCTATCTGTTTCTCCAAGCGCGTTGCCCGTGCCAGAGCGACGCCAGGCGCTCGTCGTTACTGGCGGAAGCGGTGAGATTCGAACTCACGAACGGTTGCCCGTTGCCGGTTTTCAAGACCGGTGCAATCGACCACTCTGCCACGCTTCCGGGTCGTGCCTTGACCGCGTATTGTCCGGCAATCCGGCCATCTGGCAAACAAAGTGGCCAAAGGAGACGCGATCCGCAGCAAAGGGCGCAATAATAATCCATTTGCTGCAAAGGAGGCACGCGATGCACGCCGTAGAAATCTCTCGCCCTGGTGGGCCCGAGGTCCTGGTTCCCGTGGAGCGTCCCACGCCGGAAGCCGGCGCGGGTGAAGTCCTGATCAAAGTGAGCGCCGCCGGGGTCAACCGGCCGGACGTATTCCAGCGCAAGGGCAACTATGCCCCGCCGCGCGGCGCCTCGGACCTGCCGGGCCTGGAAGTGGCCGGCGAGATCGTCGGCGGCGACCTGGCCGGCAGCGGCTTCGCCCTGGGCGACAAGGTCTGCGCCCTGGTGGCGGGCGGCGGTTACGCCGAGTACTGCGTGGCGCCCGCCGCGCAATGCCTGCCGATTCCCAAGGGCCTGTCCGACATCGAGGCGGCCGGCCTGCCGGAAACTTATTTCACCGTCTGGAGCAATGTGTTCGACCGCGGCCGCCTGTCCGAAGGCGAGGCCTTGCTGGTGCACGGCGGCGCCAGCGGCATCGGCACCACGGCCATCCAGCTGGCCCGCGCCATGGGCCACAAGGTCTATGCCACCGTCGGCAGCGACGACCGGGCCCGCGCCGTGGAAGCGCTGGGCGCCGAGCGCGGCATCAACTACAAGACCCAGGACTTCGTGAAGGAAGTGCTGGACGCCACCGGCGGGCGCGGCGTCGACGTGATCCTGGACATGGTGGCCGGCGACTACATCGCCCGCGACATGCAGTGCCTGGCGGACGACGGCCGCATCGTCATCATCGCCCAGCTGGGCGGTTCGCACGCCAATGTGGACACGGCCCAGGTCATGCGCCGCCGCCTGACCATTACCGGCTCCACCTTGCGTCCCCGTCCGGTCGCCTTCAAGGGCGCCATCGCCCGCGCCTTGCGGGAGCAGGCCTGGCCTCTGCTGGAAAATGGGGCCATCAAGCCCATCGTTCACGCCACCTTCCCGCTGGCCGAGGCGTCCCGCGCCCATGCCATGATGGAAAGCGGTGAAAACATCGGCAAAATCATCCTGACAATGTAAGAATCGCGGGGCGCTCGGCGTAGCATCCCGCAACAGGATACAATCACGGGTTTCGCCTGGAATTTTTTCCAGGCAGGCCCGTGGGCGCTTGCCGCCCGCCACCTTCTCTAGACACCCGCCATGACTTCAGTCGAAAACCGCGCCCGCCTCGTGCTGGGCAACTGGAAGATGCACGGCAACCTGGCCGAGAACGCCGCGTTGCTGACCGAGCTGCGCGCCGCGGACGCTGCGAGCCACTGCGAAATCGGCGTCTGCGTGCCGTTCCCGTACCTGGCGCAAGCCGCCTCGGCCCTGACCGGAAGCAGCGTGTCCTGGGGAGCGCAGGACGTCAGCGCCCACGACAAGGGCGCCTATACCGGCGAGGTCTCCGGCGCCATGCTGAAGGAATTTGGCTGCCGCTGGGCCCTGGCCGGCCATTCCGAGCGCCGCGTGCTGCACGGCGAAACGGACGAGGTGGTCGCCGCCAAGGCCCAGGCGGCCCTGGCCGCCGGCCTGACGCCCGTGGTCTGCGTCGGCGAGTCCCTGGCCGACCGCGACGCCGGCAATACGCTTGCCGTCATCGAGCGCCAGCTCAAGCCGGTGCTGGCGCTGGGCGCCGACGCCGTGTCCCGCATGGTCCTGGCCTACGAGCCCGTCTGGGCCATCGGCACGGGCCGCAGCGCCAGCCCCGAGCAGGCGCAGGAAGTCCATGGCGCCATCCGCGCCGCCCTGCGCGCGCTGGGCGCCGGGCAGGTGCAAGTGTTGTACGGCGGCAGCGTGAAAGCTGCCAATGCCGCCAGTTTGTTCGCCATGACTGATATCGACGGAGCCCTGGTCGGCGGCGCGTCGCTCGTGGCCGAAGAATTTTTGCGAATCGCCGCCATCTAAGTTTCCGTTCCGGAGTCTGCAATGCCCTTGATGCTCAAACTTCTGCTGGCCGTCCAAGTGATCTCGGCGCTGGCTATCATCGTCCTTGTCCTGCTGCAGCAGGGCAAAGGCGCCGACATGGGGTCCGCGTTCGGCAGCGGCTCGGCCGGCAGCCTGTTCGGCGCCACCGGCGCGGCGAACTTCCTGTCGCGCGCGACCAAGTGGGCCGCCGTGGTCTTCTTCGCGTCCACCGCCGGCCTGGCCTACGTCAGCCACAAGGGCTCGACCGGCACCGCCGTCGATTCGGGCGTGATGCAGAGCTTCCCGGCCGACCGCTCGGTGCCGCAGGTGCCGGGTTCGGTGCCCGCCACGCCGTCGGGCGCCTCGTCCGTGCCGGGCGCGGGCTCGGTTCCGGCCGCGCCGGCCAAGCCCGACGCTTCGGTGCCGGCCGCGCCCGCCGCCCCGGCTCCCGCCGCGGGCGACAAGCCGGCCGAAACGCCGGCGAAGTAAGCCACAGCAGACGAAAAGGCCGGCGCATGCCGGCCTTTTTCATCGCCGAGCCGCCATGGCCACTTCCAAACGCTCCTCCCGCACGCCGTCCGCCGCCGCCGACCCGCAGCGGGGGTCGCCGCAGGCCATGCTGGCCCGCATCCAGAGCCTGCTGCCGTCGATGGGCGCGGCCTCGCAGCGCATCGGCGAATTCGTCATCCGCCATCCGGCGGAAGTGGTCCACATGTCGGTCAGCGAGGTAGCCGAGCGCACCCAGTCCAGTGAAGGCAGCGTGGTCGGCTTTTGCAAGCTGCTGGGCGCCACCGGTTTCCAGCAGCTGAAGATCGCGCTGGCGCAGCAGATCGTGCAGCCGGTGCAGTACATCCACGAAGACCTGGCCGCGCAGGATACGCCGGAACAGGTCGTCAGCAAGATCTTTCACAGCAACATCCAGACCTTGCAGGAAACCGAATCGGTGCTGGACGTGGCGGCGCTGTCGGCGGCCGTGGAGTTGATCCGGGGCGCGCGCCGCGTGGAAATCTACGGTATCGGCAGCTCGGCGATCATCGCGCACGACGCGCACTACCGCATGCTGCGCATCGGCCTGAACGCGACCGCGGTCACCGACTCCCACGTGCAGGCCATCAGCGCGTCGCTGACGGGGCCGGACGTCGCGGTGCTGACCATCTCCCACTCGGGCAGCACGCATGAAACCGTGCTGGCGACGCGGCTCGCCAAGGAAGCCGGCGCGCGCACGGTCTGCATCACCAATTTCGGAAAATCGCCGATCCAGGAGTACGCGGACGTGGTGCTGCACACCATGTCGCGCGAGACGCGCTTCCGCACCGAGGCCATGACCAGCCGCCTCGCGCAGCTGGCCATCATCGACACCCTGATCGCCTGCCTCGCCCTGTCCGACTACGACAAGGCCGTCTCGACCCTGCGCAGCACGTTCGACGTGCTGTCCACCAAGCGCTACTGATCCGCGTCGGCCGCGATGCCCTCCGGCAACGCATGCCGGCGCGGGCGCGCGGCGGCAAGCAGCCGCGCTATGTCCGGCGCGTCGGCGTGGGGCGCATCGCCGACCAGCAGATAAGCCATGCCCAGGCGCGCCGCGCCCAGCGCGTCGGTGCGCGCGTTGTCGCCGATGACGGTGACGTCCCCGGCCGGCAGACCCAGTCGGCGCAATCCTTCCTGGAACAGCATGGCCGCCGGCTTGCCGAGTATGAGGGGCCGGATGCCGGGCGCGCATGCCAGCACCGCGCGCAGCAGCGCGCCGGTCTCGGGCACCACGGACCCCTGGGGGCCGGGATGGGTGAGGTCGCCGTTGCTGACCATCAGCAGGGCGCCGGCCGCCAGTTCGCGGGCCAGGGCTTGTAGCGTGGCGTAGCTGAAGTCGCGGTCGCGCGCGAGCAGCACGATATCCGCGTCGCGCGTCACCAGCGCCAGGTCCAGGCCGGCGGCGCAGGCGCGCAGCGTTTCGGAACCGCACAGCATCAGCCTGGCTCGCGGATGGCCGCGGGCGATGTGGCGCACGGCCTGCTCGCCGGCCAGGACCAGGGAATCGGCCTGGACCGGCAGGCCCAGGGCGCGAAGGCGCGGCGCCAGGCCCGCCGCGGTATCCGTGGAGTTGTTGGAGACGATGACATAGCGTCCAGCCCAGCGGGTCAGCAGTTCTCCGGCGCCGGGGATCACTTCGTGGCCCCGGATCAACGTGCCGTCCAGGTCCAGGATCAGGCCGTGCGACCGTTGCGTCCAGGGCGGCTCGGCGGTCGGCGACGCCGAAGGGGAAAGCAGGGAAGCGCGGGCAATGCGGGTCATGGATGGGCGGCGGGGCGGCGAGGCGCGTAGAGGGGTTGAAGGGGAGCGGGGCGGCGGGATCCGGCCGCCCGGCGGTGCAGATTCTATCTGAATAAAATTCAAAAACATGTTTTTTTAAATTGAGCGTTTTTCATTTCCTTGTCATGTGCGACGCCTAATCTGCGTTCCGGAATCAGGGCGGCCCACGCGTCGCCCCGATGGCAACTTCACCAAGACAAGGAACAACGACATGAAAACGCCGCGCTTTTCCGCTTCCGCATTGGCGCTCATTTCCCTGCTGGCGGCCGCGCCGCTCGCACAGGCCCAGTCGCTGGCCGACGGCTCGGCGCAGCGCCCGCTGCGCGTGCTGCTGATCCCCGCCGACGGCGGAACGGAGTCGGGCACCAAGGCCGACTACGCGCCCATCTTCAACGCCATCACGCGCAGCACGGGCCTGCATTTCCAGCTCACGGTGGGCCAGTCGTACGGCGCCGTGGTCGAGGGCATGTGCAACCAGCTGGCCGAAGTCGCGTTCCTGGGCCCGGTCTCCTACGTGCAGGCGCATGACCGGCAGTGCGCCCAATTGCTGGCGGTGGGCGTGCAGAAGGGCGAGTCGGCCTACTACGCCGCCATGTTCGCCAAGGCGGATTCGCCGATCGGTTCGCTGGCCGACCTGAAGGGCAAGCGCGCCGCCTTCGGCGACGTCAATTCCGCTTCGAGCTTCACCTTCCAGGTGGCATCGATGCTCAAGGACGGCATGAACCCCGCCAAGGACCTGGCGGCGCTGCAGCTGACCGGCAGCCACGCCAGCAGCCTGGCGGCGCTGGTGCAGGGGCAGGTGGACGCGGCCGCCCTGTCGTTCGATTCGTTCGACAAGGCGGTGCGCCAGGGCGCGGTGGATCCCAAGTCGGTCAAGGTCATCTTCAAGAGCGAGCCGATTCCCTATCCGCCGCTGGCGATGAACACGCGGTTGCCGGAGCCGCTGAAGGCCACGCTCAAGCAGGCGTTCGCCACCGTGCACAAGGCGCCGGGCGTGACGCCGGACATGGTGCGCGGCTACGGCGGCGCCAAGCTCGATCGCTTCGATACCGAATTCTCCGAAGAGCAGTTCGCCGGCCCGGCGTCCAAGATGTCCTTGCTGACCGACGAGATCAAGGGTGAAATCCTCGACAAGGCGGCGCAGCGGTGAGCGCGGGCGCAAGAGACGCGGACATGCTGCGCTACGAATCCGTGGGCATGCGCTACGCCGACGGCACCATGGCCCTGGACTCGGTTTCGCTGCGGGTGCCGCGCGGCCAGTTCTGCGTGATCCTGGGCGCGTCGGGCGCGGGCAAATCGACGCTGCTGCGCATGGCCAACGGCCTGACCACCCCGACCCAGGGGCAGGTCTGGGTGGACGATACCGAGGTCCGCCCGTCGACGCTGGCCGCCGTGCGGCCGCGCATCGGCATGGTGCACCAGCATTTCAACCTGGTGTCGCGGGCCACGGTGGCGATCAACGTGCTCTCGGGGGCGCTGCCCGGCCTGCCGGCTTGGCGCGCCTATCTGTTGCGCTTTCCCGCCGAGCTGCGCGAGCGCGCCTGCCGGCTGGTGCGCGAAGTCGGCCTGCAACCCGAGCACCTGCGCCGCCGCGTGAGCGAGCTGTCGGGCGGCCAGCAGCAGCGCGTCGGCATCGCGCGCGCGTTCATGCTGGCGCCCGCGCTGCTGCTGGCCGATGAGCCGGTGGCCAGCCTGGATCCGCGCATCAGCCGCGACATCCTCGGGCTGCTGCGCGACCAGGCCCGCGAGCGCGGCGCCACGGTGCTTTGCAGCCTGCACCAGGTCGACCTGGCGCGGGAGTTCGCCGACCGCATCGTCGCGCTGCGCCAGGGAGCGATGGTGTTCGACGGACCCGCCGGCGCCTTCGACGAGACCACCGCCCGAGCGCTATACCAGGCGGGCTCGTCGCCCGCGCCGCGCGAGGCCGCCGCGGCCACGCCCGAGGCGGGCAGCGAACCGCCGGGACAGCGCCTGGCCGCGCGCGTCCGGCCGGCGCTGCTTTCGGTGGGAGGCGCGCGATGAGCACGCAGGCCGAGAACGCCGCCTGGCGGCTGGATCCTCCGTATGGCGCCCGGGCGCTGCTGGTCGTCATCGCCGCGCTGATGCTGTTCCTCTACACCGGCCAGCGGGTCGAGATGGGCCGCATGGCGGCGCTGACGTTCGATGGCGCGCTGGCGGCGGTCGGCCTCAAGGAGCAGTCCCAGGTCACCGCCGGCCTGGGGGCGCTGGCCGACAGCCTGTTTCCGCTGCAGGTGTCGTACCGCACCGAGACCTCGCGCATCGAAGGCTTCGATCCCGACAGGCTGCCCTGGCTGGCGCGGGTGGAAACCGTGCAGGTCACGGAAAGCCGCCTGAATCCGCACACGCTGAAGATGGAAGACGAGGTATCCACCCGCACCTACCTGGTCGAGCCGCTGGGTTACCTGTGGCGGGTGGCGGTCAAGATGGTCGAGACCTTCGAGATCGCGATCTGGGCCACGCTGCTGGCGGTGCTGGGCAGCGCGCCGCTGGCCTACTGCAGCGCGCGCAACTACGCGCCCAACCGCCTGCTGTACGTGGCCGCGCGGGCGGCGGTCAGCCTGTTCCGCGCCATGCCGGAGCTGATCTGCGCGCTGTTCCTGGTGCTGGCCTACGGCTTCGGCCCCATCGCCGGCGTGCTGGCGCTGGCCATCCACTCGATGGGCTTCCTGGGCAAGTTCTACGCCGAGGACATCGAGACGGCCGACACCAAGCCGCAGGAGGCGCTGGCCGCGATCGGCGCCGGCAAGCTGCGCGTGCTGGCCTATGCGGTGCTGCCGCAGGTGTTGCCCAAGTTCACCGGCTACACGCTCTACATCCTGGACCGCAACGTGCGCATGGCCACCGTGGTGGGCCTGGTGGGCGCGGGCGGCATCGGGCAAGAGCTGAAGGGCCGCTACGACATGTACCAGTACGCCCACGTCGGGACGATTCTCGTCGTGATCTTCATCACCGTGTTTTTGCTGGACCAGGTGGCCGCCCGGCTGCGGCGGCGCCTGATCTGAACCGGCGCGGCTCGCCTCGCCGGGCGGGCCGCGCCCCGATCGCCATCCTGCCGGGCAGACCCGGCAACGTTCCCTGACCAGGAGTAGTCATGACCCCGTACTTTGCACCGGGCCGCGCCCTTGTTGCGGCCATCGCCCTGAGTTTGACCCTTGCCGCCTGCGGCGGCGACGACGATTCCGATGAAGGCACGGCGCCGCCTCCCGAGATCGAAAAGCCCGTCACGCCGCCGCCCGCGCCGCAGCTGCGCTGCGCGCCTTGAATGCCCGTCCCGTCCAACCCAACGCATGAGTAGCCCCATGACCAAGACTTCCCTTCCGCATTCCGCCGCCGCTTCCCCTGCCTTGCCGGGACGCCGGCAGTTCTTCCGCGTATCGGCCCAGGCGGCCGGCGCGCTGTCGGCGATGGCTTTGCTGCCCGCGTCCATCCAGCGCGCCCTGGCGATTCCCGCCGCGGTCGACAGCGGCACGATCCAGGACATCAAGCACGTCGTGATCCTGATGCAGGAAAACCGTTCGTTCGACCACTACTTCGGTACGATGCGCGGCGTGCGCGGCTTCGGCGACCGCTTCCCGATTCCGCTGGCCAACGGCAAGCCGGTGTTCTTCCAGCCGAACCCGGCCGGAGGCCAGGACATCCTGCCGTTCCGCCGCGACTCCAGGATCAGCAAGGCGCTGATCGGCTCCGGCACGCCCCACAATTTCCCCGACCAGCAGGCGGCGTGGAACCAGGGGAAGATGGACCGCTGGATTCAGTTCAAGAACCAGGCGACGATGGGCTTCTTCATGCGCGAGGACATTCCGTTCCAGTTCGCGCTGGCCGACGCCTTCACGGTCTGCGACGGCTACCACTGCTCCATCCTGACCGGCACCGACCCCAACCGCATCGTGTTCTGGTCGGGCGCCAACGCCAACCCCGAGCTGCGCAAGCTGGGCATCAATTGCACCGACACCGATTCCGAGCCCGTCAACTCGCGCTGCTGGCCCAGCCCGTCCAACTGGGTCGCGGGCCGGGTGCAGGAGGTGGACGGTTCGGGCCAGATCGATCCCGTCACCGGCACCTACAACTACAAGTACAAGAACAACGCCTTCAAGTGGGACACTTTGCCCGATCTGCTGGAGCGCGCCGGCGTCAGCTGGCACATCTACCAGAACATGAACAACAACTGGACGGGCGCCATGCATGGCTGCCTGGCCTTCAAGAGCTTCCGCGAGGCCCAGCCGGGTTCGCCGATCTATGAGCACGGCCTGACCGGGGGCCCCGAGAAGGCCGACGGCGCCGTCAATTTCCTCGCCCAGCTCAAGCAGGACGTGGTCAATGGCACCTTGCCGCAAGTGTCGTGGGTGCTGCCCACGCAGGCCCTGGCCGAGCATCCGGGCAGCAGCGAAGGCGTCGCCGGCGCGGCCGACTTCATCGCCGACGTGCTGGACGCGCTGACGTCCAATCCCGAAGTCTGGAGCAAGACCGCGCTGTTCGTGACTTTCGACGAGAACGACGGCTTCTTCGACCACGTAGCGATGCCGGCGGTGCCCTCCTATGACGCCAATGGCGTGCTGATGGGCAAGTCGACCGTGCCGCTGGACGGCGAGTACTTCGACGCGTCTGTCGGCAGCTACCTGAAGGCCGAGGACACCACCACCGGCACCGTCCGGCCCTGGGGCATGAGCTCCCGCGTGCCGATGTACGTGGTGTCGCCGTGGAGCAAGGGCGGCTGGGTCAATTCGCAGGTGTTCGACCACACTTCGGTAGGCCGGTTCCTGGAGCAGCGTTTCGGCATCAAGGTGGACGCCATCAGCCCATGGAGCCGCGCGGTCAGCGGCGACCTGACCACCTGCTTCGATTTCGTCACCCCGAACGATCCGCGGATTCCCAAGCTGCCCGACACGAGCAACTATCCCGCGATCAACGCGGCGCAGAATCTGCTGCCCACGGCCCCGGTGACCCAGGCGCCCGCGATACCGCAGCCGCTGTTCCAGGAGACCGGCACGCGCTTCTCGCGCGCGCTGCCCTACGAGCTGCACACCAGCGCCCGGCTCGGAACGGACGGTGCCGTCGAACTGCTGTTCAGCAACACAGGGGACGCCGGCGCGGTCTTCCATGTCTACGACAAGCGCAACCTGGACTTGATTCCGCGGCGCTACACCGTCGAAGCGGGCAAGACGCTGTCCGACACCTGGACCGGCGGCGACTACGACCTGTGGGTCTACAGCACCAACGGCTTCGTGCGGACCTTCGCCGGCAACACACAGCGCGGCGCAGCGCTGGAAGTGCAGGTCTGCTACGAGCCCGCGGGCGGCGCGCTCTACGTGAAGGTGTCCAACCACGGCAAGGCCCGCCTGCAGGCCGCGCTGCAGGCCAATGCCTACCGCTCGGACGGTCCCTGGACCCTGACGGTCGAACCGGGCGCGGTGGCCGAGCACCACTGGTCGATCGCGGAGAGCGGCAACTGGTACGACTTCACCGTCACCGCCGAAGGCTTCGAGCGGCGCTTCGCCGGACGCATGGAGAACGGCCGCCACGGGGTCAGCGATCCCGCCATGGCGCTCCATCTCTGACGGCCGAGGAATGCGCGGCGCGGGCGCGCATCGGGGTGCGCGCCCGCGCCGTCCTGGACAATAAACGATCAACGCTCTCATGAAACACACATACGCAATTCTGGCCGCCAACGGCCTGTCCGTGGCCTTCCTGGTGGGCGCGCTGGCTGGGGGACCGCCCGCGCAAGCCCAGTCCGCGCCGCCCGTGCAATGGGACGGCAGCAATCTCGGCTACGGGCCAGGCGCCGGCCAGGGAACGACGGGCAAGGGCAATCACGCGATCGGCAAGAGCGCGGGCGTCAACGTGACCGGCAGCAATAACGTGGCCCTGGGCAACGGCGCGGGCAAGGACGTGTCCACCAACTGGAACCTCGCGATCGGGGAGGGCGCGGGCTCCAAGGTCGGCGGCAAGAACGCCAACCAGGCCATCGGCTACTACGCCGGCACCAACGTGCAGGGCGGCTGGAACCAGTCGTTCGGCCGCAGCGCGGGCCAGAACGTCACGGGCGACTACAACGACGCCTACGGCTTCTGGGCCGGCACGGACACGGTGGGCAACAACAATGCCGCCTACGGCGCCAACTCGGGGCGCAACGTCAAAGGCAACGGCAATTCGGCCTTCGGCCAGGAGGCCGGCCGCAATGTCATGGGGGACGGCAACCTGGCGCAGGGCCAGAACGCCGGCCAGCAGGTCGAAGGCGACGCCAATCTGGCGCAGGGCAAGAACGCCGGGCAGTACGTGACCGGCTCCAACAACCTGGCCGCCGGCGCCTACGCCGGCTACGGCGTGACGGGCGACGGCAACACCGCCAGCGGCCTGGCCGCGGGCCGCAATGTCACCGGCGACAACAACGTGGCGCAGGGCACCGCCGCGGGCTCGGGCGTGCAGGGCAGCGACAACGTCTCGATCGGCTCGAACGCGGGGCGCGGTTCGACCGCCGACCGCAGCGTTTCCGTGGGGGCGGCATCGGTCGCGGCCACTCAGAGCGTCGCGGTCGGCGCGGGCGCCGCCGCGGCGGCGGCCGATAGCGTGGCGGTGGGCGCGGGAGCCGCCGTGACGGCGGGCAACAGCGTGGCGCTGGGCGCGGGGTCCTCGGCGGCTCGCGGAGCGCAGGAAGGCTACGAGGCCTATGGCCTGGCGCAGCCCCAGGGCTCGGCGGGGGAGGTGAACGTGGGCGGGCGCCAGATTACCGGCGTCGCGGCCGGCAGCGAAGACACCGACGCCGCCAACGTGGGGCAGCTGCGCGCCGTCAGCAGCGCGGGCGAGGCGAGGGTGGGCGCGGTGGAACGCTCGCTGCAGAACCTGCGCAGCGACCTGGACTCCCAGGAGCGCATGCTGAGCGCCGGCGTGGCGGCCGCGATGGCGACGGCATCCCTGCCGCAAGCCTATCTGCCCGGCCGCAATATGCTGTCCGTCGCCGGCGGCACCTGGAACGGCGAATCCGGCTACGCCATGGGCCTGTCGCGCGTGTCCGGCGGCGGCCGCTGGGTATACAAGGTGTCGGCCAACGGCACCTCGCGCGGGGACTTCGGCGGCGCGGCCGGCGTCGGGTACCAGTGGTGAGGCGGGGCCTGCGATAATGCGCTTGCGCGGCGGCCGGGCCTTGTTTCTCCGGCCGCCGCCCGCACAGGTATTTTCGGATCGGCCCCCATGGAAAAGCGTTTGATGCCGTCGATGATGGCGCTCCAGTGTTTCGAGGCGGTGGCGCGGCACATGAGTTTCACGCGCGCCGCCGAAGAACTGCACATGACCCAGAGCGCGATCAGCAAGCAGATCGCGCAGCTGGAAGCGCTGCTGCGCAACCCGCTGTTCCTGCGGGTGCGGCGGCGCCTGCAGCTGACCCCCGCGGGGGCGCTCTACCAGTCCGAGGTTCGCGCCATCCTGAACCAGGTGGACATGTCCTCGCGCTACATCCTCACCTATGGCAGCGAAACCCAGGTCCTCACCATCGGCACGCAGCCGACGTTCGGCGCGCGCTGGCTGATCCCGCGCCTGCAGCGATTCCTGTCCGCCCATCCCGACATCCAGGTGAAGGTGCGCAGCGAGACTCGGCCGTTCGACCTGATGCAGGCCAAGATCGACATCTCCTTCTTCTTCGGCCATGGCACCTTGCCCGGCGCCCAGTGCCGCGAGCTGTTCGAGGCCGAGGTGGTGCCGGTCTGCGCGCCCGGCTTCCTGCCGGGGGACCAGGTGGACAGCCTGGAGGCGCTGAGCGGCCAGGCGCTGATCCAATGCGCGTCGCGGCCGGAAGCCTGGCACGACTACTTCTCGCGCCAGCAGTTCCAGTCCGACCGCAGCTACCACGGGCCGCGCTTCGACACCTTCTATATGTGCGTGCGCGCGGCCGAAGGCGGCTGCGGCATTGCCCTGACGCCGCGGCTGCTGGCCGAGGAAGAGCTGCAGGCCGGCAAGCTGGTGATTCCCTGGGGCTACGTGCAACCCAGCGACGGCGCGTACTTCGTGGCGTATTCGGAGCATTCGGCCGAAGTCCCGAAGATCAAGCAATTCGTCGCCTGGGTGGAGGAAGAAGCCGCGCGCAAGCGCGCCGGCGACGCCCAGCGCAAGCGGTCCATGAAAAAACGGACTGATTAGGCCGATTTTTTTCATTTGATTGCGGCAGCGCGGCATGATTTCATGCGGCCATTCTTTGTTTACCGATGTGCCGAGCCCGCCATGAGTCAGAATTTCGTCAGCCCGGACCAGATCCGCGCCTGGTTCTCCCGCGCCATGTCCGACATGTACAAGTCGGAAGTGCCCCTGTATGACACGCTGCTCGACCTGGTCGCCCAGGTCAATGCCCGGACGCTGGCCGAACAGCCCGAACTGGCCGAGCAGCTGGCGCGCACCGGCGAGATCGAGCGCCTGGACATCGAGCGTCACGGCGCCATCCGGGTGGGCACGGCCGAAGAACTGGCCAATATGCGCCGGGTGTTCGCCGTCATGGGCATGCAGCCCGTGGGCTACTACGACCTGTCGCCGGCCGGCGTGCCGGTGCATTCGACCGCCTTCCGCGCCACGCACGAAGCGGCGCTGCAGGCCAGCCCGTTCCGCGTCTTCACCTCGCTGTTGCGGCTGGAACTGATCGACGACGTCGCCTTGCGCGAGAAGGCGGCCCGCATCCTGGCGGCCCGCCAGATCTTCACCGCGCGGGCGCTGGAACTGGCCGCGCGCTTCGAGGCCGAAGGCGGCCTGGACGAAGCCTGCGCCCGGGAATTCGTGGGCGAAGCCCTGCATACCTTCCGTTGGCACGGAGAAGCCACCGTCAGCCTGGAAGACTACCGCGAGCTGCATGGCCAGCATCGCCTGATCGCCGACGTGGTGGCCTTCAAGGGCCCGCACATCAACCACCTGACGCCGCGCACCCTGGACATCGACGAAGCGCAGGCGGAGATGCCGCGCCGCGGCGTGTCGGCCAAGGCCGTGATCGAAGGCCCGCCGCCGCGCAAGTGCCCGATCCTGCTGCGCCAGACCAGCTTCAAGGCGCTGGAGGAGGCGGTGAGCTTCACTGGCGCCGACGGCCGCGCCGCGGTCGGCAGCCATACCGCCCGCTTCGGCGAGATCGAGCAGCGCGGCGTCGCGCTGACGCGCAAGGGCCGCGCGCTGTACGACCGCCTGCTGGACCTGGCGCGCACCCGCATCGATGGCGCGCCCAGCGAAGGCAACGCCGCCGCCTACATGCAGAACCTGCAAGCGTGCTTCGCCGAGTTTCCGGACGACTACGCGACGCTGCACGACCAGGGGCTGGCCTACTTCCGCTACTACCTCACAGGCAAGGAAGACGCGCCCGCCGACGCCGATCCGGGGACGCTGATCGCCCAGGGCTACATCCGCTTCGAACCGCTGGTGTATGAAGACTTCCTGCCGGTCAGCGCAGCGGGCATCTTCCAGTCGAACCTGGGCGACAAGGCCCAGGCCGAGTACGCGCAGAACGCCAGCCAGACCGCCTTCGAGCAGGCGCTGGGGGCGCCGGTCCTGGACGAGCTGGCGCTCTACCAGGACACGCAGGACCGTTCGCTGGCTGCCTGCCTGCAAGCGCTCGGCGCGCAAGCCGGCGCGTCGGTGGCCGCATGAGCCGCCTGGGCCGCTGCCTGTCGGTGCGGGACTTCGAGCGCGAGGCGCGGCGCATCATGCCGCGTTGCGTCGAAGGCTACGTCTGCGGCGGCACCGAGGATGGCGCTTCGCTCGACGAGAGCGTCCGCGCGCTGCGGGACATCGGCTTCCGACCGCGCGGCTTGCGCGTGGTGGACCAGCGCAGCAGCCAGGTCAGCCTCTTCGGCCAGGACTACGCCATGCCGATGGGCTTCGCGCCCACCGGCTTCTCCGCCATCGTCATGCACGAGTGCGACCTGGCGCTGGCGCGCGCCGCCCAGGATGCGCGGATACCGTTCATCATCAGCGGCGCTTCCAGCGTACCGCTGGAGCGCCTGCAGCAGGCCACGGGCAAGCGCTGCTGGTACCAGGCCTACCTGCCGGGCAATACCGATCGCATCGCCAAGCTGCTGGCCCGCCTGCGGCAGGCGGAGATCCCGGTCCTGGTCGTCACCATCGACACCTGCGTCGGCGCGAACCGCGAGAACCTGCAACGGCTGGCATTCACCGTGCCCTTCAAGATGAGCCCGAGCGTGGTGCTGGACGGCATGCTGCATCCGCGCTGGACCCTCAACGTCTTCCTGCGCACGCTGTTCGGCAGCGGGGTGCCGCGCTTCTCAAATCTGTACGAAGAGATCGGTCCGCCCATCACGCAGGACCCGCCAAACGGCTTTCGCGGCGAGCGCGACAAGCTCTCCTGGGAGCATATCCGCTGGATCCGCGACAACTGGCCGGGCAAGCTGGTGCTCAAGGGCGTGATGCACGCCGACGACGCGCGCCAGGCCTGGGCGGTGGGCGCCGACGGCGTCATCGTCTCCAACCATGGCGGGCGCCAGCTCGACGGCTGCATTTCGCCGCTGCAGGCGCTGCCCGACGTGGCGGCGGCGGTGCCGCCCGGTTTCCCCGTCATGGTCGACGGGGGCTTTCGGCGCGGATCCGACGTGCTCAAGGCCGTGGCCCTGGGCGCGCGCCTGGTCTTCACCGGCCGGCCCCAGCTGTTCGGGGCGGCGGTCGGCGGCGACGCCGGCATCCGCAAGGTGGCGGAGATATTCCGCAGCGAGATCTCGACCAACATGGCGTTGCTCGGCTGCCGCACGCTGGCGGACGTGACGCCGGACCTGATCGCGCCGATACGTCCCGCCGGCTCCGCCTAGGACGGGCAGGCCGCGGCGCGGCCGATCCAGGGCGGCCCGACCGCCCAGACAACAACAAAAACAGGCGCGCCCATCCGGGCGTGCCCATCCGTTTTCGACAGGAGGAAACATGAAAAAGATCTACACCAAACTGGCCGGCGTGGCGGCGGTGCTCGCCTGCGTCGCGTCCGGGCCCGTCCAGGCCCAGGCCGGCGCCTATCCGACCAAGCCCGTCCGGCTGGTCGTGGGCTATGCCCCCGGCGGCACCACCGACATCAGCGCGCGCATGATCGCCGACGTGCTGGGCAAGGAGTTCGGCCAGACCTTCGTGGTGGAGAACAAACCCGGCGCCAACAGCAACATCGGCGCGGAGTCCGTGGCTCGCTCGCCGGCCGACGGCTACACCTTGTTCGTGGGCTCGATCTCCACCGCGATCAACCAGTCCCTGTACTCCAAGATGTCGTATGACGCGCTCAAGGACCTGGACGCCGTCGCGCTGCTCAACGTGGTACCCAACATCCTCGCGGTCAATGCCAGCGTGCCGGTCAAGACCGTCCAGGAATACATCGACTACGCCAAGAAGAACCCCGGCAAGCTCACCTGCGCCTCGCCCGGCAACGGCTCGTCCGCGCACCTGGGCTGCGAACTCTTCAAGATGAAGACCGGCATCGACATCCTGCACGTCCCGTACCGCGGCAGCGGCCCGGCCGTCGCCGACCTGCTGGGCGGCCAGGTGGACTCCATCTTCGACAACCTGCCGCCGCTGCTGCCTCACGTCCGCGCCGGCAAGCTGACCGGCCTGGCCGTCACCACCGGCAGCCGCGTGCCCTTCGCGCCCGAGATTCCCACCATCGCCGAATCCGGAGTGGAAGGCTTCGACGTGGCCGCCTGGTTCGGCCTGTTCGCGCCCGCCGGCACTCCGCCGGAAATCGTCCAGAAGGTCAACGCCGCCATCAACAAGGCCCTGACCTCCGACGCCGCCCTGGCCGCCAGCTATCAGACCAACGGTTTCCTGATGCCCCCGCCGCCCAACACGCCGCAAGCGTTCAAGGCCTTCATGGAAAGCGAAACCCGCAAGTGGGGCGAAGTCGTCAAGGCGACCAACCTGCAGATCAACTGACCGGACGAGCGCCGGGGGGGCCTGCGGCCGGCCCCGGCGCCAAGTGCGGCCCCAAGGGGGGCGGGAGGTATCCGAACGACAAAGCCGGGCGGATCCACCCAATTTTCAAATTGCGTGATAGAATGTTCGACTTTCCAGGAATGCATGCTTTTCTGGACGGTTTAGCCGACGTGGTGAAATTGGTAGACACGCTATCTTGAGGGGGTAGTGGCGAAAGCTGTGCGAGTTCGAGTCTCGCCGTCGGCACCAAGGATTTGTCCAGAAATGTCCTGGAAGTTGCAGAAAGCCCGTAAGAATCAACGTCTTACGGGCTTTTTTGTCGTTTGTGCTGTCCTAGAGAGTCCAACTCAATCCATTAGGATCCGTTGCTTTTAGGCACCTTTTTGGGTACTTTGATAAAGAAGTACCCAATTCGGTCTCTTTCTGAGCCCAATTTGGGTACTTTTCCCTAGGAAAAGAACGTGCCCAAACTTGCAAAACGACTCACTGCTCTCGCCGTGGAGAAGGCTAGGCCCAAGGAAGCTGCGTACACACTGGCAAGCGGGGGCGGTCTCTTTCTGAATGTCTTGCCCTCTGGTACCAAGCAATGGCTTGTGCGCTATAGAACGCCCGTAGGCCGCAACAAGGTCGTGGTTGGTACCTATCCCATGATGATGCTTGCTGAAGCCCACAGAAAGGCGGAGGAGGTGCAGATTGCTGCCCGTACAGGCATCCCAATTCTTGGCAAGCGCGCTGAGAGCAAGGCACGGGCGACCAGCCAGACAGAGGCGGAATTGGCAGAGCAAGCTGCGGCCGAGGAAGCACAGCGCCATTCATTCACTGTGCTGTCGGAGGCCTGGCTGAAAAGCCGCCAGCCGGGGTGGGCCGAGGAAAGCTACCGAAAGGCGCGGTATGTTGTGCGCCAGTACCTGCAGCCCAAGTTTGGCGATGTGGACATGAGAACGCTGCGGACCAAGGATGTCACCAGCCCTTTGCGCGACATCGCAGCTACCGCCCCTAGTCTGGCCAAGAAGGCTGTTCAGTATCTAAACGGCGTGGTGGACTATTGCATACTTGAAGGCCTCCGAGAGGACGATCAGGTGCTGCGGCTGCGAGGTGTGCTGCCGAGCCACAAGGGCGGGCACATTCCGGCGGTGACTAGGGAACAAGGTATCGGGCCTCTGATGCAGGCGATATTCAGCTATGAAGGTTTTGTGGTGCGTGCGGCTTTGTCGCTTGCCGCATGGACGGCATTGCGTCCGGGCGTCATTGCCAGTGCTCGTTGGTCGGAAATCGATCTGCTGCGCGCCGAATGGCACATCCTTGGTCTGGAAGAAGACGGCCGGCGACGCATGAAAACCGGTAACGACCACATCGTGAGCCTTCCTCGGCAAGCCATTGCGATGCTCAAGGAACTGCACAAGTTTTCGGGTGGTTCGGAGTATGTCTTTCCCGCTGTGGGCAAGATGAAGAACCCGCACCTGCACCGAGATGCCTTGTCGAAAGCCCTCCGACAAATGGGCTTCGCCGGAACCCACAGTACTCATGGGTTCCGAGCTATGTTGCGCACAGTGGCGCGGGAACGACTGCGCATTGATTTCGACGTGCTGGAGGCGCAACTAGCCCATGCGAAACGCGATGAGATTCAAGCAGCCTATGATCGCACGAAGTTTGATGATGAGAGGCGTGAGGCAATGCAGCGTTGGGCGGACTACTTGGATCGGTGTGTGGCCGGGTCGTCAATCGTGGGCTTGAGAGAAGACGCTGCGTAGCGGGGCATTTTGTACCGCTGCGGCTGGACTGATGCATTCCATTGAGCAAGCGCAGCCCGCACTCCTCGCAGCAGCGGTAGCCGTTGTAAAGGGGCGTGAAGCATCACCAAATGCGCGTTTGGCCGAGGCCGAATGCAATTCATTACCTGTCGAAGCTTGGCGCATCGATATGCAAGCATCATCAATAGCGACAAGGGGCTTGACATGAAGGCGAAGGTCGAGCGAGACTGTGCGCACATTTGGTGATGGTCATCATCAACAAATGCCTCAAACACCTCCAAATCGAAAAGCAATTTCCTCAAGTGGCATAGGATCTTGCTTCCAACCTACACCTTCAAAGGCGTAGGTTTAGGCATCAGCATCGCTGACTGCCCCTCCAAATATAGAGTTGGCGTATCTGAAGTGCATACGCTGCTACGACTCAGAGTGCAATCCCGTTCAGGCCAAGAGCGGAGCACATAGCGGTCAGCTCCATTGCTGACACGATCAAACCCCCATAAAAAATTTGAATATTGATCGTGCGCGGTGGCATCGCCGTGCGCTTGTTTTGGAGAATTTCCATGCAGATTCGCATGTTGGACATCCATAGTGTCCTGGAAAAGATCGGGAAGAGCAGGTCGTCTTTGTACGCCATGCTCGATTGCCGCAGTCGCTACTTCGATGCTGACTTGCCTCGTCCAATTCGCATCGGGGCGCGGTCGGTGCGATGGTTCGAGGATGAGCTTGAGGCCTACCTTGCATCGCGTCCTCGGGGCGTGCGTCAGTTGGGTGCACGGGAGGATCGCAAATGAATGTTCTTCGCTTTCCTGCCGGTGCTATTCCCGGCGCATTGGGTCGTGTACTGGACGAGCGTGCTGGCTCGCCCAAAGACGACGCTATCTTAGGTAGCGTTTTGAACGGTCTATGCTCATTCGCCACCCAAGGATTGGCCTTGGTGAGCGGGCATGATGGCCTCTTTCATAACCTGGCATCTAGCACGCGTGTCGTCGCACCAACGGGTGCGGGAAAGAGCTTCCACTATGCCCCGTTGATCAAGCATGTCGAAGACTTCATCTTGGAGTTGTCCGATGAAGGGGCAATGCCATCGGTTCAGTTGTTCACCGATTCAACTGTGCCGTCAATGGCGACGCCGTTATCGGAGAACCCGGTAGCAGGTTGGTTCACTGACGAAGCTGGCTATGCCTTGCAAGGCATGGTTCCTAAACATTATCCGTTGGTGAATAGTTACTTAGATGGAGGGCTTGTCCAGCGCAGTCGGGCAGCGGGCAGAGGCAAAGTTTTTCGCCCGTTCTTTTCGATCCTTCATTTGGTTCAAGACTCGATCATGGAAGAAATCAACCAGCGGCATGGAAAGGTCAGTCGTGGCAGCGGATTCGAGGCTCGAACCCGCCTTGCTCTCGTGGTCAGAGGGGACGTGGGGCAAGAGGATCTGGGTTTTCACCGGCAGCGTGGAGATGCGCTGGTCGATTTTGAGACTCGCCTTCGTGGTCTGTTGGAAGCGACTCGCGTCAACTTGCGGCGAAATATGCAGAATCTTCCAGTCATGTTGTTTAGCGCTGGTGCCATGAGGGAACTGATCGAGATCCAGCGTCTAAACCAAGCGCGGCAACGTGATCGGAGGTATGTGGATTGTGATGACTTTCTGCAAAAGCACTGCGTTCATGTAATCAAGGCCGCTGCAAGCTGGCATTGGTGGGAAGGTTGCTGCGGTGGTATTAGTCGTGAGTATGTGGAGCGGGCCGCCGAGGTTGTCGACTACCACCTGGGATGCTGGCGGGACGTCCGCGCATCACGTCATCGCGAGCGTCGAGAGGTTCAGGACGCAAAACGCCTCTACGAATACGTTGTGTACACGCTCAGGCGGCGCTCAATCTCCCATCGTGATTTGCGAATGCTGGCATGCAACGTGAGCTTGCAGCAAACCGCAAGACGAGAGAATGCCTTGGCAGTCCTTTTTCACGAAATGGGTTGTGCCGAAATTAACAGGGACGGCCTTATCACCTTCTTTGCGCGCCCCCGCAGGTCAGCTCTGGGGCCGAACGAGACCGCCAGAAGGCTGCAGTAGCTGCAGCTTGATTTCTATGCCGGGTGCGCCGTTTGCGTATCTCAGTGCAAAAAAAATTGCTGGCGTTGTTCGCTCGAGACGATGCTCAAGTGCGGTGGGGACCGCTGTTTGTCCCCATCCGTACTTCTGGATCGCGCTATGAGATTAATAGAAGCTAATTGCGTTCAACATAGACAAAGGGAATGAAACATGAAGGTTGAAATCGTTAATGAAGTGAACCGCACTTTGAGAACAGTGCGTAGCATCGACGGCAAGAGCTATCTCATCGGAGAGGATGTAAGGGCACTTGGACTGCTCATCCAATTCATGGAGAAAGTCATCACTGGAACTCCAGCTCAGAGATTGACTGAGCATCAGTCGAGGATTGCAACGTATGCGCATCTGTATGACAGCAGCATGGCCTACGCTCCGCATCTGGTGCTTTTCTTTCGCGTGTGGTCAGAGCACGATATCCGCTGGTATCCGGCACCAGCAGAGGAGGGTGAGAGGTTCAACGGGGAGTGCCGCGAAGACGGTGCGTTCAGAAGTTTGTTCGTAAGTTTCGTTCAAACGATGCAAGCGGAAGGAGAACGGGTTGACGTGAAGCGTCAGGTCAGAAACTGGATGCGTGGTGCAAGCGAAAATGCGAAGAGCACCAGCCGATACGTGAATTACTTGCATGACCGCTATGCCCGATTGGTGGTGATTCGTTTGGATCTGCACTTTCGGGCATTAGCGTGCATCAGCAAGTCCGACGCTGAGAGCCGCCATTGGCGCGAGCAGCAACGCACGTTTCTGTCGTATCAAGCCCTTCTTGATCAAGGAATGGATGAAGGATTGAGCGAGGAGAGCTTACGAATGCCGCTAACCGTCGTCGCGAGTGCATGGCGACGCTTTCACGACAACATGCGGAGCAACAGCCTGTTCCATGACAAGGTGGGTCACATTGTCTGTTTCGAATACTCCCGTGCCGGCGGCTATCACATCCACACGGTTCTTTTCTTTGATGGGTCCACACGGACTCTCGACCACAAGTGGTTGGCGGGAGAGATCGGTCGCTATTGGGATCAAGTGGTCACAAGAGGCGCGGGGTACCACTTCAACTGCAATGCACAGCAGTATCGAAGAAATGGCATCGGTGTCGTGGAATATCACGACGTTGTCAAGCGGCGGAACCTAATGAGTGCAGCGTTGTACCTGGCGAAGAAAGAGCAGTTCGTTTGTGCCAAGCCGTCGAAAGGCTTCAAGACTTTTAGTCATGGAAAGCGGTCGACTGAGTGGCGCAGCGGTCTTGGGCGCCCCCGCAGCTACAGCGGGACGGGGGGCGAGATTGAGCGTTCGCTCTACCCTGTTGACGATAAATCTAGCGATATCCAGAATCCTTCTCCCTCGAGAAGAAGGGCTGTAGCGAGCAATTCTGGATACGCTGACGCTATCGAAACTTTGCGCTGACGTTCTGGAGCATCCTATGAGCACTCGTATCGAAAGTCAGCAGCCAATTGACATTCAGGCCGTCATTGCCGAGTTGCAGGCAATCGAGCCGGACCTGGCTGATCAGCGCAAGGCAGCATTTCGCCAAGTCTATCCCAACATCGTCGAGAAGCTGACGGCCGGCGTCAAGGAGGGTAAGCTTGTTGAATTGTTGTCACGGCAAGGAATCCTGAAGTCTCGCGCTACGTTCAAGAAATGGACGGCAGAGCTGGATGAAGGCAGGGAAGTGGTGCGAGTATCTTCGTTGAGGCAATCGCTGCAGAATGCCCGCAGGAGTAAGGAAGCTGCTCGATCGTAGCGTCAGGATGTGACGCCACATTCTTGTCGTCCGCAGTTGACGGATAGCGGCCTAGTGGCCGCTACCTTCCTAGAATCAACGCCCATCAGTACAACGATTTTGGTGGGAGTCCGCAATCCGCGCGCCACTCGTTGTATACGCCGTTTGAGACCGGGTAGCCGTCATCGTTCGCATCTTTGATTTTCGCTTTCAAACATGCTTCCCCACTGCCGCTGTTCACGGGTGTCGATGGCTTTGCTGGCGGAGCCGCCCTTTGGGCCGCCTGCGCGCCGAATGAATAGACGTAATTTCCCAGATTGGTCTCTATGGAGATTTCCTTCACGTTGCACGCGGGTGCAGGAATGCTGATGGACTGGCCGAACTTGAACGTCGCTGGCATGGTGAACATCCTGTTGATGCGCGGGTCGCAGTTGCCTCGATTGACGTTATAGCTCGTCACTGTGACCTGATCCGTTACGGTCTCGAGAATAATGGTGGGTATGCGCTGCGACATGCCCAGCGATACTTCGAACGGAGTCTCGCTTGCGAGCGAAGGGCTGATCAAGCCCGCCATGCAAATGGCGAAGATGGTCTTTCTGTAGTTCATGGTTTGCCTGTGCTGTAAAAAGTTCGGCCTACGCATAGGTAGGCCGATACAAGGGAGAAAAGTGGGTCAACGCTTTCGCTTTCCCGCCTCGATGCGCTCTTTGAGGATGGGGGCGATTTCGGTAGCGGCTTTGCTTACGCCGATGGCGGTGTTCGCGACGACAGCCCCGAGGAGCTTGGCGCTATTGATGACCTTGTCGCCAGTGGTCAATGACCACTTAAGGTCATCAAGGCGGTTCTTGAGGCTGAAGAACTTCATATGTCTATGAGTGACGGTGGCTAGCCGTTCAGTCCTCTTCTTCATCAGACTTGCCCGTTCCTCTACATTCAGGGCACGTCACGCGGTTGGATCCGCCGCAGCTCGGGCAGCCGCCGGGATGGCGATCCGTGCCGTACTCCAAGGGGCATTCGGTATGGCCCTTACCACCGCACTCACCGCATTTTCCTGCCATATTTTCCTCATTAAATTAGTTGGTTAGAGGGATGCCGGGGGTCAAAGACCTACTCGCCTTCGGCTTCTCAGGAGCACCCCGGTGTCTAAATGTAGAATATATTCTACAAAAATTGAAGTGTATATAGCGTCGTGAATGAGTCGACGAATGGGCATTCTGCCCAATCATGGCTATCAGACCTTCCACACTTCCCGCTCACTCACAGGCTGGGCTTTCCATCGCTCTTGGTAAGCGTGTGAAGCAGTGCCGTCACGCGGCGGACAAGTCGCAGGAGACACTTGCTTTTGAAGCCCACGTAGATCGGACCTACATTTCCGCAATCGAGCGAGGGGTGGCGAATCCCTCAATCGAGACCCTGGGGAACATTTGCTACGCATTGGGCGTGACGCTCGCCGAACTGTTTGGCCCGTTAGATGAGGTTCCTTTGGCTCCTACGGGGAACCGTCGGGCGAACGCAGCTTCGCCGCTCGAGATCAAGCGCCAGCGATTACGTTGAAGCTGCCTCGGCACGCTGTTTCAGTTGGTCGGACAAGCTGCTACGCCGAGGTGACGAGCCTTTGTCTTCTATAGTTTGCGGGTCCTTCTGCTGACGTTCGGGAAAGAACTCCTCCACCACGGCGGTTGCATCCTCTACCGACTCTTCGAATGCGCCACTGGCGAACCCTAGCCGTGCTGCCGTATCCAGCGCATCCTGGTCGAAACCAGCCTCCCGCCGTTGGGCATCGAGGCGCTGCGCGTCGCGGATGGCTTCTTGCAGCGTCATACCTTGGCCAATGATCAGATCGACGTAGTAGATGGCGGTGCGAAAGCTCTGTGTGGTGGACTTTCCGCGCAGGCGCAGCTCCAGCGGCATGCAGGCGAGTAGTCCGCCCGAGGCGGCGTGGAAATAGCGCATGCGCGCCGCCAGCGTTCTGATCGAGTTGTACGAGGTCGTTCTCAGCACGAAAGTGCCCAACTCGTCCTGGTCGCCGATAACGACATACAGCCGCCCGTAGGGCTTGCATTCCCGGTTGTGGAAACCGCAGTTGTCCGGCGAGTTGCAGGGTAACGTTTGCATACCGTCGTCAGTGTTTCGCCGGCAGATATCGCCATCGCCTACGCAAACCGGCCGCCCGTCCTTCCGGTCGAAGTAGGAATAATCGGCTCGCAGGTTCAGGTCGGGGTCGTTGAAGGGCAGCAGAATGTCGATGCAGCGTAGCTTGTCGCCACCATGCTGCTTGCGCTGCGCTTCGTCCTGAGGGTGCAGCAGCCAGCCGTCTCGCGTTTGTACCTGAGTCGTGATGGTGAACTGATCGTCCTTCTCGGGGAGCCGTTTGCCGTTCTTTTCGACAATGCGGCCAATGGAAATACGCTCAACTACGGGCGGAGTGATCGCGAGGCCCTTGAGCATAGTGTTCTCCTGTGGAAATTGGGTGTTTGGTCAGTTTCGGATCAGGAACCGGCGAGTGCCGGGCCTGGTAGTGGCGTACACGGCGGTCAATTCGGGGTGGTTCAATAGCAAGAGGTCGGTGTTGATCGTCGTGCTGTCCTCGCTACGCCTGAACAGCACGCGGCCCGTTTCGAAGAGAGCCTCGGCAGCATCGCCCATCGCCTGCTGGATAATCTGCTTGAGCTTTTCGGCCTGTTGCTCACGAGCTTTGATATCGGCACGCAGACTGACCAGATCTGCAAAAGTGACCGAGAGCCTGCGGTCGTCGCTGAAGTCCATGACGGGCGCATTGCCGGGGTACAGCACGCGCAGAGCACGGTCCGCTGATTCGGAACCATCCGCAGGGGGCTGGGTGTCGCTGGTGACGTGCTGCCAGAACTTGGCCTCCAGGGTGATGAGGCGCGAGATCAGTTCGTCGTCGCGGTTGATGCGCCGGACTTCCAGCCGCTGGCCGCAGATCAACACGGCCACGTCAGCCGCTTGCTTGCCGGTGACGGCGAGTTGGTGCTGTACCTGTAGCTGCACGTACTCCGGCACGCCGTCTTGCCAGAGCTTTGCGCCAAATTCGCCTGCCGTCTTGCACTCCAGAACTTGCACGAGAGGTGTCCCGACCACCTCTCGATCAAGGTTGGCGAGCATAAAAGGGAACTGCGGGTGTTGCAGGACGGCATTGACCTTGCGGACCCTGTTGCCGGTCTGCTGGGTATAGGCCGCCGCGACGATGGGTTCGAGGAACGTTCCCCAATACGTCGGATGGGTCGTGTCTTTGGGATCCGGTTTGGGCAGCGCGGCATCACGCCCGGTTTTCTCCATCCAAAGCTCAAGCGGAGACTTATAGGGAGAGAGACCCGCGGCAGCGGCAGCGTCGGAGCCTCCGATGCCGGTCTTGCGTACTTCCAGCCAATCGGTGCGTTCGATATTGCGCGTGTCGATCAGGCGTAAGGCAGGCCGGCTTACGCGGGGGGCTTCGGTAAAGCCATGATGGAAACCTCCAAAGTAACGAAGCCCGGCCAGCGCGTAAGCGCTGCCGGGCTTTATAGGGGATGATGGGAAGGGGGGGGGCGGATTCTGCTGTGCCGATTCACGCCACAAGCTTCAATGCCTCGTCCAAGGCTTTCTGCTTAAGAGCTGCGCCGGCGCCAAACCAGGCTGCGTCCAAGCGGTGATCGCTGGAGCGGGCTCGCCGATGATGATCGACGAATTCCGTGATGCTGTTGAGCAAGCCCCACGCCGTCCCAGATGCCGAGGCCTTCTCGGAGCCGAGGCCACGACCGGCATAAAGTTCCTGCACGGTTTTGATCGCCCGGTCATTGACGGCGGTAACGCTGCCATCGGCTTGCAGGTTCACCGGGTAGGTCAGCACTTTCTTGAAGAAGACTTCGGCGGCGTCCTCCTTCACCTTGCACTCGGCCAGCGCCTTCATGCGGGCCATGAAACCATCCCAGGCCGAGATGGAAATGCCAAGCTGACGTTTGACGGCTTGAGGGTCGAATTGACTGCGATGCGGAACCTTGATTGCCCCCGAGCTGTCGCCCAGCGCAATGGACAAGGTGTTATTGCAGACCACGCGAACGGACGTGAACTGCGCCGTGGTGGCTAGCGTGCCGTCGCAAGCCGTGGCGAGCGGCAGATAGCCATTTACGCGGTCACGGCCTTTCAGGCACGCCGACTGACCGGTCTTGGCGAGTGCCCAGAGCTTGCGCCCCTCTTTGAGCACGCCGGCAGTTTCCAACTCGAAGCCGCCGGCCTCGACTAGATCGCGGTAGAACTCAAGTACGTCATTGGGCTGAACGACTTGGAAGCGGCGCGAGACAACCGACAACGGGGTTTTGGTGTCTGAACGGAACAGCACTTTTTGATCGGGAAAGGCATGAATGGCCCCGAGGCCATCGTCGCCAGCCACATACCGCACGTCAGCGGATTCGATCTGCCAGTTCATGCCTGCTTCACGCGCCCAGACCTCCAGAGGTTGATGGGGAGAAAGCTGATTGCCCAGACCGTGCCAGGGCTGCTGGCCGGCATAGGCCATCGTTTGAACAAGATGAGCCATGAGTGATGATTCCTTGTGATGTGTAAAACGAGCGCATAACCGCCTACGGCCCAGAGGGGCCGCAGGCGGTGCGTGATGGCGGAAAAAAGGAGGGTTACTACTTCGTCACGTGGCGCTTGCTAAAGCGCTGCCCACATTTCTGGCACTTGTAGTTGTCGAGCAGGTTTTCGTCGACATGCTCCCCGAAGGCTGCGCCAGTCGCGCCACCGGAAGCGCCACCGATCAACGCACCGATGAGGGCGCCGGCAATGCCGCCGAAAAGTGAACCCACAGGGCCAACGGACATACCCATGGTTGCGCCAGTTTCAGCGCCGCCCAGTGCGGCAGCGGCGGCACCAGCAGCGCCAGCGGTTGCGCCGATGGCGCTGCCAGCTTTGCGACCGTAATCCAGAGTAATGACGTGCTGCGAACCGCAGCTTGGGCAAATGAGAGACATATCAACCTCATAAAGAAAAAGGCACACGGGCGCATGCTCAGTGAGGTGATATGTGGATGAAAAAATCTGCGATTGAGGGGATTGTCAGGGGATGGGCATTCTCCTGGCCCCTCTATCCTCATTCGGAAGCGTGACTGGTTGTGTCATTTGTGTCAGAATCACTATCGTCGGTAATGTGCCGACCTGCTAGGGTAGGCCTTCAAGAGGCCATCAAAAGTTACCTTCAATAGTTGCTATGCCCGCCAAGAAAAAATCGTCAGTTGCTGCTCCCTCAAAGCCGACCAAGAAATCACTGACTGGTGGGGCTGGCAAGCCAAAGAGTAAAACGACGAAAGTCACGGCCTCGAGCTCGAAGCCCAGCCAGGCGCCCAAGCTTAAGGAAATTTTTGAGAAGGCTGGTTTCCAGCACGTGCCTTCTGACGGCCACCATTTCACCATCGGAGGTCGCACGGGCGAACTTGACCACATCTTTGTCTGGAAAAACGTCGTTCTCCTGTGCGAGGAAACGGCTGGCAAGGATGCGACCAAGCACTGCACCAACAAGATATTTCTGCATACCAAAATTAAGGAGCACTGGCTCGAGTTCTTTCAGCAATACACGCAGCAGAATTCAGCCTTGCTGACAGCTCTGGGCCATGAGTATCAGGTTCACGATCTTGAGGTTCGCCACATCTACTATTCAGAAGAGGTCGATGTGGCGGGCTCCATAGGCGATCCTTCACCGATGCTGGTCTTAACGCGTGCCCAGGCCAGGTATTTCAAATCTCTCGTGGACACTATCGAGCGTTCCGCAAAATTCGAGTTGCTGAAATACCTTGATGTCGCGCTGCATCAAGTCGGCGAAGCAAGGATTTCCGGGAATGCAGTGCCGTTGAACAGCTATGCCGCATTCGCACTCTCTGCTGCTCATACAAGCTATCCTCCCGGCTTCGCAGTGGTGTCGTTCTATGCTGATCCCATGGCCCTTATCCAACGAGCCTATGTCATGCGTAGGGATGGATGGGAGAGCCCTGACCTGTCATATCAACGGTTCGTCAAGTCGGAAAAGCTCGTAAAGATGCGCGAATACCTCGCCGGGAATGGTAAGGTCTTCATCAACAATATCGTCGTTACGCTGCCTCCCGAGGCCATCCTTGCCGACAGCACAGGCAAAGTGCTGGATATCACGACGATGAAAAACAAGGCAAGTGTCAAGCTCAGCTTGCCGCTTGAGCTGGGGACAGTAGGCATCGTCGATGGGCAGCATCGTATCCTGTCCTACTACGAGGGTGCCGACCCATTTGATCAAACCATCAGTGGTCTACGAAAACGGCAGAACCTATTAGTCACCGGTATCATCTTCCCTGCCAATTACACGGCGGAGATGCGGGTGAAGTTCGAGGCCGAGATATTTCTTGGCATCAACAACAACCAAAGCCCCGTACACACTCAGCTTCGGCAGGATTTGGAAACTATCATCAATCCCGAAACGCCTCTGGCGATCGCTCGCAGCATTGTCTCGCGGCTTTCCAAGGACGGGGCCTTAGCTGGCATGCTGCAGATGTCACAGTTTGATCCATCGGATAAAATTTCGTCCGGTTCCTTGGGCCCTTATGTTGTCAAGCCCCTAATACGCAAGAATAGCGTTCTATACAAGACCTGGGACGCTACCGGCGCACGTAATCTTTCTAATGCAGATGATCGCGCTGAATATGTCGACTACTGCGTTAGGGAACTCAAACGGCTGCTCGCCGGCGCGAGTGCCCACCTCAAGGGCAAGTGGAAATCTGTGCCTAACGGTGGTGTGCTGTCTACCACTGCCGTTGGGGGTCTTTTGCTACTGCTCGACCGCCTAATCAAGGCAGGAAAGACGCCCTCAAGCATCGACTACAAAACCGTGCTGAAGAACATTACGAATTTTGACTTCAGCGCTTATACCGGCAGTAGTTGGGGGAAATTGTCCCGAGATATTGAGGCTGCCCTGTAAGGGCAGTTTGATCCACGGCGCTGTCGCTGAAGCTGTCCTTGGTGATGACTTCGATATCAATTAGGACGATACCATCGCTTCCGACATGTCGATGCTGCTTGCAAACCCAGGCGGTCGACGACCGACGATGGAAGTCGGGCTTGGCTCCAAGATCGCTCGATCCGCAGGCCTGAAACGGACCTCTCCTTTGAGCGTGGCCCGCAACCGCTCAAGGCCGAGTTGCACGTACTCCGGGTTCAGTTCCGCACCGATGAAATGACGCTTCTCGTGAAGCGCTGCAACCCCTGCGGAAGACACGCCGCAGAAAGGATCAAGCACAACGTCGCCCTGCTTGGTCAAAGCACGGACCAGACGCTGCACTAGTCCGACCGGGAATTGGCAGGGGTGGGCGGTCTTCTCCAGGTGGTTGGCATTGACATTTGGGATGTCCCACACGTCACTTGGGTTCTTGCCTGCCGGATTCCCGCTCGGCTGGCCCTTTTTCGGACCGTCGGTGTGCCGCTTGCCGGGGTACTTCTGTGGCACGCGCACCGCATCAAGATCGAAGGCGTAGTCGTCGCCCTTGGTGTACCAGAGTACCGTTTCATACCGACCGCTGAAGCGCGTCTGGCAGTGCAGGCCATGACCGAAGGTCCACGCGATTCGGTTACGCAGCTTCATGCCCTCGATCTTGCTCATGATCTCGTGGACCAGGAAGTCAAGCGGCGTTGCCACGCCGTCCAGCACATGGAAGCCAACCTGCCAGCACAAGCTGCCACCGTCTTTCAGGACGCGACAGACCTCCGGCAGGATCACTTGATGATTGGCCACAAAATCGTCCAGATTGTCTCGACGACTCTCATACGACTTGCCCATGCAGTAGGGTGGCGATGAGACGATCAGGTCTACGGACGACTCCGGTAACCCCTTCAGCAGGGATTCACATTCGCCCTCAAAAACCGCGGCCGACGCTTGTGCGTGCGGCTTCGCGAGCCACTCCCTGACACCCCTGGGCGACTTGTACGCCGTAACCTCACCCATCTCTAGTTTGCTCACAAATATCTCCATATCGCCGAGATCATAGATCTGCATCAAAACCCACGCAACCATTTCAGATCGAGTGTTGCGCTATCCCAGCGCGCGCCCCCCTGATCGATTGGTATATGAGGCTGCAGATCGGCCCACGATAGTTCGTACAGTCGCTCAGTATTCAAGTCCCAGAAGTGAACGACGTAAGTCTCAGTATGCCGGCAGGCGGTATCCCATTCGTTGCGTGTGATGCTGAGCTGCAAAGACCGTCCGCGGCAAGACTTTACTTCCACCAGTTTCGGCGAGAGACGCCCGTCGACCAGGTAACTGGAAAGGATGTCGTATCCGGCCGAGTTGTCGTCCAAGGCTACCCACACCACCACCGGTGCACCGGGCATGTCGGCACAGCGCGCCAACTCATGCTCAAAGGACAGCCGCTCGGCATGCCGGCCCGACTCGACAAGCGGTAGGTTGGCTTGGGCGCGCGCCAAGTTAGCCAAGCGATCCAGGAAGGCCACGACGTCAACGGCAGGTTGGGCGTCAAACGCTCCTGCGCGCCGAAAACACTCGCCGGCGTCTGCCGTCAGTACATCCCGCAATGCCAGCCGCCCGCGCGGCAACGCGGACAACCAGATCGGCCGCAACTGCGCCTCATGCTCGATCAATACCTGATACGACGCCAATGCTGATTCCTTCGCTGGGCCGACCGTTTCGAGGATGGCCTGGGCCGCTGTGTAGTCCAAGCCTGCACTGGCATAGCTGGACTTCAAACGCGCCACCGCCATGGCGACTGGCTCCTGAGGGACTGCGGCCAACTGCCGGCTCACTGCACGCCAGCCCTCCACCGCCGAGGGCCGCAAGCGGTTCGTGCTGGCCGGGCTACTCGATGATCGCATCGAGTTCAGGCGGTACGCGTCTTTCGATTTCTTCGAGCAGGTCCTGGATGTCTCGGATGTCGATTGAATCCTCCAAATCACTTCCCGAGGTTTCCTCGTCTAGGGCGAGTTCGTGCAGGTCAACGTCGCCAAGCATCTGCTCCATCTGCCGGATCTTCACACCCAGACGCCTAGCCACCGACAGATCGATCGAACCGACATCCGCAGGTAGGAGGTTCTGGAGGATATGCACACGTGTGATCAACCCTTCAGGCAAACCCAGGCGATGGATGCGGTCGATCGATTGCAAGTAGTGCGTGGCGTTGTATGTGCGGTCGAGGTATACGGCGTCATGGCAGACCATGTGCAGGCTCATGCCCTCGGATGCGGCAGCCGGATTGGCTACGATTACCATGCAGCGCGGGTCTGTTTTAAATCTCCGGATCAGCCCTTGCCGCGTCGAATCATCATCCTCGTCACCGATGCCAGTGCTGCCGTCGATGACTGCGGGCTCGAGCTCGGGCATCAACGTGCGCAACTGCTCGACCGTTGAGCGAAAACTGGTCCAGACGAGCGTCTTGCGCCCCTCCGCGGCTAATTGACGTGCCAACTCGACAGCCTTGAGCACCCGTGCGGACGGGCCTTCCGCGATCACGGCCTGCAGCAGTTCGTTGTGTCCCGCGTCGGCTGCCGCCTCAATGTCCTGAGCCACCAGCAGCGGGTTTACCGATGCCTGCAATAGCCGCATGACCGACCGCCGCGCCCGAATCAAATTGAAGCCTCTGCGGCCCTGGCGCAGCAGGCTCGCCTGGGCATGCACGTCGCTCTTGAGCACCGCATAGAACGCTAAGTGGGCATCAGTGAGCGTCACGGGTACCACGATACGCTGGCGATCACCCAAGTTGAGCTGTTGTTTGGTGGTCCGGACGTAAAGGTTGCCAAGGACAGAGCGCGGGGCTTCGCCGGCGGACACTCGGGCGCCGAGTCCTGCACCGGGCCACAAGAAGTCGAGTTGGGACTGCATGTCCGCCGGTCGCTGAGGCATTGGTGTGCCAGTGAGAATGTCGCGCCGCACGGCGAGGTAGCCAAGCTTCAGTAACACCGCTCCGCGCCGGGAGGCAGTGCCGGCTTTCATGCGATGTGCTTCGTCGAGAACCAAGTGCACCCGATATCGAGACAGCAGTTCCTCGATCTGCGACTCTACCCGGACTAACTGGTCGTATGAGATCAGCATTCGCGGTGGATTGGTTCGCAGGAGGTCAGCGATACGCGTCTCGCCGCCTACGAGCTGAACAAAGGGCTGACGTATGTGGAGGGGGGCATGCTCAGTCAAGCACTCGTCAATAACCTCTTCCCAGGCCACGAAGGCATTGCGCGGCGCAACGACCAACAGTCGATCCACCAAGGCCGGTGCGAGCAGGTGCAGTGCGAGCGTCACTGTTGTCTTGCCGGCGCCGGGCACCGAGAAGTTGGCGCCATTTTCCAACGACAGCAAGCTACGCAAGTTATGCGACTGATAGTCCTTCAGGCCGTGTGTCTCGCCGTTCCAGCCCATCTCATGCAACCGAGCACGGACCTGCTCTTCGGTGACATCCAGGCGCACGGCGTTGGCCGCTTGCCGGACGGTTCGGTACTCGCGCATGAACTGTTGAACCAGCTCCCGCGATGAGTCGTCCGTTTCGAACGTGAAGCCGAGCTGCCGCTGCAAGCCCGCGGCAGCACGCAGCACGTGCAGAGCATGCCGCCAACCGATCTCGATGCCTTGGTCGTTGATGCGGCCCGCAGGATCGGCGTCCTGCGCATAGGCGCGCAGTCGTACCCAGGTGCTGTAGCTAATTCCGGCGCCTCGCTCGAACACGCCTTGCAGGCCACGCTCTTGGTAGCGCAAAAGGATGGTGGCCATAGCGTCAGTTCCTTGATTGGCGAGCGTCGATCTCCTGCATCAGCGCTTGGCATTGCGTCACACAACCGGCCAGAACCGTGCGCAGCTCCGCGAAGGTCGATTCGTTGGCGTAACGCAGATTGATCGCGGCCAGCTTCTGCTGGGCTGCCTTGGCGAACTTCAGCGCGGCAAGATCCTTTCGCTTGCCCTGCTCACCGACGATGACGGAGGCCGTTTCTACTTGCTTCGCCGCATATTCGCGCACATCTTCGTCGTCACCCAGGTCGTCGATATAGCTCACCAATGCTGCATAGTTTTTCTGACCAGCCACAGGCATATTGTCGTCAAAATCGATCTCGAGTTTGTCTGTTGGCTGATCAGGCGCTTGGCTCATATCCACGCCCCATACCCCAGCAATGTGATCCAGGAAGAGCTCGGGGTTGCCCTCGATGTTATTGATCAGTTCGTAGGCCCGAAGCTCGATCTTGTCGCGTTTCTCCACCAACAAGAAATCGAATCGACGGGTCACTTCGCGCAACACAGGGTTGTCAGTCTTGACAAGGTTGCGGATCGCAATCTGCTTGAACGCTTGTTCCGTCTCTTCCAGAGCGTTGTAGTCTCGCGGCCTTTCCAAGTGATCTGTGAGGTACAGATCGGCACCATCGATCATCTTGACCAGCCGAAGGATTTCCTCCTTGTCGCGATTCATCATGCCGGCGATGCGCTCGTCGGAATAGTTTCGCGCCTTCAACTCTCGTGCTGCTAGGGCGACAGCGGTCCAGTCATAGGGCAGCTTAGTATCGGGCTGCATCTGCAGTTCGATCTCAAGCGCGACGATCTCTTCATCGGTGGCCGACTCCGGCAGTACGGCACAGGAGACATTCTGAAAGCTAGCGAATGCCTGGCCATCCGGCCCCACGAGCAGCTCGCGCATCGCTGACAGGCGGCGGTTGCCGTTGACCACAACGCCATCGGCGGAAATGATCAACTCGTCGGTTTGCTCCTTGACCCGACTCAACTCGTCGTAGATCGGCTTAATGGATTCGCCACTTCCTGTTTGGGCCAGCTTGAACAATATGTCGTGCTGCGCAGCCTGCGCGCTCACGTCCTCTCGCCGCGACGGATTGAACAGGTTCTCATCGACTTTTCCTGAGGCCACCTGACTCATTTGATCGCTGATGGTGCGGAAGTTCTCCAGCCGATAAAGCAAATGGTGGATGTTTATCTGGATGATGGCCAGCGGCTCACGGCCCCCGCGGAACTTCATCTCCCGCTTGGTGCGGTTTTGCTGGCGCGCCTCGGCTGCGCGCTGCTCGATCTGTTGCTTTCGCGTGGTACCGTCGATCAGATTGAACTTGTACTTGCTGGCGGCCATTGCCGATGCTCCCTAAAAGTGGTTGGACACTCCCACCTAGTACTTTACAGGATGTGACGGCGGGACACGGTGCGAGCGGCTGCATGGGTTAACCCGGTGATATGACGTGGCTCACTTCATTCCTGCTTCTGCTTTGGGAGCCAATGCGGACATCGCATGGTCAGTCTGCTTGACCGTAACCGCTGCAAAGCTGACGTGTGAGGGCCAAAGATGAAAGACAGCGATGGCTCGATTCTGTTGACAAACTCATCAACCGCTACCGTTTGGGTATATCGATTGGACACTGTCGGTGATCTGCGTAAACGGCAGTCTTGCCAGTAGGATTTCGTTGATGTCCAGAGGTGTCCAGCCCAATCCGATATGCTTGGGTACTTTTTTGGGTACTTTTTGGTCATCGCAATTAGCGATTATGCTGGGTGGTTCTGGTCTCGCCGTCGCACCAGGAATTTGTTCCAGCATTTAGTCTGGAAATTGCGAAAGCCCGTAAGAATCAACGTCTTACGGGCTTTTTCTATTTGCGGTTCAGCGGACGCGGGGCGCGATGAAGTCGTGCCCCAGTTCCTTCACGTCGCGGCAGCCCAGGAGGCCCAGGTTGCGGTCGATTTCGGCTCCCAGGATGTCGATGATGCGCGTCACGCCGGCCTGGCCGGCCACGGACGCGCCATAGAGAAACGGACGCCCCATGAACACCATGCGCGCGCCAAGCGCGATGGCCTTGAGGATGTCGGTGCCCCGGCGGAAGCCGCCGTCGATCATTACCGGGAACGTGGAGGCCACGGCCGCGACCACGTCGGACAGGGCATCCAGCGATCCCTGCGCGCCGTCGAGCTGACGCCCGCCGTGATTCGAGACGATGAGGCCATCCAGGCCCATGCGTTCGGCCATCTGCGCATCGCCGGGATGCGCCACGCCCTTGAGGACGATGCGCCCCGGCCAGGCCTTGCGCATCCATTCCAGGTGAGACCAGTCCAGCCGATCGCGGCCGCCGCGCAGGCCTCCCTTCGGTTCTTCCGTGATGCGGTAACCGCGCGCGTCGGCGACCACGTTGCAGAAGCGCGGTATTTCCCGATCCGAGAGCAGGGTGCGGGCGAACACGTTGGCGGACCAGCGGGGATGGCGGATGCCATCCCAGAGCAGGCCGCGACTGAACTTGAACGGAATGGTGAAGCCGTTGCGCTGATTGTTTTCGCGATTGGCGCCCAAGGGCGTGTCGATGGTTACGACCAGCACGTTGACGCCGTTGGCCCGCAGGCGCCGCATCAGCGGTTCTATGACTTCCTTATCGCCGGGAAGGTAGCCCTGGTACCAGAAATCGGCGTCTGCCTTGCGCACGGTTTCCATGGCCAGCGTGGACAGGCCGCTCAGCACGAATGGGATCTCCGCGTCCGAGGCGGCCTTGGCCAGATCCCATTCGCAACGGTGGCGGCACATGGCCGTCACTCCCATCGGCGCAATCCCGAACGGATGGCGGTATCGGCGTCCCCAAAGTTCGACCGCCTGCGTCCGGTCCGCCACGCCGACCAGGCCGCGAGGGCGGAACTGAACCGAGCGAAATGCGCTCCGGTTGGCCTCAAGCGTCAGGCAGTCTTCCGTGCCGCCGTTGACGTAGCCGAAAACCGCGCGCGGCAATACCGACTGTGCCGCGCGCTCGAAATCCGCCACCGACAAGAGATTCTTCGAGTTCATTGCAGTTGGATGTTCGCTTCGGTGATCTTCGCCTTCCAGAAATCCCGCTCGGCGCGCACGCGCCGCGTGAAGTCGGTGGAAGACGTGCCGGTGATCACGAAGCCCAGGGATTCCATCTTTTCCTTGAACTCCGGGGTCTTCTTGACTTCCGCTATGCCGGCTTCCAGCCTCTTCAGCACCGCGGGCGGCAGTTTCGCAGGGCCCATCACGCCAGTCCAGCCTCCGACGTCCACGCCCTTGAATCCGCTTTCTTCCATGGTGGGAACCGTGGGCAGCATGGCGTTGCGCTCCTTCGATGTGATGCCCAGCGCGCGCACCTTGTCACTTTTCGCCAGGCCGATGGCGGCATCGGTCTGGGCGAAGACGAAGCTGACTTGCCCGGCCATCACGTCGTTGAGCGCCGGTGCATTTCCCTTGTAGGGAACGTGCAGCATGGGCGCGTTGGCGGAGCGCGAGAACAGTTCGCCCGCAAGGTGGTTGGTCCCGCCCAGGCCCGAGGATCCGTAGGTGACGGCCGTCGGATTCTGCTTGGCGAATTCCACCAGTTCCTTGAGATTCGCCGCCTTCGTTTGCGGGCCGGCAAGCAGGACCAAGGCATAGTCCACCAGGTCGGATACCGCGGTGAAGTCCTGGGTGACGTCGTATCGGAAGTTGGGCTGCGTGAGCGGCGCGATGGCGGTCACGGGAGACACCATGATCCCCAGCGTATAGCCATCCGAAGGCGCGCGCGCCAAGGCCGTCAATGCGACGATGCCGCTTGCCCCGGTGCGGTTCTCGACCACCACGGGCTGCCCCCACAGCTTGCTCAGTCCAAAGGCGAGTTGGCGCGCGATCAGGTCGGTGGGGCCTCCGGCGGCATAAGGCACTAGGAAGGTTACCTGCTTGGAGGGATAGGCGGAGGCCGCCTCTTCCTTGGCATGCGAGGGGGCGCCGGTCATGCCAAACGCCGCCGCGGCCAGAGCCAGTCCCGCCTTGATGGCGAAACGCCGATTTGCTTTCATTTTTGTCTCCTTGGGTTTTTCTTGGTATTGCCGGCGCGCCGCCTTGCCCGGCGGCAGCGCAATGCGCATGGCTTCAGTCTATGGCGATGTTCGCGGCCCGAACCGTCTTGCCCCACATCTCCCTTTCCTGGAGGATGAAGCGCTGAAACGCTTCGGGCTGCATGGCGCGCGGCGTCACGCCCATGTCCGCGAAGCGCTGGACCACGGCGGGAGCGGCCAGCGCCTGCACCATAGCCTGGTGTAGCTTGTCGATGACCTCCTTCGGCGTGCCTGCCGGCGCCACCATGCCGTTCCATGCCGAGACGTCGAAGCCGGGAAGGGTCTCGGCGATGGAGGGTACGTCGGGCGTCATGGGCGAGCGCTTGGCGGTCGTGACGGCAATGGCCTTGAGCTTGCCGGCCTGCACGTGGGGCAGCGCCGAGATCATCGTGTCGAAGCTGAGCTCGCACACGCCCGCGATGGTGTCCGTGATCGCCGGGGCGCTGCCCTTGTAGGGCACATGCGTCATCTGCACTTGCGCCAGGTTGCAGAACAGTTCGCCGGCCATGTGGGTGGAGTTCCCGGTGCCGGAGGTGGCGAAGTTCAGCTTGCCCGGGCGCGCTTTCGCGTACGCGATGAACTCCGGCAGCGAGTTGACCGGCAGGCTGGGGTGCACAACCAGCATGATGGGGCCTTCCTGCAGGAAGCCGATCGCCGAGAAGCTGCTTGCGAGGTCGTAGCCGGGTTTCTTGTACAGCCAGCTGTTGATCGGATGCGCCGTCGTGAGAATACCGATGGTGTAGCCATCGTTGTCCGATCTGGCCAGCGCCTCCAGTCCCAGGTTTCCGCCGGCGCCGGGGCGGTTTTCCACGATGAAGGTTTGCCCCAGCGCGCGCCCCATGCCCTCGGCCGCCAGCCGGGCGGCGATATCGGTCGAGCCCCCGGGGGTAAAGGGCACGATGACCTTGACCGGCCTGCGCGGCCAGTCGCTGGCGGCAAATGCCCGAGGGCCGATAGCCCCGATCAGCGCTCCGGCCGACAGTTGTTTGAGCAAGGTACGTCGAGAGTCGCACATGTATCCAGTCTCCTTGTATTTGGACCTTGGCAGTCCAGATGGGCAGAGACGTCGTCGCCTAGCTCTGCTACTCGACCACCTAAATGTTCATCATTGAACGAAATTAATTATTCATTCATTGAAAGTTTTATTTCTTTATTGTAATTTTGGTCTGCATCATCATTCAATTCGGAGAAGAACGCAAGTGCCTATCCATCAAGGAACCCGCCCGGACACCTCCCCCGAGCTCATCGACGCATTCAAGGGACTCGCCACCAGCACCATCGGAAACGTGCTCGATGACCTGGGCATCGGCAGCATCGGCCTGAACCTCAGGCCCGTCGCCCCGGGAATGCGGTTCGTCGGCGCCGCGCTTACCGTCAAGGAAGTGACGGGGGCCAAGAACGCCTACCTGCCCTCCGAGTTCGGGCTGGGCGCGGTCATCGACATGTGCAAGCCCCTGGATGTCGTCGTGATCGACAATGGCGGCCAGCAAGTGTCCACCTGGGGCGGCGTGGCCTCGGTGGCCGCCGTGCAGAACGGCGTTGCGGGGCTGGTGGTCGATGGCGGCGTGCGCGACGCCGACGAGATCATCGAACAAGGTTTCCCCGTGTTTTCGCGCCATGTCGTCCCGCTGTCGGGCAAGACGCGGGTGAAAGTCATCGAGATCAACACCACCGTGAAAATCGACGGCATGCCCGTGCATCCCGGGGACATCATCATCGGAGACGCCAGCGGGCTGGTGGTGGTTCCGCGTGATCGCGCGGCGGAAGTGGCGCAGCGCGCCGGCGAGCTGGAGCAGCAGGACAGAAAGGCCAGCGAGGAGATCCGCGCGGGCCTTTCGTTCACGGAAGCCCTGCGCAAGTACGCTAAACTCTGATCCGCAGCTTGGCCGGAGCGCGTCAGCGGCTGGACTCGGCCCATGCGCGCCCCGCCTTGTAGACCAGACTATGCCAAGACCACGTAAAAATCCCGCGAGTTCCACCGCCGCCGAGACGGCCGCAATGACCGATGGCGTCAAGGGGAACGGGCCGCTGGCTGGGACCCTGCTGCGCGGCCTCGCCCTGCTGGATACGCTGCTTGCCGCAAGCCATCCGATGACGCTGGCGGAATTGGCCGCCGACGTGAAGCTGGATCTAAGCACCACGTTGCGCCTCTTGAGAACGCTGGAAGACGCCAAGCGCGTCATCCGGATCGGCGATGGCAAATACTATCTGGCATCGCCTTCCACCTTGCGCCCTCTGGCATTGAAGCACCCCCTGGAAGAATTGCGCCGCCAGGCCGACCCGCTGGTGCGCGGCCTTGCAAACAAAGTGAGCCAGTCTGTCGTGCTGGTCGCCTACATAGGCGGCGAACGGGTCGTCGTCGATGTGATGCAGGCGGGGACTTCCCTCAACCCGTATTACACGACCTGGCTGCATGGCCCGCTGCATGCGTCGGGCCCGGGCAAGGCGCTGCTGCTCGCGTCTGACCCGGCCAGGCGCGAGGCGCTGCTGGGCAAGCCGCCCTATGCCGCTCGGACCAACAAAACCCTGACCACCAAGACGGCGCTGGACGCGGATCTGGAACGTGCGGCGGCGAACGGCTATGTGCTGGTGCGTGATGAGTTCTACGATGGGTTGAGCGCCATCGCGGCCAATTTCTATTCGTGGGACAAGACCGCGCTGGGCTGCCTGGCGATCACTGCCTATTCCGAGAGTTTCGACGACGAGACCATCGCGCTTGTCGCCAAGGAACTGCTGGCCTGCACCCGCCTGATGCCGCTCCAGGTGCCCGCGCTGCAGCAGATCGCGCAACTGTCCGGCCGTTGACGCCGGCCGGACCGGGCTGCCTGGGGATCAATCCTGCGGCTGGATCCCCGAGGCGGCCGCCACTTGCTTCCAGCGCTGGTTCTCCGCGACGATGAAACGGCGGAACTCCTCGGGCGAGGAGGGCGACGGTTGCACGCCCGAGGCCGCGAAGTTCCGCTTGATCTCATCCGACGCCAGGATCCTCACCAGGGCGGCATTCAGTGTCTGGACGATTTCCCGCGGGGTTCCTGCCGGGGCGAGCAGGCCCTGCCACGACGAGGCCTCAAACCCCGGCATGCCTTCTTCTATCACCGTGGGCAATTCCGGCGCGGCATCGGAACGCGTCTCGGCGGTCAGCGCCAGCGCCTTCACCTTTCCGGCCTTGACCAGGGCGCCCATCGTGGAATAGGGGTCGATCATGAAGCCGATCTGCCCGCCCAGCATCGCTTCAATGGCGGGCGTCGTGCCCTTGAAGGGAACGTGAGTCATCTTTACGCCCAGCTGCGCATTGAAGGCTTCCGTGATCAGTTGGTAGGAACTGCCGGAGGTGCCGTAAAACATGTCGCCTTGCGGGCGTTTTTTCAGGTAGGCGGCGAGTTCCTGGATGCTGCCGGCGGGCACTGCCTTGCTCACGACCACGACCAGCGGCTGCTTGGCCACCAGCCCGATATGCTCGTAGCTCTGGACCGGGTCGTACCGGATCTGGCGATACATCACGGGATTCGTGCCCAGCGGGGCAATGCCCGCCATCAACAGGGTATAGCCATCGGGTTCCGCCTTGGCGGCCGCTTCGCAACCTATCATGCCGCTGGCGCCGGGACGGTTTTCGACGATGACGGGCTGGCCAAGCTCGGCGCTGAGATGGCTGGCTATCGTGCGTCCCATGACGTCGGTGATGCCGCCCGCGGCGAACGGCACGATGATGCGGATGGCGCGTTGCGGATAGCCCGCCGCATGAGCCGCGGTCGCCAATATGGCCGCCGAGCACAGAAACAGGCTGCTTATCAGTTTTTTCATCATTGTGTCTCCTCTGGTGCATGGGAACCGCCGGGCCGGATTCGCGCGATGTCGGCGTACGGCAGGGGGATCAGGCGGATGTGTACGCCGTCTTGACGACGGTGTAGAAGTCCACGGCATACTGCCCCTGTTCGCGCGGCCCGTAGGAGGAAGCCTTGCGTCCGCCGAACGGCAGGTGGTAGTCCAGTCCGCTGGTTGCCTGATTCACCTTGACGATGCCGGCCTGGGCCTGCCGTTTGAACTGGGACGCGTGGCGCAGGCTGGTGGTGCAGATGCCAGCCGCCAGGCCGAATTCCGTGTCGTTGGCGATATGGAGCGCCTCTTCGAAATCGCGGGCTTGGGTGACCGATGCGATCGGTCCGAAGATTTCTTCGCGCGCGATCCGCATGGACGGATTCGCCTCGGTGAACAGGGCGGGCTGCAGGTAGTATCCCGGGGTGTCGCGCTCCAGTACTTCGCCGCCCCAGGCCAGGCGGGCGCCTTCCTTGCGGCCGATGTCGATGTACTCCAGGTCGACGTCGAATTGCTTTTGATCGACGACCGGGCCGATGTGCGAGTCCGCCCGCAGGGCATGACCGATATTCAGCCGATCCAGCCGCTGGATGATCCCGCGGACGAAACGGTCGTGAATACCTTCGGTCACAATGAAGCGGGACGTAGCGGTGCACCGTTGTCCCGTGCTGAAGAATGCGCCTTGCACCGCGCACTCCACCGCAACCTCCAGATCGGCGTCGTCCAGGACGATCAGGGGATTCTTGCCTCCCATTTCAAGTTGCATGCGCTTCATGGACGGACCGCTCACGCAGTCGGCGGCGATGCGGCGCCCGGTGGGGACCGAGCCGGTAAAACTGATGGCGTCGACCTCCGGATGCGAGCACAGCACGCCGCCGATCTGGCTTCCAGATCCCATCACCAGATTGAGCACGCCATTCGGCAACCCCGCGCGATGCAGGATATCCACGAGTGCCCAGGCCGAACCGGGCACCAGGTCCGCAGGCTTGAACACCACCGTATTGCCGTAGGCCAGCGCGGGCGCGATCTTCCAGGCGGGAATGGCAATTGGAAAATTCCAGGGGGCGATCACGCCCACGACGCCAAGGGGTTCGCGAGTGACTTCGGTGTCGCTTCCCGGCTGCAGGCCGGGGAGACGGTCTCCCCGAATGCGCAGCGCTTCTCCGGCCATGAAGGCCAATACGCTGGCGGCGCGCGCCACTTCGCCGATGCCTTCGGGCAGTGTCTTGCCTTCTTCGCTTGAAAGCAGGCGTCCCAGTTCCTCCTTGCGGGCCAGTAGTTCGTTGGCTGCCCGGGCAAGGATGTCGTGGCGCAGCTGCGGAGAGCTTTCCGCCCAGGCCGGGAAGGCGGCGCGTGCGGCCTCCACCGCGTGCCGCGCGTCGGCCGCGCTGCCGCGCGCGTACAGGCCGACAATTTCCCTGGTGTCCGATGGGTTGATGTTCCGCGTGACCTCGGCCGGCTCGCGCCAGTGCCCGTCGATCAGGTTGCGATGTATGGCTTTCGCTGTATCCATGATGGTGTCCTTCGCGCCTGGGTCAGCCGCGGCCGGCGGCCAGCGCGGACGCGCGCAGTTGCGAAAGCGTGAACGCGGGGCTGATGGCCTCCGGATCGATCACGCAATGCAGAATGGCTGGCTGGCCGGATGCCAGCGCGCGTTCGAACGCGGGAGCGAATTCTTCCGTTTTCTCGACGCGTTCGCCGTGTCCGCCGAATGCGCGGGCGTAGGCGGCGAAGTCGGGGTTGCGCAATTCGGTGGCGCTGACGCGGCCTGGATACTCCCGCTCTTGATGCATGCGGATCGTGCCGAACATGCCGTTGTCGACCACGATGACGATGATGGGCAAGCGGTATTGCACGGCCGTGGCGAATTCCTGTCCGTTCATCAGGAAACAACCGTCTCCGGCGAACGCGATCACCGTCTTGTCCGGGAATACGCGCTTCGCGCCCACGGCGGCCGGAACCCCATAGCCCATCGAGCCCGAGGTCGGCGCCAGCTGGGTGCCGAATGCGTCGAAGCGATAGAAGCGGTGGATCCAGGTGGCATAGTTGCCAGCGCCGTTGCATACGATCGCGTCTTGCGGCAGCACGCTGTTGAGATGCTCCATTACCTGGGCCATCTGCAATGCGCCGGGGGTCGCCACCGATTCGGTGCTGCGCCACGTTTCGTAGATGGCGCGCAAGTGGGTCGCATAGGTGGCGCGGGAAGCCGAGGCGGGCAAGGGCTCGGCGCACAGCGCCTGGACAAAGGCCGAGGGCGTCGCGCAAATGCCCAGCGTGGGGGCATAGACCCGGCCGAGCTCGGCCGCGTCCGGGAACACATGGATGAGTGTTTGCCTGGGCACCGGGATGTCGAGCAAGGTGTAGCCCTGGCTGGGCGTTTCGGACATGCGGCTGCCGATCAGCAGTATGAGGTCGGCCTGCTTCACTTGTTCCACCAGGGCCGGGTTCGGGCCGAAGCCGAGATCTCCGACGAATGATTCGTTGCCGGTGGGAAAGAGCATCTGGCGGCGCAGCGACACCGTGACCGGCAAGCGAGAATCGCGGGCCCATTGGGCGAATCGGCTCACGGCCTCGGCGTTCCAGCGCGTGCCTCCAAGCACGACCAAGGGCCGCTTGGCCTCGGCCAGAAGCGCCAGCGCGCTGGCCACCTGGTCGGCGCCGGGGTTGGCTTGCACCTCGCGGGCCGGCTGCGCGTCGGTGCATTCGACACGGTCTACGAGCATGTCCTCGGGCAGCGCGATCAGAACCGGGCCGGGCCGGCCGGACATGGCCGTGTGCACCGCCCGCGACACGATTTCCGGTATGCGGCGGGCATCGTCGATTTCCGTTGCCCACTTCGCGAAGTGGCTGAATGCCGCGCGGTAGTCCAGCTCCTGCAGCGCGCCGCGCTCGCGCACCCCGCGCTCGATCTGGCCGACAAAGACCAGCACCGGGGTGGAATCATGCGACGCAATGTGGATGCCCGGCGTGGCGTTCGTGGCGCCCGGCCCGCGCGTGACGAAACAGGCCGCGGGCCGCCCGGTCAATTTGCCGTGCGCCTCGGCCATCATCATGGCGCCGCCCTCCTGGCGGCATACCGTCACGTTGATGTCGGCGTCGTGCAGTGCGTCCAGCACCGCAAGATAGCTTTCCCCCGGAACGCAGAAGACATGATCGATTCCATGTATGCGGAGTTGATCGACCAGAATCTGCCCGCCGGTGCGGGGCCGAGATTTCGGGGCGGGGGCTGTAGGTGTTGCGCTCATTGTTTCTCGGAAGATTGCGTGTAGGGGTGGAAAGAGGAGGCGCCGAAGCCTGGCGGCATGCGGGTATGCCCCTGGTTGCGCTCCGGAAAGGTCGGAATTTGTGGTTTTAATCATAGTAATGAAAGTAAAATTTCACAAGTAGCAAATTTAATTTCGATAATTAGCCATCAAGATAGCATTTCATGTGAACTGCGGTCTTGCGCGAGAGAGGAGGGAAGGCGATGGACTTGGGTATTTCTGGAAAGCGGGCATTGGTATGCGCCGCGAGCAAGGGCCTGGGCTATGCCTGCGCCCAGGCATTGGCGCAGGCGGGCGCGCACCTGGTGATCGTCGCGCGCAACGACGCGCCGTTGCGAGCCGCGGCCGAGCAACTGCGGTCGCTGGGGCCGATATCGGTGGAGGCCGTCGCGGCAGACATCACGACCGAACAGGGGCGTGCCAGCGCCCTGGCCGCGGCTGCCGGGCTGCCCGGCGGCGCCCCGGGTGCATTCGACATCCTGGTTACGAACGCTGGCGGGCCGCCGGCGGGAGACTTTCGCGATTGGGACGAGGCCGTCTGGCTGCAGGCGCTGGGCGCCAATATGCTTACCCCGATCGCATTGATGCGCGAGACGCTGGACGGAATGATGTCGCGCGGCTGGGGGCGGATATGCAATATCACCAGCACGGCGGTGAAGGCGCCCAGTCCCTACCTGGGCCTTTCCAACGGCGCCCGCAGCGGCCTGACGGGCTTCGTGGCGGGCCTGGCGCGCCAGGTGGCGGGTAGCGGCGTCACCATCAATAATCTATTGCCCGGGACGTTCGACACGGACCGGCTCAGGTCCAATCTCGTAGCGGGCGCCGGTCAGGCCGCGATGGCCCTGGATGCCTATACCGCCAAACGCCTGGACGGCATTCCCGCGCGGCGTTTCGGACGGGCGGAGGAATTCGGGGCGGCCTGCGCCTTCCTCTGCAGTCGGCAGGCCGCCTACATCACGGCGCAGAACCTGCTGATTGACGGCGGGGCGTATCCCGGTACCCTGTAACCGATTCACGAAGCAAGAGGAGATTCCATGACTTCAGCCATCGTCATGCATGCCACGGGGGGGCCCGATGTTCTTCAATGGGAACCCGTCGAGGTTGCCGGGATGCAGGCGCATGAGGTGCTTCTGCGGCACACTGCCGTCGGCGTGAACTATCACGATGCCTATGTGCGCTCCGGCCTGTACAAGACGCTCGCCTTGCCGGGCATTCCCGGGATAGAGGCGGCGGGCGTCGTCGAGGCGGTCGGCAAGGATGTGCAAGATTTCAAGGCGGGCGATCGCGTGGCGTACGTCACGCGCCAGTACGGGGCCTATGCGGAACGGCGGGTCATCGCCGCGGACCTGCTCGTGCCGTTGCCGGATGCCGTTACCGACATCGCGGCCGCCTCGTCGCTATTGAAGGGATTGACCGCGCAAATGCTGGTCCAGCGCGTATATGCCGTAAGCGAGGGCGACTGGGTGCTGGTGCACGCGGCGGCGGGCGGCGTCGGCACGCTCCTGTGCCAGTGGGCCCGGCATCTGGGGGCCAAGGTGATCGGCACGGTCGGCTCCGCGGAAAAGGTGCCGTTGGCGTTCGCCGCAGGCTGTCATTCGGTGGTGCGCTACCGCGAGGAAGACTTCGTGGCGCGCGTGCGCGAGATCACCGGGGGAGAGGGCGTCCAGGTCGCTTACGACGCGGTAGGCAAGGACACGTTTTTTGGTTCGATGGAATGCCTGGCGCCCTTTGGGCACCTGGCGAACTACGGCCAGGCGTCGGGCGCGGTGCCGGCCTTCGAAGTGTCGATGCTCTTTCCCAAATCGAATTCGCTTTCGCGCCCCAGCGTCTTCCAGCATGTACGGACGCCCCAGCTCTTGCGCGATGCCGCCAGGCGTTACTTCGCGGCTTGCCAGGAAGGCGCCCTGGACATCCCGGAGGGCCAGTCGCTTGCGCTGCGCGATGCCGCGAAGGCGCATGCCTTGCTGGAGGATCGTTCCCGCCTCCGTCCCCTGGTGCTGCGGGTCGATGCGAGCTGAACGCGATCGCGCCGGCGTCCGCCTGGCCATGTCCGCCGGACAACGCGCGATTGCGGCCAGGTCTGGTGTTTCGCGCCTTCACTTCACGCTGATCAACCAATCGGAAAACGTGCTGAAGGGCGGGCCGCTGGCGCGCGCGGGATTGCTGACCAGGTAGTAGCCCTTGCTGCCGCCCGCCGTATGGGGCAGGGGCTGGACGAGTTGGCCGGTGGCGAAGTCCTGGGTGATGTAGGCGCGCTGGGTGACGGCGATGCCCAGGCCTTCGGCCGCGGCCTGCAGGCACAGGACGGCGTTGGCCAGCGGAATGAAGCGGGTGTCGCCGCTGGCGGCCAGGCCGGCGGATTGCAGCCAGCGGTCCCAGCAGTCGGGGGCGATCATGGACTTGAGCAGGGTTTCGCCCAGCACGTCTTCGGGGCGGCGCAGGCGCTCGGCCAGCGCGGGCGAACAGGCGAGCACGAGCTCGTCGGGAAACAGCAGATCGGCGCGCAGGCCCGGCCAATCGCCGTCGCCGCAGCGCACGACGAAGTCGGCATTGTGCAGGTCGGTGTCGTCGGCGCGCGCGACCGTGGCGATTTCGATGTCGATGTCGCCGTGCCGAACATACAGCGAGCCCAGCCTGGGCATCAGCCATTTGATGGCGAAGCTGGGGATGACTTTGACGCGGATGCGCCGATTGGCGCCGGCTTCGGCCGCCTTGGCCAGCACGCCCTCCAATTGATCGAAGAGCTCGGCGGCCTGTAGCGCGAGCTCGGTGCCGACCGCCGTGAAGGCGATGTCGCGGCCGTCCTTCTGCACCAGTTGCACGCCCAATTCGCTTTCCAGCCGGCGCAGCTGGTGGCTCACGGCGCCGGGGGTGACGTGCAGGAGCTCGGCGGCCCGGCCCACGCCGCCGCTCCGGTACACCGCGTCCAGTACCCGCAAAGGCCCAAGACGATTTCTGAGTTTGTGCATTGTTGAAATGAACTCAATATTTGAAGAATAAGTTTCGACAGACGCCGAAGGGGAAGGCGCCTACAGTCTGCCTTGTACGACAAAACTAAATCAAGTATCGGAATGCGATGCCATGCTGCGTCGCGGCAAGGAGGAGACGGAATGAGCGGGTTTTTTCGGCGCAAGGCAGGTGCCTGCGCATTGCTGCCTTTTGCTTTCTTGGGGGCGGCGCTCTGGAGCGCGGGCGCCGGTGCGGCCTATCCGGAAAGGTCCATCCGGCTGATCGTGCCGTTCGCGGCGGGCAGCGCGGCGGACACGCTGTCGCGCGTGGTCGCCTCGGCCCTGGCGGACGAACTGGGCCAGGCGCTGGTGGTGGACAACAAGGGCGGCGCCGGCGGCACCATCGGCACGATGGATATCGCGCGCGCCAAGCCCGATGGCTACACCTTGGGCATCGCGGCGCAGGGCACTTTCGTGAACAACCAGGTGCTCTATAGCGCGCCGGGCTACGACTCGATCAAGGACTTCAGCTTCATCAGCGAGATCGCCGATGTGCAGAATCTGCTGGTGGTGGCGGAGAAGTCGCCTTATCGGGACGCGCCGGCCCTGCTGGCCGATATCAAGGCCAAGCCGGCGGAGACGTTCCGCTATTCCTCCAGCGGCGTGGGAACCAGCCATCACATTGCCGGCGCAACCGTGTCGCAATACCTCGACAAGCCGATCATGCACGTGCCCTATACCGGCGCGCCCCAGGGCCTGAGCGCCATCATCAGCGGCGACGTGGACATGGGCCTGTACAACCTGCCCGCGGCCATCGGCCTGGTGAGGGCGGGCAAGCTCAAGGCGCTGGCGGTCACCGGGCCCAAGCGCTCCACGTTGCTGCCGGAGGTTCCCACGCTGCAGGAAAGCGGCCTGAAGGATTATTCGGTCACCCTCTGGTGGGGCCTGGTCGGCCCCGCGAGGCTGCCGGCCGACGTGTCGGCGCGTCTGTACACGGCCCTGGACAAGGTCATGAGCCAGCCCGCATTGCGCGAGAAACTGATCGGCCAGGGCTTCACGCTGCCTGACATGCCCATCCCCAAACCCGCCGATTTCGAGGCCCTGGTGCGCCAGGACCTCGCGAAATGGGTCCCCGTCCTCAAGGAACTGGGAACCGCCGCGCAGTGATGCCGGCAGAACGCAATCATCGAGGAATCTACTGTGCAATCCCCCTCCTTGGCGCGCCCCTTGGCGCGCCAGCTGGCCGACTTCGTCTTGTCCACGCGGGCCGATGCCCTGCCGGCGCTCGCCATCGAGCACGCCAAGATGAGCCTGGCCAGCACCCTGGCCAGCGCCTCCATGGGCTATGGCATCGAATCGGCCCGCATCATCCGTGAGCTAGGGCTGGCCGATGGCGGCGTGCCGGCGGCAGGCCTGTGGTTCGACGGCGGCCGCCTGCCGCTGGCCAGCGCCGCGCGCATCAACGCGGCGGCCAGCGATGCGGCTGCGTCGGACGACAGCGACATGCGCAGCATCGCGCACATCGGCACCATCGTTTCCAGCGTGGCGCTGGCCGTGGGCGAGCGCGAGGGCGCGAGCGGCAGGGACGTGCTGGCCGCCATGGTGCTGGGCTATGAAGTCGCGGGGCGCCTCGACGAATCCTTGACGCCCGGCCGCATGCAGCGGGGGTTCCATGGCTCGTGGTCCACGGTGTTCGGCGCCTGCGTGGCGGCGGGCCTGCTGTTGCGCCTGGATGCGCCGCGCCTGGCCCATGCCATCGCGCTCGCGGCGACCTCGGCCAGCGGCATGGCCATCGCGGCCGATACCAGCTGCGCGCGGGAATACCACGCGGGCCAGGCGGCAAGCGCCGGCATACGCGCCGCGCTCGCGGCGCAGCGGGGGTTCGAGGGCGAGCTGGGCGTGCTGGAGCAGCCGCGAGGCCTGCTCGATGCCCTGGGCGGGCAGGCGCGCGAAGACATCGCGCGCGATTGGGGCGAGTCCTGGGACATCGTGACCGACCTGGCGATCAAACTCATGCCGGGCGCGCATCCTTTTCATGCCACCGCCGAGGCCGCGGCCGAGGCGGCGCGCGCCGGCGCCGTGCGGCCGGAAAGCGTGGCGCGCATCGTCGTCTCGGCGGCGGTGCAGTGGACCAATTTCAAGGGCCAACCCCATCCGCGCAATCTGGTCGACGCGGCGCACAGCCTGCCGTATTTCGTGGCCGCGTCGATCGCCGACGATGGCTTCGGCTGGAACCACATGGACGAGGCCCGCATGGCCGACCCGGTCATCGCGGCGCTGCAGGACAAGGTCGAGTTCGATCCCGATCCGCCGCCGCTGCCGGATCGGTTTCCGCACCGGCACGGCGGCACGGTGGCGATACACATGCGCGACGGCGCGGTGCACAGCGCCACGTGCCGCGCGCCTCGCGGTTCCGGCGCGCGCGGCATCGATTGGCGCGACGTGGAGGCGAAGTTCCTGCGGCTGTTCCCGCTGGCCGGCCTGCCGGCGGGCGCGACCGGGGCCTGCCTGGAAGCCATCGCGAATCTGGACAGGGCCGGCTCCGTCGGCGCGCTGGCGAGGATGCTGAGCCGGCGCTGAACCGTTTTTTCCACCAAGGCACAAGGCCGCAAAAGGCCGCCCCATAGAGAGGAGACAACATGAAACGACGCATCGTATCCGCGCTTGCCGGTATCGCCCTTTGCCTGGGGGCGGGCCCGGCGGCCAGGGCCGACGAGAGCTTTCCGTCGAAGTCCGTCACCATCATGGTGGGGGTCGCGCCCGGCGGCAGCCTGGACGCCCTGGCCCGCCTGATCGCCAGCGAGCTGGGCAAGGCCACCAAGACGACGTTCGTGGTGGAGAACGTCACCGGCGCGGGCGGCCTGCTGGCTTTCCAGCGGCTGACCCGCTCGGCGCCGGACGGCTACACCCTGATGTTCAGCAATCAGTCCATGGTGCTGATTCCCCTGCTGTATCCCAAGGCCGGCCTGGACATCGTCAAGGACACGACGGCGGTGGGCACCATCGCCAACGTGCCCATGGTGCTCAGCGTGAGCAACCAGAGCGGCATCCAGGACCTGCCCTCGATGCTGGCGGGCATGCGCAGCGGCGAGCTCAAGCTGAACTTCGGCTCCGGCGGGCCTGGCACCACGGCACATCTGGCCGAGGCCATGTTCCTGCAGATGGCGGGCGTGCAGGCCGAACTGGTGCAGTACCGCGGCTCGGGCCCGGCCATCACGGACCTGATGGGCGGCACCATACAGTCGGTGCTGGACCAGACGGTCACCATGCTGCCCTTGCACCGGGGCAAGCAGATCAAGGCGATCGCCGTGGCGTCCAAGGAGCGCTTGCCGCAGATGCCCGACGTGCCGACCTTCGCCGAGGGCGGCGTGCCCCAGTTCGACCTGCAGATCTGGAACGGCCTGGTGGCGCCGCAGGGCACGCCCAAGGCCGTGGTCGACAAGCTGGCCCAGGCATTGACCGAGGCGGTCCAGTCGCCGGATTTCCGCGCGCGCATCGACAGCCTGGCCGCGCGGATTCCCTCGGCCGAGGAGCGCAGCCCCGACAGTTTTTCCCGCGTCCTGGCGCGCGATCAGAAACAGTTCGCCGAGCTGGCCCGGCAGATCGGCCTGCAGGCCCGCTAACCCCTGCCGCCAGCGGCATATTTCGAGGATGAAAGATGAGCGAGACGATTTACGGATTCATTGGGTTGGGCAACATGGGCGGCCCCATGGCGGCGCGCCTGCTCGACGCCGGCTACCCGCTGCACGTGGCCGATAGCAACCCCGCCGCGCGCCAGCAGCTGGCGGCCCGCGGCGCCGTGGCCCACGACACCGCCCGCGCCGTGGGCGACGCGGCCGACGTGGTGTTCCTCAGCCTGCCCGACGGCAAGGTGGTGGAGCAGGTGCTGGGCGGCGAACAGGGGCTGGCGCGGGCAGGCAGGGCCAAGTGCGTGGTCGATCTATCGACCATCGGCCCGGCGGCGGCGCGGCGCGCCTTCGACTCGCTGGCCGCGCAAGGCATCGAGTACGTGGATGCGCCCATCAGCGGCGGCCCGACGGGCGCCGAGCGCGGCACCCTGGCGATCATGGTTGCCTGCCCGCCGGCGCGATACGAGGCGCTGGCGCAGGTGCTGTCCACCTTCGGCAAGCCCTTCTACCTGGGCGCCGAAGCCGGGCAGGCCCAGGTGATGAAGCTGGCCAACAATCTGTTGTCGGCCACCGCGGTGGCGATCACCTCCGAGGCCATGGCGCTGGGGGTGAAGGCGGGCCTCGATCCCAGCGTCATGATCGATGTCATCAACGCCGGGTCCGGGCGCAATTCGGCCACGATGGAGAAGTTTCCCAAGGCGGTGCTGACCGGCACTTTCAACGTGGGCTTCGCGGCGCGCCTCGCGCACAAGGACGTGCGCCTGTGCCTGGAGGAGGCCGAGCGCCATGGCGTGCCCATGGTGGTGGGATCGTCGGTCCGCGAGATGCTGGTAATGACCACGGCCATCCGGGGCCAGGATGCCGATTATGCCGACGTGGCGCGCGTGGTCGAGGACTGGGCGGGCGTGAAGGTGCGCGCCCGGCAATGAACGGCGGCGCGCGAAAGGAGGCGTCCGGGGTTACTGGCATCCGGGGCGGCCCGGGGAAAAGGAGAACGCAGATGGACAGGAAACGCGCCGGCTTCATCGGCCTGGGCAATATGGGAGGGCGGATGGCGCGGCGGCTGGTCGGCGCGGGCATCGCGCTGCGCGGATATGACAGCGATCCGGCGCGCGCGGCCGCGGCAGGCGCCGAGGCGGCCGCGACGATCCGCGAAGTCATGGAGTATGCCGACGTCGTCCTGCTGTCCCTGCCCGACAGCAAGGTGGTGGAGTCGGTGGTGGAGGGCGAGGGCGGCATCCTGGCGCACTGCCGCGAGGGCCAGATCGTCGTCGACCTGAGCACGGCGGCGGCCAGTTCCACGGTGCGCCTGCATGCGCGCTTGGCCCGCCAGGGCGTGCGGTATGTGGATGCCGGCATATCGGGCGGCGCGGCCGCGGCGGAGAAAGGCGCCCTGACGCTGATGGTGGGCGGGGACCCGGACGCCATCGAGGCCATCGATTGGGTATTCGCGCCCATCAGCGCCAAGGTCGTGACCATGGGCGCCAGCGGCGCGGGGCACGCGACCAAGCTGCTCAACAACTTTCTGAATGCGGTCAGCCTGGCCGCCACCGCCGAGATCATGGTGGCGGGAAAGAAGGCCGGCCTGGACCTGCATCGCCTGCTGGACGTGATCAACAGCAGCAGCGGGGTGAACTTCGCCACGCTTAACCGTTTTCCCCACATCGTCGATGGCGATTATCTCGAAGGCGGATTGACCAGCAAGCTGATGAGCAAGGACGTGGTGCTGTACGTGGACATGGCGCGCGAGCTGGGCGTGGCCTCGCTGAACGCGGCCGGGCCGGCGGCCTGCTTCGGCCTGGCCACGGTGCTGGGCTATGGCGACCAGATCAGCAACCGCGTGGTGGACGCCATCGGCGACGTGTCGGGCGGCGTACGCCTGAAAACCGTTTGAACCAAGGAGCTTACATGCAAGTCTTTCACGGCAGGGCCCCGGGCAAGCCGTCCGAGCAGCGCAGCGCCACCTTCACCGGCGTGGTCTGGGCCGATCCGGTCATGGCCCCGGCGGACAACGTCGGCATCAACCATGTGTTCTTTTCCCCCGGCGCGCGCACGTTCTGGCACACGCACGAGCACGGCCAGGTCCTGCACGTGACCTCGGGCCGCGGCTGGATCTGCGTGGACGGCGAGGCGCCCCGCGAAATCCGCCAGGGCGACGTGGTGTGGATACGGCCTCGCGAGCGGCACTGGCATGGCGCCGCCGCCGACACCTTCATGGCCCACCTGGCCATCTCGCTGGGCAAGGCCGATTGGCAGGAAGCGTTGGCCGACACCGAATACGCGCTTGCGGATCGCCAAGAAACGGAGACGCAATGATCATCGAAACCCGCATCTACCATTGCCTGCCCGGGCGCCTGCCGGCGCTCAACGAGCGATTCAGCACCGCGACGCTGGGCTTCTTCGAGAAGCACGGCATCCGGCCGCTGGGGTTCTGGACCACGCTGGTCGGCCCGAGCAATCACGCCCTGACCTACATGCTGCAATGGGAAAGCCTGGCGGAACGCGAGCGCAAATGGAATGCCTTCCAGGCCGATCCCGAGTGGATCGCCAAGCGCGCCGCCAGCGAGGCCGAGCGGCCCATCGTGGAGCGCGTCGAGAACCATTTTCTCAGCCCGACGGACTACTCCCCGCTGCGCTGAGGAGGCTCACCCCGCCGCGTCCGGCGCCGCCTGTTCGCGCAACCACTGCGCGACGGCCTGGACCGGCGCCGAGGGCGGGCGGTCCGCGTACATGGCCAGGTGATAGGTGTGCCCGTCGATGGCGGGCCCGAAGGGCTGCACCAGATGGCCCGCTTCGAGTTCGTCGGCGATGAGCGCCAGGCTGACCAGCGCGATGCCGTGGCCGGCGACGGCCGCCTGTATCGCGTGCCCTTCGTCGGAAAAGCGCAGCTCGCTCGCCTGGCGCGGCTGGGGGCGCCGCGCGAGCGCGAACCAGCGCTCCCAGGTCGGGTTGTCGGGCTGCGGCCGCTTCCAGTCGAAACGGATCAACGGCACGCGGGCCAGGTCGTCCGGCGTCGCAACGCCCAGGCGCGGATTCGCCACGGGGGCGAAGCGGTCGGTGAACAGGGGCGTGACGGCCAGGCCGGGATACGGCCCGCGGCCATAGCGGATCGCGATGTCGACCGCCGTCGAGCGCAGGTCGACCAGTTCGTCGCTGGCTTGCAGCTGCAGGTCGATGCCGGGATGCCGACTGCGGAAATCGGCCATGCGGGGCACCAGCCACTTCACGGTAAAGGCATTCGTGGCGGAGATGCTGACCTGGCTGCGCGTTCGTTGAAGCGTCAGCCGCGCCAGCGCGGCTTCGAACGCGTCGAAGCCGTCGCGCAGCACCGGGTAGAGCTGCGCTCCCGCGTCGGTCAGCGATACCTTGCGCACCTGGCGATCGAACAGCACGAGCCCGGTTTGCGCTTCCAGCGCGCGGATCTGATGGCTGACGGCGGTCGGCGTGACGGCCAGTTCCCTGGCCGCAGCCTTGAAGCTGCCCAGCCGCGCCGCGGCTTCGAAGGCGCGCAGCGCCGAGAGGGGGAGGAATCGACGTTGCATGGCCGGTATTTTTTTATAGATGAATTTATCTCTTCTTATAGCTGACAAATGAACCTTTGTCACCGAGGTTGCGAATCCCTAAATTTACGGAACGGATCGGCGATTCATGGCCTGGTCCTCCGACAAACATGAATGAAGGAATTCGCACCATGCTGCAACGTGTCATCACCCAGCCCGACAACTACGCGCCCTTCCTGCTCTCGCAGGGCATCCGCCACGGCAATCTGCTGTTCATCTCCGGGCAGGCGGGCGCCGGCGACGACGGAAAAATCGTTCCGGGCGGCTTTCTGGCCCAAGGGGAGCAAGCGTTCTCGAATTTGCGGCGCGCGCTGGAAGCGGGCGGCTCCAGCCTGAAGGACGTGATCAAGGTCACCATTTTCGTGACCGACATGGGCCATTTCGAGGACGTGGTGGCCCTGCGCCGCCGCTTCTTTTCGGCTCCCTATCCGGCCGACACGATCGCGGAGATCAAGGCGCTGTACGACCCCGCCGCCATGATCGAGATCGAGGCAATCGCCGCCGTGCGCCTGCCGGAGGACCGCTGACATGAACGCGCCCGTCTATCGTCCGGCCCGCGCCGCGCACGCCGCGCATGGCCACTTGTTTACGCCGCTCCAGGTGGGGCGTGCGCTGAGCTTGCCCAACCGGCTCGCGGTTGCGCCGATGACCCGGGTCAGCGCCACGGCGGACGGTCGAGCCACGACGCAAATGGCCGACTACTACGAAGCCTTCGCCGCCGGCGGCTTCGGCCTGGTGATCACCGAAGGCATCTACACGGACCAGGCCTATGCGCAGGGCTACCTCTTCCAGCCGGGCCTGGCCGACGACGCGCAGGGCGACGCGTGGCGCGCGGTGGTGGACCGCGTGCATGCGCGGGGCGGTCGCATCGTCGCGCAACTCATGCATGCGGGCGCGCTGTCGCAGGGGAATCCCCATCGAGCCCAGGCCAAAGGCCCCTCGGCGGTGCAGCCCAAAGGGCAGCAGATGGCTTTCTACCGGGGCGAGGGACCGTACCGGATGCCCGAAGCCATGTCGGACGAGGATATCGCCGAGGCGATAGACGGTTTCGCCCAAGCGGCGCGCAGGGCGCAGGAAGCGGGGTTCGATGGCGTCGAGATCCATGGCGCCAACGGCTACCTGCTGGATCAGTTCCTTACCGCCCACACCAATCTGCGCGAAGACCGTTACGGTGGCAGCCTGGACAATCGCCTGCGCCTGACCTTGGACGTGATCCAGGCCGTGCGGCGGTCGACGGCGGAGGGCTTTGCCGTGGGCGTGCGCAGTTCGCAAGGCAAGGTCAACGACTTCACGCACAAGTGGGAGGGCGGCGAGGCGGATGCGGCGCAGATCTTCGGCGCGCTGGGCGCGCAACCCATCGACTACCTGCATACCACCGAGTTCGAGGCGTGGCGCCCCGCTTTCGGCGAACCTGGCCCCAGCCTTGCGGCCCTGGCGCGCCGGCACGTTTCGGTTCCGGTGCTGGCCAACGGTTCGCTGCATGATGCAACGCAGGCCGGCGGGGTGATTGCAAGGGAAGAGGCCGATTTCGTTTCGCTCGGCCGCGGCGCGCTTGCGCATGCCGACTGGCCCGCGAGGTTGCGGGCCGGGGCGGAGTTCGAGCCGTTCGATCGGGAGCTGCTGGCGCCGATCGCGGACCTCGCCAACGCGGCGCGCCATCGCGAAACGGTTCGGCGCGCCGCCGGGTCGGACCAGGCGCCGCGTTGATCCGCCGGAATGCCGCCGCAGCGCTACACTGCTAGCTCCAGGTCCCTGAATATCGATGGAGTTTTTCATGAAAAAGTCCATATATTCCTGCGCGGGGTTGTTCCTTTCGGGGTTCTGCCTGTGCGCCACGGCACAGACAGTGACGCCACTCAAGGGACAGACCCCCCAAGTTACCCAGCAAGACATCAGCCAGTGCCAGGCCATGAGCGGCAGCACGAGCAGCACCAGCGCCGACAATAATCCGCAGGCCGGAGGACGCGTGCGCGGCGCGGCCGCCGGGGCGGCGGCGGGCGCGGCGGTGGCCGGCGCGCGTGGCCGCCAGCATGAGGAGGTGTACGACCGCATGGACGACGACACCAAGCAACAATACCGGCAGAACCAGGCGAAGGACGCCGCGGCGGCGGGGATGGTCGTGGGCGGTTCGCGCCAGCGCCAGGATCGTCGCGAGGATCGCGCGAACCAGGCGCAGGCAAGCTCCTCCGCGGCCTCGGCCTACAGCAGCTGTATGCAGCAGCGCGGCTATCAGGTCACGCCCTGAGCCGCGCGCGCCGTCGGTGTTGCGAGCCGGCGCCGCCATGCTTCCCGCCATGGCGGTCCGCCAGCAGGGGTGTCGCCGGCGGCCTCAGGACGACGACTGCCGGTCCCGGCCGAGGCGGCGCAGTTCGTCCAGGGTGTGGCGCAACAGGCGCGATGGCTGGCTTTCGCGGCGCACGTACATGCCGACGGAACGCGAGAGCGCCTGCCGCAGCCGGGTCTTGCGCACGCCGCGCTGGGTCGCGTTGTCCAGCGAGGATTCGGGCAAGAGCGCGATGCCGCAATCGTGCTGCACGAAGCGGGCGATGGTGTTCAGGTCGCGCAGGGAATAGACCGGATTGAAGGGCTGGGACGCGGCCTGGAAGGCGCGCTCGGTCAGCACGCGCACGCTGGTGCCCGGCGGCATGCTGATCAGGGGCAGGCGGGCGAGCTCGGCGGGCGCCCAGTGCGCGATGCCGGGTTTCACCTGCACGCTGTGGAACAGCACGAAGGGCTCGGTATAGAGTTCCTGGTACACGAGGTCGGAGGCGCCTGCCTCGTTCATCGTGGTGACGGCGATATCCACGCGCCGCTCGCGCAGCAATTGCAGGGCCTCATTGGCGATGGGGTCGAAGACGTCGACGCGCACCGGCGGATGCCGGCGGGCCAGGCTCTGGATCAGCAACGGAATGATCGAGGCCGCGAGCGTGGGCAGCGCAGCGATCGCCACCCGGTTGTGGCGGTCGCGCAGGCGCTGATCCAGTTCCAGCATGCCCTTCTCATGCAGGGCGGTGATCTTGCGAGCGGTATCGAGGATGTCCTGGCCCTCGCGCGACAGGCGCACCATGCGGGTGGTCCGCTCGAAGAGCTTGACCCCCAGCGTCTCTTCCGTTTCCTTCAGCAGCTTGCTCAGCGTGGGTTGGGTCACGTGCAGCATTTCGGCCGTTCGCTGAAAGCTCAGCGTTTCGGCCAGCAGCACGAAGATGCGCAGTTGTCTCGTCGTCAGATTCATTCTTTTTGTCTATCAATGGCGTCCGAATCGGAACTTCACCCGGGGGGCGCGCTGCTTTAGCCTGTGCATCAAGGACTCACTCGGGAGCGGGAATGTTTCGTCTTGATGGAAAGGTGGCGCTGGTGACCGGCTGCGGCACGCTGGGCGAGGGCTGGGGGAACGGCAAGGCCGCCGCGGCGGTGCTGGCCAGGCAGGGCGCGGCGATCTATGGTTGCGACCTGAATCTCGATGCGGCGCGCCAGTCCGCCGCTGCGGTGACCGCGGAAGGCGGGAAGATCGCGGTGCGGCAGTGCGACGTCACGGACGGCGGGCAGGTGGCGGATCTGGTGCAAGCCTGCATCGACACCTACGGCCGCATCGACATCCTGGTCAACAACGTCGGCCGGTCGGAACCCGGCGATCCGGTCTCCATGTCGGAGGACCTCTGGAACGATCAGATCCAGGTGAACCTGACGTCGGCATTCCTGTGCTGCAAGCACGTGATACCTCTCATGAAGCGCGCCGGTGGAGGATCGATTATCAACATTTCGTCCATTGCCGGGTTGCGTTATGCGGGCAAACCCCAGGTGGGCTACGCGGCGGCGAAGGCGGCCCTGATGCAGATGACGGCCACCACCGCCGTCATCCATGCGGCCGATGGCGTGCGCCTGAATTCCGTGGTGCCGGGCCTGATGTTCACGCCCCTGGTCGAACGCCTGGCGCAGAAGTACGCCCAGGGCGATTACGAAGGCTTCGTGGCGCACCGGCACGCGCAGGTGCCCTCGGGACGCATGGGCGACGCCTGGGACGTGGCGCACGCCGTGGCCTTCCTGGCCAGCGACGAGAGCCGTTACATCACGGGGCAGCAGATCGTGGTGGATGGCGGCATCACGATGGCCACGCGCTAAGGGAGGCGGACGATGCATGCGAACGAGCAGGCGGGCGCCGGGCGGCTGGCCGGCAAGGTGGCCTTGATCTTCGGCGCGGGCTGCGTCGGGTCGGGCTGGGGCAACGGGCGCGCGATCGCGGTGCGCTTCGCGCAGGAAGGCGCGACGGTGGTGGCGGTGGACAAGCGACCCGAGTCCTTGCCGGAAACCCTGGAGCTGGCCGGCGACTGCCGCTCGCGCATTGAAACGCATATCTGCGACGTGGGCGACGCGGCCGAAGTGGCCAGGCTGGTTGACGTGGTGCTGCGGCGCCACGGGCGGGTCGACATCCTGGTCAACAACGTGGGCGGCCCCGTCCCGGGCGGGCCGGCGGACTTGTCGCACGCCGATTGGCAGCGCCAGCTCGACCTGAACCTGACCTCGGTGTTCACGACCTGCCAGCAGGTCCTGCCGATCATGGAAGCGCAGGGCGCGGGCGCGGTGGTCAACGTGTCTTCGACCTCGGCCATCAGATGGACCGGCGCGCCCCAGGTGGGCTACGCGGCGGCCAAGGCCGGCGTGATGCAGTTCGGCCGCGTGGCCGGCGTGGAATACGGCAGGAAGGGCGTGCGCATCAACACGGTCCTGCCGGGGCAGTTGCACACGCCGCTGGTGGATGCCTTCCTGGCCGGCCAGCAGACCGAGGGCGACGTCGAGGCGCTGCTTGCGCGGCGGCGCCGCCGCATTCCGCTGCCGCTGTCCGGAGACGGGCGGGACACGGCCAACGCCGTGCTCTTTCTGGCCTCCGACGAGGCGCGTTTCATCACAGGCACCGAGCTGGTCGTGGATGGGGGCATGAGCGCCCGCTGCGACTGACGACAACACCAAGGGGAATAGAACGATGGCGCGAATTGAATACGCGGATGTCGCCAGGCCGGAAACGCGGGCGCTGGTGGAACGCATCGAGCGGGAACGCTCCAGCCTGCCGAATCTGTACCGCATGCTGCTCAACAGCCCGCCGGTGGCGCAGGGCTGGCTGGCCTATCTCACGGCGATACGCCAGCAAACGGGCTTGCCGGCCCGGCTGCGCGAGATGCTCATCCTGCGGGTCGCGGTCCTGAACCAGGCCGATTACGAATTCGAGCAGCACCTGCCCATCGCCTTGCGGGCAGGCTGCGGCGAGGCCGAGGTGGCGGGCCTGAAGCGCGGCGATTTCTCATCCCTGGAGGCGGGAGAGCGCGCGGCGATGGCGTACTGCGACGAGATGACGCGCGAGATCCGGGTGCGCGACGCCACGTTCGCGGCGCTGCGCGAGGCCTTCGACGACAGATCCATCGTGGAGATCACGGCCACGGTGGGCGCCTACAACATGGTGTCGCGCTTTCTGGAGGCGATCCAGGTCGATCACGAATGAACGGCTCGTTCGAAAGCCGGTGAACAACAATACAAGGAGACAAGCATGCATGGCATCAAAGGATTGAGCGGCGCGTTCGCGTCCTTCGCGCTGGGCCTGGCCTTGAGCGCGCCGGCACTGGCGGCGTACCCGGCAAAGCCGGTGCAGTTGGTCATTCCGTTCTCGCCCGGCGACACCGACCAGATGCTGCGGCCCATCACCGAAAAGATGGGGCAATACCTGGGGCAGCCCATCGTGATGAACTACAAGCCGGGCGCGGGCGGCGGCATCGGCGCGGCCTACACGGCGTCGGCGGCGCCCGACGGCTACACCATCGTGGGAAGCTCGCCCGGGGCGCTGGTGGTGGTGCCGCTGGCCAACAAGGAGATCAAGTACACGACGGATTCCTTTGCGCCGGTCGCCGCGATTTCGCTGGGCGGCATGATGATCGTCGCGTCGGGGAAATCCAAGTACAAGACGCTGGCCGACGTGGTGGCCGACGCGAGGGCGCGCCCCGACGGCATTTCGTATGGCACGTCGGGCGCCATGGGCATCAGCCATCTGCTGGGCGAGACCTTCGCCTCCGAGGCCAGGATCCAGCTGCGCCACATTCCCTTCCAGGGCAGCGCCCCGGCGGTCACCGCGCTGCTGGGCGGGCACACGGACATCGCCGTGTCCGCGGTGGGGCCGGCCCAGGCGCACATTCAGTCCGGCGGCCTGCGGCCCCTGGCCATCTTCAGCAGCAAGCGCCTGGCCGCCTATCCGGACGTCCCGACCCTGCGCGAGCTGGGCTATGACGTGGGCAGTCCCACCATCTACGGCCTCATGGCGCCCAAGGACACGCCGCCCCAGGTGATCGATACCTTGTACCAGGCCGCGCGCAAGGTCGTGGCCGAACAGGGCGACGAGGTCAACAAGACCCTGGGCACCATCGGCGCGGAGATCAGCGTGCTGAGCCCGCAAGAGTACGGCACCTATCTGCAGGAGCAGCGCGCGCTGTTTTCCAAGGCGATCGGGCTGATCCGGGAGTGAGGGGCGGCCGGGGCCGCCCCGGCGGGCGCTACAGTTCCGGCGCCAGCATGACCGGATACGGCTCGGTGGCGGGATGCGCGGCGCGCCACGCCGCGGCCAGCTGATCCGCCCGGTAGAAGGCCACGCCCGGGCGGCGGCCGAGTTCGCGCAGGAACTCGCCCACGCGGCGCGCCCGCGGAGGGCGTCCCGAACCCGAGTCGCCGCGCGTGTGCAAGGTCAGGTTGACGTATCCGCCGGCGCAGTACTGGGCGTCGGCTTCTTCCCGCCAGGCCTTGGCGGCGCGGGCGTCGCTGTGGCGCTGCGCGAAGAACAGGCTGTCGGTGAGGTAGTCGAACACCGGCAGCTCGACCAGCGCCGCGCCGCCGGGGGCCGCCATCACATAGGGATTGTCATCGTCCTGGGCGCTGCTGTCGTAGGCATAGCCGGCCGCCGCCAACGCGGGCAGCGTGGCCGCGGTGGCGATGCCGTTGAGCGCGCGCCAACCCTGAGGGCGCACGCCCGCTATCCGTTGCAGCGCGTCGCGATCGGCCGCCAGCCTGTCCAGCGTCTCGGGGGCGCCGGCGCGTTCGCGCACCAGGCCGCGGACGGCGAGTTCATGCCCGCCGTCCAGGATGGCCGCCAGCACTCGCGGATGGCGCTCCAGGTCCTCGGGGATCACGAAGAACGTGGCGTGCGCGCCGTTGTCCGCCAGCGCGTGAAGCAGGTGCCAGATGCCTTCGCGGGCGCCGTAGCGTCCGTAGGAATAGCGGCCGAACAGGCCCGCTTCGCCGGCATTGGCCGCGTCCACGGCGTCGATGTCGACATTGATGCCCACCATGACGGGGCAGGCGGCGATGGTTTGCTTGGCGTTCATACCCGGACCTCGTCGAATTGCTGCGCGGCGTCTGCCACCCATTGCTGGATGTCGCCCAGCGATGCGAACTTCACGCCTTCGTGGCGCTGGATGTGGCGCAGGGTGTCCTCCACGGCGCGTACGCGCGAGGGCGTGCCCGAGCCCCAGCCCGCGCGAGGGTGCACGGTCAGCATGAAGAAGCCGCCCCGGGCATAGCGCTCGTCGAATTCGTCGCGCCACTGTTCCGCGACTTCCGATACCGGCGTCATGGAAAAGTGGAAAAAGGGGAAGTCGTCGAGGCTGTAGGTATTGTTCGGGATCTCGACCATGGTTCGGCCCTGGCCCAGGTCGAGCAGGTAGGGATGGTCGGCGTCCTTGTCGCTGCTGTCGTACCGGTAGCCCAGTTCGTGCAGGACGGGGAGGGTCACGCCGGTTTTCTGGCCCGAAGGCGAGCGCCAGCCGCGCGGCGCCTGGCCGATCAGGTCGGACAGGATGCGGTGGGTCAGGCGCAGGCGGCGCGTTTCCTCGGCGGGCTCGAACAGCGTGCCTTCATGCACATAGCCGTGGGCGGCGATCTCGTGGCCGGCGGCATGGATGGACCGGACCGACTCCGGCGAGCATTGGGCGTCGTAGCCGGGGACGAAAAACGTTGCCGGTATGCCAAGGCGCTCCAGCATGTCCAGATGGCGCGGCACGCCGCGGCGTGCCGAATAGCGGCCCGCCGAGTGCATGCCGAAGGGCTCCAGCCCTTTGCCGACTTCGTTTCCGGTGCCGTCGAAATCCACGGTGTAGGCGACCACGCAGCGCGCGCCCGCCGCGGCGGCCAGCGCGCCGGGCAACGGGCCGAGCCGCGTGAGTTGGGGGTAGGCGAGGGACATCATGGCTCCTTGCGGTTCAATCGTCGAAACCGTAGCGGCTGAATTCTGGATTCACGGCGGGCAGCGCCGCGACTTCCATGGTCAGGGCGGCCGGCTGCATGACCAGCGTGGCCACGGTAGCGCTCAGGTTGCTGGCCAGGTTCAGGCGCGGCGGCCGGCACACCGACCAGGGCGAAGCGAAATCGTCCAGCAGCGCGGCCTTGATATGGGACACGTCGATCTTGCCGCGGTGCGGCTCCAGCAGTTCGCGCACGCGCGTGTCGCGGTACAGCGTATCGGGAGTGGAGGCGATGCCGGTGTCGCGCAGCTTGCCCAGGGCGATCGGGCTGAGCCAATGGTTGGCATGCACCAGCAGGCCGCCGCTGGGATGCAGCAGGAAAGTCTCGTCCGGCGCGCACTCGAAGTTCAGGGCCACGCCGCCGGCGTGGCTGATCATCATGTTGTTCGAGCCGGATTTGCGCGTCACGTAGGCGGCGCGCATCGCCAGGGCCAGGTGCTCCTGTTCGAGGATCTTGCGGCGGATCAGCGGTAGCGGCACGCCGACCTTGCGGTAGTCCAGGTCGGATTCGAGGAAGTTGGCCGTGAGCGCGATGCCCGCCGCGTTCAGTCCGGAGCGGGCCAGGCCGCCGGCCTCCGTGAACGTGAGGATGTCCGGTCCGTCCTCGCGGCGCACGCGCAGGACCACCGCGGTTTCCGCGCACTCGTGCTTCCAGTCCCAGTTCTGCGCGTGCAGCAGCTTCCCGTCGGCCGTGGCCGGGGGCATGGCGATGACGCCGGTGCAGCCGTCGTCCACTTCGCCCGCCGCCTGCAGGCGTTCGCGCATCGCCGGGCTGGCGGCCAGCTTGAGGATTTCGCTGCGCGCGTTCAGCAGCACCACGTCCTCGAAGGGAATCCCGGCGCCTTCGGCGATGCCGCGCATTTCCTCGACGTGCGCGGCGTCGAAGTTTTCCATGATCGGAAGATAGTCGCGGATGATGGCGGCCAGCTTGGGCTGGTCGAGCCCGAGCTTGACGATCTGGGCGGCGTAGTGGCTGACGCCCTTGGAGATGCGCTCGGCCGCCAGGCGGCCATACTGCCGGCCGCGTTCGCGGGGCGGGCCCGAAATGTCGATCAGCGGAAATGCCAGACTCATGTTGCTCCTTGCATGGCGCGCGCGGCGCCGTGATTCATTGAAATCAATTTGGCGCGGCGCAATTGCTCGCCGCTGGCCTCGTAGGTGGCTTTCGCATACGCGGCGAACGCCTGCGGATCGCGGTACCAGCGGGGCTGGTTCAGCACCCCCAGCACCTCGGCGATGGCCGGCTCGTCCATGGCGCGGCGGAATCCGTCGTGCAGCCTGGCCAGGACGTCGGGCGGCATGCCCTTGGGGCCGACCAGTCCCATGGGAGCGCTGAACACCACCTCGTAGCCTTGTTCTCGCGCCGTCGGCACGTCCGGCCAGGCCGCGAAGCGCGCCTCGCCCAGGGCGCCCAGCAGGCGCAGCTTGCCGCTGCGGATCTGGGGCACGTAGGTGCCGACCGAATCGATCACGACATCGACGTGGCCGCCCAGCGCGGCGGCCACCATGTCCGAGCCGCTCTTGAAGGGGATGTGCTGGAAGCTCACGCCGTAGCGTTCCTGGATGCCGGCCATCGAAACGGGCACCAGGGTGGTGGGATCGCCGGCGGCATACTGGACCTGGCCCGGCCGCTCGCGGCCGGCGCGCATGAAGTCGGCGAAGGACTTGAGCGGCGAATCGGCGCGCACCACGGCGCAGAACTCCAGGCTGGTCATGCCGATCACGTAGGTGAAATCGGTCAGCGGCGAAAAGCCGATCTTGGGTTCCAGCCAGGGCGCGCGGAAGGTGGAGCCCGTGGTCATCGCCAGCGTGTAGCCGTCGGGGTGCGCGCGGGCAACCATGGCCGCGGACAGCGTGCCGCCCGCGCCGGGCTTGTTTTCGATGATCACGCTCTGGCCCAGGTGCGGCGCGGCGGCCACGCTGAGCGCGCGCATGTACTGGTCCACCGTGCCGCCGGCGCCAAACGGGCAAAGCAGGGTGATGGGACGGCTAGGGAACGACGCGGCGCGCGCCGGGGCGCCCGCCAGGGAGGCGGCCAGCGGCGCGGCCAGGATGGCCAGCGCCCGGCGGCGTCCCGCGGAAACTTCGCAAGACATGCTCATGCTCTCCAGAACGGCGCGGGCCGCGCCCGCGCGGTGAAACCCGTCGATCAACCCGCCACGATCTTGCCGGCCTTGACCAGCTTGCCCCATTTCTCCGATTCGCGGTCGATGAAGGCCGCCATTTCCTCGGGCGTCGTGGAGAGGGTTTCCAGCCCGCCCGCCTTCAGGGCGTCGAACGCGTTGCCGGCGATGGTTTTGCGCAGGCTCTCGTTGAACAGGCTGATCGCCGCCTGCGGCGTGCCGGCAGGCGCCATGACGCCGCCCCAGCCGATCGCCACGATGGAAGGGAAGCCGCTTTCAGAGATGGTGGGAACGTCCGGCAGCACGGGCGAGCGTTCGGCGCCCGTGGTGGCCAGGGCCAACACCTTTCCGGCCCGGATGTGGGGCAGCTGGTTGATGACGGTATCCATGAAGACGGGGAACTGCCCGCCCAGGAAATCGCTCACCGCGGCGGACGCGCTGCGGTAGGGCACGCCCTTGATGTCCAGCCCGGCCTCGCTCTTGAGCAGTTCCATGGCGAGGTGGCTGGAGCTGCCGTTCGCCGTGATGCCGTAGAAATACTTGCCGGGCTGCTTGCGCAGCAGCGCGACCAGGTCTTTGAGCGTCTTGGCCTCGAAATCGGGCCGCACCACCAGCACATTGTTGTACTTGCAGACCAGCGAGACGGGCGCGAAATCCTTGATGGGGTCGTAGGGCAGGTCCGGGTAGAGGAACTGGTTGACCGTGTGCGTGCCGGTGATCGCGAAGAGCAGGGTGTGGCCGTCGGGCTTGGCCCGCGCGACCGCCTGGGCGCCGATGATGCCCGCCGCGCCCGCCATGTTCTTGACCACGACGGCCTGGCTCAGGCTTTCGCCCAGCCCGCGCGCCGCGATCCGGGCCACCACGTCGGTGCCCGCGCCCGGCCCGCCCGGCACCACCAGTTCCACCGGCCCCTGTCCGGCGAGCCCCTGCGCGAGCGCCTGGCGCAGCGTCAGCGGCAGGGTGAAGGCGGCCGCGGCCAGCCCCAGCGCCTGGCGACGTGAAACCAGCATCCCTCCGGCTGGCGGCGAAGACTTCTTACTCATGACTCACCCCTTGTGTCGCGATTCATCGCATCTATTTGGAGCGAGCACTGTGAGCGAATTCATCTAGAAAGTAAAACTAGAATATATTTTCAATATATAAAGAAATCCTTTGGAGCGGCGAGTGAGCAGCATCCGCGTATTCCGCAGTTTCGTGGCAACCGCGGCCCATGGTTCCTTCGCGGCGGCGTCGGAGCAGGTGAGCCTGACGCCCGCGGCCGTGGGCCTGCAAATCCAGACGCTGGAGAAAGACCTGGGCTACACGGTCTTCGACCGCGTGGGCAGGAGCATCGTCCTGAACCAGCGGGGCCACCGCCTGTTGCCGAAGGCGCGCCAACTGCTCGCGCTCTACGAGGACATGCACAATCTGGAGCTGGAGCAGACGGAGCTGGCCGGCACGGTGAAAATGGCGTGCATCGCCACCGCGATGGGCATGGTGGTGCGGGCCGTGCTGCGGATCCGCGAGATCCATCCGCGCCTGAACATCGAGCCGGGCATCAGCTATTCGGGCACGCTGGTCTCCCGCATCAAGGAAGGGGATATCGACGCGGCCGTGTCGGTCAGAGGCGCGCACAAGCTGCCGGCCGACGTGCTGTATACCCAGCTCTATCGCGAACCGCTGGTCTTCATCGTGAACGCGCGCACGCCGCGCGCCGACCCTCGCGAGATCCTCGCGCAACGCCTGTTCCTGCAAGTGTCGCGCAGCTCCAATACCGGCACGCTGATCGACGAATTCATGCGGCGTCTCCATCTGCGCGCCAACGATGCGCTGGAGATGAACGCCATGCGGACCATCATCGACATGGTCAAGGAAGACCTGGGCGTCACCTTGCTGCCGCTGCCGCGCGGAACGGACTGGGACCGCGATCCCGACCTGCGCATCGAATACTTCGACGATCCGCAAGCCTTTCGCAACATCGGCCTGTTCGAAAGCGAGAACCGCGGCTTTCTCACCAGCGTGCTGCGGGAGCAATTGCTGGCGTTGCTGGCGCCGCGAGGCAGTGCCGCGAGCGGTTGAATGTGGGCGGGCGGCCGTTCCGCGGCGCAGGCAAAGACGAAAGCCGGCTTCCGCCGGCCTTCGCGCCTTACGGTCGGGCCGAGGACCTACTGAGGCTCAAGACCCGCCTGTTTCACGATGTCGCCCCAGCGCGGCAGCTCTTGGCGCAGCATGGTCTCGAAGCCTTCCGGCGTGGTCGTATGCGCCACCACGCCAAGCCCTTCCAGCTTCTCGACGATGTCCTGGTCCCGCAGCACGGCATTGAACACGCCGTTCAGCTTCTGGACCACTGCGGGCGAGGCACCCTTGGGCAGGAGGAACCCGATCCAGACGTGGGCCGGCACGCTGCCGAAGCCGCTTTCCTTCATGGTCGGAACCTCCGGGAACAGTTTGAGCCGCTGTTCGGAGCCGATGGCCAGCCCTTTGAGTTTGCCGGCGCTGACGAAGGCCTGCACGGCCGGCACCGTGTCGAAGGCGATGTCGACCTGTCCGGCCAGCAGGTCGGTCATGGCGCGCGCGCTGCCCTGGTAAGGGATGTGCTCGATGCGCAGCCCGTTCTGGTGTTTCAGCGTTTCCATCGCCAGGTTGGACGAGGTGCCCGTGCCGGGGCTGGCGTAGTTCAGCTTGCCGGGATGTTGCTTCGCATAGGCGACCAGGCCGGCCACGTCGTTGAACGGCATGCCCGGCCGGGCCACCAGCACGAGGGGCAGATCGGCCACCAGGCCGACCGGCGTGAAGTCGTCCGGGGTCTTGTAGTTCACCGTCTTGTACAGAAAGTGATTGGTGACCGCCGCGCCGGTCGCGGCGATCGTCAGCGTATAGCCGTCCGGCGGTTGGCGCACGAACGATGACAGCAGCACGCTGCCTCCCTGGCCGGGCTTGTTTTCCACGATCACGGGTTGGCCCAGCCGGGCCGCGGCGCGCTCGGCCAGCATGCGGGCGACGGTATCGGTGGCCTGGCCCGGCGGGAAGCCGAGCTGCAAGGTGATCGGTTTTTGCGGGTAGTTGTCCTGGGCCGCGTGTGCGGCCAATGGCGCGGTGGCGATGCACGCGGCCATGATGAGGCGGATTGCCGACTGCTTCATGTTGTCTCCCTCCTTCCTGTACGCCGGCGCGGGCGTTTTTCGTTATTCGGTCGGACGCTTTCTCAGCAGGTAGGTCTGCGAGCCTTCCATCACGGTCTCGCCGCGCTGGTTCACGACGCGGCTCGCCATGCGGACCGTGCCCGTGGTCCGGCCGGGCTTGAGCTCCACGATTTCCAATGAGCTGTACAGCGTGTCGCCCACATAGACCGGGCCCACGAAGCGCGAGCTTTGCTCGATGAAGCCCTTCATCGATGCCTCGGTCATGTGCGGGAACAGGCCGGCGCCCGCGGCCGTCTGGATCGCCACCTGGAAACCATGGGCCAGCATGTGCGGCATGCCGTTGGCGCGGCAGTACTCGACGTCGTAATGGATGGGGTGGTTGTCGCCGCTGGCCAGCTGGAATGCGGCGAACAAGGCGTCGGTCATCGTGCGCGACGGCAGGACGAAGCGCTCGCCCACTTTGAAGTCGTCGAAATAGCGTTGTTCGCACATTTGGTGCGCGGTGGGGTCGAAGCCTGGGCTTGGCATGGGTCGTTGTCTCCTGTCCATGTGGTTGAAAGTCGGCTCAATGTACATTACGAAAATGATTTTCGCAATAATCTACGCGGCACGTTTATAGGGTGAAACCCCTGACTCGGCCAGCCAGGTTGCCAGCGTGAGGGTTGTTCATATATATTGCGGAAATGATTTCTGCATTTTGATTGGTGGGGCGGTAGATCCTGCCAGGGCGCGGCGCGGCAGCGTCGTCCCGTTCCGCAACATAAGACTGGAGACACGAATGGATTTGGGATTGGAGGGGAAAGTGGCCGTCGTCACGGGCGGCGGCAGCGGCATCGGCGCCGCGATATGCACGCAGCTGGCCCGCGAAGGCGCCGTCGTCTTCGTTGCGGACATCAACGGCGAGGCCGCCCAGGCCCAGGCCGACGCGGTGGCGCGCGAAGGCGGTCGCGCGCATGCCTGCCAGGTGGACGTCACCGACGAGGCCTCCGTGCTCAAGCTTTTCGAGCGCGCGGGCGCCGACTATGGCGGCGCGGACATCCTGGTGAACAACGCCGGGTTCACGCGCGACATGCGCATCACCAAGATGGGCCTGGAGGACTGGGACAGCGTGGTCGACGTGATTCTCAAGGGCGCCTTTCTCTGCACCCGCGAAGCGGCGCGGCATTTCGCCAAGAAGAACTGGGGCCGCGTCATCAACATCTCGTCGCGCGCCCACCTGGGGAACGCGGGCCAGGCCAACTATTCGGCAGCCAAGGCCGGCCTGATCGGCTTTACGCGCGCCATGGCCCTGGAGCACGGCCGCTACAACGTGACGGTCAATGCGGTGGCGCCCGGCATTATCGATACCGAGGCGGTGCGGCGGCTCCCGCACTACGAGAAGATCCGCGAGGCGGCTCAGGCGACTACGCCGATTCCCCGCATCGGTCACGTGAAGGACGTCGCCAGCGTCGTCGCGTTCCTGGCGTCGGAGCCGGCCGGCTACCTGACGGGGGACGTCGTCCACGTCACCGGCGGCCGCTACTGATCCGACGGGGAGAGAGCACACCATGTCCATCAAGCCTCTTGCGGGCATACGCATCCTGGACTTCAGCAAAGTGCTGGCCGGCCCCATCTGCACCCAGGCGCTGCAAGACCTCGGCGCCGAGGTCATCAAGGTGGAAGCCAGCGACACGGGCGACGATACCCGCGGCTGGCCGCCCTTCAGGAACGGCGAAGGCGCGGTTTTCCACTATGCCAACCGGGCCAAGCGCAGTATCGCGCTGGACCTGAAATCCGCCGAAGCGCTTTCGGCGGTGCACAAATTGGTCGAAAGCGCCGACGTGGTCGTCGAGAGTTTCGGCCCTGGCGTGGCCGAACGGCTGAAGATCGATTTCGGCACGCTTTCCGCCATCAATCCGCGGCTGGTCTATTGCAGCATTTCCGGTTACGGACGCAGCGGCCCGCTGGCGCACGGCAAGGGCTACGACATGATCCTGCAGGCCTTCGTCGGCATGTGTTCGATCATGGGAGAGCAGGGCAGCGGCCCGGTGCGGGCGCCGTTTTCGCCGGTCGACCAAGGCACCGGCATGCAGGCGACCAGCGCCATCCTGGCGGCTTTGATGCAGCGTGGCCAGACCGGCGCCGGATGCCGCATCGAAGCCTCGTTGTTCGAAACCGGCATGGCATTCCTGGGCTACATGTTCCAGAGCTTCTGGGAGCGGGGAACGGAACCGCAACGCTTTGGTTGCGCCCATGAATCCCTTTGCCCCTACGAGGCCTACCAGGCGCGCGATAAACAGATTCTGATCGGCGTGGCCAGCGAGGCCCTGTGGCGGCGTTTGTGCGACGTGCTGGGCCTGGATGACATGCGCGACGATCCGCGCTTCGAGAGCAATGCCAAGCGCGTGCAGCATCGCGGCCTGGTCGCGCAACGTCTGAACGAGGTGCTGGCGGGGCAGGATGCGGCGCATTGGCAGGACTTGCTGCTGAACCACGGCATCCCCGGCGCGCAGATCAATACCTTCGCCGATGCCTTGAACCATCCGCACACCCTGGCCAGCGGCATCCTGGTCGATGTGGACAGCGAGCGCTACGGTCCCATGCGGACGGTCGGACAGCCGGTCAAGTTCAACGGCCAGCGCAGCATGGCCACGGGCCCGGCTCCCGCGCATGGCGAACATACGCGCGCGATCCTGGGCGAACTCGGATACGCCGACGAACAGATCGAAGCCCTGCGCCGGCTGGGCGCGGTCAAGCTGGCCTGACGCGCCACCTACACAGGAAGAGAGAAACATGAGCGAGACGTACATCGTGGGCGTGGGCATGACGCCCCTTGCAAAGCACCTGAGCCTGAGCGTGAAGCAGCTGACTGCCATGGCCGTGGACAAGGCCCTGCAGGATGCCGGGCTGGAACGCGGGGCCGTCGAGGCGGCCTGGTTCTGCAATACCCGCCAGGGCGCGCTCGAAGGCCAGCATGGCGTGCGCGGGCAATGCTCGCTGCGCGCCTATGGCTTCGAGGGCATTGCCATCTTCAATACCGACAACGCGTGCGCGAGTTCGAGTTCAGGCCTGTTGCAGGCGCACGCCGCCGTCAAGGCTGGGCTGTACGACGTCGCCCTGGTCGTGGGCGCCGAAAAAATGAACTACCCGGAAAAGCGCGAGCAGATGTTCGAGGCCTTCAAGGGAAGCTGGGACCGCGACCTGGCCGAGCAGCACATGCAGGCGTTGCTGGCCATGGGCGCAGGCATGGAGCTGCCGCCCGAGGCGTTGGCCGAAACGGGCGAGCGCTCGGTCTTCATGGACATCTACGCCGCGCAGGCACGCTTCCATATGAAGACCTTCGGCACCACGCAGCGCCAGATTGCCGCGGTGGCCGCCAAGAACCACTGGCATTCGCAGTTCAACCCCCTGGCGCAGTACCGGACGCCCATGACCGTGGAGGAAGTGCTGGCCGACAAGCTCGTCGCCTGGCCCATGACGCGTTCGATGTGCGCGCCGATGAGCGATGGGGCGGCCGCCCTGGTGGTCGTGTCCGAGAAAGCGCTCAAGCGCCTCGACGCCCGCCGGGCCGTGCGGATCCGCGGCATCGCCGCGAGCAGCGGCTCGCAGCGCACCGCGGACCAGGTCGACCGCCATCTCACGCGGGTCGCCGCCGGCCGCGCCTACGAGGCGGCAGGCGTCGGGCCGCGGGATATCTCGCTGGCCGAACTGCATGACGCGTCGGCCATCGCGGAGATTCTGCACAGCGAGAACTGCGGTTTCTGCGACTACGGCGATGGCGGGGCGCTGGTTGAAAGCGGCGCGACGCGCCTGGGCGGTCGCCTGCCGCTGAACGTATCGGGCGGCCTGCTTTCCAAAGGGCATCCGATAGGCGCGACCGGGGCGATCCAGGTGCACGAGATCGTGACGCAGTTGCGCGGTGAAGCGGAGCAGCGCCAGGTTCCCGGCAATCCGCGCCTGGGCATGACCGAGAACGGCGGCGGCTTCTACGGGTTGGAAGAAGCCGCCTGCGTGGTCGGCATTTTCGAAGCGCCGTCGCGCCCATAGGGCGAGGCCATCAGGAGCATGGCGATGCCCATCGACCGAGAGCAGTTACTGAACTGGACCATCCCCGAAGTCCGGCAAACCTATACCGAGCGCGACACCATGCTTTATGCGCTGGGCCTGGGCGTCGGCGACGATCCGCGATCCCCCCAGGCCTTGCGCTTCGCCTACGAACGCGATCTGCTGGCGCTGCCCACCATGGCGGTGGTGCTGGGCTACCCCGGCCTGTGGATGCGCGATCCCGCGCTCGGCCTGCAATGGCACCGGATGCTGCATGGGGAGCAGGGCATGGCGCTGTACCGGCCGCTGCCCGCCGCCGGCACGGTGATCGGCCGCACCCGGGTCACCGAGGTGTACGACCGTGGGCCGGAAATGGGCGCGGTGGTGCATACCCGGCGCGACGTCGTCGATGCGGCAACCGACGAGCTGCTGTGCAGCCTGTTCGCCACTTCCATGCTGCGCGCCGACGGCGGCTTCGGCGGACCGCCGCCACCTGTCCGGCAGAGCGTGGCCATGCCCGCGCGCGCTCCGGACTACGTGCGGGACCAGGCCATCCTGCCGCAGGCCGCCTTCATTTATCGGCTCTCGGGCGACTACAACCCCTTGCACGTGGATCCGAGACTGGCCGAGGACGCGGGCTTCCAGGCGCCGATCCTGCATGGCCTGTGCACCTTCGGCATGGCCGGGCGCGCGTTGCTGGACGCTGTGTGCGGGAATGAGCCCCAACGGCTGCACGCCATGGACGTGCGCTTTTCGGCACCGGTGTACCCTGGCGAAACGCTACGCACGGAAATCTGGATGAATCACGGCGCGGCGGTGTTCCGCAGCAGCGCGCTGGACCGAGGCGCCGTCGTGCTGAACAATGGCAGCGCCAAGATAGGGGCATGACATGACCGGGCACAAGGAGAAAGCAACGGGTCCCCTGGCTGGACTGAAAATCGTGGAGTTCCCGGCCATCGGTCCGGTCCCGATGTGCGGCATGCTGCTGGCCGACCTGGGCGCCACCGTCATACGGCTGGAACGGCAGCAGCCCGCGGCCGACCTCGGCGTGGAGCGCCCGCTCAAGTACAACCTGCTGATGCGCAATCGTCCCAGCGTCAGCGTCGACCTGAAAGCGCCCGACGGCGCGCGTTTCGCCATGGAGTTGCTCGACTCCGCCGATGCGCTGCTTGAAGGCTTCCGCCCCGGCACCATGGAGCGGATGGGGTTCGGGCCGGAGCCGTGCCTGGCGCGCAATCCCAGGCTGGCCTATGGCCGAATGACCGGATGGGGGCAGACCGGCCCCTACGCCGCCATGGCTGGACACGACCTCAACTACATCGCCATGACCGGCGCGCTCAATGCCATCGGCCGCCAGGGGCAGCCGCCCACGCCGCCCCTGAACCTGGTGGGCGATTTCGGCGGGGGCGCCCTGTACCTGGCCCTGGGAGTCATGGCGGCGGTGTTCGCGGCGCGTGGCGGCGGCAAGGGGCAGGTGGTCGATGCGGCCATGGTCGATGGGGCCGCCTCGCTCATGACGCCGTTTTTCGGCATGGCCGCCGCGGGCCTGCTCAATCCCGAGCGCGGCACCAACGTGCTGGACTCCGGCGCGCCGTACTACGACGTTTACCGCTGCGCCGATGGCAAATACCTGTCCATCGCGCCCATCGAGACGCGCTTTCGCAGGGTCTTCTTCGACAAACTGGAAATGGGCGGCGATTCCATTTCCGGCGACCCGCGAGCCGGCTGGGACGCTTTGCGGGAGGAGATCGCGGCGCGTATCGCGACGCGCACCCAGGCGCAATGGTGCGCGGTCTTCGATGGCACGGATGCCTGTGTCGCGCCCGTCCTGTCGATCGCCGATGCGCCGGCTCATCCCCACAACCGGGCCCGCGGCACCTTCATCGATATCGACGGCGTGGTCCAGCCCGCGCCGGCGCCGCGCTTCGGCGGCACTCCCGCGGCCACGCCCCGTCCACCCGAGCCCGTCAATAGCCGCTACGAGCAATGTCTGCGCGACTGGGGCTGGTCTGACGCCGCCATTTCCCGGTGGCAAGGCAATCCCGCCGTCGGCCCTGGCGCCTAGGCCGAAACGCCCGACCCGTCTGCTAGACTCATACGCCTGAATTCGGACCTCCCCATGAGCAAGACTGACCCCAACCCTGCGCCCGCGAAGGGCCGGCGCCGCAAGGCGATGGATGCCGGCTCCGCCGGCCCCTCGGTTGCCCCCGACGACTTGAAAGACAGTTCCGACCGGCAATTCGTCGTCGCCCTGGCGCGCGGCCTCGATATCCTCAAGGCTTTCCGGCCCCGCGAAGGCCCGCTGGGCAATCGCGAGCTGTCCGAGCGCACCGGGATGCCGGCCGCCACCGTTTCGCGCCTGGCCTACACCTTGTGCCGTCTCGGCTATCTGGAATTCAATCCTCGCCAGGAAAACTACGAGCTGGGCAGCAGCACGCTGGCGCTGGGGCAGGTTGCGCTGGCCCGCCGCAACATACGCAAAGTGGCGGCGCCCCTCATGCAGGAACTCGCCGACCGCAGCAACGGCAACGTCGGTTTGGGCATTCTGCACAAGCGCATGATGCTGTACATCGAAACCTGCGAAGGCTCGGGCCTGATCGGCCTGCGCCTGTTCAACGGCTCGCGCATCCCCGTCATCACCAGCGCCATGGGGCGCGCCTATCTGGCCCGCATGGAAGAGGGCGAGCGCGAGCGCCTGCTGGAAGTGCTGCAACCCCAATTCGGCGCGGACTGGGCGACTGCCATGGTCGGCCTGCAAAAAGCCATGCGCGACATGGACCGCTACGGCTTCTGCACCTCGCTGGGTGAATGGCAAAGCTACATCCATGGGGCCGGCACCGCCATACGCTTGTCCGACGGCAGCTTGTATGGCCTGAATCTGGGCGGGGCGGCCTATCTGCTGCCGGAACGCGAGCTGCAGGAAGTCTACGGCCCGCAACTGGTGGAAGTGGCCGAGAAAATCCGCAAGGCCATGAGCGTGCCGGATGAGGCCTGATACGGGGCGGCGCTGCGGGCAGGAGGAATGACGGCATGGCCACGCCCGAAGCCATCATGAAGCACTACGACGCGGACCCGGACGAAGACCCCTGGGTCCGCGGCAAGCCCGCGCCTGCGCCCGTCGAGGTCGTGCCCTACGATCCCGCGTGGCCGCGGCGCTTTGGCGAGCTGGAGGCGCGGATACGCGAGGCGCTGGGGCCGGCGGCGCTGGACGTGGAGCATATGGGATCGACGGCCGTGCCGGGCCTCGCGGCCAAGCCCGTCATCGATATCGATCTGACGGTGGCCGATCCGACGCGAGAGGGCGCCTACGTGCCCGCGCTGGAGGCGATCGGCTACGTCCTGGTGCTGCGGGAACCGTCCTGGCACCAGCACCGGCTGCTGCAGCGCGACGCGCCGGGCGTGAACCTGCATGTGTTCGGCCCGGACTGCCCCGAGAACATCCGGCACCGGATGTTTCGCGACTGGCTGCGCGGGCATGACGAAGACCGTGACCGGTACGCGCGGGCCAAGCAGGCCGCGGCCGGCGGGGTGATGGAAGTGATGGCTTACAACAAACGCAAGGAAGCGACGGTGCGCGAGATCTATGCGCGCATGTTCCGCGCGGCGGGCTTTCTGTGAGGCGCGCTCAGGCGCCCGGCAGCATGTAGCGGGCGGAGACGGCGAGGATGCGCTGGGCGGATTCGCGCAGCAGGCGCGATTCGCGGTAGGCCTGCAGCGAGACGACGGCGTCGTAGCGCCGCGAGCTGCGCGGGCCGGCGAGCAGCGCGGGGCGGCGGCTCAGGATCGGGGATATCAAGCGTTGCATATGGGGACCTTTCTGCGGGCTCCTGGCCCGGTACATGGCTGGCATCGTAAGCCGGCCGGGAATGCGCGCCAACGATTTACCTTTCATATGGATATCCGGGCTTTCCCCAGGGCATGGCCCGGGAGCGCGCGCACTGCGCCGCCAGTATCGCCGGCGGATATGACAGTCTGATGCTAATCCGCCCGGTATTGTGAATTCTGATACTACGCGGTAGCATTAAAAAAAGAACGCTGGATCGGAGACGGAAATGGCCTTGCCTTTGGATGGTCTGTTGGTGATCGCCGTGGAACAGGCGGCCGCGGCGCCTTATGCCTCGTCGCGCCTGGCCGATGCCGGCGCGCGGGTGATCAAGATCGAACGCGCCGCCGGCGATTTCGCGCGCGGCTACGATGGCGCGGTCATGGGCGACAGCACGTATTTCGTGTGGCTCAACCGCGGCAAGGAGTCCATCGTGCTGGATTTCGCCCAGCCCGACGACCTGGCCTTGCTGCGCACGCTGATCCTGCAGGCCGACGTGCTGATCCAGAACCTCGGCCCGGGCGCGGCGGCGCGCGCGGGTTTCGGCTGGCAGGAAATGCGCGTCGCGAATCCCCGCCTGATCACCTGCGACATCACCGGCTATGGCGAGACGGGGCCGTACGCCGACATGCGCGCCTATGACCTGCTGGTACAGGCCGAGTCCGGCATCGCTTCGGTGACCGGCACGCCGGAGGCGCCCGGGCGCATCGGCATTTCCGCCTGCGACATCGGCACCGGCATGTACGCGCACGCGGCCATCCTGGAAGCGCTGTTGCAGCGTGAACGCACCGGGGAGGGCAGCGCCCTGCACGTGTCGCTGTTCGACGCGATGGCCGACTGGATGACCGTGCCCTTGCTGCACTACGACTACGCTGGCACGGTATGGCCGCGCGTGGGCCTGGGGCACCCCACCATCGCTCCCTACGGCGCATTCGCCTGCGGCGATGGGCAGCAGCTCCTGATCGGCGTGCAGAACGACGGCGAGTGGCGCCGTTTCGCCACCGAGGTCCTGGAACGGCCCGAATGGGTCGAGGACGCGCGCTACCGCAGCAACCAGGACCGTGTGCGGCATGCGGAGGAATTGACGGCGGGGATCGAGTCCGTGCTGGGCGGGATGGATGTGGCCGAACTGCGGCGGCGCCTGACACAGGCCAAGATCGCCTACGCTTCCGTCAACGGCGTCAAGGAATTGTCGAGCCACCCGCACCTGCGTCGCGTGGAGGTGCGCACCGCGCATGGCGAGGCGTCCATCGTCGCCCCGCCGGTCCAGGTGCGCGGGGAGCCGCGGCAACTCGGCGAGGTGCCGGCCGTGGGCGCCCACACGCAGGCCATCCGCGCCGAATTCGGCGGGCGGGCCCGAGGGTAGAATTTCGCCTTTGAATCTCGCCACAAGGACACCATGGGACGGCCCAGCCTGATCGACAGCACGGAAGGCATAGAGAAGCGCCTCGCGATTCTCGACGCGGCCGCGTCCGTGTTCATGAACCTGGGATTTTCCGCGGCCTCGCTCGATGACATCAGCGAGGCCTATGGCGCGACCAAGGGCATCATCTATTACTACTACCGCAACAAGTCGGCGCTGTTCTTCGCCGTGCAGCGGCGCGCGATGGAGTTGACGCGCGAGGCGATCGAGCCCCACGCCCTGGCCGACGGCCGGCCCGCCGCGCGCCTGCGCGGGATGGCGCACGACCACACGCTGTTGATGATGGAACACCTGGCCTATCTGCGCGTCGCCGCGCAAGGCCTGGAACTGCACCTGACGGGCCGCACCACGGCCTCCGAGCGCGCCGAGCTGGAAGAGATACTCAAGTTGCGGGCCGCGAACGAAGCCTTGTACGTGCGCGTGATCGAAGAAGGAGTGGCGTCGGGAGATTTCCGTTCGATGGATCCCAAGCTGCTGGTCAAGCCGCTGCTCGGCGCGCTGAACTGGACGTCGCGCTGGTATCACCCGCGCAAGAACGAAACCGCGAAAGACCGCGGGCATGTCGCCGACGAGCTGGCCGATTTCGCCGTCAGCGCGTTGCTGCCGCATCCTCGCTGAACGCCGGACCGCGCGTGCCGTCTTGGGCCGCGCGGTTTTTTTGAATCAGTTTTGATACTAATCGGTATTATTTAAATAACAGGACGACAGCGATCTATGGCTCCGAAAATCCTGGTGGAACGCACCGGCTTTGTGACGACGGTGATCATCAACCGGCCCGAAGTGCGCAATGCGCTGGACCGCGAGGCGGCCGCCGGCCTGGCCCGGGCCCTGCGTGAATTCGACGCCGACGAGCAGGCACGCGTGGCCGTGCTGTGCGGCGCGGGCGGCGCCTTCTGTTCCGGCGCGGACCTCAAGGAACTGGCCGGCGGCACCGACTACGAGCCGTGGGCGGGCAGCCCGGAAGGGCCGCTGCACGCGCCGCTGTCCAAGCCGGTGATCGCGGCGGTGGCCGGGCATGCCTGCGCCGGCGGCCTGGGCGTGGCCTTGTGGTGCGACCTGCGGATCGCGGAGGAGAGCGCCTCCTTCGCGGTGCTGTCGCGGCGCTGGGGCGTGCCCATGAGCGACGGCACCACCGTGCGCCTGCCCCGGCTGATCGGCATGAGCCGCGCGCTGGACATGCTGTTGACGGCCCGCATCGTGTCGGCGGCCGAGGCCGAGCGCTACGGGCTAGTGAGCCGGGTCGTGCCCGATGGGCGCGCGCGCGCCGAGGCGGAGGCGCTGGCGCACCAGATGGCGCAGTTCCCCCAGATCGCCATGCGCTCGGACCGGCAATCGGTCTACGCGCAGGCCGGCATGTCCGAGGGCGAGGCGGTGGCGGCCGAAATGGCCTATGCCGCCGAGGCGCGCCGGCTCGAAGCGCGGGCAGGCGCGCAACGTTTCCAACAGGGCGCGGGCCGCCACGGCGCCTTGCCCGAGACTGAATAGGAGTGGCCATGCGAGCCGTTGTTTGCCGAGGACTGGACGATCCCGCCCAGGTCGGGGTGGAGACTTGCGCCGCGCCCGCGATGATTCCGGACGGCGTGCGTATCGCCGTGCATTCCTGCGGCGTGAGCTTCGCCAATCTGCTGGTCCTGCAGGGCAAGCACCAGAACCGGCCGCCATTGCCCCTGACCCCGGGCACCGAGGTCGCGGGCATCGTCACCGAATGCGCGCCGGGAGTGACCCTGTTCCGCCCCGGCGACCGGGTGGTCGCCGGCGTGCGTTCGGGCGGCTATGCCAGCGAGGTGGTAGCGCCGGTGGACACCACGTTCGCCCTGCCCGAGGGCGTCGATTTCGACAGCGCGGTGCAGTTTCCGACCATTTATGCGACGGCCTATGGCGCGCTGCGCTGGCGCGCGCAGTTGCAGCCCGGCGAGACCGTGCTGGTGCATGGCGCCAGCGGGGGCAGCGGGCTGGCGGCGATCGAGATCGCCAAGAGACTGGGCGCGCGAGTGATCGCCTGCGCCAGCACGCAAGCCAAGCTCGATGCGGCGCGGGCGCATGGCGCCGACGAAGGACTGAACTACCGCGACGGCGACTTCCGCGACGCCGTGCTGGCGCTGACCGGTGGGCGCGGCGCCGACGTGATCTTCGATCCGGTGGGCGGGAACGTCTTCGAGGAGTCGTTGCGCTGCGTGGCGCCGGAAGGGCGGCTGATCCCCATGGGCTTCGCCGGCGGCGACATCCCGCAGATTCCCGCCAACCTTCTGCTGGTGAAGAATGCCACGGCCATCGGCATCTACTGGGGCTATTACATGGGCTGGGGCCGGGTGCCGCTTCCGCCCGAGCGCCGCCCCGCGGTGCGGGCCGCGTTCGCGACCTTGTTCGACTGGGTGATCGAGGGCGCGCTGAAGCCCCGCACGCAGCGCACCTTCCCGCTGGAATCCTATGCCGAGGCGCTGGCCGTGCTGGCCTCGCGCGAAGTGATCGGCCGCGTGGCCCTGCATCCGCAAGCATCCCCCTGACAACGGGCGCTCAGACCCGTATTCCAACAACCGACGACAAAGCACTATCAAAGGAGCTGGAGACATGAAACGATTGATCAAGCTGCTCATCGGCGTCACGCTCGCCGTGGGCGCGCAGGCAAGCTACGCCTTTCCCGACAAGCCCATCCGGCTGATCGTCCCGTATCCGCCGGGCACCGGCACCGACACGCTGGCGCGCTATACCGCCCGCCAGCTGGAGGCCAGGCTGGGCCAGCCCGTGATCGCCGAGAACCGGCCGGGCGCAAGCGGCATCATCGCCACCCAGACGGTGGTGTCGGCCGCTCCCGACGGGTACACGCTGCTGCTGGCGGCCAACGCGCCGGTGGCGACCAACGTGGCGGCTTTCGCCAAGCTGCCCTACGACCCGCTGACCGATCTGGCGCCGGTAGCGGTGCTGGCGCAGGCGCCGATGGGCTTCTACGTCTACCAGGATTCGCCCTACAAGTCCGTGGCGGACCTGGTGGCGGCCGCGAAGAAAGAGCCGAAAAAGCTGAACTACGGCGCGGGCAGCGCCACCTACCAGATCGCCACCGAGTGGTTCCTCTCGCTCGCGCAGGCCAGCGCCAACGGCATTTCCTACAAGGGGGCGGGCCCGGCGCTCAACGATCTGGCGGGCAAGCAGGTGGACTTCGTGATCGCGGAGTACAGCGGCGCGCAGGCCCTGGTGCAGGCGGGCAAGCTGCGGCTGCTGGCGGTGACGACCCACGAACGGCTGGCCAGCGCGCCGGACGTGCCGACCCTGCAGGAGCTTGGGTACAAGGATTTCTTCAAGGTGGCCTGGTGGGCCATGTTCGCGCCCGCCAAGACGCCCGCCCCGGTCGTCAAGACCTTGCAGGATGCCCTGCTGGCGATCTACGCCGAGCCCAAGACCCGCGACTTCCTGGCGCAAAGCAACTTCATTTCCTTCATCGGCGACGCCGAGGCGCTGGCCCGGTTCCAGAAGAAGGAAATCGAGCTGGAGATCGCCACGGCGCAGAGCGCCAATATTCCCAAGCAGTAATCCGATACCCGCGACAGGACGCTACCCCATGGATATGCAAGCCGCGCGCACCGATACGCGGGCGACATTCAACCAGGAGGAACGGATATGACAGGTCCTTTGTCCGGCATGCGCGTCATCGACGCCAGCAACTTCGTGTTCGGGCCGATGGCGACCCAACTGCTCGCGGATATGGGCGCCGAGGTGATCAAGGTCGAGCCGCCGCAGGGCGATCCGATGCGCATGGTCGGCGGCTCGCGCAATCCGAAGATGGGTTCCTTTTTTCTCAATCTGAACCGAGGCAAGCGCAGCGTGGTGCTGGACCTCAAGGCCGCCGGCGACGTGGCGCGCCTGGACGCGCTGCTGGCCACGGCCGATGTCTTCGTGCACAACATGCGCCCGGCGGCCGCCCGGCGGCTGGGCATCGACTACGACAGCCTGGCCGCGCGCCATCCGCGGCTGGTCTATGCCGTGGCGCTGGGCTTTCACCAGGACGGCCGCTACGCGGAGCGCCCGGCCTACGACGACGTGATCCAGGGAATGAGCGGGGTGGCGGGCCTGCATGCGCGCATGTACGGCGAACCGGGATTCGTGCCCATGCTGTTCACCGACAAGCTCTGCGGCGTCTATCTGGCCGGCGCGATCGCCTCGGCCCTGGTGGCGCGCGCGGCCAGCGGGCAGGGGCAGCAGGTGGAAGTGCCCATGTTCGAGACCATGGCGTCGTTCAATCTGGTCGAGCACCTGGCCGACGACATTTTCAGCGGGCCGGCCGCGGCCACGCCCGCGCGCGGCTACGAGCGCGTCTTCAGCCGCTACCATCGGCCCTTGAAGACCGGCGAAGGCTACGTCTGCCTGGTTGCCAATACGGATGCGCAATGGCAGCGCCTGTTCGCCCTGCTGGGCCGGTCCGAATTGGCGGCGGACCCGCGCTTTGCCACGATGGGAGACCGCATCCGCCATGCGGAGCCGCTGTACGAAGCGATCAGCGGCAGCCTGCTGGAGCGCGGCGCGGTCGAATGGCTGGCGCTCTTCCTGGAACACGACATTCCCGCGGGGCCGGCCAACGGCCTGGATGAACTGCTGAACGATCCGCACCTGGAAGACGTGGCGTTCTTCCAGACCGTGGAGCATCCGACCGAGGGCACGCTGCGCTGCGCGCCCACGCCGCTGCGATTCTCGGCCAGCCCCCGCGCGGCCGCGGGCGGCGCGCCGACGCTGGGCGAGCACAACGCGGACTTCCTGGGCTAGGGCGCCCGGACCCGGCCTGGCGGGGGCGCCGAGGCGGCGCGCGCGTCAGGTCAGCCGCGTGCCGTTGGGCACCGCCCCGTCGGGGACGCCCAGGACGATGCCGCCTTCGGCGTCCGCGAAGCCCAGTACCAGGACTTCGGACTTCACCGGGCCGATCTGGCGCGGCGGGAAGTTCACGACCGCCATCACCCGCTTGCCCGCGAGATCCGGCAGCGCATAGTGCTCGGTAATCTGCGCCGAGCTCTTCTTGATGCCCACGCCCGCGCCGAAATCTATCGTCAGCTTGTAGGCGGGCTTGCGCGCTTCGGGAAAGGCCTCGGCCTGCAGGATCGTGCCGATGCGGATATCGACCTTGAGGAAGTCGTCGAAGGAGATCGAGGGGGCGGGAGGGGAGTCGGGGTCCTGCGTGAAATGCATGCATGCTCCATGGTGGAAAGGGATTTGCCGCATGCGTGGAACAGTTTGTTCCGCGCCAAATCGCGGCTTTATGGCCGGGAATCGTGTCGTGCGCGATCGCCGGCCGGTAGAATTCCTTCGTGCATTTTCCCCTATCTACCAGTCGGAAGGCTATATCGTTATGAGCAACGCTTATCTCGACGCTCTGAAGAAGCGTCGCACGCAGTACTCGCTGGGCCGCAACCTGTCGGTTTCCAAGGAAGCGCTGGCGTCCCTGATCCAGGAAGCGATCAAGCACAGCCCCTCGTCCTTCAATTCGCAGAGCTCGCGCGCGGTGATCCTGTTCGGCGCGGAAAGCGAAAAGCTCTGGGATATCGCCATCGACGAAGTGCGCAAGGTCGCCCCGGCCGAAGGCTTCGACAAGACCGAAGCCAAGCTCAAGAGCTTTGCCGCCGGCGTGGGCACGGTGCTGTTCTACGAAGACCAGGACGTGGTGCGCAGCCTGCAGGAAAAATTCGCGTTGTACGCGGACAACTTCCCGGTCTGGTCGGAGCAGGCGGGCGGCATGGCCCAGCTGGCGGTTTGGACCGCGCTGGCCAATGCCGGCGTGGGCGCCAGCCTGCAGCACTACAACCCGCTGATCGACGCCGCCGTGGCGCGCCGGTGGGACGTTCCCGCCTACTGGAAGCTGCGCGCGCAGATGCCGTTCGGCTCGAACGAAAACGGCTTCGGCGACAAGCCCTTCATGGACGACGCCGAGCGTTTCCGCGTCATCGGCTGAGGCGCCGCGCCGGCAAGGCGCCCGTTACGGAAAAGCCCGCATCTTTTTGGGATGCGGGCTTTTCTTATCTGGGCCACTCGCGGGCGGCCAGCCTGGGCGTCAGAGGATGACGCCGCCGGCCGAGTCGATCTTCTGGTCGGACTTGGGAGGCGCCGCGCGCTTGGGCGGCGTCTTCTTGGCGGGCTCGGCGGGCGGGGCGGCCATCCGCGCGATGGCGCCCTTGGTGATCGATTCCAGCTGGCCGGTCGTCACGGCGCCATAGGCGACCTTGGCCTTGATCTCGCCGATCTTGATCGTGGCGACCTTTTCCTCGGTCGCGCCCAGCTTCTCGCCGGTGTCGGGGTCCACCAGTTCTTCGCCGGTGGCGTAGATGTCGTAGACCTGGCCTTCCGCCACGCTGCCCATGCCGCGGTTGATGATCACGCGGCCATTCTGCACGGCCACGACCTTGGCGGGGTTCACGATTTCGATGATGTCGCCGACCATCTTGGCCTGGAACTGTTCCATGGCGGCGCTGATCTTGTTGCCGCCGGAGGCGAACGAGGCCGAGTCCGACCATTTCACGGCGCGAGTGGCGGCTTCGACCAGCGTGTAGCGCACCGAGGCTCGCGTGGACTGCGACACTTCGCGGGTGGATTCCCCGGTGAGCTCGACGTTGTTTTCCTGGACGCGCGTCGCTACGCTGGCCTGGGCCAGGTCGATGATCAGCAGGAAGTCCGCGCCGGCCGCCTGCCCGAGCCGGGCGCGCTGCTGGTCGGACACGTTGTCGCTGGCCAGGAAGTCGTTTTCCTTTTCGAACGCGGCGTCGTTGCTGCGGTCCAGCACGGTGAAGCGGCCGCTCTTGACCAGCTTGTCGGTGACCGATTGCCGCATATCGGCCGAGAGGGCGGTGCGGCGCAGCTTGCCCGTCGTGACGATGGCGATGCTGTCGCGGTCGAGCTTGGGGGTCTTGGCCTGGTACTCGAACTTTTCGATCGTGACCGAGAGTTCGACCATGCAGCCCTTGCTGCCGCCGCACTCCTGCTTGGTCACCGAGTAGCCTTTCACTTTGCCCTGGGCGCGCACGTCGTTCGTGCTGCCCACTCCGGCCTCGACCGTCGTCTTGCTGGACGTCTCGGCCTGCGCGGACGCGTTGGCGTTGAGGTTCTGCTCGTTGCCGGTAACGGTGTCCTTGAGCAGGCCGCTTTGCGTGTTTTGCTCCGTGCGCTTGGCGTTCAGCTCGGCGGACGCCTGGCCCTCGGCATCCTGCTTGACCTGCACATAGGCCTTGGGGCTGGCGGAACGCGTTGCCACGGCGGCGCCGTTCACCTGCTTGATGGCGTTGCCCAGGGCCGATTCGACGGCCTGTTCGAACGTATCGCCGTAGCCGACCGCCGGGACCGTGACGTCTTCGGCGTGCGCCATCTGGGCGGCGCAGAAGAGCGCCGCGCCCAACATCCATTTCTTCATCATGAATCTGCTCTCGAAAAAAAGACCGCCTGCGGCAAGCAGGCGGTCTGTTCGTCCGCGACCCTTACCAGGTCACGGTGCGGTTGTCGCCGCGCTTGATGATGGCTTCTTCGCCTTCCCAGTACGCCAGCCCGTTGTCCAGGTTGGTGAGCGTCAGCTGGAAGTAGTAATCGACCTGCTGGGTGCGGCTGTCGACGCGGTTGTTACGCTGCATGATCTTGCCGGACAGGGAGAAGTCCGGCGCGATCACGCGGCCGTCCTTCTTCACGGTGGCCTGGTTCACCATCTTCGAGCCCTTCAGCGCGCGCGACTTGGCGGTCATCGCGTCCTCGGGGCCGTTCAGGCCGACCGCGGTGGTAATGACGAAACGGCCCGAGTTGAGCAGGCTCACGCGGATCTTCTTGGTCAGCTGGTCGGTGTCGATGCGCTGCGCCGTGTCGTTGGTGATGTTGGACATCGCGATCACGAAGCGTCCGCCCTGGGCGGCCTTCGGGTGCACCATCAACGGCGAGTTCAGCATGTCGTTGACCATCTTGTTGGCGGCGGACTCGAAATCCTTGTAGTCCAGGCCCATCACCGCGACCTTGTCGGTCTTCTGGTCGACGTACTGGGTGGTGGTGGCGCAGCCGGCCAGCGTCGCCGCCAGCAGGGCGGCGGAAAGAGAAAGCTTCACGCTCATGGGTGTTCCTTGTAGATCGTTATTTGGAAGCGAGGATGTCGACCCGCGGCGGCGTCGCGGCGTTCAGCGCGCGCACGTACACGACGACGGGGCGCTTTTCCTGGGGCAGGTCGACCACGATGCTTTCATGGCCGGGGAAGCCCAGCGTCAGCTGGTTCGACTGGGGATAAGGCACGTTCATCAGCTGGAAGTTGTGCGGCAGCGTCGACCACGAGCGCAGGTCGGCCTGCGTCGAAGCGGCCTGTGCCACCGCGGCCAGCGTGCCCAGCAGGGGGCTGGAGTCGTTCAGCTGCTTCTGCAGCACGGTCTTGGCCGTGGCGCGCACGATTTCCTTGATGAGGATCGCGTTGAAGCGCGTTTTGAATTCGCCGCGGATGATGGTGTCCATGTCGGCCAGCATCTGGGTCTGCTGGCGGCCGACGGTCAGGAACGGATAGGCGGGCACGCCGTCGCGCATCACCGGCAGCGCGATGCCGGTGTATTTCACGTTGCCGCTCACCAGGAACAGCGGCAGGTCGATGCGCAGTTGTTCCTTGTACGCCGCGGTGCCGTTCTCGAACACGACCCAGACCGAGGGCTTGATCTTGCCGGCCTTGCGCTGGGCGGCGGCCAGGTCGATCTTGACCTGCGTGTTCTTGGTCAGCGCGTAGGCGCGTTCCAGGCTGCTGCGCGCCTTGTCGGCGTCCGCCTGCCCTTCGCCGTTGAAGAGGAAGTAGAGGCCGTGGAGATAAACGGCGGCCGGGTTCACGTAGCCGGCGTAGGGCGCCCACTGCGACAGGTCGACGCCGGCCTTGAGCAAGGCCTCGTCCGTGCTGGACAGGCTGCGGTTGACCAGATCGGCGTTTTCGTCGGATTTCACTTCATCGCGCTGCTTGGCGATTTCGGACTCGAAGTGCTCGGCGGCGCGGCGCTGACGGTCGTCGCTGCGGTTCCATTCGACGCGGGCATTGGCATGGTCGCCCAACTGCCAAAAGTTCAGCGCCTTGTAGGTATTGAGCATGACCGTGTCGTATACGGTCGGCGCATAGGGCAGGACGTTGTCGTTGGCCACGAGCGACAGGGCGTGATTGCCGGCGCTGGCGGCGAGGTTGCGCGTGTCGTCGTCCTTCATGAGGTCTTCGGCGCCGTCCAGCATCTTCGTGGACCGCTCCGACAGGCCGCTTTGGCGCAGAAGCGCGCCGGCTTCCAGGGCCCAGGGCAGGTCGGTGGGCGGCGCATCCTGGGGGCCCGCGGCGAGTACCGCGCTACTGGTGGCCGCCGGGAGATTCCCCGCCGCCAGATCCCGTGAAAAGTCCTTTCGCGCCTGGGGGTTGGCGCAACCTGCCAGCACCAAAGCCAAACCTGCAACTGCTGCCCACTTCATCGCTTCTCCGCAAATGATACTATATGTTATTAAAAGTGAACTTATTTAGTATTTTGCTCACATTTAATCACAATATCAAAACGTGAGCAATTTATTGACTCATTTGGTCTTATATTGTTGATAACTCGGACGGATTTAAAGCCGGAGTGCTGCTTTCAATTCGGACGGCCGGCTTATTCGCCGTTATCCGCGTGTCAGGCAATCGGAAAGAAGAAAAACCATTTATCCGACGGTCTGGCAGTCGACGATTTGGCGGTGCTTTCGGGGTATTGGCAGCGTTCTGCCGTGCCATGCCCGACTGCCACGTTTTCCACGCAATCGAATACGTTTTCCGCCGCGCGGGCCGATATCCGGAATATCGGAAAGCCGTGCAGTCGGTCGCCTGGTAAACCGCCTTCGGGGCACGGGCATCAACATTGATACTGACAGCTATGTCAGTTTTCTTGAGGGAATTCCCTAGTATGTGAAGTTTTTTACGCGCCCCTATACTGACTGTCATGTCAGTAAATTGCGGAGTGCGAGATGGTTTCTGAACATCAGCCCGGCGTAGCCGTGGTGATCGGCCCGGACGAGGGCGACAGCTATTGGCAGCCGGTGCCGGCCAACGGTTTCGTGCGCACGCTGCTCAATCGCGCCAATACCGGCGCCTCGATGGATTTCAGCGCCGGCACGCAGACGGTGGCGCCTGGCTGCCACGTGCGCGAGCATTTCCATGACGATCGCGAAGAGGTGATCTACGTCACCGAAGGCCGCGGCGTGGCGGTCGTGGACGGCACCGAATATGCGATGGCGCCCGGCACCTGCCTGTTCCTGGGCAAGCAGCGCAAACACCGCTTTCTCAATGACGGCGCACAGCCGCTGACTTTTTTCTGGATGCTGATGCCCGGCGGCCTGGACGATTTCTTCCGCCAGATCGGCCGGCCCCGCGCGCCGGGCGAATCGGCTCCCGCGCCTTTCCCGAGGCCGGACGATATCGAGCGCATCGAAGCCAATACGGTATTCGGCTGGACCGCGAAGTCCTGAGCCGCGGCCAGTTCCCCTTTTCCTGCAACGGATGTCCCCAGTGTTTATCGAAGAACGCGATTACCGCATCAAGCCCGGCAAGGCCGGCCTGTTTGTGTCGACCTATGAGCAATACGGCCTCGGGCTGCAGAAAAAATACCTGGGCAGGTTCCTGGGCTATTTCATGACGGAGATCGGCGAACTGAACCACGTGGTGGCCTGGTGGGCCTACGACAGCCTGGACGAACGCGATGCCGCGCGCACGCGCATGCTGGCCGATCCCGAATGGCAGTCTTACCTGGACCGGGTCACCGACCTGATCGACATCCAGCAGACCCGGATCCTGAAGCCGGTTTCGTTTTCTCCGATCCGCTGAGCAGCACACCATGAAGCATGCAGTCGTTGTGGGGGGAGGCATCATCGGCGCCTCCTGGGCCATCGTGTTCGCGCGCGCCGGCTTGCGCGTCACCGTCGTGGAGCGGGCCCCCGCCAGCGTGGCGGATCTGCCCGCGCGCCTTGTCCGGATGCTGGATCACAGCGCGGGCCTGCTGCGCGAGAGCGATACGCCGGCCAGCGTCGCCGCGCGCATCGGCGCGACCGACGACCTGGCCCGGGCGGTTCCCCAGGCCGACTACTTGCAGGAAGCCGTATCGGAAGACCTGGAGCTCAAGCGCAGCCTGTTCGCCGACCTGGACGCGCTGGCGCCGCCGCATGCCGTGCTGGCCAGTTCCACCTCCACCTACGGCGCCAGCCAGTTCACTGCCGCCCTGCCCGGGCGGGGACGCTGCCTGGTGGCGCACCCCATGACCCCGCCGCATCTGTCGCCGGTGGTCGAGATGTCTTCCGCTCCCTGGACCGAACCGGACGTCGCGGCCCGGGCCGAGGCTTTCATGCGGGAGCTGGGGCAGCACCCGGTGCGCATCAATAAAGAGATTCCGGGGTTCGTGCTGAACCGGCTGCAGGGCGCCTTGCTGATGGAGATGTTCCGCATGATCGCCGGCGGCGTGATCTCGCCGGCAGACGCCGACGCGCTGATCAGCCAGGGACTCGGCCTGCGCTGGGCGACGCTGGGCCCGCTCGAAGGCGTGGACCTGAACGCCCCGGGCGGCATCGCCGATTATCTGCGGCGCTACGGCCACATCTTCAACGGCATGGCCGCCGAGCAGGGCCTGCCGGCGCCCGTGGACGAGGAACTGATCACGGTCCTGGACCAGGCCTTGCGGCAGGCGCTGCCGCTGGCGGGGCTGGAGGCCAGGCGGCAATGGCGCGACCGGGCGATCGCCGGCGTGCGCGTGGCGCTAAGGGATTACACAGGGGAAAAACCATGAGACTTATCGCCGCCGTCGACGGCTTGAACCGCCTGGTGTGCTGGCTGCTTGCGGCCATGATGCTGGGCATGACTTTATGCACGATATGGCAGGTGGCCGTGCGCTTCCTGCTGACCGGCCTGGGATGGAACATGGCCGCGCCCTGGACCGAGGAGGTGGCCCGCTACCTGATGATCTGGATCATCTTCCTGGGCGCCGGCGTGGCCTGCCGCCATGCGCAGCTCATCGCGCTGGAACTGGTGGTGACGCGCCTGCCGCCGGTGCTGGGCCGCCTGCTTCGTTATGCCGCGCTGCTCGGCTGCCTGGCGTTCTTCGTGCTCATGATCGCGCTGGGCATGGAGTTCGTCGAGTTCGGCGAAATCGAGACCAGCCCGGTGCTGTCCATGCCCAAGATCTGGGTCTACCTGGCGATGCCGTTCGGCTTCGGCCTCATGTTCCTCAACACCCTGACGCTGATCGGCGAATGCCTGTTGCAGCGTGGCGATATCCGCCACGCCGGCCAGGCCCATGCCGCGGAGTAATCATGCTATCTGCCGTCGTATTGCTGTTGCTGTTGTTCGCCGCCAGTATTCCGGTGGCGCTGAGCCTGGGGATCGCGCCGCTGCCGGCATTGCTGGCGCGCGACGTGCCGCTATTGGCGGTGCCCCAGACCATGTTCGAGGCCATGGACTCGTTCGCCCTGATGGCGGTGCCGTTCTTCGTGCTGGCCGGCCGCCTGATGCAGACGGGCGGCATCGCCAGCCGCCTGATGGATCTGGGGCTGGCGCTGATCGGTTGGGTCAAGGGCGGGTTGGGCGGCTCCGCGGTGCTGACCACGATGTTCTTTTCCACCATCTGCGGATCGTCGTCCGCCACCACCGCGGCCATCGGTTCGGTGATGATCCCGGAAATGGAGCGTCGCGGCTATCCGCGCCCGTTCGCCGCTTCGGTGGTGGCGTCCAGCGGCGAGCTGGGCGTGATCCTGCCGCCTTCGGTGCCCATGATCATCTATGCGATGCTGACCGGCGTGTCGGTCGCGGACATGTTCGTGGCCGGCATCCCGGCGGGCCTGCTCATCGGCCTGTCGCTGATCATTACCATCATGGTGATGTCGCGCCTGTATGACTACGGCGAATCCCAGAGGTTCAGCCTGGGGCAATGGGCGGGCAACGTCTGGCGCTCGCTGCGCCACGCCAGCCTGTCGCTGCTGATGCCGGTCATCATCCTGGGCGGCATCTACGGCGGCTTCTTCACCGCCACCGAGGCCGCGGTCGTGGCGGTCGCGTACACCTTCATCGTCAGCGTCTTCATCTACCGCGAAATCAAATGGAAGGACCTGCCCGCGATCTTCTGGTCGTCCGCGGTCACCTCCGGCATCGTGCTGCTGATCGTGGGGTTCGCGTCGGTGTTCGCCTACGTCCTGTCGCTGTACCAGGCGCCGCAACAAGTGGCCCAGCTCCTGCTCGGCGTGTCCGACAACCCGCTGGTGTTCCTGCTGCTGGTGAACATCGCCCTGCTGGTGATCGGCCTCTTCATGGAGACCTTCGCCGCGATCCTGATCCTGGCGCCGGTGCTGGCGCCGGTGGCGGTCAGCCTGGGCATCGACCCCGTGCATTTCGGCCTGATCGTGATCGTCAACCTGGCGGTCGGCATGGTGACGCCGCCGGTCGGCGTGAATCTTTTCCTGGTCTGCGGCATCGCCAAGGTGTCGATGGAGCGGCTGATGCGGCCCCTGTCGGTATTCCTGGCCGTGCTGTTGCTGGACCTGATGATCATCACCTATGGGCCGTCGCTCTACGCCCGTTTTTTTTGAACCCGTAAGTTCCAGAGGAAGTGCATCATGACCATCGTCAAATCCCTGCTCGCCGCGCTGGCCCTGGCCGGTGTGTCCCTGGGCGCCGCCGCGCAGCCCATCCAGATCAATATCGGCCATGCCCTGGGCGACACCAGTTCGTACCAGGCCGCCGGCCTCCACTTCGCCGAGCTCATGAAGCAGAAGGTCGGCGACAAGGTCAAGGTCACGCTTTATCCGTCGGGCGGCCTGGGCGGTGAACTCAAGCTGGTGCAGGGCACGCGCACCGGCGTGGTCGACGCGATGATCATCGCGCAGGCTTCGCTGGAGAACACGGTGAAGGAATACCGCGTGCTGTCGCTGCCTTACCTGTTCAACGACTACGAAGAGGCCAATCGCATCATGCAGGGCCCGGTGGGCGACCGCCTGCTGGGCGTGCTGCCCAAGTACAGCATGGTGGGCCTGGGCTGGGGCGCGGTGTACGCGCGCAGCCTGGCCTCCATGAAGCCGATTCCGGACCTGGACGCGATGAAGGGCCTGAAAGTCCGCGTGATCCAGTCCCCCGGCTTCGTCGAGGCCTACCGGGCGCTGGGCTCGCAGCCCACGCCGACCGCCTACGCCGAACTGTTCCTGAGCCTGCAGAACGGGGTGGTCGACGCGGCCGAGCTGAGCCCCGACCAGACCGTGGCCGACGGCTTCGCCGAGGTGATCAAGTACTACTCGGCGACCGCCGTCCACCAGCTGCCCAGCCTGTTCATCATTTCCAAGGCCAAGTACGACCGCCTGCCCGAGGACGTGCGCGCGGCGGTGGTCGAGGCGGGACGCGAGTCCATGAAGGTGGCCGTGCAGTTCCAGGACAAGAAGCTGGCCGAGGCGTTCGACGTGCTCAAGCAGCGCGGCGTGAACGTGCAGTACCCGGACCAGGCGCCGTTCCGCGCCGCGGCGCGCGGCGCCTGGCCCGAGATCGCCAAGGCGGCTCCCGGCGGCGAGCAGTTCCTGGCCGAGATCGAAGCCGCCCGGGCCGCCAAGTAAGGCGGCGGCCATGACCGACTTCACCGTGGCTCTGCCGGACGGGGCCAGGCTGGCGGCGCGCGAGACGGGCGAGGGCGACCCGGTGCTCCTGGTCAGCGGACTGGGTGGCACCGGCGGATTCTGGCGACCCGTCGTGGCCGCCATGCCGCGGCGCCGCTGCGTGGTGTTCGACCAGCGCGGGGTCGCGGCCTCGACCCGGGGCGAGGCCCCGGTCGATATCGCGCAACTGGCCCGCGACGCCTGGGCCGTGCTGGACGCGCGCGGCATCGGCCGCGCGCACCTGGTGGGCCATTCCACCGGCGGCTGCATCGTGCAGGAAATGGCGCTGCAGGCGCCTGAGCGCGCGGCGGGCCTGGTGCTGGGCGGAACCTGGGGCGGGCCCGACGCCTATATGCAGGCGCTTTTCGCGATGCGCCTGGCCTTGCTGGATGCCTCGCCCGCCTTGTACGAGCAGACCGGCGCTTTTCTCTCCTATCCCGCGCCGTGGCTGCGCGAGAACGCGGCGGCGATCCAGCCGCCGGCCGGAGACTGGCCCGCCGCCCGCGTCGCCGTCGTGCGCGAACGCATCGCGGCGCTGCTGGCCTACGACCGCCGGGCCGACCTGCCGCGCCTGGCGGCGCCGGCGCTGGTGCTGGGCGCGCGCGACGACCAGATCGTCCCGTTCGCGCTGCAGCAGGCGCTGGCCGCGGCGTTGCCCCGGGCGGCGCTGCAGGCGCTGGACGGCGGCCACTTTTTCCCTGTCGTGCGCACCGCGGACTATGCCGCGGCGCTCACGGATTGGTTTGGACAGCATTCCCTATGACGCATCGCATCGCATTCATCGGCCTTGGGGCCATCGCCTCGGACGTGGCCGCGGGCCTGTCCGAGGATCCCGGCATGGCCTGCACCCTGGCCGCGCTCACCCACAAGGCGGACACGTCGGCGCCCGACCAATGGGCCGGCCGGATCGCGCCGCTGTCCTCGCTGGACGAACTGCTGTCCTGGCGGCCCGACCTGGTGGTCGAGATGGCCGGCCAGCCCGCCGTCCAGCAGTACGCCGAGGCTTGCCTGGAGGCGGGCCTGGACATGGTGATCTGCTCGGTCGGCGCGCTGGCGGACGACGGCCTGCTGAGCCGCCTGGTTGCCGCCGCCGAGCGCGGCCGCGCCCGGATCCGCGTGCCGGCCGGCGCGGTGGCGGGCCTGGACTACCTCCAGGCGCTCGCGGGCCGCGCCGACGCGGAGGTGGTCTATGAATCGCGCAAGCCGGTGGCGGCGTGGCGCGCCGAACTGCCGGCCCTGGGCATCGATCCGGAAACGCTGGATGCCAGCCGGGTGCTGTTCAGCGGCTCGGCGCGGGAAGCCGCGCTGCGCTTTCCCAAGAACCTGAACGTGGCCGCCACGCTGGCGCTGGCCGGCATCGGCATGGAGCGCACGCGGGTGGAGGTGGTCGTCGATCCCCAGGCGCGCGGCAACCAGCACACCGTGCGCGTCAACAGCCCGCTGGGCGACATGCAAATCCAGCTGGTCAACGCGCCCGCGCCCACCAATCCCAAGACTTCCTGGCTGGTGGCCCAGAGCGTGCTGTCCACCATAAGGCGCCATCTGGCGTTTTTCACCATAGGCTGACGGAGGATCCATGTCTCAACGCTTGAAGGGCAAGATCGCGGTCGTGACGGGCGCGGGTTCCGGCATCGGCGAGGCCACGGCGCGCCTGATGGCGCGCGAAGGCGCCATCGTGGTGCTCGCAGACAGGGCGGCGCCGGCCGCCGAAGCCGTGGCCCGGGACATCGCCGCGCAGGGCGGCACGGCCGAAGCGCGCGAGGTGGACGTGGGCGACGCGGCCGCCATGCGCCAAATGATAGAGGCCGTCGCGCAGCGTCATGGGCGGCTGGACGTGCTGGTCAACAATGCCGGCTACGGCATCGCCGCCAACGTGGTCGACACCGCCGAGGACGACTGGGCCAGGCTGATGCGCGTCAACGTCGACGGCGTGTTCCACGGCTGCAAGTACGCGATTCCCATTATGCGGCGCCAGGGCGGGGGGGCGATCGTGAACACCGCCTCCGCGGGCGCGCTCGTGGGCCTGCGGGAACGCGCCGCCTATTGCGCGTCCAAGGGCGCGGTGGCGGCGCTCACGCGCGCGATGGCCCTGGACCACGCCACGGAGGGGATCCGGATCAATTGCGTGGCGCCCGGCACCATCGAATCGCCGTATTTCCGCGAGATCTATGCGCGCAGCGCGGATCCCGAGGCCTTGCGCGCCACCCTGGCGGCGCGCCAGCCGATGAACCGCCTGGGAAGCCCGGAAGAGGTCGCGCGGGCCATCGTGTTCCTGGCCAGCGACGATGCTTCCTTCGCCACCGGCAGCACCCTGGTGCTCGATGGCGGGTTGACGGCCGCGTAGCGCCGGCGGCGCGGATCGTATGCCCTAGAATGTGGCAAGTCCGCGCCGAGGAGGGCGCCGCGCACGCAGGAGGTATCCGTACGGTGAAAGAAACCCAGGCCCAGGTGCCGATGAAGGAACGCATCAAGGAAGTCGCCGCCGATATGCTGATCGAACACGGAAGCTCGGGCTTCCGTTTCCAGCAGATCGCCCAGGCGCTCGACTGCACGCGGGGCAACATCCATTACCACTACCGCCACAAGCACGAGCTCGTGGAGGACGTGACCATCGAATACTGCCAGCGCACGATCGGGCATTTCGACCAGATCTGGCTGTCGGCGTCCTCGCTGTCCGAGAAGATTCGGCTCAGCATGCAGTTCAACGAGATGCGCTACCTGAAGCGCAATCCCCAGGGCAACACCAGCAACCCCTGGAGCCTGATCGCCCGCATGCGCCTCGAAAGCGCCTTGATCACTCCCGCGGCGCGGGAGGCGCTGGCCCGCTATTCCCATGACCTGCAGCGCAGCGTGGCCGCGGGCGTCAGGCAGGCCGTGGAATCGGGCGAGCTCAAGCCCGACACGCCGGTGGAGCTGGTGGCGCTGCCCATCATCGAAATGGCCAACAGCGCCGATCCCATCACCCGAGATGCGGGCCGCTTCGACCGCCTGCGCCTGATGTACGAGGCGATCGACCGATTGATCCACGACGCCTACGGCGTGCCGAAGGCACCGGGCTGAAATCGTCGCCGCCGAGCCGCGGCAGCATTTCCAGCGACAGGATCGCTTCCATCCGCCGCCTGGCACGCTGCGGCGTCCAGCCGGCCGACGTCATCAGGAGCCGGGCAAGGTCCAGCACCTGGCCGGGCGCCATTGGCCGCTCCGGATCGCCCAGCGCGTCGTGGACCTGATGCCGCAGTTCCCGGCCGTTCTTGAGGACCACCGTGACCGTCGCGCCGAAATGCCGCGGATACCGCGCGGAGCAGTGCTCGCAGGGCGCCGCGCGGACCAGGGCGCGCACGCGCGCATGCGCGGTGTCGGCGATCGCGCTCTCGGAAAAATCCCCGGCCTCGGGCCAGCCTTTGTTCAGGGCGACCGCGACGGCGTGCTGCAGGCTGAAGCGCGCCTCATGAGGCGTGGCGGGCCGGGCTCGGTCGCAGAACGCGATTGCGTCGCCGTAGGTGTCCACGCGGATCGCGGCGATGTCGGCGGCGGGCAGCGCCCGCCAGCCGTCCCGTTCGCGCCAGGCGTCGCGCAGCGCCAGCGCGGCGTCGATGGCTGGATGGGCATGGCGGCAGGCGGCCCAGGGCTTGAACGTGGTCTGGTGGATTTTCCAGGGGGCGGTGGGGTCGGCGCCGATCCGCTCGGGCCGCGGGTCCGGGCAGGTTGCCGTGTAAAAGCCCTTTTCCCCCTCCAGGGCGCGGGCCGGGCCGCGTATGCCGGCCTGGGCCAGCAGGGCCGCCTGCACGCCCGTCTGCGAGGCGCGCGCCATGCTCCAGGGCTTCGCGTCGCAGGGATCCAGGCGGATCTGCCACAGGCCGGAAGGCTGCGTGACGGCCAGCGCCAGCGCGTCGGCGCTGCGGGCCGCGTCCAGGCCCAGCAGGCTGGCGGCGGCCACCGCCGCGCCCGCCGCTCCGCAGGACGAGGTGTTGTGCCACTGCTCGTAGTGGCGCGGGCCCACCGATTCGCCCATCCGTATCATGGCCTCGTAGCCGCGCACGATGGCCAGCAGGGTTGCCGCGCCGCTGGCGGCGGTGCGCCGGGCGACATGCAGGGCCGCGGGGATCACGACCGGGCCGGGGTGTACCAGCGCTTCGCGATGGAAGTCGTCGAGCTCGTGCATGCAGCCCAGCGAGGCTTCCAGCAGCAAGCCGCTCCAGCCGTCGCCGGCGCCGGGGGCGATGCCGCCGGGCGGTCCATAGCCGCGGCGCAGCGCGGCGGCCAGCGGGGTGGCCGCGCCCAGCGCCGCCGCGCCCGTCCACGCGGCCACGTGCAGCGCGGCGCGCTCGCGGTCGTCGCGCGATGCCGGCCGCAGGTAGATCCGGGCGAGTTCGCCGACCAGGCTCATGAGAGCTTCATGACCTCGCCGGTGGCGCGGGGATCGCGCGCCGTCCAGCGTCCGGCCTCGACGGCGGCGATGAAGTCCAGCACGGCCCGGTTGAATGCCTCAGGCTCCTCCAGGTTCAGCGTATGGCCGGTCTTGGGCAGCATCAGCAGGCCGCTGGCGGGCAGGGTGCGCTTGAGGAAAAGGGCCGGCTCCAGGGCGTGGTCGTCCTCGTCGCCGGCAATGATGAGCGTGGGCGCCGACAACCCGCCTAGCGGGCCCGCCAGGGTATCCAGGGCGGGGCGCCCGGCCTGGACGCCGCGCAGGGTCAGCGCGGCGCCGGTGGCGTCATGGCGGCTCAGGGCATCCGCGAAGACCTGCCAGCCGCGCGGATCCTTGTTCTGGTATTGAACCCGCGCCGCGCCGGCCGCGTAGGTGGGGCCGTAGCCGGCGCTGCCCAGCGTTTCGAAGCGCTCGGCGGCCTGCAGCGAGGCTTCCCGGAAGGCGGCATGGCCGGACGCGAGCGCGCCGTAGCCCACGCCGGCGATGGTCAGCGAGCGCACGAGTTCGGGATGGGCCAGGCCGAAATGCAGGGCCGCGAAGCCCCCCATGGAGAGGCCGACGACATGGGCGCGGTCGATGCCGCGGGCCGCCAGCACCGAGGCCAGATCGCGGACGGCGTTGTCCTGGGAGTAGGCCGCGGGATCGGTGGGCACGTCGGACGGCGGGTAGCCGCGGGCGGCGTATACGACGCAGCGGTGGCGTCGCGCGAAGGCCCGCAGCTGGGGTTCCCAGCTCAGGTGGTCGCCCGCGAATTCGTGGACGAACACGACGGGAGAGCCCTGTCCGGCTTCTTCCACGTGCAGGCGGTATCCGTCATGGGTGAGGGCGGTCGGCATGGGGTTAGGCGAGAGAGGGAGGGGGGCGGCGCTGCTTGAACCAGTCGGCGATCTGGCCGCCGGTCATGAAGTCGACCTTCGGATGGCGCAGCAACAGGTCCAGCATTTCCTCGAAGTAGCCGTAGCGGTGCGGCACGCCCATCAAGTGCGGGTGCAGGCCCAGCGCGAGCACTCTGGGCTGCGTTTCGCATTCGCGCTCGAACAGCGCCAGGGTGCGCGTCAGGCGCAGCAGGAATTCGGGCGAGGAGTGCTTTTCGACGGCATAGATGACCGAGTCGTTCAGCTCCAGGTTGTACGGCATCTGGATCAGCGAACCGCGCTTGACGCGCATCCAGTTGGGCAGATCGTCCAGGACCCAGTCGCACACGTATTCCACGCCGGCGTCGGCCAGCAGGTCGGGCGTGTCGGGCGTTTCGCGCAGGCCCGGGCTGAGCCATCCGCGGGGGCGGCTGCCGGTGAAGGCGCGCAGTTTCTCCAGGCAGGCCGCGATCAGCTCGGCCTCGGCGTCCGCCTGGTTCAGCGTCTTCTGGTGCATGCCGTGCCCGATGAACTCCCATCCCGCCGCGAGCATGGCCTCGGCCGCGCGCGGGTAGGCGTCGATGACGCTGGCGTTGCAGCTGGTCGAGGCGGGCAGGCCGCGGGACTGGATCGCGGCGAGCATGCGCGGCAGGCCGGCGCGCATGCCGTACTCGGCCCAACTGTAGTTGGGCACGTCCGGCACGGTCTCGCGGCCGTGCGGCGGGGTGATGATGGTGCGCGGCATGGGCTGGTCGAACGGCCAGTGCTCGACGTTGATGACCAGGTGCACCATGATCCGGCCTTGCCCCGGCTCGGCCAGGGCGGGCGGATCGGCGGAGAATGCGTAGGGGATGCGGGGAGTCGCCATGAGGGATCCAGGGGTCAGTGACGCATTTGCTTGAGGATTTCGCGCTTGAGTCCGTTGAACGCTTCGCCGGTGATCAGGTCGAGCGAGCGGGGGCGCTCGATGGGAACCGTGATGCGCGTGGCGATGCGCCCCGGGCGGGCCGACATGACGTAGATCGTGTCGGCCAGCAGGATGGCTTCGTCGATGTCGTGGGTGACGAAAACCACCGTGGTCCGCAGCTTCTGCCACACCGACAGCAGCAGCTCCTGCATGGTGAGCCGCGTTTGCGCATCGAGCGCGCCGAACGGTTCGTCCATCAGCAAGACCTTGGAGCCCAGCGTCAGCACGCGCGCGATGCCCACGCGCTGGCGCATGCCGCCGGAGAGCTGGATGGGCAGGTGGCGGGTGAACGCCGACAGGCCGGTGATGCGCAGCATCTCTTCGGCGCGCTCGGCGTATTCGGCCTTGGACAGGCCCGCGATCTTGGGGCCGAAGACCACGTTCTCCCATACGTTCAGCCAGGGAAACAGCGCGGCTTCCTGGAACACGACGCCGCGTTCCGGGCCGGGCCGCGTCACGGGTTCGCTGTCGACGGTCAAAGCGCCGGAGGTGGGGGATTCGAAGCCCGCGATCAGGTTCAGCAAGGTGGACTTGCCGCAGCCGGATGGCCCCAGCAGGGCCACGAACTCGCCGGCGGGAACGTGCAGGTCGATGCCGTCCAGCGCTTGCACCGGGGTCGCTCCCGGATAGGTCTTGCTCAGGTTCGTGACGGAAATATCAGACATGGCACCCTCAATGATTCTGCAGCATGCGCCAGACCAGGACCCGGCGTTCGACGATGACGATCAGGCGGTCGCTGAGGAAACCCATCAGCCCGATGGAGACCATGTCCGCGAGCACGATGTCCATGCGGCCGACGTAATAGGCGTCCCACAGCACATAGCCCAGGCCGGATTTCACGGCTACCATTTCCGAGACGATCACGGCCGTCCACGAGATGCCCAGGCCGATGCGCAGGCCCGTGAAGATGGCGGGCATGGCGGCCGGCAGCACGACCCGGCGCAGCAGTTGCGTGGAGGAGGCGCCCATCATGCGCGCCGCGCGCACCAGGTTGCGGTCGACGTCGCGCGCGCCCTGCGTGGTGTTGACCACGATGGCGTAGAAGCCGCCCAGGAAGATCAGGAAGATGGAGCCCATGTCGCGGATGCCGAACAGGGCGATGGAAAACGGCAGCCAGGCCGTGATCGGAATGGGGCGCAGCCCCTGTATCAGCGGGTCCAGCGTCTGGGAAGCCAGGCGGCTCCAGCCGATGGCCAGGCCCAGCGGAATCCCCAGCAGCATCGCCAGCGCGAACCCCTGGATCACGCGCATGGCCGAGTACTGCACGTTGCCCGCCCAGGTGCCCTGGTAGGGGTTGAGCCCCATCCCCGGCGGGCCGAAGATCCAGGCATACCACGCGCGCGCCACCTGCACCGGCGTTGGCACCACGCCGGCCATGTCGGGCGACTGCCCTACCAGTTGCCAGACGATCAGGATCAGGGCGGGCACCGCCAGCCCCAGTCCCGCCTGGCCGATCGCGCGGCGGGAGCGGCGGATCGGCGTTGCGCATTTCAGTGTTGAAGCGTTCACCAGCATCTCCTTGGCTGGCGGCCGGCCCCCAGGCCGGTCCGCGAGCCGCGCAATCACATGACTTCCTTGAGCAGCTCGGCATCCCATACGGTATCGATCTGCCCGCTCACGTCTTTCGGAATGACGCCCAGCTCATTGAAGGTCTTGGCCTGGCGGCGCATCTGGTCCAGGTCCAGCACGCCGCCCAGCTTGATCAGCTTGGCCGATTCCCGGGTGACGTTCAAGGGCAGCCCGGTGTACTTGGAATAGGCTTCGGCGAAGGCCTCCGGGTCCTTGGCGAGCCTTTCCTCGGCGTTTTTGTAGGCCCACAGGAAGCACTTGACCGCTGCGCGCTTGTCGCGCAGCGCGTCGCGCGTGGTGGCGAGCAGGCCCAGTTCAGCACCCACCGCCTTGCTTTGGCTGTATTCCAGGTTCTTCGCGAAGAAGGCGGTGCCGTCGGCCACCAGCTGGGATTCGAACGGCTCCCACAGCGCGACCGCGTCCACGTCGCCGCGTTGCAGCGACTGGACGAAAGCCGTGCCGCCGCCCTGGATGTTGACGGCGGTGAAGGTGTTGTAGGGCACGCCCTTTTCGGCGAGCATGGCCGCCCACTGGAACCAGACGGCCGAGCCCGGCGCGATGCCGACGCGCTTGCCGGCCAGGTCCTTCCAATCGTCCATCTTGACGCCCTTGCGCGTCACCAGGTACTTGGGCGAGGACGCGACGCCGGACAGCCCGACCAGCTTCTGGCTGCCCTGGGCCAGCGCGATCGCCAGGTCGGCCGGGCCGATGCCGGACACGTCCACCGAACCCGACAGCAGGGCGGTGCGCGCATCGGCATAGCGGACGAATTCGACGGGCTTGACCTCGACGTTGCAGGCCTTCAGGTCGTCCGCGACGAAGATGATGGGAGAGAGGTGGCCGACCTTGACGTAGCCTACCGTCAGCACCTGCTTTTGCGGCGCGGGCGCCGGCCGCGGGCCGACGGCGTGGCTGCCCGCGGCGTAGGCGCAAAGCGCGCCGGCGAGGGTCATCCTGTAGAGCGTTTTCATGCATTTTCCCCTTGTTGCTTGATAAACACTGCGAGTGGCGCGGGCGGTGCCGCGCCAGGAAGAAACCGAGCCGGATTGCGCTCAGCTTCCGGTGAACACGGGCGGCCGCTTCTCGCGGAACGCCAACTGCCCTTCCTGGTAATCCTGGCTGAGAAAGCAGGCGCGGACGGCTTCGTCGACGGCCTCGGCGGTCGGGGCGGACGGCTCGCCCGCCAGGTGCCGCAGGGCCATCTTGGCGGCGCGCAGGGTCAGCGGGGCGTTGCCCGCCACTTCCCCGATGCGCCTGGCCACGGCCTGGTCGAATTCCTCTTCGGCGTAGACCTCGTGCACCAGGCCGATGCGCGCGGCCTCGATGCCGTCCAAGGTTCTCGCGGTCATGAACAGGTCGGCGGTGCGCGCCGCGCCCAGCATGTCGCGCATGCGCTTGAGGCCTTCCATCGCATAGCCCAGCCCCAAGCGTCCCGCCGGCATCCGGAAGCGCGAACCCTGGCTGCAGTAGCGCAGGTCGCAGGCCAGCGCGAGCGCCATGCCGCCGCCCATGCAGATGCCGCGTATCGCCGCGATCACGGGCAGCGGGCAGGCGCTCAGGGCGCGCATGGCGCCGGCCACCGCGGCGTCGTAGCGGGCGATCTGGGCGGGATCCTTGCGCTGGGCGCCGAATTCGGAAATGTCGGCGCCGGACACGAAGGCGCGGTCGCCGTCGCCCGCCAGCACAATGGCGCGCGCGTCGTCGCGGTTGCCGGCTTCCCGCAGGACGCGCGCCAGTTCTTCCCACATCGCCAGGGACATGGCGTTGTAGCGCGCCGGGTTGACGATGCGGACGCGCACGACGTTGCCTTCCAGGGCGACGTCCAGGCGGCCGGGGGCGGGTGAGGATGCTGGGGTCATGGGAATCTCCGCGTGGGCAGTTGCATCAGATGGCGCGGGCGTCGCGCAGCCGTTCGATATCCGCGTCAGCGTAGCCGGCTTCCAGCAGGATTTCCTCGGTATGTTCGCCCCAGCCGGGCGCGGTGCGCGCGATCTCGGCCGGCGTGCGGGCGAGCGTGACCGGCTGCGTGATCAGCGTGCGCTCGCCGCCTTGCCAGGCCGGGCAGGTCCGCGCCGTCTGCAGGTGCCGAACCTGCGGGTCCTCGAACATCTGCGGCACGGAATAGACCGGGCCGGCCGGCACGCCGGCCTCGTTCAGCAGCGTCACCCAATGGTCCACGTCCGCATTGAGGAACATGGCCTGGATCTCGCGGTTCAGGCGCTGGCGGTTGGCCACGCGCAGCTTCTCGGTGGCGAATTCCGGATCCGACTCCCAGTCGTGGCGTTCGAGCGCGGCGCAGAAGCGTTTCCAGTTGCCTTCGCCCGCGGCGCCCAGGTTGAACATCCCGTCCTTGGCCTGGAACAGGCCCATCGGGCTGCTGGTCGGGTGGTCGTTGCCTTCCTGGCGCGGGACGTCGCCGTCGTTCAGGTAGCGCGCCGCCTGGAAGTCCATCATGGCGATCTGGGAATGCAGCAGCGAGGCGTGGACCCACTGCCCCTCGCCGGATTGTTCGCGTTCCAGCAGCGCCGTCAGGATGCCGAGGGCGGCATACAGGCCCGTGCTGGAGTCGGCGACCGCCAGGCCGGCGCGCACCGGCCCCTGGCCGGGCAGGCCGGTGACCGACATCAGCCCGCCCATGCCCTGGATGATCTGGTCGAAGCCCGGCCGGCCCGCGTAGGGGCCGGTCTGGCCGAAGCCGGAGATGCTGGCGAGGATCAGCCTGGGGTTGAGCCGGCGCAGCGACTCGTAATCCAGGCCCAGTCGCCGCTTGACGTCGGGGCGCCAGTTCTCGACCACCACGTCGGCCTCGGCCGCGAGGCGCTTGAACACTTCCAGGCCTTCGGGCGTCTTGAGGTTGAGGGTCAGCGAGCGCTTATTGCGGTTCAGGTTCTGGAAGTCCCCGCTCCAGCGGTCGGCGGCGAACATGGCTTCGTTGGGATCGACGCCCGGCGGCGGCTCTATCCGGATCACGTCCGCGCCGAAGTCGGCCAGCATGCGCACGCAGGTGGGGCCCGCCCGCACGCGGGAGAGGTCTAGCACGCGGAAGCGCCGCAGGGCTGGCGAGGCGGAGAGTTGTGGCATGGTCTCGGCTTCAGAGAGGTGAGGGAAGGAAAGAAGCGGCGCGCGGACGCGCCCGCTCCACGTGGCGGGCGAACGCGAGCAGCCGGGCTTCGTGGCCGGGGCGGGCGATCGCCTGGATGCTGATGGGCCGCTTGCGGCTGTCCAGGCCGATGGGGAACACGATGGCGGGCAGGCCCAGGTAATTGACGAAGGCCATCCAGCTGAACATATCCAGCAATTGGCGCGGCTCGAACGTGTCGGTGCCGGTCAGTACCTGCCGCCAGTCGGGCACGCCGCGCGGCAGGGCCGGCGTCAGCAGCAGGTCCACCCCGCGCAGCGCCTGGGCGACGAACCGCCGGGCATGGGCGCCGCGCTGGCGCAACGCGTCCAGGTACCAGACGGCGGGCAGCGCCGCGCCCGCCAGCGCCACCGTGCGGGTCAGCGGCGTCAGGGCGGGGGCGTCTTCGCGCAGGGCGGCCGAGTGGATGGACGCCGCTTCGGCATGCAGCAGGGTATCGGCGAGTCGGGTCCAGGTCGGCAGGCCGTCCAGCGCGACCGGCTTGCGCGCCGTGCCCGCCGGCAACGCGTCCACCAGGCCCTGCAGCGCGTGGCCGACCTCCGAAGACAACGTGACGGCCGGGTTGGGATGCTCCCAGCAGGTGGCGACGCGCCAGGCGGTTGCGTCGGGCGCGTCGGCCCAGGCCTGGGCGCCCTGTGGAAAGAGGCGCCGCGCCTGCGCGGGAGCGACCAGGTTTTCGAGGATGAGGGCGGCGTCGGCCGCGTCGCGGGCGAGGATGCCGGCCGTGTCCAGGCTGGGGGCGAGCGGCGCGATGCCCTGAGTGGGCAACAGCCCGCGCGTGGGTTTGAGCCCCAGGATGCCGCAGGTGGCGGCGGGAATGCGCACGGAGCCGGCGGTGTCGGTGCCCAGCGAGCCGTAGCACAGGCCCGCGGCCACGGCGACCGCCGATCCGCTGGAGGACCCGCCCACCGTCGCCTGCGCGTCGACCGGATTGCGGGGCAGGGGGTAGTGCGGATTTTCCCCGGTCGCGCCGCAAGCGTGTTCGGCCATGGCCAGCGCGGCCAGCGGCTGGCTGCCGGCGGCGTCCAGCCGGCGGATCAGCGTTGCCGCGGCCGCGGACGGCGGGCCGGCATTCAGGGCGGGATCCGTGCCGCGGCCGGGAGCGCGGCCGCGCAGCATGAAGATGTCCTTGTGGGCCAGGCCCACGCCGGCCAGGGGCAGCGCGAGCCCGGGCAGGGACGCGGGCGGGTCGAACACCGCGGTCGCGCTGTGCAGCGGATCCGCGACGAAGGCCGCGTGCTGCCGCGCCAGGGCGTCCTGCAGGCCGATATCGCCGCGCAGCAGGGCGCCGCGCAGGGCCGCGATCCCCTCGGGCAGTCCGGCCGGCGTCATCGCGGCGCCTCCAGCCGGCGGAGCGGGGGCGCGAGCCGGGCGAGGGTCTTGGCCGCGCCGCGGACCTGGGCCTCGGTTGCCGGGATGCCTTGCCGCGCGAGCAGCTCGCGCACGCCCAGGACCCAGGGCGGCAAATCGGCCCGCGGATCCGGCGCCTGCTCGGCTTTGTCAGGAATGCCCATTCCTACCCCTTGCTTGTATTATTTGAACGTTTATAAATATATTTATAGAACAAGGGATAATTTACAGCAACACAATTTTTATACGTGGAAACCATGAAAGTCAGTGAACGCATCCGCCTGGCCGTCGAGGACGACATCCGCGCCGGCGTCTTGAAACCCGGCGACCCGATAGACGAGCAGGAGCTCGCCGCGCGCTTCGGCGTATCGCGCACCCCGGTGCGCGAAGCGCTCATCCAGCTGAAAGTGCAGGGCATGCTGGAAAGCCAGCCCCGCAACGGCATGGAGGTGGCGCGGATGGACGTGCAGGAGCTGCTGGCGATCTGGGAGCTGATGGCCGAGATGGAGGGGGTGTGCACGCGGATGGCCTGTCAGCGCATGTCCGACGAGGAGCGCCAGGAACTGGCCCGCATCCATCGCGACGCGGCGGGGCTGGTGGACGCCGACGACGCGGAAGGGTGGCGCGAGGCCAACCATGCGTTCCACGAAGTGCTCTACCACGGATGTCGCAACCCCTACCTCAGGCAGGAGCTCCTGAGCCTGCGCGCGCGCACGGGCGCCTACCTGCGGCACGCCTTCAGCGCGGTGGGGCGGGTGCGCGCCTCTTACGAGCAGCACGGCGAACTGCTGGAAGCGATCCTGGCCCACGATCCCGAGCGCGCCCACCAGATGATGATGCGCCACATCAGCCTGGCCCAGGGGGCCAAGGGCCTGGCCGACTTCCTGATCAACCTGCCGCGCTCCATGGTCAAGACCTGAGCGGGCGGCGGCGAGACGCAAATACAAATTCCGCGATACGGCCGTTCTAGCGCCGTGCCGCGAACTGCGGGAAAGTACCGACCCATGCAACTCATGGTTCGGAGCCCGCTATGTACCTGATATCCCTCGGCGCCGGCGTGCTCGTCGGCGTGATCTACGGGCTCATCAATGTCCGATCGCCCGCGCCGCCGGCGATCGCCCTCGTCGGCCTGCTCGGCATGCTGATCGGCGAGCAGCTCGTCCCCATCGCAAAGCGCGTCATTCACCGGGAACCGGTATCCGTGTCCTGGTTCAGCAGTGAATGCGCCCCGAAAATCACCGGACTGCCTCCGCGCGCGGAGGACAAGGACGGCGGCGCCGGCAAGCCGCCCGCCGCCTGACGCGCCGCGCCCGCGAACGGCCGCAGGGCCGCAGGGCCGCCGCCGCGGGCATTCCCCCCCAACCGAGATCCACGGCGAACCCTCGCCCCAACCCGCTCGATCAAGGAGCCTTCCATGTCCAACCCGAAACTCGAACTGCTGACTCCGGGCAATTGCCAGATCATCTTCATCGACCATCAGCCGCAGATGGCTTTCGGCGTGCAGTCCATAGACCGGCAGGTCCTGAAGAACAACACCGTCGCCCTGGCCAAGGCCGCCAAGGTCTTCGGCATCCCCGCGATCATCACCACGGTCGAGACCGAGAGCTTCTCCGGCCATACGTATCCCGAACTGCTCGACGTGTTCCCCGGCCAGAAGCTGCTGGAGCGCACCTCGATGAACTCCTGGGACGACCAGAAGGTGCGCGACGCGATGAAGGCTGCCGGGCGCAAGAAGGTCGTCGTCGCCGGCCTGTGGACGGAGGTCTGCAACAACAGCTTCGCGCTCGAAGCCATGGACCAGGGCGGCTATGAAATCTACATGGTGGCCGACGCGTCGGGCGGCACCTCCAAGGAAGCGCACGACTACGCCATGCAGCGCATGGTGCAGGCCGGCGTCGTGCCGGTCACCTGGCAGCAGGTGATGCTGGAATGGCAGCGCGACTGGGCGCGCCGCGATTCCTACGACGCGGTCATGGATATCGTCAGGGAACACTCCGGCGCCTATGGCATGGGCGTGGACTATGCCTATACGATGGTGCACAAGGCGGCGGAACGCACGGCGTCGAAGCACGAAGTCCTGGCGCCGGTCGCCGCCGGCAGGTCCTGATCCCTGAACCCGGCCGCGGCATGCGCGGCGCGGCCCCGGCGCCGCGCGCGCCGCGGCATGCCAAAGCGAGCAAAACATGAACCAGGCAGCCACCGCCCGCCCGCAGGACGAGAAAGGCCCGTCCCCGTTCGCCTCCCGCAGTTTCACGGTGCTCTGGGTCGCGACCGTGCTCTCGAACATCGGCACCTGGATGCACGACGTCGGCGCGGGTTGGCTGATGACGTCGATGTCTCCGTCCCCGATGATGGTCGCGATGGTGCAGACGGCCACCTCCCTGCCGGTATTCCTGCTGTCGCTGCCCGCCGGCGCCCTGGCCGACATCGTCGACAGGCGTCGGCTGCTGCTGGGGGTACAGGTGGGCCTGTGCGTCGTCGCGGCCGCCCTGGCCTGGCTGGTCTGGGCCGGCCTCGCGACGCCCGTCGCGCTGCTGCTGTTCACCCTGGCGATGGGGACCGGCACGGCGCTGATCGCGCCCGCCTGGCAGGCCATCGTGCCCAGCCTGGTGCCGCGTGAATCGCTGCAGCAGGCGATCGCCATCAACAGCGTCGGCGTGAACATCAGCCGGGCCATCGGGCCCGCGCTGGCCGGCTTCCTGATTACCGCGGTGGGGCTGGCCCTGCCGTTCGCCGTCAATGCCCTGAGTTTCCTCGTCGTGGCGGCGGCGCTGCTGTGGTGGAAACCGCCCGCGGACCGCAACCGCACCCTGCCGCCGGAGCAGCTCTGGGGCGCGATGGCGGCCGGCTTGCGCTATGCGCGCAACAGCAGCGCCCTCAAGGCCACGCTGGTGCGCGCCGTGGCGTTTTTCGTGTTCGCGAGCGCCTACTGGGCGCTGCTGCCGCTGGTCGTGCGCACGGTCTTGCAGGGCGGCGCGGAGCTGTACGGCATCATGCTGGGCAGCGTCGGCCTGGGGGCGGTGATGGGCGCGTTCCTGCTGCCCCGGATCAGGAAGGCCTGCGGCGCGGACCGCGTGGTCATGCTGGGAACCTGCGGTATCGCGATCACGCTGGCCGTGGTGGCGCTGCTGCGGGTGCCGGCCGCGGCCATCGCGGCCAGCCTGCTGGCCGGCGCCTCCTGGATCGCCGTGCTGTCCTCGCTGAACGTGTCCGCGCAGACGGCGCTGCCGGACTGGGTGCGGGCGCGCGGCCTGTCCATTTTCGTCACCGTGTTCTTCGGCTCGATGAGCGCGGGCAGCCTGCTGTGGGGGCAGGCCGCAAGCCTGTTCGGCATTCCCCAGGCCATGCTGGCGGCCGCGGTCGGCGCGCTGCTGGCCATCCCCCTGACCTGGCGCTGGAAACTCCAACTGGGCGCCCAGCTGGATCTCGCCCCGTCGATGCACTGGCCTGCGCCGGTCCTGAGCGCGGACGTGAGCCATGACCGCGGGCCGGTCATGATTACCGTGGAATACCACGTCGACGCCGCGTCGCGCGACGCCTTCCTCGCGGCCATGGACAAGGTCGGCGAACAGCGGCGGCGCGACGGCGCCTATGCCTGGGGAATCTTCGAGCACACCGGGGAGCCCGCGCATTACATCGAGTATTTCCTGGTGGCGTCCTGGGTGGAGCATCTGCGGCAGCACGACCGCGTGACCATGTCGGACCAGGACCAGCAGGCCTCGGTGCGGCGCTACCACCAGGGCGAACAGCCCCCGATCGTCCGGCACTACCTGGCGCCGGCCCGGCCGGGCAAGGGATGAACCATGCCGTCATTCGATCGCAATCGCAGGACCACCGTTAAAACGCTGGTCGCGCTGGGCCTGGCGCCCGCCGCGGCCCTGGGAAGGAGCGCAAGCATGAAGACTGAACCCGATCTGATCCTCCACGGAGGCAAATTCACCACGCTGGATCCGTCGCGCCCGCAGGCCGATGCCGTGGCCGTCAAGGACGGCCGCTACGCCGCGGTGGGAACCGCGGCCGAGATCCTGCCGCAGGCGGGCGCGGGCACCCGGGTCATCGACCTGGGCGGGCGCCGCGTCATTCCGGGGCTGATCGACAGCCATACCCACGTGATCCGCGGCGGCCTGAACTACAACATGGAACTGCGCTGGGACGGCGTGCCCAGCCTGGCCGACGCCATGGCCATGCTGAAGCGCCAGGCGCAGAACACGCCGCCGCCGCAGTGGGTGCGGGTCGTGGGCGGCTTCACCCGACACCAGTTCGCCGAGAAGCGCCTGCCCACCCTCGATGAGATCAACGCGGCGGCGCCCGACACGCCGGTGTTCATCCTGCACCTGTACGACCGCGCGCTGCTGAACCGCGCCGCGCTGCGCGCCGTGGGCTATACCCGCGACACGCCGAACCCGCCGGGCGGAGAGATCCAGCGCGACGCCAATGGCGATCCGACCGGCCTGCTGATCGCGCAGCCCAACGCGACCATCCTGTACGCCACCCTGGCCAAGGGGCCGAAGCTGGATCCGGACATCCAGCTCAATTCCACCCGCCATTTCATGCGGGAGCTGAACCGGCTGGGCGTGACCAGCGTGATCGATGCCGGCGGCGGCTTCCAGAACTATCCCGAGGATTACCAGATCATCGAGAAGCTGCATGCGGACGGCCAGCTCACGCTGCGGCTGGCCTACAACCTGTTCACGCAGAAGCCCAAGGACGAACTCGCGGACTTCCAGAGCTGGGGCCGCCAGGTGCGGCCCGGGCAGGGCGACGACCTGTACCGCCACAACGGCGCGGGCGAAATGCTGGTCTATTCCGCCGCCGACTTCGAGGACTTCCGCCAGCCCCGGCCCGAGATGCCGCCCAACATGGAGGCCGACCTGGAGCCGGTGATCCGCCAGCTGGTCTCGCAGCGCTGGCCCTGGCGGCTGCATGCCACCTACGACGAAACCATCTCGCGCGCGCTGGACGTATTCGAGAAGGTCAACGCCGACCAGCCTTTCGAGGGCCTGCACTGGTTCTTCGACCACGCCGAGACGGTCAGCCCGCGCAACATCGACCGCATCGCGGCGCTGGGCGGCGGCATCGCCGTGCAGCATCGCATGATGTACCAGGCGGAGGATTTCGTGGAGCGCTACGGCGCGCCGGCAGCCGAGCAGTCGCCGCCGATTTCCCGGATGCTCGCGGCCGGCGTGCCGGTGGGCGCCGGCACCGATGCCACGCGGGTGGCCTCGTACAACCCCTGGGTGTCGCTCAGCTGGCTGGTCACCGGCCGCAGTCTGGGCGGCCTGCGCATGTACCCGGCCGCGCAGCGGCAAAGCCGCGAAACCGCATTGCGCCTGTGGACCGAAGCCAATACCTGGTTCTCCAACGAAGAAGGCAAGAAGGGCCGCATCGCCGTGGGCCAGCTGGCCGACTTGGCGGCGCTGGACCGCGACTACTTCACCGTGCCCGAGGATGAAATCATCGCCATCGAAAGCGACCTGACGCTGCTCGGCGGCAAGGTGGTGTGGGGGACGGGCGGCTTCTCCAAGGACGCGCCGGCCGTGCCGCCGCCGGCGCCGGACTGGTCGCCGGTCCGGACGTTCGGCGGCTATTTCTCGCGCAAGACGGCAAGCCAGAACGGCTACCTGGCGTCGGTCGCGGCCCGCTGCGGGTGCGCCAGCGCCTGCGGCGTGCACGGGCACGAGCACCTGGCGGCGGCGCGCCGCGACATGCCGGTGTCCGACGCGGCCTCCTTCTGGGGCGCGCTGGGCTGCGCCTGCTGGGCCGTATAGGGGCGACGCCATGACGACGCCCGTTGCGGCCGCCTGGCCATCGTCGCCGTTGCCGGGCCGGCTTGCCCGGCTGCTCCTGACCCTGCCGTTCTGGTGGAGCGGCGTGGCCAAGCTGCTGGACTTTCCGTCCGCGCTGGCCGAAGTCGACCATTTCGGCCTGCATCCTCCGCTGTTGTACGCGGCGCTGGTGATCGTCGTGCAACTGGGCGGCTCGATCCTGCTGGTGGCCGGCGCCTGGCCCTGGCTGGCCGCGGGCGCCCTGGCCGCCTTCACCCTGGCGGCATCGGTGATGGGCCACGCGTTCTGGAACCTGCCGGACCCGCAGGCCAGGTTTCATGACATGAACGCGTTTCTCGCGAACCTGGGCCTGATCGGCGGATTGGCGCTGGGCGCCATGACCGCGCGCGCCGCCGGCAGGCGCTAGGGCCTGTTCCTCCTGAATCGAGCCTTGCGCAGGCCCTAGGCCTCCAGGCTTTCCATCATGCGCGCGTAGCGGGCCTCCAGGAACTCGACGAACGCGCAGAGGTTCGTCGATTGCTGGCGGTGCTGCGGATAGACGGCGCTGACCGGCAGCGGCCTGGGCGCATGGCCCTCCAGCACCGCGACCAGCTCCCCGCTGCGCAAGGCCTCGCCCACGATGAAGCGAGGCAGCAGCGCGATGCCCAGCCCGGCGATCGCGGCGTCGCGCACGATCTCCCCGTTATTGGATAGCAGCGGCCCGCGCACGTCGATCATGCGCGGCTCGCCGTCCACGGTAAACGGCCAGCCGTTTCTCGCCTCGCGGCCGTAGAGCAGGCAGTCGTGGCGCGGCAGGTCGGCCGGCGTCTGGGGCAGGCCGTGCTGCCGCCGGTAGGAGGGGCTGCAACAGACCGCCATGCGCAGCTCGCCCAGCCGTTTCGCGATCAGCGTCGAATCGGGCATTTCGCCGATGCGCAGCGCCATGTCGAAGGATTCGCCAACCAGGTCCACGTGGCGGTCGTTCAGGATGACCTGGAGCTGCAGGGCGGGATGCCGGGTGAGAAATTCGGAGATCAGCGGGGACAGGTGACGCAGCCCGAAGGACATGGGCGTGCTGATCCTGAGCGTGCCATGCAGCTCCGTGCGGCGCCGCGCCATGGCCTGCTCCGCCCTGGCGATGTCTTCCAGGATGCGTTGGGCGTGCGCATAGAACTCCTTGCCCGATTCGGTCACGGTGAGCTTGCGCGTGTTGCGCACCAGCAACTGCACGCCGAGCGACGCCTCCAGGCTCGCGATCCGGCGGCTGACGAACTGCTTGGACAGCAGCAGCTTTTCGGCGGCAGCCGTGAAGCTGCCGGCGTCGACCGCGGCGGCGAAGATGCGAACGTCGTCGAATTGCATGGCGCCAGCTGGAGTCAAGGGCCGCTCATTTTACCCAGTGCAGCAGCGCCGCGGGCGCGCTTTCGTCAACCGGAAAGCGACAATGAATCGCGCGCCGCCTACTTGTCACACGGATTGGCTAGCGTACAGTTCCACAGCAGTGGAGCGCAAACCGATGGAGGGGAACCATGCCGCTTGCCCAACAGCCGCCCGCCGTTTCGGTCATTCATCCTCCCTACTGCATCGGGGCCCTGCGCACGCCACTGCTGGCGGCGGCGAGGTTCCGGCACGTGGGCGACCACAAGGATGCGCGCGTCCAGCCGATCCCGCAGGCCCGCGCGTACTCGGTGATTTTCCAGATGCAGGATTTCGCATCGCACAAACTCTGGGTGGATCGCAAGCTCATCCATGCCGGCGGCCACTCCCGGGCCAGCATCGCCCTGACCGACCTGACCCATGCCTACGCCTGCCAGCACCTGTCGGACTACGACAACGTGAGGCTGCAGATCCGCAATGACGTGCTGGAGGAGCTGGGCGGCGAACTGTACGCCGGCAAGGTCCCCGGGCTGCGCCTGCAGCAAGGCGCCGAGGACGAGACCATGCGGCTGCTGGTCCAGGCGCTGCTGCCCAGCCTGATGCGCCGCGAGCCCGGCGACGAGGCGTTCATCGAACACCTGACGCTGGCCATGGTCGCGCATCTGTTGCGCCGCTACGGCCAGGCGGGCATGCGGGGCGCGGACGGCAGGGCGGCCGGCAAACTCAGCGGCCCCCAGCTGGCCAAGGCCGCGGAGTACGTGGAGGCGCACCTGGCGCAGAACATCGCGCTGGCCGACATCGCCCGGCATTGCGGCATGTCGAGGGCGACCTTCGCCCGGGCTTTCAAGGCCGCGATGGGCACCACGCCCTTCGCATGGATACGCGAGCGGCGGCTGGAGCATGCCATGAGCCTGCTCAGGCAGTCGGACTTGAGCCTGGCCGATATCTCGGCCGAATGCGGCTTTTCCGACCAGAGCCATTTCGCGCGCAGCTTCACCCGGAATGTCGGGGTCGCTCCGCGCGCCTGGCGGTCGGAACAGCGGAAATAGCGGTGCTTTCGGCCAGTATCCATTCGGCCAGGCGGGTGGCGGCTTCCGTGGGCGGGTCTTCCTCGCGCACGCACAGGTAGTAATCCAGCCCCGTGTCGAGGCGCTGCTCGAACGGTTGCGTCAGGCGGCCGGCGGCAAGTTCCCCTTCAATCAGCGCCAGGCGCAGTAGCCCCACCCCGAGGTCCGCCAGGACGGCGCCCAGCGTGAGCTGCGCATCCTCCAGCAGCGGACCGTTCAGCCGTTCCGGCCGCACGCCCGCCTGCGCGAACCAGGCCGCCCAGCGCGCGCGGTCGCCGTCGTGCACCAGCGGCGCCCGCGCCAGGTCCCGCGCATGCTTGAACGGCCCATGGCGATCGGCAAAGGCCGGCGTGCAGACCGGCACCACGGCGCCCGCCAGAAGGCGCGTGGCCTGGCAGCCGGGCCAGCGGCCGGCGCCAAAACGGATCGACAGGTCCGCCGAATCGCTCGGATACGTGCCGTGCATGGCGTAGACCACATTGATGCCGATGTCCGGATGCTCCCGCATGAAGCGCCCCAGCCGCGGCAACAGCCAGCCGGTGCCCAGCAGGCCCGTCACGCCCACGGTGACCTGGGTCAGGGTGGCGCGTTCCTGCGCCTGGCGCGTGGCGCTGCGCAACACGGTGAACGCCGTGTGGATCGAGCGGTAGTAATCGCGCCCTTCGTCCGTGAGACAAAGCGAACGGCCCTTGCGCATCGTGAGCGGCGTCTGGATATAGCTTTCCAGCAGATGCAGCTGATGGCTGACGGCAGACGGCGTGATGTTCAGCTCGGCGGCGGCGTCGGCGATGGAGCCGTGCTGGGCGAACGCTTCGAATGCGCGTATCGCCCGCAGGGGCGGCTCGGGAGTGTCGCGTTCGGAGATCATGGGTATTCACTCAAAAAATTCATGTGTTGAATTTCAATCAGTTGTTTTCGGATTCGCTGCCCTATAGTCCTCATGAAAACAAGCCGTGCTTATATTGTTTGGTTCAAAGCATATATGAATTTTTTAGATATGAATTGACCCGATGGGCATCCAACTCGATTCATGATTCAAGGGGAACACAATGAAGGCGAAGGTATTGGGCGGCATGATCCTGGCTTGCGCGGCCGCCGGCGCGCAGGCCGATGGCGGCAGCATCACCCTGGCGTCCTGGGGCGGCTCATTCCAGAAGGCGCAGCGGGAAGCCTGGTTCACGCCCGCCGAAAAAGCGCTGGGCGTGACCATCAGGGAAGACACCACGTCCGGCCTGGCCGACGTGCGCACCCAGGTCGCGTCCGGCAAGCCCGCGTGGGACATCGTGCAGCAGGGCAACCAATCCTGCCCCTTGATGGAGAAGGAAGGCCTGCTGGAGAAGCTGGACCCGGCCATCGTCGACACGACCGGCATTCCCGACAACATGAAGTCGGACTATTGGGTCGCCGACGTGGTGTACGGCGTCGTGATCAGTTGGAACAAGGAGGCCCTAAAGGGAGCGCCGCCCCAGAATTGGAAGGACTTCTGGAACACGCGCGAATTCCCGGGCATGCGCTCCCTGAGGCGTTCCCCGCTCTACAACATCGAGGCCGCGCTGCTGGCCGACGGCGTGGCGCCTTCGGACATCTATCCGCCCGACGTCGATCGCGCCTTCCGCAAGCTGGCCGAACTCAAACCCAGCGTGGGCGCATGGTGGGGGTCCGGCGCCGAATCCGTGCAGCTGATGCAGCACGGGGAAGTCGACATGTCCGGGATCTGGAACGGACGCATCCAGGACCTGATCACCGAAGACCCGAGGATGGGCTTCTCGTGGAACCAGCAGATCGTGCTGTACGACTGCCTGGCGATTCCCAAAGGGGCGAAGAACAAGGAAGCCGCGATGAAAGTGCTGGCTTATCTCGTCAAGCCCGAAACGCAGGCGCGCCTGTCCACGCTGATCAACTATGCCCCGGCCAACGAAAAGGCCTATGAAACCGGCATCATCAGCCCGGAACTGGCGGCCAGGCTGCCCAACTCGCCGGAAAACCGCGCAGGCGCCGTGGTGCTGGATACGCAATGGTGGGCGCAGAACTACGACGCCATGTCCAAGCGCTTCGATCTGATGCTGCAACGCTGAAGGCGGGGACACGGCCATGACGGATGCGAAACAGCGAGGCCTGCCCATCGCGGCGGAGGGCCTGTGCAAAGCCTATGGCGCGCAGACAGTGCTGGACCAGGTGGACCTGGAGGTGCGCAGCGGGGAGTTCCTGACCTTGCTGGGCCCTTCCGGCTCGGGCAAGACCACGCTGCTGATGGCGCTGGCCGGCTTCGTGCAGCCCGACGCCGGCGACCTGCGGTTCGGCGGCCGCAGCATGGTGTCCGAGCCCGCGCATCGGCGCGACATCGGCATGGTGTTCCAGAGCTACGCGCTCTTTCCGCACATGACCGTGGGCGAGAACATCGGCTATCCCTTGCGGCTCAGGAAATGCGCCAAGGCCGAGATCCGAGAGCGGGTCGCCGGCGCGCTGGAACTGGTGCGCCTGCCGGACGTGGCCGATCGGCGCGTCAGCCAGCTGTCCGGCGGGCAGCGCCAGCGGGTGGCGCTGGCGCGAGCGATCGTCTTCGAGCCCGCGATCCTGCTCATGGACGAGCCGCTCTCGGCGCTGGACAAGCAATTGCGCGAGCAGATGCAGCGCGAGATCCGCCAGCTGCACGACCGCCTGGGCGTCACGACCGTGTACGTCACGCATGATCAGCGCGAAGCGCTGACCATGTCGGACCGCGTCGCGGTGATGAACCGCGGCCGCATCGAGCAGATCGCCGGCGCGCGCAGCATCTACCAGCGGCCCGCCACGCGCTTCGTGGCGGATTTCATCGGCGAATCGCATTTCCTGCCGGTCAGGCGCGAGGGCGGCCGGCACCTGGTGGCCGGTCGGCCGCTGGCGCTGCCCGCGGGGCAGGATGCGCCGGGGGGCGACGAGGCATGGCTGATGTTGCGTCCTGAAAACCTGATGTTGGCGGACGCCGCGCCGGATCCGGCCTGCAATCTGTTGAGCGGCGTGGTGGCGGATACGGTCTTCCAGGGCGAAAGCTCCCGCCTCTTCGTGCGCCTGGACGACGGCCTGGAGGTGTCGCTGCGGCTGGGGCCCACGCAGATCCGCGAGTCGGGCATCGCGACCGGCCAGAAAGTGACCCTGGCCCTGCACGTCGAAGACACCGTGCTGATCCCCAAGGAGGCCCGCGATGGCCGCTGACGCCACCTTGCCGCGCGCCCAGGCTGCCCGCGCCGCGCGGGCGCGCCATGGCCAGTGGCGCCTGCTGCTGCTGGCCGCGCCGGCGCTGCTCTTGCTGGCCGTGGTGCTGCTGGGCCCCATCCTGTGGCTGTCGGCCCTGTCCGTCATCGGCCCGGACGGACTGACCTTCGCGAATTACGAGCGCCTGTGGCACGGCGCCTTCCTCTACAGCTTCCGCACGACCTTCGAACTCGCGCTGCTGGTGACGGCGGTGTGCGCGCTGCTGGCGTATCCCCTGTGCTATCTGATGGCGCGGGTATCGGCGCGCGCGGCGGCGCTGCTGATGCTCTGCGTATTGCTGCCGTTCTGGACTTCGCTTCTGGTGCGCACCTACGCGTGGCTGATTCTCCTGCAGCGGCGCGGGGTCATCAACGGCTGGCTGGCCGACCTGGGCCTGACCGACGCGCCGCTGCGCCTGGTCCACAACTTCACCGGCACCGCCATCGGGATGATCCACATCATGCTGCCCTTCATGGTGCTGCCGCTCTATGCCAGCATGCGCGCCATCGCCGCCGACTACATGCAGGCGGCGGCCAGCCTGGGCGCCACGCCGGGGCAGGCTTTCCGCCAGGTCTACCTGCCCCTGTCCCTGCCGGGGCTGGCCGCCGGTTCGGTGCTGGTCTTCGTGTTGTCCCTGGGCTTCTACGTCACGCCGGCGGTGCTGGGCGGCGGCCGGGTGGTCATGTGGTCCATGCAGATCGAACGCAACATCTCGCTCTACGGCGACTGGGGCGCCGCCAGCGCCCTGGGCGTGGTGCTGCTGGCCGTGACCCTGCTGTTCATCTGGCTGCTGGGCCGCCTGTTCGGCCTCGAAAAACTCCTGGCGAGGTAAGGCGATGCAGAACTCGTTCCCTACGCGCGCGCCCTGGTGGCTGACGCCCCTCTGCGCGCTCATCGTGCTGTTCCTGGTGGCGCCCACGCTGGTGGTGATCCCCATGAGCTTCTCGGACTCGCGCTTCCTCACCTTCCCGCCCGCTTCCTGGTCGCTGCGCTGGTACCTGGAGTACTTCCAGAGCCTGGAGTGGCGCGAGGCCACCTGGGTGTCGCTGCGGGCGGCGGTGGGCACCACGGCGCTGGCCACGCCCCTCGGCCTGGCGGCCGCCTACGCCGCGGCCCGCGTGACGGCGGGCCATGCGCGCTGGCTGCGGCTGGTGTTCCTGCTGCCGCTGGCCCTGCCGGTCATCCTGTGCGGGGTAGGGGTATTCCTGCTGTATGCGCGCCTGGGGCTGAACAATACCTTGCTCGGGCTGGTCCTGGCGCATACCTGCCTGGCCCTGCCGCTGGTGTTCATTACCGTCAGCGCCGCCTTGGCCAGCTTCGACTTCAGCCAGGAGATGGCCGCGCGCAGCCTGGGGGCGCATCCGCTGCGGGCGTTCCGCGACGTGACGCTGCCGCAGATCCGCTTCTCGGTGATGGCCGCGGCCATCCTGGCCTTCATCACCTCGCTGGACGAAGTGGTGGTGGCGCTATTCATCGCCGGCGGCCCGAGCGCCACGCTCACCAAGCGCATGTTCAATTCCCTGCGCGATGAAGTGGACCCGGCCATCGCGGCGATCTCCACCCTGCTCATTCTCGTGTCGGTGGCGCTGCCGCTGGCCGCGCGGGCCCTGCAGCGGCGCCGTTGACGTCGAACCGTCTTCTTCCACAACGACTTACCTCCGGAGACCTCACAATGGCGCTACATTTTCCGCGCGAGACGTTTTTCGACCGCATACGGGAAGCGCGCAAGCGCATGCAGGCGGAAAACCTGGATGCCTTGCTGCTGTTCGCCCAGGAAAGCCATTACTACCTGACCGGGTTCGACACGGCGGGCTACGTGTTCTTCCAATGCACGATCCTGACCGCCGACGACCGGCCGCCCATCCTGCTGACCCGCCGCCCCGACCTGGTGCAGGCCCAGCGCACCTCCATCGTCGAAGACATCCGCATCTGGTACGACAACGAGGGCGCGGATCCCAGCATCGACCTGAAGGCCATCCTGGAGGAACTGGGGCTGGCCGGCAGGCGGGTCGGCATGGAAACCGACAACTTCGGCCTGGTCGGCAAGAACCATGCGCGCGTGCAGGCCCGCCTGGCCGACTGGTGCAAGCTGGTCGACGCCTCGCATCTGGTGCGCGCCTTGCGGGTGGTGAAATCGGAAGCGGAACTGCGCTACGTGCGCGAAGCCGCGAGCCTGGCCGACGATTCCCTGCTGGCCATGCTGGAGACGGCGCGGCCGGGCGCGTTCGAAGGCGATATCGCGGCGGCCGGGGCGGCGGTGCAGTTCCGGGGTGGCGGCGATCCGCCTCCGGGCGGCCCGGTGCTCGGATCCGGCGATCGCGCCTTGCTGGTGCGCACCGCCACGGGCTATCGGCACCTGGACGACGAAGACCAACTGACGCTGGAGTTCGCCGCCAGCTACCGGCACTATTGCGCCTGCCTGATGCGCACGGTTGCCATCGGAAAGCACGATCCGCGGCAGGAGCGCATGTTCGACATCACGCTGGAGGCGCTGACCGCGATGACGGCCGCCGCGCTGGCGGGCAACCCGTTGGGCGATATCGACCAGGCCCACCGCCGCGTGTTCGACCGGCACGGCTACGGCCATGCGCGCATGGCGGCTTGCGGCTATTCGCTGGGAGCGACCTTCCGGCCCAGCTGGATGGACGTGCCGCCCCTGTTGTTCGCCGAGAACGGCACGCTGGCCGAGCCCGGCATGGTGCTGTTCCTGCACGCCATCCTGATCGATACGCCCAACAACCTCGCCATGTCGCTGGGCCACACCCTGGTGGTGTCGGAGAGCGGCGCGCCCGAGGTCCTGAGCAAGCTCAAGCCGACCTACCGCGTGTGCCGCTAGCGACGCGGGGAAGGGTTCAGTCCGTCTTCCAGCCTCACTTGCGGAAGACGGCCTTGCCCTCGGGCTGGCCGCCCGGGCCGGGCAGGGCGGCCAGCGCCGCGCAGGCCTGGAGGTTCAATGCCACGAATTCGCTCCAGCTGTACAGGCGGACGTAGCGAGTCGCGTACATCCGGTCGACCCGGCAAATGTCGGGTCGGTCCGCGTAGATGGCGCAGGTCCTGGTGTCGGACGCGTAGTGGCGGCAGGTGCCGTCGCCACGATCCAGAAACTGCGTTTCCCTGGAAAGATGCACGTTCTGGCAGCACAGGCCGCATTGGTGGCAGGGGAAGGTGGAATCGGCGGTCGGCGAGCAGGAGCTGGACATGGGGAAGGGCGGAGCCCCGGCCTGGCGAGGCGCGGGGCTATCCGGATTCTGAATCGGCCTACTGGCCGGAAGCGGCCTGGCCGATATCCTGCACGCGCGCCTTGGTCGTCTCGACCAGCTGCCCGTCCTGTTGGAGGATGGGCGTGTCGATCATGGCCTTGATCAGCTGTGCGAACTTGACCGAGCGGAACACGGTCTGACGCGCATCGGAAGAATACGCCTGGTAGTCTTCCCCATGGGTGTCGATCGTGCTTCTCAGATCGCTCACCGAGCGGCGCAGTTGCGAGCTGACCTTGGAGAACGTGCTGTTGGCCAGGGTCGTGACTTCCTGGATCGCCTTCAGCTTCTTGGTCGTCAGGGCGGCGTCGTCGCGGATGGTCTTGGCCTTTTCCAGATTGCTGCGCGCATCATTCAGCGCGGCCTCCGCCTTGTTGCCCACGATATGTCCGAAGATCGCCAGCGCCGGCCCGGCGACCAGGCCGCCCAGCACCGCGGTGCCCAAGGCGACTCCGCCTCCGCCCGCCGAGATGGCGCCGCCGCCCAGCCAGGCCAGCGTGGCATTGGTGGCCGCGGCGCCGCTCAGCGTGGAGATGGCGGTGCCCGTGCTGGCCGTGCCCAGCAGCATGGTGCCGTTGTAGGCGCCGAAAGCCACCGCCGCGCCGCCGCCCAGGCCTGCCCCGACGCCCAGCCCGGCGTCCTTCAGCAGCTGGTAGTCCTTTTGGAGGTCTTCCAGCGACAAGGTCGAGAAGTCGCCCTGCTGCAGTTTGTCGAGTTCGGCCGTTTCGATGATATCGACGTTCTTCAGGCGCCCGAAGGTGTCGATGAAGTCGGCGATGACGCCATTGAAGGCGCGCAGCTTGCGCGAGCCGTAGTCTTCCAGCACGCCGTTGGTTGCCTCTCGCTGAGTGGCGACCAGGCTGCGCGCCTGGTCGACCATGGTTTTGGCATCGTTATTGATGCCGCTGGCATCGTTTTGGTCGATCGCGCCGTTTATGCCCTTGTATACGCCGTACAAGGCTGAACCGGCCGCGACTACACCCAGAATGATGGGAACCGCCATGATTGTCTTCCTTATTCGAGAACGATGGAGAGGGTCTTGTTGATTTCCTGCTGCGTGATCTCGGCGCGCTTCAGCAAATCCTCGAAGATGTAGTCTTCCACCTGGTAGTGGTGCTTGAAATCGTTGAGCAGACGCCATTCGACGTTGGATATCCGGCCGCCCGCGAGGGCCAGCAGCATCAGTTCGAAGAGCATGAGCTTGGGGACGGCGGGCATCTCCGACTTCTTGCCCTTGAGGATTTCCCGCAGGACGCCCGAAGCCACCGTGAGCCGGGTTTCCGGTTCTTCGATCTTGTGCAGGGGAAAGGTCCGCAGCCGCTCCACGATGCGGTCTTCGATCTGCTGGCCCGAGCCGAAGAATCGGTGGGTATCCAGACGGCACTCGGCCTTCGCTTCCTCCAGCAGCGTTTCATCGCTGCTGGATTTCTTGATGGAAATCTTGGAGATATTGGTTTGCGGCGTGATTTCGTCTTTCAGCTTGCCATCCCAGAGCAAGGGCTTGTCGGCGAGAATCAGCAGTTCCGCGACTTCAATGAAATCTTTTCTGTCGTGATCGGAAAGAAGTTTCAGCAGCATTTTTTGTTTCTGATGAGGGTGAGTGACGGGGGGCGAGGCTTAGAGCTTCAGGGGCTGATCGGATGCCATGAAGTCGTCGAACTCCGCCATCGAACGCAATTGAAGTTGCTTGCCCAGCAGGCTCGCATATTCATCGATGGCGGCGGAAAACGCATTGATGTCCGCGGGATTCGGCGTGTCGACCACGGCAAGCAGCCGCAGGGCTTGCTGGCGCAGTTGCGGCATCTCCTGGCGCAGGAAGGCGTCCACGGATTCCTGTTGCTCGGCGATGCTGGCGCGGGCCGCGGCCTGGATGGCGCGCACGCGTTCCAGGTTTTCGCGGGAGGTTTCCGCCGCCGTCGCCGCATCCAGGGCGCTTTGGTAGAAGAGGGTGGAGAGCGAGTAGCCGATCATGCCGCCGATGGCCGCGCCAATGAAGGGAATCGGGATGGCGAGCTGGCCCAGCGCGGCCATCATGCCGCTCGATAGCATGCCGGCGCCTTTTTCGCCCACTTCCGTCAACAGTTCCGCTTCGCTGATTTCGCCCGTGACGTACCGCTTCACGGACTGGCCCAGCGACAGGCAGACGTTCAGCGCCAGCGTCGGGGCGCTGGTGTTGGCGAGCGTGCGCAAGGCCTGGTTTCCGGACTGTTGCATGCCGCCCTTGATCGCCGCGCCGGCCAGCGCCGTGGCGTAGCCCATCGCGCCGGCCTTGGCGGTGTCGGTTGCCATGTCGACCAGCGCTTCCTTGGCGGTCTTCTCGTCCTGGGCCAGCGCCAGCGAGTTTTTCAGCAGCGTGATGCAGCCGCCGATGATGGCCCCGAACTTCGCGCCTTCCATGCCCGCGCGGTGGCTGGTGCGCGCGATTTCCATTGCGGTGGCGAGTTTCGGATTTTCGCGGCAGAAGACGGCATATTCGGACGTCATGCCGCTGTCCTTGACGTTGTCGGCCAACTGGTCGTAGTTGGCGGCTTCGCGCCGGAGTTTTGCCGCATCTTCCGGTCTGCCGGCTTGCTCCGCCCTCTGGGCGTCGGCGCGGCGGGCGGCCGCCTGGTCCTGGCAGAATTCCCTCGCGCCCATCGCTTGCCGATCGAGTTTCGCGGCCTCTTGCTGATGCTTCGCGGCCGCCTTCTCGTATTCCCGCGCAACGCTGGGGTCGCCCCTTTGACTTGCCGACTTGGCCTGCTCGCTGGCCTGTTGCGCCTGTTTGCGCAATGCCTGGCTTTGCTGCCGCAGCGCCTGGGGTCCTTCGAATTGCTCCGACGGCAACTCAAGCTTCACGCCGCGGTATCGCTTGAATTCTCCCTCGTCGCGGGCGATGCTCTCGAACAGCTTTTCGCGGCTGCCGACGAACTTCATTTGCGCCTGCGAGCCTTCGATGATCTGTCCGTTGCGCAATTCGACGAGGTCGACGACGGTGTGGTTCCTGCCGTATTCGGGCAGGTCGTCGCTGCGAGAAACGCGGATATCGGACCGCTGGATATGGGCCTCGGCGTTGCGGCGGCTGGTCGCGCTGACTTCGGCGGAATAGCCGGCCTGCTGCTTGATATTCTTGGCGCCTTCCAGCGGATCGGGATGGACCCTGTGCTTGGCGATATCGGCAAGCCCCTTGGCGAACTCCTTGCCGGTTTCGTTATCCACGCCGCGATAGCCGATGATGAACTCGGCGTTCGCGCTGCCGAACCGGTTCACGGTCTCGTCGGCCGACAACGCGATGCCGGCACGCGCGATCTCTTGCTCGGCGCGCGTCTTGCGATCCTCGCGGGCGTCGGGCGCGGTAGCGTTCTGGTCATTGATGGTCATTGATGTTCCTTGGGGAATTCAAGATCGGGCTACGAGGGAATCGCCTGCAGGACATGGCGCTTGAGCCGCTCGAACTCGCTTCGCGTCAAAGCGCCGGATTGGTGCAGGGCAAATAGTGAATTGAGCTCGGCGATGCACGGGCGGCATGCCGCTGGCGGTGTGCCGGATTGCGCGGGCGGCGCATCGTCCGCGCGCGCGCTGCGGTCCTGGCGTGGCGAAGCGAGGGTCTCGGATCCGTCGCCTCGCTTGCCGGGCCGGACGCGGGCGATCCCTCGGGCTATCGCCTGAACGCCCGCCGCAATGCCATAGAGCACGGAAAAAACGAGAAACAGGAATATCAGGAATGCAATCAATTTCATTCCTGCTCCCATGAGGCAATGGCGTCCTGCAGGCTTTCGAGCAAGGCATGGCGCAGGGCCGCCGGCTGCAAAATGCGCACGTGCGGCAGCCAGTAACGCACCAGGGGCAGCAATTGCTGGGGATGGCTGATCTGGGTCGTGACCAATAATGAGCCGTCCGGACCCGTTCGATTCAACTGCTGCGGCAATAGCGGGCGGCGGGTGAAATAATGCGCGGCTTCCGGAGAAACGCGAAGCAGGACTTCCGTGGTGTCCGGCGTAAACCAGACGTCGTCCTTGTTATTGATGTAATCGTGGTGCGCGGGGTCCGGGGTAAACCGGCTTCCTGCATCCACGTGCAGCGCGCCAATACGGCTGACGCTGAAATTCTTGAGCCGGCCATCCTCGGTGGCAGCCAGATACCAGATGCCGTTCTTGTGGATAAGCCGGTAGGGCTGAACCCGCCGGGGTTTGTCCTTGTATTCAAAACGGCACTCGTGCTGCGCCTGAATGGCCTGCTGCAACTGGGAAAATGCCGTGTTCCGGCCCCGCAGGTCTTCCTGCGCGGCGGGCTGCACATGCACGGCGCGTTTCGCCGCCGGTGTTTGCAGCTGTTCAAGCAGGAAGCGCAGGCTGGGATCGGGAAACAGATATTGCGTGCCGGCCAATTGGGCGTAGTCGTTCAGGTTGCGCGCCGGCACGGTGCTGCGGGCGGCATGGGTGAGTTGCCACCGTCCGTCGCCGTTGCGTTCCGCAATATGTAACAGCCGTTCGCCCAAGTCGCGCTCGATCGTGCGCACGTCGACCTGGAAGTCGAGGGCGAGCTGATGCTTATCTATCGCGTCGCCCTGATGCAGCAGCGCGAGTATGTGAGAGAGGCGTTGCGCCAGTTTTTCCCCTTTGGCACTGGCGCGGCGCGTATTTTCAACAGGCATTTTCGTTCGGCGGTGGGTTATCGACGAGGGGAGTTTAGGGAACGCCTGCGACACGTTGTGTCGCAACACCCTGTCGCATTATTGTTTTTTTATGTAATAAAAATATATTGAAAGCAGGAAATGTAAGCGAAATCGGGAAAAAATGTTTTCGCCATTCCCGGCTCGCCGCGATCCGAGAATGGCCGGCAGAGGGCTGCGATTTAATCCGGGCGCGGCCGGTCCATCCGATTCAATATGGCCCGGGCCCGGGAGGGCCTGTCCGAAATCGCAATATGTCCGGTCAGCGGAAATGCGATCCGGCGTCTTAGAATTCGCAATCAGAGACGGGGCGGGCGCTCCGGCGGAGCCTGCGCGTGCGGGCCGGCGATGAATCGAACCGAGAGAAATGGATGGACAAGCGACTAGACCTGGAATTGCCGGCGATCCAGGAGGGGGCGGCACATGCCGCGGGGCCTGATACGCCCATTGCCATCGACATCGAGGCCGACCCGACGCTGGGCTATGCGTCGCTGGAGAACTCGGTGCCCGTCGTCCGCTCGCTGCGCCTGACCAACCGGTCGTCGCAGGCGTTCGAGGCGGTGGAGCTGCGGGTGAGCTGCAATCCGGCGTTCGCGCAGGGCGTCACCCTGCGGTTCGACCGCCTGCAGCCTGGCGAGACGCGCCGCAACGCGCCGCTGGACCTGACGCCCGACCATGCCTATGTCGCGGACCTGCAGGAGGCGGTGCGCGCCAGCATCAATGTGGTGGTGCAGTCCGGCGATCGCGAGCTGGCCCGCGCGGCGCAGCCGGTGACGGTGCTGGCCTACGATCAATGGGCGGGCACGCGCGCCCTGCCCGAATTGCTGGCCGCCTTCTCGATGCCGAACAATCCGGCCGTGGACGTGCTGATCGGCAAGGCCGCCAGGCTGTTGCGCGGCGAGCACGACGATCTGCAGATGAACGGCTACCAGTCCAGGAGCCGCGACGTGGTCTGGAAACAGGTGTCCGCCGTCTACAGCACCCTGGCCGCCGAGAGCCTGCATTACGCCGAGCCGCCCGCGTCCTTCGGGGTGGACGGACAGAAGATCCGCACGCCGGACCGGATCCTGGAGGCCCGCGTGGCCACCTGCCTGGACTTGGCGATGCTGTTCTCCTCCTGCCTGGAACAGGCGGGGTTGCGTCCGGTGATCCTGATGAAGGACGGGCACGCCTGGGTGGGCGTGTGGCTGCACCAGGCCTGCTTCGCCGATCCATTGACCGACGATGTGCAGGCGGTGCGCAAGCGCGTGGACAGTGGCGAGCTGCTGGTGTTCGAAACCACGGGCATCGCGCAGCATCCGAACCATCGGCCGTCGCTGCGCCTGGCCATGGAGCAGGGCGCGGCGCATCTGCGCGAGGCGGACAGCTTCCGCTACGCCATCGACGTGCATCGCGCGCGCGAACTCCAGATCAAGCCGCTGCCGTCGCGCGCGGCGCCGGTGGCGCCAGGGGAGGCCGACGAGGCCGAGCTTCCCGCTGCGATCGAGCCTACGCCGGAACTGCCGCCCTTGGATCCGGAGTTCGTCATCAGCCTGGAGCCCGCCGACGACACGCCGGAAGGTCGCCTGGCCAAATGGAAGTCGCGGCTGCTCGACCTGACGCTGCGCAACCGCCTGCTGAATTTCAAGAACACCAAATCGACCTTGCCGCTGGCGGCGCCCGACCTCGGCCGCCTGGAGGATGCCATTGCCGATGGCAGCGAATTCCGCATCCGGCCCTTGCCGGCGCTGATGGAGGGCGGCGACCCGCGCATGGCGGAGGTGCACGAGAGCCGGGGCGGCCGCGCGCCGCTGGACGACATGGCGCTGGACGCGCTGTCCAACAAGGAACTGATCGCCCGCGTTCCGCAAGACGCGCTGGACGCCAACCTGCTGGCCATTTTCGGCGCGGCGCGCACCGGTCTCGAAGAGGGCGGGGCCAACACGCTGTACCTGGCCATGGGCATGTTGCGCTGGACGGAGAGCCCCGGCGCCGAGAGCGCCCACCTGGCCCCGCTGATCCTCGTGCCCGTGTCGCTGCAGCGGCAGTCGGTCCGCAGCGGCTTCCGGCTGGTCCGCCACGACGACGAGACCATCATCAATCCCACGTTGCTGCAGATGCTGCGCAACAACTACGAGTTGCGCATTCCCGGCCTGGATGCGGCGCTGCCCTCCGACGACAAGGGCGTGGACGTGGCGCGCGTGCTGCAGGCCTTCCGCCTGGCCGTGCGCGAGATCGCGGGCTGGGAAGTGCTGGAACAGGTCCACCTGGGCATCTTCTCCTTCACCAAGTACCTGATGTGGAAGGACTTGCAGGACCGCAGCGCGCAGCTCAAGGAGAACCGGGTCGTCCGTCATCTGATCGAGCATCCGGGCCAGGCCTTCGCGAAAGAAGGCGGCGAGGAGCGCTACGATCGCCTGGACGAGAGCCACAGGCCCGAAGACCTGCTGACCCCGCTGCTATCCGATTCGTCCCAGTTGAAGGCCATCTGCGCCGTCGATGCCGGCCGCGATCTGGTGCTGGAGGGGCCGCCGGGAACCGGCAAGAGCCAGACCATCACCAACCTGATCGCCCACTTGCTGGCGCGCGGCAAGACCGTATTGTTCGTATCCGAGAAGATGGCCGCGCTGGAGGTGGTGCATCGTCGCCTGGCCAGCATCGGACTGGGGCCGTTCTGCCTGGAGCTGCATTCCTCCAAGGCCCGCAAGTCGGAGGTATTGCTGCAACTGGGCAAGGCCCTGGACCACGGCGGCCAGCGCGGCAGCGACGACTGGGCCCGCGAGGCCGAGCGCCTGGGCGCGCTGCGCCAGGAATTGAACGGGCTGGTAGACGCGCTGCACGCCGAGCACCCCAACGGCCTGACGGTCTTCGACGCCATCGGCACCTGCATCCAGCACGCTGGGCGGGAACCCTCGCCGATGTCCTGGCCGGACGCGCAGGCCCACGGCCGCAAGGAACTGTCGCAGCTGCGCGAAACCGCCAGGCGCATCGCCACGCTCTCCGGGGAACTGGGCGAGCTGGTCGGCCACCCCTTGGCTCACGTCGGCATGACCGATTGGAGCCCGAGCTGGCAGGATGCCCTGCTGGCGGCGGCGCAGGCGCTGGACCAGGCGGTCTCCGGATTTCAGGCGCGGGCCGTCGCGGCGGGCGAGGGGCTGGGCTTGCCGGCCGCCGGCCTGAGCCTCGATGCCTACGGCAGGCTGGACCGCTTGATCGATGCGCTGCTGGCGGCGCCGCGCGTGCCGGCGGGCCTGGCCGCGCAAGCGCATGACCCCGCCGCGCGCTTTCAGGTGCAGGCCATGGTTCGCCATGGCCTGGAGCGCAACGCGCAATGGGAGCGGGTGGGAACGCAGTGGAATGCGGAACTGGCGCAGTTGGACGCCAATGCGCTCAAGGCGGAATGGCTGGCGGCGGGCGCGGCATGGTGGCCCAAGTCCGCCTTGGCCAAGCGCGGCATGCGCAAGCGGCTGGCGGCTTATCGCGGCGATGGCCGGCGGCCGGACGACGCCGCCATCGCCGCCGTGCTGGAACCGTTGGCCCGGGTCAACGCGGAAGACCATGAACTGTCCGCCTTGAAAGCCGACGCGCAGCGGTTGCTGCAAGAGGGCTATGCGGGCCTGTCCACGGACTGGGAGGCCGCGCGGGGCCATGAGCAATGGGCGCAGCGTTATGCGGACGCCGTCGCCCTGGCCGCGGGAGACCCCGCTCGCGCCGCCGAGCTGCGCAGCCGCTTGCAGGCGTTGGTGGGCGAGAACAGGAGCTTCCTGCAACCCGAGGCGGCGCTGGGCAAGAGCCTGCTGGATTACCGGGACGCGTGGCGCGAACTGCGGGACAGGCTGGCCGAGGTCGATGCCCTGGCCAAGCCCACCCAGGCGCTGGCGGGCGCCGCGGAGGCCGGCGGCGCGCTGGAGCGTATCCGGGGCGTCCTCGCCGATTGGCGCCATCACAGGCAGTTGATGATGCCCTGGTGCATCTGGCGCCAGGCCCGCGGGCAGGCCGTGCAATCGCAGCTGCAGGGGCTGGTGGCCACGCTGGAGCAGGGCGGCATTCCGTTGGAGCAGGTAGAGGCGCACTTCGAGTACAGCTACCGCAATTGGTGGGTGAAGAAGATCATCGACCAGTCTCCCGTGCTGCGGTCCTTCTCCAGTGCCGACCACGAGCGCAAGATCCGCGAGTTCAGGCTGGCGGACGACCGCTACCAGCAACTGACTTCGGCCTACATCGCGGCCACGCTGGCCGGCAAGGTGCCCGCGGGCAACGGCGTCCTGGTCAGCCCCGACAGCGAACTGGGCCTGCTGCGCCGCGAGCTGCAGAAAAAGGCCCGCCACGTGCCCGTGCGCCAGCTGATGCAGCGTCTGCCGACGCTGCTGCCGAAGCTCAAGCCCTGCCTGTTGATGTCGCCGCTGTCGGTGGCCCAGTACCTGGATGCCGGCCATTCGCAGTTCGACGTGGTGGTCTTCGACGAGGCATCGCAGATTCCGGTCTGGGACTCCGTGGGCGCCATCGCCCGCGGCCAGCAACTGGTGGTCGTGGGCGACACCAAGCAGCTGCCGCCCACCAGCTTCTTCAGCAAATCCACCAGCGAGGAGGATGGCGCCGACGACGACGGCCAGGTCGCGGATCTGGAGAGCATCCTCGACGAATGCCTGGGCGCCGACATGAACCGCCTGCGGCTGCAATGGCACTACCGCAGCAAGCACGAAAGCCTGATCACCTTCAGCAACGTCACCTACTACGATTCGCAGTTGATCACCTTCCCGTCGCCGGTCACCGACGACGTGGCCGTGCGGCTGGAAAGGGTCGCCGGCGTCTACGACCGCGGCGGCAGCCGCACGAACCGCGCCGAGGCGCAAGCCATCGTGCAGGGCATCGAACAGCACTACCTGGATCCCGCCCGCCGCCGCAAGACGCTGGGCGTGGTGACCTTCAACCAGCCCCAGCAGTCGCTGATCGAGACCTTGCTGGATGCCCGCCGCCGCGCCAACGCCGCGCTCGACAAGGCGATCTCGGCCCAGTCGCGCGAGCCGCTATTCATCAAGAACCTGGAGAACGTGCAGGGCGACGAGCGCGACATCATCTACTTCTCGATCACGTACGGTCCCGATGCCGGGGGCAAGATGACCATGAACTTCGGCCCCTTGAACGGGGAAGGCGGGCATCGCCGCCTGAACGTCGCGATCTCGCGAGCCAGGGAAGGCGTGGTGATCTACAGCACCTTGCTGCCGGAGCAGATCGACCTGTCGCGGGTGCGCGCCGCCGGCGTGCGGGACCTGAAGCACTATCTGGAATTCGCGCTCAAGGGGCCGCGCGCCCTGGTGCAGCAATCGCTGCCCACCGGGCGGGAGCCGGACAGCCCGTTCGAGGCGGAGGTCATCAAGGTCCTGCGCGAACGCGGTTGGACCGTGCATCCGCAAGTCGGGTGCTCGGGCTATCGCATCGACATGGGCGTGGTGGATCCGCGGGCTCCGGGCCGCTACCTGCTCGGCATCGAATGCGACGGCCGGGCCTATCACTCCGGCGCCACCGCGCGCGATCGGGACCGGTTGCGGCAAGTGGTGCTGGAAGGCCTGGGCTGGAGGCTGCACCGGGTGTGGTCCACGGATTGGTGGATCAATCCCGAGCGGGAAGTGGAAAAGCTGCTGGCGCGCTTGAATGCCGAGCTGGAGCGCGGGCCCGACGATGAGCCCGAGGTTGTGTCCGAAGTCGCGCCCGACGCCGAGCCGGAGGCCGTCGACGAGGCGGATGCGCCGGTCGAATTCGTGATCATCACCGAAGAGGGCGCGGTGGCGGAAAGCGCCGCGACGGTTCCAGGAGCGGAAGGGCGGGAGACCTATCGACTGGCCGAACTGGAGGGCGGCGATGCCGAGGCATTCCACCTGCGCGCCAGCAACGATAGCCTGGCCGCGCAGCTGCGCCTGGCCATCGACATCGAGGGGCCGATAGCGGAAGCGGTCCTGCACCGTAAAGTGGCGCGAGCCTGGGGCCTGGAGCGCACCGGCGCCAGAATCGTGGAAAGGCTGCGGAGTTTGACGCCGGCGCAGGCCGCGCATGCGGATGAGAGCGGAGCCACGTTCTATTGGCCCGACGGCGCCGATCCCGGTGAATGGAAAGGCTTTCGGGGCGCGGGCGAGGACGAGGCCACGCGCCGCAGGATAGACGAGGTTTGCCTGGAAGAACTGGGCAACGGCGTGCTGCATGTGCTGGCCATGACCGGCAACACGCCGAAGGCCGACGTCATCAAGTCCGTCTGCCGGTTGCTGGGCATATCGCGGACCCTGGCGGACGCCGAGGCGCGGGTCGGCATGGCGGTGTCCAGCCTCGCGGCGCGGGGCGCGATTCGGGAAGAAGCGGGAATGCTGCGGGCGGGATGAAACCCGTTCGCCAAGAAATGCAGGATTTTGCGGGTATCGTGTCAGTCTGTAATCGCCGGCCGCTAGGCGGCGGGGGGCTCAGGCGCGTTCCCGCGCGTTCGGGGCCGCAGCGGGACGCGGGTCTGCGCGAGGCGCGCAGCCGCGTTTCGGCGGCCGCATGCGCTGCAAGGTTTTGAAACGGTCTGGGTGCCTGCGCGGCCGATTCGTCCATACCCCGGACGTAGAATGCCGCTTTTCATCAGTGCCATCCGGCTGAAAGGACCCAATCATGAAAAAAACCATCCTCCTTGCGTCCGTATGCGCCGCCTTGCTCCAAGCTTGCGCCCCGGCTTCCTCTCCTCGCGAAGGATCGTCCTCCATGCCTACTCCCGCCGCCACTACGCCCGCCAGCCAGTTGAGCCTGTCCGCCTACTACTGGCGCCTGGCCTCCGCCACCGATGCCTCGGGCAAGTCCATCGCCGCGCTCCAGGCCGGGATCGAGCACCCCTTGCGCCTGGCCTTCACCGAAGACGCCTTGAACATCCGCGGCGGCTGCAATGCGCAGTTCGGCGGATATACCTACAAGGACGGCGTGCTGCGCGTCGACAACCTTGCCTCCACGATGAAGGCATGCGAACAGAGCCTGATGCAGCTGGATGCCGAGGTCGGCCAGCGCATCAAGGGCGAATTGCGCGCCACGCTCGCCGGCGATGCCGCCGAGCCCTCGCTGGAACTGGCGGCCAAGGACGGCAGCATCCTGACGTTCGTCGGCGAGCCGACGCCGGAAACGCTCTACGGCAGCGCCGGCCAGATCATGTTCCTGGAAGTCGCCGCGAAGAAGGCCGAGTGCAGCCATCCCATGATTCCGGGCTATCAATGCCTGATGGTGCGCGAACGCCGCTACAACGATGCCGGCATCCAGCAGCCCGCCAAGGACAAGTGGCATCCGTTGTACCAGTCCATCGAGGGCTATGAGCACCGGGACGGCGTGCGCACCGTGCTGCGCGTGAAGCAATACGACTGGAAGAATCCGCCCGCCGACGCGCCTTCGAAGGTGTACGTGCTGGACATGGTGGTGGAGCAGGACGCCTCGGGCAAGAAGAAGTAAGCGTCTCAGGCGCCGGGCGGGGCGGGCAGGCTGGCGTCCCCGGCCCGGCAGAACGTGATCTGGAAACTGCCCGGCAGTTCGAACGCCACGTGGTGGCGCACGCCCGGTTCGATCACCACTTGCTGCCCGGCCGCCAGCACCACTTCGGTGTGCGGCGGGTCGTCCAGGGCGTAGCGCAGCACGCCGGCATGCACTTTCAATAGCCCCCAGGTTCCGTCCTTGGTCGTATGCGCGGCGCGCAATCCGGCCGGCAGATTGTCGGGCGTGAACACGGGGCTCTCCCGATAGGGGCGCACGCCTTCAGGCAGCGTATCGGGCAGGCACGCAAGCGTCTGCCGGTGCTGCCACACCTCCCACAGTTTGGCCGCGATCCGTTCGGACATGGCGTCGGCCCGCGCCTGCAGTTCGGGGTGCCCGAGCCCGGCGGTGACGCCGTGGAACAGGGCCAGCCAGCGCTGGAACAACGGCCAGGACAGATCCGGAATGCGCGCATGCGCGGGGATGGGCGCGCCCTTGAACCGGCGCGTGCCCAGCAGCAGCGACGACCAGAAGTCGCAAAGCATCTCCAGGTGATGGTCCCAGTCCGCGACCCGGGCGTTGAAGATCGGGCCCAGCGTGTCGTCTCGGCGCACTTGCGCGTAGAAGCGGTGCACCAGCCGGCGGATGTCTTCCTCGGCGATCGGCGGGGAGGTCGGGTCGGACGGGGTGGGGGAGGGCTGGGACATGGCGGGGCGGGAAACGGCGTTGCGGGCATTGTCCTGCGCGGCGCGTGAACGCGCCGATGACAAAAGTCATTGGCGCCCCGCGAGTCAGAACGGCCGCCTGGCCGTCGTCGCCAGCCTGGCCAGGTGGGCCGGATCCTGGACCGCCCATTCGCGGCGCTTGCCGTTGATGTAGCCCTGCGTCTGCCACTCGTTGAGCAGGCGGCTCAACGTTTCGGCGCGGATGCCCAGGTGGGCGGCAAGCTGGCGCTGGTTCAGCGGCAGGGTCACCGTGTCGCCCTGGCGCGCGTGCAGGTCCATCAGGTAGTTGGCCAGCCGTTCGGGCGCCGAACTGGACGTCATCCAGTCCACTTTGTTCACCTGGTCGTACAGGCTTTTGCTGAGCGCGGCCAGCAGCCCGAGGGCCAGGTCGGGCCAGCGCCGGCACGCGTCGTGCAACTGGCGTCGGCTCAGCCGCCAGCCCAGCAGCGCGCTGCGGGCGCGCGCCTGCATCGGATAGCGGCCATGGGGCATGAACATGGCCGCCTCGGCCATCAGCTGGCCCGGCTCGAAGACGCGGAACACGCGTTCGTCGCCGTTGTAGCCATAGCGCATGACTTCGGCCTGCCCGCTTTCGATCAACAGGTAGTGGAAAGCCTCGTCGCCCTCGCCGAACAGGACTTGCCCGGCCTCGGCGCGCAGCGGGCTGGCGCCGCGCAGCAGGTCCGCGGCCACTTCCGGGGCCATGCCGGGCGGCAGGTCCCGCAGCAGCGGATGCGCGGCCAGCAGGGCGGCCGGGACCGGCCCGGGCAGATTGATATTTGTCATTCTGGGTCTTTCAGCGTGAATGGGAGAATCTTAAACGATAACAATTCTTATTTGAAATCCAATGAAAGATTCTCCCGCCCGCCGCCGCTATTGCGCCGCCGCCCTGGTGGCGGCCCTGCTGCCCGGCCTGCCTGCCGCCCGCGCGGCGGCGCCGCGCCGCCATGACGTGCTGACGCTGGCCGGCCCCGGCGCCGTGGTCAGCTATCCCCTGATGCACATGGTGGCCACCGGCGCCCTGGCGGAGCACGCGGACAGCTTGCGCTTCCGCCTGTGGCAGACCCCCGACCAACTGCGCACGCTGCTGGTCAACGGGGAACTGGACTTCAGCGCCGCGCCGTGCACGCTGCCGGCCCTGCTGCACAACCGCGGCATGCCGGTGCGCCTGCTGAACATTTCGGTGTGGGGCATCCTGTGGCTGGTCAGCCGCGATCCGGCCGTGCGCACCTTCGAGGACCTGGCCGGCCGCGAACTGGTGGTGCCGTTCCAGCGCGACCTGCCGGCGGTGCTGCTGGATACCTTGCTGGAAGCGCAGGCCGCGCGCGGCCTGGGGCCGGTGAGGCTGCGCCGCACCCGCGACGGCCAGGACGCCATCGCGTTGATGCTCAATGGCCAGGCCGCGCAGGCGCTGCTGGTCGAGCCCATGGCGTCGCTGCTGCTGTGGCGCGCCGGGCAGACCGCGGGCGCGCCCGCGCTTCATCGCGGCCAGAGCCTGGAGCAGGCCTGGCGCGGCGCCTTTCCCGCGCAGCCCTCGTTGCCGCAGGCCGGCGTCATGGCTGCCGCCCGCGTGGCGGACGACGCCGCGCTCTGCAGCGCCGTGAACCAGGCGTACGCCGCGTCCGCGCGCTGGTGCGTCGAGCATCCCGCCGAGTGCGCGGCGCTGGTGCGCGAGCACCTGCCGCATCTGCCCCAGCCCGCCATCGAGACCGCGATCCGCGGCACCCGGCTGGAGAGCCGCAGCGCGCAGCAAGCGCGTCCGGAACTGGAGGCCTTGTATCGCCTGTTGGCCGATCGCTATCCGCAGGCCATCGGCGGCAGCCTGCCGCCCGCCGGGTTCTACGCGTCATGAGCGGATCGGACCAGGGGCGGGGCCCCGTTCTCGCCGCGCCGACGCGCACTTCGCGCGCCTGGAGCGCCGCCGGCGTGCTGCTGATTCTGTTGGCCTGGCATGTGGCCGCGCGCCAGCTCGGCCCGCTATTGATGGCCACGCCCTGGGAGGCGCTGCGCGCCATCGGCCCGTTGGTGCGCAGCCCCGAGTTCTTCGCCAACGCGGGCGTCAGCCTGATGCGCATCGGCGTGGGCGTGCTGGCGGGCGCGTCCATCGGTTTCGCGCTGGGTGTGCTGGCCGGGCACAGCGCGCGCCTGCGCGGGCTGGTCGAGCCCTTGCGCTGGCTGCTGATGGCCATGCCGCCGGTCGTGGTCGTGGTGCTGGCCATGCTGTGGTTCGGCCTGGGCTCGCCCATGGTGATTTTCATCACCACGCTGATGATGGCGCCCGGCATGTACGTCAACACCGTCAAAGGCATGCTGCACGTGGACCGCAAGCTGATCGAGATGACCCACGTATACCGCTACGGCCCGTGGCTGCGCCTGCGCCACCTGTATCTGCCGGCGCTCAGCGCGCCGCTCCTGGCGGCCTTGCTGATCGCCGCTTGCGGCGGCGTGCGGCTGGTGGTGATGGCCGAAGTGCTGGGCGCGGAGAACGGCGTGGGCTATGCCCTGGCCAATGCCCGCAGCACGTTCGATACCGCTGAATTGTTCGCCTGGGTGCTGCTGATCCTGGGCCTGGTGGCCTTGCTGGAGTTCGCTTTCCTGCAGCCGCTGCAGCGCCGGCTGGGCCGATGGATGGAGCCCAGCCATGCTTGAAATGCAATCCCTGTCCCTGCGCTATGGCGCGAGCACGGTGCTGCAAGACGTAGACCTGCGCCTGCGGCCGGGAGAGCGCCTGGGCCTGATCGGCCCCAGCGGCGCCGGCAAGAGCAGCCTGCTGCGCCTGGCCGCCGGACTGGCGCGCCCCAGCGGCGGCACGCTGCGCAACGGCTTCCGGCTGCCGGTGCTGATGTTCCAGGAGCCCCGCCTGCTGCCCTGGCGTCATGCGCTGGACAACGTCGTCCTGCCCTTGCGGGGCGCCGGGCATCCGCCCGCCGAGGCGCGAACCCTGGCTGCCCGCTGGCTGGCCCGCGTCGGCCTGGACGGCGCCATGCAGTCCTGGCCCGGCGAACTGTCGGGCGGCATGGCGCAGCGCGTCGCCTTGGCCCGCGCGCTGGCCATGGCCCCCGACCTGCTGATGCTGGACGAGCCCTTCAGCGCGCTCGATCCGGCCTTGCGCCGCCAGCTCGCCGCGTGCTGCGGCGAGGAACTGGCCCGCAGCGGCGCGGCCTTGCTGTGCATCAGCCACGACCCCGAGGAACTGCTGGGGCTGGTCGACCGTTGCGTCATGGTCGACCGGGGGCGCGTCACGCCGATCGCGCTGGACGGCCCGCCGGACGGCGGCCGGGGCGGCGCGGAACACCTGCGCGAGCTGCTCCTGGCGGCCGGCGGCCCGGCCCGGGGCGCGTCCCGATTCCTGTTTCCCGATACCGGAGCATCGTCATGAACACGTATCCATTCTTGCTCATCCTGCATCTGTTCGCCGCTTTCGTCTTCGTCGGCACCGTCACGTTCGAGGTGCTGTTCCTGGAGCCAGTGCAGAAGCGCCTGCCCGTCGAGGTGCGCAAGGCCCTGGGCGGCCAGCTCGGGCCGCGCGTGCGCGCCGTCGTACCGTGGGCGGTGCTGGTGCTGTACCTGGCCGGCCTGGGCATGGCCTGGCAGTACCGCGCCGCGCTTGCCAGCCCCTCGGGTTCGCCGCTGGGCCTGCTGCTGTCGATCAAGATCGCGCTGGCCGCGAGCGTGCTGGCGCACGTCGTCACCGCCATGACGCTGGCGCGCCGCCAGCGCCTGCACGCCGCGCTGCGCAGGCGGGTGCACATCAGCGTGTTCTGTCACATGGTCGGCATCGTGTTGCTGGCCAAGACCATGTTCCATCTGTCCTGGTAGACAGGCCGGCGCGCCGCCGGCTCTTCGTCCAGCCCATTTCTCGTTTTCCGTGGAAGCACTCCCATGACGTCCCCCGTCCTGCGCCAACTGGCGTCCAGCCTCGCCTTCGGCGCCCTCGGCCTGTCCTCGGCCCATGCCCAGCCCACCGTGCAGGCGCCGGCCTCGCAGGCCGTGCCTTCGCTGGCTCCCGTGGTGGTGTCCGGCGAGTCCCTGACGCGCGCCCTGGATCCCGGCCCCCGCCAGGCCCAGACAGAACTGCAGGCCGTGCCCGGCGGCACCAACCTGATCCAGCCCCAGCAGGAGGTGCGCCTGATCACGCTGCGCGACGCGCTGGACTATCAGCCCGGCATCATCGTGCAGGAGTTCTTCGGCGGCCTGGACCAGCCGCGGCTGAACATCCGGGGTTCCGGCATCCAGAGCAACCCCTTGAGCCGCGGCATCCTGCTCATGCAGGACGGCCTCCCGCTCAATGACGCGGACGGCTCCTTCATCATCAGCCTGCTCGAACCGCGCAACGCCGGCCAGGTCACGGTGCGGCGCGGCGCCAACGCGCTGTCGCCCGGCGCCAGCACGCTGGGCGGCGAGGTCGACTTCCAATCCCTCACGGGCGTCCAGAGCGACGTCATCCGCCTGGGCGGCGGCAGTTTCGGAACGCGCAACCTGACGCTCTCCAAAGGGTTCGAGGACGATCGCCTGGATGGCCGCTTCAGCTTCGGCTACGACAAGTCCGATGGCTACCGCCACCATTCTTCGTCCGAGCGTTCCAGCTTCCAGGGCAACCTGGGCTTTCGCCGCGGCACGTTCGAGAACCGCACCTATCTGTCCTACACCGATCTCAAGTTCGATATTCCCCAGCCCATCCCCAAGGCCCGCATGTACGAGGACCCGCGCAGCGTGCTGGGCGACGGGACCACGCCGCAGGACCTGGCCAACAACGTCTACAAGCGCGATCCCCACCGCGACACCAGCCAGTTCCGCATCGCGAACCGCAGCTACTGGGGCACGGATGCCTTGAACCAGACGGCCGGCATCTACTGGCAGCGCACCAACGACGACTTCACCAATCCGCAGGTCGCCAACGTCACCGACGCCGACACCTACGGCCTCGCGTGGCAGCTGGCCGGCAAGGCGGGCAGCGTGGACTACCGCGTGGCCCTGGACTGGCAGCGCAGCGACATGGACCGCGATCTCTACGCCATCCGTCCCGCCGACGGCAGCCGGCTGCAGCGCTTCGGCGCCTACGACCTCAAGGCGGAGAACCGCAGCGCCCTGGTGGGCGTGGACTGGCACGTCACCGAGCAGCTCAGCCTGGTCGGCGACCTGAAATACACCCAGGCTGTGCGCGACGCCCGCGAGCGCAATGCCGGCAAGACCCTGGACCAGGACTGGAACTACGCCACGCCGCGCGGAGGCATCATCTGGCAACCCGCGGCGACGCAGCGCTGGTACGCCAACGTCAGCCGCAGCAACGAGGCGCCCACCTTCTGGGAAATCGTCAATGGCGAAGTGCCCGCGCCCATGAACCCCGCCAGCGCCGTCACCTCCATGAGCAAGCTCGACCTGCAGCGCGCGCTCACCTACGAGATCGGCGGAGACGGCAGCTTCAACGTCGCGGGGCGCGACCTGAACTGGACCTTGTCGCTCTACCGCAGCAACGTCGAAGACGAGCTCATGTCCGTCACCAACGCCAACGGCACCCCGGCCGGCACGTACAACTACGCCGGCCGCACGCGCCACCAGGGTATCGAAGCCGGCGTCAACGGCAGCCTGCCCGCGCCCGGCGCCGGTCTGTTCGACTACCGCATCGCCTACACCTTCAGCGACTTCCGCTTCCGCAGCGGCGAATACCAGGGCAACCGCATCGCGGGCGTGCCGCGCCATCTGCTCAGCGCCGAAGTGATGTACCGCCTGGGCGGCTGGCGCTTCGGCCCGAACCTGCGCTGGCTGATGAGCGACACGGAGACCAACCATGCGAACGCGCCGGGCACCCAGCAGAACGCCTACGCGCTGCTGGGCTTCAAGGTGGCCTACGAGCATGACGCGCACTGGAGCGGATACCTGCAGGCCGACAACCTCACCGACAAAACCTACGCCAGCAGCTATGCCATCCGCAACACGGCCACGCCCGCCATGCCGATCTTCCTGCCCGGCAACGGGCGCTCCTTCAGCGCGGGGGTCGCCTACCGGTTCTAGGCGACGGGCCGCCCGGGCCGGCTTGACGAATCTCATCCCGGAGGCGCGCGCCGGGATGAGACAATCACGGGCAATAGAGGGAGTCTTCCTGCCATGAATACCTATCCCTTGTTGCTCATCCTGCACCTGCTGGCCGCCTTCGTCTTCGTCGGCACCGTGACCTTCGAGGTGCTGTTCCTGGAGCCCGTGCACCGGCGCCTGCCTCCCGACGTGCGCAAGGCGCTGGGCACGCAGCTCGGCCCGCGCGTGCGCTCCGTGGTCCCCTGGGCCGTGCTGGTGCTCTACCTGGCCGGCCTGGGCCTGGCCTGGCAGTACCGCGGCGCGCTGGCCAGTCCGGGCAGCTCGTCCTTCGGCATCCTCCTGACCCTCAAGATCGCCCTGGCCGTGAGCGTGCTGGCGCACGTCGTCACCGCCCTGGCGATGGCGAAGCGCAAGCGCCTGACCGGCGAGTTGCAGCGGCGGCTGCACATCAGCGTGTTCTGCCACATGGTGGCCATCGTGGTGCTGGCGAAGGCGATGTTCCATCTGGCGTGGTAGGGTGGCGGCGCCGGACTCGGTCCAGCCGCTGGGCATGGAACTGGGCCTGGTCACCGACGATGTGGAGGCCGCGCATGCCCGGGCGATACAAGCCGGCGCGGTCGAGCTTGCCGGCCCGGACAGAAAGCCATGGGGGCAGGTCGTGTCCTATGTCCGGAGCCCGGATGGCGCCTTGATCGAGCTTTGCACGCCGGTCGGCGCTTGACGAGCCTTCGGAAAAAGGCCGCCCTCGTTGCGGATGAATGCAGGCGTCATTTGGCGAGGGAGACGAGCCAGCGCCGAGTGCTGCCGGGAACCTTGGCGTCGAACGGCAGCTTTATTTTTCGGCTTGTGACCTCGCGTTGGAGCACGGTGGCGCGCGCCTTCTCGGTTCGGGCCGCGCCGAGACGCTTGTCGAAGTTCTCCAGCGCCTCGACGTCGATATTCAGTTCGAGCCGTGCAATTTCCGCCAGGGTTTCATCCAGCCGAGCATTGAGCGTCTGGAATTGGCGCAACGTCCGCGCGTGTCGGTTCTGCTCCAGGCAGTCCCAAATTCGCCGCATCATCTTGCTGTGCGACAGCACGAAATGCATGCCCATCGTGACGACGCCTGTCACGAGCGCGCCGGCAAACGCAGCCAGCTCCTGCCCAAAAGGAAACGCCAGGACGGGCGCCAGCTGCGCATAGACCAGGCTGCCCACTACCGTCGCCACGCCAACCGACAGCACGCCCAGCACGGCTTTGGCCAGGTCCGTGCCGGAGAGCTTCTCGGGATTGAATATCCACAGTTTCAACGCCGCGACCAATTGGCTCCACATTTCGCGGATGATCTTGATCGCGTTCTTGGCGGTAGTGGCGAAGATATTCAGCACGGTAGTTGTCACGCTACCCAGGACGCCGGCCAGGGCGCCGTCCTTGAAGGTCGTGAGAAAGCCGCGAAAGCGGGACTGCACGCGCTTCCATGCGTCGCTCAGGGTGGTCCGTACTTCTTTCACGAACGTGCTCAGCGAGAAGTCTCGCCGCATCTTTCCGGCGATTTTTGGCAAAGCCTGGCGCAGTTCGAACCAGACTTCGGCGAGAACCAGTCCGACCATCTGGCGCGTTCCCATGCGCAAGCCGGCGCTGCCGGAGGCTTGCAGGGTAGCGCCCAGGAATTTGCTGCCTGTGTAGTATTCGCGGTTGACGCGGCCGTTATAGTGCTTGCGGGCTTCACGGTCTTTCTTGCGCATGGCCTTCGGGTCAACCGATAGCCATTGTTCGACTTTTTCCTCGGTCTTGCGGATCTTGTCCTGCAGCCGTCGCGCGACCTCGCGTTCGCGGGGCGTCCCGCGAGGCAGGGCGTCCAGCGTCTTGCGTTCTTTCGCGAGGGCGTTTTGTTCGCGTTTGATTCGTTCCGGCAGGCTGGTGAGGAACTCTTCGATCGATGCGGCCTGCTTGGATCGATTGATGCTGCGATGGGTTGATACCAGGTTGGTGTCATCGTTGGCCAGCTTGACGCCGGGCACTCCCGCCAGAACACGGCCCGCATCGTCATGAATGGCCTTGGCGGCTTGCACGTGGTCGAGGTCGCGAACTCCCTTTTTCGAGGCCATCGTGAGATGGGTATAGCCATCCTTCAGGCGGCCGGCTGCCTGCCGGCGCGCGTCGGCTCGCCCTCTCTCGATGAAGCGCGGGTCCTTGTGATAGTCCTGCGACGAGTAGGCGCCGCGCTGTTCATAGTTGACTCGTTCGGCCTCGCTTGCGTAGACGCCCTTGCGGACGTTGCGAACGGTATCGACCTGTCCCCCATCCTTGTCCTTGAAAAGCAGAAAGTCCAGGCCGAAGCTCGTGGCCAGGCTATGGACTACTGTCCGTTCCAGTTCTTCGGCCCATGGATAGGGGGCGCCTATTGCTTGCATGATGCGTCTGCCTGTTTGCGTGTGGACTGCCGGGCAGCAGGAGGGAGGCGCGCGTCCTCCCGCGGATTCAGTGCCGGTCAGTCGAATTCGGCGCTTTGAGCCGTGGCGGTGGCCAAGGCTTTATCGATTTTCTTGCCGTTGAGCAGCATCATGCCGTTCTCGTCCTGGAGCATTTCCGGGCGGCCGTCGGCATCGAGCGATATTTTTCTGTTGATTTTCTTGGGTTGGTACAGCGGCGTGGTGATGATGCTGGTCAGAATCGCGGCCAATGAATAGCCGTTGTGCACAATCACTTCTATCGAGGGGCCGAGTTTTCGGAATTCCGCTTCGATATTGGCTTTACGGCCCTTGCGGTTTTTGAGCTTTTCGATGAGTTGATCGACCTCCGCGAGGTCATCGTGATAGCGCTGGAACTGGCGATATATGCTGGAAAGACTGCGCTTGATTCGATTCGCGTACCCTTCGGTATCCTTGAGGAATTCTTGCGCGATTCCCAGCTTCTCGATAGCGTTTTTGGCTTCCCTGGATGCTTTCCGCGCATTTTTCAACGCGGCTTCGCCATGGCTGTCATAGGCCCAGCCAGCGATAGCCAGGATCGGCGCTGCCACGGCGGTTCCCAGGACGGCGGTGCCGCCGGCCATGCCCAGGCCCCCAGCCGCCAATGATCCGCCCCCCAGCGCGGCCAGGGTCGCGTTGGTGGCGGCGACGCCGGCCAGCGAAGAGATGGCGGTGCCGGTCGAGGCGGCGCCCAAGGCCATGACCCCGCCATACACGGCAAAGCCCGCGGCCGCTCCCGCGGCGCCCGCACCTGCAACGCTGCCCAGCACGCTCACGGCCGAAAAGCTATAGTTTTCGATCTTTTTAAGTTCGCGTTCGGGGAAATCGATTTCCAGCTTTTTTCGGGAGCTGGCGTTGACCTGCGCGATCAAGTCATCGGCCAGGTTTTTGAATTTTTCAAAACTCTTGCCGATTTTCAGTTCCAGTTTTCCCAAGGCGACAAGTGCTTTTGCCGACTTGTTCTCCTGCTCATCGAAAATTTCCCGCTGCTCGTTATAGGCCTTCTTGGCCTGGTCGACGATATCGTCGGCTTCGGAGTGTTTCCGATAGCCGGTATAGCCTTTCTTGGCGCCGAAGCCAGCCGCGGCCAATGCCGCGGCACCGATGATTAGGGGAAGGGGCATCGCGTGTTATCTATCGTGAAAGAGAGAGGCGGTCGATGGGCGACATGGATGAAAAATGTGACCTTCGTCGATAAGCCTGCGCGTAATGGAAAGCAGCGTTGATGACGCCAACATTTTCAGAATCCGTCGGACGCCAAACTTCGCGTGACAAAATACAACTATTTATAATAAAAAACAACTTCGATTAACCCCGTGCTCTGCGCGCATGATTTTGGCGGCGGTATCTATAGCGGCGGGACAAGGCAGGATCTGGTTTGGCAAATGCTTCTTTCAAGACGTCGAGCGCCACTGCGGGCGAATTAGGCCCTTTGCACTGGGACATTCTCGAATGCCTGCGGCGCGACGGTGATTGGGTGCCGTCGCGCATTCTTTATGGGTGGCTGCGGCCGAAGTATGGTCGGTCCGCGGCGTCGGCCAAGACCATGCAGCGCGGCATGCAGCGGCTTTTCGAGGCAGGCCACATCGATGGCCGCGGCCAGGGCAGTGCTCGCTGCTGGCGACTCAACCCGGATAGCGCGCCCGCGCGAGTCGAGGTGAAAAGCGTGGAACTCGCGGTAGCCCTGCTGCAGCTTGAGCAATTCGCCGCCAGCCAGTTGCCTCCCGATTCGCTGAAAATCATGCGCGAGTATTGCAGCCGCAGCCGCGAACTGCTCAATAGCCACCCCTCTTTTCCTCGCTATGTGGAAGGCAGGGCCTGGCTCGGCAAGGCAGCCATTATCGATTCGGGTTATCCGCTGGTGCCGCCCGAGCACGATGAAACCCTGATGCAGACGCTCGCCGATGCGCTCTATCGAGGCCAGAAGCTGGCGTTGCGCTACCAGAACGGCGCTTTGTCGACCGGCGAGCCGGCCCATTATCAAGTATCTCCGTTGGCGCTGGTCGAGCGCGGCAGCGTGCTGTATCTGGTGTCCGGTCGTCTGTCGCGGCGCAGCGGGCGGTTTACGCGTTATTTGCACCGAATAGACCGGATCGTCGACGCGGCCGTCACGTCCGATCCCGCCGATATCGACCCGAGTTTTGACCTTGAGCGGTTCTTGCGGCATGAGCACACCCTGCTGTTCTTTCCCGAGGCGCCGCAACGAATCACATTGAAAGTGCGCGAACGCGAATTTCAGAGCCGCTTGCGGCATTACCGGCTTTCCACCGACCAGGTCATCAAGGAAACCGCCGGAGGTTTCGAGCTGACCGCTACCGTGCGCCCGTCGCTGACGCTCAGGCAGTTTCTGCTCGGCCTCGCGCCCGACGTCATACTCGTCAAGCCGGCGAAGCTGCGACGGGATCTGCAAAAAATCCTGGGGTCCGCCGCGTCGGCATACTCCCGCGGCGCGTTCTCTCAAGATCCTGAGGGTTGATTCGCGCCGGGCCAGGCGAACCCCACGAGCGTGTCGACACGGACGGCGCCATCGAGGGTCATGGGCGCGGCGGCCTGTAGCGTGATGTCCTGCAGGCCCGCCTGTACCAAGGTGCGGCCATAGGTCCGGGCCGGTACGCCGGCGGCGACCAGGGCCGTCGGATGCATCAGGGACGCCGCGCAAATCCCGCGCAGCATGGCGGGGAACTCCTCCGCCTCGGTGCCGGAGGCGGTGATGGCCAGAAGATCGGCGCGTGCCAGGGTCCGCACCGCGCGCCAGCCCTGCATGGCGCGGTATCCATCCTGTGCATTCCACTCCAGCGCGGCCAGTGCCCGGGCCACCGTCAGAAGTTTGCTTTCCCAGCTCTCGGCGTGGGTGGTGATCCACACCCCGTCACGCAGGGCGGGAAGTTCGCTGACACGTCCTCGGCAGAGGGCCAGGGCGGGTTCTCCGGCCCGACGCGCGCGCTCCATGGATTGGAAGGGGCCGAGGGCATTCCAGAAGGCATGGCCCTTGCCGCCCGTCAGCGCCGCGATGTCCACCAGCAGCAGCGTCAACGCGCCCGGGGCGGCGGCCTCTCCGGCATGCCAATGAATGTGCGGGAGCGATTGATTGAGCCGACCCGTCAGGGCCAGTACGTCATCGGTGGACATGCCCCAGCCTTCCAGGTGAATGACGGCTTTGTCGAAGGTAGCGAGCGATTGGGCGAGGGGCACAGGGAACTCCGTTCAAGTAGGGGAGTTCCCACTGTGGAGGTGCCTCTGGACAATTCCTGTCCAGAAATCGCGGCGCGGCATGCCGAGCGATTCCTGGCGAAAGCCGCGCCGCCCGGCAGGAGCTGGGTCTATTTCGCCTGGGGTTGCGCTTTGTTGCGGTCCGGCCCGGCGGGCGGACGGTATAGTCGAAAGCTCCCCCTTCCGACAGGAGCGTCTCATGGAAACCCATGAAATCCATCGTGGCCGGCTGATCGACCACATTCAGCTGGTGGTGCGGGACCTGGCCGCCAGCCAGCGGTTCTACCAGGCGGTGTTCGATGCCTTGAAGGTGCCGATGGGCGGCACGGGCGAGGACTATTTCTGGGCCGATGAGCTGTTCGTGTCCACGGCGGACAGCAAGGCCGCGCTGGGCCAGTTGACCGGCAGGCACCATCTGGCGTTCCAGGCGCAGGACCAGGCAATGGTGGACGCGTTCTACCGGGCGGCGATGGCTCACGGCGGCAAGGACAACGGCGCGCCGGGCTTTCGCGACTATCACCCGGGCTATTACGGCGCCTTCGTGCTGGATCCGGACGGCAACAATATCGAAGCCGTGTTCCACGGCGAGGCGCGGCGCAGCGCGCCGTCGGTCAAGGTGACTTTCTGACGGGGCGCCGCGCCGGCCTGGCTACACCCCCAGGTAGGCGCGGCGCAGGCCTTCGTCGGCCAGCAGGTCCGCGCCTCGGCCCGACATCACGATTTCGCCGTGTTCCAGCACGTAGCCGCGTCCAGCCATGCTGAGCGAGCGGTGCACGTCCTGCTCGACGAGCAGGATGGTGATGCCGCGCGCGTTGATCAGCGGAAGCTTGTCGAAGATGTCCTTGACCATGATGGGGGCCAGCCCGATCGAGGGTTCGTCCAGGAGCAGCAGCTTGGGCGAAGTCATGAGGGCGCGGCCGATGGCCAGCATCTGCTGTTCGCCGCCGCTGAACGAGCGGGCGAGCTGGCGGCGCCGTTCGCGCAGGCGCGGAAACAGCTGGTAGACCCAGTCCAGGTTTTCGCGGCTGCGGCGCTTGTCGCGCAGCACGTCGGCGCCCACCAGCAGGTTGTCTTCGACGTCCATGTGGCCGAACAGCCGGCGGCCCTCCATGACCTGCGCCATGCCCAGCCGGGCCACCTGGTGGGCCGGCAGGCCGCTGATGCGTTCGCCCAGGAAACGGACTTCGCCCGACAGCGCGGGCAGCGAGCCCATGACCGTGCGGATGAGCGTGCTTTTCCCGGCGCCGTTGGCGCCGACCAGGCTGACGATCTCGCCTTCGCCGACGTGCATGTCCACGCCGCGCAGCACCTGCACGTCGCCGTAGCCCGCGTCGAGTTGCCGTATTTCCAGCATCATGCCGCGGCCTCCCCAAGATAGGCCCGCACCACCAGCGGATCGTTGGCGACCTGCTGGGGCAGGCCGTCGGCGATCTTGCGTCCCTGCTGGATGACGACGATGCGGTCGGATAACTGCATGATGGCCTTCATATTGTGTTCGATCACCAGGACGCTGATGCCGTCGCCGCGCAGCGACAGGATCAGCGCCACCATCTCTTCGGTTTCGACCGGCGTGAGCCCGGCCATCACCTCGTCGAGCAGCAGCAGGCGCGGCTGGGTCGCCAGGGCCTTGGCGACTTCCAGGCGCTTGCGGCCGGACAGGGTCAGGGTGCGCGCCACCTGGTGCTCGCGCCCTGCCAGCCCGACGCGGGACAGCACGGCCTGCGCGGCCTCGGCGGCCTCTGCCGGAGCGCGATGCCGCAGGAAGGCGCCTATCATGGCGTTCTCCAGCACGGTCATGTCGCCGAAGGGCTTCACGATCTGGAAGGTGCGCGCCAGGCCGGCGGCGCAGATGCGCGCGGGGTCCTTGCCATTGATGCGGTCGCCGTTGAAGCGGATGTCTCCGCTGCTGGGCGGCACGAAACCGGATGCCATGGAGAACAGGGTGGTCTTGCCGGCGCCGTTCGGGCCGATCAGGCCGACGATTTCATCGGCCCCCACGGTGAAGCTGACCCGGTCGGAGGCTTGCACTCCGCCGAAGTTGCGGCTGACGTCCAGGAATTCGAGCAGGCTCATCGCGTTCCCCCCGCGGCTTGTCCGAGGGGTTTGGCCGCGCCGCCGCCGTGGCGGATCGGCGCGCCGGCCCGCCGCGTGAGCAATGCCATCAGACCGCGCGGCTCCCAGCGGATGATGATCATCAGCAGCAGGCCGTACAGCATCATGTCGGCCCCGACCATGCCTCCGGTCAGCGAGCGCGCCAGCTCTTCGCCGGGCAGCAGCAGCACGGCGCCCAGCACCGGCCCCCACAGCGTGCCGCGGCCGCCGATGATGCAGACCACGGCGATGATGACCCCGAGGTTGGCGCCGAACACCTTGTCCGGGCTGATGTACAGCACGAACTGGGCATAGAAGGTGCCGCCCAGCGCCGTCATGGCGGCGCTGAGAGCGGCCGCCGACAGCTTGTAGCGTCGCACCGGCACCCCCAGCGCCATTGCCGCCTCCTGGTCGTTGCGCACCGCCGTCAGGCAGTAGCCGAAGCGGCTGCGCAGCACGTGGCGGTTGACCAGCAGGGCGGCGATGGTAAAGACCAGGGCCACGATGTAGTAGAAGGCCTTGCCCGTATGCTGGAAGTACAGCGGGGCGTCGCGCAGCAGGGTCACTTCCATGCCGCGCGGCCCGCCCAGCAGCGTATCGGCGTTCTCCACGAGGGTCTTGAGCACCATGCACGAGGCGATCGAGGCCAGCGCGAAGTAGGCGCCGCGCAGTTGCAGGCAGGAGATGCCGACGAGCAGCGCCGCGGCGATCGCCACTGCCGCGCCGGCCCACATGCCCAGCCACGGGCTGATGCCCAGGTTCACGAACAGCCAGGTCGAGGTATAGGCGCCCAGGCCGAAGTAGGCCGCATGGCCCAGCGAAAGCTGACCGGCGATGCCGCCCAGGATGTTCCAGGACAGCGCCAGGTACGCGTACAACAGGGTCATCGCGCCGACCGACAGGATGTACTGGCTGCCGCTCGCCAGCGGCAGCAGCGCCAGCACGCAGAAAATGACGGCGCCGGCCGAAGCAGACAATTTGTTCATGGCCATTATTCGTTCTCCACGCCGAACAGCCCGCTGGGTCGGAAATACATGGTGGCGAGAAACAGCAGGAAGATGAGGGCCTCGGCGTAGGTGATCGGGATCAGCTGGCTGCCGACCGATTCCAGCACGCCCACCAGGATGCCGCCCCAGAAGGCGCCGGCCACCGAGCCGATGCCGCCCAGCACGACGATGACGAAGGCGCGCAGGCCGAAGATGTCGCCGACGAAGGGATTCACGGGGTAGAGCGGCAGCAGCAGCGCGCCGGCCGCGCCCAGCACCAGCAGCCCGATGGCGAAGGACAGCCGGTAGACGCGGACGCTGTCGATGCCGAGCACGCTGGCGGCCTCGCGGTCCTGGCCGGTGGCGCGAATGGCCCGGCCCGTGCGGGTATGGCGCAGGAACAGAACCAGCGCGGCGGTGATCAGGCTGGCGAATACCAGGCCGGCGATCTGGGGATAGGTGAAGATCAGGTCGCCGGGCATCCACACTTCGTTGGCCCAGGGCGCATCGATCGTGCGGCTGTCCGGGCCCGCCAGGGCGAGGAAGGCGTTGTCGAGAAAGATCCACAGGCCGGTGGTGAAGATCAGCACCCCGATGGGCTCGCGGGAAGTCTCCTTGCGGTAGATGCCGTCGATCAGCCAGCGCTGGCAGGCGTATCCGACCGCGAACAACACGACGGCCGTCAGCGGCATCGCGGCCAGGGGGTGCAGGCCATAGTGGCTGGTGAGCGCGAAACAGACGTACATCGACATCATCAGGAACGCGCCGTGCGCGAAGTTGATGATCTTCATCACGCCGAATTGCAGGCTCAGCCCGAGCGCGATCAGGCCGTAGACGGCGCCGCTGGCGATGCCGCCGAGCAGCGCCTGGAGCAGGGTAGTGGTCAAGGGAGAGGCTCCTTGCGGGAACGGGGTCAGGGCTTGGCGGGAGCGGCCGGCCAGGTCATCTTGTAGGATTTGGACGCCAGGTTCTCCGGCCATACGGTGCGGTACTGGCCGTCGGCGGTGATCTGCTGCATGACGTAGCGCTTCTCGGGGTTCTGGCCCTTGGCGTCGATCACGATGTCGTAGCCCACCAGCTTGTTCAGGTCGGTGCCTTGCAGGCGCGTCTGGGCAAGGGCGTCGCGGATTGCTTCGGGGTCGGCGCGGCCCGCGCGTTCCAGCGCATCCTTGATGACCCATACGGCGGCGTAGGCGCTGACGGACAGCTCGTTGGGGTCCACCTTGTAGGCCGCCACGAAGTCGTCCCAGAACTTCCGGGCAAACGGCGTGGTGATGGAAGACTCGTAGCCCGCCCAGCCGTTGGTCGTGTAGACCTGGCTGGCGATGTCCTTGCCGACCAGCGGGATGAAGGTGCTGTCGATCTGGCCGGCGGCGCTGCCGATGAAGGTCGCGCCCACGCGCAGTTGCGCCAGCAGCTTGTGCAGCTGCACGGCGTCGGCGCCGTAGGACGTCACCGTTACGACGTCGGGCTTCTTGCCCTTGATCTTCAGGACCAGCGGGCGCAGGTCGGGGGAGTTGGGCGGGTAGCCCTCGTCCAGCACCAGGTCGATGCCCGCCGCCTTGAACTTGGCGCGCAGCGTGTTGGCCATGTCCTGGCCCCAGTCGGTGTTCTCGTAGACCATGGCCACGGTCTTGGCCGGCTTGCCGGTGGTCTTGCCCGCGTACTGGATGAAGTCGGCCATGCTCTCGGCGTTGCCGGACGCCGGGATCTGGGTGGGGCGGAACACGTATTTGAAGCCGCGCTCGGTGATGTCGGCCTTGGCGGCCAGGTCGACCACCCATGGCACCCGGTTCTTTTCGGCGACGGCGGTGGCGGGGAAGGTCACTCCGCTCTGGAAGGCGCCCAGCAGCACCGGCGTTTTCTCGCGCGTGATCAGGCGCTCGACCTCGGTCATGGCGACCTTGGCGTCGCCGCGGGTGTCGACCTCGACCAGCTCCAGCTGGGCGCCGCCCAGCGATTGGATCCCGCCCGCGGCGTTGATGTGCTTGACGGCCAGGTGGGTGGCGCGCGACATGTCCTTGCCGATGGAGGCGGTGGCGCTGCCCGACAGCGGGATCAGGTAGCCGATCTTGACGGGCTCGGCGGCGCCGGCGGCGCCGTTCAGCAGCAGGCAGGCGCCGGCGGCGGCGAACAGGCGCCGGAGGGCGGCCGGGCGGTGGGGTGCGCTTGCGTTCATGGGGGTTGTCTCCAGGTTTTCTTGTGGTGTTTCCGGTGCACGCCGGGATGGCGTCAGCATGGCGGCGGCACGCCGATGGCGGCATGCGCCGCGCGGACCAGTCGGTGCGCGCGCTCGTCGAGCAGCACGGTGCGGCCCATCCGGTTCATCGTGTAGGCGAAGGAAAGGCGTCGCCGGGGCCATGCGAAAGCCAGCGATCCGCCGGCCCCCGTGTGGCCGAAGGCTTCCTCGCCGAAGCAGGCGCTGTCCAGCCCGCGCCCGCGGTTGTCCATCTGCCGCATGAAGCCGCTGGCAAAGCGCGTGGGCACGCGCAAGCAGGCGTCGTCGTCCGACTGGGCCGACAGCGCGGTGGCCGAGGCCAGCGTGTCTTCGCGCAGCAGGCGCACGCCGTCGCGCGCGCCGCCCTGCGCCAGCGCCCCGTACAGCCGCGCCAGGCTGCGCGCATTGCCGATGCCGCCGGCCGCGCACAGCCCGGCGGCATGGCCGGCGCGGCTATTGAAGCCGGAAGGACGCCAGCCGCCCGTGTTCTTGGCATAGAGGGCGGTGGGGCTGTGCGCCTCGTTCAGCGACTGCTCGAAGGGACTCAGGGGCGGTTGCGGCGCCGGCGGCGGCACGATGGGAGCGACGCGCGCTTCCTCGCTTTCGGGCAGGCCGATCCAGAAGTCCAGGTCCAGCGGCTGGGCGACGTGGCGGCGGAAGAACTCCCCGGGCATGCAGCCGCCCTGTCTGCGAACCAGTTCGCCCACCAGCCAGCCGTAGGTCAGCCCGTGGTAGGCCACGAGAGAGCCGGGCGCCCAGAAGGGGGCGGCCCGCGCCAACCGGCCGGTCATCTCTTCCCAGTCGAAGGCGGCGCCCGGCGGCAGCGGGTCGCGCAGCGCCGGCAGCCCCGCGGTGTGGTTGAGCAGCATGCGCGGGGTGATGCCGTCCTTGCCCGCCGATCCGAACGCCGGCCAGTAGCGGGAGACCGGCGCGTCCAGGTCCAGTTCGCCGGCCTCGGCCAGCATGTGGGCGCACAGGGCGGTGGCGGGCTTGGTATTGGAGAACACGATACAGACGGTGTCGCGTTCCCAGGGACGCTGGCGTTGCGCGTCGGCCCAGCCGGCCCACAGGTCCACCACGGGGCGTCCGTCGACTTCGATGGCGACGGACGCGCCCAGTTCGTCGGCGTCCAGGAAGTTGCGCGCGAAGGCTGCGCGCACGGCGTCGAACCCGGGGGCGCAGTAGCCGTGCACGGCCACCTCCGCCGCGTCGGCGGCTTCGGGGAAAGTTGCGGCGGCCATGGCTAGCGCGTCAATGGCGCGCGGGCGCCGTAGCCCAGCAGATAGCGCGCGTCGTTGGACAGCCCGGCGGCCACGTCGGGCGCCAGCGTGCTGGTGAAGTCGGCAAAGCCGCGCAGCCAGGACACGTTGTAATTGCAGAGGATGGCGCGGCGCTCGCGGCCGGTGTGGTTGGGCCCCGAGCGGTGCCAGGTATTGGACAGCCAGATGGCGACCGAACCCGCGGGGGCGGTCAGGGTGACCTCGCCGTCCAGCGGGCCGCTGCCCCACGGTGGCGATTTGCGCAGCTTGTGGCTGCGCGGCATGACGCGAGTGGCGCCGTTGTCGGCGGTGAAGTCATCCAGCATCCAGACATTCTGCAGCGTCAGCGGAAATTCCGGCAGCGGTTCGGCGATCTGGCCCAGCGGCGCGTCCACGTGCCAGGCGCCGCCGCCGGTGCCCGGCCCGATGCTGGTGGCCTGGAAATCGTGCAGATTGCAGTCCGCGCCCATCACGTGCCGCACCATCGGCAGCACCTGCGGGTGCTCGATCAGCGGGATCATGTCCGGGGCCTTGTTCAGCAGGTTCCAGACGCGCTGGGACTTATCGTCGTCGAACAGCGTGGGCAGGTGCAGGAAATTCTTCGAGACCTTGCTGATCGGCACCGGCCAACGCGTGCCCTGATTGTCGCGGCGATACTGGTGGATGCGCGTGACCATGCGCCGGGCTTCCTGGTCGCTGACCGTGTAGTGCTTCTTGTAGTAGGCCAGGATTTCGTCGTCGTCCTCGTGCCGTTCGTCGTCGAGCGGGAAAGGATCGGCGCGCTCGGCGGCCATCAAGCCCGCCACCCGCTCGCGCGCGCGGGCCAGCGCTTCGGCGTCCAGCACGTTCTCGATGACGGCGTAGCCTTCTTCGGTGAGCTGATTCTGCAACGCCTGCAGATCGATTGTCTTCATGTTCCTCCCCTTTTATTGCGGTTCACTGCGAAATCGGATCGGGCGCGGAGACGGGCTCCAGCGCGTTGCGCGCAAGCTTGCCTATGCTGGTGCGCGGCAGCGCGCCGGCCGCGCCGATGCGGCGCGGCACCTTGTAGCCTGCCAGGTGCGCGGCGCAATGCGCTTGCAGCGCGTCCAGGTCCAGCCGTTGGCCGGGCGCGGGCGTCACCCATGCGTGGACCACCTGGCCGAGACGTTCGTCGAGCACGCCGAAGGCGGCGGCCTCGCCGACCTCCGGCCGGGAAAGCAGCACCTGTTCGACCTCCAGCGGGTAGACCTTGAAGCCGCCCACGTTGATGCAGTCGTGGCGGCGTCCCTGCAGATGGAGATAGCCCTCGGCATCCATGACCGCCACGTCGCCGGTATGGAACCAGCCTTCGCGCAGCGCCTGTCCCGCGTCGGGAGCGGCCCGGCGGTAGCCGGCCATCACGTGCGGCCCCCGCACCCGGATCTCGCCGGGCTGGCCCGGCGGCATGACTTTCCCGCCGTTGTCCAGGTCCACCACTTGCAGCTCGCCGCCGGGCACGGGCAGGCCCACCGACCCCGGCTTGCGCGGCCGGTGCATGGGATTGAACGCCAGGCATGGGCCGGCCTCGCTCATGCCATAGCCTTCGTAGATCGGGCAGCCGGTGCGTTCCTCGAAGCGGGCCAGCACTTCACGGGGCAGCGGCGCCGCGCCGGAGAAGCAGGCGCGCAAGGTGCCCAGCCGCTCCGTGCCCAATGCCGGACAGCGCAGCAGGTCATGGAAGATGGCGGGGGCGCCGGGCAGCAGCGTCGCGCCGTGGGCGGCGACGGCCTCCAGGGTGCGGGCGGCGTCGAAGCGCCGCAGGATCACCAGTTCCCCGCGCGCGTGCAGGCTGAGATAGAGCGACATCGACACCGCGGACACGTGGAACAGCGGCATCACGCAAAGCACGACTTCGGCGCCGCGCCGCGTGGGCAGCCAGGCCTCGCGTTGGGCGATGTTGTAGGCGATCTGGCGATGCAGGATATTCACGCCCTTGGGGCGGCCGGTGGTGCCGCCGGTGTATTGCAGCGTGGCCAGGTCTTCATGGCGGGGCAGGTCGTCGGGCAGCGCGCAGGCCTGCGGCAGCAACGCGAGCAGCCCCGCGCCGTCGCCGGTGCGGACGATGGCATCGGCGTCCAGCCACGGGCAGAGGGCGCGCAGGTCGGCTTTCACGCTGTCGTCATGCAGCACCATGCAGGGCGCCGCGTCTTCCAGCATGAAGGCCAGCTCGCGTTCGCGGTAGCCGGGATTGAGCGGCACGGCTTGCGCCCGCAGCGCGTGCACGGCGAAGGTGGCGACGGCCAGGTCCAGCGAATTCTGCATCAGCAGCGCGACGCGCTCGCCCGGGCCGACTCGTTGCCCCAGGCGCCGCGCCAGCGCGCCGGCCAGGCCCGCGTACTGGGCGTAGTCCAGGCGCGCGCCCTCGAACGACAGGGCGGGCAACGCTGGCGTTTCCCTTGCCGCGTCGCGCAACAGATGAACCACCGAGTCCGCCACGACGGGCAGGGCGGGCGCGGGCATGTCCGCATTCATGCCTGGCCGCCTCCGGCGTTGCGGGCGGCCTTGGCGTCGGTAGCCTGCCAGACGGTGGGCCTGCCTTCGCCGCCGAGCAGGGTGATGGGGTCGGCGTTGTCGATATGGCCGTACTGGCCTTTGTAGATGCTGTAGCCGCACAGCTCCTGCAGCCGGCGCGGGAAGCGCCGCGCCACGTCGGCCGGGATGCCGAGCTGCAGGTTTTCCTGCTGGCGCATCCAGCCGGCGCAGTAGTAGCACGACAGGGCGTAGCGGCGCGCATTGCTCTCGTTGGCGCCGCCCTTGTGCCACAGCGCGCTGTCGAACAGCATGACGCTGCCTGCCTTCATGGTGGCTTGCACGGTTTCCACGTCCTGCGCGCCGTACGGCGGCGCGCTGTCGTAGCGATGGCTGCCGGGCACGAGGTGGGTGGCGCCGTTTTCGGGCGTGAAGTCGCTCAGCGCCCAGATGGCGTTGACGGCCAGCGGCGGCCGCGGCCGCGGCAAGGCCAGCTGCTGCGTGTCTTCGTGCAGCGGCTGGGCGCCCTGGCCGGGCGCCAGCGTCAGCGAACACAGCGACGACAGCAGCAGCTCGCGGTCCAGCAGGCGTTCGGCCAGCGACAGCACGTCGGGCTGCAGCGGCACATCCCAGAAGCGGGGGTCGTAGACCAGCAGATTGTTGATGCGCACCGTCCTGCGCCCTTCGAAGGAGGTCTTGGCGAAGCCGAGATCGTGCTCGGCCTCGACCCGGATCAGCGCTTCCTGGAGCTGGCTGACCTGGGCGGGCGGGATGATGCCGTCCAGCACCACGAATCCGTCGCGTTGAAAGGCAGCGATCCGCTCGTCGAGCGGTTCGGGTGTGGACATCGTTTGTCTCCTGGCTGTTCCGGCCGGCGGCGCCTGGCTCTAGCGTCCGGCGATATAGGTCTGTGCGTATAATCGGCCGGTAGTCCTTGCCTTGCCAGCGCTAAGCGTCCACGGCAATGGCGCAAAGCGTCCATCCGCGCCAGGATGGCGGCCCCATCGACACGATCCCCGGTATCCAGGATGAGCGCCCAGGCCTATCGCCACACCACCGATGTCATCGCGCCGCAGGACCAGTTCGCATACTGGCGCGACGCGATCTGCGACGCCTACGTGCCGCTCGAACCGGAACGCAGCGCGGCCCCCAGCTTCCGCGGCCAGATCGACGGGCTGCTGCTGCCCGACCTGCACGGATCCACCATCACGGCGCAGTCGCATGTGGTCCGCCTATCGCCGGCCGGGCTGGCGGCCCGCGCGCATTCTCCTTTTTTCGCCAACCTGCTGTGTGCAGGCGAGGCCGTGGTGTCGCAAGGCGGCAGCACCCAGCGCGCGCGGGCGGGCGATGTCTACGTCGTCGATTGCGCATCGCCCTGGGAAGTGGATTTCCGCACGGATTTCCGCATGTTCTGCATCGAGATCCCCGAAGGCCTGCTGCGCCCGCAACTGGGCCGCAGCGGGCGCCTGGCCCTGCCCGTGGTGGACGGCAGCTCGGGCGCGGGGCGCGTGCTGGCGAGCTACATGCGCCTGGTCAGCGAATTGCCGGCGAACGAGCTGCAGCAGGTGCAGGCGCTGATGATCAAGCATTGCGGCGAGTTGCTGTCGCGCACCCAGCTGGAAGACGCGGGCGCGCAGATCGCCGAACGGGTGAGATACGAAGTGCTGGAGCGCATCCTGGCGCTGGTGCAGCGCCGCCTCGCCGACCGGGCCCTGACGCCGGCCTCGGCCAGCGAAGAACTCGGGATTTCGCGCAGCTATCTGTTCAAGGTCATGGCCGAACACGGCCTGAGTTTCAGCGCCCACGTGCGCCAGTGCCGGCTGGAACAATGCCGGCTGGCGATCGAAACGCAGTCCGGCCGGTCCATCGCGGACATCGCCGCCAGCTGGGGCTTCGAGGAAGTCTCGACGTTCAATCGGGCCTACCGCGCGCAGTACGGCCGATCGCCGGGCAGCGAGCGCGCGGGGACATCCTCGCGGGACGGCAGGCGGATCTGACGCGCCGCGCGGCGCGGGAATGGGCCTGCGCCCGTTCCCGCGTGCCGCGGATCGTCGCGGGGTGTCCGGCGCTGGGCCGGATCACTGGGTCCGGACCGGCGGCGCCGAGGCGGGCTTGACCGTGTCCACGTACTTCTTGTAGCTGGCGACGTACTCTGGGCTGTTGATGTCCGGCGTGTTTTCGCTGTTCCAGTTGTTTTCCAAGCCGGCCTGCTTCCATGCGGCCAGGTCGCGCATCACGTCTTCGCGGGTGACCGTTGCGCTGGTGTCGGACGAGGTGGAGGCCGTTTGCGCGCCTGCCGGGCCCGAGAGCAACGCGGCGGTCGCCAGGGCGACCGGAACGGCGGCGCGGAGAAATAGGGCGGTCTTCATGAAGTGCTCCTCGATGGCAAGAGAGAACGCAGCATTGGGACCCGGTGTCCTTGGGCTCACGGCAAGGCAGTCTTGGGCAAGGACAGCTGCGCGACCGGCATGTCCTCCCTGGCTTCATGCCTTCGGAGCCATCGTAGGTCGTGTACGGGGGGCGCCGCATACCCAAAATGGAGTATGCCGCCGCGGGCGGATGGCGCCCGCCGGGGCGAAGCCGCGGCCGGCTACAGCAAAGAGGCCAATCTGACCAGCTCGGATTGGCGGCTGCATTCCATCTTGTTGAGCAGGGAGGCGACCTGCTTGCGCACCGTCAGCACCGAGGCGTTGCGCAGCGTGGCGACTTCCTCCACGCTGTGGCCGGTGGCCAGCCCAGCCAGCACGGCCGCTTCGGCGTGCGTGATGGCGAACACGGATTCCAGCCGGTCGATGTCGGGCGGCGCGAACGCGCTCTTGCGCCGCATGCGCACGAGCAGCATGGCGCCGCCGATCAGGTTGAGCGCTTCGGGCGCCGCGCTGATGTCGATCCAGAACAATTCCCCCCAGCCGGAGGCGGCCGCCAGGGAACGCGCTTTTCCGTCGCGCGCCACGGCCTGGCAATGGGTGTCGAACAGCGTCTGTATCTTGCCGTTGGCGTGGCGCAGCCTGCCGCCGCGCACGTGCCATCCATGCCCGTCGTCCAGGTAGCGCATGGCCAGCGTGGACATCTTGTCGACCATGGCGTCCTTGCTGATCAGCAGGACGGCTTCGCCCACGTCGGTGAACGCGCTTTCGATGGAGCGCCATCCGATCGCGAGCGCTTTTTCGCGCTGCGCCAGCTGGCTGCGCAGCGTGCGGAAGTATTGGCCGAAAGCGCCCGTCTGGAGGCGGTCGCTGGCGCCGCCGTCCTCGGTCGAGCGCTGGAAGCCGATGGCCGCGTGCACCACGGCGTTCGATTCGACCACCAGGGACAGGATCTGCGCCATGCGGTGCTTGACCATGAAGTCGGTGTAGAACTCGGAGCGCTGGAGCTGGCCGCGCGGGTACATCCGGGCGGTGTCGAGCCAGGTCCCGCTGGGCGACAGCCGGGAGTCGCGTTCGAGGATGTCGCAGCGGTAGTAATGGTTCTGGTAGTCCGCCGCGCAGGCCTCGGAGAAGCCGATGGAGGCGAGGTTCAGGAGGTTGTGCCGGGCATCGAAGACGATGAGCGTGCCGCTATCGGCGCCCACCATGTCCCGCGCGGTGCGCAGGATGTCCAGCCACGGGGGATCGGGATCGACAAGATGGCTGACGGCTTCCACGGCCCGCCGGACCGCAATCGGGTGTTCGGCCATTTGGTGCCTCCGGCTCTGGTTCAGGCAGCTATCGCCGCCGGGCATCACAGATTGTTATGGACGGCTCCGGCCTCGTCGGGGGGAGCGGCGCGCGGCGATGGTGCGCACGCGCGGGCGGGGCAGGGCGGTCGATCGCGAATGGCTGTCGGCCGCCGGGGATCCCAACGGAAATTATCCTCGCAAATCCGCGTTCCGGAAGAAAATCATCGATCTGGTGCGCCCGTACCGGAGCGTTTCAATCAATCGGGCCGCCAGGGCCGGGGCCGCCCGCGGCGGGAGGCGCGCCCGGGCCGGCGGCCGCCGGCTGGATGGCCGCCTTCCACAGGTCGAGGAAGTGCTTTTTCTTCAGGGGATCCAGGTACACCAGCAGGCCCACCCCCAGCCCCATCGGCCGCACGCCGGCGGCGGCGATGACGGAGGCGCTCACCGGCCGCATGCCCGACTGCTGGGCCACCATTTCCTGTCCCCGGGGCGATAGCAGGTAGTCGAGGAACAGCCGGCCCAGGTCCGCGCGCGGCGCCTGCTTCGGGATGATGGCGGAACGCGACAGCATCAGCGTGTAGTCCTGGGGGTACACGATGGCCAGCGGGGCGCCCCGGTCGATGCGATGCCGCGTATAGGATTCCAGCAGGTTGTAGGCCAGCGTGATCTCGCCGCGTTCGAGGCGGTCCAGCGCGTGTTCGGTCGATTCGTGGACCGTGACGCCATTGCGGCCCAGGGCCGCCAGCAGCGCGCCCGCCATGCTGTCCAGGCGGGTGTCCTGGGTGGCGGCCAGGTAGCCGATGCCGCTGCCTTCCACGTCGTAGGTGGAGATGCCCCCGGCCAGCGGCTGGTCGGGCGCCTGCAGCAGGGACAGCAGTTCGCGCCGGGTGCGGGGCGCCCGCGCGGCGTCGAGCCTGTCGGTGTTGTAGACCATGACGATGGGGTCGGTGCCGATACTGAAGACCTCGTCGCGCCAGTTCGCCCAGCCGGGCAGGGCGCGGGTCTCGGGCGAGACGTGGGCCTGCGCGTAGCCGTCGTTGACCAGCTTGGTCTGCAGGTCCATGGCGCTGCTGATGACGATGTCCGGGCCGATCCTGGCGGCGGGCGATTGCCACGCGCGCGCCACGGTCTGCGCATACAGGTCCTGCGTCGACAGCTCGGTGTATTCCAGGCGGATGGCGGGATTCAGCCTGCTGAAGTCCTCCAGCACGCCGCGGAATACCTGCACGCTGTTGGAGGCGTGCACGACCAGCACGTTGTTGCCGTCCGCCGGCCCCAGCGTGAGTCCGCCGCCGCTGGTCTCGGCGGCCTGGAGCGCGATGGGCAGCAGCAGGGCGGCCGCGGCGGCGAGGCGGCGCAGGGCCGCGAGAGTCTTACGCATCCTGCGGCATCCCCGGCAGCGTGATCGCGGCCTCCAGGCCGCCGCCCACGCGGTTGCTCAGGACCAGCCTGCCCTGATGGATATCGACGACGCGCTTGATGATGGACAGTCCGAGGCCCGCGCCGGGCGAACGCGGATTGGGGCCGCGGGCAAAGCGCTCGAACGCGGTGTTGGCCAGGGCGGGGGCAATGCCCGGGCCCTGGTCGGACACGATGACGCGCCAGTCCGCGCCATCGGCTTCCAGCCGTACGTCGATGTGGCCGTCTTCGGTGGCGCCGTGGCGCAGCGCGTTGTCGATGAGATTCTTGAAGGCCTCGCGCAGCATCAGGCTGTCGCCCATGACGCGCGGCGGATTCGCGGCGGCGGGCAGGCTGAGGCGCACGTCTGGCTGGGGATCGGCCTGCGGCACGGTGTCGTAGAGCGCCTGGCTCAGCAGTTCCGCCAGGTCGACGGGCTGGAACTGCCGGACGTTGCTGCGGTGGATGACGCTGGCGTCGCTGAGCAGCTGGTTGACCAGGCGCGAGAGTTTCTCGGCGTTGCGCAGTACCGCCAGCAGGCTGCGGCGTTGCTCGGCCGGGTCTTCCTCGTCCAGCGCCACTTCCATTTGCGCGTGCAGGGCGGCCAGCGGCGTGCGCAGTTGGTGCGCGGCCTCGGCGATGAAGAGCCGCAGCGTGTCCAGGTTCTCCGACAGGCGGGCCATGAAGCCGTCCAGCGCATGCACCAGCGTATCCAGTTCTTCCGGCACGGGCGCGGCGATGGGGTGCAGGTCCGAAGCGTTGCGGGCGGCCAGCTCGCGTTCGATGCGCTGGATGGGCGAGAGCGAGCGCTGCAGGCCCCAGTAGGCCAGCGCCAGCGCCGCGGCGGCGAAGCCGATCAGGGCGAGCGTGCCTTGCCAGAGGATGCCGGCCGCCAGCGCGTTGCGGGCCTCGCGAGTCTGGGCCACCTGGATGACGGCGGTTTCGGCGTCGCGCGGGCCGGCGATCTTGCGCTCCATCCAGGCGACGCGCACGGGTTCGTCCTGGTAGCGGGCGTCGTAGAGGCGCGGCGTATCCGCCGGGCCGGCGTCGCCGCGCGCCGGCGGCGAAGGCAGGTCCGCATAGCCCGAAACCAGTTCGCCGCCCTTGGCGACGACGCGGTAGAAGACGCGGTCGCGGGGGGCCTGTTCCAGCAGCGCGAGCGAGGCGTAGGGCATGTCCATGCGCCATTCGCCCTGCACCAGCTGCAGGCTGTCCGCGATGGACAGGACCGAGGCCCGCAGCAATTGGTCGTAGGTGGTGTCGGCGGTCTGGTGGGCATAGCCGCGCACCAGCAGGTAGAGCGCCGCCAGGGCGGCGGCGAACAGCGCCAGCAGGGTGGCCAGCAGCCGGCGGCGGACGGAAATGCGGCCGTGTTGCACGGCTAAGGCGATTCGGAGCCGTCGGCCGCGTCCTCGGCGGCCGTGAGCAGATAGCCGGTGCCGCGCTGCGTTTCGATGCGCAGGGGCGAGCCTTCCAGTTTGCGGCGCAGCCGCGCGATGTAGACCTCGATGGCGTTGGGGGCGGCGTCGTCGTCGAAGGCGAACAGCTTGTTGGCGATTTCCGTCTTGCTGACCGCGCGGTTCATGCCGGCCAGCAGAATTTCCAGCAGGCTGTATTCGCGCTTGGGAAGCTCGATGCGCTGGCCCGCCAGCGTAACCTGGCGCGCGGCGCTTTCGATGACCAGGTCGCCGAAGCGGAGCACGCCCGCGGCCTGGGCGATCGGCCGGCGCAGCAGGGCGCGACAGCGGGCTTCCAGTTCGCGGAAGTCGAACGGCTTGGCGAGATAGTCGTCGGCGCCGGTATCCAGGGCGTGGACGCGGTCTTCGATGTCGATGCGGGCGGTCAGCGCGAGCACCGGCGTCTTGCTGCCCCGGTCGCGCAGGCGGTGCAGGATCTCGAAGCCCGACATTCGGGGCAGGCCGATGTCCAGGATGACGAGATCGAAGGACTCGTATTGCAGGACCCCGTCGGCGCTCATGCCGTCGCCCTGGCGGTCCACGGCATGGCCGAGCCGGCGCAGCCGGCGCACGATGGCGTCGGCCAGGTCCTCGTCGTCTTCGATCACCAATATGCGCATGAGGGAATTGTCGCATGGTGGTGGAGGACCCCCACGCTGCACTCGCTACGCTCGCTTGCTGCCCCCCGAGGGGGCGCTTCCGCCTTGGGGCGGCCCGGCGGCGGAAGGGGCCCCCACGCCGCGCTCGCTACGCTCGCTTGCTGCTGAACAAAAACGACAGGTTGTAGACAGGTTTTGTTCCTAGTCTTGCGGGCCGGCTTCCCCCGCCGGAGGCATCGCATAACAACGACGAGTCGGAGATAACCCTCATGCTATTGACCCTGCTTGGCTTCGGCATGGTGATCACGTTCATGACGCTGATCATGACCAAGCGCCTGTCGCCCCTGGTGGCGCTCATCCTTGTCCCCATTATCTTCGCCTTGCTGGGCGGGTTCGGGGAGGGGATCGACAAGATGATGCTGGACGGAATCCGCAAGATCGCGCCGACGGGCGTGATGCTGATGTTCGCCATCCTGTACTTCGGCGTCATGATCGACGCCGGCCTGTTCGACCCCATCGTCGGCCGCATCCTGCGCGCGGTGAAGGGCGACCCGTTGAAGATCGTGGTGGGCACGACCGTGCTGGCGCTGGTGATTTCGCTGGATGGCGACGGCTCGACCACCTACATGATCGTGGTGGCGTCGATGCTGCCGCTGTACCGCCGCCTGAAGATGAATGCCTTGTCCATGACCTGTCTGGCGATGCTGGCCAGCGGCGTGATGAACCTCACGCCCTGGGGCGGGCCGACGGCGCGCGCCGCCAGCGCCCTGCACGTGGACGCGGGCGACATCTTCGTGCCGCTGGTGCCGGTGATGGGCGTGGCGATCGTGGCCATCCTGGTCCTGGCGTTCTTCCTGGGCCTGCGCGAGCGCCGCCGGCTGGGCGTGCTGTCCCTGCCCGGGGGCGCGTCGCTGCACGCGGGCTACGACGAGGACGGCCCCAAGACGCTGCCCGAGATCGAGGTCGACCACGATCTGCGCCGCCCCAAGCTGCTGTGGGTGAACGCGGGCCTGACGCTGGCGCTGATGGTGAGCCTGGTGCTGGGCGTGCTGCCCTTGCCGGTGCTGTTCATGATCGCCTTCGCGATCGCGCTGGTCATCAACTATCCCGACCTGGCCGAGCAGCGCCGTCGCGTCGCGCAGCACGCGGGCAATGTGCTGTCGGTGGTATCGCTGATTTTCGCGGCCGGGATCTTCACCGGCATCCTGTCGGGCACGGGCATGGTCGAGGCCATGTCGCGCAGCCTGCTGGCGGTGATTCCCGACGCGATGGGGCCGTATCTGGCCGGCATTACCGCGCTGGTCAGCCTGCCGTTCACTTTCTTCATGTCCAACGACGCCTTCTACTTCGGCGTGCTGCCCATCCTGAGCGAAGCGGCCCAGGGCTACGGGATTTCGGCGGTCGAGATGGCGCGCGCGTCGCTGGTGGGCCAGCCGGTGCACCTGCTGAGCCCGCTGGTGCCGTCCACCTATCTCCTGGTGGGGCTGGCCGGCGTGGACTTCGGCGACCACCAGCGCTACTCGCTGAAGTGGGCGACGATGGTCTGCCTGGTGATGTTGGCCGCCGCGCTGGCGTTCGGCCTGTTTCCTCTCGTCGGTCAATCTTCCTAAGGACGCATCATGGCTTTGCGCATTGCTTATGTCACCAGCGGTATGGGCCATACCGGCACCGCGATCTGCCAGGCGCTGCACCGCGCGGGGCATCGCGTCGTGGCGGGCTGCGGGCCGCGTTCCTCGCGCAAGCGTCATTGGCTGGAGGAACAGAAGTCGCTGGGCTACGACTTCATCGCGTCCGAAGGCGACGCCACCGACTGGGCCTCGACCGAGGCGGCTTTCGACAAGGTGCGGCGCGAGGTCGGCGAGATCGACGTGCTGGTCAACAATGCCGGCTCGATGCTGGACATGCGCTTTCGCCAGATGACCCACGCGGACTGGTCGGCGGTGCTGCGCAGCAACCTGGACACGCTGTTCAACAGCACCAAGCAGGTCGTCGACCGCATGGCCGACCGGGGCTGGGGCCGCATCGTGAACATCGGTTCCGTCGCGGCCGAGAAGGGCCAGATCGGCCAGATCAACTACGCCACGGCCAAGGGCGCGGTCATCGGCTTCACGCGCTCGCTGGCTCAGGAAGTGGCGGCGCGCGGCGTGACCGTCAACCTGGTGTCGCCGGGCTTCATCGCCGACGACACCGTGAAGGCGTTTCCGCCGGCGCTGCTGGACCGCATCGTCGAAAGCGTGCCCGTGGGCCGGCTGGGCACCGCCGGGGACCTGGCGGGCCTGTGCGCCTGGCTGGCCTCCGACGAGGCCGCCTTCGTCACGGGCGCGAACTACGCGATCAACGGCGGCGTGTACATGAGCTAGGGCCTGCTCAGTTCTCCAGCTTGACCGCGCCGCTGTCCAGCAGCTTCTTCCACTTGGCGTCGTCCGCCTGGATGAAGGCCTGCAGGTCCGCCCGCGAGCCGCCGCCCGCGATCATGCCTGCGTTGTCGACGGCGGCCTTGAATTCCGGCGCGCGAATGGCGGCCTGCAGCGCCGCGTTGACCTGTTCCAGCTGCGCCTCGGGGATGGCCTTGCCGGCGGCCACGGAGAACCACTGCGTGGCCGCATAGCCCTTGAATCCGGACTCCTCCACGGTGGGCACGCCGGGCAGGCTGTCCAGCCGGTAGGGCGTGGTGACCGCGTAGGCCTTGAGCGTGCCCGCCTTGATCTGCGGCATGACCGGGGCCGACCCGAGGATGGCCAGCGGAATCTGCCCGCCGGCCACGTCGGCCACCGCCTGTCCGCCGCCCTTGTAGGGCACGTGCACGATGCGGGTGCCGGCATACTGGTTGAGCAGTTCGCCGGCCAGGTTCTGCGAGGTGCCGTTGCCGGAACTGCCGTAGCTCCAGGCCTCGGGCCGGCGCCGGGCGTCTTCCAGCACGTCCTGCAGCGATGCCCGCGCGTCCTTGGCCGGGCCGACGATGACCATCGGCCCCTGGGCCATCAGGATGACGGGCGACAGTTCGCGGCCGATCTGCGGCTGGGGCGTGGGATAGATCAGCGGTCCGGGCACGGTCAGCAGGTAGCCGTCGGCGGCCTTGCTGCGCGCCACCAGCTGCAGGGCGATGGCGCCCGCCGCGCCCGGGCGGTTTTCCACGACGACGTTCAGCCCGCTCTGCCGGGCCAGCTCCTGGGCGGCGATGCGGGTCAGCACGTCCGCGGTGCCGCCCGGCACGAAGCCGACGACCCAGGTGATCTGCTTGCCGGGCCAGTCCAGCTTGACGTCCGCCGCGACGGCGGCGGAAGAGACCGCGGCGCCGAGCAGCAGCGCGCCGCAATGGATAGCGAATTTCATGTTTTGCCCCTGATGTTTTTGTCGGTCTGTCGCCTGGGCGTCAGCTGGGATCCAGCTTGCCGGGCGGGGTGTTCGGATGCGCGATGCACGACTGGTTGAACGCCTGCACCATTTTCAGGATAGGGCCGAGCACCCAGGTGTTGAAGATCAGGATGTCGCTTTCTTCCTTGGGATCCTGCTTCAGGTTGAACAGGTACGGCGATTCCAGCTTGCCCTTGCCTTCGTTGACTTCCGGTTCCCAGTAAAAGTGCAGCTTCCAGTCGCGCCACTTGACCGCGCGCAGGTCGTTCTTGATGTAGAACAGGAAGCCCTCGCGCGGCGAGGCCGCGCTGGCGCCGGTGAAGAAGTCGGTCTGGTCCACGCCGTCGATGGGCCGGTCCTGCGGAATGGGCGCGCCGCCGATCCGCGACAGCGTGGTGTACAGGTCGGTCACGTGGACGATCTCGTTGGACACCTGCCCCGGCTTGACCTTGCCGGGCCAGCGGATGATGAAAGGCACGCGCAGGCTGCCTTCCATGGCCGTGTGGTAGGTGCCGGTCCAGGGGCCGGCGGTGCCGCGGTACGGCTTGCGGAACTCCGGGCCGTTATCGCTGCAGAAAATGAAGACGGTGTCCTCGCGCAGGCCCAGTTCGTCCACGGCGCTGGCCACCTGTCCCACGCGGTGGTCCATTTCCACCATGGAGTCGGCGAAGTCGCCGGCGCCGGTGCGGCCCGCGAAGTCGGGGTGCGGCAGGGTGGGGAAATGCAGGTGCACCAGGGGCAGATAGAGGAAGAAGGGGCGGCCGGCCTCGGCATGCTTGCGCATGAAGCCCACGGATCGGTCCACCAGTTCGGCGTCGATCCCGCGGCGGGAGTCCAGGTCGTAGACCTTGACGTTCTCCGACGGCTCGCCCGCCTGGCCCTGCATGATGTGCGGGAGGTCCGCCACGGCCGGATCGAAGCCGATCGACGAGGTGAACTGGCTTTCGTCGGTGGTGCGCGGAATGCCGTACCACTCGTCGAAGCCGCGGTCGGATGGGTAGCGCCCGGGGATGTCGCCCAGGTGCCATTTGCCATAGTGCGCCGTGGCGTAGCCCTGCGCCGACAGCTGCTGCGCCAGGGTGATCTCGTCGCGCGCCAGCCCTTGGGGCAGGCCCGGCGGCACCGATTGCAGGCAACCGGTGCGGATGGGATGGCGGCCGCTCATCAGCGCCGAGCGCGTCGGCACGCAATCGCTTTCCACATTGAAGTTCTGCAGCAGCAGGCCTTCGGTGGCGAGGCGGTCGATGTGGGGCGTGGGGGCGCCGCGCAAGGCGCCGCCGCCATAACAGCCCAATTCCCCCCATCCCAGGTTGTCGGCCACGATCAGTACGATGTTGGGCTTCTTTTCCATGCGCTGCGCCTCTTGTGTTGCTTCAGGGTCATGCCGGAAATTCTAGGATCGCCGGCTCGGCGTAATATTCCTGAAGATGAGCTAATGCATAACTATTGATTATGAATCTGTCGCTGCGGGACATTGAGTATTTCCTGGCCGTGGTGGAACACGGCAACCTGGATCGGGCCGCTTCCGCCTGCGGCGTCAGCCAGCCGGCGGTGTCCAAGTCCCTGCAAAGGCTGGAGGCGGACACGGGCCTGGCGCTGCTGGACAGGGGCGGGCGCGGCCTGCGCCTGACGTCGGCCGGGCTGGCGTTCCGCGAGCACGCGCAGCGGCTGTGGGCCGAGTATCGGGACGCGGTGCGCAACGCCATGGAGCTGCGGGTGGGGGAGGCGGGCCTGCTGCGGATCGGCGCCACCGGCGCTACCGTGGACAGCGTGGTAATGCCTGCCCTGCGGCTGTTGCTGCCGCGCCGGCCCGCGCTGCGGGTGCAGCTCACGCAGGGGCAGTCGGACGATCTCAACGAGCAGGTCGCGGGCGGCAAGCTCGACCTGGCCGTGACGCCGATCTATGCCGACGTGCCGGGCACGCTGCACCACGAACCGATACGGGAGGACGGCCTGTGCGTGGCCGCCAGCCGCAAGCATCCGCTGGCATCGCGGCGCAAGCTGGCGCTGCGCGATCTCGACGGCCAGCGCTGGATCCTGCCCATGCCCGGGTCCGTCGCGCGCCAGGCGATGGAGGCCGGCTATGCCGAAGCCGGCCTGGCGATGCCGCCGGCGGCGCTGGAGGTCCAGCACTTTTCCGGGGGCGCGCTGGCCTTGCTGGCGGCGTCGGACCTGCTGGCCCTCATGCCGCAGAGCGCCTTGAACGGCGACATCGCGGAACTGCCGGTGTCGCTGGGCCGGCCGTTGCGGCGCTGCATGGCGCTGGTTACGCGCCATGGCGCGACCTGGTCGCCGCTGATGCAGGAATTCCGCGCGGCGGTCCTGGACCGCGCGCGGCAAGGCGCGGAGTCGTCCTGAGGCGCCGGTCCGGCTCTCTTTCGGCCTAGGGGAATTCCCTAGCGGCGGTCCGCGCAGGCCTGGCGGGGATCCAGCCGTGGCAACGCTTTCCAAGACGATTCTAAAAAAGGCAATACTTTTTTAAGAATATTGATATGGTTAGAATCCTCCCCGCTATCTAGAATCCGCCGCAAGTCGCGCTGCGCGCTGCCGCCGCGCGACGTCCGGGAACACGGCCAGGCACCGCACCGGGCCGCGGCACTACTAGACAAGGGGAATCAATGCTCTCGTACACATTGCGACGGCTGCTCATGACGTTGCCCGTCATGCTGTTCGTCGCGCTGTTCGTATTCGGCCTGCTGGACCTGGCTCCGGGCGATCCGGCGGCGCTGCTGGCCGGCGAAGACGCCACGCCGCAGGACATCGCGCGCATCCGCGCCACGCTGGGCCTGGACCAGCCGTTCCTGCACCGCTTCGGCGAATGGGGCTGGAGCGTGCTGCACGGGGACCTGGGCACGTCGCTGTTCACCGGGCTGCCGGTCAGCCACATGATCGGCCAGCGCCTGGTGCCGACTTTCTCGCTGATGGTGATGACGCTGATCGTGTCGGTGGTCGTGGCCATTCCGATCGGCGCGCTGGCGGCCTGGAAGCACAACCGCCTGCAGGACCGCGGCATCATGGTCCTGGCCGTATTCAGCTTCTCCGTGCCTTCCTTCGCGGTGGGCTATCTGCTGGCCTGGATCTTCGGCCTGCAGCTGCGCTGGTTCCCGGTGCAGGGCTACGCGCCGCTATCCGCCGGGTTCTGGGCGTCCGTGCACACCCTGGTGCTGCCGGCCCTGGCGCTGGGCAGCGTCTACGTGGCGCTGATCACTCGCATCACCCGGGCGACGCTGCTGGAAACGCTCAGCCAGGATTACGTGCGCACCGCGCGCGCCAAGGGCGTCGGCAACCGCGGCCTGCTGTTCCGCCATGCGCTGAAGAACGCGGCGGTGCCCATCATCACGGTGATCGGCAGCGGCGTGGCCCTGCTGATCAGCGGCACGGTCGTGACCGAAACCGTGTTCTCCATCCCCGGCCTGGGACGCCTCGTGGTCGACGCCATCCTGCGGCGCGACTACCCCGTCATCCAGGGCGTGATCCTGCTGTTCAGCTTCATGTACGTGCTGGTCAACCTTCTGGTCGATCTGCTTTACCGCGCCTTTGACCCGAGGATCAAGTACTAATGAATACCTATACCGGCTTTCTCAAGCGGCATCCCACCACTGCCGTGGGCGGCGCGCTGCTGCTCCTGCTGTTCCTGGTGGCGCTGTGCGCGCCCTGGCTGGGCACGGTGGATCCGACGGCGCTGTCTCCCATCCACCGCACCCGCTCGCCGAACGCGCAATTCTGGTTCGGCACGGACCTGCTGGGGCGCGACGTGTACTCGCGGGTGATCTACGGCGCGCGCGTTTCGCTGATCGTGGGCTTCACGGTGGCGGCGCTGTCCACGGTCATCGGCGTGCTGATCGGCCTGGCGGCCGGCTTCGTGCGCTGGGTGGACGCGGTGGTGATGCGGATCATGGACGGCTTCATGTCCATCCCGACCATCCTGCTGGCCATCGCGCTGATCGCGCTGACCCGCGCTTCCCTGCAGAACGTGATCATCGCCATCACCATCGCGGAGGTGCCCCGCGTGGTGCGGCTGGTGCGCGGGCTGGTGCTGTCGCTGCGCGAGCAGCCCTACGTGGAGGCGGCGGTGGCCGCGGGGGCCAGCCGCGTGCGCATCGTGCTGCGGCACATTTTCCCGAACACGCTGGCCGCCCTGATGGTGCAGGCCACCTATATCTGCGGCGTGGCGATCCTGGCCGAGGCCAGCCTGTCGTTCATCGGCGCGGGCGTGCCGCCGTCGGTGCCGTCGTGGGGCAACATCATGGCCGAAGGGCGCGCGCTCTGGCAGATCAAGCCGCACCTGATCGCCTTCCCGGCGGTGTTCCTGTCGATCACGATCCTGGCGATCAACATGCTGGGCGACGGACTGCGAGACGCGGTGGATCCGCGCATGGCCAAGAGGATCTGAACCATGGACACGACAATGAAACAGAACCGTCGAGTGCTGGAGGTCGAAGACCTGTCGATCTCCTTCGGCCGCGGCGACAACGCGTTTCGCGCGGTCAAGTCCCTCAGCCTGCACGTGGACCGCGGCGAGACGCTGGCCATCGTGGGCGAATCCGGCTCGGGCAAATCGGTGACCTCGCTGGCCGTCATGCGGCTGGTGGAGTTCGGCGGCGGCCGCATCGAGAGCGGGCGCATGACCTTCCATCGGGGCCCGGGCGAGGCCGTGGACCTGGTCGCGGCCTCCGAGGACAGCATGCGCGCCATGCGCGGCAACGACCTGGGCATGATCTTCCAGGAGCCCATGACCTCGCTCAATCCGGTGTTCACGGTGGGCAGCCAGATCGTCGAGGCGATCCGGCTGCACCAGCCCGGCGACGCGAAGTCGGCGCAGGCCGCCGCCAGGCGCATCCTGGACCAGGTCCGCATCCCGGACGCCGCCGCCATCATGGGGCGCTATCCGCACGAACTCTCGGGCGGCATGCGCCAGCGCGTGATGATCGCCATGGCGCTGTCCTGCAAGCCGGCGCTGCTCATCGCCGACGAACCCACCACGGCGCTGGACGTCACCATCCAGGCGCAGATCCTGCAGCTGATCCGCGAACTGCAGCACGAGATGGACATGGGCGTCATTTTCATCACGCACGATATGGGCGTGGTGGCGGAGGTGGCCGACCGCGTCATGGTCATGCGCAAGGGCGACGTGGTCGAGAACAACGACGTGCAGGGTCTGTTCCAGGCGCCGCAACATCCCTACACCCAGGCCTTGATGGCCGCCGTGCCCCGGCTGGGCGCCATGCGCGGCACCGCGCTGCCGGCGCGCTTTCCGCTGCTGTCGGGCGGCGGGGCGGAGCGGCCGCCCAAGCCGCCCGCCGTCGCCGCCAAGGACGAGGTAGTGCTGAGCGTGCGCGGCCTGGTGACGCGCTTCGACGTGCGCGGCGGCGTGTTTGCCCGCGTCAAGAAGCGGGTGCACGCCGTGGAGCAGGTGAGCTTCGACCTCCACGCGGGCGAGACCCTGTCGCTGGTGGGCGAGTCTGGCTGCGGCAAGACCTCGACGGGGCGTTCGCTGCTGCGGCTGGCCAAGACCACCCGGGGCACCATCGCGTTCCAGGGCAAGCCCGTGAGCCAGGACGATCCCGCCTCGCTGCTGGCCTTGCGCCGGAACATGCAGTTCGTGTTCCAGGACCCCTTCGCGTCGTTGAACCCGCGCATGCGGGTGGGCGATTGCGTGAAGGAGCCGATGCTGATCCACCGGCTGCACAGCGGCGAGCAGGCCGACCGGCGCGCGGCCGAACTGTTCGAGCGCGTGGGGCTGGATCCTTCCATGATGCGGCGCTGGCCGCACGAGTTCTCGGGCGGCCAGCGGCAACGCATCTGCATCGCGCGGGCGCTGTCGGTGGACCCCAAGGTGCTGATCGCCGACGAGTCCGTCTCCGCGCTGGACGTATCGATCCAGGCGCAGATCGTGAACCTGCTGATCGACCTGCAGCGCGACCTGGGCGTGAGCTACCTGTTCATTTCGCACGATATGGCGGTGGTGGAGCGCATCAGCCACCGGGTGGCGGTGATGTACCTGGGCCAGATCGTCGAAATCGGCCCGCGCCAGGCGATTTTCGAAAACCCGCAGCATGCCTATACCAAGAAGCTGATGCAGGCCGTGCCCATCGCGGATCCCGCGGCGCGCCGCCGCGGCCCGCTGGAACTCAGCGAACTTCCCAGCCCGGCGCGGGCGGTGGGCGACGAACCCGTCGTGCAGCCGCTGGTGCAGGTAGGCGAGGGGCATTTCGTGGCGCGGCACCGCATCGGCGGCGCGTACTGATTTTTTCCTTTTTATCCCGGAGATGAAAAATGGATCGTAGGAATTTCCTGTTGGCTTCGTCCGCTTCGGCGGCCGCCTGGGCCTTGCCCGGCCTGTCCTGGGCCGCGCCCGCGAAGACGTCGTTCCGCTGGGTTCCCCAGGCGGACCTGACCTTGCTGGACCCGATGTTCACCACGGTGGCCATGACCCAGGTGCACGCCCAGTTGGTGTTCGACACGCTCTACGGCCTGGACGAGCAGTACCAGCCCAGCCCCCAGATGGCCGCCGGCCACGTCAGCGAGAACGACGGCCTGCTGTGGAAAATCACGCTGCGCGACGGCCTGGCCTTCCACGACGGCGCGCCGGTGCGCGCGCAGGACGCGGTCGCCAGCATCCAGCGCTGGGCTAAGAAGGACCTGATGGGCCGTTCGCTGATGCAGGCGACCGAATCGCTGACCGCGACGGACGACAAGACCATCCAGTTCCAGCTCAAGAAGCCCTTTCCGCTGATCCTGCACGCGCTGGGCCGGCAGTCGGGCAACATGGCCTGCATCATGCCCGAGCGCCTGGCGAAGCTGCCGGAGACCGAGGCCGTCAAGGAAATGGTCGGCAGCGGCCCCTTCACCTTCGCCTCCGGCAAATGGGTCTCCGGCTCGCGCGTGGTGTACGAGAAGTTCGCCGGCTACGTGCCGCGCAAGGACGAGAAGAAGCCCGTGTTCACGGCCGGCCCCAAGCTGGCGCACGTGGACGAAGTGCACTGGCACATCATTCCGGACCGCGCGACCGCGATCGCGGCCCTGCAGGCCAATGAGGTCGACGGCGTGGAAATGGTGGACAGCGACTTCCTGCCCATCCTGAGCCAGGACCCCAACATCCGCCTGGTCAAGCGCAGCCTGCCCACCATCGGCGTGATGCGTTTCAACCACCTGCATGCCCCGTTCAACAACCCGGCGATCCGCCGCGCGGTGCTGAGCGCGGTCAACCAGACCGAGTACATGACGGCGATGAACGGCGCCGACTTTCCCGAATACTGGAGCGACCGTTGCGGCGTGTTCGTCCCGGGCTCGCCCATGGACAGCGACGCCGGCATGGAAAAGCTCACCGGCAAGCGGGATATCGACGCGGCCCGCGCCGCGATCAAGGCGGCCGGCTACAACGGCGAGACCGTGGTGTTGCTGGATCCGGTGGATTTCCCGACCTGGCACGCCGCGGCCCTGGTCACCGCCGACCTGTTCAAGCGCCTGGGTTTCAAGGTGGACGTGCAGACCATGGACTGGGGCACCGCCGTGCAGCGCCGCAACAACCAGGAAGCGCCCACCGCGGGCGGCTGGAGCGTGGCGTTCACCGGCAACACCGGCCCCAACAACCTGGACCCGGCCGGCCACCTGGCGCTGCGGGGCAACGGCAAGCAGGCCTGGTTCGGCTGGCCCACCAGCGAACGCCTCGAACAATTGCGGCTGGACTGGTTCAACGCGGCCGACCTGGACGCCCAGAAGAAGATCTGCCGCGAGATCCAGCTGCAGGTATTCGAGGACGTGCCCTACATTCCGCTGGGCGCCAGCTACCCGGTCAGCGCGCTGCGCAGCAACTGGAAGGATTTCCAGCCGCAGATGTCGCTGTTCTACACCCTGCACAAAGCCTGACCGAGGATGTCCGTATGAGCAGCAAGGCTCCGAAAGTAGCCATTCTGGGCTTCCACCTGGAATCCAACGCGTTTTGCCCGCCCTCGGTCGAAGCCGACTTCCTGGCGCAGTGCTGGGAGGAGGGCGATGCGATCAGCGAGTTGGTGCGGGGGCCCAGCCGCCTGCCCAGCGAGGTGGCGGGGTTCTATGACCGCATGAACCAGCTGGGCGACTGGACCCCGGCGCCGCTGATCGTGATCGGCGCGCCGCCGGGCGGCCCGGCCGGCGCCAGCGTGTGGGCCACCTTCCTGGCCGAGGTGGAGCGGCGCCTGCGGGCGGCCCTGCCCGTGGACGCGGTGTACGTGGCCAACCATGGCGCCTCGTCCGCGGTGGGCGAGAACGATACCGAGGGCGTGCTGATGCGCCTGCTGCGAGAGATCGTCGGCCCCGAAGTTCCCGTCGTGGCCACGCACGACCTGCACTGCAACGTCTCGGCCGAGACCGTGGCGGCGCTGGACGGCCTGATCGCCTATCGCACCAACCCGCACGTGGATCAGCGGGAGCGGGCGGCGGAAGCCGCGGACATGATCCACGAGATCCTGGGCGGAACCCGCATGGTCACCGCTTACGTGCGCCTGCCGCTGACGCCGCCGTCCGTCACGCTGTCTACGGCCAGCGGGCCCTACGCCGATCTGGTGGCGCTGGGCGCCTCGCTGACGCAGAAGCCGGAAGAAGGGCCGATCGCCAACGTGGCGGTGTGCGCGGGCTTCGTATTCTCCGACCTGCCGAAATGCGGCGTGACCATCACGGTCACCGCCCGCGGCGACCTGCAGGCGGCGCGCCGCAAGGCCTTGCAGGTGGCGCGCGCGGGCTGGGCCGATCGCGGCCGCTATGTGGCCAACACCGTCGAGGTGGCGCGCGCGGTCGAACTGGCGCGCGGCGCATCCCGGCCGCTGCTGTTCGCCGACGTGGCCGACAATCCGGGCGGCGGCGGGCGGGGCAACACCACCTGGTTGCTCAAGGCCTTCGACGAGGCGCGGATCCCGGGCGTGGTGCTGGGCGTGTTCGTCGACCCGCAGCTGGTGGAGCAGGCGACGGCGCTGGGCGTGGGCGCGGAATTCGAGGCGGTGTTCAACCGGGTCGAAACCGAGTACTCGCGGCGCTACGCGGCGCGGGCGCGGGTGCTGAATCTGACCGACGGCGAAGGCATGGGCCGGCGCGGCATCCTCAAGGGACGCAAGTTCTCGATGGGCGACACCTGCCTGCTGGAGCTGGTCGATTCGGGCATGAAGATCGTGGCGGGCAGCCTGCGCCGCCAACTGGCCGAACCCGCGATGCTGGAGATGCACGGCATCGACATCGCGCGGGCGGGGCACGTCATCGTCAAAAGCCGCGGCCATTACCGGGCGGGCTTCGACGAGTTCTTCCCGAACGAGTGCATCCACGACGTCGACAGCCCGGGCCTGACCACGCCGAACCTCAAGCAGATCTCGTTCAAGGGCCTGCCCCGGCCCGTATGGCCGCTGGACGACGCGGCGGCCTGGCGCGAGCCCGACTGGGCGGCCGAACTGCGCGAGTAGCCCGACGGCACGGCTCGCCGCCGCCTGCCTAGCGGGCGGCGTCGGGCCCCACCGCCAGCCAGGCCGGGTCGGCGTAGGCGGCGTCGATGTGCGCCGTCAGCGCCTCGACGAAGCGGGTGACGCTGGGCGGCAGCTGGCGGCCGGCCATCGTCTGGATGTGCATATTGCGCTGGTGCAGATCGGCGTTGGACATGGGGATCGCGATCAGCTCGCCGCGCTCGGTCGAGGTCATGACCGTCAGGTCGCCGGAAAAGCTGATCGCGCCCCACTGCTGGCAACTGGTCTGGATCGCGCCCTGGTTATTGCAGGTCATCGCCACGTTGAGTTCGATCTTCTCGTGCATGCAGCACAGGTCGATGATGAAGCGTATGGTGCTGCCGGGGCCCATCAGCGCCACCGGATACTGGCCGATGTCCCGCATCGAGAGCGTCTTGCTGCCGGCCAGGGGATGATCCGGCGCCATCACGGCGAAGACCGGCATGCGGCGCGCATACTGCACGTGCACCCCTTGCGGCGGAGACAGGTTGTAGCTCATGCCGATATCGTCCTCGCCTTCGCGCACGCGCCGGTTGATTTCCGAGGATTGCAGGATATTGAGCTCGAATCGCAGCGCCGGTTCGAGCGCGCGCATTTCGCCGATCACGCGCGGCAGCAGCTCGCGCCCGAAGGCCTGGTTGGCCGAGATGCGGATGAGCTTCTGGCCAATCTCGCTCAGGTCGCGGATTTCGGCGCGGGCGCGTTCGGCCTCCAGCGAGGCGCGGCGCGCATAGGCCTTCAGCAGCTGGCCGGCTTCGGTCAGCACCATGCCGCGCGCGTGGCGGTCGAACAGCAGGGTCTGGTGTTCTTCTTCCAGCTTGCGCACCATCCGGCTGACCGCCGAGGGCGCCACGTGCAGCTTCTGCGCGGCGACGGTCAGCGAGCCGGAGTCCACGACTTCGAGGAAATAGCGCAGGGCAGTGTTGAGCATGGCGGCGAGTAGGTTTGCGGCGTGCCCATACTAACAGGGCCGCCCGGGCGGCAAGGCGCGTTGCGCCATGCCGGCGGCCCGAGGCCGGCTCAGCCGCCCGGCACCAGCGTTTCCATGTGCTTGTTGAAGCGCTCGCCTTCCACCATCAGCCAGTCGCAGAACGTTTTCAAGAGCGGGTCGTGGCGCCGCTCTTCGCGGATGATGATGAAGTAGCCGGGCGACTGGACGGTGAGCGGCCCGAACGGCGCGACCAGCCGCCCGTCCTCGATGTCGCTGGCCACCAGCGATGAATAGCCGATGGTCATGCCCAGGCCGTCCAGCGCGGCTTGCAGCGCGAAGTACAGGTGCTCCAGTTCCAGCGATTCGGCCGGCACGACCCGGCTGTGCTGCACGCTGGCGAGCCAGTCGCTCCACGCGCTGCGCCGCGCATGGCAGTGCAGGAAAGTGTGGCGCGACAGATCGGTGATGCGCGCCAGCGGCAGCCGCTGCAGCAGGCCGGGGGCGCATACCGGAAAGAAGCTCTCGTTGAGCACGCGGCGCTTGTAGAGGCCCGGCACCGGCTCGGCCTCGCGGCGTATCACCACGTCCAGGTTCGACGGGAGGCGGCGGTAGGGCTCCAGCCCGGTGGAAATCTCCACCTCCACCTCCGGGTATTGCTCGCGGAATCGCGCCAGGCGTGGGAACAGCCAGCGCATGGTGAACGTGGGCAAGGCGTTGACGCGCAGCACCTCGCGCGAGCGCAGGCTGCGCGAAGCCGAGGCGATGGCGTTGAGCGCGGGGCTGATGGTGTCCAGGTACAGCCGCCCCTGGTCCGTCAGCTCTATCTTCTTGCCCAGGCGCCGGAACAGCTTTACGCCCAGCCAGTCTTCCAGCGCCTTGATCTGGTGGCTGATCGCCCCATGCGTGACCGACAGCTCGTCGGCGGCCTGCGTAAAGCTCAACTGGCGGCCGGCGGATTCGAAGGCGCGGATGGAAGTCAGCGGCGGCAGTCTGGGTTTCATTGTGAAATTACCTCACAACAGTCGCGAGAAATGATGCCTGGCCCTTGCGCGTGCCCCATGCTGGAATACGCCCCATGGTTGCAGACCGGGGAATCGCGGCGACGGACGCCATGCCGCGAGACGCTGTGAATTTAACTCACTGGAGGGGCGCAGGCATGCTGCAGGGCAAGGTCGTACTGGATCTGACTTGGGTGCTGGGCGGGCCGTTTGCCGGCCAGCTGCTGGCCCAGCTGGGCGCCGAGGTCATCAAGGTGGAGCCGGTGGGCGGCGATTACGCGCGCTCGGTGCCGCCGGTATCCGACGCGCTGGATTCGCCGTTCTTTCTGTCGGTGAACCGAGGCAAGCGCAGCGTGGCGCTGGACCTGAAACATCCATTGGGCCGCCAGGCCTTCCAGGACCTGGTGCGCGAGGCCGATGCCGTGATCTATGGGTTCGCCTCGGATGTGCCGGCCCGCCTGGGGCTGGACCACGCCACGCTGGCCGCGATCAATCCGCGCATCGTTGTCGGCCAACTGATCGGGCTGGACGACCGGGGCGCCTATGCGGGCGCGCCGGCCTTCGACTTGATGCTGCAGGCCATGTCGGGCTTGATGAGCATCACGGGCGAGGCGGGCGGCAAGCCGGTGCGCGTGGGCTATCAGGTGGCGGACCTGGCGGGCGGGCTCTACCTGGCCCTGGGCGTGGCGGCGGGGCTGGTGCAGGCGCAGGCTTGCGGCGTGGGCGAGTGCGTCCAGGTGTCCTTGTTCGATGCGCAGGTGGCCATGCTGACGTGGCAGGCGCAAGGCTACCTGCAGGGCGGCCCCGCGCCGCGCGCGAGCGGGGCGCGCCACGCGATGATCGCTCCCAGCGATATCTACCGCAGTTCGGACGGCCGCTGGATCGCGCTGGCGCCCACCGGCGACGCATTCTGGCAGGCCTTGTGCTCGGCCATCGGGAGGCCGGAACTGGCGTCGGACGCCCGTTACGCCACGCCGGCGGCGCGGGTGGCGAACGTGGACGCCCTGACCGGCGACCTGGCGGGCGCCATCAGCCGGCGCACTGCGCAGGAATGGCTGGACATCTTCGACGCGCAGCGCGTGCCCGCCGCGCTGGTGCTGGGCGTGGACGAAGCCTTGGCGCATCCCCTGGCGGCGTCTCGCGGCATGGTCGAGGCCGTGCCCCGCCCGCAAGGCGGAGAGCCGGTGCGCATGCTGGGCAACCCCTTCAAATTCGACGGCCAGCCTGTGCTGGGATATCCGCCGGCGCTGGGGCAGGATACCGAGGCGCTATTGCGCGGCATGGCCGGCTACGACGACGCCAGCCTGGCTGCGCTGCGGGAGGCGGGCGCCATACGGACCGGCGTGGAAGTTGCCGGAGCGGCGCGATGAATGCCGCCTTGGACGAGCGCGACGCGGGATTGAGCGACGAGGCGCTCGCGCTGCTGCGCGGCGTGGCGGCATTCGCGCGGGACGAGGTGGCGCCGCTCGCGGCGGCGGGCTGCGGCGCTCAGCCCTGGGCCGGCGGGTTGATCCGCCAGGCGTGCCGACTGGGCCATGCGGGCATCGAGATCCCGGTCGAGCAAGGCGGGCTGGGCCTGCCTTACCGCATGCGAGCCAGGGTGGCCGAAGTCCTGGGGGCAACGGATTTCGCTTTCGCCTTCGCCTTCATCAACCAGCACAACGTGGCGCTGCGCATTGCGGAGCACGGCAGCGATGCGGCCCGCAAGCGCTACCTGCCGGGGCTGTTGGCCGGCGACCTGATCGGCGGAACCGCGATGTCGGAGCCGCGCGCGGGCAGCGATTTCGCCGCCATCGCCACGCGTGCGCGGCGACGCGACGGGGGCGGCTGGATCCTGGACGGCGAGAAGGCCTGGGTGGCCAACGCCGCTGGCGGCGAACTGGCGCTGGTGTTCGCGCAAACGGAGCCGGCCCGCGGGTCCGCAGGCATCGCCTGCTTCATCGTCGACCTGCGCGCGCCGCAGTGCGAGCGCGTCGCGGGCGAGCCGCTGGAAGGGCTGGGCGCGGCAGGCATCGGCGGCTTCCGCTTGACGGGATATCCGGCCGAAGACAGTGATGTCCTCTATGCGCCCGGACAGGGTTTCTCCATGGCGCTGGCCGGTGTCAACAAGGCGCGCACGCATATCGCGGCGATGGCCACGGGGCTGCTGGACAGCGCGCTGCGGGCGGCGGTGCGCCACGCCTCCTCCCGGCAGGCCTTCGGCCGTCCCATCATCGAGCAGCAGGGGCTGCGCTGGTCGCTGGCGGACGTGGCGTTGCGGCTGCAGGTCCTGCGGATGCTGACAGACCGGGCGGCCGGCCTGATCGACGCGGAGTCCGACGAGGCCGTGCCCGCCGCGGCCATGGCCAAGAAGTACGCCGGCGACGAATGCCTGGACGCGGTGTCCGCCTGCGTGCAGGTCCTGGGCGCGGGCGGGCTGTTGCCGGCCCAGGGCATGGCGCGGCGGCTGTTGGCGGCCAAGGCGCTCTGCTACGCGGATGGCACCACCGAAATGATGAACGAGCGCATCGCGGCCGGCTTGGCGTCGCGCTATGCCTCGGCGCCGTCGGCTGCAACGGCCGCCGGTGCCACCGAGAGGGAGACAGGCATGCCGTATCGGGCATTGAAGTTGGCGAAGGGCGAAGGGGGCGCGACGCTGGTCAGGTTGGAACGCATCGCCGAGGAGGAGTTGCCGGAGGGCGAGGTGCTGGTGGACGTGGCGTACTCGTCGCTCAACTACAAGGACGCGCTGGCGATCACCGGCCGGTCGCCCGTCGTGCGCAGCTTTCCCATGGTGCCGGGCATCGATTTCGCGGGCCGGGTGCGGCGCAGCGCCGACCCGCGCTTCAAGCCGGGCGACGCGGTGCTGCTCAACGGCTGGGGCCTGGGCGAAACGCGTTGGGGCGGCCTGGCGCAGGCCGCGCGAGTGCCCGCCGACTGGCTGCTGCCCTTGCCCGAGGGCATGGATGCGCGGCAGGCCATGGCCATCGGCACGGCGGGCTATACGGCGATGCTCTGCGTAATGGCGCTCGAACGCCACAACGCCACGCCCGACGGCGGCCCGGTGCTCGTCACGGGCGCCAATGGAGGGGTGGGCACCGTCGCCATCGCGTTGCTGGCGGGCAAGGGCTATACGGTAACGGCCAGCACCGGACGGCCCCAGGAAGCGGACTATCTGCGCAGCCTGGGCGCCAGCGGCATCCTGGATCGCGTCGTGCTCTCGGCGCCGGGCAAGCCTCTGCAGAAGGAGGCGTGGGCGGCGGCGGTGGATTGCGTCGGCAGCCACACGCTGGCCAATGTGCTGGCCGGCATGCGCTACGGCGCCCCGGTGGCGGCTTGCGGACTGGCCCAGGGCATGGACCTGCCGGCGACAGTGGCGCCTTTCATCCTGCGCGGCGTGACGCTGGTCGGGGTGGATAGCGTCTACGCGCCAATGGCGCTGCGCGCCGAGGCGTGGAACAGACTGGCCCGGGAATTGCCGCGAGGCATGCTGGACGGCAACACCCGCGAACTGGGCTTGTCGGAGATCGAAGCGGCCGCGGAGCCGTTGCTGGAGGGCAGGATACGAGGCCGCATCGTCGTCGATGTGAACCGATAAGGGCCGCAGCATAGCGGCCCGCACACCACCAAAGGAGACTGGGCATGATGAAGCAACGATGGCGGTCCGTCATCGCGGCGGGGGCGCTTTTCGCCGCCGCCGGGGCGGCATGGGGGCAAGGGTATCCGGATAGGCCGCTGCGGTTGATCGTGCCGTTTCCGCCGGGCGGCTCGGTCGACTACGTGGCGCGCAACATTGCGCCGGTGCTGTCGCAGAAGCTGGGCCAGACCGTGGTGGTGGACAACAAGGGCGGCGCGTCCGGCACCATCGGCACGGCGGAGCTGGCGCGCGCGCCGGCCGACGGCTACACCCTCATGCTGGCCTTCGACTCGCACGCGGTCAACGGCTCGCTCTACAAGAACCTGCAATACGACACCATCAAGTCGTTCGACTACATCAGCCTGATCGGCACCATGCCCGCCGTGCTGCTCACGGCCAAGAAGACCGGCATCACCACGCTGCAGCAGTTCCTCGACTATGCGCGGGCGCATCCTGGCCAGGTGAATTACGGCTCGTCCGGAGTGGGAGGCTCGAACCACCTCAACCTGGCGGCGCTGGCCGCGCGCACGGACATCAAGGTGACGCACGTGCCTTACCGCGGCGGCGGGCCGATGTTCAATGCGGTGCTGGGCGGCGAGGTGGACGTCGTGATCGCCAGCCTGCCCACGATCGTCGGCTTCGTGCAGGGCGGGCGGCTGAACGCCCTGGCCATCGGCACCGCCCAGCCCTCGCCGGCGCTGCCGGACGTGCCGCCCATCGCCGCGCTCGTGCCCGGCTTCGAGGCCTATTCCTGGGTGGGCATGCTGGCGCCCGCCGGCCTGCCGCCGGCGGTGCGAGAGCGCGTGCAGCAGGCGCTACGGGACACCCTGGCGACGCCGCAGGTCAAGAACAGCATGGAGCAGGGCGGCTTCAACATCGTGTCCAGTTCCCCCGAGGAATTCCAGGAGCGCGTGCAGGCGGAATCGCAGCGCTGGGGGAAACTGATACGGGATACGGGAATCAAGATCGAGTAGCGGCGCCGCTCATCCCTTCAGGCCGATGCGGCGGGCGAGCTTGTGCAGGTTGCTGGGATCGACTTCCAGCGCTCGCGCCGCATTGGCCCAGTTGCCCTGGTTGGCGTCCAGGGCGCGGCGGATCGCCTGGCGCTGGCAGGCGTCGACGGCCGCGCGCAGCGACGGCGTCGCGCTCGCGGCGTCCGCGCCGGCATCCTCGTCTTCGAGCGGGGCGGACGGCATGTCGCCGTCGGACAAATCCAGCAGCTTGGCGCCCAGCGTCACAATCTCGTTGCGGCTGGCGCCATGGCTGACGGCCTTGATGGCGGCGCGGCTGATGACGTGTTCAAGTTCGCGCACGTTGCCGGGCCAGCGGTAGCGGCGCATCATTTCCTCGGCTTCCGGCGACAGCCTCAGGCTGCGCAATCCCAGGCGGGCCCGGTTCAGCTCCAGGTAGCGGCCGGCCAGCAGCAGCACGTCGTTGCCGCGGTCGCGCAGCGGCGGGATCGGGATCGGATAGACGGACAGGCGGTGATAGAGGTCGGCGCGGAAGTCGCCCGCGCGCACCAGGTCGCGCAGGCTGCGGTTGGTGGCGGCCACGATGCGCACGTCGACCCGGCGCGGGCGGTCGTCGCCCAGCCGCTGGATTTCGCCGTTCTGCAGGGTGCGCAGCAGCTTGGCCTGCACCAGGAGCGGCAGTTCGCCCACTTCGTCCAGGAACAGGGTGCCGCCGTTGGCGGCTTCGAAGCGCCCGGGGCGGTCGGTGACCGCGCCGGAGAACGCGCCCTTGGCATGGCCGAACAATTCGCTTTCGGCCAGGGATTCGGGCAACGCGGCGCAGTTCACGTGGACCAGCGGCTTGTCGCGGCGGCGCGACAGGCGGTGCACGCGATGCGCGAACAGCTCCTTGCCCACGCCGGTCTCGCCCAGCAGCAGGATGGGCAGCTCCGAATCCGCCACCACCTCGATCTCGTGCAGCAGCCGCCCGATGGATTCGCTTTGCCCCAGGATCTCGTTGCTGTCGGGCGCGGCGCTGTCCGCCGGCTCGGCCCCGCGCGCCACGCGCAGCGCGCGGATCTCGGCCTCCAGCCGCGTCGTCCGCAGCGCGGCTTCCAGCAGGACGATGTAGTCGCGCAGGTCGGATTGGGCGTCGCCGTCGAATGTGCCGACTTCCAGCGCGTCCAGCGTCAGCACGCCCCAGGGCCGCCCTTCGATGTGCAGGCTGGTGCCCATGCAGTCGTGCACCGGCAGGGGTTCGCCCGCCATGCCGTTGATCAGCCCGTCGTAGGGATCCGGCAGGGTGCTGTCGTGATGGAAGCAGGTGACGCCGCGCCGCGCCAGGATGGCCGCCAGCCGGGGATGCTGCTGCACCGCGAAGCGGCGGCCGAGCGCATCCTGCGTCAGGCCGTCCACCGCGATGGGGCGCAGGTGGTCTTCCTCCAGCTGCAGCAGCGCCACGGCGCCGCAACGGAAATGCGTGCGCAGGCTGGAGACCAGCCGCTGCAGGCGGACGGCGGGGGGCAGGTCGACGACCAGATCGGCGAGCAGGAGGTTTTGCATGGGGTGAATTTTACCCTTGCCAGGTGAATATCACCCAGCCAGCGAAGGGTGATATTCACCCTTTAATTTACAGGTGTTTGATAAATCACAACTTTTTCCTGGCACGGTTTTCGCTCTTATCCAGGTACCCGTCACGATCAATGGAGAAGACGATGAGCATGGTTGAGCAATCCCTGGGCCAACTGGCCCGCAGCATTCCCGGCGCCACCCAGGTGTTTCATGAGTATGAGCTGGACTTCTGCTGTGGCGGCAAGAAAAGCCTGGCCGCCGCCGCCGCCGAGCGCTCGCTGGACGTGGCGCAGATCGAAGCGCGCCTGACCGCGCTGGCGCAGAACCCCGCCCAGGAAACGGACTGGGGCCTGGCCTCGCCGGCGGAACTGATCGACCACATCCTGGAGCGCTACCACGAGGTGCACCGCCAGCAGCTGCCCGAACTGATCCGCCTGGCGCTGAAGGTGGAGCAGGTGCATGCCGACAGCCCGGATTGTCCGACCGGGCTGGCCGACCACCTGCGCGTCATGCAGCAGGAACTGGAAAGCCACATGCAGAAAGAAGAGCAGGTGCTGTTCCCGATGCTGGCCCGCGGGCACGGCGCCATGGCGACCATGCCGATCCGGGTCATGCGCATGGAGCACGACGACCACGGCGTGGCGCTCGAACGGCTGCTGGCGCTGACCAATGGCGTGACGCTGCCGCGCGCCGCCTGCAATACCTGGCGCGCGCTCTATCTGGGCATCCGGACCTTCAAGGAGGACCTGATGGCGCACATCCACCTGGAGAACAACATCCTGTTCGAGAACGCCGGCGGCTCCGCCGAGCCCGCGCACGGCCTGCGGGCGGCGGGCTGAAGGCAGCGGGCGGGGCGGGGCGATCGGCCCCGCCGCCCGGGAGAGGAAATCCGGCATGAACATCGATAAATTCAAACAGCAACACGTGGACATCCTGGAGGGCATCGCCTCGCTGCGCCGCCTGGCGCACGCGGGCGTGGCCCGCAACGCCGCGCAGATCGCGCGCGGCATCGTGTCGATCAGCGCCATCATCAAGCTGCACCTGGCCGTCGAAGACCGCGCCCTGTATCCCGCGCTGGCGCGCTGCGCCGACGCGGATCTGGCGAGCACGGGCCGCGCCTTCCAGGACGAAATGGACGAGATCGCGCGCAGCTACGAGGACTTCGCCCGGCGCTGGAACAACGCGGGCAGCCTGGAACGGGACGAGGCCGGCTTCCGGGCCGACGCCAACGTGGTGCTGCGGCGGGTCCACGAGCGCATGCAGCGCGAAAACCGCGATCTCTACCCCCGCATCGAAGCGATGTAGCGCCCAGTTGCGTGGCCAAGCCACGCGGTGGCGACCGCGCCTGGCCTGGCGGCCGATTGCCGGCCTGCGCGAGGCTCCTTTTGGGGGGAACAGGCCCTAGCGCGCTTCGGGCGGGATGCCTTCCAGACTGCGGAGCAAGGCCGCGTGGGCGGCCAGGTCGACGGGGCGATGCTTGCGCTCCGCGCTGGCGGGATACCGGCCCAGGAAGTTGCCGCCCTTGCGGTCGCTGGCCGGCCGCACCGGGCGCGGCGCGAAGCCGCCGCCGCAATTGGGGCAGACGTTGCCCAGTAGCCCCTCCGCGCAATCGGCGCAGAACGTGCATTCGAAACTGCATATCCTGGCCTGGGCCGATGCCGGCGGCAGCGCGGCGTCGCAGTGTTCGCAGGTGGGACGCAAGGCGAGCATGGCGGGCTCCTGGGGCGGGAATAGGCCAGAATAGGCGCTCGTGGCGCCGCCGGCCGCGCCGATCCGGACAAAAAAGGAATGAAAACGGCCATGCGCCGCGCGCATCGATGGCCGCGGCCGCCTGTACACTCGGAAAACCTTACGAGGCGACGGGGATTCTTGATGGCCGGAAGCAGCTTTTTCGCATTGTTCGACGACATCGCCACCATACTGGACGACGTATCCGTCATGACCAAGGTGGCCGCCAAGAAAACCGCCGGCGTGCTGGGCGACGACCTGGCGCTCAATGCGCAGCAGGTCACCGGCGTCCCCGTCAACCGCGAGCTGCCGGTGGTCTGGGCGGTTGCCAAGGGCTCCTTCGTCAACAAGCTGATCCTGGTGCCGGCGGCGCTGCTCATCAGCGCCTTCGCGCCCTGGGCCATCACGCCGCTATTGATGCTGGGCGGCGCCTTCCTCTGCTACGAGGGCGTCGAAAAGCTGGCCCACAAATACCTGTCGCACGGCGACTCCGCCGAAAACCACCACGCGGCGCGCGCCGACGCGCTGCAGGACCAGGCGGTCGACATGGTGGCCTTCGAGCGCGGCAAGATCAAAGGCGCGGTGCGCACCGATTTCATCCTGTCGGCGGAAATCATCGTCATCAGCCTGGGGGCGGTGGCGGACGCCGACTTCACCCGCCAGGTCATGGTGCTGTCCATCATCGCCATCGCCATGACGGTCGGCGTCTATGGGCTGGTGGCCGGCATCGTCAAGCTCGACGACCTGGGCCTGTACCTCAGCCGCAAGTCCTCGCAGGCGCTGGCCTGGCTGGGCCGGCGCATCGTGGGCGCCGCGCCCTACCTGATGAAGACGCTGTCCGTGGTGGGGACGGCCGCCATGTTCATGGTCGGCGGCGCCATCCTGACGCACGGCATCGCGCCCTTGTACGCCGCCATCGAAGGCGCGGCCGCGGCGGTGGGCGAGGGCGGTGTGGTGCCGGCGCTGGTGTCCACCGTGCTCAACGCGTTGTTCGGCGTGGTGGCCGGGGCCGTGGTGCTGGGCGCGGTCGGCCTGGCCAAGCGGCTGCTGGGCAAGGGCTGAGCCCCGGCCTTCCGCCTGCCGGACCAGCCGCCCTAGGGAATCCCCTGCCTTGTTGTGTCGGATCACTGATGCCTAAAATTGGCGCCAATTTATGTGATCATTGTTTTGACCACCGGCACAGACCATGGCCCGCGACGCGGCCATGGAAACGAGGAAACCATGCAGTCCGACGCAGCACTCGCCATCCAACCCGACGCCGCCCGCGCCCGCGCCATCTACGACCTGGGGCACAGCACCGTCTTCGCCGCGCGCACCGATCCGCGCTTTTCCTATTGCATGTACGTGCCGCCGCACATCGACGCGGCCCGGCACCCGATGGAACTGGTCGTGATCATGCACGGCACGGGCCGGGCCTTCGTGGAGTACCGCGACGCGTTCGCCGAGTTCGCCCGCTGGAACGATTGCATCGTGCTCTGCCCGCTGTTCCCCGTCGGCCCGCTGGGCGACGGCAACCGCGACGGCTTCAAGCAGCTGCGCGAAGGGGAAATCCGCTATGACCATATCCTGCTGGACATGGTGGCGGAAGTGGGCGAGAAGTTCGGCCGCGATTTCGAGCAGTTCGCCCTGTTCGGCTATTCGGGCGGCGGCCAGTTCGTGAACCGCTTCGCATTGCTCCATCCGGAACGCCTGTGGGCGGTATCGATCGGCGCGCCGGGTTCGGTGACGCTGCTGGATCCCGAGCAGGACTGGTGGGTGGGCGTGCGCGACGCCGAAACCCGCTTCGGCAAGGGCATCGACGTGGACGCCCTGCGCCGCGTGGCCGTGCACATGGTGGTCGGCAAGGCCGACCTGGAAACCTGGGAAATCACCCATCGCGAAGGCGGCAAGTTCTTCATGCCGGGCGCCAACTCCGCCGGCCGGAATCGTCCGGAGCGGCTGGAATCGCTGCGCCGCTCGTTCGAGGCGGCGGGCGTGAACGTCACGCTCGACCTGGTGGACAACGTGCCGCACGACGGCCTGAAGTGCGTGGGCGAAGTCCAGGACTTCCTGGCGTCGGCGCTGGCCAGGCTGCGCAATGCGTAACACTGAATTCTTGAAGAGCCCGCCGCGCGGCAGCGTCCGCGCCGGGCGATAGGAGAGGGCCATGTTGCGTTTCGCGCTATCCCGTATCGTCATGGCCGTGCCCACGCTGCTGATCGTGGCGGTGGCCGTGTTCGTAATGATCCGGCTCATTCCCGGCGATCCGGCCCAGCTGCTGCTGGGCGATCTGGCCACGCCTGCCGCGCTGGCCGACCTGCGCGGCAGGCTGGGCCTGGACCAGACCTGGGCCACCCAGTTCGGCATCTGGTTCGGCAACATGCTGCACGGCGACCTGGGCGCCTCCATCAATACCGGCCAGCCCGTGCTGCCGCTGGTGTGGGACCGTTTCCTGATCAGCGGCCGCGTGGTGCTGGTGGCGGTGCTGTTTGCCGCGATGGTGGCGGTGCCGGCCGGCATGATCGCGGCCTGGAAGCAGAACAAGGCGCCCGACCTGTTCCTGGTGGGGACCGCCACGCTGCTGGTGTCCATCCCGACCTTCTGGCTGGGCCTGCTGCTGCTGATCTTCTTCGGCCTGAAGCTGCAATGGCTGCCGGTGGTGGGCTACGTATCCATCGGCGACGACTGGAAGGCCGGCCTGCTGTACCTGGTCATGCCGATCGCCACGCTGTTCCTGCACGAGATCGGCGTGCTGATGCGCATGGCCCGGGCCAGCACGCTGGAAGTGCTGCGGCTGGACTACATCACTCATGCGCGAGCCAAGGGCCTGTCCGAATTCGCCGTGCTGACGCGCCATGCCTTCCGCAACGCCTTCGGCCCCACCTGGACGCTGATCGGCCTGGTGCTGGGCAACCTGCTGGGCGGCATCGCCGTCGTGGAAACGGTGTTCACGATTCCCGGCCTGGGCCGTCTGCTCGTGGATTCGATCTTCGCCCGCGACTATCCCGTGATCCAGGGCTGCCTGCTGTTCGTGGGCGTGGTCTACGTGATCGTGAACCTGCTGATCGATCTCTGCTATCCCCTTTTCGACCCGAGAGTGACCGCCGAATGAAAAAGCGAATTCCGGCCAACGCGCTGCTGGGCGGCGCGATCGTGGCGCTGATGATCGTCGCGGCGATCATGGGCGCCTTCTGGACTCCCTATGATCCGCTCAAGATCAATTTCGCGGCCCGCCTGCGGCCGCCCGGCGGGGAATTCCTGCTGGGCACCGACGAGTTCGGCCGCGACGAACTGTCCCGCCTGCTGGCGGGGGCGTCGAGCAGCGTCTGGATCAGCCTGCTGACCGTCAGCTTCGCCATCGTGGCGGGCACGGCGATCGGCACCCTGACGGGCTTCGTGCGGGGCTGGACCGACCGCATCATCATGGCCTTCAACAACGCGCTGCTGGCCTTTCCCGGCCTGCTGCTGGCGCTGGGCCTGCTGGCCGTGGTGGGCGCCAACAAGTACGGCATCATCCTCGCGCTGGGGCTGGCCTACACGCCCTCGGTGACGCGCATCGTGCGGGGCACGGTGCTGTCCCTGCGCGAAAAGGAGTTCATCGAGTCTTCCCGCGTGTTGGGAAACTCCGAGCTCTACACCATGTTCCGCCACGTGCTGCCCAACTGCGTCGCGCCGTTGACGGTGCTGGCCACGTCCATGTTCGGCTGGGTGATCCTGGCGGAAAGCGCGCTGTCCTTCCTGGGCCTGGGCGTTCCGCCGCCCGCGCCCACCTGGGGCAATATGCTCGCGGCGGCGCGGCCGTTCATGGCGCAGGCATCCTATCTATCCATTCTTCCCGGCCTGGCCATCGCGCTCGCGCTGCTGGGGATCAACCTGCTGGGCGACGCGGTGCGAGACCGCTTCGATCCCCGCATGAGGGGCGTGTAATGAGCGCACTGGTATCCGTATCGAATCTGTCGCTGACGGTGGGCCCGGGCGGGCGCGAGATCGTCGGCGGGGTGTCCTTCGAGGTGGCGCCCGGCGAGATGGTCGGCATCGTGGGGGAATCCGGCAGCGGCAAGACCCAGGCGGCTCGCGCCATCATGGGCCTGACCCCGCAGCCTTTGGTGGTGGCGGGCGGCTCCATCCTGTTCGAGGGCATCGACGTCACCAAGGCGAGCCAGTCCGCCCTGCGCAAGTTACGGGGCGCGCGCATCGGCATGGTGTTCCAGGAACCCATGACTTCGCTCAACCCTTCCATGCCCATCGGGCGCCAGCTGGACGAAGGCCTGAAGCTGCACCGCCGCGACCTGTCCGGGGCAGCGCGCCGCGAACGCATCCTGGAGATGCTGCGGCGCGTGGGCATCCGCGATCCCAAGGGCGCGACCGAGGCCTGGCCGCACGAGTTCTCGGGCGGCATGCGCCAGCGCATGATGCTGGCCTCGGTGATGCTGCTCGAACCCGCGCTCCTGATCGCCGACGAGCCCACCACCGCGCTGGACGCCGTGGTGCAGCGGGACGTGCTGGAACTGATGGTGGACCTGACCCGCGAGCACCATACGGCCGTGCTGATGATCAGCCACGACCTGCCGATGGTGGCGCGCTACACCGAGCGCATGGTGGTGATGCAGCACGGCAAGGTGCTGGAAACCGGCACCACGGCCGGCATCCTGGAACGGCCGCAGCATCCCTACACCCGCAAGCTGCTGGACGCCATGCCGCGCCGGCAGCCGGCGCGTCCGCAGACCAAGGAAGCGCCCATCGTCGAGGTCCGCAACCTGGTCGTGGACTACGCGGGCCACCAGCGGCTGTTCTCCCGCACGGGGGCCAAGCGGGCGCTCAACGGCATCGACCTGCACGTCAAGCCGCGGGAAGTCGTGGCGGTGGTGGGAGGGTCCGGCTCGGGCAAGACGACGCTGGGCCGGGCCATCGCCGGGCTGCTGACGCCGACCTCGGGCCAGATCCTGTTCCGCGGCCAGCAGGTCGCGCGCCGTTCGCCCGCTTGGCGCGATTACCGGCTGAATTGCCAGATGGTGTTCCAGGATCCGTATTCCTCGCTGGACCCGCGCATGACCATCGGGCAGTTGGTGGGCGAGGGCCTGCGGATGCTGGACGACATGCCGGCGGCCGACAAGCGGCGGCGCGTGGACGAGGTGCTGGCCGAAGTGGGCCTGGGCTCCGAGTATGCCAAGCGCTTCCCGCACGAGTTGTCCGGCGGCCAGCGCCAGCGCGTGGCGATCGCGCGCGCCGTCGTCCGGCGGCCCGCCTTCGTGATCGCCGACGAGCCGGTTTCGGCGCTGGACGTGACGGTGCGGGCGCAGGTGCTGGACCTGTTCGCCGACCTGCAGGAGCGCCACGGCTTCTCCTGCCTGTTCATCAGCCACGACCTGGGCGTGGTGGAGCAGGTGGCCGACCGCGTGGTGGTCATGCGCGACGGCGGCATCGTGGAGCAGGGCTCCCGCGACGAAGTGTTCGACCGCCCGCGCGAGGACTACACCCGCAGCCTGCTGTCGGCGATCCCGGCGCTGGAATCCACCGATGGCGGAGGGGTCCGCCTGCGCTGGCGGCTGGAGGGGCAGGAGGCCTTGAGGGCCACCGCGTAAGCCCTGGGGCGAGGCGTCGCGCGCGCGCCTGCTGGCGCGGCGCGCACTTGCCCCTAAAATACGCGCTTCGGATTTGATTGACGGGAGGGGTCCATGCCGAAAGCGGCGGCGACACGGCCCGGCCTGGTTGATCGTATTGCCCATGATATTCAAGCGGGCGTATATGGTCCCGGCGCCTGGCTGAAACAGATCGACCTGCAGGAACGTTACGAGGCCAAGCGCCTGGACGTCCGGCGGGCGCTAGACCAATTGGCCGCGAAGCGGCTGATTGCGCACATTCCGAACCGGGGCTACCACGTCTACGCGATGGACCCGGACCTGCACCTGCAGATCCGGGATATCCGCATCCTGCTGGAGACCGGCGCGGCGGCGGACCTGATGCCCAACGTCACCGCCGCCAAGGTGCGGGCGTTGCGCGCCCTGGCCGAGCGCTTCGACAAATTGCTCCAGGATGGCACCTTGCTGGAGCAATATGAAGTCAACCTGGCTTTCCATGCTGGCATGTACGAGATGTGCAGCAACCGCGAGCTGGCCGCCCTGATCCAGGAAACCCGCGCCCGCGGGCCGGCCGCGCCCGCCAAGGAGTGGGTGACGCGTTCGCGCATCGAAACGTCCGCCCGCGAGCACTTCGACATGGTCGAGGCGCTGGAGGCGCGCGACGTGAAACGGCTGCAGAAAATCATCGCGGCCCACGTCGGCCAGGACATTTCCTGAAAGCCTGATACTCCGGCCATCGCGGCGGCTTCCTGAAAAGGGGCCGCCGCGATGCATTTGGGGGCGCGTTTCAGGGATACCCCGTATGGCGGCGGGCGGCAGACCGTCCATAATTGCGAGATTATTTTGGCGCCAATATATGCGTGAATTTTGCGCCGCACGCCGGGGAGTTTTTTGCATGCACCACGTTTTCGTTCCCAGAGCGCTCGCGCTCAGCCTGGCGCTGGCTGCCGCCGCTCCGGTCCAGGCAGAACTGCTGACCGTCGCCCAACCCGCCGACATCCGCTCCACCAATCCTGGCGTCAACCGCGACAACACGACCGACGGTGTGGTGCTCAATATCGTCGAAGGCCTGGTCGGCTATCGCGAGAACGGCACCGTGGCGCCCTTGCTGGCCAAGTCGGTGGACTTGTCGGAAGACGGCCTGACCTACACCTTCAAGCTGCGCGACGGCGTGAAGTTCCATAACGGCGCCACGCTGACCTCGGCCGACGTGCTGTGGAACTGGGAGCGCTACATGGATCCGAAGACGGATTGGCGCTGCCGCAGCGATTTCGACGGCCGCAACGGGCTGAAAGTGACCGAGGTGTCCGCGCCCGACGCCCGGACCGTGGTGATGAAGCTGGACCGCAAGTCCGCGGTGTTCCTGGATTCGCTGGCGCGCGCCGATTGCGGCATGACGGCCATCCTTTCCAAGGATTCCGTCGCGGCCGACGGTTCCTGGATCAAGCCGGTGGGCACCGGACCCTTCACCCTCAAGGAATGGAAACGCGGCGAATACGCGCTGTTGTCCGCCTTCAAGGACTACGTCTCTCCCGCCGGCGACAAACCGGACGGCTATGTCGGCTCCAAACGGCCGCTGGTGGACGAGGTCAAGTTCCTGGTGGTGCCGGACCCCTCGACTTCGAAGGCGGGCATGGCCTCGGGCGCGATCGACGCCGGGCAGATCACCAGCACCGACGTCGCCGAACTGAAGAATTCGCGCAACCTGACCGTGTTCGGCCCGCACGACGCCACCAAGCACACGCTGTTGTTCCAGACGCAGGATCCGGTGCTGAAGAACGTGAAGCTGCGCCAGGCCATCGCGGCCTCGCTGGACATCCCGCAAGTGGTGGCCGCCGCCTCCGAAGGCCTGGGCCAGTTGAACAACTCCGCCGTGTACGCGGGGTCGGCCTACTATCAGGATTCGGAGAAGCGCACCTACAAGTACGACCCGGCGCGCGCGCAGCAATTGCTGAAGGAAGCCGGCTACAAGGGCGAGCCCATCGTCATCTACGCCAACAAGCGCGCCCACGTGCCGAGCTACCAGGTGGCGGTGATGGCCCAGGCCATGATGCAGGCGGTGGGCATCAACGCCAAGATCGAGGTGCTGGAGTGGGCCACGCAGCTGGACCGTTACAACACCGGCAAGTACCAGATCAGCTCCTTCACCTATTCCTCGCGCCTGGACCCGGCCCTGAGCTTCGAGCAGTTCGCCGGCGACAAGTCCAAGCAGCCGCGCAAGGTCTGGGATGATCCTGCGGCCCAGAAGCTGATCGACGAGAGCTTCCTGGAATCGGACCCCGCCAAGCGCCAGGCCCTGTTCGACCAACTGCACACCCTGATGCTGGAACAGACGCCGCTGCTGGTGCTGTACAACGGCGCGGATGCCTGGGCGCACAACAAACGCGTGGAAGGTTTCTCCGTCTGGGAGGGGAAGCCGCGAGTGTGGGAAACGAAGATTGTTGCCGGGAAGTAAGGATTCGGTTCTTTAGGCGCCGGCCGTGTCCGCGCAGCAAGCACTGCGTCAATTTCCGAATGCATGTATGCCCAAAACGACCGCCCGCGCGGTCGTTTTGGGGGGGCATATCAACCTCTCACATACATAGGTCCAGCGGCGTCACGGGCTCGACCTACGAAGAACCATCAGGGCGCCGCAACCCTCTCAACTTCCCAGGCGCGCGGCTTCTTGACTGCCCACGGCTGGTATCCCTTGATGTCCGAGCGGAAGGCGCCGATATCGAGGCCGTTGTACAGGGGGATGCTGGGAACGTCGGCGAGGAACAGCTTGTGCAGTTGGTCGAACGAGGACTGGCGCCTTGCCGACTCGGAATCAACCGAGGCTGCGTCGATGAGCTCCAGCGCTTCCGGATTGTCCCAGACCTTGCGCGGCTGCTTGGCCTTGTCGCCCGACATCATCTCGTAGCTCAGCGCCGCGTCGAGGCGGGCGGAGTAGGGGAAGGACATCATCTGGTACGTGCCGGCGTTATAGCGGTCAAGCTGCGTGGCCCATTCCACCACCGACAGGCGCGCGTTGATGTCGGCGGATTGCAGCATGGCCTGGATGATCACGGCCGAGTTGTACGACTGCGGATAGCGCTTGGTCGTCAGCAGCACCAGTTCCTGGCCCTTGTACCCGGCTTCCTGCAGCAGCTTCTGCGACTTGGCGACGTCGTAGCTCCAGCCCTGCTTCTGGGTGGCGTCGTAGTACGGCGACACCAGGGGCACGATGGAATTGTTGGGCTGAGCCAGGCCTTCGGTGACGGCGGCGGCCAGTTGCGTGTAGTCGATGGCGTGGGCCAGCGCCTGGCGCATCTTCGGGTTGGACAGCACCGGATCCTTGGTCTGCAGCAGCAGCGCCGTCATGCTCATCACGGGGGCGTAGGCCACCTTGATGTTCGGCGTCTTCTGCAGCACGGGGACGTCGTTGTTGGAGACGTCTTCGATGATGTCGATATCGCCGCGTTGCAGCGCGGCCTTGGCCGTGGAGTCGTCGGGAACGATCACGAACCGGACCTCGTCCACGAGCGGGCGCTTGGAACCGGTATAGCCGTCACGCGCGCCGCCACGGTTGGCATAGTTGGCGAACTTCTTCAGGCTTATATACTCGCCGCGCTTCCATTCGCCGAGCGAGAACGGGCCGGTGCCGATGGGCTTGTCCCAGCTGCCGTCGGCCTTGACGGAGTCTTTGTGCAGGATGCCGGCACCGCCGCAATCGGTGCGTGCCAGCGAGGCCAGGAACAGGGCGCTGGGCTTTTCCAGGTGATAGACGACGGTGTTCGCGTCCGGCGCTTCCACGCCCAGCACTTTCACGGTGCCGCGTCCGTCGAATTCGCTGGCGCAGCGCCAGCCCGACTTGGCCGCCGTGTAGTGCTGCCAGCTCCACAGCACGTCCGCCGAGGTCAGCGGCGCGCCATTGTGGAACTTCACGCCGTCGCGCAGCGTGAACGTGTAGGTCTTGCCATCCGGGCTGATGTCGACCGACTTGGCCAGCAGCGGGCGGACTTCCGCATCCTCGCCATAGGCCACCAGGCCTTCGACGATATGCAGCACGACCGCGTCGCTATTGCTGTCCCGGTTGACGCCGGGTTCGGTCGAACGGATGTCGGCCGTAAGCGAAATGCGCAGCGGCGCGGCGGCCTGCGCGGCGGCGGGCAGCGACAGGCCGCCCAGCGCCAGCGCCAGCGCGGCGCCCAGTAAATGGAGTTTCATGGCTACGTCTTCCTCGGGTTGCGCCAGCGCCCGCCGGTTCAGGCGGCGGCCAGCAGTTCGGGTTCGGCGTTCAGGCTGTACCGCGTGAAGCTGCGGTTCAGGGCGGGCAGGGGGGCGACTTCCATCAGGCCGGCGGCGGGTTCCATGATCACCATGGCGACCGTGGCCGACAGGTTGTCGTGGCTGCCGGGGCGCGGCGGACGGCACACCGAGTAAGGCGCGCCGAAGTCGTCGAACAGGGCGCGCTTGAGGTCTTCGCGCGTCAGTTGCTCGCGCTCGTTGAGCAGGCGGCGCACGCGCCAGTCGCGGTAGGCGCTCTCGGGCGTGCTGGCGCGGCCGGTGTCGCGCAGCTTGCCCAGGGCGACTTCGCTGACCCAGTGGTTGGCGTGGACGATCAGGTCGTCGCTGCCCGGATAGATGGGGAAGGCTTCGTCGGTCGTGCACTCGTAGTCCACGCCGAAGCCGGCGGCCATGCCGATCATGATGTTGTTCGAGCAGGACTTGGGCGTGGTCGCCACCGTCTTGATGGCGAGGGCGAAATGTTCCTGCTCCAGCACCTTGCGGCGGATCAGCGACAGCGGCACGCCGAGCTGGCGGAAGTCGCGGTCGGATTCCAGGTAGTTCGCGGTGATGGAGACGCCGGCGCTGTTGAGGCCGCTGCGCGCCAGGCCGCCCGCTTCGACGAAGGTCAGGATGTCGGGGCCGTTGTCGTTGCGCACGCGCAGCACGATGGCGGTCTCGGCGCACTCGGCGCGCCAATCCCAGTTCTGGCCATGGATGAGGCGGCCGTTGGCCGAGCGCGTGGGCAGGATCATGGCGCCGGTGCAGCCGTCGCCCGGCTCCAGTTCGGCCGCCTTCTTCTTTTCGGCGCGGGCCTTGGCGATGACTTCCGTGCGCGCGTTGACCATGACGATGTCTTCGAAAGACACGTCGGCGCCGGCGGCGATGCCGCGCATTTCTTCCAGGTAATGGGGCGCGAAGTTCTCGATCTCGCGGGCGAAGCCGGTGATGAGCTGGGTGCGCGCCATGGCGTCATAACCCAGGTCGACCAGGGTCTGGCCGTACATCGCGGCGCTCTTGCGCACGCGGTCGGCGGCTTGTTGGCCATAGGAGCGGCCGCGGGCTTCGGGCGAGCCGGAAACCGATACGAAGGGGAATTGGGTGATCTGGGTCATGGACGGAAGGCGGCGCCGCGCGCCGCGGAATCGGGAAATAAAAATGAGTGCCAAAAAATGTTAGCTTATTTTGGCGCCAATATTGCTCAGGGTTTACCAGGGCAGGAGGGAGGGACGGGCGTTGCGCGCCGGAAGAGCTGGGTATTCCCCACGGGCGCGGGCGCGCTCATTCGTCGCTGGGGCTCGCGTCGCGCATGGGGAACAGGCGCCCCAGGCCTGGGCGCCCGGGGCGAGGGATTCCGGCTCGCGCCGGCTAGCGCGGCGCGGGGTCCTGCGCGCGCACGGGCGAACCCATGGCCTGGAACAGCGCCGCGGTTTCGGTCAGGCGGGCGTCGGCGTAATCGACTTCGCGCAAACGGGCGGCGACGTAATGCTGCTCGGCCGCGTACTCGGTATAGGGCGGCAGCGCGCCCAGGCGGACGCGGCTGGCCGTGTTGCGGTACGACTGCTCCGCCGCCCGCCGCGACGACTCGGCGGAGGCCAGCGCCTGCCCGCCCGCGTCCAGCCGGGACAGCGTGTCGGCCACGTCGCGGAATGCCGTCAGCACGGTCTGCTTGTACTGCAGCAGGGACGCTTCGTAGCGCTCCTTGGCCGCGTTGCGCTCGGCCAGCAGCGCGCCGCCGTGGAAGATGGGCTGCGTCAGCGACGCCCCGATGGCCCAGATGGAGCCGGCGCCCGACAGCGCCGCCGGCCAGTTGAAGCCCGCCTGGCCCATGGAGGCCGACAGCGACAGGCTGGGGAACAGCTGCGCGGTTGCCGCGCCCACGTCGGCCGCGGCGGCCTGCACCACGGCATCGGCCAGCAGGATGTCCGGACGCGAGGCCAGCAGTTCGGACGGCACCACCACCGGCACCTGCTCGGGCACGGCCAGCATGTCGAAATCCAGGTCGGGCGGGGCCTGGTCGGGCGTGCGGCCCAGCAGCACGGCCAGCGCGTGGCGGGTGGCATGCCAGCGCGCGCGCAATCCGGGCAGCGAGGCTTCCAGCGAGGCCGCGTCCTGGTCCGCGTCGAGGGCGTCGTTCTGCGAGGCGGCGCCCAGCTCGTAGCGGCGCTGCGTATCGCGCGCCACCTGGCGCGCCAGCACCGCCTGTTTTTCGGTCAGGGCCACGCGCTGCGCGAGCGCGGAGGCGGCGATGGCGCCGGTGACGATGTTGCCGGCCAGCGAGCGCCGAGCGGATTCGAGCTGGAATGCCTGCTGCGCCACCTGGGCGGCCAGGGACAGGTTGGCGAAGCGCGCCGCGCCGAACAGGTCCAGGTCGTACTGGGCGTGGATCTGCCCGGTGAACACGTTGTAGCGGGCCGTCGGCTCGGGCAGGTTCGGCATCGTGAGCGCGCGCCTGCGCGAAGCGTCCGCGCCGGCGTCCACCGAGGGCAGCATGGACGAGTTCACCTGCCCGCGCAATTGTTCGCGCGCGCCTGCAAGATTGCGTTCCGCCGCCGCCAGGTCCGGGCTGTGGGCCAGACCTTCCTCCACCAGCGCGTCGAGCGCGGCGGAGCCATAGCGTTTCCACCATTCGGGCACCGGCCGGGCGCCCTGTTCGAAACGCTGCGCCACCCCCTGGGCCGAGGCGCCCGCGGCGGGCGTGGGGGCGACGCCGTATTGCGCGGGGGGCGCCACGGCGGGCGGCTTGCCGTCCGGGGCGAAGGCGCAGGCGCCCAGGGCAAGCGTCAGCGGAAGGGCGGCCAACCGAAAAGGACGGATCGGGAATCGGGTCATCGTCATCGGCTTCATGCTCCCCGCTCCGCGGTGTCGCCGGCGTTCGCGCCCGGCGGCACGCCTTCGGGTTCGTCGCGCTCGTCATGGCGGACGCGGAACCAGGCGGCGTAGAGCGCGGGCAGGAAGAACAGCGTCAGCACCGTGGCGCTGGTGATGCCGCCCATGAGGGCGGTGGCCATGGGGCCGAAGAAGTTGCTGCGCAACAGCGGGATCAGGGCCAGCACGGCGGCCGCGGCGGTCAGCGTGATGGGCCGGAAGCGCCGCACCGTGGCGCCGACGATGGCGTCCACGCGCTTGTGGCCTGCGCCGATGTCCTGCTCGATCTGGTCCACCAGGATGACCGAGTTCCGCATGATGATGCCGAACATGGCGATCACGCCCAGCATGGCGACGAAGCCGAACGGCTTGCCGAACATCAGCAGCGCGGCGACCACCCCGATGAGTCCCAGCGGGGCGGTCAACACCACCATCAGCACCCTGGCGAAGCTCTGCAGCTGCACCATCAGCAGCGTCAGCACCGCGACCGCCATCAGCGGCATCTGGGCGTTGATGGAGGATTGGCCCTTGCCGCTTTCCTCCACCGGCCCGCCCACCTCGATGCGGTAGCCGACGGGCAGCTCGGCGCGCACGGCGTCGAGCTTCGCATCGATGGCGCGGGTGACGTCGATGCCTTGGGCGCCGGCGGTCACGTCGGCCTGCACCGTGATGGTGGGCTGGCGGTCGCGTTCCCAGATGACGCCGTATTCCAGGTCGTAGCGGACATGGCCCAGGCTGCCCAGCGGCACCGGCCCATTGGGCGTGGGCATGGCGAGCGTCGCCAGGCGCGCCGGATCGATCCGTTCGTCCAGCGGCGCGCGCAGGCTCACGTTGATCAGCTTGTCGCGCTCGCGGTATTGCGTTACCGCGTAGCCGGACAGCGTCATGGCGAGGAAATCGGACACGTCGCTGGAGGCGATGCCCAGCTCGCGCGCCTTCTGCTGGTCGATCTCGAAGCGCACCGAGCGTTCGGAGGGCTCGTCCCAGTCGAATTGCACGTTCGTCGAGCGCTTGTCGGCGCGGACCTCGGCGGCCACGCGCTCGGCCACGGCGCGGACTTCGGCGATCTGGTCGCCGCTGACGCGGAACTGGACCTGGAAGCCCACGGGCGGCCCGTTTTCGAGGCGCGACAGGCGGGTGCGGATGGCCGGGAACTCCTCGCGCAGCATGGGCTGCAGCCACTGGGCCAGCTTTTCGCGGTCTTCCACGGAGTGGGCGGTGATCACCAGCTGGGCGAAGTTGGGGGTGGCGAGCTGCTGGTCCAGCGGCAGGTAGAAACGCGGCGCGCCCGTGCCCACGAAGCTGACCGAATGCTCGATCTCGGGGCGGCCTTCCAGCGTCTTTTCCAGCCGTTCCACCTGGCGCAGCGTGGCCGCGAACGAGGCGCCTTCCTGCAGGCGGACGTCCACCAGCAGTTCGCTGCGGTCGGAACTGGGGAAGAACTGCTGGGGCACCAGCCCGAAGCCTGCCATCGACACCGCGAACGTCACTATCGTGCCTCCCAGCACCAGGTAGCGGCGGTCCACGCACCACGCGACCCAGCCCCGCAGGCGCCGGTAGAAGCGGGTGTCGTAGATGTCGTGCTCGTGGCCGTCGGGCAGATGGGCCTCGCGCTTGCGCTCGGGCAGCATCCGGTAGCCCAGCAGCGGGATCAGCACCACGGCGGCGAACCAGGAGGTGATGAGCGCGATGGCGGACACCTGGAAGATCGAACGGGTGTACTCGCCCGTGCTCGACTTGGCCAGCGCGATCGGCAGGAAGCCCGCCACCGTGACCAGCGTGCCGGTCAGCATGGGGAAGGCGGTGCTGGTGTAGGCGAACGCGGCGGCGCGCGCCCGGCTCCAGCCCTGTTCCAGTTTCACGGCCATCATCTCGACGGCGATGATCGCGTCGTCCACCAGCAGGCCCAGGGCCAGCACCAGCGTGCCCAGCGACACCTTGTGCAGGCCGATGCCGAACATGTCCATGAACAGCGCCGTGACCGCCAGCACCACCGGAATGGAAATGACCACCACCATGCCGGTGCGCATCCCCAGCGAGACCAGGCTCACGATCAGCACGATGCCGACCGCCTCCGCCACCGACCGCAGGAAGTCGTCGACCGAGTGCGATACCGCCCGCGGCATGCTGGAAACTTCCTTCAGCGTGAGGCCGGCGGGCAACTGGGCCTGCAGCTCGCCGAACTTGGCGGTCAGCGCCTTGCCCAGGTGCACCACGTCCCGGCCGGGCTGCATGGTGATGCCGATGCCCAGCGCCAGGCGGCCGCCCAGCCGCATCTGCTCCACGGGCGGATCCTCATAGCCGCGACGGATCGTGGCGATGTCGCCCAGCCGGACCGACTTGCCGTCGATCCGGATCAGGGTGTCCGCCAACGCCCGGCTGTTCGCGTACTGGCCCGTGGGGCGCACGAAGACGCGGTCGTCGGCGGTGGTCAGCGTGCCGGCGTTCGCCACGGCGTTCTGGCTGTTGATGGCCTGGGCGATCTGCTGGGGCGACACGCCCAGCCGGGTCAGCTGGGTATTGGGGATTTCGACGTAGACGTGTTCGGGCTGTTCGCCGAAGTAGTCCACCTTGCCCACGCCGGGCACGCGCAGCAGCACCGTGCGCAGTTTGTCGGCATAGTCGCGCAGCTGGGCCGGCGAAAAGCCGTCGCCCTGCAGTGTGTAGATGTTGGTGTAGACGTCGCCGAACTCGTCATTGAAGAACGGCCCTTGCACGCCCTGGGGCAGCGTTGCCGCGATGTCGCCGACCTTCTTGCGGACCTGGTACCACTGCTCGGCCACGGTATTGGCGGGCGCGGAGTCCTTCATGGTGTAGAAGATCAGGGACTCGCCCGGCCGGGAATAGCTGCGCATGAAGTCCGTGTTGGAGGCTTCCTGCAGCTTCTTGGCGATGCGGTCGGTGACCTGTTCCTGCACCTGCTGGGCGGTGGCGCCCGGCCAGAGCGTCTTGATGACCATGACGCGGAAGGTGAAGGGCGGGTCTTCCGACTGGGCCAGCTTGGAATAGGACAGCACGCCGAAGAGGGTCACCAGCGTGATGATGAAGATGACCAGCGGCTGGTGGCGCAAGGCCCATGCCGACAGGTTGAAGCGGCCTTCCTCGTGACGGTGCGCCGGGACGTCCGGATCGGCGCGGCTCATGAGGCGTGGTCCTCGGGATGCAGGGGAGGAACGGGGCGCACTTTTTCGCCGGCCGTCACCGTGTGCACGCCTTGCCACACCACGCGTTCGCCGTCCCGCAGGCCCTGGGCCAGGGTGACGGTGCGCGCGTCGTAGCGCAGCACTTCGACGCGGCGCAGTTCCAGGGTGTCGTCGCCGGCCTTCACGATCCAGACGGCGGGCCGCGGCCCGTCATGGAACAGCGCGGTGGCGGGGACCGTAAAGGTCGGCGATCCGTCTCCCGCGGGGTTCTCGAAGCTGATGTTGGCCGTCATGCCCAGCCGCACTTCGGGCGAGGGGGCCTCCAGGGTCAGCTTGGCGCGATAGGTGCGGCTGCGCGGGTCCGCGGCCGGCGAGATTTCGCGCAGCACGGCGCTGTACGCCTGGCCGGGCAGCGGCCCGAGCGTGACGCTGGCCCGCTGGCCGATAGTCAGGCCCGCCAGCACGCTTTCCGGCACGTCGCAGATGGCGTCGATGTCGCCGGACCAGGCCAGGTTGTAGACGGGCTCGCCCGCGGCCACGTTCTGTCCGGTGTCGGCCTGCTCCGCGGTGATCACGCCCGCGTGGTCCGCCTGCAGCGTCGTGTACTTGAGCTGGTCCGCCGACAGCGCGGCCTGCTGGGCAGCCTGGTCGCGCTGCGCCAGCGCCGCCGCGTAGGCATTGCGGGTCTGCTCCAGCTGGGTAGTGGCAATCAGGTTCTCGCGCGCCTGGGCGCGGTCGCGGTCCAGCTGCTGGCGCGCGTAGTCGAGCTGGTGCTGGGCCGCCGTCAGCTGCGCGCGGGCGCTGGCCGCGTTCTTGGTCGCGTCGGCCGGGTCCAGCCGGGCCACGACCTGCCCGGGCACGACGGCATCGCCCAGCCGGACGTTGCGTTCGATGATCTTGCCGTTCACGCGGAACGACAGCGGCGTGCTGTAGCGCGCCTGCACTTCGCCCGGCAGCGTCCAGGCCGGCAGGCGTTCGTCCGCCTGCGCGGGCATGGCCACGACGGGGCGCGGCCCCGGCGCGGGCGCTTCGCCGCGGCCGCAGCCGGCGATCGTCAGCGCCAGCGCCGCGGCGGCCGGCAGCGACAGCATGCGGCGCCAGGGGCGGCGTCGGAAAGAGAGCGGCGCCGCGTCGGCGGCGGCGTTGCGGGCGACGGGACGCGCGCAAGGGCCAGGGCAATTCACGGAACACCTCGCGGCGCGGAAATAGGGGAAAGGGGCCGGATCGGCCCGATACGCCATGGATTCTAATACAGGTATGTATCTGGATTCAATATTGAATCTGAAACGACACCCAGTGCTACACTCGCGCCATGTCAAAAGTCCGTCTTACGCGAGAGCAAAGCCGTGATCAGACGCGACAGCGTCTGCTCGACGCTGCGCAATCGATTTTTCTTGCCAAGGGGTTCGTGGCCGCCAGCGTCGAGGACATCGCCGAGCAGGCGGGGTACACGCGCGGGGCCTTCTATTCCAATTTCGCCAGCAAGTCCGAGTTGTTCCTGCAGTTGCTCAAGCGCGACCACGAAAGCGTGATGGCCGACATGCGCGCGATCTTCGAGGACGGCGAATCGCGGGCCCAGATGGAAGCCCGCGTGCTGGAGTATTACTCGACGCACTATCGCGAGAACGACTGTTTCCTGCTGTGGATGGAAGCCAAGCTGCAGGCCGCCCGCGACCCGGATTTCCGGGTGGGCTTCACCACCTGTCTGCGCGAATTGCGCGAGGCCACGACCGAATACATCCGCCAGTTTTCGGCGCGGGTGGGCACGCCGCTGCCCTTGCCGGCCGAGCAGCTGGCGCTGGGCCTGCTGGCCCTGTCGGACGGCATGCAATTCAGCTACGCCTTCGACCCCCAGGCCGTCACCCCGGAAATGACCGAGGCGGTGCTGGCGGGGTTTTTCCGCCGCGTGGTCTTCGGCGATTCCAGCCCGCGCTAGCGGGAAATCGCGGCCCCGCTAGGGCAGCAGTTCCGATATCTCGATCAGGTTGAGGTCCGGGTCCCGCAGGTAGACCGAGCGGATCTTGCCGGTCGCGCCGGTCCGCGGCACGGGGCCTTCGATGATGGCGGCGCCGGCTTCGCGCAGGCGGACGATCACCTCGTCCAGCGGGCGGTCGGCGATGAAACACAGGTCCAGCGCGCCCGGTACCGGCAGGTGGGCCTTGGGCTCGAATTCGCGGCCGCGCACGTGCAGGTTGATCTTCTGGTTGCCGAAGCGCAGCGCCTGCCGGCCTTCGCCGAAGGTTTCCAGGCGCATGCCCAGGATGCGGGTGTAGAAGTCCACCGTGGCGTCGGGGTCGGTGCAGGTCAGCACCAGGTGGTCGAGGTGATCGATCATGAAGCTCTCCGTATTGTCAGCCGGGCTCTGGCCGTGATAGTAATACCAGCGGCGCGCCGGCCGGGCTGAGGGGGCACGCGCCGGAATTCGCAACCCTTGGGTCAAAGGAGCGGCAGCATGACTTCAGAAACCCGACCATCCGCCACTATCAACCGGCCTGTCTTTTTCAGCGCGGCGTTGTTCACCCTGTTGCTGGTCGGCTTCGCGATCGCGGCGCCCAGCACGGCGCAGAATCTCTTCGAAACCATCCAGGCCTGGATCCTCGGCAACGCCAGCTGGTTCTACATCCTGGTGGTCGCCATCATCCTGCTGTCGGTGGCGTTCCTTGCCGTCAGCCGCTACGGCGACATCAAGCTCGGCCCCGACCACAGCGAGCCGGACTACCGCAACTTCACCTGGTTCGCGATGCTGTTCTCGGCGGGCATGGGCATCGGCCTGATGTTCTTCGGCGTCGCCGAGCCGGTCATGCACTTCATGTCGCCGCCGGTGGGCGAGGGCGGCACCGCGGCGGCGGCGCGGGAATCCATGAAGATCACCTTCTTCCATTGGGGCCTGCACGCCTGGGCGATCTACGCGGTGGTGGCGCTGACCCTGGCCTTCTTCAGCTTCCGCCACGGCCTGCCGCTGACCCTGCGGTCCGCGCTGTATCCCCTGATCGGCAACCGCATCCACGGGCCGATCGGCCACGCGGTCGACATCTTCGCCATCATCGGCACGGTGCTGGGCGTGGCCACCTCGCTGGGCCTGGGCGTGGCGCAGATGAACAGCGGGCTGAATCACCTGTTCGGCATTCCGGTGGGCGTGACGACGCAGATCGTCCTGATCGTCATCACCTGCGGGCTGGCGACGCTCTCGGTGGCCAGCGGCCTGGACAAGGGCATCCGCATCCTGTCGGAAGCCAATATGGTCCTGGCGGCCATCCTGCTGATGTTCGTGCTGGTCGCCGGCCCCACGGTGTTCCTGTTCCAGACCTTCGTGCAGAACACCGGCGCCTACCTGTCCGACATCGTCAACAAAACCTTCAACCTCTACGCCTACGAGCCCAGCGACTGGATCGGCGGCTGGACCCTGTTCTACTGGGGCTGGTGGATCGCGTGGTCGCCCTTCGTGGGGCTCTTCATCGCGCGCATTTCGCGCGGCCGCACCATCCGCGAGTTCGTCAGCGGCGTGCTGCTGGTCCCGGCCGGCTTCACGCTGTTCTGGATGACCGTGTTCGGCGACACGGCCATCCATTTCATCCTGGTCGACGGCGTGCAGGGCTTCGCGGAAAAAGTCGAGGCCGACAGTTCGCTGGCCTTGTTCGCGTTTCTCGAACAGCTGCCCTGGAGCGGCGTGATCTCGATCTTCGCCATCGCCATGGTGGCCGTGTTCTTCGTCACCTCGGCGGACTCCGGCGCGCTGGTGGTGGACCTGCTGGCCTCGGGCGGCGCGGACCGCACGCCCGTGTGGCAGCGCATCTTCTGGTCGCTGTCGATGGGCGCCGTGGCCATCGCCCTGCTGCTGGCCGACGGCCTGACGGCCCTCCAGACCGCGACCATCGCCAGCGCGCTGCCGTTCTCGGTCATCCTGCTGCTTTCCTTGTGGGGCCTGTTCAAGGCGCTCAAGCTGGACGCGACCAAGCGCGGCATACGCTACCAGTCGCTGACCCTGTCGCGCCCCACGCGCGGCGGCCAGTCCTGGGAGCGCCGCCTGCGCAACATGGTCATGATGCCGCGCCGCGCCCACGTGCTGCGTTTCATCGCGGACGTGGTGCGGCCGGCGCTGGAGGACGTGGCCGAGGAACTGCGCCGCCAGGGCTATGCCGTGGCCGTGCGCGAGGATGAAGACGAGGGGGCCGTGACCCTGGAGGTCTCGCATGGGGACTACCTGGACTTCTGGTACGCGGTGCGGCCCGAAGCCTTCGTGCGGCCGAGCCTGACGCCGGAAGAGGCGGCCGACGAAGAAGAGCGCAAGTATTTCCGCGCCGAGGTCCACCTGCGCGAGGGCGGGCAGGACTACGACATCATGGGCTGGAGCCGCGACGCCGTCATCGGCGACATCCTCGACCAATACGAGCGCCACCGCCATTACCTGCACATGGTGCGCTAGGCGCGCTGTCCGCTCCATCGGCCGCCGGGATTCCCGGCGGCTTTTTTTCGTCTCGTCGCCGGCCGATAGGCCGCCGCTATCCGGGGGATTGTGTAAGCCTTTTTGACGAAATCGCCGAGATCGTAGATTATCCAAGAATATTCTTTGATAAATAGCGAGCGAATGATGAAGTGGAATTCAGGAGCATGGACGGCAGGGGCCGTCGCGCTGGCGGTGGCGCTGGCGGGGGGCGGGCTGTACTGGAAGTACGGCGGCGCGCCGAAGAACGGCGGCTGGTCCATGGCGCCGGCCAAGGTCGCCGTCGCGGCCGCCGAGCAGGCGGACTTCCCCGTCGCCCTGGGCGGCATCGGTTCGCTGGAGGCCACGCGTCAGGTGCTGGTGGCGGCCGAGGTGGACGGCCGGGTGGCCCAGATCCTGTTCACGCCGGGCGAGCGGGTCCGCGCCGGCCAGTTGCTGGTGCAGTTGAACGACGCGCCCGAGCAGGGCGAACTGGCGCGGCTGCAGGCCCAGGCCCGCAACGCCCGCGCTTTGCTGGAACGCACGCGCCGCCTGCTGCCGCAACAGGCGGCCACGCGCGAGCAGCTGGACCAGGCCCAGGCGGACTACGACCAGGCGGCGGGAGACATCAAGCGCATGCAGGCGCTGATCGAGCAGAAGCGCATCAAGGCGCCGTTCGACGGCGTGCTCGGCGTGCGCCGGGTGAACCTGGGCCAGTTCGCCCGGGCGGGCGATCCGCTGGTGTCCCTGACCGACGGCTCCGCCATGTACGCCAACATTACGTTGCCCGAGCAGGCCCTGGGGGCGCTGCGCGTGGGCCAGCCCGTGGCCGTGACGGTGGACGCCCATGCCGGACGCGTCTTCGCCGGCCGGGTCACCACGGTGGAACCGCAGGTGGATCCAGGCTCGCGCACCGTGCGCGTGCAGGCCACCCTGCCCAATGCCGACGGCGCGCTGGCGGCCGGCATGTTCGCGCACGGCGAGGTCGGACTGCCCGCCCGGCCGGACGTGATCACGGTGCCCGAAACCGCGGTCAGCTACAGCGCCTACGGCGATTCCGTCTACGTGCTGACGCCGCCCAAGCCGGGGCAGGAAGGCGCCCCGCCGACCGTCAGGCAGGCCTATGTGAAGACCGCGGAGCGCGCGCGCGGACGGGTCGTCGTGACCGAAGGCCTGCAGGCCGGAGACCGCGTGGTGACCTCGGGCCAACTGCGCCTGCACAACGGCGCGGCGGTGGAGGTAAGCGCCGAGGACACCGTCGCGCTGGACGGCTTGCGGCAAGCCGTGGCGCAGGCACGGTGAGGGCGCGGGAGCGAACATGAAATTCACCGATCTCTTCGTGCGCCGGCCGGTGCTGGCCCTGGTCGTCAGCACCCTCATCCTGCTTCTGGGCATCAAGGCCTTGAGCGGCCTGCCGGTGCGGCAGTATCCCTTGACCGAAAGCACCACCATCACGATCACCACGCAGTATCCGGGCGCCTCGCCCGACCTGATGCAGGGCTTCGTCACCCAGCCGATCGCGCAGTCCGTGGCCACCGTGGAGGGCATCGACTACCTGTCCTCGTCCTCCACCCAGGGCCGCAGCGTCATCACGGTGCGGATGAAGCTGAACGCCGATTCGAACAAGGCCATGACCGAGGTGATGGCCAAGGTGAACGAGGTCAAGTACCGCCTGCCGCAGGACGTCTACGATCCGGTGCTGGTGAAGTCCGCCGGAGAGGCCACCGCGGTGGCCTACGTGGGATTCTCCAGCTCGACCCTGTCCCTGGCCGCGCTCACCGACTACCTGTCGCGCGTGGTGCAGCCGCAGCTTTCGTCCATCGACGGCGTGGCCAGCGTGGAACTGTACGGCGGGCAAAAGCTGGCCATGCGGGTCTGGCTGGATCCCAACCGGATGGCGGCGCGCGGCATTTCCGCGGGCGAACTGGCCGACGCGCTGCGCGAGAACAACGTGCAGGCCGCGCCGGGGCAGGCCAAGGGCCTGTACGTCGTATCCAACATCCAGGTCAACACCGACCTGGTCAACGTGGCGGAGTTCCGCGACATGGTGGTCAAGCGCGAGGGCGACGCCATCGTGCGGCTGGGCGACGTGGCCACGGTGGAACTGGGCGCGGCGTCGACGGACTCCAGCGGCCTCATGGACGGCGAGCCGGCGGTGTACTTCGGCCTGAACGCCACGCCGGTGGGCAACCCGCTGGTCATCGTGAAGCGCCTGAACGAACTGCTGCCCAACATCAAGCAGAACCTGCCTCCGGGCACCAGCGTGCAGGTGCCGTTCGAACTGGCGCGCTTCATCAGCGCGTCCATCGACGGCGTGGTGCGCACGCTGATCGAGGCCATCGCCATCGTGGTGGCCGTCATCTTCCTGTGCCTGGGCTCCCTGCGCGCGGTGCTGATCCCGGTGGTGACCATCCCCCTGTCCATGCTGGGCGGGGCGGCGATCATGGCCCTGTTCGGCTTCAGCGTGAACCTGCTGACCCTGCTGGCCATGGTGCTGGCGATCGGCCTGGTGGTCGACGACGCCATCGTGGTGGTGGAAAACGTGCATCGCCACATCGAGGAGGGCAAGTCGCCCGTGCGGGCGGCGCTCATCGGAGCCCGCGAGGTCGCGGGGCCGGTGATCGCGATGACGATCACGCTGGCGGCGGTCTATGCGCCCATCGGCCTCATGGGCGGCCTTACCGGTTCGCTGTTCAAGGAGTTCGCGTTCACGTTGGCCGGGGCCGTGGTCGTATCGGGCGTCATCGCGCTGACCCTGTCGCCCGTGATGAGCTCCTTCCTGCTGGACAACCGCGTCTCCGAAAGCTGGATGGCGCGCCGGGCCGAGCATTTCTTCGGCCGCCTGGGCGACGCCTACGGCCGCGTGCTGGACGTGTCGCTGCATCACCGCTGGGTGACCGGCCTGGTGGCCGTGGCGGTGCTGATCAGCCTGCCGTTCCTGTACAACGCCGCCCAGCGCGAACTGGCGCCCGTCGAGGACCAGTCCACCGTGCTGACGGCGATCAAGTCTCCGCAACAGGCCAACATCGACTACGTGGAGAAGTTCGGCAAGAAGTGGGACGACGTGATGAAGACCCTGCCCGAGCAGAACGGCCGCTGGCTGATCAACGGCTCCGACGGCGTGTCCAACAGCATCGGCGGCGTGGACTTCGTCTCCTGGGAGCATCGCAAGCGCTCGGCCGACGAAATCCAGGCCGACATGCAGTCGATGGCCAACCAGGTGGAAGGCAGCAACATCTTCGCCTTCCAGCTGCCGTCCCTGCCGGGTTCCACCGGCGGGCTGCCGGTGCAGATGGTCGTCATGAGCGCCTCGGACTATCCCGTCGTCTACGAGGCCATGGAAGGGCTGAAGAAGGCCGCGCGCGAAAGCGGCCTGTTCATGGTGGTCGACAGCGACCTGGACTACAACAATCCGGTGGTGCGGCTGAAGGTGGACCGGGCCAAGGCCAACAGCCTGGGCGTCACCATGAAAGCCATCGGCGACACGCTGGCCGTGCTGGTGGGCGAGAACTACGTGAACCGCTTCGGCATGGACGGCCGGTCCTATGACGTGATCCCGCAGAGCCTGCGCGAACAGCGCATCTCGCCGGAATCGCTGGCGCGCTACTACGTCAAGAGCGCCAGCGGCGCGCAGGTGCCGCTGTCGAACATCGTGAGCGTGTCCATGGGCGTCGAACCCAACTCGCTCACGCAGTTCAACCAGCTCAACGCCGCCACGTTCCAGGCGATTCCCATGCCGGGCGTCACCATGGGCGATGCCGTCCAGTTCCTGACGCGCCAGGCGCAGACGCTGCCCGCGGGCTTCAGCTACGACTGGCAGTCGGACGCGCGCCAGTTCACCCAGGAGGGGTCGGCGCTGATGATCACCTTCATCTTCGCCATCATCGTGATCTACCTGGTGCTGGCCGCCCAGTACGAGAGCCTGCGGGATCCGTTCATCATCCTGGTGAGCGTGCCCATGTCCATCTGCGGCGCGCTGATCCCGCTGGCGCTGGGCATGGCCACGGTCAACATCTATACGCAGATCGGGCTGGTGACGCTGATCGGCCTGATCAGCAAACACGGCATCCTGATGGTGGAATTCGCCAACGAAATGCAGGTCAGCCACGGGCTGGACCGGCGCGCCGCCATGGAGCAGGCCGCCCGCATCCGCCTGCGTCCCATCCTGATGACGACCGCCGCCATGGTCATGGGCCTGATTCCGCTGCTGTTCGCGACCGGCGCGGGCGCGCACAGCCGCTACAGCCTGGGCCTGGTCATCGTGGTCGGCCTGCTGGTGGGCACGCTGTTCACGCTGTTCGTGCTGCCCACCGTCTATACCGTATTCGCCCGCGACCACCGGGCGGCGAACGATACGCCGCGCGCCCGGGAACTTGCGCTGGCCCAGGCCGAGGACGCCGCGGTGCCGGGCGCCGCCGCCTAGCCGAAGGAAACGATCATGAAGAATTCCCGATTTTCCATACGCCTGCGTCGCGGCGCGGCCGTGCTGCTGGCCGCGCTGGCCACCGCAGGCTGCGCCGTCGGCCCCGACTACCGGAAGCCCCAGGCCGCGCCGGTGGCGCTGGCCAGCCCCGAGCAGGCCCTGTTCTCCACCGACCGGCTGCAGCGCGACTGGTGGAAGCAATTGCAGGATCCCCAGCTGGACCGGCTGATCGATCTGGCGCTGTCCCGCAACCTAGACATCCGCATCGCGCAGGCGCGGTTGGCGGAGTCGCGGGCGGTGCTGGATGAAAAAGAGCTGGATCAACTGCCGGCGGTCACGTTGGGAGGCGGCTATGAACGCAGCCTGTCCCAAGCCAATGCCGGCGCCACCGGCCAGCGCAACCTGGCGCAGAGTTACCGTGCGGGCTTCGACGCCACCTGGGAGCTGGACCTGTTCGGCCGGCTGCGCCGGGCGGCGGAAGGCGCGGCCGCGCGCAGCGAGGCGCAGGCCGCGGACCTGGCCCAGGCCCGCATCGTGGTGGCCGCCGAAGTGGCGCGAAACTATTTCGAGCTGCGCGGCGCGGAGCAGCGCCTGGCCGTGGCGCGCGCCAACCTGGAGAGCCAGCGGGACAGCCTGCGCGTGATCCAGGCCATGGTGTCCGCCGGCCGCGGCGACGAGGGCGACCTGGCCAGCGCTCGCGCCGAACTGGAGACGGTGCAGGCGAGCGTGCCGGTGCAGATAGCCGCCCGGCGCCTGGCGCAGTACCGGATCGCGGTGCTGGCGGGCCTGCGGCCCGTGGAGCTGGGCGAGCTGGACGCGGGCAAGGCGCTGGCGCCGCTGGATACCCGTCTGCCGATCGGCGACGTGAGCGCCTTGTTGTCGCGCCGTCCGGACGTGCTGGCGGCCGAACGCGGCATGGCCGCCGCCAATGCCGACGTGGGCGTGGCGACCGCGGAGCTGTATCCACGCATCGACCTGGGCGGGTTCCTGGGCTTCGTCGCCTTGCGCGGCGCGGATTTCGGTTCGTCGGCCAGCCGCGCGTTCAGCGTGGCGGCCACTGCCAACTGGCCGGCCTTCCATCTGCCCACGGCGCTGGCGCGCAAGCGCGGCGCGGTGGCGCGCGCCGACGGCGCCGTCGCCAGCTACGAGCAGACGGTGCTGCGCGCGGTCGAGGAACTGGAAGCGGCGCTGACGGAATACGGGCAGACGCAGCAGCGCCTGGGCAGCCTGGCGCAGGCCGCCGCGCATAGCGGCAGGGCGGCGGATCTGGCGCAACTGCGCTACCGCGAAGGCAGCACCCCTTATTTGACGGTGCTGGACGCGCAGCGTACGCTTTTGCGCGCCCAGGACGCCGTGGCGATCGCCGAGACGGAGTCCTACACCCGCCTGATCGCGCTCTACAAGGCGCTGGGGGGCGGATGGGAGGCGCCGCCGACGGCGCCGCGGGCCGCTGCCGGCTGACCGGCCGGCGCGGTTCGTGGCACCATAGGCAAACATTCGGAGAATCCCCATCCATGTCTGACAGTCCGTCCCATCCCGTCGTCTGGGAGCATCAACCCGCGGACCGCGTGCTCATGACCTTGAAGACGCGCGGCCCGCAGTCCGTTGCCGTCATCGCCCGCGCCATGGACGTGACGGCCGAGGCCGTGCGCCAGCAGATGGCCCGCTTGCATGCGGAGGGGCTGGTGGATTCCGAAAGCCATAGCGCGGGCCGGGGACGGCCCACCCAGATCTGGTTCCTGACCGACGCCGGGCACGGCCGTTTCCCGGACACGCATGCCGAAATGACGGTGCAGATGCTGGGCGCCATCCGCCAGGTGTTCGGCGAGGATGGCGTCGAAAAGCTGATCCAGGCGCGCGAGGCCGCCATGCTCGGCAGCTATCGCCAGGCCATGCAGGGCGCCCGCAGCCTGAAGGAACGGCTGGAGCGGCTGGTGGAAGTCCGTTGCGCCGAAGGCTACATGGCCGAGCTGCGCAAGGATGGCCGCGACTTCCTCTTCATCGAGAACCATTGCCCGATCTGTTCCGCGGCAAAAGCCTGTATGGGTTTCTGCCGGAGCGAACTGGAACTCTTCCACAAGGTGCTCGGAGACGAGGTCCGGGTCCGGCGAGAAGAGCACATCCTCACGGGCGCGCGCCGCTGCGCCTATCGCATCGACAAGGGCGGCTGAGCCGTCACGAGCCGGGCTGCTCCCAGCCGCCCAATGCCTTGTAGAGTTCCACCGCGTTGACCAGACGGCGTTGCTGCAGCCGGATGAATTCCTGCTCGGACTCGAACAGGCTGCGCTGCGCTTCCAGCATTTCCAGATAGCTTGCCACGCCGCGTTCGTAGCGTCTTTCGGTCAGGCGCTGGCGGTCGCGGTCGGCATCGCGCACCTTGCGCTGGGCGTCAATCTGGGCGCGTAGCGTATCGCGCGCCGACAGCGCGTCGGCGACCTCGCGGAAGGCCTGCTGGATGCTGCCTTCGTATTGCGCCACCGCGATGTCCTTGCGCGCTTCGGCCAGCGACAGGTTGGCGCTGTTGCGGCCCGCGTTGAAGATAGGCAGCGTCAGCTTGGGCGCGAAGATCCAGGTGCCGGTGCCTGAGCCGAACAGGTCGGAGAAACTGCCGGCCGTGGCGCCGACGTCGGTCGTCAATTGCACCGACGGGAAGAACGCGGCGCGCGCCGCGCCGATGTCGGCGTTGGCGGCCCGCAGCGTGTCTTCCGCCTGGCGCAGATCCGGGCGCCGGGCCAGGAGGGCCGAGGGCAGGCCCGCGGCCAGGGGCGTGAGGCTCTGGCTTTCCAGCGCGACCGCGTCGGGGTCGGGCGGCAGGGCGAGGTCTCCCGCCAGCAGGCCCAGCGTGTTCACGGCCTGGCGGTACTCCCGGCTCAGCTCGGCATGTGTCGCGCGCGAGGATTCCACCAGCATCTGCGCGGTGCGCAGCCCCACTGCCGTCTCCAGCCCCGCGTCGTAGCGGCGCTGGGTCAGCTTGAGCGAGGCTTCGCGCAGCGCCAGCGTGCTCTCGGTCAGGCGCAGTTGCTCGGCCAGCGAGCGCTGGTTGAAGTAAGCCGCGGCCGTCTCCGACACCAGCGACAGCGTGGCGGCGCGGTGTGCTTCCTCGCTGGCGAGGTAGCGCGACAGCGCGGCGTCGCTCAGGCTTTTCACGCGGCCGAAGAAATCCAGCTCGAACGCGGCGATGCCGACCGCCGCGCGGTAGCGGTCCGAGACCGGCATGCGGGACTGACCCGGCTCCGCGCCGCGGCCGCGGCTGAATTCGCCGGTGCCGTCGATGGACGGCAGCCGGTCGGCCTGCTGCACGCCATACAGCGCGCGGGCTTCCTGGATGCGCAGCGCCGCCACCCGCAGATTGCGGTTGTTGGCCAGCGCGGCCTCGATCCAGGCCTGTAGCGCCGGATCGTTGAAGTAGGCGCGCCAATCCTGAGGCGGGGCGACCTGTCCGTCGGCTGGCGGCACGCCGTAGGCGGCCGGCACCGGCGCGGCCGGGCGTTCGTAGGTGGGGGCCAGCGAGCAGCCGGCCAGGGCCAGCGCCAGCAGGGGCATTGCCACGACCTTCATGGCGAGATCTCCAGCGTTTCGCGGTCTTCGGGACGCGCGGGGCGGGCGCGCATGCCCAACACGCGGCCCACGATGAGGAAGAAAAGGGGCACGAGGAAGATGGCCAGCACCGTGGCGGTGATGATGCCGCCCAGCACGCCCGTGCCGATCGCGGCCTGGGCGCCGGACGCCGCCCCGGTGGCCAGCGCCAGCGGCAGCACGCCCACGCCGAAGGCCAGCGACGTCATTACGATGGGCCGCAGCCGCAGCCGCGCGGCTTCCAGCGTGGCCGACACCAGGCCCTGGCCGTCGCGCACCAGGTCCTTGGCCACCTCGACGATCAGGATGGCGTTCTTGGCCGACAGGCCGATGGTGGCGATCAAGCCCACCTTGAAGTAGATGTCGTTCGGCATGCCGCGCAGGCTCACGCCCAGCAGGGCGCCGATCACGCCCAGCGGCACCACCAGGATCACCGCCAGGGGGATGGACCAGCTTTCGTACAGCGCGGCCAGCGCCAGGAACACCACCAGCACCGAGAGGGCGAACAGTACGGGCGCCTGGCTGCCGGACAGGCGTTCCTCATAGGACTGGCCCGACCAATCGAAGCCGATGCCGCGCGGCAGGTCCGCCGCGAGCGTCTCCATCGCGCGCATGGCCTCTCCGCTGCTGTGTCCGGGAGCCGCCGACCCGTTGAGGGTGAACGAGGGGAAGCCGTTGTAGCGGTTCAGCTGCGGCGGGCCCATGGACCACTCCAGCGTGGCGAAGGCGGACAGCGGCACCATCTGGCCCTGCACGTTGCGCACGTGCAGGCGCGACACGTCGTCCACGTCGACGCGGCTCTTGCCGTCGGCCTGCACCGTCACGCGGCGGACCTGGCCGTTGAGCATGAAATCGCCGATGTAGTCCGAGCCGTACATCACCGCCAGCGCCGTGTTGATCTCGTCCATGGGCACGCCCATGGCCTGGGCCTTGTCGCGGTCCACGCGCAGCGCCAGCTGAGGCGCGTCCTCCTGGCCCGCGAACACCACGTCCGCCAGGGCCGGGTGGGCGGCCGCCGCCGCCAGCAGCTGCTGGCGGGCGCCGGCCAGGGCGTCGTGGCCCAGGCCGGCGCGGTCCTGCAGGCGGAAGTCGAAACCCGAGGTGGAGCCCAGGTCCGGCAGCGGAGGCGAATTCAACGCGTGCACCATGACGTTCTTGCGAGCGGCGAAGGCGGCGTTGACGCGCTCGACCACGGCGTCCACATGCTGGTCGGCGCCGCGGCGCTGCTTCCAGTCCTTGAGCGTCACGAAGAACATGGCCGAGTTAGGGCCGCTGCCGTACTCGCTGAAGCCGTTGACCGAATACACGTACGCCACCGGCTCGTTCTCCATCATGTAGCGTTCGACGTCCTTCACGACCGCCATGGTCTCCGCCTGCGGGGCGCCCTGGGGCAGGATGACCATGGCCATGAAGCTTCCCTGGTCCTCTTCGGGCAGGAACGACGACGGCAGCCGGGCGAACAGCAGCGCCGCCACGCCGATCACCGCCAGGTAGGCCAGGCCGAAGCGCGCCGGCCGGGCGAGCACGCCCGATACCCGCGCCGTGTAGCGCGCGGTCAGGCGCGCGAAGGCCCGGTTGAACCAGCCGAAGAAGCCGCGCTTCTCGTGATGCCCGGCGTCGATCGGCCGGAGCATGCTGGCGCACAGCGCCGGCGTCAGCGACAGCGCGAGGAACGCCGAGAAGGCGATCGATACCGCCAGCGTCACGGCGAACTGGCGGTAGATGTTGCCCACCGCGCCGTCGAAGAACGCCATCGGCACGAACACCGATACCAGCACGACGGTGATGCCGACGATGGCGCCGCTGATCTGGCGCATGGCCTTCACCGTGGCCTCGCGCGGGGCCAGTCCTTCCTCGGCCATGATGCGCTCGACGTTCTCGACCACGACGATGGCGTCGTCCACCAGGATGCCGATGGCCAGCACCATGCCGAACATCGTCAGCACGTTGATGGAATAGCCCAGTCCCAGCATCACGCCCAGCGTGCCCAGGAGCGCCACCGGCACCACCAGGGTGGGAATCAGCGTCGCGCGGAAGTTCTGCATGAACAGGTACATCACGCAGAACACCAGGGCCACGGCTTCCAGCAGCGTCATCAGCACCTTCCGGATCGAGATCTCGACGAAGGTGGATGTCTCGTAGGGGATGTCCCAGGTCACGCCCGGCGGGAAGTACTGGGCCAGCTCCTGCATGGTCGCGCGGATGCGCCGGGTGGTCTCCACCGCGTTGGAACCCGGCGCCAGCTTGATGCCCAGCCCGGTGGCGGTCATGCCGTTCACGCGCGACAGGTACATATAGTCGGTGCCGCCGAGCTCGACCCGGGCCACGTCCTTCAGGCGCAGCGTGGCGCCGCCGGGCTGGGCGCGCAGCGGAATGTTGGCGAACTGCTCGGGCGTCTGCAGGGTTTCGCCCGCGACGATGCTGGCGTTCAGCGGCGCGTCCTTGGGCACGGCCTGGTTGCCGAGTTCGCCGATGGTCACGCGCGCGTTGTGGCTGCGCAGGGCCGCGACGATATCGCCCGGCGTCAGCGACAGGGCGGTCAGCTTGGCCGGATCGGGCCAGATGCGCATGGCCGCCTCGGCGCCGAAGGACTGCACCTTGCCCACGCCTTCCACCCGGCGCAGGGCCTGCAGCACGTTCGAGGCGGCCAGCTCGCCCAGCTGGATATCGTCCAGGGCGCCGTCCGACTTGAGCGACACCACCAGCTGGATGTTGTCGGCCGCCTTTTCCACGCGCACGCCGTCGCGCCGCACCGCTTCCGGCAGGCGGGGCTCCACGGCCTTCAGCCGGTTCTGCACTTCCACGGCCGCGAGGTCGGGGTTGGTGCCCTGCTTGAAGGTGAGGTTGATGCTTGCCCAGCCGGTCGAGTCGCTGGACGACGAGGTGTACATCAGCCCGGGAGCGCCGTTCATCTCGCGTTCGATGATGGCGGTCACCGCCTCTTCGACCACCTTGGCCGAGGCGCCCGGGTAGCTGGCGCCCACGTTGACCACGGGCGGCGCGATGTCGGGATACTGGGCCACCGGCAGGGCGCGGATGGACAGGATGCCGACCAGCACGATCAGCAGGGAGATCACCCACGCGAAAACAGGGCGATCGATAAAGAAACGCGCCATGGCGACTTATCCTTGTTGGCCGGAGGCGGGCAGCGGCTGCCGGGCAGGAGCGGCCGTCTCCGGGGGCGCGGCGCGCGGCGCGGGCCGTTCCACCGCCTTGATCTTCTGGCCGGCCGCCAGTTGGGCGGCGTTCTCGACCACGATGCGCTCGCCGCCTTCCAGGCCCTGCGTGACGATCCAGTTGGGCCCTTGCAGGCGGTGGGCGACGACGGCGACCTTGCGCAGTTCGCCGTCGTCGCCGGCGGCCAGCACGTGGGCGCCCTCGGCGTTGCGCAGCAAGGCGTTGCGCGGCACCAGGTAGCTGTCGCGGTTGATGGCCTGCTCCAGCTGCACCCGCACGTACATGCCGGGCAGCAGGTCGCGGTCGGGGTTGTCGAACAGCGCCCGCATCGTCACGTTGTCCGTGCCGGGATCGACGGCCAGGTCCGCGAAGGACAGCGTGCCCGCGCGCCCGTACTCGGACCCGTCGGGCAGCAGCAGCCGCACGCGCACCTGGTCCGGCGACATGCCTTGCAGGGCGCCCGCGCGGATCTGCTTCTGCAACTGCACGACCTCCACCGCCGGCTGCGCGAAGTTCACGTAGATGGGATCGATCTGCTGAACTACCGTCAAGGGCGTGGCCTGGCCTTCGCCCACGAGCGCGCCCTCGGTCACCAGCGCGCGGCGCGCGCGGCCCTCGATGGGCGAGGTGACGCGGGCGTAGTCCAGCTTCAATTTGGCGCTTTGCAGGTTGGCGCGGGCCAGCGCCACTTCCGCGCGGGCCTGGCGTTCCTGCGCCACGCTCTCTGCATGGTCGCGTTCGCTGATGGCCCGGTCGGACACCAGGTCCGCGTAGCGGCGCAGCTTGTCGGCCGCGGCCGAGAGGTTGGCCTGCGCGCGCGCCAGATTCGCGGCCTCGGAATCGTAGGAGGCCTGCAACGGCGCCGGATCGATCTGGAACAGGGCGGCGCCGCGCGCCACGTCCTGTCCTTCTTCGTACAGGCGCGCGGTGACGATGCCGGCCACGCGGGCGCGCACTTCGGCTTCGCGGTACGGCTCCAGGCGGCCGGGCAGTTCTGTCCTGACGCTGGTGGGCGTGGCCGCGGCGACGATGACGCCGATTTCGGCGGGCGCCTGCGCGGCGTCTTCGGGCGAGGGCTTGGAACAACCCGTAATAAGAATTGATACGGAAATAAGGGCGAGTGTAGGCAGGGAGACTCGGTGCTTCATTTTTAAAATTGTTGCGATGCGCCCGCGGAGGGCAAGAGTGCGGAAAGGCGCCAACTTTCCAGGTGGGAGGCGAGTCTAGCATTTAATCCGTCACGATTGATTAATTACTTTGTTGGAAAGTATGCTGGCGGCTTCACACTTATTCACAATGGAAATGGAGGCCGCCTGAAACGGCGGCCGCCTTTTTTTAGGGGAGGTTTCCGCATGGCCCGCAAGACGAAAGAAGAGTCCCAACGCACCCGCAGCCGCATCCTGGATGCCGCCGAGCGCGTGTTCCTGTCCAAGGGCGTCGCCGGCACCACCATGAGCGACATTGCCGATTACGCAGGGGTTTCCCGGGGCGCCGTCTACGGCCATTACAAGAACAAGATCGACGTCTGTATCGCCATGTGCGACCGGGCGCTGGGCGAAGCGGCGCCGCTGACCCAGGTATCCACCGAAGGCGAGGCGCTGGAGTCGCTCTACGATTCGATGCGCCAATACATCCAGATCTACGCGGAAGAAGGCTCGGTGCAGCGCGTGCTGGAAATCCTCTACCTGAAGTGCGAGCGCAGCGACGAAAATGCGCCGCTCCTGCGCCGGCGCGACCTCTGGGAGCGGCATGCCCTGCGCACGTCCGAGAAACTGCTGCGCGCCGCCGTCAAGCGCGAAGACCTGCCGCGCGCGCTGGACATTCGGCTCTCCAACATCTACCTGCATTCGCTGGTCGACGGCGTGTTCGACAGCCTGTGCTGGTCCGACCGCCTCAAGGGCGACCTCTGGCCGCGCGTCGACCGCATGCTGCGCGCCGCCATCGACACCCTCCGGCTTTCCTCGCACCTGCTGACGCCGCAGGCCGCCTGATTCCCGCGAACCGCCGATCCTCATGCGGGCCGCCCCTCAGCCGGGCGCCCCTATGCCGGGCGCCCCTACAATCTCGGCATGACCCTCAAGCAACTCGAAGCCTTCTACTGGGCCGCCACCTGCGTCAGTTTCGCCGTGGCGGCCGAGCGCCTGCACCTGTCGGTCTCGTCGCTGTCCAAGCGCATCACCGAGCTTGAGGACGCCCTGGGCCAGCCGCTGTTCGACCGCAGCGGACACAAGGCCGTCCTGACTGACGCGGGCCAGCGTCTGCTACCCCAGGCCCGCGAACTGCTGGCCGCCGCCGAGCGGGTGCGGGCCTCGCTGGCCGAAAGCCCGGGGCTGCGCGGGCGCTGCCGCTTCGGCGTGGGCGAACTGACCGCGCTGACCTGGCTGCCCCGCCTGATCCGGGGCGTGCGCGCCGCCTACCCGGACCTGGTGCTGGAACCTTATGTGGACATCGGCCAGGTGCTGGAGCAGCGCGTGGCCGACGGCGAACTGGATTTCGCGGTTATCGCGGGCCGCTCGTCGCGGCCCGGCATCGCGTCCGTGCCCATCGGGCAGGCCGGCTTTTCGTGGGCCGCTTCGCCCGCCGTGCTGGACGGCGCGACCCGCATGGCCCCCGCGCTGCTGGAACGGCTGCCGCTGGTGACGCTGCCGGCGGGGGCGGGCACCACGCGCATCATCGACGACTGGATCGCGGGCCGCGATGCCGGCGGCGAGCGCCTGTGCTGCAACAACTGGGGCGCGGTGGTCGGCCTCCTGATCGAGGGCACCGGCGTCGGGCTGCTGCCCAGCCATTGGGCTCGGACGCTGCAGGCCGAGGGCAGCCTGCGCGTGCTGGATTGCGATCCCGCGCTGGCGGCCTTGCCGTACTCCTTCCAGTACCGTCGCGACGACAACCGGCCACTGGTCGGCAAGCTGCGCGACGAGGTCCAGGCCGCCGTGGACTTCTCGGCGCCCTGCCGGATTCCCTGAGCGGCCGTCCGCAAGGCGGCCGCCGCCCGGAGATATTTAGCCGTCCGACAGCTGCCGCTCTATACAATCGCCGCGCGCCTGGCGCAGAATCCAACAAGAACGTGCGCGACGGGGATGGGCCCGGCGCTGCGGCACGACTCGGGTCTGTTCCTCCATGCCGGGCGGCGTGCCGGCGGCGCGCGGGGAAGCAGGCCGACCTGAATCGACGGAGATATTCATGCGTAAACTTTGCCTCGCCATGGCCATGGCGGGAATGCTGGCCAGCGGATTGGCGCAAGCCCAGTCCACCCTGCGTATCGGCCTCCAGGACGACCCCGACGTGCTGGACCCGGTCCGGGCCCGCACTTTCGTCGGCCGCATCGTCTTTGCCTCGCTATGCGACAAACTGGTGGACATCACGCCGGACCTCAAGATCGTGCCGCAGCTGGCGCAATCCTGGACCATCAGCCCCGACAACAAGGTCCTGACGTTCAAGTTGCGCACGGACGCCGTGTTCCATGACGGCACGCCGGTGAACGCCGCCGCCGTCAAGGCCAACCTGGACCGCGCCCGCACCCAGGCCGACAGCAACCGCAAGAGCGAACTGGCCACGGTCGCCAGCGTGGAGGCACCGGACGCCGAAACCGTCGTGCTGAACCTGTCCGAACCCGATGCCTCGCTGCTGTCGCAGCTGTCGGACCGCGCCGGGATGATGATGTCGCCCGCCACCTTCGACAAGGATCCGGGCGGCAAGCCCGTGTGCTCGGGCCCCTACCAATTCAAGGAGCGCGTGCAGAACGATCGCATCGTGCTTGAGAAGTTTCCCAAATACTGGGATGCGGCCAATTACCACTTCGACCGCCTCGTCTTCACCCCCATTCCCGACACCACCGTGCGCCTGAACAACCTGCGCGCGGGCGACCTGGACATCATCGAGCGCGTGGCGCCGAGCGACGCCAAGGCCGTCAAGGACGACAAGAACCTGCGCCTGGCGCCGGTGACGGGCCTGGGCTTCCAGTCGATTTCGGTCAACCTCGCCAACGGCGCGCGCGCCGACAATCCGCTGGCCAAGGATAAGCGCGTGCGCCAGGCGCTGGATCTGGCCATCGACCGCGACGTGCTGAACCAGGTGGTGGGCGAAGGCATGTTCCAGCCGGCCTACCAGCCGTTCCCGCCGGCCAGCTTCGCCTACAACACCGCCTTCGAGCACAAGGGCCGCGATCCCAAGAAGGCGCAGGCCTTGCTGAAGGAAGCCGGCTTCGACCGCGTCAAGTTCGAGATCACCTTCGGCAACAACACGACCATGCAGCAGGTGTTCGAGCTGGTGCAGGCCATGGGCGCCGAGGCGGGCTTCGACATCACCCTGCGGCCGGTGGAATTCGCCTCGCTGCAATCGTCGCTCGCGCGCGGCGATTTCCAGGTGGGCCAGAGCGGCTGGTCCGGCCGGGTCGACCCCAGCGGCAACATCCACCAGTACGTCAGCTGCAAGGGCAACCTGAACGACGGCAAGTTCTGCGACCCCGCCGTGGACAAGCTGCTCAACGACGCCCGGGGCGAATCCGACGAGGCCAAGCGCCGGGCGATGTATGACCAGGTGCTGACTGCCATGCAGGACCAGCGCCCCATCGTCTACCTGTTCTACCTGCCGTGGACCTTCGGCGTGCAGAAGAAGCTGGAAGGCTTCGTGCCTTATCCCGACGGCCTCATCCGGCTCAAGGGCGTAACCGTCGCGAAAAAATAAATCAGGCACGGTGTCAGGCACTCGGGGAACGCCGTCGCGGATTGACGTCCGCCTCGCGGGGTGCCAGGCACTTCGTCTCTCTATCGCGGTCCTTCCTGGTGTCGGACATCTTTTGTGAGGTAGAACGTGGATATGCCCTCCAGCGCGCTGCATGCGCAAGTGAACAACAACAGCCCCTGCGTAGGGCGTCCCATCGGGGACGCCACGGGTCCGGCTTCGCCGGTCCGCAGGCGTCGCCCCCTTGAGGGGGCCCGCGCAGCGGGCAGGGGGTGAGCCATGTTCACGACTCGCCCTGAAATTCTCGGCACCTTCGGTGTCGTGACCTCCACCCATTGGCTGGCCAGCGCGGCCGGCATGTCGCTCCTGGAGCGCGGCGGCAATGCGTTTGACGCCTGCGTTGCTTCGGCTTTCGTGCTGCAGGTGGTTGAGCCCCATCTTGTGGGCCCGGCCGGTGAAGTGCCCGCGGTGTTCTACTCCGCCCGCACTGGCCGCGTCGAGGTCCTGTGCGGCCAGGGCACGACGCCCGCCGCCGCCACGCTGGAGCGATACCGCGCCGAGGGGTTGAAGCTCATCCCCGGCAACGGCCTGCTGGCCACGGTCATCCCGGGCGCCTTCGACGCCTGGATGCTGCTGCTGCGCGACCACGGCACGATGCGCGTGCGCGACGTGCTCGAACCCGCTATCTATTACGCGGAGCACGGCCACGCGCTGATGCCGCGCATCTCCAACACCATCGCCGGGCTGAAGGACTTTTTCGAGACCCATTGGCCCACGACCGCCCAGGTGTACGTGCCGGGAGGCAAGGTCCCGGAAGCCCGCAAGCTGTTCCGCAACCCGGCGCTGGCCCGCACCTGGACCCGCGTGCTGAAGCAGGCGGAAGACGCGGGCGCCGACCGCGACCGCCAGATCGAGGCGGCCCGCGACGCGTTCTACCGCGGCTTCGTGGCCGAGGAAATCGACCGCTACGCGCGCAACACCGAGGTCATGGACGAGAGCGGCTCGGCGCACCGCGGCATCATTACCGCGGACGACCTGGCGGGCTGGTCGGCCAGCTACGACAAGCCGGTCACCTACGACTATCACGGCTACACCGTGGCCAAGGCCGGCCCGTGGAGCCAGGGGCCGGTCTTCCTGCAGACCCTGGCGCTGCTCAAGAAAATGGACCTGGCGGGCGTCGGCCCGACCAGCGCGGAATTCGTGCACCGGGTCACGGAAGCCATGAAGCTGGCCTTCGCCGACCGCGAAGCCTATTACGGCGACCCGGCCTTCGTCGACGTGCCGCTGGCGCACCTGCTGTCCGACGCCTACAACGATGAGCGTCGCGCGCTGATCGGCGCCGCCGCCTCGCAGGACCTGCTGCCCGGGCAGGTGCCCGGCTTCGAGGCGCAGGTCGCGCGCGTCATGGACACGCTGCAACGCCTGTCGCCGGTCTCCGCGCCCGGCAGCGCCACCAACGAGCCCACGATGGCCGACATGCGCGCGTCCGCCAAGCGGGGCGACACCACCCACGTGGACGTCGTGGACCGCTGGGGCAACATGATTTCGGCCACGCCCTCAGGCGGCTGGTTCCAGTCCTCGCCCGTCATCCCCGAACTGGGATTCGGGCTGAACACCCGCGCGCAGATGTTCTGGCTGGAAGAAGGGCTGCCCGGCACGCTGGCGCCGGGCAAGCGTCCGCGCACCACGCTCACGCCGTCCCTGGCGCTGCGGGACGGCAAGCCCTATCTGGCCTTCGGCACGCCCGGCGGCGACCAGCAGGAGCAGTGGCAACTGCTGTTCTTCCTGCGCCATGTGCATCACGGGCTGAACCTGCAGGAGGCGATCGACCTGCCCATGTCCCACACCATGCATTTCCCCACGTCCTTCTATCCGCGGGACCGCAAGCCGGGGCATCTGGCGGTGGAGACCAGCTTCGGGCCGGAGGTCATCGAGGCGCTGCGCCAGCGCGGCCACCATATCGAAGAAGTGCCGGAATGGTCGGTGGGCCGCCTGACCGCCGCATCGCGCGACGCCGACGGGCTGCTGCATGCGGCCGCCACGCCGCGCCTGATGCAGGCCTACGCGATCGGCCGCTGATCCGTCGCAAGCCGGCCCCGGGGGGCGTGTTGCGGGGCTTTGCCGGCATGGGGTATGTTTGACCCATGACGCCATCCCAGCAGCCCCCCTCGGCAGGGGCCCGGTCCCTGACGGGGCAAGAACCGCTTTTCATCGTCCTCAATACCGGATCGGGGCGCGGCGACGCGCAAACACTGCAGGACACCGTCCGCCGCATCCTCGACGAAGCCGGAAGGCGCTACGAACTGATCCCCGTGGAAGATCCGTCGCGGCTGGTCGAATCGGCCCGGGCCGCGGTCCGGCGCGCGCAGGAGGAGCAGGGCGTCGTCATCGCGGCGGGCGGCGATGGCACGCTCAACGCGGTGGCCGGCACGGTACTGGGCCAGGGCGTGCCTTTCGGCATCCTGCCCCAGGGCACCTTCAATTACTTCGGCCGCAGCTACGGCATTTCCCAGGACACGGAAACGGCCTTGCGCGGCTTTCTGCAAGGCCAGCCCAGGCCGGTGCAGGTCGGCCAGCTCAACGGCCGGCTGTTCCTGGTGAATGCCAGCCTGGGCCTCTATCCCCAGCTGCTCGAAGACCGCGAGGCCTACAAACAGAAGTACGGCCGCAGCCGCCTGGTCGCGCTGTGGTCGGGCCTGGTCACGCTGCTGCGCGCGCCGCGCCAGCTTAGCCTGATGCTCGATTACGAAGGCAAGGCCCGCACCCTGCGGTCGCCCACCCTGGTGGTTGGCAACAACAAGCTCCAGCTCGAACACGTCGGCATCCCCTCCGAAGAGCTCGGCCATGGCCGGCTGATCGCCATGGCCGCAAGGCCGGTCGGCACCCTGGCGCTGTACGGCCTGCTGCTGCGCGGCCTGGCCAGCCGGCTGGGCGACGCCGAGCACGTCGTCAGCTTCGCCTTCGACCGCCTGACCGTGGGCGTGCGCGGACGCCGACGGGTCAAGGTGGCGATGGACGGCGAGATCTCCTGGATGGACACCCCGCTGGAATTCAAGGTGGCCGCCGAACGGCTGCCGCTGGTGGTGCCGGCGGACCCGCAATATCTGGACCGTTCATGACGCGCATTCTGCATATCTCCGACACTCACTTCGGCACGGAACGCAAACCCGTGGTCGAAGCCGCGCTGGACCTGGCCCGCACGCTCGCGCCGGACCTGGTCGTGCTCAGCGGCGACATTACCCAGCGCGCGCGGCGCGGCCAGTTCGCCGCCGCCCGCAAGTTCATCGAGCGCCTGTCGCTGCCGGTGCTGGCCGTGCCGGGCAACCACGATATCCCGCTGTTCAACGTATTCGCGCGCGCGCTCAATCCCTACGGCAACTACAAACGCGCGCTGGGCGCCGTGCTGGAGCCGGTGTTCGAGAACGACGGCCTGCTGGCCATCGGCGTGAACACCACGCGGCCGCGCCGCCGCAAGGACGGCGAAATCTCGGGCGGGCAGGTCGCCCGCGTCGCCCAGCGCCTGCGCCAGGCGCGGCCGGGGCAATTGCGCATCGTGGTCGCGCACCACCCGGTGCGGGCCAAGGTGGAGTCCGACCTGTCCAATCTGCTGATCGGGCGCGAACAGGCGCTGCAGGCCTGGACCCAGGCCGGGGTCGACCTGGTCCTGGGCGGCCACATCCATCTGCCCTACGTGTTGCCGCTGGATCCGGCGGCGCCGGCCAAGGGCTGGGTCGTCCAGGCCGGCACGGCCTGCTCGCGCCGGGTGCGCGGCAACGTTCCCAACTCGGTCAACGTCATTGCCTGCGGAGAGGACGGCTGCCATGTCGAGCGTTGGGACTACGCCGTCGGGACGCATGCGTTCGCCCCGGTCGACAAGACGCTGGTCGCGCTGTAGCGTGGGCGGGGGCGTGAAATTCCTCATGGGCGCCTGCAAATGACCGACGTCTACGCGGCGTGGGCCGCGGACCACGCCTTGCTGCTGTTCATCGCGCTGCCGCTCCTGAGCGGCGCGGGGGCCTTGCTGTTCGCGCGCGGCTGCCTGCGCTGGTCCCCCCGTCGCCGCGCCGCGTGTTTCGCGCTGGGCACCTGCGCTTCGTTCGCGCTCTTCTTCGTCCTGGCCTACGCGGTCGGGCGCCCGGGCGCGGTGGTGGCGTTCGACCGGGCCCTGGCCGCGGCGCTGAGCATGTCCATGTCGATGCCGCTGCTGTGGCTGCTGTCCTGGTTCACCTACCTGGGCGACCGGACCTTCCTCACGATCATCGCCGTGCTGATGACGCTGTTCCTGCTCTGGGGCCGGCAATGGCGGCTGGCGGTGTTCTGCGCCGTCGCCACCGGGTTGGGGGGAGCGCTCAACTGGTTGCTCAAGCACAGTTTCGAGCGGGTGCGCCCCGATCACGACCACGGCTATGCCACCGCGGTGGGCTGGAGTTTCCCCAGCGGCCACTCGTCGGCCGCCATGGCCGTCTACGGCACGGCCTGCTATCTATTATGGAAGCTGGCGCCGCCGGCGTGGCGGCTGCCGGCCGTCGCGACGCTGGCTGCGCTCGTCATGGCGATCGGACTCAGCCGCATCCTGCTGCAGGTCCATTTCGCCAGCGACGTGGCCGCGGGTTTCGCCGTCAGCCTGGGCTGGCTGGCGGTGTGCGTCGCGGTGGCTCGGCGCTGGCGCGTCTCAGGCGACGAGCCCCAGCGCCCGCAATAGGCGCGCTTCCGCGCCGCCGGCCGCCGCGGCTGCCGGAAGGGGCGCGCAGGTGTAGCGCCCGCCCGCCGCCACGATAGCCTGGTCCAGCCGGCGCGCGCGCTCGGCGGCCGGGGGCTCCAGGTCCACGATCAGCTTGCCCGCGACCGGCGCCGTCACGTTGCCGTCGCTGAAGCGCTCCAGGGTGCGGTCGATCTCGCGCTCGCGCGGCAGCGCCAGTACGATGGTGTCCGATTCTTCCAGCGCCTCGCGCGCGGACGTGGCGAGCGTGGCGCTGCCGCGGAAGTCCTCGCAACGGTCGGGTTCGATGTCGAAGAGGGTCAGCGCGATGTCCGGCTCGGCCTCCAGCAGGCGCCGGGCGGCCTGCGTGCCGGTCCTTCCCATGCCGACGATACTGACTCGCAGGTTCATGGCTTGGGCACCGACCAGGTGCTCACGATATGGGCCAGGGGCTCGTCCGAGCCTTCGCCGGTCAGGATGACTTCCCCGGCGGACAGCCGCCCCACCTTGAGCAGCCGGGCATCGGCGTAGATCGCGCCGGCCGGGCTCTTGCGCAGGAAATTGATCGTCAGGCTGGCCGTCACGGCGTGCGCCTGGCCGGTGGCGCCGACGACCGCCGCATACATGGTCAGGTCGGCCAGGCCCATCAGCATCGGCCCGGCGACGATGCCGCCCAGGCGCTGGTGGGCGTCGCGCGCGGGCAGCACGGCGCGCGCGGTGCCGTGGCCGATGCGCAGCACGTCGATGCCGAGCAGCAGCGAAAACGGATGCTGGTCCGCCAGCAGGATATGAAAATCCGCCAGGCTGATCAGCGGGGCGTCGGTCCGGGTGTCCAGGTCGGTTGCGGTCATCGTTCTTCCAGGGCGAGGCAATAGGCGTCCAGCAGCGCGTCCGCGCGCTGGCCCAGGGATTTCAGGCGATGGGTGTGCTGCAGCAGCAACAGGCCCATCAGGTAGGTGAAGAGATTCATCTGTTCCACCTCGACCAGGGCGGCTTCCCAGGACTTGGTCCGCGCCAGCGCCAGGCCCAGCAGGTCGACGCACTCGCGCAGGCGGGCATTGAGCCGCTCGTCCATCTCGCGGCCCAGTCCGCGCGGGCCCAGGCCCTGGAACAGGTACATGCCCAGCGAGAAATCGGTGCGGCGCTCCGCGTAATAGCCGAAGAAGGCGTGGATGGCGTTGCGCGCGGCGGCCCGGGGATCGCCGGTGTGGGCGGCATTGCTCAGGTGGGCGTGCAGCCGCTGCAGGGAAGCTTCGAGCAGCGCGCCATAAATGGTTTCCTTGCCCGCGAACCAGGGGTAGATGGCGCCGGTGGTGCAGCCGGCTTCCTTGGCGATCGCGCGGATCGTCGTCTTTTCCAGGCCGTCGCGCTCGAACACGCGCTGGGCGGCATCGAGGATGAGCTGACGGCGCAGCGCGTTCAGGCGTTCATTGCGGCCGGTGCGGGGGGAAGGTGAGGGCATGGCGCCAGGACAGGGATGCGATGCACTCGATCATATCGGTGATTTTTATTAATAACAATGTTATCAGTCTGGCGCGCGGAGCCCGCTGGACCTGCGCGGAATCGGAACGCGGGGAGGGCCGGAAGGTGGCGCGGGCAGCGCCCGAAATCAGGGCATGCGGACCGGAAATCCGCCGAAGCGGCAGGCGCCCCAAAGGCTCAAAAAATTAGGGGCAGGGCTGAAAGTCGCATGAATAGGACCTTGCCTAGTTTTGTAAGGGTAAGCCCTAGCGGGATCGCCAGCCCCTCCGTGTGATGTTGCAATATCCCAACAAGCCTGTCGCAAACCTGCACTTTTCTGATGCCGACCGTAGCCATCCCCCCTGATTTTTGATGCAATAGCGTCAACTTCCCTTCGCGGAGTTAGGGGGGCGGCAGGCTGGTTTGCTGGATTGCTGCTCTTGTCACTCAAATCAACGGAGATTTCTTAAATGAAAAAGACTCTGCTCGCTGCCGCCCTGCTCGCCGGTTTTGCCGGTGTCGCCCAGGCAGAAACGTCTGTCACCCTGTACGGCATCATCGACACGGGTATCGGTTACAACAAGATCAAGGGCAACGGTTTCGACGCCAGCCGCATCGGCATGATCAACGGCGTGCAGAACGGTTCGCGCTGGGGTCTGCGTGGTTCGGAAGATCTGGGTGACGGCCTGCGCGCTGTTTTCCAACTGGAATCGGGCTTTGATTCGGGCAACGGCAAGTCGGGCCAAGGTAGCCGTCTGTTCGGTCGTCAAGCCACGATCGGTCTGGCCTCCGACAGCTGGGGTCAACTGGACTTCGGTCGTCAAACCAACATCGCTTCGAAGTACTTCGGCTCGATCGACCCGTTCGGCGCCGGTTTCGGCCAAGCCAACATCGGCATGAGCATGAGCGCGATGAACACGGTTCGCTGGGACAACATGGTCATGTACCAGACCCCGTCCTTCAGCGGCTTCCAGTTCGGCGTTGGCTACGCGTTCAGCGTTGACGACAACGCTGGTGCTGACCGCGTCGGCTTCCGTACCGCCGACAACGTCCGTGGCATCACCACCGGTCTGCGCTATGTCAACGGCCCCCTGAACATCGCTTTCTCGTACGACCAACTGAACGCCAGCAACAACCAGCTGCAAAGCGCTGTTGACGCTACCCCGCGTTCGTATGGCATCGGCGGTTCGTATGACTTCGAAGTCGTCAAGCTGTCGCTGGCCTATGCCCGCACGACCGACGGCTGGTTCGGCGGCCAAGGCATCAACGGCATCTCGTCGGCTAACAGCCTGAACACCAACATCTTCGCTGACGGCTTCAAGGCCAACTCGTACATGGTCGGCCTGTCGGCCCCCATCGGCGGCGCCAGCAAGCTGTTCGGTTCGTGGCAAATGGTTGACCCGAGCAACGATCGTCTGAATCGTGGTTCGGGCGCCGACGAGACGATGAACGTCTTCTCGCTGGGCTACACCTACGACCTGTCGAAGCGCACCAACCTGTACGCCTACGGTTCGTACGCCAAGAACTACGCCTTCGTGGACGACGTCAAGTCGACCGCCGTCGGCGTCGGTATCCGCCACCGCTTCTAATCCAAAGCAGGGTGCAAGCCCTGCCTGGATTCAAGCGTGCGAACGGGCTTCGGCCCGTTCGTATGAAGCCACCCTCCGGGGTGGTTTTTTTTCGTTCCGCGAGCGGTTTTTTCGCGCTTTTCACGCAGGGTTGCGCGGAGTGTTGTAAGCTTGCCGCGTTGTCCGGGAAGACCCGACTGTTCCATTTGAGGAATGCAGTCTTTCACCTGCTGTTCGGGCTACAGAGTTCAGCCAGAAGTAACCGCGCGAATGCTACAATCCTAAGGTTTGCGCATTTGACGGACGCCTGAATGAACCTGCAACAGTATTTCCCCGTCCTGCTGTTTATCGTAGTGGCCACCCTTATCGGGTTCGCGCTTCTAACGGCCGGCTCCCTCCTTGGTCCGCGGCGTCCGTACGCCGAGAAGCTTTCGCCGTACGAATGCGGCTTCGAAGCTTTCGAAGACGCTCGCATGAAGTTTGACGTGCGCTACTACCTGGTGGCGATTCTGTTCATTCTTTTCGACCTCGAAATCGCGTTCCTGTTCCCGTGGGCCATTGCCCAGGGCACGGTCGGGCTCGTCGGCTTCTGGACGGTCATGGTTTTCCTGGCCGTGCTGACCGTCGGCTTCATCTACGAATGGAAAAAGGGCGCGCTGGACTGGGAATAAGCCGCAGGCTTCCTACACAGCACGCTATCAGAGACGAATATGGCTATAGACGGCATTCTCAAGCAAGGGTTCATCACAACCAGCGCGGACAAGTTCCTCAACTGGGCGAAGACCGGCTCCATGTGGCCCATGACCTTCGGTCTGGCCTGTTGCGCGGTCGAGATGATGCACGCGGGCGCGGCCCGCTATGACCTGGACCAGTTCGGGATCATCTTCCGGCCCAGCCCGCGCCAGTCCGATCTGATGATCGTCGCCGGCACGCTGTGCAACAAGATGGCGCCGGCGCTGCGCAAGGTCTACGACCAGATGCCCGAGCCGCGCTGGGTGGTGTCCATGGGCTCCTGTGCCAACGGTGGCGGCTACTACCACTACTCGTATTCGGTGGTCCGTGGCTGCGATCGCATCGTACCGGTAGACGTCTACGTGCCAGGCTGCCCGCCCACGGCCGAGGCGCTGGTCTACGGCTTGCTGCAAATGCAGAACAAGATCCGCCTGACCAACACGATTGCGCGCTGATCCTTCGCCCGCCCCGCGGCAGACCCTGCCGCCGGCCCCGCGAAGCCAGCGTATCGGTTCACCTAAGCGTACAAGATGATGACCAGGCTCGAAACCCTGAAAAACAATTTGCAGACCACCCTCGGCGCGGATATCGCGCTGACCGAGGCGCTGGGCGAGCTGACGCTCGAAGTGCCCGCGCAGCAGTGGTTCTCGGTCTGCAACAAGCTGCGCACCGAAGCCGGCCTGCGCTTTGAAACCTGTATCGACCTCTGCGGCGTCGACTACCTGACGTGGGGCAACGGCACCCGCCAGATGCCCGAGGAAACGAACGTCAAGATCCATCGCGCGCGTTTCGCCGTGGTCGCGCACCTGTTGTCCATCGAGAACAACTGGCGCCTGCGCGTGCGCACCTGGGCCGAGGACGACGAGTTCCCCGTGATCGCCTCGCTGATGGAGTGCTGGCCGTCCGTGGGCTGGTTCGAACGCGAAGCCTTCGACCTGTACGGCATCGTCTTCGAAGGCCACCCGGACCTGCGCCGCATCCTGACCGATTACGGCTTCATCGGCCACCCGTTCCGCAAGGACTTCCCGTTGTCCGGCACCGTCGAAATGCGCTACGACCCCGAACAACGCCGCGTCATCTACCAGCCGGTCACGATCGATCCGCGCGAGATCACCCCGCGCGTGGTCCGCGAAGACTCCTACGGCTTGGGGCGTTAAATCATGGCAGAAATCAAGAACTACACGCTCAACTTCGGTCCCCAGCACCCGGCCGCGCACGGTGTGCTGCGCCTAGTGCTTGAGCTCGACGGCGAAGTGATCCAACGCGCCGACCCCCACATCGGCCTGCTGCACCGCGCCACCGAAAAACTGGCCGAGCACAAGACCTACATCCAGGCGCTGCCCTACATGGACCGCCTGGACTACGTGTCCATGATGTGCAACGAGCACGCCTACGTCATGGCCATCGAAAAGCTGCTGGGCGTCGAAGCCCCGCTGCGCGCCCAGTACATCCGGGTGATGTTCGACGAAATCACCCGTCTGCTGAACCACCTGATGTCGCTGGGTTCGCACGCGCTGGACGTGGGCGCCATGGCGGTGTTCCTGTATGCCTTCCGTGAACGCGAAGACCTGATGGACTGCTACGAAGCCGTCTCGGGCGCGCGCATGCACGCGGCCTACTACCGTCCGGGCGGCGTCTACCGCGACCTGCCGGATTCGATGCCCCAGTACGGCGAAACCAGCAAGTACCGCGGCGACAAGGAAGTGCGCGTCATGAACGACGCGCGCTCGGGTTCGCTGCTGGACTTCATCGAAGACTTCACCAACCGCTTCCCCGGCTGCGTGGACGAATACGAAACGCTGCTGACCGACAACCGCATCTGGAAGCAGCGCCTGGTGGGTATCGGCGTGGTCGATCCCGATCGCGCCAAGGCGCTGGGCTTCACCGGCCCGATGCTGCGCGGTTCGGGCGTGGCCTGGGACCTGCGCAAGACGCAGCCCTACGAAGTCTACGACCTGCTCGATTTCGACATCCCCGTGGGTGTCAACGGCGATTGCTACGACCGCTACCTGGTCCGTGTCGCCGAAATGCGTGAAAGCAACCGCATCATCCGCCAGTGCGTGGAATGGCTGCGCAACAACCCGGGCCCGGTCATGATCGAGAACCACAAGATCGCACCGCCCAAGCGCACCGCCATGAAGACCAACATGGAAGAGCTGATCCATCACTTCAAGCTCTTCACCGAAGGTTTCCACGTTCCTCCCGGTGAAGCGTACGCCTCGGTGGAACACCCCAAGGGCGAATTCGGCATCTACGCGGTGTCCGACGGCGCCAACAAGCCTTACCGCCTGAAGATTCGGGCCCCCGGCTTTGTCCACCTGCAAGCGCTGGATGAAATGTCGCGCGGTCACATGATTGCCGACGCCGTCACCATCATTGGCACGCAGGACATCGTTTTCGGCGAGATCGACCGCTGATCCGCCCAGACAGTCACGAGCACGCCCGCATAACCCGGATTCAAACTATGCTGCTTTCCGAACAGGCCTACCAGAAAATCGACCGAGAACTCGCGAAGTTCCCGGCCGACCAGCGGCAGTCCGCCATCATGGCCTCGCTTGCCATCGCGCAAGAAGAGAAGGGCTGGTTGGCTACCGAAATCATCGAAGATGTGGCCAACTACATTGGCGTTCCGCCCATCGCGGTCCAGGAAGTCGCCACGTTCTACAACATGTTCGACGTCAAGCCCGTCGGCAAGAACAAGATCGCCGTCTGCACGAACTTGCCCTGTGCCTTGCGCGATGGCGAGCGCGCCGGCGACTACCTCAAGCGCAAGCTGGGTGTCGATTACCGCGAAACCACCGCCGACGGCCAGTTCACGCTGGTGGAAGGCGAGTGCATGGGCGCTTGCGGCGATTCGCCCGTGCTGATCGTGAACAACAAGCATATGTGCGTGCGCATGACCGAAGAAAAGCTGGACGCGCTGGTCGCGGCCCTCAAGGCGCAAGGAGAGTCGGCATGAACGCGCCGGACCTGTACAAGCAGTTCGCGCAGGGGCTGGACCCCAACCCGCTGAACGACCTGTCCAATTCGATGTGCCTGCACGGCCGGCACATCCAGCCGCAGATCATGGCCGACGTCGACGGCGCCAACTGGCGCCTGGCCGACTACGTCAAGCGCGGCGGCTACGAGGCCCTGAAGAAGATCCTGACCACCGGCATGAAGCCGGAAGACGTGATCGCCGAAGTCAAGGCCTCGGGCCTGCGCGGCCGCGGCGGCGCGGGCTTCCCCACCGGCCTGAAGTGGAGCTTCATGCCGCGCGCCTTCCCGGGCCAGAAGTACCTGGTCTGCAACTCCGACGAAGGCGAGCCGGGCACGTTCAAGGACCGCGACATCCTGCGCTTCAATCCGCACATCGTGATTGAAGGCATGGCGATCGCCGCCTACGCCATGGGCATCAGCGCCGGCTACAACTACATCCACGGCGAAATCTTCGAAGTCTACGAGCGCTTCGAGGAAGCGCTGGAAGAGGCGCGCGCCGCCGGCTTCCTGGGCGACAAGATCCTGGGTTCGGATTTCAGCTTCCAGCTGCACGCGTTCCATGGCTATGGCGCGTACATCTGCGGCGAGGAAACCGCGCTGCTGGAGTCGCTGGAGGGCAAGAAGGGCCAGCCGCGCTTCAAGCCGCCGTTCCCGGCCAGCTTCGGCCTGTACGGCAAGCCCACCACGATCAACAACACCGAAACGTTCGCGGCCGTGCCGTGGATCATCCGCAACAGCGGCCAGGCCTACCTGGAAGTCGGCAAGCCCAACAACGGCGGCACCAAGCTGTTCTCGATCACCGGCGACGTCGAGCGTCCCGGCAACTACGAGATCCCGCTGGGCACCCCGTTCTCGACCCTGCTGGAACTGGCGGGCGGCATGCGCGGCGGCAAGAAGCTGAAGGCCGTGATCCCCGGCGGGTCCAGCGCCCCGGTGCTGCCGGCCGACATCATGATGGAAACCACGATGGACTATGACTCCATCGCCAAGGCGGGTTCCATGCTGGGTTCCGGCGCCGTGATCGTCATGGACGAGACGCGCTGCATGGTGAAATCGCTCTTGCGCCTGTCGTACTTCTATTTCGAAGAAAGCTGCGGCCAGTGCACGCCGTGCCGCGAAGGCACCGGCTGGCTCTACCGCATGGTGCACCGCATCGAGAACGGCCAGGGCCGTCCGGAAGATCTGGACCTCCTGGACAACGTGGCAAGCAACATCATGGGCCGCACCATCTGCGCCCTGGGTGACGCCGCCGCCATGCCCGTCCGTGGCTTCCTCAAGCATTTTCGCGACGAATTCGCGCACCACATCGAGCACAAGTCTTGTGTGGTCCCGCAATATCTGTAGGTCTCAGGAACAGCAATGGTTGAACTAACCGTCGACGGCAACAAGGTCGAAGTGCCCGAAGGCAGCATGGTCATGCATGCCGCTCAGAAAGTCGGGCTTTACGTGCCGCATTTCTGCTACCACAAGAAACTGTCCATCGCGGCCAACTGCCGCATGTGCCTGGTTGAAGTGGAAAAGGCGCCCAAGGCGCTGCCCGCCTGCGCCACGCCCGTGACCAATGGCATGGTCGTCCACACCTGCTCCGAGAAGGCGCGCGCCGCTCAGAAGTCGGTGATGGAATTCTTGCTCATCAATCACCCCCTCGACTGCCCGATCTGCGATCAGGGCGGCGAGTGCCAGCTGCAGGACCTGGCCGTGGGCTACGGCGGCTCTTCTTCGCGTTACCAGGAAGAAAAGCGCGTGGTCTTCCACAAGGACCTGGGCCCGCTGGTTTCCGCCGAGGAAATGAGCCGCTGCATCCACTGCACCCGCTGCGTGCGCTTCGGCCAGGAAATCGCCGGCGTCATGGAACTGGGCATGCTGGGCCGTGGCGAGCACTCCGAGATCACGACCTTCGTCGGCCGCTCGATCGAGTCCGAGCTGTCGGGCAACATGATCGACATCTGTCCGGTGGGCGCGCTGACCTCCAAGCCCTTCCGCTACAGCGCGCGCACCTGGGAACTGGCTCGCCGCCGTTCGGTCAGCCCGCACGACAGCCTGGGCGCCAACCTGGTGATCCAGGTCAAGGGCGACCGCGTCATGCGCGTGGTTCCGTTCGAAGACGAAGCCGTCAACGAATGCTGGATCAGCGACCGCGACCGCTTCTCGTATGAGGGCCTGAACAGCGAGGACCGCCTGTCGGCCCCGATGATCAAGGGCACCGACGGCAAGTGGCAGGAAGCTTCCTGGGCCGACGCGCTGCAAGCCGTGGCCCAGGGCCTGTCCCGCGTGCGCGACAGCTTCGGCGCCGGCCAGATCGGCGCGCTGGCGTCCGAGTACGCCACCACCGAGGAATACGCGCTGCTGGGCCGCCTGGTCCGCTCGCTGGGTTCCGAGAACATCGACTTCCGCCTGCGCCAGACCGACGCCGCCTTCGACGCTTCCCTGACGGGCGCGCCGTGGCTCGGCATGCCAATCGCCGAACTCGACAACCTGGATCGCGTCCTGGTCGTGGGTTCGTTCCTGCGCAAGGATCACCCCCTGATGGCGCAGCGCCTGCGCCAGGCCGCCAAGCGCGGCACGCAGATCCTGATGGTCGACAGTGCCGCCGACGATCCGCTGATGCCCGTGACCGCCCGCATCACCGTGGCGCCCTCCGAGCTGGCGCGCGCGCTGGCCGAAGTGGCCGTCGCGCTGGCCCAGGCCAAGGAACAGGCCGTCCCGGCCGAGTTCGCCTCGGTCGTCCCGGGCGATAACGCCAAGGCGATCGCCGCCAGCCTGGCTTCCGGCGCCAACACCGCCGTGCTGATGGGCAACCTGGCCGTGGCCAGCGCCCAGGCCTCGACCCTGGCCGCCAACGGCCGCGCCGTGGCCGGCCTGGCCGGCGGCAAGTTCGGCTTCCTGACTTCCGGCGGCAACACCGTCGGCGGCTACCTGGCCGGCGCCGTTCCGGGCAAGGGCGGCAAGAATGCCGCCGCCATGCTCGCCGAGCCGCTCAAGGCTTACGTGGTCCTGCACGCCGAGCCGCTGCTGGATGCCGACAACGGCCAGCAGGCCATCGCCGCGCTGCGCGGCGCGCAATTCGCCGTCGCCCTGACGCCTTACCGCTCGGCCGCCGCCGAGTGGGCCGACGTCATGCTGCCGGTGTCGCCGTTCACCGAAACCTCGGGCACCTACGTCAACGCCCAGGGCCTGGCCCAGAGCTTCAAGGGCACGGTTGCGCCGTTCGGCCAGACCCGCCCGGCCTGGAAGGTCCTGCGCGTGCTGGGCAACGTCCTGCACCTGGCCGGCTTCGACGACGAGACCTCCGAGTCCGTGCGCGACGCCGTGCTGGCCGGCGGCATCGAAGGCCGCCTGTCCAACGACATCAAGGCTCCGCTGGGCCTGGGCCAGGCCGGCACCGGCCTGGAACGCGTCGCCGACGTGCCGATCTACCGCACCGATGCAATGGTCCGCCGTTCGGAGCCGCTGCAGGCCGCCCCGGCCTCGAAGAAGCCGGCTGCCGCCATGAACGGCCGCACGCTCACCAGCCTCGGCCTGACGGCCGGCGTCAAGGTGCGCGTGTCGGGCGGGCAGGGCGCCGTCGAACTCGTAACCGTGCAGGACGATGCCGTGGCCGACCGCGCCGTGCGCATTTCGGCTGCCTTTGAAAACACCGCGGCCCTGGGTGGCGCATTCGGTCAAATCAGCGTGGAGCGTGCCTGATGGAATGGCTTAATGTTCTTGAGAGCCAGGGTACGGCATTGCTGGGCCCGACGGTCTGGATGGTCCTCTGGACCCTCATCAAGATTGTGATCATCGCCGTGCCCATCATCCTGTGCGTGGCTTACCTCACGTACTGGGAACGCAAGATGATCGGCGCCATGCACGTGCGCATGGGCCCGAACCGCGTCGGCTTCAAGGGGCTGCTGCAACCGTTCGCCGACGTGTTCAAGCTGCTGACCAAGGAAGTGGTGGTTCCGTCGCAGGCCAACAAGGTGCTGTTCATCGTGGCCCCGGTGGTCACGCTGATGCCCGCGCTGGCCGCCTGGGCGGTGGTGCCCTTCGGTCCCGACGTGGTGCTGGCCAACGTCAACGCCGGCCTGCTGTACATCATGGCCATCACGTCCATCGGCGTGTACGGCGTGATCGTCGCCGGCTGGGCGTCCAACTCCAAGTACGCCTTCCTGGGCGCGCTGCGCGCCTCGGCGCAGATGCTGTCGTACGAACTGGCCATCGGCTTCGTGCTGGTGACGGTCCTGCTGGTATCCGGCAGCCTGAACATGTCCGAGATCGTGCATGTGCAGAACCGCGGCTGGTTCGCCGAGAAGGGCCTGACGTTCCTGTCCTGGAACTGGCTGCCGCTGTTGCCGCTGTTCGTGATCTACGTGATCTCGGCCGTGGCCGAAACCAACCGCCACCCGTTCGACGTGGTCGAAGGCGAATCGGAAATCGTGGCCGGCCACATGGTCGAGTACTCGGGCATGGCGTTCGCGCTGTTCTTCCTGGGCGAATACGCCAACATGATCCTGCTGTCCTGCATGGCCTCGATCATGTTCCTGGGCGGCTGGGCGTCCCCGATCGACATCGCGCCGCTGACCTGGATTCCGGGTTGGATCTGGCTGGGTCTCAAGACGTTCTTCGTGGTCTCGTTGTTCGTGTGGTTCCGCGCGTCGTTCCCGCGTTACCGCTACGACCAGATCATGCGTTTGGGTTGGAAAATCTTCATCCCGCTGACCGGCGTGTGGCTGGTCGTGGTGGCGATCTGGATGCAGACGCCCTGGAACATTTGGCGCTAAACCGCCAGGCAGAGGCAGGATATGGAAGCGATCAAGGATTTCTTCGGCAGCCTGATGCTGACCGAATTGCTCAAGGGCATGCGCCTGACGGGCAAGTATTTCTTCAAGCGCAAGGTCACCTTGCGCTACCCCCAGGAAAAGACGCCTGCGTCGGCGCGTTTCCGTGGCCTGCACGCGCTGCGCCGCTACCCCAACGGGGAAGAGCGTTGCATCGCGTGCAAGCTGTGCGAAGCAGTGTGCCCGGCACTGGCGATCACCATCGAGTCGGATCAGCGCGATGACGGCACCCGCCGCACTACGCGTTACGACATCGACCTCACCAAGTGCATTTTCTGCGGCTTCTGTGAGGAAAGCTGCCCGGTGGACTCCATCGTGGAAACGCATATCCACGAATACCACGGCGAAAAGCGCGGCGACCTGTATTTCACCAAAGACATGCTGCTCGCCGTGGGCGACCGCTACGAAGCCGAAATCGCCCAACGCCGGGCCGAAGACGCTCCCTACCGTTGAAGCCCAGGGTCTGATCCATGACTTTTACCACTGTCCTGTTTTACATACTGGCCGCCGTGCTGGTGATCGCGGCTTTCCGCGTGATCACCGCGCGCAGTCCGGTCACTGCCGTCCTGCACCTGATCCTGGCGTTCGCCAACGCGGCCATGCTGTGGATGCTGCTGGGCGCCGAATTCCTCGCGCTGCTGCTCGTGCTGGTGTACGTGGGCGCCGTGATGGTGCTTTTCCTGTTCGTCGTCATGATGCTGGATATCCGCATGGATACCCTGCGCCAGGGCATGAAGACCTACCTGCCGCTGGGCCTGGTGATCGGCCTGGTGATGGTGTTGGAAATGGCCTTCGTGCTGGGTTCGACCTGGTACGGTTCGGGCCCGCAGGCGCCGGTCGCCGGCGACTACAACAACGCCCGCGCGCTGGGCGAAGCCATGTACACGCAGTACGTCTACGCCGTTGAAGTGGGCGCCGCGCTGCTGCTGGTGGGCATGGTCGCCGCCATCGCGCTGACCCTGCGTCGCCGCCGCGACGTCAAGTACAACGACCCGGTCGCCGCCGTCCGCGTGCGCGCGAAGGACCGCTTCCGCCTGGTGAGCATGCCCGCCCAGAGCGAGCGCGCCCAGTCGCAAATCGGTGCCAAGTCCGCCGCGCCCCAAGGAGAACAAAAATGACGCTGACGCTGGCCCATTACCTGATTCTGGGGGCGATCCTGTTCGCCATCGGGATCTTCGGCATCTTCCTGAACCGCCGCAACCTGATCATTCTCCTGATGTCCATCGAGCTCGTGCTCCTGGCCGTCAACATGAACTTCGTGGCGTTCTCCAGCTGGTTCGGCGACACCGCCGGCCAGGTGTTCGTGTTCTTCATCCTGACCGTGGCCGCCGCCGAAGCGGCGATCGGCCTGGCCATCCTGGTGCTGCTGTTCCGCAACCTGAACACGATCAACGTCGATGATCTCGATCGCCTGAAGGGCTGACGGGGTATTGGAAGAAAATGTCTAGCTCACCCAATCTCTACTTGCTCATCGCGCTGGCACCGCTGGCCGGAGCGATTCTCGCGGGCCTCTTCGGCACCGGCTTCCTGGGCCGTCCGATCGGCCGCCGCGCTTCGCACATGATCACCATCCTGGGCGTGCTCATCTCCACCATCGGTTCGGTGGTGGTGCTGAACGACGTGCTCAACGGCCTGCGCTTCGACGGCGCGGTCTACACCTGGAGCCTGATCGGCCAGACCAAGCTGGAAATCGGCTTCCTGATCGATCCGCTGTCGGCCATGATGATGGTCGTGGTGACCTCGGTGTCGCTGATGGTGCACATCTACACCATCGGCTACATGGCCGACGATCCCGGCTACCAGCGCTTCTTCTCCTACATCTCGCTGTTCACGTTCTCCATGCTGATGCTGGTGATGTCGAACAACATGGTGCAGCTGTTCTTCGGCTGGGAAGCGGTGGGCCTGGTGTCGTACCTGCTGATCGGCTTCTGGTACACGCGCCCCACGGCGATCTTCGCCAACATGAAGGCGTTCCTGATCAACCGCGTCGGCGACTTCGGCTTCGTGCTGGGCATCGGCCTGCTGTTCGCGTACGCCGGCACCATGCACTACGGCGAAGTGTTCGCCCAGGCCGACAAGCTGGCCACGTTGACGCTGCCTGGCTCCGACTGGATGCTGCTGACCGTCGCCTGCATCTGCCTGTTCATCGGCGCCATGGGCAAATCGGCCCAGGTTCCGCTGCACGCCTGGCTGCCGGACTCGATGGAAGGCCCGACCCCGATCTCCGCGCTGATCCACGCCGCCACCATGGTGACGGCCGGTATCTTCATGGTCGCGCGTTTCTCGCCGCTGTTCGAACTGTCCGACGTGGCGCTGTCCTTCATCATCGTGATCGGCGCCATCGGCGCGCTGTTCCTGGGCATCCTCGGCATCATCCAGCATGACATCAAGCGCGTCGTCGCGTACTCCACGCTGTCGCAGCTGGGCTACATGACCGTGGCGCTGGGTGCCTCGGCCTACTCGGTCGCGATCTTCCACCTGATGACCCACGCCTTCTTCAAGGCGCTGCTGTTCCTGGGCGCGGGCTCCGTCATCATCGGCATGCACCACGACCAGGACATCCGCAACATGGGCGGCCTGCGCAAGTACATGCCCATCACCTGGATCACCTTCCTGCTGGGCACGCTGGCGCTGGTCGGCACGCCGTTCTTCTCGGGTTTCTACTCGAAGGAACACATCATCGAGGCCGCTGGCGCCGCGAACGTCTGGGGCGCGAATTTCGCGTATTACTCGACCCTGATCGGCGTGTTCGTCACCTCGCTGTACTCGTTCCGCGTGTACTTCCTGGTCTTCCACGGCAAGGAACGCTTCGACACCACCGGCCATGGCCACGACGACCATCACCACGCGGCCGACGTCGACCATGAGCCCGACGGCCACGGCCATCACGGCACTCCGCACGAGTCGCCCTGGGTGGTCACGCTGCCGCTGGTGCTGCTGGCGATCCCCTCGGTCATCATTGGCGCCCTGGTGGTCGACCCGATGCTGTTCGGCAAGTTCTTCGACGGCGTGATCAAGGTCCTGCCGCAGCATCCCGCGATGCACGAGCTGCACGAAGAATGGCACGGCTGGGTGGCCTTCGGCCTGCACGCCTTCCAGACGGTTCCGTTCTGGCTGGTCGTGGCTGGCGCCGTCACCGCCTGGTACTGCTACCTGATCAATCCCAAGGTTCCGGCCGCCATCAAGTCCAGCCTGTCCGGCATCAACAAGGTGCTTGAGAACAAGTACTACGTGGACTGGGTCAACGAGCAGATCATCGCCCGCGGCCTGCGCTGCCTGGGCCGTGGCCTGTGGCAGACCGGCGATCGCGGCATCATCGACGGCCTGCTGATCAACGGCAGCGCCCGTGTGGTGGGCTGGGTGGCAGCGGTCAGCCGTCACCTGCAGTCCGGCTTCATCTATCACTACGCGTTCGCGATGATCATCGGCATCATGGCGCTGGTGACTTTCTTTGTGCTGATTCCCCAATGATGGCAAGCGAGATGGCATCCAACACTTTCCCCTGGCTCACGCTTGCGATCTTTGTTCCGATCGTATTCGGCCTGCTGGTGCTGGCGGTGGGCCGTGACGACCGTCCCGGTCTGACGCGCGGCTTGTCGCTCATCGGCTCGATTGCCGGTTTCCTGGTCACGATCCCGCTCTACACGGGGTTCGACTCCTCCACGGCCGCCATGCAGTTCGTGGAGAAAACCTCCTGGATCGAGGCGTTCAACGTCAACTACCACCTGGGCATCGACGGCATCTCGATGTGGTTCGTGCTCCTGACCGCCTTCATCACGATCATCGTGGTGCTGGCCGGCTGGGAAGTCATCACCAGCCGCGTCGCCCAGTACATGGCCGCCTTCCTGATCCTGTCGGGTCTGATGGTGGGCGTGTTCGCGGCCGTGGACGGCATGCTGTTCTACGTGTTCTTCGAAGCCACGCTGATCCCGATGTACATCATCATCGGCGTCTGGGGCGGCCCGAACCGCGTGTACGCAGCCTTCAAGTTCTTCCTGTACACGCTGATGGGCTCGCTGCTGACCCTGGTTGCGTTCGTCTACCTGTGGAACGTGTCGGGCGGGTCGTTCGACATCCTGACCTGGCAGCAGACCAAGCTGGGCTATACCCCGCAGATCCTGATCTTCGTGGCCCTGCTGGCGGCCTTCGCCGTGAAGGTGCCGATGTGGCCGGTCCACACGTGGTTGCCGGACGCCCACGTCGAGGCGCCCACGGGCGGCTCCATCGTGCTGGCCGCGATCATGCTGAAGCTGGGCGCCTACGGTTTCCTGCGCTTCTCGCTGCCGATCGCCCCTGACGCCTCGCACAGCCTGGCCGGCCTGATGATCACGCTGTCGCTGATCGCCGTGATCTACATCGGCCTGGTCGCGATCGTCCAGGACGACATGAAGAAGCTGGTGGCCTATTCGTCCGTCGCCCACATGGGCTTCGTGACCCTGGGCTTCTTCATCTTCAATACGGCCGGCGTCGAAGGCGCCATCGTGCAGATGATCTCCCACGGCTTCGTGTCGGGCGCCATGTTCATGTGTATCGGCGTGCTCTACGACCGCATGCACTCGCGCCGCATCGCCGATTACGGCGGCGTGGTCAACGTGATGCCGCGCTTCGCGACGTTCTTCATCCTGTTCTCGATGGCCAACAGCGGCCTGCCGGCCACCAGCGGCTTCGTCGGCGAATTCATGGTGATCATGGGCGCGGTCGAGCACAACTTCTGGATCGGCCTGCTGGCGGCGACCGCCCTGATCCTGGGCGCCTCGTATTCGCTGTGGATGGTCAAGCGCGTGGTCCTGGGCGACGTCGCCAATGATCACGTGCGCGAGCTGACCGATATCAACCGCCGCGAGTTCGTGATTCTTGGCGTGATGGCGATCGCCGTGTTGTACATGGGGATCTATCCCAAGCCCTTCACCGACGTGATGCACGTTTCGGTGGAGGCCCTGCTGCAACACGTTGCCGTCTCGAAACTGTAAGACAAGACAATGATGCAATCCCAAATCGATTTCGCCCTGGCGACACCGGAAATCCTCTTGCTGGTTTTCGGCCTGGCTATCCTGCTCATCGACGCGGTCAGCAATCACCCCGAGCGCAAGCCGACGTTCCTGTTGACCATGCTTGCATTGGGCGTGCTGACCGTCGTGTCGGCGGTGCAATGGAAGAACGGCGTGGCCGGATCGACCTTCAACGGCCTGTACGTGGCCGACGAACTGTCGCACCTGCTGAAGATCGCGTCCTACATCGCGGTCGCCGTCACCCTGGTGTACGGCCGCGTCTACGCCCAGGTGCGCGACATGCTCCGCGGCGGCGAGCTCTATGTGCTGACGCTGTTCGCCCTGCTGGGCCAGATGGTCATGATCTCCTCCGGGAACCTGATCTCCATCTACCTGGGCCTGGAGCTGATGTCGCTGGCGCTGTACGCGCTGATCGCGCTGCGCCGCGACAACGTCGTGGCCACCGAAGCCGCCATGAAGTACTTCGTGCTGGGCGCGCTGGCCTCGGGCTTCCTGCTCTACGGCATGTCCATGGTCTACGGGGCCACCGGCCACCTGGACCTGGCCGAAATCGCCAAGGTCGTCGCGTCGGGCAAGGCCGAGAAGCTGGCCCTGGTGTTCGGCATCGTGTTCCTGGTTTCGGGCCTGGCGTTCAAGCTCGGCGCCGTGCCGTTCCACATGTGGGTGCCCGACGTCTACCAGGGTTCGCCCACGGCCGTGACGCTGATCCTGGGCGCCGCGCCCAAGCTGGCCGCTTTCGCGATCACGCTGCGCCTGCTGGTGGACGGCCTGCACGGCCTGGCCGCCGACTGGCAGCCGATGCTGATGATCCTCGCGGTGCTGTCGCTGGCCATCGGTAACCTGACCGCCATCGCCCAGACCAACTTCAAGCGCATGCTGGCCTACTCGACCATCTCGCACATGGGCTTCGTGCTGCTGGGCCTGATGTCGGGCTCGGTCGCCGGCAAGCCGGACCTGTCGTCCGCCGCCTACGGCGCGTCGCTGTTCTACATGCTGACCTACGTGCTGACGACGCTGGCCAGCTTCGGCATCGTGCTGCTGCTGTCGCGCCAGGGTTTCGAGTGCGAGCAGATCGACGACCTGAAGGGCCTGAACCGTCGCAGCCCGTGGCACGCCGCCATCATTCTGCTGCTGATGTTCTCGCTGGCCGGCATCCCGCCGCTGGTGGGCTTCTACGCCAAGCTGGCCGTGCTGCAGGCGCTGATCAGCGCCGGCCACGTGACGCTGGCCGTGATCGCGGTGCTGTTCTCGCTGATCGGCGCGTTCTACTACCTGCGCGTGGTCAAGGTCGTGTACTTCGACGAGCCGGCGGCCGACGCCGCGCCCATGGTGGCCACGGCCGGCCAGCGCGGCGTGCTGTCGATCAACGGCGCGCTCATCCTGGTGCTGGGCCTGTTGCCGGGCGGCCTGATGGCGCTGTGCGTGCAGGCCATCCGCAGCTCGCTGAGCATGTAAACGGAAAACGGGGCCATGAACCAGACTTTGGCGGTATGGCTGCTGATCGCGCTGGCCCTGGTCAGCGCGAATCTCCCGTTCCTCACCGAGCGGGTGTTCGCCGTCATGCCCTGGAAGCGGGGCGGGGCGGCGGCGGTCAAGCCGTTCTGGGTCCGCCTGGTCGAAGTGCTGGTGTTCTACGCCATCGTGGGTGCCCTGGGCTTTGCTTTCGAGTCCACGCTGGGCAACCGCTTCTCCCAGACCTGGGAGTTCTACGCGATCACGCTGAGCCTGTACCTGGTGCTGGCCTATCCGGGGTTCGTGTACCGGTATCTGTTCAAGCGCCATCCGCGCCTGCGGACCTGAGCGGTATCCGTCCCCGAAGAAAACGCCCCTGTGGGGCGTTTTTTTTGCGGGTAGGCATATGGGCACCGGCCGTCGCGTCGGCGACGCCTGAAGCCGTTCCTGCGCGGCGGGCGCGGGTTTTCAGGGGGAAGGGGACCTGGCGGGAAGGGCGGTGAAGCTCGCATGCCGGGCGGCGGGCACAGGGCTGCAACGATTTGCGCCGATGAGCCAATAATTCAGATTCGTGTCAGAATTCAAAAGCTCTTAAAGGGTCCGACCCCGACAGATCGCAAGCGGTATGCAGACGCCTAAAACCCGGGGCCAGGTGTTGTTTTTTCATCTTTTGGATGGGTTTGGATACTTCGTTCAGGTTTCATTCAGCCAGCGGGTTCAGAATCGCAAACGTTAAAAAAACAAGAATCGTTGCTATTCACAATTGGAGAAGCTGGTTTGAAGCCCCAAGATTCGTATTCGCTGAATACGCTCACTACCTCGCTGGCCGCCGCCATCGCAGTTCCCGCCCTGTTCATCAGCCCTTATGCCTCCGCTCAGTCCGGCGACGGCGTGACGCAGCTCGCGCCGGTGCGCGTGGAAGGCGAGGGGTCTTCGTACCAGACCACCACGGTGCCGTCGCCCAAGATGACCGCGCCCTTGCTGGATACGCCGCGCACCATCCAGGTGGTGCCCAAGCAGGTGATCCAGGACCAGTCGGCCTCGACGCTGCAGGACGTGCTGCGCAACTCGCCGGGCATTACGTTCGGCGCCGGTGAAGGCGGCCGCCCGGGCGGCGACCTGCCCATCATCCGCGGCCAGAACTCCGCGGGCAGCCTCTTCCTGGACGGCATCCGCGATTCCAGCACGCAGGTGCGCGACACCTTCAACCTGGAAGAGGTGGAAGTGATCAAGGGCCCGGACTCCGTGTATTCGGGCCGGGGCGGCGCGGGCGGCAGCATCAACATGATCAGCAAGACGCCCAAGCCCACGGACTTCACCGAAGGCACGGTGCAGATCGGCACGGACAACAACTACCGCGCCACGATCGACAGCAACTGGCGCCTGGACGACAAGGCGGCCTTCCGCCTGAACGTGATGGGCAACAAGGGCGACGTGCCGGGCCGCGACAATGCGGTGGATTTCGAGCGCTGGGGCGTCGCGCCGTCGCTGACGCTGGGCGTGGGCACGCCGACCCGCATCACGCTGAGCTACTACCACTACCAAGACGACAGCATGCCCGACTACTCCATTCCGTATGACCCGAAGACGGGTCAGCCGGTGACGGAGACGATGGGCGTGAGCCGCAAGAGCTTCTACGGCCTGACCGGCCGCGACTTCATGAAGACGCGCGACGACGTCGCCACCGTCGACTTCCAGCACGACTTCTCGGACAAGCTGCAGCTGCGCAACGTGGTGCGTTACGGCCGCGGCACCACCGACTTCGCCGCCACCAATCCTGACGACAGCAAGGGCAACGTGCCCAAGGGCCTGGTGTACCGCGCGCTCAAGTCGGGCTATTACGTCACCAAGAGCTTCGCCAACCAGACCGACCTGACCGGCGAATTCGAGACCGGCAGCCTGAAGCACTCCTTTGACCTGGGCTTCGAGTACAGCAACATCAAGCAGGACAAGGACGGCTATACCGAGTCCGGCGTTCCGACCAGCACCAATTGCACCCGTGTCTCGACGATGTGCGCGTCGCTGTGGGATCCGGATCCGCACGTTTCGTACCCGGGCCGCCTGCAGCGCAACGACAATCCCGCGCGCTACAACACCGATACGGTGGCCCTCTACGGCTTCGACACCATCAAGTTCAACGAACAGTGGCAAGCCAGCCTGGGCATGCGCTGGGACAACTACCGCACCAGCGGCAGCAACATCGCGCGCGGCCGCAACGATCCGGCCGGCACGCCCGCGTTCTACAGCACCAGCCGCGAGGACAACCTCTTCAACTACCAGGTCGGCCTGGCCTACAAGCCGCTGCCGAACGGCACGATCTACGCCACCTACGGCACTTCGTCGACGCCTTCGGCGATCGCCGCCGGCGCGATCAGCGACGCCGCCACGATGACCAGCCAGTCGCTCGAACCGGAAAAGAGCCGGACCGTCGAGCTGGGCACGAAGTGGCAGGTGTTCGACGACCGCCTGACCCTGTCGGCCGCGGCCTTCCAGGACATCCGCAAGAACACCAGCGTGGCCGTGTCGGCGACCGAAACCGAGCAGATCGGCGAAGCCAAGGTGCGCGGCATCGAACTGGGCTTCTCGGGCAGCATCACGCCCCGTTGGAACGTGTTCGGCGGCTACACCTTCATGAACAGCGAAATGACCAAGGGCGCCTTCAACAGCGGCGCCGTCGGCCAGGACCTGCCCAACACCCCGCGCAACGCGTTCAGCCTGTGGACCACCTACAAGGTGCTGCCCAAGCTGACCGTGGGCGGCGGCGCGTACTACGTGGACAAGGTGTACGGCAATTCGGATTCGACGAAGAACGCCGACGGCACTCCCAAGGCGCGCTGGGTGCCCTCGTACTGGCGCTTCGATGCCATGGCGTCCTACGACTTCAACGAACGCGTGTCGGCCCAGCTGAATGTGTTGAACATCTTCGACGAGACGTACTACACCAAGGCCTATGCCGCGCACTATGCCGCGCTGGGCACCGGCCGCGCCGCGCTGCTGTCGCTGCGCATGCGCTACTGATCCCGGCAGCGGGAATGGAAAAGCCAGCCAGGAGTTTCCTGGCTGGCTTTTTTTTATTGCGATGCGATGGGTTGCGCGCGTTGATGGTTGCTGTTCTTGCGGAGGGGGTCGCGCGCTGCACCCATCCTACGGCAGGGCAAGGCGGGCGAATAACGTAGGATGGGTGCAGCGCGCCCTGACCGCCGCAAATACGCCGACGCTCAACGCGCGCAACCCATCGCCCGCGCAACGCCTCTCCCGGGACGCGCTGCGCCGGTCCTACCCGCTCGGCTTTCGGACCAGGTCAGTCCGCGGTTCCCAACCGCTCGGCTTTCGGGCCAGGTCTGTCCGCGGTTCGCAGGCGCTCAGTCTTCGAACCAGTTGAGCACGCCGTCCAGTCCGGACACGTTGAGCGCGTAGCGGGTCTGCTGGCGCACCAGCGGCTTGGCGTGATAGGCCACGGGGAATCCCGCCGCGGCCAGCATCTTCAGGTCGTTGGCGCCGTCGCCCATGGCGATGATCTGTTCCGTGGCCGCGCCGTGCTGGCGGGCGAATGCCTGCAGGTGCGCGGCCTTGGCGTCGGCGTCCAGGATGTCGCCGACCACCTTGCCGGTCAGCACGCCGTTGGCGATCTCCAGGGTGTTGGCATGGGCGCTGTCCAGCTTCAGGCGCTCGCGCAGGCGCTCCGTGAAGAAGGTGAAGCCGCCGGACACCAGCAGCACCTTGATGCCCGCGGCCTGGGCCGTGGAGACCAGGCGCTCGGCGCCCGGGTTCAGGCGCAGTTTTTCCTCGTACACCTGTTCCAGCGCGCTGGCTGGCACGCCTTCGAGCAGGGCGACCCGGCGGCGCAGGCTTTCGGAGAAGTCCTTGATTTCACCGCGCATCGCGGCCTCGGTGATTTCGGACACCTTGTCCTTCAGCCCCGCCACGCCCGCGATCTCGTCGATGCACTCGATGTTGATCAGCGTGGAGTCCATGTCCATGGCCAGTACCTTGCAGGCCGAGAGCTTCAGGCCCGCCGGCAGGAAGGCGGTGTCGACGCCATGCCGTTCGGCCCAGCCCACGACGTCGGCGCGGGTCTGGTCGTCGTGCTGCACGTCGAGCAGCCGGGCGGCGGTGGCGCTGATGCGCGCGACGCCCTGCGCCTGGGCCAGGGCCGCCAGTTGCTCCGCGTGTTCGACGCTCAGGGCGGGGGATTGGACGACAAGGTGATGGGTAGTCATAGGAAGCCGAATGATGGGTAGGGTTACTTCAAGGCGCGCAGCACTGCGCGCACGGCGTCGGCGCGGGCCGGCACCTGCGGGGCCTTGATCTCGACCCGCAATTTATCCTGTCCCGCCAGTTTGATGTGGCGCTGGCGCTGGACGAGTTCGATGATCCTGGCCGGGTCCACGGTGGTCTTGGGACCGAATTGCAGCAAGGCCTGGGTTTCGCTGGCGTCGATCTTGACGATGCCCAGCGGCTGCGCGGCCAGGCGCAGGCGATGGGTGGCGAGCAGCGTCTGCGCGGCTTCGGGCAGCTTGCCGAAACGGTCGATCAGCTCTTCCTGGATGTGGATGAGGTCGTCCTCGTCGGCGGCATGCGCCAGGCGCTTGTAGATGCCCAGGCGCGCGTGCACGTCGGCGCAGTAATCCGACGGCAGCAGCGCCGGCGCGTGCAGGTTGACTTCGCAGGCCAGGTTGAAGGGCGCGTCGAGATCGGGTTCCTCGCCGGCGCGCAGCGCCCGCACGGCCTCGTTGAGCATCTCGTTGTACATCGAGAAGCCCACTTCCTGGATATTGCCCGACTGCGAGTCCCCCAGCACCTCGCCGGTGCCCCGGATTTCGAGGTCGTGCATGGCGAGGTAGAAACCGGAACCCAGTTCCTCCATCGCCTGGATGGCTTCGAGGCGCTTCTTGGCGTTGTTGGTGATCGCGTCTTCGCCCGGGGTCAGCAGGTAGGCGTAAGCCTGGTGGTGCGAGCGTCCGACGCGGCCGCGCAGCTGGTGGAGCTGGGCCAGCCCGAAGCGGTCGGCGCGGTGGATCACGATGGTGTTGGCGCTGGGCACGTCGATGCCGGTTTCGATGATGGTGGTGCACAGCAGCACGTTGTAGCGCTGCTGGTAGAAGCCCTTCATCACCTGTTCCAGCTCGCGTTCCGGCATCTGGCCGTGGGCCACGGCGATGCGGGCCTCGGGCACCAGCTCTTCGAGCCGGGCGCGGCGATTGTGGATGGTCTCGACCTCGTTGTGCAGGAAATAGCACTGGCCGCCGCGCTTGAGCTCGCGCAGCAGCGCCTCGCGCAGCGTGCTGCCGTCCTCGCGCCGCACGAAGGTCTTGATCGCCAGCCGCTTCTGCGGCGCGGTGGCGATGACGGAGAAGTCGCGGATGCCTTCCAGCGACATGCCGAGCGTGCGGGGAATCGGCGTGGCGGTCAGCGTCAGCACGTCGACCTCGGCGCGCAGCGCCTTCAGCGCCTCTTTCTGGCGCACGCCGAAGCGGTGCTCTTCGTCGATGATGACCAGGCCCAGCCGCTTGAACTTGACGTCCTTGGACAGGATCTTGTGGGTGCCGATGACGATGTCGACCCGGCCGTCGTTGATGCCCTCGATGGCGGCGGATACTTCCTTGGCCGAACGGAAGCGCGACAGTTCCACGACGCGCACCGGCCAGTCGGCGAAGCGGTCGGAGAAGGTCTGCGCATGCTGCTCGGCCAGCAGGGTGGTGGGGCAGAGCAGGGCCACCTGCTTGCCGTTGGCCACGGCCAGGAAGGCGGCGCGCAGGGCGACTTCCGTCTTGCCGAAACCCACGTCGCCGCAGACCAGCCGATCCATGGGGCGGCCGGAGGTCATGTCGGCGATGACGGCTTCGATGGCGGCGGCCTGGTCGACGGTTTCCTCGAAGCCGAAGCCTTCGGCGAAGGCCTGGTAGTCGTTCAGCGGCAAGTTGAAGGCATACCCCTCGCGCGCGGCGCGCTGGGCGTACAGCGCCAGCAGCTCGGCGGCGGTGTCGCGCACCTGCTTGGCCGCCTTGCGGCGCGCCTTGTCCCATTGGCCCGAACCCAGCTGGTGCAGCGGAGCGGCCTCCGGATCGGCGCCGCTGTAGCGGGCGATCACGTGCAGCTGCGAAACCGGCACGTACAGGGTGCTGCCGTTGGCGTATTCGAGGTGGAGGAATTCCATCCCGCCTTCGCCCATGTCCATATTGACCAGGCCGTGATAACGGCCGATGCCGTGCTGCGCGTGGACGACCGGGTCGCCCTCGCGCAGCTCGGACAGGTCGCGCACCATGGCCTCGACGTTGCTGGCGCGCTCCTGGTCGCGTTTACCGCGCCGGCCGGTGGCGGCGAGACCCGGGTACAGGTCGTTCTCGGTCAGGAAGACCAGGTTGGCCTGGGGCAGCTGGAAGCCGGTGGACAGCGGGGCGGCGACGATGCCGAAATGGGCGTCCGAGGCCAGGAAGGCCTCGATGGCGTCGGGCTGCGCGTCCGGCGTCACGCCGAATTCGTTCAGCATCTGCACCAGCGTTTCGCGCCGGCCCGCGGAATCCGCGCACAGCAGCACCCGCGTCTGGCTCGTGTGGACCAGGGCGCGCAGCTTGGCGATGGGATCCTCGGAGCGCCGCGCCACGCTGACGTCGGGGGCGGCGCGGAAATCGGGATGCGGGTCGCCCGCGCCCAGGGACAGGCGGCGGAAGCCCTTCAGGCGGGAATAGAGCGCCTCGCTGTCCAGGAACAAGGCCGAGGGCGGCAGGACCGGGCGCTCGCGATCGCTCTTGAGAAAGCCGTAGCGGCTGGCGGTGTCCTGGTTGAAGCGCTGGATGGCGTCGTCGATGTCGCCGACGGTGACGGTGACCGTGCCGTCCGTCAGGTAGTCGAACAGGGTCGCCGTTTCTTCGAAGAAGAGCGGCAGGTAGTACTCGACGCCCGCGAACGGGATGCCGTTGCCGATGTCCTTGTAGGGCAGCGCGCGCGACGGGTCGCCTTCGAACACTTCGCGGAAGCGGGCGCGGAAGCGGGTGCGCGAATCCTCGTCCATCGGGAATTCGCGGCCGGGCAGCAACTGCACCTCGCGCACCGGATACAGGCTGCGCTGCGTGTCCACGTCGAAGCTGCGGATGGTTTCGATTTCGTCGTCGAACAGGTCCAGGCGGTAGGGCACGACCGATCCCATGGGGAACAGGTCTATCAGCCCGCCGCGCAGGCAGAATTCGCCGGGCGCCGTCACCTGGGTGACGTGGTTGTAGTTGGCCAGCGTGAGCTGGGCGCGTAGCGCCGCTTCGTTCAGCTTGTCCTTCTGCTTGAAGGAAAAGGTATAGGCCGCCAGGAACGAGGGCGGGGCCAGCCGGTACAGCGCGGTCGTGATGGGCACCGTCAGCACGTCCACCGATTTCGTCATCAGCGAATGCAGCGTGTGCAGGCGCTCCGAAATCAGGTCCTGGTGCGGCGAGAACGCGTCGTAGGGCAGGGTTTCCCAATCCGGGAGCTGGCGCACGCGCAGGCCGGGGGCGAACAGCTGGATCTCTTCCGCCAGGCGCTGGGCCTCGACCGGCTCGGCCGTAAGAATGACCACGGGCGCCGACGCCTGGCGCGCCAGGTCGGCCAGCAGCCAGGCGTCGCCCGAGCCGGGAGGCCGGGGTTGCGCGTAGCGCGAGCCGGGCTTGAGCGCGGACAGGGTCGGGGCCGTGGCGGGGACGGGGGGCGCGGCGGTGGCGGGGAGAGAGGGGGCGGGCATCAGGCTGGCAGCAGGCATCAAGCGGAAGATTATAAAATCACCGCACCATGTCTGCTTCCATCATTGCAATCGTGCCCGCCGCGGGCGTCGGCGCCCGCGCCAGCCGGCCCGGGCACGAGACCGTCCCCAAGCAATATCGCCCCTTGTCCGGGCAACCCATGCTGCGCCTCGCGGTCGGCGCGCTGCTGGCCGACGAACGGATTTCCCAAGTCCGCGTGGCCGTGACGCCGGGCGACGGCTGGGTGGATGCGGCGCTGGCCGGCCTGCCGCGCACGGTGTGGCGCGCCTGCGGCGGCGCGACCCGGGCCGATACGGTGGCCGGCGCGCTGGCCGACAGCGGCGCGGCCGACGATACCTGGGTGCTGGTGCATGACGCGGCCCGTCCCGGCCTGCCGGCCGAGGCGCTGGGCCGCCTCATCGACGCCTGCCTGGCGGATCCCGTGGGCGGCCTGCTCGCCGTGCCGGTGGCCGATACGGTGAAGGGCGGGCATGAACGCGTGGAGCGCACGCTGGACCGCAACGGCCTGTGGTTGGCGCAGACCCCGCAGATGTTCCGGGCCGGCGTGCTGCGCGATGCCCTGACGGCGGCCTCGGTGAGCGGCGCGGCCGTCACCGACGAAGCGTCCGCCATCGAGGCCGCCGGCTATGCGCCGCTGCTGGTGCCCGGCGCCATGCGCAACTTCAAGGTGACCTGGCCGGATGATTTCGAACTGATGGAAAAATGGCTATGAGCATTCCCTTTCGCGTCGGGCAGGGCTTCGACGTGCACGCCCTGGTCGAGGGCCGTCCGCTGATCATCGGCGGCGTCACGATCCCCCACACGCACGGCCTGCTGGGCCATTCCGACGCCGACGTGCTGTTGCACGCGATCACCGACGCGTTGCTGGGCGCGGCCGGCCTGGGCGACATCGGCCGCCATTTCCCGGATACCGATCCGGCGTTCAAGGGCGCCGACAGCCGCGTGCTGCTGCGCGAAGCGATGGCCCGGGTGCGCAAGGCAGGCTGGGCGCCGGTCAATATCGACGCCACCCTGCACGCGCAGGCCCCCAAGATCGGCCCGCACGCGCCGGCCATGGTGAAAAACATCGCCCAGGACACCGGGCTTGCCGAGACCGAGGTCAACATCAAGGCCAAGACAAATGAAGGCCTGGGCTACCTCGGCAGGAAGGAAGGCATAGCGGCGACGGTCGTGGCGCTGCTCGCCCGGGTCTGAGTTCGGGTCTGAGCCCGGCTTTGATCCCGGATTCGATTGCCGCAAAGGCGGCAAGAAAAGCAAAAGGGCCCGGTGGGGCCCTTTTTTGCATCGAGCAGGCGGTGCTTACTTGCCTTGGGCGGCCAGCGCCAGGGCGGCGGCGTTGACGACCGCGGCGATGCGGCCGGCGTCGCGCAACTGCTCGGTCGAGAGTCCGTCGTTCTTCAGGTTCTCGTAGTGCGAAGCCACGCAGAAATGGCATTTGCCGATGATAGACGCCACCAGCGCGAACAGTTCGAAACGCTTCTTTTCCACGCCGCCATGGGTGGCGTAGGCGTTCATGCGCAGTTGCGCGGGCAGGCTTTTCAGCTGGGCGTCACCGGTCATTTCCACGTAGGGGTACCAGGTGTTGTTCATGCCCATGAGGGCCGAGGCGGTCAGCGCGGCGTTGGCGTCGCCTTCCGACAAGCCGCTCTTGAAGGCTTCCACCAGCACCGGGCTGCGCGCCGCGTAGGCGGCCGACAGGGCGGCGCCGACGGCGTCTTCGGGGGCCAGCGTCGAGCGGGCGATCACGGCGTCCAGATTCAGGCGGATGTCCTTGGCCCAATCCGGCAGCTGTTCCTTAATGGTCGTAAGAAATTCCATAGTTTTTACCTATAATCTAGAGCAGTTAAAGCCCAGCGCGGGACCTGCTGGGCAGGTCCCTGGCCGGGCTGGAAATTACAGCGTGGCGCCGCCAACCGTACGGTTGCACGGGCACAGCTCGTCGGTTTGCAGGCCGTCGAGCAGACGCAGAACTTCTTCCGGATTACGGCCGACGTTCAGGTTGTTCACCGAAACGTGCTGGATCGTGTTGTCCGGGTCGACGATGAACGTGGCGCGCAGGGCAACGCCAGCACCCTTTTCACGCACGCCCAGCTGGTCGATCAGGGCGCCGGTGGTGTCGCCGAATTGGTAGTGACCCAGCTTGTTCAGGTCCGGGTGCTCACGGCGCCAGGCCAGCTTGACGAATTCGTTGTCGCTGGAACCGCCCAGCAGGACCGCGTCGCGGTCTTCGAAATCCTTGGCCAGCTTGTTGAAGCCGACGATTTCGGTCGGGCAAACAAACGTGAAGTCTTTCGGGTAGAAGTAGATCACCTTCCACTTGCCGGGGAACGAGCTTTCGGTGATGTCTTCAAACGCCGACACGCCATTTTCTTCGTGCTGGTTGAAGCCGGGCTTGACGCCGGTGACCTTGAAGGGTTCGAGTTTGTCGCCAACAGTTTTCATGTTTACTCCCAGTTGTTGGTGGAATTAAGGCTGTGCCTCAAACCTTAATTCTACGCTATGGATTGTCGTTGTCTAATTGATAATTCCTAAACTTCGCTTTGGGCAACTCTATCCTTGCGGTCAGGCCGCCACCCTCTCGGGGAAGCATGCGCAAGGAGCCGCCCACGTGCTTGAGCAGGCGTTCGACGATGGCCAGGCCCAGCCCCGCGCCGCTGACGCCGGTGCGCGCGGCTTCGCCTCGGGAGAAGGGGCGCAGCAGGCGGTCGACGTCTTCGGGGGCGATGCCGGGGCCGCGGTCGGAGACCTCGATGGCAATCATGGCGCCGTCAGCTTGCAGTGTCATGACCAGATGGGCCATGCCGTCGCTGGACCGGCCGTAGCGGCGGGCGTTCTCGATCAGGTTGCTGACGATGCGCTTGAGATCGAGCGCCGTGATGCGGGCGCGCAGGCCCGGCTCCAGCGACGCCTCCAGTTCCCCGCCCAGCGAGGCGGTATGGCTGCGCTCGCGCTCGTAGAGTTCGGCCAGCACGGCGGAAATGTCGGTGGCCAGCTGCGGCAGCGTGCCGGCCGGACGCGCGTACTCCATCAATTGGCCGATGCTGTGGTCGATCTGGCCCAGGTCTTCGTCGATGGCCTGGCGGGCGTCTTCGGAGACGCCGCTCAGTTCGATTTCCAGCCGCATGCGCGCCAGCGGCGTGCGCAGGTCGTGCGAAATCCCCGCCAGCATCAGTTCCCGGTCGGCCTCGGCCTGCCTGAGATCCTTGGCCATGCGGTTGAAGGACGCGTTCAGGTCGCGGATCTCCAGCGGCCCCTGCTCGGGCAGGGCGGCCGGCGTTTCGCCGCGCGACAGGACCTGGGCGGCCCGCGCCAGCCGCGAGAGCGGCCGGTTGACGAAGCCCACGCTGACCGCGGCCCCCACCAAGGAGAGCAATAGCGCGGTGGCGCCCCAGCCCAGCCATTCGATCCCGCCGGTCAGCCCGATCTGTTCCCGTTCGAACACCAGCCAGTAGAGGTCTTTTTCTATCTGGAAGCTGACCCAGAAGCCGGGCACCTGGTTCACCCCCCAGGCTATCTGCGTTTCCGGGCCGAAGCGCGTGCGGATGTGCTGGGCGACGCGCTGCCAGTAGTCGTCGTCGGGGAGGGCTTCGGCGAAGTCGGTGACTTCGCGCGGATAGACCTGGATGCCTTCGTTGGTGGCCAGGTCCAGCAGGAGCTTGCTGCGCTCGTCGTTATGGGAGTAGATCAGCGCGGTGCGCGTGATATTGACGGCCGTGATCACCCGCTGCGCCATTTGATTGGCGCGCGGGCCCAGTTCCATGCTGAAGAAGACTTGTAGCCACGCGCCCAGGCTGACGAGCATCAGCGCGGCGAGCAACAGGAACGTGCGGCCGAACAAGCCGAGCCGCAATCGTGATGTCAGGTTCCTGAAGGTTCTGCGCAAGCGGGGCACGAAGCTGCGCTCCTGCCCGGGGCGGGCAAGCCGATCAACTACCACCGTCCGGCACGAACACGTATCCCAGGCCCCAGACGGTCTGGATGAATACGGGCTTGGACGGATTCGGTTCGATCAGCTTGCGCAGGCGCGAGATCTGCACGTCGAGGCTGCGATCGAAGGCCTCGTACTCGCGGCCGCGGGCCAGCTCCATGAGCTTGTCGCGCGACAGCGGGATTTTCGGGTGGCGCGCAAAGACCTTGAGCACCGAGAATTCGCCCGTGGTGATGGGCACCTGTTCGCCGTTGCGCGTGAGCGTGCGGGTGGACAGGTTCAGCACGTACGGGCCGAAGGCGATGGATTCGTTCTCCTGGCTGGGGGCGCCGGGGTGTTCCTCGGTGCCGCGGCGGCGCAGGATCGCGTTGATCCGCGCCAGCAGTTCCCGGGGGTTGAACGGCTTGGACAGGTAGTCGTCCGCGCCCATCTCCAGGCCGACGATGCGGTCGATCTCTTCCGCCTTGGCCGTCAGCATGATGATGGGGGTATTGTCGTGGCCACCGCGCAGCCGGCGACAGATGGACAGGCCATCCTCGCCGGGCAGCATCAGATCCAGCACGAGCAGGTCGAAATGCTCGCGTTGCCAGAGTTTGCCCATCTCTTTGGCGTCTTCGGCGACGAAAACGTTGAATCCCTGCTCGGACAGATACCGGCGCAGCAGATCGCGCAAGCGCGGATCATCGTCGACGACGAGGATTTTTCGGGTGGGGGTGGTGTTTTGCGTATTCATGGCCGGAAATGTAACAGTGACAAGAACCAGCGGCTAGTGGGCGTTCACAAGATATTACACATTGCGATCCATCGTTGAAATCCCCCTTACAACCGGGGGCGGAGCCGCGGTATTTCGTACAATCTGCATCTATGGAACTAAACCTGCTGGCCTTGGAAACTTCTTCGTCCCGTTGCGGCGTGGCTCTCTTGCGCGCGGCCGGCGGCCGCCTGGAGGTCAGCGTCAGGGAACATGAGGGCTCCCAGGAGCATGCGGAACGCCTCCTGCCGATGGCCAATGAACTGCTGGCGGCCTCGGGGCTGACGCCGGCCGCCCTGCACGCGGTGGCTTTCGGCCAGGGTCCCGGCGGTTTCACGGGGCTGCGCGTGGCTTGCGGCGTAGCCCAGGGGATGGGCCTGGGGCTGGGTATTCCGGTATTGCCTATTGTCTCTCATCAGGCGGTCGCCGCCCAGGTGGAAGCGACATCCGCGGACGCGATCGTGGTGGCGCTGGACGCCCGCATGAACGAAGTCTATCTGGCGGTCTATCGACAGGCGGGTGTTTCGGATGGTGAGATCGTCTGGGAGGCGCTGCAGGCGCCGCTGCTGATCGCGGCGGCCGAGGTCGTGCCCTGGACCGCCCATCATCTGCCCGGCTGGTCCGCCCGCGCGGGCCGGCCGCTAAACGCGGTGCTGGCCGGCGACGCCTGGGACGCCTACGCGGCCGACATGACCCCGCCCGCGGGGTGGCGCCGCGCCGAGGGCGCGCAGCGGCCCGAAGCCGCCAGCGTGGCTCGCCTGGCGCGGCAGGGCTGGCTGCGCGGCGAAGCCCTGGCGCCCGAGCTGGCCGCGCCGCTCTACGTGCGAGACAAGGTCGCTTTCACGACCGCCGAGCGCATGCGCGGCGAGGGCGGCAATCCCAAGGCCCAGCCGTCGCTGGCCCCCTGGGTTCCGCAGCCGATGACGGACGCGGACCTGGACGAGGTGGTGGCGCTGGAAGCGCACGTGCAGTCCTTTCCCTGGACCCACGGCAATTTCGCCGACGCCCTGGCGGCGGGCTATGGCGCCTGGGTGCTGCGGCGCGAGGGCAAGCTGGCGGGATTCTGCATCGTGATGTACGCGCCGGACGTGGCCCACCTGCTCGTGATCGCCGTGGCCCGGAAGCTGCACCGCCAGGGCCTGGGCGGCATTCTGCTCGACTGGTGCGAGCAGCAGGCGCGCGAGCGCGGCCTGGAGGGCGTGCTGCTGGAAGTGCGCCCGTCCAACGCGTCGGCCGTCAGTTTCTATCAGCGCCACGGCTATCTGCAGATCGGCGTGCGCCGAGGCTACTATCCGGCCGAGAAGGGCGGTCGGGAAGACGCCCTCGTCATGCAGAAGCGCTTCGATACGGCAAACGGAGCGGCGGCATGACGGCCCCGGTTTCCATTCCCCAGGGTGCCCCCCGGGTCAATCCGCTTCAGCGCATCTGGCTGCGCGAGATCGGCATGGAGCGGCTGTGGCTGCGCCCGGCGCCGGCCGCGAGCCGTCCGGCCGCGGAGCCCCAAGCCCTTGTTTCCAAACCGGTTTTGCCGGTTCAGGCGCCGGTTGCCCAGGCCCCCGCCGCCGTGCCGGAAACGGCCGCGCCCGCGGTCGCGGTTGCGCCCGCGGCACCCGCGGCCGCGGCCGAACCCGCGGCCGCGCGCCAGGGCATTCCCGCCTCCATCCTGAACCGCAACGGCCCGCCGCCGCGTCCCGCTCCCAAGGTGGAAGCGGAAGCGCCGGAGGCCGCGCCGATCCCGGTGGCCGAGGCCATCAGGAATTCCAACCTGGATGAAATGCGCGAGCAGGTCGTGGCCTGCGCGGCCTGCGGCCTGTGCAAGGGGCGCCGCAACGCGGTATTCGGCCACGGCGGCCAGCCGACGCGCTGGCTGGTGGTGGGCGAGGCGCCTGGCGAACAAGAGGACAGGCAGGGGCAGCCTTTCGTGGGCCGCTCCGGCCAGCTGCTGGACGCCATGCTGTCGGCGGTGTCGATGAGCCGCGAGCGCGACGTCTTCATCACCAATGTCATCAAGTGCCGCCCGCCCGGCAACCGCAACCCCAAACCGGAAGAGATCGCGGCCTGCAGTCCTTACCTGATGCGGCAGATCGCGCTGCTCAAGCCGGAGCGGATCCTGGTGCTGGGCCGCTTCGCCGCGCAGACGCTGCTGGGCACGGACGCCACGATCGGCAGCCTGCGGGGGCGCATCCACCACTTGAAGACCGACGAAGGCCGGCAGATCCCGGTCGTGGTCAGCTATCACCCGGCCTATCTGCTGCGCAGCCCCGGCGAGAAGGCGCGCGCCTGGCAGGACCTGAAGCTCGCGGCCCGCATGGACTGAGCGCCGCCAGCCGCCGAAAAAAAAACCGGGCCTCAGCCCGGTTTTTTCTTGGAACATCAAGCACTTAGTGCGACGAGTCCAGCGCGCGGCCGTGGCCCTCCTGGCCGATCTGGTCGTGGAGTTCCGGGTTGGCCTGCAGGTTGCGCTTGCTCCAGCGCATGAAGACCACCATCAGCACGGCTACCACGGTGCCGAAGATCACGATGATGATATTGATCGGCAGCTGCAGCCACAGCAGCAGCGTGTACATCGCCACCATCAGCAGGATGTTGAGCTGCTCGTTGAAGTTCTGCACGGCGATGGAGTGGCCGGCCGACAGCAGGACGTGGCCGCGATGCTGCAGCAGCGCGTTCATCGGGACCACGAAAAAGCCGGCCAGGCCGCCCGTGATGAGCAGCAGCAGGTAGACGCTCCAGGGCGAGTAGACCAGCGGCATCAGCAGCACGACCAGGCCCATGGCGGCGCCGACGGGCAGGACGGCGAGCGCGCGGCGCAGCGGGATGCGGCCTGCCAGGATGGAGCCGACCACCGTGCCCAGCGCGGCCACGCCCATCAGCATCGAGGCCTTGTCCAGCTGGTATCCGAGGTGGCTGCGGCCCCATTCGATGACGATCAGCTGCAGCGTGGCGCCCGCGCCCCAGAATAGGGTCGTGACGGCCAGCGAGATCTGGCCCAGCTTGTCTTTCCAGAGCACGCAGACATAGCCCCAGAACGTCCGGACCAGGCGGATCGGGTTCTTCTGCTGCGGCGGGTAGCGCACGTGGGTGTGCGGGATCATCAGGTTGCACAGCGCCGCCAGCAGGTAGACGAACGCGATGACCAGGATCGCGGCCTCGGCCGGCGTATGGACCAGGCTGCCGATGAAGGAGTGGCTGAGCAGGGCGGCGGACACGGAGGAAGAGATGAGCAGGCCGCCCAGCACCGTGCCCAGGATGATGGAGAAGACCGTCAGGCCCTCGATCCAGCTATTGCCCTTGACCAGCATGGAAGGGGGCAGCATTTCGGTCACGATGCCGTATTTGGCGGGCGAGTAGGCCGCCGCGCCGATGCCCACGATGCCGTAGGCCATACAGACCAGGTAGGTCTGATATTGGGGAGGGACGCCGATATTCGCGTAAGAGAACATCAGCATGCAGCCGCCCACCTTCAGCGCGTTGGTCGAGAACATGACGCGCCCCTTGGGGAAGGAGTCCGCCAGCGCCCCGACGAAGGCGGCCAGGACGACGTATGCCAGCGCGAAGGACCACTTCATCATCGGGGCCAACCAGTCGGGGCCGTGCAGCTCCTGTATCAAGGCGATGGCTGCGATGAACAGCGCATTGTCCGCCAATGACGAGAAGGCCTGCGCGGCCATGACCAGATAGAAACCACGTTTCAAGAATGTCCCCGTTCTTCGGCCTGAGTCCGGCCAGTCCGCGTGAAAATTTATGTGTCGTGCCAAAAAGTGTCAGGGAGTATAGCCGGAGCCTAAACCGCGGCCAGTGAGCGTTTGCCCGCGGGTTGACCATTGCTGACTTCGGCGACGGAGCGCCTGCGGTATCATACGAGGCATATGAGAGCCGGCCCTCCAGGGGCCGGTTTGCAATCTGCGCGGCAGGTCCGTTAACGCCTTTCGTTCAACCCACCCCGTCGTCATCGTACTGTGCGTCTTACTCAGCTCAAACTCGCCGGCTTCAAGTCCTTCGTCGATCCCACCGTGATTCCCGTGCCCAGCCAGCTGGTGGGCGTGGTGGGTCCGAACGGCTGCGGCAAGTCGAACATCATCGACGCCGTGCGCTGGGTGCTGGGCGAGGCCAAGGCCTCGGAACTGCGCGGCGAGTCCATGCAGGACGTCATTTTCAACGGCTCCGGCAACCGCAAGCCCGCCGCCCGGGCCTCCGTGGAAATGGTGTTCGACAACAGCGAGGGGCGCGCCGCGGGCCAGTGGAGCACCTACGCGGAAATCGCGGTGCGCCGCGTGCTGACCCGCGACGGCACCAGCAGCTACTTCGTCAACAACCAGCAGGTCCGCCGCCGCGACATCCACGACATCTTCCTGGGCACGGGCCTGGGCGCCCGGGGCTACGCCATCATCGGGCAGGGGATGATCAACCGCCTGATCGAGGCGCGCCCGGAAGAGCTGCGGGTGTTCCTGGAGGAAGCGGCGGGGGTGTCGCGCTACAAGGAACGGCGTCGCGAGACCGAAAACCGCCTGTCCGACACGCGCGAGAACCTGACCCGCGTCGAAGACATCCTGCGCGAACTGACCAGCCAGCTGGAAAAGCTGGAGGCGCAGGCCGAAGTGGCCACGCGCTACCGCGAGCTGCAGGCCGATGGCGAAAAGAAGCAGCATGCGCTGTGGTTCCTGAAGGAAACCGGGGCGCGCGAGGAGCGCGCCAAGAAGGCCCAGGAAATGGCGCAGGCCCAGAACGAGCTGGAAGCCGCCATCGCCGGCTTGCGGGCGGGCGAGGCGGCGCTGGAATCCCGGCGCCAGGCCCACTACGCCGCCAGCGACGCCGTCCACTCGGCCCAGGGCGCCCTTTACGAAGCCAACGCCCAGGTCAGCCGGCTGGAAGCCGAGATCCGGCACGTGGTGGATTCGCGCAACCGCCTGCAGGCCCGTCGCGAGCAGCTGCAACAGCAGATCGCCGAATGGACCGCCCAGCGCGAACATTGCACCGAACAGATCGCCCAGGCCGAGGATGACCTGGCCACCGGCGCCGCCCGCACCGAAGAGGCGCGCGCCAAGGCCGAAGACGCCCAGGCCGCCTTGCCGGCCGTGGAGCAACGCGTGCGCGAGGCCGCCTCCGGGCGCGACGAGATGCGCGCCGCGCTGGCCCGCGTCGAACAGAACCTGGCCCTGGTCGCCCAGTCGCAGCGCGACGCCGATCGCCAGATGCAGGTCCTCGAGCAGCGCCGCGAGCGCCTGCAGCAGGAATTGCGCGAATTGCACAGCCCCGATCCGGTTCGCCTGGAGCAACTGGCCGGAGACCGGGTCGCCGGCGAAGACCAGCTTGAGGAAGCCCAGGAAGAACTGGCCACGCTGGAAGGCCGCGTCCCCGAGGCGGATGCCGAGCGCAGTCGCGCCCAGGCCGCCGCCCAGACCGACGCGCAGAACCTGGCGCGCCTGGAAGCGCGCCTGTCCGCGCTGGTGAAGCTGCAGGAAGACGTGCAGAAGCAGGGGGCGCTGGAGCCTTGGCTCGCCAAGCACGAGCTGGCCGGCCTTGCCCGCCTGTGGCAGAAGCTGCACGTCGAACCCGGCTGGGAAACCGCGCTGGAAGCCGCCTTGCGCGAACGCATGGCGTCCCTGGAAGTGCGCAGCCTGGATTGGGCCCGGGCCTTCGCCGACGATGCCCCGCCGGCCCGCCTCGCGTTCTATCAATTGCCGGTCGCCGCGCCGGCGCCGGCCGCGCCGGCCGGGCTGACGCCGCTGGCCAGCCTGCTGCGCATCACCGATCCCGACCTGCGCACGCTGCTCAACGAATGGCTGGGCGGCGTCTACACGGCGGCCGACCTGACCCAGGCCCTGTCCATGCGCGCCAGCCTGCCTGCCGGCAGCGCCTGCGTGGTCAAGGCCGGGCACCTAGTGGACGCGCACAGCGTGCGCTTCTACGCCCCGGATTCCGAGCAGGCCGGCCTCCTGGCCCGCCAGCAGGAAATCGAGAACCTGCAGCGCGAGATCAAGGCGCAGCAGCTGATCGCCGACCAGGCGCGCGCCGCCGTGGCCCGCGCCGAGGCTGCCTGGCAGCAGGTGTCCCAGGCCATCGCGCCGGCGCGCCAGCGTGTCGCCGAGGTCACCCGCCGGGTCCACGACATCCAGCTGGAACACTCCCGCCTGCAGCAGCAGGCCGAGCAGTCGGGCGAGCGCGCGTCGCGCCTGCGCCAGGACCTGGAAGAAATCAAGGTCCAGGAAGAAGACCTGCGAGCCACCCGCGAAGAGGCCGAGGCGCGCTTCGAAACCCTGGACGAAGAGCTGGCCGAGCACCAATCCCGCTTCGCCGACGCCGAGATCGACGGCGAAACCCTGGCCGCCCAGGCCGAGGCGGCCCGCGCCGGGCTGCGCGAGCTGGAGCGCGCCGCCCAGGAAGCCGAATTCGCCGAGCGCAGCATCCAGGTCCGGATCACCGACCTGCAGCGCAACCAGCAATTGGCCGCCGACCAGAGCCAGCGCGCCGGCGTCGAGCTGGAGCAGTTGCAGGGAGACCTGGCCGAACTCGACGCATCGGCCTCCCAGGCCGGCCTGCAGGACGCCCTGGAAGTGCGCGCCGAGCGCGAAGAGGCGCTGTCGCGCGCGCGCCAGGAACTCGAAAACCTCGCGGCCCTGCTGCGCGGCGCCGACGAAGACCGCCTGCAGCAGGAACAGACGCTGGAGCCGCGCCGCGCCCGCATCATGGAACTGCAACTGCAGGAGCAGGCCGCCCGCCTGGCCGAAGAACAATTCACCGAGCAGCTGAACGCGCGCGAGGTCGACCGCGAGGCCCTGGCCCAGGAGCTGGCCAACCAGTCCGACGAATGGCGCCGCGCCAGCTGGCTGCAGTCGGAAGTGGGCCGCATCTCGCGCCAGATCGAATCCCTGGGCTCGGTCAACTTGGCCGCGCTGGACGAACTGAACACCTCGCGCGAGCGCAAGGGCTTCCTGGATTCGCAGCACCAGGACCTGATGACCGCCATCGAGACGCTCGAAGACGCCATCCGCAAGATCGACCGCGAAACGCGCGAGCTGCTCCAGGAAACCTTCAACGTCGTGAACGGCCACTTCGGCGAGCTGTTCCCCAAACTGTTCGGCGGCGGCGAGGCCCGGCTGAGCATGACCGGCGAGGAAATCCTCGATGCCGGCGTGCAGGTCATGGCCCAGCCCCCGGGCAAGCGCAACAGCACCATCCACCTGCTGTCGGGCGGTGAAAAGGCGCTGACCGCCACCGCGCTGGTGTTCGCGCTGTTCAAGCTCAACCCGGCCCCGTTCTGCCTGCTGGACGAGGTGGACGCGCCGCTGGACGACGCCAACACCGAACGCTACGCCAATCTGGTTGCCAACATGAGCGAGCAGACCCAGTTCCTGTTCATCTCGCACAACAAGATCGCGATGCAGATGGCCAAGCAACTGATCGGTGTAACCATGCAAGAGCAAGGGGTTTCGCGTATCGTTGCGGTAGATATAGATTCGGCCGTGCAGATGATGGCCTCCGAAGCGGCATAAACCAATATTCAGAAGGGCGCCGGGCGTTTCGGCGCGGGATTGATACATGAGTGATTTGCAGATCGGGCTGATTGCCCTTGGCGTCCTGCTGATACTGCTGGTACTGGGATTCAACTGGTGGCAGGACCGGCGCGTCCGGCGCAAGATGCAGAGCCATTTCCCCACCTCCGAACAGGATCCGCTGTTGGGCGCGGGAGCAGCCGGCGCCGCGGGCGCCAGCGCCGGGGGCGCTCCGGGCCCCCGCCGCGAACCCGGCATGGGCGGCGAGGCGCCGCGCGCGCAATCCGGCCAGCCGGCCCCGGTCGATCCGGGCACCGACGCCGACGACGCGGCCGAACCGGATCCCGCCTGCGAAGTGGTCATCGAGATCAACTTCGCCGACCCGGTGCGCGGCGCCGAGCTGCTGCCCTACATGCAAAGCCTGCGCCACGTGGGCCGCAAGCCCATGCGCGTGTTCGCCGAAACCGACCAGCGCCGCCACCGCGCGCACATCCATGCGGGCGAGTCCTACGCGTCGATGCAGCTGGCCGTGCTGCTGGCGAACCGCAGCGGCCCGCTGACCGCCATCGAGTGGTCGCAGGCCTGGGCCCGCGCCCAGGACATGGCCGAGCGCTTCGACGCCACCATCGAGGGTCCGGACCAGCAAGCCGTCCTGGAGCAGGGCGCCCGCCTGGACGACACCTGCGCCGCCCTGGATACCCAGGTGGGCCTGACCTTGTTGCTGGGCGCCGCCCAGCCCGCCGCCGAGGTGCTTGCCGTGGCGCGCGATACCGGCTTCGTCCCCGACGGCAACCGCCTGGCCTGGCCGGCGGAAAACGGCGTGGCGCGCTTCACCCTGGCGCGCGCGGACGGCGCGGCGTTCGACGCCGGCATGGGCGGAATCGAACGCCTGTACCTGCTGCTCGACGTGCCGTGCAGCCCCGCCGATACCCGGGCGTTCGGCCGCATGGTCGACGTCGGCCGCGACCTGGCCGCCCGCCTGCGCGCGGAACTGGTCGACGACCAGGGCAAGCCGCTGGCCGATGGCTCCGAAACGGTCATCGATGAACGGCTGCAGGTGCTGTTCGGACAACTTGAGCAGGCGGGCCTGCCTGCCGGCAGCGAACGCGCCCAACGGGTATTTGCTTGATGGGGTTCCCCCTGGAGCGCTGCGCGCCTGCTTGCCAGGGGCGCAGCGGCTCGGTTCCGCCCCGGCCCCGCGCTCACTCCAAGCGTCCTGCTTGAGTCGCGAGCTGCGGGCGGTCCGCGGTGTTATGGATAACTGATATGAAAGGCTCTTCCGACGGTGAAAACGCGGCGCAGGCCGCGGCGCGCCTGCGCGCTGAAATCGAACAGCACAATGTCCGCTATTACGTCTACGACGAGCCCTCCATCTCGGATGCCGAGTACGACGGACTGATGCGGGAGCTGCAGGCCCTGGAGGCCGAGCACCCCGAGCTGGTCACGCCCGAATCGCCCACGCAGCGCGTGGGCGCGGCGCCGGTGTCCGCGTTCGGCGCCGTGCGCCACGCGGTGCCCATGCTGTCGCTGGGCAACGCCTTCGACGAGGAAGACGTGGTGGCGTTCGACCGCCGCGTGACCGACACGCTGCGCGGAGCGGGGCTGTTGGGCCCGGCGCAGCAGGCGGACTACTTCTGCGAACTCAAGCTGGACGGGCTGGCCATCAGCCTGCGCTACGAGGACGGCCGCCTGGTGCAGGCCGCCACCCGCGGCGACGGCCAGACGGGCGAAGACGTCACCTCCAATATCCGCACCATCAAGGCGATCCCGCTTCAGCTCAAGGGCGCTTTCCCCAAGGTGCTGGAAGTGCGCGGCGAGGTGCTGATGAATCGCGCCGACTTCGAGAAACTGAACCAGGCCCAGGCCAAGCGCGACGAAAAAGTGTTCGTCAATCCGCGCAACGCGGCCGCGGGCAGCCTGCGCCAGCTGGACCCGCGCATCACCGCCAAGCGGCCGTTGCGCTTTTTCGCCTACGGCTGGGGCGAGGTGCAGGGCCTGCCGGGCTCGCAGGGCGGCCTGTTCGCCGAAGCCTCCGCGGGCGCGGCCGAAGCGTCGCAACTGCCCGAGAAGTCCCACGGCGCCATGCTGGAGTGGCTTGCCTCCCTGGGCCTGCCCGTCAACGTCAAGCACAATCACCGCGCCAGCGGGGCCGAAGGCCTGATGGCCTTCTACGCCAAGGTCGGCGCGATGCGCGCCGAATTGCCCTACGACATCGACGGCGTGGTCTACAAAGTGGATTCGCTGCCGGCCCAGAAAGTGCTGGGCTTCGTGGCGCGCGCGCCGCGCTTCGCGCTGGCGCACAAGTTCGCCGCCGAGGAAGCCACCACCACGCTGCTGGACATCGAGGTGCAGGTCGGCCGCACCGGCGCCATCACCCCCGTCGCCCGGCTCAAGCCGGTATTCGTGGGGGGGGTCACCGTCACTAACGCCACGCTGCACAATGAAGACGAAATCCGTCGCAAGGACGTGCGCATCGGCGACACGGTCATCGTGCGCCGAGCGGGCGACGTGATTCCCGAAGTGCTGGCGCCCGTGCTGGAAAAGCGGCCGGACGACGCCCGCGAATTCGTCATGCCCACCGCCTGTCCGGTTTGCGGCTCCGCCATCGAACGCCTCGAAGACGAAACCATCGCGCGCTGCACCGGCGGCCTGTTCTGCGGCGCCCAGCGCAAGCAGACGCTCTGGCACGCCGCCAGCCGCAAGGCGCTGGACATCGAAGGGCTGGGCGAGAAACTGGTGGACCAGCTGGTCGACAGCGGCCGCGTCAAGACGTTGGCCGACCTGTACAGCCTGCGTCCGCTCGAACTGGTGGGGCTGGACCGCATGGGCCAGAAGTCCGCCGACAACCTGGTAGCCGCCATCGAGAAGGCGCGCACGCCCGGGCTGGCCCGCCTGCTGTTCGCCCTGGGCATCCGCCACGTGGGCGAAACCACGGCGCGCGACGTGGCGCGGCACTTCGGCAGCATCGACGCGATCATGGACGCCGACGAGGAGGCCCTGTCCGCCGTGCCCGACGTGGGCCCGGTGGTGGCGGCTTCGATCCGCCATTTCTTCGCCGAACAGCACAATCGCGACGTGATCGGCCAACTGAAGGCGCAGGGCGTGGATCCGGTGCCCGAAGCCGCGCCGCAAGGCACTACCCTGGCCGGCAAAACCTTCGTGCTGACGGGCACGCTGCCCAATTGGACGCGCGAAGAAGCATCGATGCACATCCAGGCCGCCGGCGGCAAGGTCAGCGGCTCGGTGTCCAAGAAGACGGCCTACCTGGTGGCCGGCGAGGATTCCGGCAGCAAGCTCACCAAGGCCCAGGAACTGGGCGTGGCGGTGCTGGATGAAGACGGGCTGAAGGACTTGCTCGGCATGGGCGGCTGAGGCCGCCCGCAAAAAAAACTGCCCGCATCGCGGGCAGTTTTCGTTTGGGCGGCCAGGCTTATTGGATCTTGGCCTTTTCGCGCAGTTCCTTCTGGTAGTCGGCCAGGGTTTGCTGACGCAGCATTTCTTCCAGCTGGGTGCGGACCTGGTCGAGCGGCGGGAATTCCACCGGACGGGTGTCGTCGACCATGATGATGTGCCAGCCGAACTGGGTCTGGACCGGCTTGTCGACCAGTTCGCCCTTCTTCAGCTGGGTCACGGCTTGCGCGAACGGCTGGACGTAGTTGGTCGGGGGAGCCCAACCCAGGTCGCCACCCTTTTCGGCGCTGCCGGGGTCCTTCGAGTTCTTCTTGGCCAGGTCGTTGAACTTGCTCTTGTTGCTCTTGATCTGGGCCAGCAGGTCGTTGGCCGTCTTCTCGTCTTCGACGAGGATGTGACGGACCTTGTATTCCATCTTGCCGGCCTGTTCCTTCTTGATCTTCTCGTATTCAGCCGTGACCTTGGCGTCCGACACCGGGTGCTTGGCCAGGTAGTCGGCCATCAGGGCGCGGACCAGGATGCCCTGGCGAGCCAGTTCGATCTCGGTCTGGACGTCGGCCTGCTTGGCGATGCCGCTGGATTCGGCGGCTTGCACGAAGATCTGGCGGTTGATCATTTCCTGCTTGACCTGTTCGCGCAATTGCGGCGAATCGGTCGCGCCCTGGCTGACCAACAGCTTGACGAATTGATCCAGGCTCTTCTGCGAAATGGCCTTGCCGTTGACGGTGGCCACGTTCTGGGCGAAGGCCGGCACGGCGATGACGCAGGCCGCAGCCAGCATGACGATGCGTTTCATGAATATCCTTTTACTTTCTATTTGGGAGCCTGGGCATCAAGCGCAAGCGCATGAATCGGATAAGGGATCAAATCTTGCAAATGATGATACACCAGCCGATGTCGCGCGACGGGGGAGAGCCCCGCGAAGCAAGACGCAACGATGATCACGCGATAGTGGCCGGCGCCGTTTTTACTGCCTTCGTGGCCGGCGTGCAAATGGGAGTCGTCCTGGATATCCAGGCTGATGGGTTCCAGGGCGGCGAGCCGTTCCCGGATCAGGGAGATGCGGTCGGGGGTATCTGACATGGCGGAAGAAGGGGGAAAGGTCCGGCGCGCGGGCGCCGGAGGGGAGCAGGGCGGGGCGGATCAGGGCTTGCCGGCCGGCGTGTCGGGGCCGGAAGGCGTCTGTTCCTCGGCCTGGATATGCTTGCCCAGCCAGATGGACTGCCCGATCACGAAGACCACCATCAGGCCCATCAGGCCGAAGGCCTTGAAGCTGACCCACTGCGATTCGGTGAAATGGCCGGAGAACGCCACGTAGAGATTGAGCGCGCCGGCGACCAGGAAGAACGCGGCCCACACCAGGTTCAGCCGTTCCCAGGCCGAGTCGGGCAGCTGGATCTGCTTTTCCATCAGGCGGCGGATCAGGTTGCGGCCGAACAGCAGGCGGGCGAAGACCAGGGCGCCGCCGAACAGCCAGTACAGCACCGTGGGCTTCCATTTGATGAAGACGTCGCTGTGCAGCCAGATCGTGGCGCCGCCGAAGACCAGGATGACGGTGAGGTTGATCCAGTGCATGGCCTCGGTGGCGCGGCCGGTGGCCTTGAGCCAGACGATCTGCGCGACGGCCGCGGCCATGGCGACGCCCGTCGCGATGAAAATGTCCGTGTACCGATAGGCGATGAAGAAAAGGAACAGCGGAAACAGGTCGAACAGGAACTTCTTCATTCAGTCTTCTATGGGTTCAAACGTCATCGACAGGGAATTGATGCAATAGCGCAGGCCGGTGGGCTCGGGGCCGTCGGGGAAGACGTGGCCCAGGTGCGAGTCGCAGACGTTGCACAGCACCTCGGTGCGGACCATGCCGTGGGTGGTATCCCGTTCCTCGCGGACCTTTTCCGGGTCCAGCGGCTGGAAATAGCTGGGCCAGCCACAGCCGGCGTCGAACTTGGTGTCCGACGCGAACAGCGCCGTGCCACAGCCCACGCAGCGGTAGATGCCGTGCGAAAACGTATTCCAGTAACGCCCGGTGAATGCGCGTTCGGTACCCTTTTCGCGGGTGACGACGTATTCTTCGGGGGAAAGCTGGGCCCGCCATTCGGCGTCGGATTTGCGTACTTTGTCCATATGAGCTCTTGGAGTCCCGATGCCCGAAATGGTTCGGGCATAATCCCGCCCCATGTTAATCGAGTTTGACCAGGCGGTTGTATCCACGCCCCAGGCGGAAGTGCTGCGCGGGGTGAGCCTTGCCCTGGCCGAACGCCGGGTGGGCGTGGTCGGCCCCAACGGCGCCGGCAAGAGCACGCTGGCGCGCCTGGTCAACGGCCTGGTGCTGCCCTCGTCGGGCAGCGTGCGGGTGGGCGGCCTGGACACCCGGCAAGACCTGAAGGCGGTGCGCCGCCAGGTGGGATTCGTCTTCCAGAACCCCGAAAACCAGATCGTCTTTCCCATCGTGCGGGAAGACCTCGCCTTCGGCCTGAAACACCTGGCGCCGGACCGTCGGCAGCGCGAGGCCCGCATCGAGGCTCAGCTCGACAGCCTGGGGGTAGGGCATCTGGCCGACCGCGGCAGCCACACCTTGTCAGGCGGCGAACGCCAACTGGTGGCGCTGGCCGCGGTGTTGGTGATGGAGCCGGCCCTGATCGTATTCGACGAACCCACCACCCAGCTGGATCTGCGCAACCGCAATCGCGTGCGCGACGCCATCGGCGCGCTGCCCCACGACGCCATCGTCGTCAGCCACGACCTGGAACTGCTGGAGGATTTCGACCGCGTGCTGGTCGTGCGCGACGGCAATATCGCGGCGGACGACACCCCGGCCGCCGCCCTGCGCTGGTACCGGGAGCACTGCGCATGATGGAGCCGCTCTATGTGCCGGGCGGCACGCCGCTGCATCGCCTGCCGGCCTGGCTGAAACTGTCGGCGCTGGTGGCGGCGGGCGCCGGGCTCTTCCTGCTGCGCGACCCGCGCTGGCTGGCGCCGGCCTTCCTGGTTGCCATCGCTCTGGTCTGGTCCACGGGCGTGTCCGGGGCCGCGGTCTGGCGGCAGCTCAAGGGGCTGGCGTGGGTGCTGCTGGCCGTGGGCGGTTTCACCGCATGGTTCCAGGGCGCGATGGAGGCGCTGGCCGTGCTGTTGCGCGTGGGGGCGCTGGTGGGCCTGGCGCTGGCCGTCACCCTGGCTACCCGCACGTCCGACCTGATCGCCGTCTGCGAAAAAGCGCTGATGCCGCTTCAGCGCATCGGGCTGGTCGACGCCGGCAAGGTGGCGCTGGCCCTGGCGCTGGCCTTGCGCTTTGTGCCCGAGATATGGCGCAATTTCCAGGAAATCCGCGAGGCGCAGGCCGCGCGAGGGCTGGGCGCCCACCCGGTCGCGCTGATCGTGCCCTTGATCGTCCTTACCCTGAAAAGGGCCCAGGAAGTCGCCGAAGCCATCGACGCGCGCAGCACCTTCTGATCGTCATCCACCTGCAAGGGGAAAACCCATGAAATCCAGCAACACCGTGCTGATCGCGCTGTTCGCGGCGCTGATCGTCGTCCTCAGCCTGATCCCGCCCATCCCGTTGCCTGCCATCCCGGTGCCCGTCACGCTGCAGACGCTGGGCGCGATGCTGGCCGGGGCGATGCTCGGTCCTGGCCGGGGCGCGCTGGCCTGCCTGCTGTACCTGCTCCTGGCGGCCATCGGGCTGCCCGTGCTGCCGGGCGGACGAGGCGGGCTGGGCGCGTTCCTCGGCCCGACGGGCGGCTTCCTCGCAGGCCTGGTCGCCGGCGCCTTCGTGACGGGCTGGCTGGCACGGCGCCTCGCCGCCCGCAAGACGGGCGCGGCCCAGATCGCCGGCTACGCGGCGGCATGCGTGATCGGCGGCATCGCCGTCGTGTATGCCTTCGGCGTGCCGTGGCTGGCCGCCGTGACGAAAATGGAATTGGGCAAGGCGGCGCTGGCGGTGGCGGTGTTCCTGCCGGGCGACCTGATCAAGGCCGTGGTGGCCGCCTGGGTGGCGTCGCGCGTGGAGCGCGCGTGGCCGATGCCGGGACGCTGAAGCGGGCGGGCCAAGGGAATCCCCCAACTGACGCGCCACAGTCTTTTCTAGTACAAGTTCGCCATTAACGAATGCGTTTGCTGAAATGCGTTTATGTAGCACATCAGGGATTTACCGGAGTTGCGCATCGTCATCTGATACTGTTTTAACCCTATAATATTTTTTTCTGTATAACTTTAACTAGGCTCGCCCTTGCCTCTGTCGAGGCGCCTCTGAGCCACCACAGGAGACAAAAATATGCGCAAGCACTTCGGCTTGTCCGCGGCGGCTGCCGCTGTTGCCCTGACCCTGCCGCTTCTGGCAAGCGCGCAGGTCAAGGTCGGCGTGACGGTGTCCAGCACCGGCCCCGCCGCGTCGCTGGGGATCCCCGAGCGCAACACCGTGGCGCTGTTGCCCAAGGAAGTGGCCGGCCAGAAGATCGAATGGATCGTCCTGGACGACGCTACCGATACGACGCAAGCCGTCAAGAACTCGCGCAAGCTGGCTTCCGACGACAAGGTCGACGTGCTGATCGGCACCTCGGTCACGCCGGGTTCGCTGGCCATGGTCGACGTGGCCGCCGAAGCCAAGGTGCCCATGATCAGCGTGGCGGCCAGCGCCAAGATCGTCGAGCCCGTGGACGACAAGCGCCGCTGGGTCTTCAAGACCCCGCAGAACGACGCGCTGATGGCCGGCGCCCTGGCTGACGCCATGGCCAAGTCCAAGGTCAAGACGCTGGGCTTCATCGGCTTCGCCGACGCCTACGGCGACGGCTGGCTGGACGTGATGCAGAAGGCCGCCAAGGCCAAGGGCATCGAGATCGTCGCCATCGAAAAATACAGCCGCACCGACACCAGCGTGACGGGCCAGGTGCTGAAGCTGGTCGGCGCGAAGCCCGACGCCATCCTGATCGCCGGCGCCGGCACCCCGTCCGCGCTGCCGCAGAAGGAACTGAAGGCCCGCAACTACGGCGGCACCATCTATCAAACGCACGGCGCCGCCAACAACGACGTGCTGCGCGTGTGCGGCAAGGACTGCGACGGCATGCTGTTGCCGGCCGGCCCCCTGCTGGTCGCGGCCCAACTGCCGGACAGCAACCCGGTCAAGAAGTCGGCGCTGGCCTACGTGGACGCCTACGAAAAGGCCAACGGCGCGGGTTCGACCAACACGTTCGGCGGCCACATGTGGGACGCCGGCCAACTGGTCGTGGCCGCCCTGCCGGTGGCGCTGAAGTCGGGCGCCAAGCCGGGCACGCCGGAATTCCGCGCCGCCATGCGCGACGCCCTGGAAGGCGTGAAGGACCTGGCCGCCTCGCAAGGCGTGTTCAACATGTCGCCCACGGACCACGCCGGCTTTGACGAGCGCTCGCGCGTCATCGTCAAGGTGGAAGGCGGCAAGTGGGTCTACCAGCCCAACCTGTAAATCCACCGGATCGCCCGATCCACGGGTGCACAATGCGGCGGCGCCGGCCAGGCGCACGTCCGCGGCACCCGGGCAATGCTTCGCACCGGCCTTTCCGGCCGGTGTGTCGTATCAGTGTCCCGGACGCGGCCGGGGCACCAAGAAACCACAAGGTAGTTGTTAGATGGATTCCTCAATTGCGCTGATCCTGCTGCAAGACGGTATCGTCAACGGCGCCATCTATGCCCTGCTGGGCATGGCTCTGGTGCTGGTGTTCGCCGTTACGCGCGTCATTTTCATTCCCCAGGGCGAGTTCGTGGCGTTCGGCGCCCTGACGCTGGCCATGCTGGTGGATGGCAAGGTGCCCGGCACCGCCTATCTCCTGCCGCTGTTGGGCGTCGTGTGCCTGGCGCTGGAGCTGCTGCGCGCGATGCGCACCCGCAGCTTCGCCGGCCTGCCCAAGGCCGTGGCGACCTGCGTGGTCCTGCCGCTGGCGCTGCTCTGGCTCACCGTGACCTATACCGCGGCCGGCAATTCGCTGTGGCTGAACATGCTGCTGACGCTGCTGCTGGTGATCCCGATGGGCCCGATGGTCTATCGCATCGTCTATCAGCCGCTGGCCGAAGCCACCGTGCTGGTGCTGCTGATCGTTTCGGTGGCGGTGCACTTCGCGCTGACCGGCCTGGCCCTGGTGTTCTTCGGCGCCGAAGGCTGGCGCACGCCGGCGTTCGTCAGCGGACAAGTCGACCTGGGCTTCACCACCTGGTCCGCGCAAAGCCTGTTCGTGGTCGCGACCTGCGCGATCCTGATCGTGGGCCTGTGGCTGTTCTTCGGCAAGACGCTTTATGGCCGCGCCTTGCGCGCCACCGCCGTCAACCGCCGCGGCGCCCGCCTGGTGGGCATCAGCACCACGATGTCGGGCAGCCTGACCTTCACGCTGGCGGTCGCCATCGGCGCCATGTCCGGCATGCTGATCGCGCCCATCACCACCGTCTACTACGACACCGGCTTCCTGATCGGCCTGAAAGGCTTCGTGGGCGCCATCATCGGCGGCCTCGCCAGCTATCCGGTGGCGGCCGCGGGCTCGCTGCTCGTGGGCGTGCTGGAATCCTTTTCTTCCTTCTGGGCCAGCGCCTACAAGGAAGTCATCGTCTTTACCCTGATTATCCCGGTTCTGGTCTGGCGTTCGTTCAGCACCCATCACGTGGACGAAGAGGAATAAACGTCATGAACCGCATTCTGCTTGCCGTCTTCATCGTCGTCCTGGCGGGCCTGCCGCTGGTGCCGGCCACGCCCGAATTCTGGGTGACGCAACTCAACTACATCGGGTTGGCCAGCCTGGTCGTCCTCGGCCTGGTGCTGCTGACCGGCGTGGGCGGCCTGACCTCGTTCGGCCAGGCGGCGTTCGTGGGCCTGGGCGCCTACACCACTGCCTTCCTGACCACCCAGTACGACGTGTCGCCGTGGCTGGCGCTACCCGCCGGGCTGGTCCTGACCGCCGTGGTGGCCTACCTGCTGGGCGCCATCACGCTGCGCCTGTCGGGCCACTACCTCCCGCTGGGTACCATCGCCTGGGGCTTGTCCCTGTACTTCCTGTTCGGCAACATCGACTGGCTGGGCAAGCATGACGGCATCGCCGGCATCGAGCCCATCAGCATCTTCGGCATGTCGCTGGCCAGCGGCCGCCACATCTATTTCCTGATCTGGGTGTTCGTGCTGCTGGCGCTGTGGGCGACCCGCAACCTGCTGAACTCGCGTCCGGGACGCGCCATCCGCGCGCTCAAGAGCGGCGCGGGCATGGCCGAATCCATGGGCGTGAACACCGCCGCCTACAAGGTCGTGATCTTCGTCTGGGCGGCGCTGCTGGCCTGCGTGTCCGGCTGGCTCTATGCGCACATGCAGCGCGCCGTCAGCCCCAGCCCGTTCGGCATCAACTACGGCATCGAATACCTGTTCATGGCCGTGGTGGGTGGCGCGGGCTACGTCTGGGGCGCCCTGCTGGGCTCCAGCGTCATCCTGGTGCTGAAGGACCAGCTGCAGAACCTCCTGCCCAAGCTGCTGGACACCAACGCCAACTTCGAGATGATCGTCTTCGGCGTGCTGCTGATCCTGATGCTGCAATACGCCCGCAATGGCCTGTGGCCGATCCTGGCCGGCTGGTGGAGCAGCATCACTGGTGCCGACGGCTCGCGCCGCAACCTGGCGCCGCCGGCCCCGGCCCCGGCCCTGCCGACGCGCGCGCGCCCGCAGCCCGGCCAGGTGGTGCTGGAAGTGGACGCCATCCGCAAGGAGTTCGGCGGCCTGGTCGCTGTCAACGACATCTCCTTCAAGGTCGCATCCGGCGAAATCATGGGCCTGATCGGCCCGAACGGCGCCGGCAAGAGCACGACCTTCAACCTGATCAGCGGCGTGCTGCCGGTGACGCGGGGCAAGGTCACGTTCATGGGCCAGCGCATCGACAGCCGTTCGGCGCGCGAAATCGCCAAGCTGGGTGTCGGCCGCACCTTCCAGCACGTGCAGTTGCTGCCCGGCATGACGGTGCTGGAGAACGTGGCCCTGGGCGCGCACTTGCGCTCGGACGTCGGCGTGCTCGCGGGCGCGCTGCACTCGGACCGGGCCCGCGAAGCCCAACTGCTGCACGAAGCCGCGGAACAGATCAAGCGCGTGGGCCTGGGCGAATACCTGTACGAACAGGCGGGCAACCTGGCGCTGGGCCAGCAACGCATTCTGGAAATCGCGCGCGCCCTGGCCGCCGACCCGGTGCTGCTGCTGCTGGACGAACCCGCGGCCGGCCTGCGCTACAAGGAAAAGCAAGACCTGGCCCGCGTGCTGGAACAGCTGCGCGCCGAGGGAATGAGCATTCTGCTCGTCGAACACGATATGGATTTTGTGATGCGCCTGACCAACCACCTCGTGGTGATGGATTTCGGCACCAAGCTGGCCGAAGGCGTGCCGGCCGACGTGCAAAAGAACCCGGCGGTGCTGGAAGCCTACCTGGGCGGCATCGACGACGACCTGCCCGAAGCGGATCAGGCCAAGCCCGTGTCGGCAGGAGGCGTGTGATGAGCGCAACCCAATCCCCCGTTCTCGAAGTCAGCAAGCTGTCGGCCCGCTACGGCAAGGTCGGCGCGCTGGTGGGCGCCACGCTCACGGTGCCGGCGGGCAGCATCGTCACGGTGATCGGCGCCAACGGCGCCGGCAAGTCCACCATGCTGAACGCGATCATGGGCTCCTTGCCCCAGACCGGCCACGCGGCCGGCGCCGTGCAGTACGCGGGCGCCGACGTGTCGGGCTGGCAGGTGGAGCGCCGCGTCGCGGCCGGCATGTCGCTGGTGCCCGAGCGCCGCGAACTGTTCGGCACCATGTCGGTGGAAGACAACCTGCTGCTGGGCGGCTTCCGGCGCTACCGCGCGCGCGAAAGCGGCTGGCGCGACACGCTGAACGAAGTCTTCGATCTGTTCCCGCGCCTGCGGGAGCGGCGCGGCCAGCAGGCCGGCACCCTGTCGGGCGGCGAGCGTCAGATGCTGGCCGTGGGCCGCGCGCTGATGGCCAAGCCCAACCTGCTGATGCTGGACGAGCCCAGCCTGGGCCTGGCGCCGCGCATCGTGCGCGAGATTTTCCACATCATCGCGCGCCTGCGCGAAACGGGCGTGGCCATCCTGCTGGTCGAGCAGAACGCGCGCGCGGCGCTGCAGGTGGCCGACTACGGCTACGTGCTGGAAACCGGCGAAGTCATCCTGCATGGGCCGGCGCGCGAGCTGGCCGGCGACCCGAAGGTGATCGAAAGCTACCTGGGCCTGGGCAAGGGCGGCGAGCAGGGCTGAGCGGCCCCGCGCCTCTGATCCTTCCTCGTCCCAAGGAAAAAAAGCGCCGGCTTATGGCAAGCCCGGCGCTTTTTCATTCCGGACGAAAACGTCGACCACGCGGAAGCGCTCGCACACCAGCATCATGTCCGGCGCATAGCCGCCGTTGCGGTCGAAGTACGCGATATGTCCGTCGCGCCAGGCCTCGTACGGGCCTTCGCCCTCGGCCAGCGCGAAGGCCTCGTCCACCTGGTCGAAACGCTGGATCAGCACGCTGGTGGTTTCGATGGCGCAGGCCGGCCGGCCTTGCCCGTCCAGCACCACGTCGCGCCGACCGGCCTGGGGCACCGGCTCCCGGTCGTTGAAGTCGCGCAGCGCGCCGCAGGTGGCGGTTTTCGCGCCGGCCAGCACCAGGGCCAGCAATTCATCGGCCAACGCGGGCGAATCGCCGAACTGGAACGTCACGGCGTCTTCGTAGGGCGGGGGCGGTTTCATGCCGCGGGCGTCCATTGCAGGATCAGCTCCTGTCCCATCGCGGGATCGGAAATGGAGGGCGCGCCGGTCTCGACGCGTCCGGCCAGCCGGCGGGTATAGCCGGGCTCGGCGTCGTCGCGCACGGTGACGTCGTACCAGCCCCCGCTGCGGGTCATGTCCCACGACAGGCTGACCGTCTCGCCGGGAGCCAGCGTGGCGGGGGGCTGCCGCGGATAGTCATAGGCATTGGCCTCCACCTGGATCGAGCGGGGCCGCGAGGCAGGGTTGTGCAGCGTCAGGCGCAGCGGCACGCCGGGCCCCTGATGATCGGCCGCGACTTCCAGCGGCGGCATGCCCGCCGTGCCCGCGCGTCCCGTGCAATGCCGGTGGAATCCGTTGGGGCCCAGTACCCAGAGGTCATAGCGGCCATCGTCGGCCGAGGCCGGCCACGCATCCGCCAGCTGCTTGCCGGCCTCCACCGTGTAGCGGCGCGGCCCGCGCTCCAGGCGCAGCCTGTCGTACACATGGAACACCGCGCCTGCCGTGCCGGTATTCTCGAACCGCAGCGATACCCGTTCCCCTTCCACGGCGGCATGGACCTGCAGCGCATAAGGCAGCGGACGCGAAGGCCGCGTGCCGGATTGCTGCCGCGCCCGTTCTGGCTGGAGCGGCGCGGGCGGGGTGACCGTGCCCGGCAGCGCCGAGGCGAGCCCGGCGCGTTCGGCCGTGGCCGGCAGGCCGCCGGGCAGGCCCGCGCCTTCCGGCGCGGAGAAATCGAAAATCGAGGTCAGGTCGCCGCAGACGGCGCGGCGCCAGGCCGAGATATTGGGTTCGGCCACGCCGAATCGTTGCTCGATGAAGCGCAGCACCGACGTGTGGTCGAACACTTGAGAATTGACCCAGCCGCCCTTGGTCCAGGGAGACAGCACGTACATGGGCACGCGCGGCCCCAGCCCGTACACGCCGTGCAGATGCGCCGGCGTATCGTCCTTTTCGGCGCCTGTGACGATCTCGTGGTATTCGCCGGCGGTATCCACGGTGGACGCGCCCGCCAGCGCGCCGGAGGTGTCGCGCGAGGGCGGCGCGGGCGGCGGCATGTGGTCGAAGAAGCCGTCGTTCTCGTCGAACATCAGCAGCAGGACGGTCTTGCTCCAGACCTCCGGATCGGCCGTCAAGGCATCCAGCACCCGGGCCGTGTAGTCCGCGCCCTGGGCCGGGCTGGACGGGCTGGGATGCTCGGATCCGGCCTTGGTGGCGCAGATCCAGGACACCTGCGGCAGCTTGCCGTCCAGCACGTCCTGGCGCAGCGCATCCAGGCTGCGGGTGCTCAGGGCCTTGTCCTTCAGCGCCGCGCGCGAGCCGGGCAGGCCGTGGTAGGCATCGCGGTAGGCCTTGAAGCCCGCGGTGGGATTGAGCGAATAGTTGTCCGCCATGTCCTGGTAGATGCACCAGCTGACCCCCGCGGCTTCCAGCCGCTCCGGATAGGTCGTCCAGGTGTAGCCGCCCGCCGGATCGCCGCCCTTCAACTTGTTGTAGAGGTTGCCCAGCGCCGGACCCTTGCCCCGGCCCAGGCCGTCATTGGTGCCCGTCCACAGGAACAGCCGGTTGGTGTTGGTGCCGCCGGTGAAAGAGCAGTGATAGGCGTCGCACACGGTAAAAGCGCGCGCCATGGCGTACTGGAAAGGCATATCGCCTTCCGTGTAGTACGCCATGGAGTGGTTCTTCTTGGCGGCAGGCCAATTGCCCATGCGGCCGGCGTCCCAGGCGTCCTGGGCATTGGACCAGGTGTGCGGCGTGCTGGCCACGCGCATGGTTTCAAAGGCCTCGCGCGTATCCAGGCGGAAGGGCAGCACCGTGCGAGGGGCGCCGTCCTCGGGCTTGTCGTTGTACTGCGCCCAGACGCTGCGGCGGCGCGCGTCGGGGCTGTCCGGCACGGGGATGGGAAAGCGGTCGCCAAACCCGCGCACGCCCGCCAGTCCGCCGAAATAATGGTCGAACGAGCGGTTCTCCTGCATGAAGACCACGATGTGCTCCACGTCGCGGATCGTGCCCGTGCGACGGGCGGCGGGAATCGCGAAGGCGCGGCGCAGCGGCGCCGGCAACATGGCCAGGGCGCTGCCCGCCGCGGCGAGCGTGGCGCTGTTGCGGAGGAAAGTGCGGCGGGTGTGCATGGGCAGTCCTCAGAACGGCACTGCCCGCGCGTGGCGGGCAGTTTTTCTAAAAATGGCGGCGCAAGGCGATCCTACTTCTTGCCGGTGCTTTCCGCGTAATCCATATACAGCTTGTGCGCGCGGCGCGCCATCGGGCCATATTCCAGGGCGCGGTCTTCGACGCGGTTCACGTGCACCACCTTGCCGTAGTTGCCGGAGGAGAAGACTTCGTCGGCGGCTTCGACGTCGGCCCGCGTGAGGCTGCGTTCGCGCACGTCGACGCCGTCGGCCTTCAGCAAGGCGAGGACGCGGCGGCGGGTGATGCCGTTCAGGAAGGTGCCGTTGTCCGCGGGCGTGGACACCACGCCGTCCTTGGCGATCCAGAGGTTGCTGGTGGCGAATTCGGCGATGTTGCCGTCGCCGTCCAGCATGATGGCGTTGTCGAAGCCCTTTTCGGCGGCTTCGCGGATCGCGCGCTGGCCGTTGGGGTAGAGGCAGGAGGCCTTGGCGTCGGTGGGCGCCATGTTGGGCCAGGAGCGCGCGAAGCTGGAGAAGCAGGCGGAAAAGCCCTGGTCGCCGGGCATCGGCACCTTGAACACGTGCAGCACGAACTGGGTCTTGTCGGCGTCGGGCAGCAGGAAGCCGTCGGCGCAATAGAACATCGGCTTGATGTAGAGCTCGGTGCCCGGGGGGAACTTGGCGACGGCCTGCAGGCACAGCGATTGGATCTCTTCCCAGCCGATCTGGGGCTTCATCAGCATCTTTTCGGCCGAGCGCACCACGCGCTGGCAGTGCAGGTCCAGGTCGGGCGTCAGGCCGCGGAAGGCGCGGGCGCCGTCGAAGACCATGCTGGCCATCCAGAAGGCGTGGTCGGCGGGACCGAGCAGTTTGGGGTTTTCAGTGGTCCAGCGACCGTCGTGCCAGTACAGGGCGTCCATGGTTGTCTTCCTTCGCTTGTATGGGGTGGCGCGTCAGCCGCGCCGAAACGTCAGGATACATGAGCCGGGGGCGGCGGGCGGGCCCGTCCGCCTCATTCCTTTGCCAGCGCCGCCTGCACGCGCGCGGCGGTATCGGCGGGTATCCATTGCCGCCAGACCTCGCCGTATTGCTTGAGGAAATAGCGGGCGGCGTCCTCGGGCTCCTTGCCTTCGTTTTCCAGCCAGCCCAGGGTGGCGTCGATGGCGTCCTCGGGCACGGTCAGCTTGGCGAAGAAGGCGGCCAGCTGGGGAGCCTGCTTGGCGAAGCCGGCGTTCAGCCCGGTCACCACGGGGTTGGGCTTGAACTCCGTCGCCACCGGATGCGCGCATTTGGGGTCGGTCATGCAGGTGTAGGCCTGCTGGTCGAAGGGCGGCAGTTCCAGTTTGACCAGGTCCAGCGCGCCGACCAGGGAGGTGGGCGTCCAGTAGTAGAAGACGATGTCGCGCTTGCGCTTGTAGGCCGAGACGATGGCGGCCTTCTGCGCGGCGCCCGAGCCGGGCGCGAACAGCGCATAGTCGCGGTCCAGGCCCAGAGCGCGCAGCAGGTTGTCGTTCAGCGTCCCGCAGGCCCAGCCGGCGGGGCAGCCGTAGATGCGCCCGCGCCCCGGGTCCTCGGGGTCGGCGAAGACGTCCTTGAAGCGGGCCAGGTCGGATGCGGCCTTCAGGTCGGGATGGCGCTCGACGGTGTAGCGGGGCACGTACCAGCCTTCGCCGGCGTCGTAGACATGGCCCACGCCCAGCACGCGGCCGCTGGCCAGGGCTTTTTTCCAGGCGCCCTCGATCTGGCCGGGCCAGACCTCGGGGGTGACGTCCACGTCCCCGCGTTGCAGGGCGGCCAGCATGGGCAGCGTTTCGCCGATCTCGACCGTGGTCTTGCAGCCGTAGCCGTGTTCCAGCACGTAGCGTTCGATGCCGGCCAGCACCAGGTTGGATTCCCAGTTCAGGCCGCTGAAACGAATGGGGCGGTCGACTTCGCAGGCAGGGGGAGCGGCGGGGGCGGATTGCGCCGCCGCGGCGGACGGCAAGGCCGAGGCCAACGCCAGGGCGCAGAAGGCGGAGGCGATGTGCAAGTTGCGCATGGTCAGGCACCTGTCGGGTTGGGTCCCGCCATTGTACGGGGCGGGGGAATCGGCGCCGGCGGGGCGCAAAAGCAAACGGGGCCGCAAGTTGCGGCCCCGTCCGGTTGGCGCAAGGGTTTTGCCCTAGGCGCGGGCGGCGCGCCGGCGGTCGATGAAGGCGCCGATCTCGCCCACGATGCCGCGGCGGAACGCCAGCACGCAGATCACGAAGATCAGCCCGATCACGATGGTGACGGATTCGCCCAGGCGCAGGAACCAGTCCACGCCGGTCAGGCTGGCGAGCATCTGTCCGAAGTCGCCCACCTTGTTTTCGAGCAACACCACGATGAAGGCGCCCAGGATGGGGCCGGTCAAGGTGCCCAGGCCGCCGATCAGCGTCATGAGGATGACCAGGCCCGACATCTGCCAGGTGGCGTCCGAGAGGGTGGCGGACACGAACACCAGCGTCTTGGTGGCGCCGGCCAGCCCGGCGATGGCGGCCGACAGCACGAAGGCGAGCAGCTTGAAGCGGTCGACGTCGTAGCCCAGCGAGATGGCGCGCGGCTCGTTCTCGCGCAGAGCTTGCAGCACCTGCCCGAAGGGCGAGTGCACCGTGCGCCAGATGATGAAGAAGCCCAGCGCGAACACGCCCATCACCAGGTAGTACAGGTTCAAGTCCTTGGAGAGGTCGACCAGGCCCAGCAGGGTGCCGCGCGGCACGCTTTGCAGCCCGTCTTCGCCGCCGGTGAACTTGGCCTGCAGGAAGAAGAAGAACACCATCTGCGCCAGCGCCAGCGTGATCATGGCGAAGTAGATGCCGCTGCGGCGGATGGCAAGCGCGCCCATCGCCAGGCCCAGGAGCGCCGCGACGGCGACGCCGAACAGCAGGCCGATCTCGGTGGGGAAGCCCCAGACCTTCATGGCGTGCCCCGCTGCGTAGGCCGCGCTGCCCAGGAAGGCGGCATGGCCGAACGACAGCAGCCCGGTGAAGCCCAGCAGCAGGTTGAACGCGCAGGCGAAGAGGGCATAGCACATGACCTTCATGGCGAAGATCGGATACACCCCAACGAAGGGAAGAATGGCCACCACGATGGCCAACGCCGCATAGCCCAGGAATTGACGATTCATTTCTCTTTTCCGAACAGCCCGGCCGGGCGGATCAACAGAACAATGGCCATGATGATGAAGACGACCGTGCTGGAAGCTTCGGGCCAGAACACTTTGGTGAGGCCTTCGATGACGCCCAGGCCCAGCCCGGTGACGATGGCGCCCATGATGGACCCCATGCCTCCGATCACGACGACCGCGAACACGACGATGATGAGGTTGGACCCCATCAGCGGGGAAATCTGCAGGACCGGCGCGGCCAGCACGCCGGCGAAGCCCGCCAGCGCCACGCCGAAACCGTAGGTCAGCGTGATCATGCGGGGAACGTTCACGCCGAAGGCTTCGACCAGCCTCGGGTTTTCGGTGCCGGCGCGCAGCAGGGCGCCCAGGCGGGTGCGTTCGATGACGAACCAGGTGGCCAGGCACACCACCACCGACGCCGCCACGACCCAGCCGCGGTAGTTCGGCAGGATCATGAAGCCCAGGTTGGTCGCGCCGCGCAGGGCGTCGGGCGTGGGGTAGGGTTGGCCCGACACGCCGTAGAAGCTGCGGAACAGCCCCTCGATGAGCAGCGTCAGCCCGAAGGTCAGCAGCAGCCCGTACAGGTGGTCGAGCTTGTACAGGTGCTTGAGCAGGAGTTTCTCGATGATGATCCCGAACAGCCCCACGATCAGCGGCGCCACGATCAGCATGACCCAGTAATTCAGCCCGAAGTACGACAGGCCCATCCAGGCGATGAACGCGCCCAGCATGTAGAGCGCGCCGTGCGCGAAGTTGATGACGTTAAGCAGCCCGAAGATGACGGCCAGCCCGAGCGACAGCATGGCGTAGAAGGAGCCGTTGACCAAGCCTAGCAATAGCTGGCCGAACAAGGCCTGTATGGGGATGCCGAAAAAGTCAGTCATCTTGTGAAAGTCCTGCGCGTACGGATGGGAGCGAGCGATTCGGGATGCTGCCCGGCGGGTGGCCGGGCAGCATCAGGGACAGATAAGCTGGATTACTTCTTGACCAGCTTGCAGGTGGACTCGGACAACTTGGTGTAGACCTCGTCGCCGGGCAGCGTGGCCACGACCTTGTAGTAGTCCCACGGGCCCTTCGACTCGGCGGGCGTCTTCACCTGCATCAGGTACATGTCATGGATCATGCGGCCGTCTTCGCGGACGTAGCCGCCCTGGGCGAAGAAGTCGTTGACCTTGTTCGACTTCATCCACTTCATCACGGCGTCGCCGTCATCCGTGCCGGTGGCCTTGATGGCGTTCAGGTAGAAGGCGGTGGCGGAGTAGTCGCCGGCCTGCAGCATGGAGGGCTTGCGGCCCACCTTGGCTTCGAACTTCTTGGACCAGGCGCGCGAGGCGTCGGATTGGTCCCAGTACCAGCCGTCGGTCAGGTACATGCCCTGCGTGGCTTGCAGGCCCAGCGCGTGCACGTCGTTGATGAAGACCAGCAGGCCGGCCATCTTCATGGTCTTGGTCACGCCGAATTCATTGGCGGCCTTGATCGAGTTGATGGTGTCGCCGCCCGCGTTGGCCAGGCCCAGGATCTGTGCCTTGGAGGCTTGCGCCTGCAGCAGGAAGGACGAGAAGTCCGACGCGCCCAGCGGCGCCCGCACCTGGCCCTTGACCTCGCCGCCCGCGGCCTTGACCACGGCCACGGTGTCGCGCTCCAGCGCGTGGCCGAAGGCGTAGTCCGCGGTCAGGAAGAACCAGCTCTTGCCGCCGTCCTTCACCACGGCGGAACCGGTGCCGCGAGCCAGGGCCACGGTGTCGTAGGCGTAGTGCACGGTATAGGGCGAGCACTGGGCGTTGGTCAGGTCCGATGCGCCCGCGCCGATGGCCATGAAGGGCTTTTTCTTCGCCGCGGCCACGCCGGCCATGGCCAGGCTGGTCGACGAGTTCGTGCCGGCGATGATGACGTCCACCTTCTGCTCGTCGAACCACTCGCGCACGCGTGCCGAAGCCACGTCGGCCTTGTTCTGGTGGTCGGCCGAGACGACTTCGATCTTCTTGCCGTTGATCGAACCGCCGGCGTCCTCGATCGCCATGCGAACGGCTTCCAGACCGGCCTTGCCGTCGATGTCGGAATAGACGCCGGACATGTCAGTGATGAAGCCGATGCGGATGACATCGTCGGAGATACCTTGCGCGTGGGCGGTTGCCCCCGCAAATCCCAGGCCCGCCAGGGCCAATGCAGCAGTGATGGTGTGCAGCTTCATGGGATGACTCCTCTTCCCTACGGTGTAGTGTTGCCGGGATTCCGGCGGATGACAGGTTTCTTACACGCCCAGCAGTTCGTTGAGCGTGTCCTGTTTTTCTGAAAGTTCTGCGGCTTCGAAGTGCTCGACGATCTGGCCGTGCTCCATGACGTAGAAGCGGTCGGCCAGCGGCGCGGCGAAGCGGAAGTTCTGTTCCACCATGACGATGGTGTAGCCGCGCTGCTTGAGCGCCGTGATCATGCGCGCGAGCGCCTGCACGATGACGGGGGCGAGGCCTTCGGAGATCTCGTCGAGCAGCAGCAGGTTGGCGCCGGTGCGCAGGATGCGCGCGACGGCCAGCATCTGTTGTTCGCCTCCCGACAGGCGGGTGCCGGGAGAATTCCGGCGTTCCTGGAGGTTGGGGAACATGTCGTAGATCTCGGCCAGCGACATGCCGCCGCCCAGCGAACCGACGACGGGAGGCAGCAGCAGGTTCTCTTCGCAGGACAGACTGGCGAAGATGCCGCGTTCCTCGGGGCAATACCCCACGCCCAGGTGGGCGATCTTGTAGGTGGGCAGGTCGATGGCTTCGGTGCCATGGATGCGCACCGAGCCCTTGCGCGATCCCGTCAGGCCGAGAATGGCCCGCAGGGTCGTGGTGCGGCCGGCGCCGTTGCGGCCGAGCAGCGTGACCACTTCGCCCTGCCCGACGCGCATGTCCACGCCGTGCAGGATATGCGATTCCCCGTACCAGGCCTGCAGGCCCGAAATTTCCAGTGCCGGGGTGCTCATGCGTGCGCTCCTTGAAGTTCGCCGTCGGTGGTGCCCATGTAGGCCTGCATCACTGCCGGATGGCGGGAGACTTCGGCGTAGGATCCTTCGGCCAGCACCGAACCGCGCGCCAGCACGGTGATGGTGTTGGCGATGGAGGACACGACATTCATATTGTGTTCCACCATGAGAATGGTGCGTCCCGCGCTGACCCGCTTGATCAGTTGCGTTACGCGATCCACGTCTTCGTGGCCCATGCCCTGGGTGGGTTCGTCCAGCAGCATCAGCTCGGGTTCCATCGCCAGGGTGGTGGCGATTTCGAGCGCGCGCTTGCGGCCGTACGGCAGGTTGACGGTGGTTTCGTTGGCGAAGGAGCCGAGGTCCACCTGGTCAAGCAGGGCCCGGGCCGGTTCGTTCAACGAGGCGAGTTGCTTGTCGCTTCTCCAGAAGTGGTACGACAGGCCGGTCTTGCGTTGCAGGCCGATGCGCACGTTCTCCAGCACGGTCAGGTGGGGAAACACCGCCGAGATCTGGAACGAGCGTATGACGCCGCGCCGCGCGATCTGCGCGGGCCGCTCGCCGGTAATGTCGATACCGTTGAACTTGATGGTCCCCGAAGTGGGAGATAGAAACTTCGTAAGCAGGTTGAAGCATGTGGTCTTGCCGGCGCCGTTAGGCCCGATCAAGGCATGAATCTCGCCTCGCTTGATACGCAAATCGACCCCATTGACCGCGACGAAACCGCGGAATTCCTTCGTGAGGCCTTTTGTCTCCAGGATCGTGTCGTCCATATTCGCTGCACCAGCGTTGTATTTATTGATCTGCACCTGCCGTTATCGCGCCAGGTCCCCGCGGGGTTCGGAAAATCAGCGAAGTGTCGCAATTTTTCGATGAGTTGCCGGCGAGTATGCGCACCTATTTATCAAAATTCCATGAGGGTTTGTCATAGGTTTTGCAGTGCGGAAAGGGCAATTGTCGGCAGGCCGACAATGCTTTCGCGTCAGGGGGAGAAAGCATTTCCATAATGGAAATGCATCGCAGCAAATATGCGTTGATCGTCATCAACGCGTCATGATTTCGCGGGCGAGGGAAAACCCGGTTTTCCCCGCGCGAATGCGGCCGGCGCGGCGGAGCGCGCGGAGATCAGGCGGGTGTTTTCTGCTTGAATTCGCAGAGATCGGAAATGCCGCACTGGGGGCATTTGGGCTTGCGGGCGACGCAGACGTAGCGGCCCAGCAGGATCAGCCAATGATGGGCGTCCTGCATGTATTCGCGCGGCACGAACTTTTCGAGTTTCCGCTCGACTTCCAGCACGTTCTTGCCCGGCGCGATGCCGGTGCGGTTCGAGACGCGGAAGATGTGCGTGTCCACGGCCATCGTGGGTTGGCCGAACGCGGTGTTGAGCACCACGTTCGCGGTCTTGCGGCCCACGCCGGGCAGGGCTTCCAGCGCTTCGCGCGTCCGCGGCACTTCGCCGCCGTGCTGCTCAAGCAGGATCTTGCAGGTGGCGATGGTGTTCTTCGCCTTGGTGCGGTAGAGCCCGATGGTCTTGATGTAGTCCGCCAGGCCTTCTTCGCCCAGCGCCAGCAGGCCTTGCGGCGTGCCGTGTTCGGGGAAGAACTTGCGCGTGGCGATGTTGACCGATTTGTCGGTGGCCTGCGCCGACAGCAGCACCGCGATCAGCAGCTGGAAGGGCGTGTCGTATTCGAGCTCGGTGGTCGGGTGCGGATTGGCCGCTTGCAGGCGGGCGAAGATCTCTTGGCGTTTGGCGGCGTTCATGGCTGCGAGGAATTGCGGCGGGCCCGGGCGCGGGCCAGCGCGGATTCGATGGCGGAGCGCTTGCGCTCCTCGTTGCCGGTAGCGTCGGCGAGGGAAGGCGCGGCGGGCGCTTGCGGGGCTTCAGGGGCCATCAGGCGCGCGTTGTCGGCCGCCAGGCGTTCCACGCGCGCGAGGTGGCTGCGATGGCGCTCGCGGCTGATCGCGGCATCCTGCGCGCTCCAGGCGCGCCCCGCGGGCACCATCTCGATGCAATCGACCGGACAGGGCGGCACGCACAGGTCGCAGCCGGTGCACCAGTCGTTCAGAACGGTGTGCATGTGCTTGTTGGCGCCGACGATGGCATCCACCGGACAGGCCTGGATGCACAGCGTACAGCCGATGCAGTGCGATTCGTCGATGCGGGCGACCAGCAGGGGGCCGGGTTCGCCGCGGGCCGTGTCCAGGGGCAGGACGGGCGTGTCGAGCAGGGCCGACAGCGCGGCGATGCCTTCATCGCCGCCGGGCGGGCAGCGATTGATCGGGGCGGCGCCGTCGGCGATGGCGTCGGCGTAGGGCCGGCAGCCGTCGTATCCGCACTTGGTGCATTGCGTCTGGGGCAGCAAGGCGTCGATGCGGTCGGCTAGGGTGCGACAGGACATGATAAAGAAACAGAAAGCCGTAGGATGGGTGGAGCGCGAGAGTCCTTAAGCAAAAACCCGAACGCCCAACGCGCGTAACCCATGCGGCCGTGGGCAGACCGTGCCCGGCTCCGGCCGGAAAACAGTCTATTACGGCAGCATGGGTTACGCGCGTTGGATGCCTGAGTCCTTGCTTAAGGACTCTCGCGCTTCACCCATCCTACGCAGATTGCCGGATGAATTCGGCAATTTTAGGACAGATCATTTCGCGCCAGCGGCGGCCCGAGAAAATCCCGTAGTGGCCGCAGTTGGGGGCCGTGTAATGCGTCTTGCGATCGGCGGGGATGTTCTTGCACAGTTTGATCGCGGCGCGGGTCTGGCCCTGGCCGGAGATATCGTCCAGCTCGCCCTCGATGGTCAGGAGCGCGACCTTCTTGATGTCCGCGGGGCGAACCAGCTTGCCGTCGACTTCCCAGGTGCCGTTGGGCAGCTGGAATTCCTGGAACACCATGCGGATCGTGTCCAGGTAGAACTCGGCCGGCATGTCCAGCACGGCGTTGTATTCGTCGTAGAAGCGGCGATGCGCCTCGGCGTCGCTGTCGTCCCCGCGCAGCAGGTCCAGATAGAAGTCGTAATGCGACTTCATGTGGCGGTCGGGGTTCATGGCCATGAAGCCCGCGTGCTGCAGAAAGCCCGGATAGACCTTGCGGCCCGAGCCCGGATAGCGCGGCGGCACCGGATGGATGACCTGGTTCTCGAACCAGGAATAGGGCTTGGTCGTGGCCAGGCGGTTCACCTGCGTGGGCGACTGTCGCGGGTCGATGGGGCCGCCCATCATCACCATGCTGCGCGGCTGGCAGGGATCGTTGGCGGAGGCCATCAAGGAAACGGCGGCCAGCACCGGGACCGTGGGCTGGCAGACGGACATGACGTGCACGTCGGGGCCCAGGTGGCGGATGAAGTCCTGCACGTAGCGCACGTAGTCGTTCAGATGGAACGGCCCGGCGGACAGGGGCACCATGCGGGCGTCGACCCAATCCGTGACGTACACGTCGTGGGCGGGCAGCAGGGCGCGCACGGTGTCGCGCAGCAAGGTGGCGTGATGGCCCGACAGCGGCGCGACCAGCAGGATCTTGGGATCGTCCTGGCGGGCATGGCGGACGTCGCGGTGGAAGTGCACCAGGCGGCAGAACGGCTTGTCCATCGCCACGCCTTCGGTGACGTTGACGGACTTGCCATCGATCTTGGTGGTGGGGAGATTCCAGGCCGGCTTCTGGTATTCCTTGCCGATGCGCGTCATCAACTCGTACCCCGCCGCCATCTGGCGCGAGATCGGGGTGTAGGCGAGAGGGCTGTAGGGGCTGGAAAACAGCTGAGAGCCGGCGTCCGTAAATGCAGCGAACGGAGTCAGGAAGGCGCGCTGCATTTCGTGCAATTGATACAGCATTTGGGAAAAGTCCTTCTGGGTCGTGCGTGTGTCCCGATTATTGCTCCCGGGACTAACGATATTTCCAAACAGCCTGAAGAAACGCCGTCAAAAAAAGCAAATCTGTTGCTAAAAAGCGACCCAATATCCGTTAGGCACCAGTTTAGGGCGCTTTTCGCGCCCCGCAGCGATACCAAATGGAGGATTTATGCACTACGCCGGACTGGTGGCTTCACCAGTAGTTTTCTACCGCCAGGTTGCCGGGGATGCCGCGGCGGCCGGGCTTGAAGCCGCGCTCGCCCAGCAGCTTGCGGGCGTCCGCGAGCATGGCGGGGTTGCCGCAAAGCATGACCTTGGCCTGCTCGGGATCCAGCGGCTGGCCGGCCAATTGCTCCAGGCGGCCGTCGGCGATCAGCGTGGTGAGGCGTTCCTGCGGCATGCCGGGCAGGGGTTCGCGCGTGGCGATGGGCAGGTAGATCAGCTTTTGCGGATCAGCGGCGAACAGCTCGGCCAGGCCGGGCTGATTGCGCAAGGATTCGATCTCTTCGCGGTAGGCCAGCTCCGCGGCGGTGCGCACGCCGTGCACCAGGACGATGCGGCGGTAGGCGCGCCAGACGGCGGGATCGCGCAGGATCGAGAGGTAGGCCGACAGGCCGGTGCCCGAAGCCAGCAGCCACAGGTCGCCGCCCGGGGCGAAGCGCTCCAGCGTCAGGAAGCCGTAGGGGGCCTTTTCCACGTACAGCGCGTCGCCGGGTTGCAGCCGGGCCATGCGCGGGCTGAACAGCCCCTCCGGCACCACGATGGAATAGAACTCCAGCCACGGTTCATGCGGGGCCGATACCATCGAATAGGCGCGCCACAGCGTGGGGGCGCCGTCGGGGGAATCCGCTTCCGGCAGGCCCACTCGCGCGAACTGGCCGGGCAGGAACGTGTACGCGTCGTCGCGCGTCACTCGGACGGAGAACAGCTTATCGGGTACCCAGGTATGGACGTGGGTGACAGTCTGGCGCGTGTATTTGGAGTCGTCGGTCATCGGGGCATCGCGCGATGCCGGCCGCCAGGCGGAGGCCGGCGCTCGCGGATTTATCTTTCCAGGTATTGCAGCTTGTCCTGCTTGCCGTTCCAGTCGTCGGCGTCGGGCAGGGGCTTCTTGGCGCGGCTGATGCTGGCGAACTCGGGCGAGAGTTCGGCATTCAGGGCGATGAAGTTCATCTGGTCCTGCGGCACGTCTTCTTCGGCGTAGATCGCGTTGGCCGGGCATTCCGGGATGCAGACCGCGCAATCGATGCATTCGTCGGGATCGATCACGAGGAAGTTCGGACCCTCACGAAAACAGTCCACCGGGCACACGTCTACGCAGTCGGTGTACTTGCACTTAATACAGTTTTCGGTGACAACGTGGGTCATTCAGGAACTCCGGGATCGGCGGCTTTGTGTCTTGTTGCGCCGATTTTACCCAATGCCGCGCTGATGTGCCGGTAATACCCGTATTGACATCGTGGCCCGAGGCCGTTCGGGGCGTCCGCTCTATGCTATGGTGTCGCGAAACGAAACGCGCAATCATGATAATTACTTCGCTGCTCGACACCGACCTGTATAAATTCAGCATGATGCAGGTGGTGCTGCACCAGTTTCCCGCTGCCCAGGTCGAGTACCGTTACAAATGCCGTACTCCGGGGGTGGATCTGCGCCCCTATCTCGATGAAATCCGCGAGGAAGTGCACCAGCTGTGCCAGCTCCGCTTCACCGAGGACGAACTTAAATATCTCGGCGGCTTGCGCTTTATCAAAAGCGACTTCGTTGATTTCCTCGAGCTGTTCCACATGCCCGAGCGCTGCATCCACATCGGCGAGGGCGAGGCGCCCGGCGAAATCAGCATCGAGGTCAAGGGGCCGTGGCTGCACACGATTCTTTTCGAGATTCCGGTGCTGGCCATCGTCAACGAGGTCTATTTCCGCAATACGCGCAAGAACCCCGACTGGGAAGAAGGCCGCAAGCGCCTGCAATCCAAGATGCACCTGGTGCTGGACGATCCCGCGCTGGCCGATTTCCGCGTGGCCGAATACGGCACGCGGCGCCGTTTCTCCAAGGTCTGGCACGAGGAAATCGTGTCCACCATGAAGGCGCAGATGGGGCCGCATTTCGCCGGCACCAGCAACGTGCTGCTGGCCAAGGAGCACGAAGTCCTGCCGCTGGGCACGATGGGCCACGAATACCTGCAGGCCTGCCAGGCCCTGGGTCCGCGCCTGCGCGACTCGCAGGTGTTCGCGCTGGAGGTCTGGGCCAAGGAATACCGCGGCGACCTGGGCATCGCGCTGTCCGACGTCTACGGCATGGATGCCTTCCTGCGCGACTTCGACATGTATTTCTGCAAGCTGTTCGACGGCGCGCGGCACGACTCCGGCGATCCGTTCGTCTGGGGCGAGCGCCTGCTCGAACACTACCGCAAGAACCGGGTCGACCCGCGCGCCAAGACGCTGGTGTTCTCGGATTCGCTGACCTTCCCGCGCGCCATCGAGTTGGCCCGCCAATTCTCCGGGCGCTGCAAGGTGTCCTTCGGCATCGGCACCAACCTGACCAACGACCTGGGCCACGAACCCCTGCAGATCGTCATGAAGATGGTCCGCTGCAATGGCCAGCCCGTGGCCAAGGTGTCGGACGCGCCGGAAAAGACCATGTGCGACGATCCGGCCTACCTGGCCTACCTGCGCCAGGTCTTCCAATTGCCCCCCGCTTGAGCGCGGCTCGGGGTAAATTGCGGGTTCCTTGCATTGTTTCACCCAACCCACTCGATCCTAGGGGAATATTCATGAGCAGCATCAAGCGCTTCCACGTCGACAAGCGCCTGTCGGACATGGCCGTGTACAACGGCGTCGCGTACCTGGCGGGCCAGGTGCCGGACGATGCCACGCTGGACATCACCGGCCAGACCGAGCAAGTGCTCGCGACGATCGACCGCCTGCTGGCCGAAGCCGGCACCGACAAGACCAAGATCCTGATGGCCCAGATCTACGTGGCCAACATGAAGGAATTCGACGGCATGAACAAGGCGTGGGACGCCTGGGTCGCCGCCGGCAACTCGCCTCCGCGCGCCACCGTCGAAGCCCGCCTGGCCAATCCCGACTACAAGGTCGAGATCGTCGTCACGGCCGCTGTGTAAGAGGCCCCGCGCGCCGGGCGCCTAGCGTGCCTGGCGCCTCCCCGGGCGGCCGGCGCCTTGCCGCCGCCCCGGGCTCCCGGCTGCCGCGTCCGCCTCACTGCCCCAGCAGCAGCGTCCCGGCCAGCAAGCCCCCCAGTTCCTCGCATTTCTCCAGTTCCGCCTGCGCCACCGTCTTGGGCGCGAGGATCTGCTGCGGCGTCTGCGCGCCCATATTGACGATGAGCGCGGGGGCCACGGCATTGAGCCGCCAGCCGGTGCAGATGCGTTCGGCCTGGCGCGCGGCGCCCGAGCCGTCGCTGCCCGCGCTGATCGCGCAGGCGTAGGGCAGCCCTTGTATCCGGTCCAGCACCGCGTAGTAGTTGCGGTCGAAGAACTCCTTCATTTCGCCGCTCAGCCCCGCCAGGTTCTCGGGGGCGCAGAAAAGATAGCCCTGGCTGGCAAGCAGGTCGCCGGCCTGCGCGTCCGAGGCGCGCAGCAGCACGACCCGCAGATCGGCGTCCTGCTCAAGCTGGGCGGCGGCGTCGCGCGCGCCGCGGGCGGCCGCCTCGGCCATCTGGCGCGCGGCGCCGGTGCGGGAATGCCAGACGATCAGCAGCTGTTTCATGCGTAGCGTTCCACCGGGTCCTGCCGGTAATAGGCCTTGAGCAAGTCGTACCACTGCGGCAGCGCCTCGCGCATGGGTTGGGGGTCCACGAAGAAGTGCTCGGAGCTGACGGCGAAGAACTCGGCTTCGTCAGTGGCCGCGTACGGGTCCATCGGCAGCTGCCCGTACCAGGCATCCGCCTCTTCGCTCTCGGGATCGACGTCCGGAGGAATGGCGGCTTCCACCGCGTCCAGGGCGGCGATGAAGCGGTCCAGGCTGTCGTCCAGGACGCGGCGCCAGGTCCGGGGCTGCAATTCGGGATGCGCCGCCAGCGACGGCATGCCGTCCGCGAAGCCCGAGCGCAGGTCCAGCTTGTGGGCGAATTCGTGGATGACCACATTGAAGCCGCCGTCCGACAGCTGCGTGTCTTCCCAGGACAGGACCAGCGGGCCGCCCTCCCAGGCTTCGCCTGCGGCGTCCTCGATGTACTCGTGCACCACGCCGTCCTCGTCCTGGCGCGATCGGGGGATGCGGAAGCTTGCCGGGTACACGATGATCTCGTCCCAGCCTTCGTAGAGTTCGGGCGCCAGGTTCAGGATGGGCAGGCTGGCCTGCGCCGCGATGGACAGGCGCATGAAGTCGGACACCTCCAGCCCCTGGGCGCCGTTGATGTTCTTGCTGGCGAGCAGCCAGGCCGAACGCGCCAGCAGCTGGTCGGCCTCACCGGGGGTCAACGCCGCCAGGAACGGGTGGGCGTCCAGCACCTGCCGCCATAGTTCGGGGGAGATGCGGGACTGCATTTCGGCCACCGCGGACGGGCGGGCGCCGCGTCCTTTCAGCCAGCGCAACATAAGCTCGGGTTCCTTCCATATGCCGCGGAGCGCGGCGTCTTTTGGGGTTGATACACGCTAGTGTAGAGTGTCGGAATATCAACCTATACCCGCTTCCGCCCGTCATGTCCGCCCCGCCTGTTCTCGACGCGCCTACGCCTTTCGACGCCGCCTGGCGCCAGGAGGTAGGGGCTGGCCTGGATGCCGACGGCCTGGCGTTGATCGACCAGGCCGTCGCCTGGGCCGAACCCCGTTTCGAAGGGCAGCGTGCGCCCACGGGCGAGTCGCTGGCCGAGCACGGCGCCGGCGTGGTCAGGGTACTGGCGGCGCTGCACACCGACGCCCCGACGCGGGCGGCCGCGCTGCTGGCCGCCTTGCCCACCGACTTGATGGCGCCCGCGCCGTCCCTGCGCAACGATCCGGTCGCGACCGCCTTCGGCGCCGAGGTCGCGCGGCTGGTGCAGGGCACGCGGGCCCTGCTGCGGCTGGGCGTGGTGGCCCGGCAGGCCAGCGACGCCGAGGCCGAAAGCGGCTCCCAGAAGGAAATGCAGCGCAAGATGCTGCTGGCCATGGCGGCAGACCTGCGCATCGTGCTGATGCGGCTGGCGTCCCGGCTGCGTTCCCTGCGCTGGCACGCGGAAAGCAAAACGCCGTGCTCGGTCGCCTTCGCCCGCGAAACCCTGGACCTGTACGCGCCCCTGGCCAACCGCCTGGGGATCTGGCAGATCAAGTGGGAAATGGAAGACCTGGCCTTCCGCTTCCTCGAACCCGAGAAGTACAAGCAGATCGCCCGCCTGCTGGAAGAAAAGCGGGTGGAGCGCGAGGCCTTCATCGCCGGCGCCATCGAGCGCCTGCAGGCCGCGCTGGCCAAGGCCGGGGTCGAGGCCGAGGTGAGCGGCCGGCCCAAGCACATCTACAGCATCTGGAACAAGATGCGCGTGAAGGGCCTGGACTTTTCCCAGATGTACGACCTGCGCGCGCTGCGGGTCATCGTCGAGGACGTGCGCGGCTGCTACACCGCCCTGGGCATGGTGCACGAGATGTGGACGCCGATCTCCGAGGAGTTCGACGACTATATCTCCCGGCCCAAGCCCAACGGCTACCGCTCCCTGCACACGGTCGTGACCGACGACGACGGCCGCCCCTTCGAAGTGCAGATCCGCACCCGCGAGATGCACCAGTTCGCCGAGTACGGCATGGCCGCCCATTGGCGCTACAAGGAAGCGGGGGCCAAGGGCGGCCAGGTGGCCGCCTCCAGCGAATACGACCGCCAACTGGCATGGATGCGCCAGCTGCTGGCCTGGAATTCCGATGTCGAGGGCGGCGGCGAGCCGGCCAAGCCGGCCGCCGGCAAGCCCGCGACCGGCAAGGGCCGCAACGCGGCCGTGGCGCCCGCGCACACCGACGAGCGCATTTACGTGCTGACGCCGCAGGCGCGCGTGATCGAACTGCCCGCCGGCGCCACGCCGGTCGACTTCGCCTATCACTTGCACACCGACCTGGGCCACCGCTGCCGCGGCGCCCGCGTCGACGGGCAGATGGTGCCGCTACAGACGCGGCTGTCCACCGGCCAGACCGTGGAGATCATTTCCGCCAAGTCGGGCGGCCCCTCGCGGGACTGGCTCAATCCCCAGCTGGGATTCCTGGCCAGCCCGCGGGCCCGCGCCAAGGTGCGCATGTGGTTCAACGCGATCGAGCTCCAGCAGCGCATCACCCAGGGCCAGGCGCTGGTGGAAAAGGAATTGCAGCGCCTGGGCAAGACGGCGATCAACCTGGAGCAGTTGGCGCAGAATCTCGGCTTCGCGCGCGCCGACGACCTGTACGTCGCCGCGGCCAAGGAAGAATTCAGCCTGCGCCAGATCGACACGCTGTTCCAGCAGCCGGCGCCCGTTGCCGAACCCCAGCCGGCGGCGCTGCGCAACGCCAGCGCCGGCAGCGCCGAAAAGAGCGGCAAGAGCGGCGTGCTGGTGGTGGGCGTGGGTTCGCTCCTGACCCAGCTGGCGCGCTGCTGCCGCCCGGCGCCGCCGGACGCCATCGCGGGCTTCGTGACGCGGGGGCGCGGCGTGTCCATCCATCGCAGCGATTGCCACAGCTATCTGGCCCTGGCCGCGCGCGAGCCGGAACGCGTCATCGAAGTGGCGTGGGGCGAAACGTCCGATACCTTCTATCCGGTGGACATCAGCGTGCGCGCGCACGACCGGTCCGGCCTGTTGCGGGACCTCTCCGAAGTCTTCGCCCGGCTGCGCCTGAACGTAGTGGGCGTGAACACGCAGAGCCGGCAGTCGCTTGCCCATATGGTGTTCACGGTGGAAGTGCGGGGAGGGGAGTCCCTCTCGCGGGCCCTGGACGCGCTGGCCGAGGTGCCGGGCGTGTCGTCGGCGACACGCCGCTGACCCCCGCGGCGCGCGAGGCGCCGGGGGGCGGTTGCGGACTCAGTGGTCCAGCTTGTCGTGCGCGCGGTCGCGCATGTAGAACGCGGCGACCAGGCCCAGGGCCACGCCGAACATGACGTAATAGGCGGGCGCCATGGGCGAGCCGGTGGTCTTGATCAGCCAGGTCACGATGAACTGGGCGAAACCGCCGAAGATCATCACGGCCACGTTATAGGCCAGAGACAGGCCCACGGAGCGCACGCGCGCCGGGAACAGCTCCGCCATCACGGTGCTGAACACGCCGAAGAAGGCCGAGACGAACAGGCAGACCACGACCTGCACGGTCAGGAGACGGCCGATCGACGGCGCATCCGACAGCCAGTGGTACAGCGGGTACAGCACGATCAGGTAGCCGATGAGCGAGCCGATCACGATGGGGCGGCGGCCGACGCGATCCGACCAGGCGCCCATGAAGGGCGTCAGCAGCACCATCAGCGCGGCGCCCGCCATCTGCACCAGGAACGTCTGGTTCAGAGGCAGCTTGAGGATTTGCGTGGAGTACGTCACCAGATAGGTGAAGGTGATGTAAATGGAGACCGTCGCGGTGACGACCAGGCCCACGCCGATCAGCGTTTCGCGCGTGTGCGTCTTCAGCATCTGGCCCAGGCTCAGGCGCTGCACCTCGCCGCGCACGGCCGCCAGGCGCTCTTCTTCCTTGATCTGCTTGAAGGCGTCGGTTTCGTCGACGTTGCGGCGGATATAGATGGCGATCGGCACGATCACCAGGCCGAAGGCGAAGGGCAGGCGCCACGCCCAGTCGGCGATCTGCTGCGGCGTGAAGAACTCGGTGATGAGGGTGCCGCAGGCGGCGCCGATCAGCAAGGCCAGCATTTGCCCGGCCATCTGCCAGGAGCCATAGAAGCCGCGCTTGCCGTCGGGCGCCATTTCGATCAGCAGCGCCGTGGAGGTGCCGAACTCGCCGCCCGCCGAAAAGCCCTGCAGCAGGCGCGCGATCAGGATGAAGATCGGGGCCAGGATGCCGGCGGCGTGGTAGGTGGGGGCGACGGTGATCAGGGCGATGGACACGGCCATGAGCGAGGTGACCATCACCATCGCGGCCTTGCGGCCCTTCTTGTCGCCGTACAGGCCGAGGATGATGCCTCCGACCGGACGCATGAAGAAGCCGACGCCGAAGATCGCCGTGGTCATCAGGATGGCATTCAATTCGCTGCCGGGGACGCTGGGATCGGTGGGGAAGAACAGCTTCGAGATGATCGGCGTCATGAACGCGAACACCAGGAAGTCATACCATTCGAGGGCGTTGCCGATTACTGCCGCCACGATGTTGCGCGTGGGAACTGCCTTGTGCTGCACGGTTTCTCCTTGGGGGTGTGTACTGAATCCGGCCGACATTCTAGGCGCTTCGCCGCCCCGGGGCCGGCGGCGGCGCCGAGACGCGGGCGCCGCCTGGCCTTACACTCCTCCTTTTCCCCCACGAGAGTAGTGACATGAACGCGCGCACCTGGCTGGAAACGCTGGTCGGTTTCGACACCACCAGCCGTAATTCCAATCTTGCCCTGATCGAAACCGTCCGCGATTGGCTCAAGGGCCAGGGCGTCGACGCGTGGCTGGCGCACAATCCGGAGCGCACCAAGGCCAACCTGTTCGCCACCCTGCCGGCGCAAGACGGCAACCTGCAGGGCGGGATCGTCCTGTCGGGCCACACCGACGTGGTGCCCGTGGACGGGCAGGACTGGAGCACGGATCCGTTCAAGCTCATCGAAAAAGACGGCCTGCTCTATGGCCGCGGCAGCTGCGACATGAAGGGTTTCATCGCCGGGTCCCTGGCGATGGTGCCGGAATTCCTGGCCATGCCCCGCAAGAAGCCGATCCACCTGGCGTTCTCCTATGACGAGGAAGTCGGCTGCGCCGGCGCGCCCTACATGCTGGCCGACCTGATCGAGCGCGGCATCCGGCCCGAAGGCTGCGTGGTGGGCGAACCCACGGGCATGCAGGTGGTGGTGGCGCACAAGGGCATCAATCTGTTCCGCTGCAAGGTGCACGGCAAGGCGGCGCACTCGTCCTTGACCCCGCGCGGCTGCAACGCCATCGAATACGCCGCCCGCCTGATCTGCCGCATCCGCGATCTGGCCGACAGCTTCAAGGCCAAGGGCCCGTACGACCAGTTCTACGACGTCCCGTTCTCCACCATGACCACCAACCAGATCCACGGCGGCATCGCGGTCAATACCATTCCGGAGTCCTGCGAATTCAGCTACGAATTCCGCAACCTGCCCGGCATGCAGCCCGACGAGATCCAGGCGGAAGTCGAAAAATACGTGCGCGATGAGCTCCTGCCGCGCATGAAGGCCGAATTCGAGGGCGCCAGCATCGAGATCGAGACCGGAGCCGCGGCGCCGGCGCTGGAAGCCTCCGAGGAAGCCGCCATCACCCAGCTGGTGCGCGCCCTGACCGAAGACCGCGCCACCCGCAAGGTCGCCTACGGCACCGAGGCCGGCCTGTTCCAGGGCATCGGCATTCCCACGGTCGTCTGCGGCCCCGGCCACATCGAACAGGCCCACAAGCCGGACGAATACGTCGCGCTGGAGCAGCTGGCTTCCTGCGAGATCTTCCTGCGCCGCCTCGGGCAGTCGCTCTGAGGCCTGTCGGGCCGATTCCGGGCCGGGCGGCATGCCCGCGCCCGACCGCAGCCGGCGTCAGGTAAAATGCCGGGTTGCAAACCGGATTTGCGGACGGCACTGGCCTGCCGCGATGCCGGGGGAGATGCTTGGTGAAACCTTACGACTTTCCGGATGCCAAGGGCCATTTCGGCCCTTATGGTGGCGTTTTCGTGGCGGAAACGCTGATGCACGCGCTCGACGAGCTGCGCGCGGCCTACGACCATTACCGTGTCGACCCCGCCTTCCAGGAAGAGTTCAACTACGAACTCAAGCATTTCGTCGGCCGGCCCAGCCCGGTCTACCATGCCCGCCGCTGGTCGGAAATGCTGGGCGGCGCCCAGATCTGGTTCAAGCGCGAAGACCTGAACCATACCGGCGCCCACAAGGTGAACAACTGCATCGGCCAGGCCTTGCTGGCCAAGCGCATGGGCAAGCCCCGCGTCATCGCCGAAACGGGCGCCGGCCAGCACGGCGTGGCGACCGCCACGGTGGCGGCCCGTTACGGCATGGAATGCGTGGTCTACATGGGCAGCGAAGACGTCCGCCGCCAGGCCTCGAACGTCTACCGCATGAAGCTGCTGGGCGCCACGGTGGTGCCGGTCACCTCCGGCTCGCGCACGCTCAAGGACGCGCTGAACGAAGCCATGCGCGACTGGGTCACCAATATCGAGAACACGTTCTACATCATCGGCACGGTGGCGGGTCCCGACCCCTATCCCCGCATGGTGCGCGACTTCCAGACCGTGATCGGCAATGAATGCCTGACGCAGATGCCCGAAGCCATCGGCCGCCAGCCCGACTACGTCGTGGCGGCGGTGGGCGGCGGCTCCAACGCGATGGGCATTTTCCATCCCTACATTCCGTACGAAAACGTCCGCCTGATCGGCGTCGAGGCGGCGGGCGAGGGCATGGATACCGGGCGCCATGCCGCGTCCCTGGCCGCGGGCCAGGTGGGCGTGCTGCACGGCAACCGCACCTACGTCATGCAGGACGCCGACGGCCAGGTGCAGGAAACGCATTCCGTGTCGGCCGGCCTGGACTACCCCGGTGTGGGCCCGGAACATGCCTGGCTGAAGGATTCCGGCCGCGCCGAGTACGTCGGCATCACCGACGACGAAGCCCTGAAGGCCTTCCACGACTGCTGCCGCATCGAAGGCATCATGCCGGCGCTGGAGTCGTCGCACGCCATCGCCCAGGCGGTGAAAATGGCGGCCACGCTGCCGCGCGATGCCGTCATCCTGGTCAATTTGTCGGGCCGTGGCGACAAAGACATGCATACCGTCGCCGAGAAGGCCGGTATCGAGCTTTAAGGTTTAAGGGCCGACCATGGCAACTCGCACCGACCGCATCGCCGCCGCTTTCGCGCGCACCGCCGAATCGGGCCGCGCCGCGGCGCTGATTCCCTACATCGCCGCGGGCGATCCCACGCCCGCGACCACCGTGCCCCTGATGCACGCGCTGGTCGAGGCCGGCGCCGACGTGATCGAACTCGGCGTGCCGTTCTCCGATCCCATGGCCGACGGCCCCGTCATCCAGCGGGCCGCCGACCGCGCCATCGCGCAAGGCGTGGGCCTGTCCCGCGTGCTCGCGATGGTGGCCGAATTCCGCCAGCGCGACGCCGACACCCCGGTGGTGCTGATGGGCTATGCCAACCCGATCGAACGCATGGGCCAGGACCGCTTCGCGCTCGACGCCGCGCAGGCCGGCGTGGACGGTGTGCTGGTGGTGGACTATCCGCCCGAGGAAGTCGTCGAATTCGCCGCGAAGCTGGGCGAGCAGGGCATTGCCCCCATTTTCCTGCTGGCGCCCACCTCCACCGAGGCCCGCATCAAGGCGGTCGCCGCCGTGGCCCGCGGCTACGTGTATTACGTGTCGCTCAAGGGCGTGACGGGCTCCGGCTCGCTGAACACTGACGATGTGGCCGAGCGCGTGGCCGTGATCCGCCGCCACGTGCGCGATATTCCGGTCGGCGTGGGCTTTGGCATCCGCGACGCCGAGAGCGCCCAGCGCGTGGCGCGCGCCGCCGATGCGGTCGTCATCGGCAGCAAACTGATTGAAACCATGGAGCAGGCGGTGGCGGATGTGCCGGCTGCCCAAAAAACCGATGCCGCAGTCGCCGCCGCCAGCGGCTGGCTGCGCACCATCCGGCAGGCGCTGGATCTAGTGAAACGAGAAAACGCGTCGGCCTGAACGGCGGGCGCGACCTCATACGGGATGAAAAAACAATGAGCTGGATCGAAAAACTCCTGCCTCCTCGCATCAACAAAACCAGCGACAGCGGCGCTCGCCGCGTTCCCGAAGGCCTATGGGTGAAATGCCCGTCGTGCGAGTCGGTGCTGTACAGCGAAGACCTGGCCGCCAACCTGCATGTCTGCCCGAAGTGCGACCATCACATGCGTATCGGCGCCCGCGCCCGCATCGATTCGCTGCTCGACATGGAAGGCCGCGTCGAAATCGGCCAGACCACGCGTTCGGTCGACACGCTGAAGTTCAAGGACACGCGCAAGTATCCCGAGCGCCTCCAGGAAGCGGTCAAGCAGACGGGCGAAACCGACGCCCTGGTCGTCATGAGCGGCTCGATCCGCGGCGTGCCGGCAACGCTGGCCTGCTTTGAATTCGAGTTCATGGGCGGTTCCATGGGCTCGGTGGTCGGCGAGCGCTTCGCGCGCGGCGCCCAGGCCGCCCTGGACAACAAGACGCCCTTCATCTGCGTGGCCGCTTCGGGCGGCGCGCGCATGCAGGAAAGCCTGCTGTCGCTGATGCAGATGGCCAAGACGAACGCCATGCTGACCCGCCTGTCGGCGGCCGGCCTGCCTTTCATCAGCGTGCTGACCGATCCCACGATGGGCGGCGTGTCGGCCAGCTTCGCCTTCATGGGCGACGTGGTCATCGCCGAGCCCAAGGCCCTGATCGGCTTCGCCGGCCCGCGCGTGATCGAACAGACCGTGCGTGAAAAGCTGCCGGAAGGCTTCCAGCGCGCAGAATTCCTGCTGCAGAAGGGCGCGATCGACATGGTCGTGGACCGCCGCCAGCTGCGCGAGGAAATCGCGCGCCTGCTGGCGCTGCTGACCAATCAGCCCGCGGACGTGGTTACCGCCTGACGAGGCCGCGAAGGCCCGTCGGTCGCGCGCGGCCGATGGGCCGCCTGGCGATGGCGATATGCCGTCGGTGGCCTGGTTCCGCCGGCGGCATTTTCATGCGGCGCGGCCAGGCATCTTTCTTGCTGAAGACACGCCCGCGGCTGGGGCGCCTGTTTTACGGAACAGTGTTTTCCATCCGCGATGTTGTCTGCGTGCGACACAAATCAAGTCGTGTGGCCCGTATTTTGCTATGTTGCGATCTAGTGCTGAAATCAACGGAGTAATTCCAATGCAGTCGACCAAGAAGAAAATGCTGACACGCCTTGTCGGGCTGGCCCTGGCGGCAACCGCGACGTTCGCGAGCGCGCAATCGTCCGAAGGCACCCAAGGCGGCGTAAGCATGCATTACGGCATTGGAGACCACTATCAGCGCCTGACGCTGAACTACGAAACCCCCTCCGTCTGGACGTACCAGTTCGGTGGAAACTGGGGCCGCCTGGACCTGACGCCCGAACTCGGCGCCTCGTACTGGTGGGCCGACGGTTCGCGCTCGCCCGGCCACGTCTGGCAATTCAGCGCGATCCCGATGTTCCGCTGGTGGACGGGCGAACGCTTCTACATCGAAGCGGGTATCGGCGCCACGGTGTTCTCCAGCACGCGCTTCGCCAACGAGAACATCAGCACCGCTTTCCAGTTCGGCGACCACGTCGGCCTGGGCTTCCTGGTGACGCCGAACAACCGCATCGGCCTGCGTTATTCGCATTTCTCGAACGCCAGCATCAAGCGCCCGAACCCGGGCCTGGACGTGCTCCAGCTGACCTACACCTACCAGTTCTGATTCCGCTGCCCGCCGCGGGGCCCTCGTGTCCGAGGGCCCGCTTCGCGGGAATGCGTCCGAAATCCACCCGCGGGTGGATTTTTTTTCGCCGTCGTCCGGCTGGGCCTGGCGACGGGTAGGCGCTATCCAAAACCATAAAAAAATTATGTTCTGACGGCGCGTTCGCGTACTTGTTGCTGTGGAGTGCAATAGCCAGAATGCCCTGGCACTACACAAAACACACAATGAGCCGTCGCAGGGCTCCGCGCGCCTGGCCGCGGAGGACCCGGCACGGCGGCAAACGGAGACCGTCAATGAACACCCCCTGTACGCCCGCGCGTCCGATGACGCGCATGCTTGGAGCGATCGGCCTGGCCCTCGCGCTTTCCGGCGGCCCGGCCGCCGTCATGGCCCAGGATTTTCCCAGCAAGCCGCTGAGAATGGTCGTGGGTTTCGCGCCGGGCGGCGGCGCGGACATCGTGGCGCGCCTGGTCGGCGCCAAGATGGCCGAAAACCTGGGGCAGCAGGTGGTGGTGGAGAACCGCGCGGGCGCCACGGGCACGATCGCGGCCGACAACGTCGCGCGCTCGCCCGCCGACGGCTATTCGCTGTTCCTGGGGTCGCAGTCCACCATGGTAGTGGCGCCCTCCCTCTTTCCCTCGCTGCCGTTCAAGCCCGAGAAGGATTTCGCGCCGGTATCGCAGGTGGTGACCATGCCATTGATCCTGGTGGTCAATCCCGCCCTGGTCGACGCCAAGACGGTGCAGGAACTCACCGACCACATCCGCAAGGCCGGCGACGGCGCGGTCAGCTACGCCTCGTCGGGCCAGGGCGGCCCGCAGCACATCGCCGGCGAACTGTACGCGCACATGGTGGGCACGAAGGTGACGCACGTGCCCTACAAGGGCGAATCGGCGGCCATGGCCGACGTGCTGGGCGGGCACGTGCCGTACATGTTCGCCAATCTGCCCGTGGCGCTGCCCCACATCAGTTCGGGCAAGGTCCGGCCGCTGGCCATTACCAGCCTGAAGCGAGATCCCAAGGCGCCGCAGATCCCGACCCTGGCCGAATCCGGGTTCAAGGACTTCGAGGTCTCGACCTGGTATGGCGTCTTCGCGCCGGCCAATACGCCCAAGCCCGTCGTGGACAAGCTCTCCAAGTCCATCCAGACCGTGCTGGAGCAGAGCGAGATGCAGGCCAAGCTCAGCGAACAGGGCTTTACGGTGGTGGGCAGCGACGCCGCCGCCTTTTTCGGCTACGTGGCTTCCGAGTTGCCCCGCTGGTCCGTGGTGATTCGCGACATAGGCATCAAGCCCGAGTAAGGGCCGTCTTCCAGGGGCGCCCGCTGCCGGGCGCTCCGCCAACCATCCGAGATGACGACATGATCGATTTGAATGAAAAGCGCGCGGCCGGGCCCGTCATACGGCTGCATTCCGGGGACAACATCGTGGTGGCGCGCGTGCCCATCGGCATCGGCACGGCCGTGCCCTCCGAAGGCATCGTCAGCCGCAGCCAGATTCCGGCGGGCCACAAGATCGCGGCGCGCGACCTGCGCGCCGGCGAACCCATCCTGAAGTACAACGTCTGTATCGGCTTCGCCGCGGCCGACATCCCGGCCGGCACCTACGTCCATTCGCACAACCTGGCGTTCCAGGAGTTCGACCGCGACTATGCGCATGCCCGCGACTACGTGCCCACGGCCGTCCTGCCGGACGCCGAGCAGGCGCGCTTCCAGGGCATCGTGCGCGCCAACGGGCAGGTGGGCACCCGCAACTACATCGGCATCATGGCGACGGTGAATTGCTCGGCGACGGTGGTGCATCGCATCGCCGCCGCCTTCACGCCCGAGGTGATGGCGGCCTATCCCAACGTGGATGGCGTGGTGGCGCTCAGCCATGGCATGGGCTGCGGCATGGAAATGTCCGGCGAGCCGATGGACCTCCTGCGCCGCACGATGGGCGGATACGCCTGCCATGCGAACTTCGCGGCCGTGCTGATCGTCGGCCTGGGCTGTGAACGCAACCAGCTCGACGCGCTGCTGAAGGACCAGGGCCTGGAAGCGGGCGCGCGCCTGAAGACGTTCATCATGCAGGAGACCGGCGGCACGCGCAAAACGATCGAGGCGGGCGTCGCCGCCGTGCGGGACCTGCTGCCGCAAGCCAATGCCGTCACGCGCGAGCCCGTGCCGGCTCGGCACCTGAAGATCGGCCTGCAGTGCGGCGGCTCGGACGGCTTTTCGTCCATCACCGCGAACCCGGCGCTGGGCGCGGCCATGGATATCCTGGTGCGCCACGGCGGCACCGCCATCCTGTCGGAAACGCCCGAGATCTACGGCGTCGAACACACACTGACTTCGCGCGCTCGCAACCGCGAGGTCGGCGAGAAGCTGGTGCAGCGCATCCGGTGGTGGAAAGAAGAATACTCGCCGGGCCGCGACGTGCAGATCAACGGGAAGGTCAGCCCCGGCAACCAGATGGGCGGCCTGGCGAACATCTTCGAGAAATCGCTGGGCTCCTCGATGAAGGGCGGCACCACAGGCTTGATGGAGGTGTACCGCTACGCGGAACCGGTGCGCCAGCCGGGCATGGTGTTCATGGATACCCCCGGGTTCGATCCCGTGTCCGCGACGGGGCAGATCGCGGGCGGCGCCAACGTGATCTGCTTCACGACGGGGCGCGGCTCGATGTTCGGGGCCAAGCCCGTGCCCTCCATCAAGCTGGCCACCAATACGCCGATGTACCAGCGGCTGACGGAAGACATGGACGTCAATTGCGGAGACATCCTGGACGGCACCGCCACGTTGCAAGAGGTGGCGCAACGCATCTTCGAGGAGATCCTGGCCGTGGCGTCGGGCACCCGCAGCAAGAGCGAGCTGCTGGGGTTGGGAGACCATGAGTTCGTCCCCTGGAACATCGGCGTCGTGAGCTGACCGGCGGCGCAATGGAAACGGCCCCGGACGCTCGCGCATGAGCGTCCGGGGCCGCGTGCTTCAGCGGTTCAGGCGTCGGCCAGCGCGCTCGCGCCCGGCATGTCGAAGCCGTTGTCGTCCAGCGCGGTTTTCAGGGCGGCGGTTTGCGCCGCGTTCAGTTCCACCAGGGGCGGGCGCACCGTCGCCCAGGCGGGATCGCCGGACTTCCAGGCGATGGCGGCCTTCATGGCGGGAATCATCGGGAATTGCTGGAACACATTGCGGGTGGCGTTCAGCCCGGCCTGGCGCGCGTCGGCGTCCGCTTCCTGCCAGCGCTGCTGCAACGCGACGATGGGGCCGGGATTGACGTTGCCCGTGGCGGTGATGCAGCCCACGCCGCCGGCGCGCAGGGTCTGGAGCAGGAAGGCTTCGCTGCCCGCGTAGACCTGGAAGCCGCGCGGCGCGAAGCGTTCGATCATGGCCGCCGTGTTGTTCCAGTCTCCGCCGCTGTCCTTGACGCCGGCCACGATGCCGGGATAGCGGCCGAGCAGGCGTTCGATCAGGTCCAGGCTCAGCGGCACCTGGCTCACGGGCGGGATGTGATAGAGGTACATGCGCAGCGCGTCATCGCCCACGCCCTCGATCAGCTCGGCGTAGTAACGGAACAGGCCCTCGTCGCTCACGCCCTTGTAGTAGAAAGGCGGCAGGACCAGCACGCCCATGCTGCCGCTGCGCACCGCATGCCGGGTCAGGTCGATGGCGTCGGGCAGCGCGCAGGCGCCCGTGCCGGGCATCAGGGCCGCCGGTTCCACGCCGGCTTCCAGCAGCGCGTCCAGCAGGCTGTGCTTTTCGGACACCGAAAGCGAGTTCGCTTCCGAGTTGGTGCCGAAGATGGCCAGGCCGACCGCTTGTTCGCGCAGCCAGCGGCAGTGCTTCACATAGCGTCCCAGGGCCGGCCGGTAGGTCTCGTCGAACGGCGTCAGGACGGGAGAAAAAACGCCGGGGATGCGGGCATGGGTCGTCATGATCTCTACTCGTGGTCTGGTGAAAGGAAAAGGCGCGCCGCGGCGCGGCAGCGTCAACACTTGATTCTGGCACCGATCCTGACTAGGAACATCTGCTGTTTAATTGCTTCAATCCATAAAATTGTTGTGGTTTGCCCTGGCGCAAACCGCGAGTCCGTAGAGGGGGAAACCATGGACACTCGATATGTGCAGAGCTTCGTGTCGGTGGTCGAAAGCGGATCGCTGGCGGAAGCGGCGCGGCGCCTGGACCTGACGCCCGCCGCCATCGCCGCCCGCGTGCGCACGCTGGAGGAGGAACTCGGCGCCACCCTGGTCAAGCGGGTGGGGCGCAGCGTCAAGGCGACGGAAGCCGGCCTGAAGGTCCTGGAGCGCGCGCGCTCCGTGCTGCGCGAAGTGCGCGATCTGCGCGCCAGCGCCGGCGACGACGCGCCGCTGGGCGAACTGCGCCTGGGGGTATCGGCCTCGGCGCTGACGGGCATGATGCCGATGGTGCTGGCACGCCTGTACCGGCGCATGCCGAAACTCGCCGTGTTCATGGAGCCCGGCACGTCCAATCACCTGTATCACCGGGTCATCAACGGGGATCTGGACGCGGCCTTCATCGTCCAGCCCCAGTTCAACCTGTCCAAGGGCTTCGGCTGGAAACTGGTGGCCGAGGAGCCGCTGGTGGTGCTTGCGCCGCCGGATACCCCGGGCGACGACGCCCACGAGCTGATGCGGACCCAGCCCTTCATCCGATACGACCGCAACGTCTGGGGCGGCCGCCTGGCGGATCAATACCTGCGCCAGCATGGCATTGCCCCGCGCGAGCGCCTGGAAGTCGACGGCCTGATGGGGATCGCGTGCATGGTGTCCGAAGGGCTGGGGGTGTCCCTGGTGCCGGACTGGGCGCCGGACTGGCTCGACAGCCGGCGCGTCAAGCGCGTGCTGCTGCCGGGGCGCGCGCCGCTGCGCCGCATGGGGATCATCTGGGCGCGGCACATGCCGCATTCGGCCCTGGCCGAAGCGTTCGTCGAAGAGGCCGGGCTGGCCTTGAACCTGCCGGCGCGTCCGGAGGAGGAGCGCCCGGCGGTCGAGCAGGTTCCGGACGGGCCCGCGCAATGAAAAACACCCCGGAAGCCGGATGGGAATCCAGCTTCCGGGGTGCGAATTCCGGGCTGCGAATCCGGAACGGGCCGAGGCTCGTTCCGGCTTGCGGCTTAGTGGCGAGTTTCGACCTGAACCAGCGGTTCGTTCGAGACGGCCGCGACCGGCTTGCGCTCGCGGCCCAGGCGGACCGGCGTGTGCGCCGCGGCGATGCGCAGCTGGGTCTGGGCGTGGCGGTCCGGATCGGTTTCGACCCACTGCAGGCCGGCGGCGTTGACCACGTCATGCAGGGCCTGGGCCTTGGCCGAGGGGGCCATGGCGGGCACCACGATGGGCTGCTGCGCGCTGACCGGAGCCGGTGCGGCGGGAGCCGGCGCGGGCGCGACGGCCGGAGCGGGAGCTTCCTGCGGAGCCGGGGCGGCAGGCGCCGTGACCACGGGTTCGACGGCGGGGGCTTCCACCGGGGCGGCGGGCGCCACGGGAGCGGAAACCTCGCTGGCGGGCTGCACGGCGACGGGCTGCGTCGTTTCGGCGGCCGGCGCTTCCTGCGCGGCGGGCTCGGCGGCCTGGACCGGCGCGGGTTCAGCCTGGGCCGGGGTGGCTTCGACCTGGACCGGCGCGGTTTCGGCGGCGGGAGCCTGGACCGGTTCAGCGGCCTGCGCCGGCGTTTCGGCGGCCTGGACAGGCGCTTCGGCGACCTGGACGGGCGCTTCGGCGGCTTGGGCAGGTGCCTCGGCGGCTTGAGCGGGCGCTTCGACGGCTTGGGCGGCGCCTTCCGGTTGTTCGCCGGCTTCTTCGTCGGCGCCGTCTTCGAGCTGCTCGTCGCCAGCGTTCAGGCCGGCTTCTTCCTGGCTGCGGCGGCCACGGCGGCTGCGGCGGCGGCGGCGCTTGCGTTCCGGATCGACCATGCCTTCCGCGCCTTCGGCGCCTTCAGCGGCCGGAATGGCATCGGCAGCCTGCTCGACGGCGTCGTCGGCCTCGGGGGCGGCTTCCGCGACGGGCGGCTTGGCGTCGGGCAGGGCGGTGGCAACCGTCTGGGCCAGCGCGGCGACCATGCTTTCCTGTTCGCTCATCGGCGCGTCGGATTGGCCCTCCTCGCGGCGGTTGCGGCCACGGCCGCGGCGGCGGTTGCGGCCGGCGCCGGCGTCGTCACCGGCGGCCTGTTCGGCCTGCTCGGGGCGGTTCGATGCCAGGGCCGACTGAGCGACCTGGGTATCGCGCTCGGCGCGCGGTTCGTTGCGGTTGTGGCGCTCGCCGCGTTCCTGGCGTTCGCCTTCGGCGCGACGGCCGCCGCGCACGTGGTGACGGCCGCCTTCGCCGCCTTCCGCGCCTTCGCCGCGCGCTTCGCCGCGGCGGTTGCGGTTGCGGTCCGAACCGTGGCGTTCGCCACGGCGTTCCTGGCCGTCATGGCCGGCGCGGCCCTTGCCACGGCCGGAAGCGGCGCGCTTGGCGCTGTCTTCCTGGGCGGCGGGAGCGGGCTTGGCGGCTTCGGAGCCGCCGGTCAGCCAACCGACCAGGCGCTTGAACAGGCCGCCCAGGCCGCCGGAGGCGGCCGGAGCGGGCGCCGCGGCAGGCGCGGGAGCCGGCGTCGAAACGGGGGCGGGTTGCGAGGGCGTAATGCCCTTGACCAGCGCCTCGGGACGGGACTTGACTTCGTGCTCGCGGGGCTGCCAGGGGGCGTCCGTGGCCGGGGCCTCGACCAGTTCGAAGCTGGTCTTCAGCTCTTCCAGGCGCGGATCGTCGTGGCGCAGGCGCTCGATGTGGTGATGCGGGGTCTCCAGGTGCTTGTTGGGGATCAGCAGCAGGTTGACCTTCAGGCGGGCTTCCATCTTGGTGATGTCGGCGCGCTTTTCGTTCAGCAGGTAGGTCGCAACGTCGACCGGCACTTGGGCGTGCACGGCGGCGGTGTTTTCCTTCATCGCCTCTTCCTGGAGCAGGCGCAGCACGTGCAGCGCGCTGGACTCCGCGTCGCGGATCACGCCGGTGCCGTTGCAACGCGGGCAGGTGATGTGCGAGCCTTCGTTCAGGGCGGGACGCAGGCGCTGGCGCGACAGTTCCATCAGGCCGAAGCGCGAGATCTTGCCCATCTGGACGCGGGCGCGGTCGAAATGGAGGGCATCGCGCAGGCGCTGTTCGACGGCGCGCTGGTTCTTGCTGTCCTCCATGTCGATGAAGTCGATGACGATCAGGCCGCCCAGGTCGCGCAGGCGCAACTGGCGGGCCACTTCGTCGGCCGCTTCCGAGTTGGTGCGCAGCGCGGTTTCCTCGATGTCGGCGCCGCGCGTGGAGCGGGCCGAGTTGACGTCCACGGACACCAGCGCTTCGGTGTGATCGATGACGATGGCGCCGCCGGAGGGCAGGGTGACCGTCCGCGAGTACGCCGTTTCGATCTGGTGCTCGATCTGGAAGCGGGAGAAGAGGGGGATGTCGTCGCGGTAGCGTTTGACGCGCTGGACGTTGTCAGGCATCACCACGCTCATGAAGGCGGTGGCCTGATCGGCGATCTCGTCGGTATCGATGAGGATTTCGCCGATTTCCGGGGAGAAGTAGTCGCGGATGGCCCGGATGACCAGGCTGGACTCCAGGTAGATCAGGATGGGCGCGGAGTTGTCGCGCGCGGCGCCGTCGATGGCCGTCCAGAGCTGCAACAGGTAGGACAAGTCCCACTGGAGTTCTTCGACGTTGCGGCCGATGCCGGCGGTGCGGGCGATGATGCTCATGCCCTGGGGCAGATCGAGCTGCTCCATCGTGTCGCGCAGTTCCTGGCGGTCCTCGCCCTCGACGCGGCGCGATACGCCACCGCCACGGGGGTTGTTGGGCATCAGGACCAGGTAGCGGCCGGCCAGCGAGATGAACGTGGTCAGGGCGGCGCCCTTGTTGCCGCGCTCTTCCTTTTCGACCTGGACGATCAGTTCCTGGCCTTCGCGCAGGGCGTCCTGGATGCGGGCGCTGCGGACGTCCACGCCTTCCTTGAAGTAGCTGCGGGCCACTTCCTTGAAGGGCAGGAAGCCGTGACGGTCTTCACCGTAGTTGACGAAGCAAGCTTCGAGGCCGGGTTCGATCCGGGTGATGACACCTTTGTAGATGTTGCCTTTGCGTTGTTCGCGGCCGGCAGTCTCGATGTCGAGGTCGATGAGTTTCTGCCCATCGACGATAGCGACGCGTAATTCTTCCTGATGCGTCGCATTGAACAGCATGCGCTTCATGAGAGGGGTTCTCCGTTGTCATGACGCGCCGATATCGGCGCGTGACCTCGGGTCACTCGGGCTGCGGGCTGAAGCGGGCAAGAAAGAATGCGGACCGTACCTGGGCGGCGCCCAGGCGTATCCGCCGCGGGTCAGGCGGGCACGTCGTGCCGTGGGGCACGGGGTTCTGTCAGCAGGAGGGTCAGCTTCACTGAATGTGGTTTGACGGAAAGATTGCTGTGAACGGCAGTTGCGGTCGGAATGGTTGCCCACGCGCAGCTGGTGCTTTAAATATGCGACGATTCTTGCAGTGCTTCAGAGCCGCTTGCGGCATGCAACGGACCTGCTGGGACAGCGGGCAAAATGTATGCCACACCACTATCCGGCAGGGCGCGGTTGCGCCGGCGACCAAGAGACCCAGGGACTGAACGAGCAGGCAGTACAATGGCGGCCCACGCGCTCGACGGAGTTGCGTACAGGTGCATCTCTACGTCAGGCGGCTGGTTCAGCCCCTTTAGGCTGTCCCGATTATATGTCGCTTTCCGCAATGCGCAAAGAAACTTCCTCCCCTTCCTCCCCCTCTAAAGCCGCCCGCGCCGTCCGCATGGTCGAGGTGGGCGCCGAGCACGCCGGCCAGCGCCTGGACAACTATCTCGTCCGGCTGTGCAAGGGCGTCCCCAAAACGCACATCTATAAAGCCATCCGGGGCGGCGAGGTGCGGGTAAACAAGGGACGCGTCTCGGCCGATTACCGCGTCGCCGAGGGCGACATCGTCCGAATCCCGCCGCTGCGGCTGCCCGACCCGGGCACGCCCAGGCCGGTGCCGGGCGCGGAGTTCCCGATCGTCTTCGAGGACGACGCCCTGCTGGTGGTGGACAAGCCCGCCGGCGTGGCGGTCCACGGCGGCAGCGGCGTGTCCTTCGGGGTGATCGAGCAGTTGCGGGCCGCGCGGCCCGACGCCAAGTTCCTCGAACTGGTGCACCGGCTGGACCGCGAAACCTCGGGCCTGCTGATGGTGGCCAAGAAGCGCAGCGCACTGCTGGCGCTGCACGCCATGCTGCGGGAAGGAAAAGGGGACAAGCACTATCTGGCGCTGGTCGAGGGCGATTGGGTCAACGACCGCCAGCACATCAAGCTGGGGTTGTCCAAATGGACCACCCAGTCGGGCGAGCGCCGGGTCAAGGTGGATCCGGACGGGCAGTCGGCCCACACCATCGTCACGCTGAAGCGCCGCTTCGGCAGTTACAGTCTGGTCGACGCCGAGCTGCGCACCGGGCGTACCCACCAGATCCGGGTGCACCTGGCCGCCAGCGGCTTTCCCATCGTGGGAGACGACAAGTACGGGCATGATGAGGTGCGGGCGCACTTCGCGCGCCTGGGTTTCGGCCGGATGTTCCTGCATGCCCACAGCCTGACCCTGGCCCATCCCCTTACGGGCGAGCCCTTGACGCTGACGGCCGAGCTGCCGCCGGCCTGTCTGAAAATACTGAAACAACTGGAGTCGGTCTGATATGTCGTCGTATTCGCTGGTCGTGTTTGACTGGGATGGCACCTTGATGGATTCCACGCACAGCATCGTGGCCGCCATCCAGGGCGCCTGCCGCGACCTGGAACTGGCGGTGCCGTCGGCGTCCGACGCCAGCTGGGTGATTGGTCTGTCCCTGGAAAGCGCCTTGCGCCGCGCCGTCCCGGAACTGACGCAGGCCATGCTGCCGCGTTTCCTGGAGCGCTACCGCACGCACTACCTGCTGCGGGATCCCGAGTTGCGCCTGTTCGAGGGCGTGAGGGAGCTGCTGACCGAGCTGGCGAACCAGAATGTGCGCCTGGCTGTCGCCACCGGCAAGAGCCGCGTCGGCCTGACCCGCGCCCTGGCCGCCACCGGCCTGGGGCCGCTTTTCGATGCCACCCGCACCGCCGACGAAACCTTCAGCAAGCCGCACCCGGCGATGCTGCATGAATTGATGCAGGAACTGGACATGGCGCCGGGCCGCGTCGTGATGATCGGCGATACCTCGCACGATCTGCAGATGGCGACCAACGCCGGCGTGCACGGGCTGGGCGTGACCTACGGCGCTCACACCTTGAAGGAACTTCAAGGTTGTAGCCCGCAAGCCGTGCTCGACAGCGTGCCGGGCGTGCGCGAATGGCTGTTGCCGCGGACGCTGGCCGGCGTCTCGCCGTAGCGGCCGCGGCAGTCGGGCACGGAACGCCCGGCTCGCTTGCGGGTCTATAGAAAATACCCGCGAGTGCCGCGCCAGCGGCGGAATATCATGGGCTCCCGCGTCGTCCATGGATTGCGCGGGGCGCCATGTCGCAGGCGCCACACCGGAGACCATGATGCTGATACGCAAGCCCGACGATATTCTTTCCTCCGAGATCACCTCCGAGGCGGTCTGGCGGTCGCGCCGCGAGCTGATGCTGCGGGCCGGGGTGGTCGCGGCCGCGGCCGGGCTGCCGGGCTGGGCCGCGCGCAGCGCCTTCGCGCAGGATGCCGGCGCCTTGCCCGGCACCGCCAACGCCGCCCTGAGCGTCATGGACAAGCAGACCTCGTTCGCCGACGTCACGTCCTACAACAACTACTACGAGTTCGGGGTCGATAAAGGCGACCCGGCCGCCAATGCCGGCAAGCTGCAGACCCGTCCCTGGACCGTAAGCGTGGAGGGCGAGGTCGGCAAGCCGCGCACGTACGCCATCGACGAACTGCTCAAGCTGGCGCCGATGGAAGAGCGCGTCTACCGGCTGCGCTGCGTGGAGGGGTGGTCGATGGTCATCCCCTGGATGGGCTATTCGCTGTCGGCGCTGCTCAAGCAGGTCGAACCCACGGGCAACGCCAAGTACGTGGAGTTCGTGACGGCGGTGCAGCGCGAGAACATGCCGGGCGTGCGCGCCGCGATCCTGGAATGGCCGTATGTCGAGGCCCTGCGCATCGACGAGGCCATGAACCCGCTGGCCATGCTGGTCTTCGGCGTGTACGGCAAGGTCCTGCCCAACCAGAACGGCGCGCCGCTGCGCCTGGCCGTGCCCTGGAAGTACGGTTTCAAGTCGGGCAAGTCCCTGGTGAAGATCCGGCTGGTCGAGAAAGCGCCCGTGTCGTCCTGGATGCGGGCCGCGCCCCAGGAGTACGGCTTTTACGCCAATGTGAATCCCGACGTGCCCCATCCGCGCTGGAGCCAGGCCACCGAGCGCCGCATCGGCGAGGACGGCCTGTTCTCGCCCAAGCGCAAGACCCTGATGTTCAACGGGTACGGCGAGCAGGTCGCGTCGCTCTATCAGGGCATGGACCTGAAGGCGAATTACTGAGGCGCCCATGCCCGACGGCATTTCACAGGCGCCGCCGCGAAAGACGCAGCTTTCCGCGAAGGCGATCGGGCGTTTCAAGCCTGTCCTGTTCCTGCTGGGGCTGGCGCCGTTCGCGCGCTGGTTCTGGCTCGGCGCGAACGACGGCCTGACTGCGAATCCGGTCGAATTCCTGACGCGGTCTTCAGGCACCTGGACGCTGGTCTGCCTGCTGGTCACGCTGGCCATCACGCCGCTGCGCCGATTGACCGGCCAGCCCGCCCTGGTGCGCCTGCGGCGCATGTGCGGGCTGTTCGCCTTTTTCTATGGCGCCATGCACTTCATGGCCTGGGTCTGGTGGGACCGGGGCCTGGATCCGGCGGCGATGGTGCGCGACATCGGCGAGCGTCCGTTCATTACGGTCGGATTCGCCGCCTTCGTGCTGATGACCGCGCTGGCGGCCACGTCCACGCAGTGGGCCATGCGCAAGCTGGGCAAGCGCTGGCAAAGCCTGCATCGCGCCATCTATGCCATCGGCCTGCTGGCGGTGCTGCATTTCTGGTGGCACAAGGCCGGCAAGAACGACTACGCCCAGCCGCTGGCCTACGCCGCCGTCCTGGCCCTGCTGCTGGGGTGGCGGGTGGTAGCGTGGCTGAGGCGGCGCTCGTAGCGGGGCCGTCCTTACAGCATCGCCAGCATGATGGCGGCGGTTGCCGCGTCCGGCTGGCCGTCGTGCAGGGCGGGGCGGTAGTGCATCTGGAACGCCGCCAGGGTGTTGATCGTGGTCTTGTCCAGCACGCCGTCCTGCGGGCAGGTGTAACCCAGCCGTTGCAACTGCCGCTGGAACCACGCGACGTCGGGGGTGCCCTGGGTCTGCAGGCGCGCCAGGTGCTCGGCGGCGCCGGTTTCGTCGTACCAGCGCCCGATCCCGGCATCGGCCAGGGCCTTCCAGGGGAAGAGGGGGCCCGGATCCACCTTGCGCTGCGGCGCGATGTCGCTATGGCCCACCACGTTCTCGGGGGCGATGCCGTGGCGCTGGATGATGTCGCGCAGCAGGATGGTCAGCGCGCGCAGCTGGCGGTCGTTGTACGGGTGCCATAGCGGCTTGCCGTCGGGGCCCTCCGTCCAGCCGGGGTTCACGACTTCGATGCCGATGGACGTGCTGTTCATGGCGATGTTGCCATACCAGGCGCTGGCGCCGGCATGCCAGGCGGCGCGGTTCTCGTCGACCAGGCGGTAGGCCCGGCCCGATTCGTTCACCAGGTAGTGGGCGCTGACCTTGCCTTTGGAGAGCAGCTGCATCGAGCGGGCGTCGTCGACGGAGGTGTAGTGCAGCACGACGGAGCGGACGCGACTGGCCTGGCTGACGGCCGTGACGGAAGTGTCCAGGTCGAGGCCGGCGGGGCCGCGCGCGGCGCATCCCGCCAGGGCTGCCGCGGCAAGCAGCACGGTGATCGGGCGGAGCATGGTTCAGCGGGCCAGGAAGAGGAACATCGTGGGCAGCTTGTCGAGCTGGGGCGCAGGTTGCTGCTTCCAGTCGGCCACGCTGCGGGTCGAGATCCATTCGTCGTCGGTCGTGACCGAACGGGCCACGCACAGCCGGGTGTCGCCCTTCAGGGTGGCCAGCAACGTGGCGAACATGGCGGCGTTGCGATAGGGCGTTTCGATCAGCAACTGGGTCTGGTTGTGTTTGGCGGAATACTGTTCCCAGGCGCGCAGCTGCTTGGCGCGTTCGGTCGGGTCCACGGGCGCGTAGCCGTGGAAGGCGAAACGCTGGCCGTCCAGCCCGCTGGCCATCAGGGACAGCAGGATGGAGGAGGGGCCCACCCAGGGCTTGACGGCGAAGCCCGACCGGTGCGCGGCATCGGCGACCTTGGCGCCCGGGTCGGCGACCGCGGGGCAGCCGGCCTCGGAAACCAGCCCGATTTCCGCGCCGTTCCGGATGGGTTCGAGCCAGGCCTTGATCTGGGCGGCGTCGACCCTGTCGTTCAGGGTGTGGATGGTGATTTCCTGGAGCGGACGGACCGTGCCGATCAGCTTGAGGAAGGCGCGGGCGGTCTTGGCGTTCTCGGCGATGTAGGTGTCCAGCCGGCCGGCCAGGGCGCGCACCTCGGCGGGCAGCCAGCGCTCCGGCGGGGCTTCGCCCAGGCCGACGGGGATCAGGTGCAGGGCGCCGCTCATGCCGCGGGCGTCCCGGGGGCGTCCAGGGGATCCAGGCCGAACCGCGCCAGCATGCCGGTCAGCGCGATCAGCGGCAGGCCGATGATGGCGGTCGGATCGTCGCTCTGGATGCTTTCCATGAGGGCGATGCCCAGGCTTTCCGCCTTGGCGCTGCCTGCGGTATCGTAGGGCTCCTCGGCGCGCAGATAGGCTTCGATCGCCTGGTCCGTCAGCCGGCGGAAGCGGCAGCGGGTGACGATGTCGGCTTTTTCCACGCGCTGGCCGTCCGTGACCGCCAGCGCGCTGTGAAATTCCACGACCTGCCCCGACAGCGCCCGCAATTGCGCCAGCGCGCGCGGAAAGTCTCCGGGCTTGCCGATGGGCTCGCCGTCCACGGTGGCCACCTGGTCCGAGCCGATGACGATGCTGCCGGGGTGGTTCGCGGCCACCGCCATGGCCTTGGCCACCGACAGGCGCAGGGCCAGGGCCTCGGGCGTTTCACCGGGGTGTGGCGTTTCGTCTACATCGGGGGAGATCGCCGTGAAGGGCAGGCGCAGGCGGGACAGCAGTTCTTTGCGGTAACGCGAGCTGGACGCGAGGATCAGGCTGGGTTTTGAAGGCATGCGATATTTGACGTTAATGCGTAAGTCACAGTATTATCTAACGTTTTGCGGGATTTTTGCATGAATGGCCTGGGCCGGAATGGCACAGGCATGCTGACACAGAATGTTGGCGCAGCCATGCACGACGATCTTCGCGAATGCAAAGGACTGAACATCAAGCGCATCGATGCATACGCATTTGCCCACATGGGCAAGGAAGCGCAAGGAACCATACCTCTTGTGCGGTTTACGCGCGCGGTTGACGGGCTTCCCGAACAACCGCTGGGCGAAGCCGGGCTCGTGACGTGGTCCGTGCGCGGCGAAATGGGCAAATCCGGCCTTTTGCTGGATCGGCCGCTTCTGCATGTCCATGTGCAGGCGAACCCGGTTCTGGTGTGCCAGCGGTGCAACGAGCCGTTTGTGTACCCGATCGATAGTGAAGTTCTTTTGCAGCTGGTCAAGTCCGAAGCCGATCTCGACGACGATACTTCCTACGGGGAGCAGTCCGACGAGGACGACGAGGGCGAAGAAGGAAAAGGTTTTGTGTCCAACCTGCCTGAAAAGGTGGTGGGTTCACATCATTTCGATCTGCTGGCCCAGATCGAAGATGAGCTCATTCTGAGCGTTCCGTATGTGCCCAAGCATGATGTATGCCCGGGCGCGCAGGCCAATGCCGGCGAAGCTCCTCCCGAGGAGCCCGCTGTCAAGCGTCCGTCGCCGTTTGCGGTGCTGGAACAACTGAAGCACAAAGATTGAGATCAACATCGGGCCGCATCGCGTACAATGCGCCCCGTTTCTAGGAGTCATCATGGCCGTTCAACAAAACAAGAAGTCCCCGTCCAAGCGCGGTATGCACCGCTCGCACGATTTTCTGGTGAACCCGCCGACCGCGATCGAGCCCACCACGGGCGAAGCGCATCTGCGTCACCACATCAGCCCCAACGGCTTCTACCGCGGCCGCAAGGTCCTGAAGACCAAGGCCGACGAATAAGGCCCCCGGGCCGAACTCGTACTCGGACCATTTCGGCTGAGCGCTGATACCTGGCACCCGTGATACGCATCGCCATAGACTGTATGGGCGGAGACTTCGGTCTGCCCGTCACGATTCCGGCTGCGATCGAGTTCGCCCGGCAATTTCCGGACACCCGGCTATTGCTGGTCGGGCTACCCGACGCCATCGAAGCGGCGCTCTCCGAGCACCGCGGCGTGGAGCTCGATCGCCTTGAGATCGTGGCGGCTACCGAGGTCGTCACCATGGACGACCCGGTCGAGGTCGCCTTGCGCCGCAAAAAAGACTCCTCCATGCGCCTGGCCGCCCAGTCCGTCAAGGACGGGCGCGCCGACGCCTGCGTTTCCGCGGGCAATACCGGCGCCTGGATGGCCATTTCACGCTACGTGCTCAAGACGCTGGACGGCATCGACCGCCCCGCGATCGCCACGTCCATTCCGAACCAGACGGGCCGCGCCACCACGGTGCTGGACCTGGGCGCGAACGTGGACTGCACGGCCGAGCACCTTCTGCAATTCGCCATCATGGGCGCCGCGCTGTCGCAGGCGGTGGACCATCGCGAGCGCCCCTCCGTGGGCCTGCTCAACATCGGCGAAGAAGTCATCAAGGGCAACGAAGTCGTCAAGGAAGCCGCCGAGCTTCTTCGCAACAGCCCGCTCAACTTCTACGGCAACGTGGAAGGCAATGACATTTTCAAGGGCACGGTCGACGTCGTCGTTTGCGACGGTTTCGTCGGCAACGTCGTGCTCAAGTCCGTCGAAGGGCTGGCGAAGATGCTTTCCAGCGTCATTCGCGAAGAATTCAAACGCAACCTGATCACGCTGCTCGCCGGCGCGGTGGCCAAGCCGGTGCTCAACCGCCTGCGCACCCGCGTCGACAATCGGCGCTACAACGGCGCCGCGTTGCTGGGCCTGCGCGGCGTGGTCATCAAGAGCCACGGTTCCGCGGACGTCTACGCCTACGGATTTGCCTTGCAGCGTGCCCGCGAAGCCGTAGTGAGTAAACTGCTGGAGCGAACCGCTCAGACGGTCGCTCAGATTACCAAGCGCGTTCAATCCGGCGACGTCTCTTCGGCGCCGCCGCAAAACGTGGCTGGGGACACCGCTTGATGGATACCGCAATGAAATACTCCGTGATCGCGGGCACCGGCAGCTTCCTGCCGGAACGCGTGGTTTCGAATGACGATCTGGCTGCGGAACTGGCGACGCGCGACATCGCCACCTCCGACGAGTGGATCGTCGAGCGCACTGGCATCCGGCAGCGCCATCTGGCCGAACGCGGCGTCACGACCAGCCAACTGGCGACCGAGGCTTCGCGCCGCGCGCTGGCCGATGCGGGTGTGGACGCGTCCGAGGTCGACCTGATCGTCCTGGCCACGTCGACGCCGGATTTCGTGTTCCCGAGCACCGCCTGCATCGTGCAGGCCAATCTCGGTGCCAAGGGCTCCGCCGCCTTCGACGTGCAGGCCGTGTGCAGCGGCTTCGTGTACGCGCTGACCACCGCCGACAGCTTCATCCGAGCCGGCCGCGCGCGTTGCGCGCTGGTCATCGGCGCCGAAGTCTTTTCGCGCATCCTGGACTGGAACGACCGCAGCACCTGCGTGCTGTTCGGCGACGGCGCGGGCGCCGTGGTACTCAAGGCTTCCGACAAGCCGGGCATCCTGGCCGCGCAGCTGCATGCCGACGGCAGCCAGGGCAAGATCCTGAACGCCGCGGGCAACGTGGCCTATGGCGACGTCACCGGCGATCCGTTCCTGCGCATGGACGGCCAGGCCGTGTTCAAGCAGGCCGTCACCGTGCTGGACCGCTCGGCGCGCGACACCTGCGCCGAGGCCGGCGTGGAGCTCGGCCAGGTCGACTGGCTGATCCCGCACCAGGCCAATGTGCGCATCCTGAATTTCCTGGCGCGCAAGCTGTCCGTGCCGGTCGACAAGGTCGTCATCACCGTCGATAGCCATGCCAACACCTCCGCCGCGAGCGTGCCGCTGGCGCTTGACGCCGCGCGCCGCGACGGCCGCGTCAAGCCGGGCCAGCTGGTCCTGATGCAGGGCGTGGGCGGCGGATTCACCTGGGGCTCGGTCCTGGCCCGCATGTAAGGGCGAAACCCGGCAGGAGGCGGCGCGAGCGTCGCCACCGCCGGGTCGGCGCGCCCGACATCCACACAGACACTGAATCAATCCATACGGTCAACCATGAAAATCGCTTTTGTCTTTCCTGGCCAAGGTTCTCAAGCTGTCGGCATGCTGGACGCCTGGTCGGGCGTCGCCGCCGTCGCGGACACCGTGTCGCGGGCCTCGCAGGCCCTGGGGCAGGACCTGGGCGCGCTGATCGCGCAAGGTCCCGCCGAGCAACTCAACCTGACCACCAACACCCAGCCCGCCATGCTGACGGCCGGCGTCGCGATGTACGCGGCCTGGTGCGCCGCAGGCGGCCGCAAGCCGGACGTCGTGGCCGGCCATAGCCTGGGCGAATACGCGGCCCTGACCGCGGCCGGTTCGCTGGCGCTCGAAGATGCCGTGCGCCTGGTGCGCGTGCGCGCCGACGCCATGCAGGCGGCCGTGCCGGTCGGCACGGGCGCCATGGCCGCCATCCTGGGTCTGGACGACGACGCCGTGCGCGCGGCCTGCGCCGCCGCGGCCCAGGGCGAAGTGGTCGAAGCCGTGAACTTCAACGCGCCCGCCCAGGTCGTGATCGCCGGCCACAAGGCCGCCGTCGAGCGCGCCTGCGAACAGGCCAAGGCGGCCGGCGCCAAGCGCGCTTTGCTGCTGCCGGTGTCCGCGCCGTTCCACTCCAGCCTGCTCAAGCCCGCCGCCGAAGTGCTGGCCGGCGCGCTGGCCGGCGTGACGGTGGCCGCGCCGCAACTGCAGGTCATCAACAACGTCGACGTGGCCTCGCCCACCGAACCTGGGGCAATCCGCGATGCGCTGGTGCGCCAGGCATGGCATCCTGTGCGCTGGGTCGAAACCCTGCGCGCGATGAAGGCGCAAGGCGTCACGCACGTCATCGAATGCGGTCCCGGCAAGGTGCTTGCCGGCCTGACCAAGCGCATCGATCCTGAACTCACGGGCATGGCCATCACCGACCCGGCTACGCTCGAAGCCGCGCTGGCCGCCGTCAACGGAAACCAATGAACATGGACAACCCCTCGATCGAACTGCAAGGCAAGATCGCGCTGGTGACCGGCGCCACGCGTGGCATCGGCCGCGCCATTGCCCAGGAACTGGCGGCGCGCGGCGCCACCGTCGTCGGCACCGCCACGTCCGAATCGGGCGCGGCGGCCATCACCGAAGCGCTGGCCCCGATGGGCGGCCGCGGCGTGGTGCTGGACGTGACCGACGCGGCGGCCTGCGACGCCCTGATCGACGCCCTGGGCAAGGAAGGCGGCGGTCCGCACATCCTCGTCAATAACGCCGGCATCACGCGTGATACGCTGGCGATGCGCATGAAGGACGAAGATTGGTCGGCCGTCATCGATACCAACCTGGCGTCGGTGTTCCGCCTGTCGCGCGCGGTGTTGCGCAGCATGATGAAGGCCCGTTGGGGACGCATCATCAACGTGACCTCGGTGGTCGGTTCCAGCGGCAATCCGGGCCAGGCCAACTACGCGGCCGCCAAGGCCGGCGTGGCCGGCATGTCGCGCGCCCTGGCGCGCGAGCTCGGCAGCCGCAACATCACCGTGAACTGCGTGGCCCCCGGCTTCATCGATACCGACATGACGCGCGCCCTGGGCGAGAACCAGACCGCCGCCCTGTTGCAGCAGATTCCGCTGGGCCGCCTCGGCTCGCCCGCGGACATCGCGCACGCGGTGGCCTTTTTGTCCGGGCCGCAGGCGGGTTACATTACCGGCACCACCCTGCACGTCAACGGCGGGATGTACATGCAATAAATCACGAATCGCGCGAAGGCGGCCCCGGCCGCCGCGCCACGGCCGGGCAACCGGCGGGGCAACGCGCGGTTCAACCGGAAACGCCGCACACCGGTTTCCTGCGCCATTCTCGGCGACAGATCAAGTGCGCGGTGTTATTTTTGTCACGGCCAGGCGTCGCAATACTCCGCGCTTGGCTATAATTCGCGGGATTTTTCCCATTTGGAGATCTGCATGGAAAGCATCGAACAGCGCGTCAAGAAGATCGTCGCTGAACAACTTGGCGTCAACGAAGCCGAGATCAAGAACGAATCCTCCTTCCTTGACGACCTCGGTGCCGATTCGCTCGACATGGTCGAACTGGTCATGGCGCTCGAAGACGAATTCGAGACCGAGATCCCCGACGAAGAGGCCGAAAAGATCACGACCGTGCAACAAGCGATTGACTACATCAATTCGCACGGCAAGCAGTAAGCTAGGCTCATACCCTTCTGGTGGCCCGAGGACGGACTTCGGAGCCCGCCGGAAAATCGGGGCGGTTTCTGGAATTTGCCGTGTGGTCCGCATGCGGGAAGGGCGTGGTAGAGCCCGACCCGCTTTTGCGTGGGCCGCATGTGCAGCGCATCCCGAAAACCGCCTTTCTTTTGTCTGTTTGAGGAGTCATCCGTGAAGCGACGTGTCGTCATCACCGGCCTGGGTATCGTTTCTCCCGTGGGGAACGACCTGACCACCGCTTGGGACAATATCGTCAACGGACGTTCTGGCATCAGCCGCATCACCCGTTTCGATCCCTCGGCCATCACCACGCACATTGCCGGCGAAGTCAAAGACTTCGACATCAGCACCTATATCTCGTCCAAAGAAGCCCGCCAGATGGATACGTTCATCCATTACGGCCTGGCTGCCGGGATGCAGGCATGGCGCGACTGCGGCCTGGAAGTCACCGAAGCCAATGCCGAGCGCATCGGCGTGATCGTGGGTTCCGGTATCGGCGGCCTGCCGCGCATCGAAGAAACCCAGGTCGAATACCTGTCCAAGGGTCCGCGGCGCATTTCGCCGTTCTTCGTGCCGGGTTCGCTGATCAACCTGATCTCCGGCCACCTGTCCATCGCCTACGGCATGAAGGGTCCGAGCTATGCGGTCGTTTCGGCCTGCACCACCGGCCTGCACTGCATCGGCGACGCCGCTCGCCTGATCGAGTACGGCGATGCCGACGTCATGGTGGCGGGCGGTGCCGAGTCGACCGTGTCGCCTTTGGGCATCGGCGGTTTCGCCGCCATGCGCGCGCTGTCGACCCGCAACGATGATCCTCAGACGGCCTCGCGTCCCTGGGATCGCGACCGCGACGGCTTCGTCCTGGGCGAAGGCGCCGGCGTGCTGGTGCTGGAAGAGTACGAACATGCCAAGAAGCGCGGCGCGCGCATTTATGGCGAGTTCGTGGGCTACGGCATGAGCTCCGACGCGCACCACATCACCGCCCCGGACAAGGATGGTCCGCGCCGCGGCATCGTGAACGCGCTGCGCAACGGCGGCCTGAACCTGGAAGACATCCAGTACGTCAACGCCCACGGCACGTCCACGCCCCTGGGCGACAAGAACGAAACCGACGCGCTGAAGCTGGCTTTCGGCGACCACGCCAAGAAGCTGGTGGTCAACTCGACCAAGTCCATGACCGGGCACCTGCTCGGCGCGGCCGGCGGTATCGAGGCCGTGTTCACCACGCTGGCCGTGTACAACCAGGTCTCGCCTCCGACGATCAACATCTTCAATCAAGATCCGGAATGCGATCTGGATTACTGCGCCAACGAGGCGCGGCAGATGAAGATCGACGTGGGCCTGTCCAACTCGTTCGGCTTCGGCGGCACCAACGGCTCCATGGCCGTTCGCCGGGTCTGATTTGGAAGGCCCGGCAGGGGAGCGTTGGTCGTTCCGCGTGCCAGTCTCGCGTCCAAGCGGCGCCAGGGCGATTCACGGCCTGGCGCTGGCCTTGGCCGCGGGCAGCGCGCTGACGGCCGCGTCCTGGCACGGCCTGGCCGCGCCGGCAGGCGCGGCGCTCGCGTTCCTGCTCGGTCTGGCAGGGCTGTTACACTTGGCGCGGAGCGGCCCGTCCCCGGTATCCGAGCTGCATACGGCGGCAGGGGCGGGGCGGTGGCGGCTGAGGCTGCCGCAAGGCTGGCAGGAGGCTACCCTCCTGGACCGGCATCGCGGCCCTCGCTGGCTCACGCTCACCCTGCAGCCCTTGCCCACCGGGAGTACGGCCTTTACTCATAGCAAAATCACCCTCACCGTCTGGCAGCGGACGTTGCGACCCGAGTCCTGGCGGCGCCTGTGCCTGCTGACGGGCACGGCGCGGCGCGACGACCGGCCGGCGGCCCGCCCGCGGGAGGCGTCATGAGCGAGCGCGAAGTCGACGCCGAGCTTGTCGCGCGCGTGCAGCGGGGCGACAAGAAAGCATTCGATCTGCTGGTGCTCAAGTACCAGCGCAAGATTCTCCGTCTGCTGGCCCGGATGATCCGCGACCCCGCCGAAATCGAGGACGTGGCCCAGGAAGCCTTCATCAAGGCCTACCGGGCCTTGCCCCAGTTCCGGGGGGAAAGCGCGTTCTACACCTGGCTGTACCGTATCGCCATCAATACGGCGCGTAACTGGCTGGCCTCGCAAGGCCGGCGCCCGAGCGCGCCCAACGCGATAGAAACGGAAGACGGTGAAACTTTTAACGAAACCGACAACCTAACCGATATAAGCACGCCGGAATCAATGGTCGCCAGCCGCGAAATCGCCGAGACGGTGAACGCGGCTATCGAGGAATTGCCCGAGGAATTGCGCACTGCAATCGTCCTGCGTGAAATCGAAGGTATGAGTTACGAAGACATCGCCCAGAGCATGGATTGCCCGATCGGTACGGTGCGCTCCCGCATTTTTCGTGCGCGTGAAGCCATCGCAGCCAAATTGCGCCCATTGCTAGGCACCGATGACGAGCGTCGCTGGTAAGGAGTGGCAGTCATGCAAACAGCAGCCAAACCCGTCGTGATCCCCGAGTCCTCCTGGGAGGAGTCGGTCTCCGCCTGGATGGACGGAGAGGAATCCGACGACATCATTCCCGGCTTGTTGTCCCGCGAGGGACGCCAGACCTGGGACACCTATCACTTGATTGGTGATTCCCTGCGCAATGCCGACCTGGCGCTGACCCCCAGCGCGGCCTTCCAGACCCGGTTGGCACGGGCCCTGGACGCGGAATTGCCCATCGTCGCGGCGCCTCGGCGCCGTTCGCCTTTGCGCGTGGGCCTGTCCGGCCTGGCCGTGGCCGCCGCCGTGGCGACCGTCGCCTGGGTGGCGCAGCCCTACCTGACCGGCGAGCCGGGCGGTGAAGTGCGCGTGCTGGCCGACGCCAGCTCGCCGGCTTCGGCCTCCGCGGCGGACGATTCGGGCTTGCGCGATTACCTGGAGGCCCATCGCCAGATGGCCGGCCCCAGCGCCGTCCGGCAGGTGTCGTTCGACGTGGGAGCGGGGCGTTGATGGCGCTGGTGCTTCCATCACGCTGGCCGGTGCTGAATCTGGGACGCGCTGCTTCGTTGCAGGCTCATCGCGCCGGCTGGCTTGCCGCAACGCTTCTGACCGCTTTCCTGGCCGCGCACGAACCCGCGCGCGCCGCCGACGCCGCGCCGGCCGCCACCGATGACGTGGTCCAGTTGCTGACCCGCATCCAGCAGGCGGCCCGCAAACAGGACTACGCGGGCGTCTTCATGTACCAGCAGGGCGAGACCATCCAGTCCTCGCGCCTCGTGCACGTCCTGGACGGCACCGGCGAGCGCGAGCGCCTCGAAATCCTCGACGGCCAGCCCCGCGAATACCTGCGTCACAACGACGACGTGCAGTGCCTGATCCCCGAGCGCAAAACGGTGCTGATCGAGCGCCGCCGCGGCGACCGCTTCCCCGGCCTGCTCCTCGGCGACGCGGCCAACCTGTCTGAAAACTACCGGATCCGCACCGAATCCGCGCTGCATCGCGTGGCCGGCCGGGAATGCCGCCTGATCACGATCGAGCCTCTGGACAAACTGCGCTACGGCTATCGGCTGTGCGCCGACGTCGAAACCAACCTGTTGCTGAAGGCCCAGACCCTCAATGCCGCCCGCGGCGTGGTGGAGCAGGTGTCGTTCACCTCGCTGCGCCTTGGGGCCGACGTCGATCCCCAATTGCTGACCTCCCGCTGGAGCACGCGCGACTGGAAGGTGCTGGAAGCCGCCATGAAGCCGGTGGATCTCGCCGCCCAGGGATGGCGGATTCCGGCCCCCAAGGGTTTCAAGCCGGTCATGCAGGTGGCGCGCTCCATGGGGCGCGGGGCCACGGTCAGCCAGATGGTGCTGTCCGACGGGCTGGCGGCCATCTCGGTGTTCATCGAGCCGTACGACAGCCAGCGCGGCCATCGCCCGCCCCATGGCGCCGCACAGCGGGGTTCGATTACCGTATATGGCACGCGCATCGCGGATTTCTGGCTGACCGCCGTGGGCGAAGTGCCCGTGGCGACGCTGGAGCAGCTTGCCGAGTCCACAGAATACGTGCCCGCCGCCGGATCCCAGTGATCCGCCGGGCGCGGCAAGCCGAAATTTCGGAGTAAGTCTATGAAAGCAATGTCAGTGTCGAATGCGTTTTTCCGGCGCTTTCTGGCGGCGGCGACGCTGGGCGTGATGGTGTCGGTCGCCCAGGCTCCCGTGGCGCTTGCCCAGTCCCCTGGCGTGGTGCTGCCCGATTTCACCAGCATCGTCGAGAAAGCCGACCCCGCGGTCGTCAACATCCGCACCACGGCGACCGTGCCCGTGCGGGGCATGGGACCGGGCGGCGGCAACGACCCCTACGAACTGTTCCGCTGGTTCTTCGGCCCCGAATTCCAGCCGCCCGGCGGCGGCACGCCGAATCCGCGCCAGCGCCCGCAGCCCCAGCCCGAGGAGCGCACCGTGCCCCGCGGCGTGGGGTCGGGCTTCTTCATTTCCGACGACGGCTACATCCTGACCAATAACCACGTGGTCGTGGACGCGACGGACATCTACGTGACGCTTACCGACGGCCGCGAGTTCAAGGCCAAGGTCATCGGCACGGACGAGCGCACCGACGTGGCGCTGATCAAGATCGAAGCCAAGGACATGACCCCGCTGGTCATCGGCGATCCCAAGAAGCTGAAGAAAGGCCAATGGGTGCTGGCCATCGGTTCGCCTTTCGGCCTGGATTCCACGGTCACGTCGGGCATCGTCAGCGCCATCGGCCGCGATACCGGCGAATACCTGCCTTTCATCCAGACGGACGTGGCGGTCAACCCCGGCAACTCGGGCGGTCCGCTGATCAACCTGGACGGCGAGGTGGTGGGCATCAACTCCCAGATCATCTCGCGCAGCGGCGGCTTCATGGGCATTTCGCTTGCCATCCCGATCGACGAGGCCATGCGGGTCGTGGACCAGCTGCGCGCCACCGGCAAGGTCACGCGCGGCCGCGTGGGCGTGCAGATCGGCGAAGTGGGCAAGGACGTGGCCGAAGCCATCGGCCTGCCCAAGGCCGAGGGCGCGCTGGTCAGCAGCGTGGAAGCCGACGGCCCCGCGGAGCAGGCGGGCGTGCAGCCGGGCGACGTGATCCTGAAGTTCAACAACGAGCCGATCAAGCGCTGGTCCGATCTGCCGCGCATCGTGGGCGAAACCAAGCCGGGCACCCGCGCCGACATGCAGGTCTGGCGCAAGGGCAAGACCCTGACGCTGACGGTCAAGGTCGGCGAGATACCGACCGAGAAGGCGCCCGCCGCGGGCAAGCCGGGCGCGGCGCCCGTGCCCGAGGCCACCAACGCGCTGGGCCTGGGCGTGACCGACGTGCCCGCCGATATGCAGAAGAAGCTGCGCATCAAGGGCGGCGTCCAGGTGAAGGTCGCGGAAGGCGCGGCCGCCAAGGCGGGCCTGCAGGAAGGCGATATCGTGTTGGCCCTGAACGACACCGACGTCACCGGCGCCAAGCAATTCGGCGAACTCGTGTCCAAGCTGGACAAGGGACGCGCGGCGGGCCTGCTGGTGCGCCGCGGCGACCAGACGCAATGGGTGGCGGTGCCGGCGTCGAAGTAGGCACCCCAGGCCGCGGGCACATCGTGCGCTTGCCGTTCCCCGAGGATGCATCATGGTTTGCCTCGGGGCGGCCGCAGGGTGAAATCGGTTCCGCCGCCGCGCCCCTTTCGGGGATTGCGGCCGCCGCGGCAAGGGCGATTTCCGCTCCGCGACGGTCCGCCGGCAAAAATGGGCCAAGACCGGCTAAAATGCCTGGTTGCCGCAAGAGGGGGCGCATGGCGCCCCCTCGTTTTGCCCGGGCTATGCCCACAGGCACCCCTCTCGTCAGCCGTGCGTACTCCGGCGGCGGTGTCTTCCGGCCCTGTGCCGAGTGTTCCGTCCCCTTATAATTTCAAGCATGCAGCATATCCGCAACTTCTCCATCATTGCCCACATCGATCACGGCAAATCGACCCTGGCCGATCGCCTGATCCAGCGCTGCGGCGGATTGGCGGACCGCGAAATGTCGGCGCAGGTCCTCGACTCGATGGAAATCGAACGCGAGCGCGGCATCACCATCAAGGCGCAGACGGCTGCCCTGCACTACAAGGCGCAGGACGGCAAGATCTACAACCTGAACCTGATCGACACGCCGGGGCACGTGGACTTCTCGTACGAAGTCAGCCGTTCCCTGTCGGCCTGCGAAGGCGCGCTGCTGGTCGTGGACGCTTCGCAGGGCGTCGAGGCGCAGACCGTGGCCAACTGCTACACCGCCATCGAACTGGGCGTGGAAGTGCTGCCCGTGCTGAACAAGATGGACCTGCCGCAGGCCGATCCCGATGGCGCCCGCCAGGAAGTCGAGGACGTGATCGGCATCGACGCGTCCCAGGCGGTGCTGGCCAGCGCCAAGACCGGCATGGGCATCGACGATATCCTGGAAATGGTCGTGGCCCGCGTGCCGCCTCCCAAGGGCGATCCGGACGCGCCGCTGCAGGCGCTGATCATCGACTCGTGGTTCGACAACTACGTGGGCGTGGTGATGCTGGTGCGCATCATCAACGGCGTGCTCAAGCCCAAGGACAAGATCCTGCTGATGGCGTCGGGCGCCACCCACCTGTGCGAGCAGACCGGCGTGTTCACGCCGAAGTCGCAGCAGCGTCCGAACCTGTCGGCGGGCGAGGTCGGTTTCATCATCGCCGGCATCAAACAGCTGGAAGATGCCAAGGTGGGCGATACCGTCACCTTGGCCAACAAGCCCGCCGCCGAGCCGCTGCCCGGTTTCAAGGAAGTGAAGCCGCAGGTGTTCGCGGGCCTGTACCCGGTGGAAAGCTCCGAGTACGACCAGCTGCGCGATTCGCTGGACAAGCTCAAGCTGAACGATGCCGCCCTGATGTTCGAGCCGGAAGTGTCGCAGGCCCTGGGCTTCGGCTTCCGTTGCGGCTTCCTGGGCCTTCTGCACATGGAAATCGTGCAGGAGCGCCTGGAGCGCGAATTCGACATGGACATCATCACCACCGCGCCTTCGGTGGTGTACGAGGTCGAGCAGCGCGATGGTTCCGTGATTACCGTGGAAAGTCCGTCGCGCATGCCTGAAGTGGGCAAGATCGCGGACATCCGCGAACCCATCGTCAAAGTCACGCTGTTCATGCCGCAGGACTACGTGGGCCCGGTCATGACCTTGTGCAACAACAAGCGCGGCGTCCAGATCAACATGAGCTACCACGGCCGCCAGGTGCACCTGGTGTACGAGATCCCGCTGGCGGAGATCGTGCTCGACTTCTTCGACAAGCTGAAGTCGGTGTCGCGCGGCTATGCGTCCATGGACTACGAGTTCCTGGAATACCGCTCGGCCGACGTAGTGCGCGTGGACCTGCTGATCAACAACGACCGCGTCGACGCGCTGGCCGTCATCGTCCACCGCAGCAACGCGCGCCATCGCGCCCGCGACGTGGTCACGCGCATGCGCGGGCTGATCCCGCGGCAGATGTTCGACGTGGTCATCCAGGCGGCCATCGGCGCGGAAATCATTGCGCGCGAGAACGTCAAGGCGCTGCGCAAGAACGTGTTGGCGAAGTGCTATGGCGGCGACATCTCGCGCAAGAAGAAACTGCTGGAAAAGCAGAAGGCCGGCAAGAAGCGCATGAAGCAGGTGGGTAGCGTGGAAATCCCGCAGGAGGCGTTCCTGGCCATCCTGCAAGTGGAAGACAAATAGAACCAAATGAAGGCGGTTAGCTGATGAGTTGGAACTTTGCCCTGATCCTGTTTGTGTTGCTGGTGTTGACCGGCACTATCTGGGTGCTTGATCTGGCAGTGTTGCGGCGGGGCCGCGAACGTCGCGCCGAGGCCGCGATGGCGCAGTACGACGCCGCCCTGGTCGGAGACGCCCAGGAGGCCGAGCGGCTGCGCCGCGAGGCGGGCGACGCGGCGCGCCGCGTGCCGTGGTGGATCGAATATGCGGTGAGCTTCTTCCCCGTCATTCTTTTCGTGTTCATGCTGCGCTCGTTCGTGGTCGAGCCGTTCCGCATTCCGTCGGGCTCCATGTTGCCGACGCTGCAATCGGGCGACCTGATCCTCGTGAACAAGTTCAGCTACGGCTTGCGCCTGCCGGTCATCGACAAGAAGGTGATCGAAGTCGGCAAGCCCCAGCGCGGCGACGTGTTCGTCTTCCGCTATCCCGTGGATCCGGACGTCGACTACATCAAGCGCGTGGTCGGCCTGCCGGGCGATGAGATCGCCTACCTCGACAAAAAGCTCTATGTCAATGGGGAATTGGTGCCGCATGTGCGCGACGGCGACTACTTCGAACCCGATCGCGTCTCCTATATAGCGCAATATAAGGAGAAGTTGGGCGAAGTTGAGCACAAAATACTGCTGGATGAAGGCAAGCCGCAGGAATATGCCCCGATGTGGCAATTTCCCAACCGTCAAAACTGCCAATACAGCCGCAATGGGGTACGCTGCAAAGTACCCGAGGGCCAATTTTTCGCAATGGGCGATAATCGGGACAACAGCGCGGACAGCCGGTACTGGGGCTTCGTTCCTGAATCCAATATCGTCGGGCGCGCGTTCTTCATCTGGATGAACTTCAGCGATCTCAGCCGCATCGGCCGGTTCAACTGATTATGTCGCTAGCCACGCTAGAAAACCGCCTGGAGCACCACTTCGGTGATCCGGCCTTGCTCGAACAGGCGCTGACGCATCGCAGTCACGGTTCGCGCCACAACGAGCGTCTGGAATTCCTCGGGGATTCCGTGCTGAACTTCGTCGTCGCGGCGATGCTGTTCGAGCGCTATTCCAAGATCGACGAAGGCGACCTCTCGCGCCTGCGGGCCAATCTGGTCAAGCAGGCCTCGCTGGCGGAAATCGCCCAGCGCCTGGAACTGTCGCAGTACCTGCGCCTGGGCGAAGGCGAGCTGAAGAGCGGCGGCTTCCGCCGCCCCTCGATCCTGGCCGACACGGTGGAAGCGCTGTTCGGCGCCGTTTTCCTGGACGCCGGTTTCGATGCCGCCCGCCGTGTGATCGTGCGCCAGTACCAGCCGGTGCTGGCGTCGGTCGACCCCAAGACCCTGGGCAAGGACGCCAAGACGCTGCTGCAGGAATTCCTGCAAGGCCGCAAGCTGGCGTTGCCGCAGTACACGGTCGTGGCCACGCATGGCGCGGCCCACAGTCAGCAGTTCGAAGTCGAGTGCGCCATCCCGGCGCTCGAAATCAAAGTCATGGCCGCGGGCGCCAGCCGCCGCGCGGCCGAGCAATCGGCGGCCAAGCTGGCGCTTGAGGCCGCATTGGCCGTCAGCCCGGCCTCCAAGGCGGCCCGCAAGTCGGGCAAGGCGCGCAAGACCGCGCAATTGTCGCTGCCCGTGGCAGTGGCTCAAGAGACTAAATGAGCGATACCCCTTTCCGTACCGGCTTCGTTGCCATCGTGGGCCGTCCCAACGTGGGCAAGTCCACGCTGACCAACGCCCTGATCGGTTCCAAGATTTCCATCGTGTCGCGCAAGGCGCAGACCACGCGTCACCGCATCCATGGGGTGCTGACGCGCGAGCACGAGCAATTCGTTTTCGTCGATACTCCCGGCTTCCAGACGCGGCATGGCGGCGCCATGAACCGCATGATGAACCGCGTGGTCACGCAGGCCCTGGCCGACGTGGACGTGGTGGTGCACGTGGTGGAGGCGGGCAAGTGGTCCGAAGGCGACGCCAAGCTGCTGCCGCTGCTGCCCTCGCCGGAACGCACCATCCTGGTCGTCTCCAAGATCGACGCCCTCAAGAACCGCGACGATCTGTTCGCGTTCGTGTCCAAGATCATGGCGCTGCATCCCTTCGGGGCCGTGGTGCCCGTGAGCGCCACCAAGAACCAGCAGCTGGACCAGCTGCTGCAGGAAATCGCGGCGCGGCTGCCGGAAGGCGAGCCCATGTTCGAGGAAGACACGCTGACCGACCGGCCCATGCGCTTCATCGCCGCGGAACTCGTGCGCGAGAAGATCTTCCGCCTGGTGGGCGACGAACTGCCCTACGGCTGTACCGTCGTCATCGAGCAGTGGGAAGAAACCAGCAAGGGCGCCAGCATCAATGCCTGCGTGGTGGTCGAGCGCGACAGCCACAAGCCCATCCTGCTGGGCACGGGCGGCATGCACATGAAGCGCATCGCTTCGGAGGCGCGGCAGGACATTGCCAAGCTGCTGGACAAGCCGGTGCACCTGGAGGTCTACATCAAGGTGCGCAAGGGCTGGTCCGACCGCGAGGGTGCGCTGCGCGACCTGGGCTATGAGTAGACGGGCGCCTCGCGTCCAGGATCGCCCGGGGTATATGCTGCACGCCACCGCGTGGCGTGAGACCTCCCTCATCGTTCAGACTTTCTCGCGCGACCACGGCTGCGTGGCCATGGTCGCCAAGGGCGCCAAGCGCCCGTATTCCGTGCTGCGTCCGGTGCTGTCCGCGTTCCAGCCCTTGCTGCTGTCGTGGACCGGCAACGGCGAAGTGAAGACGCTGACGCGGGCCGAGATCGCCGGCATCCGGCCGCTGACCGGCACCGCGCTGATGTCGGCCTGGTACATGAACGAATTGCTGCTGCGGCTGCTTCCGCGCGAGGACGCCCATCCGTTGCTGTTCGATGCCTACGACACCGCCTTGCAGCAGTTGTCGGGCGGCACCCGCGCGGCCGGCGCGCTGCGCCGCTTCGAATGGACGCTGCTGCGCGAGACGGGCTACGGCGTGGACGAAGCGCCGCCCGATTTCGACGACCCGGCGATCGAGCCGGCCCTGCGCCGCGATCTGCGCGAGCGCCTGGCCGAAATCCTGGCCGGCCGGCCGCTGTCGACCCGGCGCGTGCTGCTGGACCTGCAGCGCATCTGAACGCATCGCGTCCCGGCCATGACCTTCACGCTCAAGCAGGTCGAGACCTTCCGCACCGTCTACGAGACGGAAAGCGTCACCGCCGCCGCCAGGCGGCTGGACGTTTCCCCGGCTACCGTCAGCGCGACGCTGGCGGCGCTGGAGGCCGGCATCGAGCTGCGCCTGTTCGAGCGCGTGCGCCAGCGCATGCAGCGCACGCCCGAGGCGACCCTGCTGTACGAGGAGATCCGCCGCCTGAACGTCGGGCTGGAAAGCCTGGGCCGCAAGATCCGCGCGATCCGCGGCGCCGCCCAGCCGCGGCTGCGCATCGGCTGCATCCATGCCTATAGCGGCGCGGTGGTGAGCGACGCCATTTCCCGCTTCCGCGCGCGCTACCCCGACACGGCGCTGTACCTGCAGATCCGAGACTCCAACACCTTGCGCGACATGGTGGTGTCGGGCGAGCTGGACCTGGCCGCGGTGGCGGACGAGTCGGAGCTGGAGGGGCTGCGGGGCCATCGCCTGGCCAGCCTGCGCGCCGTGGCGGTCTTCCCCAAGGGCCATCCCCTGGCGCGGCTGGAGCGCGTGGAGTTTTCGCACCTGTCCGAGGTGGACGTGATCGCGCTGAATGCCGAGGACGGGTCGCGCAAGCGCCTGGACGCGCTGCTGGCCCAGGCGGGACGCCATTTGAAGGTGGCGATCGAGACGCCGTATTCCAGCACCGTGTGCCAACTGGCGCTGGCGGGCCACGGGGTGGGCATCGCCAATCCCGCCACCGCGGTCGGCATGGAGGCGGCCGGGCTGAGCTACCGGCCGCTGGCCGCGCCGGTGCATTTCGAATGCCACATGATCCTGCATGGCAGCCGCCCCTTGTCCGAGGCGGGAAAATTCTGGGCCACCTGCCTGCGCGGCGCGCTGGCGCCGCTGGTGGACAGCTTCGGCGTCTAGCCGCCGCGGCGGCCGCCAGTGGCCGGGATGTCCGCCGGCCGCCCCGAAATCGGCCGGCCGCGGCCGAGTCCGTTAGCCGCGACGCCCGTCCGAGGTCAGCAGCAGCACGACGGACGACTCGGCATCCACCAGCCCCGCGCGCCGCAGCCGGGAGACGGCGGCCAGCGCGGCGGCGGAAGACAGCTCCGTGGCCAGCCCGACGCGCTCCAGGCGCTGCTGCGCCTGCGCCGCGGCCGCGTCGGAGATCTCGACGGGCGAGCCGCCCGAGCGCGACAGGACTTCCAGCGATTGCAAGGTGCACGTGCTGCCCGCGATCGAATACTGATCGGTCACGCCTTCCCAGTTCTTGCGCGCGTCGCCGGCTGCCCGGGCCCGCGACAGGCGGGCATACGGCTCCACGGCGTGCATCCGGGGCAGGCGATCGATCAGCCCGGCCCGTTGCAGGTGCTGCCAGCCCAGGAAGATGCCCCAGAACAGGTCGCCGCGCGCCACGGGCACGACGATGTCCGTCGGCACGCCGCAGGCATCGAAGATTTCGCGGGCGATGGGCTTGTAGCCCTCTACGCCGTAGGCGTGCGTGCCGACGGGGGGATTCAGGTAATTGGTGCCGGCGAACGCGCCGTGATTGCGGCACAGGTCGGCGATATAGGGCCAGCGGCTGAGGCTGTCGTCGAAGGCGCGCAGCCTCGCGCCGAAGCGCTGCATGGCGTCGCGTTGCAGCGGCGGGCAGTCGCGGGTGATGGCGATATCGGCCTCCAGGCGCGCCGCCGCGCAATAGGCGGCCAGCGATACGCCCGCGTTGCCGCTGGAGGCCGCCGCCACGCGCGTGGCGCCGGCCAGCCGGGCCCGCGATACCAGCTGGGCCGCCATGCGGTCCTTGTGGCTGCCCGTGGGGTTGGCGCTTTCGCACTTGAGCCACAGCCGGCCCACGCCTTCCGCCTGCGCCAGCGCCGGCGCGTCCAGGCAGGGCGTGGCGCCTTCGCCCAGCGTGACGGGGTCGAGCACCGGCAGCGGCATGGCTGGGTCCGCCGAGGGCTCGTAGCGGCATTCCAGCGAGGCGGGGTGGCCGGCTTCCAGGCAGCTGGGGCAGCCTTCGGGGTAGTCGGCCGGGGGCCACAGGCTGTCGCAGCGGATGCAACGCAGGCCGGACAATCTCGGGTTCATCTGCATGGTTTTTCAGTACCTCGATGGGAGGGAATCCAGGGGGAGGGCGGGCGCGATCTGGAACAGGCAGTCGCCGTCGCCGCTGCGGGCGATGGCGCGCAGGCAGACGACCGTGCCGGCCTGCGGGCTGGCCAGGACGCGCGCGGGAGTATCGGGGCGGGCGGGCTCGATCAGCCGGCCGATCTGCTGGCGGGCGGCGACCGATTGTCCCAGCTCGACGTCCGGGATGAACACGCCCGGCTCCCGGGCGCGCAGGGTCGCGGCGGGCGCGTCCAGGTCGTACAGCCGGACTTCGGCGTCGCGCGCCAAGGGGCGGGCGGGCAGCAGGCCCAGTTCGCCAAGGCAGCCCAGCAGACCCTCGCGGCAGCGTTCGACCAGGCTGCCGCTGGTTTCCCGGCCGCCGCCGATCTCGGCGCTCAGGCGCACGATGCCATGGCGGCTGGCGGCGGCGGGCATGGAGCCGGCTTCGTTGCCGCGGAAGAACACGCATTGCGGCAGGCCGAAGGCGCGCGCCAGCGCGGGCAGGCGGGCGTCGTAGGCGTCGTCGCCATAACGGGTGATCACGGAAGAGGGCAGGTAGCGCAGCGACGCGCCGCCGCTGTGCACGTCCACCATCGCCTGGATGCGCGGCAGCAGGCGGGCCTCCAGCGCGGCCGCCACGCTCTCGGTATAGCCCCGGGCCGGTGCGCCGAGGAAGGCGCGGTTCAGGTTGCCGCCGTCGGCGGGCGACAGGCGGGTGCCGGCCAGGGATGCCTCGGCGTTGACCGCCGGCAGCAGGTAGACGGTGCCGCGCTGCAGGATGCCCGGCAACTGGTGCCACAGGTCCAGGATGGCGGCCTGTCCCTCCCATTCATCGCCGTGCACGCCCGCGATCAGGGCGACGGCCGGGCCCGGCCCCGCCTCGATCTTCAGCACCGGTACGGTCACGCGCCGATAGGCCGACTCGTTGGTGGCGGCGGCGCAGGAAAAGTCCTCGCGGCTTACCGTCGCCATGCGGCGGCTCCCTGGCGCGCCGGGGCGCCGCTCAATCCAGCGTGGTGCCGGCGGCCTTGATGATGCCTTCCCATTTGGGCAGCTCCTTGCGAATCTGGGTCTGTACGTCTTGCGGCGCGCCGCCCAGGGGTTCCTGGGAGCGGCTGCGCAATTCCTTGCTGACGCTGTCCGAACGCAGCGCCTGGTTCATCGCCGTGTTCAGGCGGGCGATGACGGGCGCGGGCGTGCCGGCGGGCGCGACCAGCGCGCTCCAGGCCGATTGCTCGTAGTCGGGATAGCCTTGCTCGGCCACGGTCGGCACGTCGGGGTTGGACGCGGCACGGGTCTTGGTGGTGACCGCCAGGCCACGCAGCCGGCCGTCCTTCAGGTTGCCGATCAGGGGTGGCAGGTTTTCCATCATGGAATCGACATGGCCCCCGAGCAGGTCGGACAGCTGCGCGGCGGTGGCCTTGTAGGGAATCTGGCGCACGGCGGCGCCGGTCTGTGCGATGAAGAGCTTCACCCCGACTTCGCTGGTCGTGCCCGGGTCCGCCGAGGTCATCGTCAGGCGCTCGGGCTGCGCGCGGCTGGCCTCGATGAAACCCTTCAGGTCGCGATAGGGCGAGGCCGCGTTCACCACGATGACGTTGGGCGTTTCGGCCACCAGGCCGATGGGCGCGATGTCGCGGTCCAGGTCGTAGAGCTGCTGCTTGAACAGGAAGCGATGCAGGACGAGCGTGCCGACGTGCGCGTAGCCGATGGTGTAGCCGTCGGCCGCGGCGCGCGCCACGGCCTGGGTGCCGATGCGGCCGCCGGCGCCGACCCGGTTCTCGACCACCACGGGCTGGCCCAGTTGGCGGCTCATCTCCTGGCCGATCAGGCGGGCGGTGATGTCGGCGTTGCCGCCGGCCGCGGCGGGCACGATCAGCGTGATCGCGCGTTCCGGGTAGTCGGCCAGCGCGAGGGGCGCGGCCAGGCAAAGCGACAGGGCGGCAAGGCAGGCGGTGGCGGTGCGGTTCATGACGATTCCCGAGGCGTTGAGAGCGGTGCCATTGTGCGGCGGCCGCCTGGGGAATCCGTTTGCTCCAGTGATATGAATATTCAGAAAAATCTAAAACTCGTCCGGCTTGCGCGCATCGGCGTGCCGCCCCAGCCCGTAGCCCACCGCGGCGGCGCCCAGCGCGCAGACCGCGCCCAGCAAGGCGATCAGCGCCGCGCCGTAGCCCAGCATGTCCACGCCCGCCTTGACCCAGCCGCTGGCCGCGTCGCCGGCCCGGTAGACCACCGTGTCGATGACGTTCTTGGTCTTGTACTTGTCTTCCGGCGGCACCGCGGTGAACAGCATTTCGCGCCCGGGCTTGATCAGCGCGTACTCGCCCACCCGGCGCACCACCATGGCCGCGGCCAGGACGCCGAAGACGGGATAGGCGGCCAGGGCCAGGAAGCCGGCCGCCACCGCCAGCGGCACGGCCGTCAGCAGGAAGCGCAGGCCCAGTTTGGCGGCGACGCGGCCGGTGAGGAAAACCTGCGACAGCAGGGACAGCGCCTGCACCGCGAAGTCCAGCGTGCTGAAGACGCGGATGCGCTGGGCGGTCTCGGGAAAGGCGTGGGCCACGAGCCGCGCCTGCTCCATGTACAGAAAGGTGCTGAGCGTGGCCAGCAGGACCACCAGCAGCGAAATGCCCATCAGGTAGGGAGACTGGAAGATGCGCGAGATGCCGGCCAGCATGGCGCCTTCGATCGGACGCTGCATGTCGTCCGGGGCGGCGTCCTCCCGGTGCGCCGCGCGCCAGCGCAAGAGCCAGCGCTTGAGCGGAAGCGTGGCCGCCAGCAGCAGCGCCGACAGGAGCAGCAGGCCGGCCGGGCCCAGGGCGCCCGCCAGGAGGCCGCCCAGCAGCGGGCCGGACAGCCCGCCCGCGCTCGCGCCCGCCGCGATCAGCGCGAACAGGCGCTTGGCGGATTCCATCCGGAATACGTCGGCCATCAGGCTCCAGGCGATGGACACGACGAACAGATTGAAGACCGACAGCCAGACGTAGAAGGTGCGCGCGACCCAGACGCTGCCGGGCCGCAGGTACAGCAGCGCGGCGAAGCCCGCCATGGTGAGGGCGAACAGGGCGTAGACCCAGGTGACCAGGGTGGCGCGCGGCACGCGGGCCGACAGCCAGCCGAACAGCGGCACGACCGCCAGCATGGCCACGAACGTGGCCGTGAACAGCCATTGCAGCTGATCGACGCCGGCCTGTATGCCCATCGTCTCGCGGATGGGGCGCAGCATGAAATAGCCGCAGAAGAGGAAGAAAAAGAACGCGAAGCCGCAGGCCGCCGGGGCCAGCTCCTCGACGCGTATGCCCAGCGCTTGCGCCGCCCGGCCCCGCAGGGTGCTCGCGGCCGTCATGGCGTCAACCCAGCAGGGCGGCGATGCGCTCCCGCTGAGCAGCATCGGGTTGCCGCCCGAACCCCGCCCGGGCGTTGTCCGCCATGTTGGCGGGCTTGGCGGTGGCGGGGATGACGGCCGTGACGGCGGGATGGCCGATGATGAATTTCAGGAACAGCTGCGCCCAGGAGGTGCAATCGATCTCCGCCGCCAGCGCCGGCAGCGCCATGCCCCTGACCTGGCGGAACAGCGCGCCGTCCTGGAACGGCCGGTTGATCAGCACCGCGACGCCGTGGGCCTGGCAGGCCGGCAGCAGGCGCTTTTCCGCGTTGCGGGCTCCCACCGACAGGTTCACCTGCAGAAAATCGGGTCGCTCGCGCTCGACCAGCGAGGTCAGTTCGTCGTGGGCGTGGTCCGCGTAATGGGTGATGCCCACGTAGCGGATGACGCCCTGGCGCTTCAGGTCGCGCAGCAGGGCCAGCTGGTTGGCGGTGTCGATCAGGTTGTGCACCTGGACCAGGTCGAGCTTGTCGCTGCCGAGCGCCTTCTGGGACTGGCGCAGCTGGCGCATGGCCGATTCGTGGCCCTGGGTGCTGATCTTGGTGGCGAGGAAGGTCCGCTGCCGCAGGCCGCCGCCGCGGGCCAGCAGGGCGCCGGTGACGGCTTCGGCCTGGCCATAGCTGGGCGCCGTGTCGATGAGCGTGCCGCCCGCCTGCAGCAGGCTGTCGAGCACCTGGGCCAGCGGCGCCATGGCCGCGGCATCGGCGGGGGAGACATTGAAGGTGTCGGCGGTGCCCAGGCCGATGACGGGCAGCGCCTCGCGCGACGCCGGGATGGTCCGGGCCAGCATCGGCGGCGGCTGGCTGAGCGCGCGGGCGGCCTGGGTGGGACCGATGAGGGCGGCGCCTGCGGCGGCCTGGAGGAAGCGGCGGCGGTCGGGCATGGGCCTCTCCTTGCCTGGGACGAAAAAAAGGGCCTACACGCGAATGCAGGCCCCGGGAGCGGTTGGCAGGCTGCGATTACTCGCGGTTGCCGCCGAAGATGCCCAGCAGCATCAGCAGGTTCGAGAAGACGTTGTAGACGTCCAGGTAGATCGCCAGCGTGGCCGAGACGTAGTTGGTCTCGCCGCCGTTGACCACGCGCTGCAGGTCGACCAGCATGAAGGCCGAGAAGATGACGATGGCCATGACCGAGATCGTCAGCATCAGCGCGGGCAGCTGCAGGAAGATGTTCGCCAGCGCCGCGACCAGGATCACGACCGCGCCGATGAACAGGAATTTCTGCATGCCGGAGAGGTCGCGCTTGATGGTCGTGGCCAGCGTGGCCATCGTGCCGAACACGATCGCCGTGCCGCCGAAGGCCGTCATGACCAGCTGCGAGCCGTTGCTCATGCCCATGACGAAGCCGAGCAGGCGCGACAGCATGATGCCCATGAAGAAGGTGAAGGCGAGCAGCAGGACGACGCCCAGCGAATTGTTCTTGTTCTTTTCGATGGCGAACATCATGCCGAACGCGCCCACCAGGAACACGATCGCAGACAGGCCGGGGCTGGCGCCCATGACGCGGTTGACGCCCGTGTACAGGCCCACGGCGGCGCCCAGCACGGTGGGGATCAGCGAGAGCGCCAGGAGCCAATAGGTGTTGCGCAGGACTTTGTTGCGCGCGACCTCGCCCGGCGCGCCGGCCATCGCGCCGGAACGGTTAAAAGGGGACGGACGATATTCGTTCATGAAGAACTCCTGTGTGCGGCAAAATAAGGGTTGCCTGATAGGCTTAGAGCTGAAGGATACCTTACAGTTCCCTGAAGAATCCAGTTCTGTCAAGAATTAGACCAGACGCGGGGCGGAGGTTCCAGAGGGGTCAACCCGGCCTTACGTCCCGCAGCACCCGGGCCACGATCCCGGGCAGTTCGGCGTCCATGCGGGCCTGGATCTGCTCGATGGCGTCGGCCAGGGCCTCCCGCATGAGCTGTTCGACCTCGGCTTGGAGGCGGGCGCCGAGAACGGCCGCGTCCGGCGAGGGGACCGATGGCTCGGGGGGCTGGACGGACGCGCTGCCGGGCAGGGCCGCGGAGTCCGCCAGGTCGGTCAGCACCGGGAACCCGTCATCGTCGTATTCCGACGCGGCGTCGTCGGCCAGCTCCGTCAGCAGCGGCGCCTCCGCCTCGTCGGCGGGGGCGGGAACGTGGAACACGGGCTCGGCCCGCTGGGTCAAGGTAGGGATGCCGGGGTCGTTGAGGCGAGAGGGCATGGTGGCTCCCGAAAGTCGAGATGGCGCAGCGCGCGAAACTGCCGGCGCGGCGTTCAACCGTCCGGCTGCTGGCGGCTGAGGTCGTGGCTGTGCGGCGTGTGGCCGGCGCCCTGGTACGTCCGCCAGCGCTGGCGGGCGGCCTGCTTGTCCTCGGGGTCGTCCGAGACGATTTCGAGCAGCCGCTCGAAGGCCTCGAACCCGGGAGGACAATCGTTGTCCAGGTTCAGCAGCCAGGAGGGCGGCGGGTGCCCGCCCTGGCCCGCGGCCGCCGCGGCCTGCTGCGGATCGCCCGCGGTCAGCACCACGGGGGTGTCGGCCGCCAGCGGATCGTTGGCCAGCACGTGCGGCACGAAGGCCGTGTCGTCGAACGCCCACAGCATGCGGTCGAAGGCGGCCAGGCGGCTGCCGTCCTTACAGTACACCACCAACCGCTGGCCTGCCAGATAGCGCTTGCGCACGACCTGGCAGGCCATGCGCAAGCGGTCGGGCGCGCCGAAGGCGAAATCGATGCGCGTCATGCCGGATACCGTCGCAGGCGCTTCAAGCCTGATCCAGCAGGTACTGCATCAGCAGGGGCACGGGGCGGCCGGTGGCGCCCTTGTCCTTGCCGCCGCGCCAGGCGGTGCCGGCGATGTCCAGGTGGGCCCAGGGGTAGGCCGTGGCGAAGCGCGACAGGAAGCAGGCCGCGGTGACCGCGCCCGCCGGAGGACCGCCGATATTGGCGAGGTCGGCGAAGTTGGACTTCAGCTGCTCCTGGTAGGCGTCGTCCATGGGCATGCGCCAGGCGGTGTCCAGCGAGGCGCGTCCAGCGGCGGCCAGCGCGTCGGCCAGGGCGTCGTCCTTGGAGAACAGGCCGCTGTTGACGTTGCCCAGCGCGACCACGCAAGCGCCCGTCAGGGTGGCGATGTCGATCACGGCGGACGGCTTGAAGCGTTCGGCGTAGGTCAGGGCGTCGCAGAGGACCAGGCGGCCTTCGGCGTCGGTGTTCAGGATTTCGATGGTCAGGCCGGCCATGCTGGTGACCACGTCGCCCGGCTTGTTGGCCTTGCCGCTGGGCAGGTTCTCGCAAGCGGGGATCAGGCCGACCACGTCCAGCTGGAGTTCCAGTTCGGCCAGGGCGCGGAACGAGCCCAGCACGCTGGCGGCGCCGCACATGTCGTACTTCATTTCATCCATGGTGGCGGCGGGCTTGAGCGAGATGCCGCCGGCATCGAAGGTGATGCCCTTGCCGACCAGCACGATGGGGCCCGGGGCCGCCTTCGCGCCCTTCTTGGCGACCTTGCCGCCCGCGTGGCGCAGCACGATGAAGCGCAGGGCTTCGTCGGAGCCGCGCGCGACGGACAGGAACGAGCCCATGCCCAGCGCCTCGACCTGCTTGCGGTCCAGCACTTCGACCTTCAGGGACTTGAATTCGCGCGCCAGGCGCTTGGCCGTGTCGCCCAGGTAGGAGGGCGTGCAGATGTTGCCGGGCAGATTGCCCAGCGTGCGGGTCAGTTCCATGCCGTTGGCGATGGCGTTGCCTTCGCGCAGGCCCTTCTGGGCCTGGGCTGCGTCGGCGCGCTCGACGACCTGGACGATCTTCTTGAGCTTGGGGCGGGCGTCGCGGTCGGGCTTGCCGAAGCTGGCGTCGTAGTGATAGGTGGCGCTGCCGGCGGCGATGGCCGCGCTGCGGGCGCGCGCCACCATCGCCACGTCGGCGATGGGGTTGGCGGCCAGCGTGGACACGCCTTCGGCGAGCTGCGCGGCCACGCAGGCCGAGGCAAAGGCCTGTTCGGCGGAGGCATGGGTGCGGGCCGAATATTCTTCCTGCTTGCCCAGGCCCACCAGCACCACGCGCTGCGCGGTCACGCCGGGCAGGTTGCGCAGCGTCAGGGTGGAGCCGGCGCGGCCGCGGAACTCGGCCTTGACCACCGAACGGACGGCGCCGTTGGAGGCGCGGTCGATGATGTCGGCGGCGGGGCTCAACACGCCTTCCGCATACACCCCGACGGCCAGGGCGGCGGTTTTGACTTGGTGCAGGGAAGCGGTGGTCTGTGTGCTAAATTCCATGAGGGTTTCCCGTGTGCGTCTGTGTATGATGCGGTCGATTATCCCGCATATTCTCCCATGTCTCTATTTAAACGCTCCGTCGTCAGCGAGATCATCAGTCACGCTGGCGTTGTCTTTTCCACGTTGCTCGTCGTGTGGCTCAGCGTGCTGCTCGTGCGCTTGCTCGGCGAAGCCGCCGGAGGCAACATCGGAGCAGACGTCGTGCTCGTGCTGGCCGCGCTGTCGACCATCACCGCCTTGCCGACGGTTCTGGCGGTCTCCATATTCATCGCGGTCCTGACCACCGTCACGCGCAACTATCGCGAATCCGAGATGGTGGTGTGGTTCGCCAGCGGCCTGTCGCTGGCCGACTGGCTCAAGCCGGTGCTGCGCGTGGCCATCCCGGTGGCGCTGGCCGTGGCCGGCCTGACGCTGGTGGCGGCGCCGTGGGCGTACCGCCAGATCGGCGAATACCACGAACGCTTCGAACAGCGCTCGGATCTCTCCAAGGTCACGGCCGGGCAGTTCGCCGAATCGTCGGGCGGCAGCCGCGTGTTCTTCGCCGAGGATCCCCTCGAACCCAGCGACGAGCTGGGCAACGTGTTCGCGCGTGAAATCGGGCCCGAATGGCTGAGCGTGCTGACCGCCAGCAGGGCCCACAGCGAAACCCTGCCCAACGGCGACCGCTTCCTGGTGCTGGGCGAAGGGCACCGCTACGACCTGAAGCCGGGCACGCCCGAGATCCGCCTGGTGCACTTCGACAAGTACGGCCTGCGCCTGGAAAGCAAGTCGGGCGGCGATCCGGTGGCCGAGGCCCGCGCCGCCGCCGAGCGCTCGTCCAAGGCGCGCACCACCACGCAGCTGATGGCGGACAACACCGACAGCAGCTGGTCGCAGGTGATGTGGCGCGTCTCGCTGCCGCTGGCCGCGCTGAACCTGGCGCTGCTGGCGATCCCGCTGGGAGCGGTGAATCCGCGCCTGGGACGCTCGGGCGACCTGCTCATCGCCGGCCTGGTGGGCCTGCTCTACATGAACCTGATCAACCTGTCGCGCGCCTGGATCTCCAGCGGCAAGCTCAGCTTCGGCGTGGGCGTGTGGGCCATCCACGGCGTGGTGGCGATGTTGACGGTCTTCCTGCTGATGCGGCGCTTGCGCGTGAAGGCGCCCAAGAACAGCAGCTAGCGGCCGCCGCTGGGGGGCCCCCTCCCGCCGCTCCCGCCCTTACGGCAGGTACTTCATCGTGCCGCGCCGGCCGGCCAGCAGGTCGGCGTTCTTCAGCACCGACTTGCGGATGAATTCCCACAGGACCGTCACGCGCTTGAGCTTGCGCAGGTCTTCGTGGCAGTACATCCAGAACGAGCGGGTGATCTCCACTTCGTTTTCCAGCACCGGCACGAGCCGCGGATCCTGCGCCGCGATGAAGCAGGGCAGGATCGCCAGCGACTGGCCCTGCAGCGCTGCGTGGTACTGCGCGACCACGCTGGTGCTGCGCAGGACCACCTTGCTGGCGGGCAGCAGGTCTTCCAGGTAGCGCAGGCGTTCGCTGAACAGCAGTTCGTCCACGTAGCCGATGAAGGTATGGTCGGCCAGGTCCGCGCGCGACGTGATCGGCGGGTGGCGGGCGAGGTAGCCCGGCGTTCCGTACAGACGCAGCGTGTAATCGCACAGCTTGCTGCACACATACGGCCCGCGCTGGGGGCGCTCGATGGTGATGGCCAGGTCCGCCTCGCGCTTGGACAGGCTGACGAAGCGCGGCACCGGCAGGATGTCCAGCGTGATGTGCGGATAGCGGCGCTGGAAATCGGCGGCCAGCGGCGTCAGCACGTAGCTGCCGAAGCCTTCGGTGGCGCCGATGCGAAGGTGGCCCGAGAGGGCCTGGCCGATGCCGGAGAGGGTCTCGCGGGCCGAGTGCACCGTGCTTTCCATCTGCTCGGCATGGACGAACAGGCGCTGGCCGTCTTCCGTCAGCATGAACCCGGCGCTGCGCGACTTCTCGAACAGCAGGGTTTCCAGCTCCGCCTCCAGGGCGCGGATGCGCCGCGACACCGTGGTGTGCTCCACCCCGAGCTTGCGCGCGGCCGCGCTCACCCGCTGCGTACGGGCCACTTCCAGGAAATACCGCAGGCTGTCCCAATCAAGCACGATCCGCCGCTCCAGGCATCCGCCGCGCCTGGCGCGGCGGGCCAGAAATTCACTTGGTTATTTATGCACAAGGAATGTGCATTTCTGGTGTTGCTTGTTGATTTTCACACATCTACACTGGGTTGGCAGGCCCTGGGGCATTGCCCTGGGTACCGCAGGCCGCAAAGACGGCGCCATAACGCATAAAACTCAGGAGACAAATCCATGAAATTGCACGCACGCGGGCTCGCCGCAGGTTTGTGTCTGGGCGCTGCCCTGGTTGCCCAGGCGCACGCGGCGGACAAGCCGCCGGTGAAGATCGGAATTCTGACGGACATGTCGGGCACCTATGCCGGCATGGGGGGCGCGGGTTCGGTGGCCGCGGCGCAACTGGCGATCGACGATTGCCTGGCCGCGGAGTGCAAGGGCATGAAGATCGAGCTGGTGTCCGCGGACAACCAGAACAAGGCCGACGTGGGCGCGGCCAAGGCGCGCGAGTGGTTCGACCGCGACGGCGTCACCGCCATCGCCGACCTGACCAACTCCGCCGTGGCGCTGGCGGTGCAGGGCATCGCGCGCGAAAAGAACAAGGTCGTGATGTTCTCCGGGCCGGCCACCACGGCGCTGACCAACAAGGAATGCTCGCCCGTCGGCTTCCACTGGATGTTCGACACCTATTCGCAGTCCGCCGGCGGCGCCAAGGCCACGGTGCGGGCGGGCGGCAAGTCCTGGTTCTTCATTACCGTGGACTACGCGTTCGGCCACTCGCTGGAGGCCGACACGGCCAAGGCCGTGCAGGCCCTGGGCGGCACGGTGGCCGGCAGCGTGCGGCATCCGCTGAACGCGCCCGATTTCGCGTCCTACCTGCTGCAGGCGCAGAGTTCGAAGGCGCAGGTGGTGGCGCTGGCCAACGGCGGCCAGGACACCGTCAACGCCGTGAAGCAGGCGCGCGAGTTCGGCATCGTCGCGGGCGGCCAACGCCTGGTGTCGCTGCTGATTTTCCTGTCCGACTTGCGGGCGCTGGGCCTGGAGAACGCCCAGGGCCTGTCGTACGTGGACGGCTTCTATTGGGATTACGACGACACCACCCGCGAATGGTCCGGGCGCTTCGAGAAGGCGTTCCGCGGACTGAAGCCCACCATGACCCAGGCCGGCGTGTATTCCAGCGTGCTGCACTACCTGCGCGGCGTGGCGGCGTCGGGCAGCACGGACGGCAAGGTGGTGGCCGACAAGATGCGCGAGCTGCCCATCAAGGATCCGATCATGCGCAACGCCTCGATCCGGCCCGACGGCCGGGTGATCCACGACATGTACCTGTACGAAGTGAAGAAGCCCGCGGAGTCCAAGGGCGGCTGGGACTATTCCAAGCTGGTGGCCACCATCCCGGCCGCCGAGGCGTTCCAGCCCCTGGCCGATTCCTCGTGCCCCCTGGTGAAGAAATAGACCATGCGGGCGCTGCCCGGCGGCGCGCCGCAAGATCCATGAACGCGGAGTCCACTCCGCATCGACTATGCAGTGTGAGGAGCATCAAATGAGTGAAGTCCCGCGCGTTCCGCTATTGATCGGCGGCAAGCTAGTGCAGTCCAAAACCACCGAATGGCGAGACGTGATCAATCCCGCCACCCAGGAGGTCGTCGCCAAGGTTCCCTTCGCCACCCGCGAGGAACTGGACCTGGCCGTCTCCAACGCCAAGGAGGCTTTCAAGACCTGGCGCAACAGCGGGCAGGGCATGCGCATGCGTGTCATGCTGAAATTCCAGGAGCTGCTGCGCGCCAATACCGGCAAGCTGGCCGAGATGATTACCCGCGAGCACGGCAAGACGCTGCCGGACGCCGAGGGCGAAGTCGGCCGCGGCCTGGAAGTGGTCGAGCACGCCTGCTCGATCGCCAACCTGCAGCTGGGCGAGTACGCTGAAAACGCCGCCACCGGCATCGACGTCTACACGTTGATCCAGCCGCTGGGCGTGTGCGCGGGCATTACCGCGTTCAACTTCCCCGTGATGCTGCCCTGCTTCATGTTCCCGATCGCCGTGGCTTGCGGCAACACGTTCGTGCTCAAGCCCTCGGAGCAGGATCCGACGTCTTCGCTGTTCCTGGCCCAGCTGGCGCTGGAAGCCGGCCTGCCCCCGGGCGTGCTGAACGTCGTGCACGGCGGCCCGGAAACCGCCAACGGCCTGTGCGAGCACCCCGACATCAAGGCGGTTTCGTTCATCGGCTCGACCCGCGTGGGCACCGAGATCTACAACCGCGCCTCGGCCGCGGGCAAGCGCTGCCAGTCCATGATGGGCGCCAAGAACCACTGCGTGGTCCTGCCGGACGCCGACCCCGAAGTCGCCCTGAACCAATTGCTGGGCGCCGCCTTCGGCGCGGCCGGCCAGCGTTGCATGGCCTCGTCGGTGGCCGTGCTGGTCGGCGAGGCGCGCAACTGGCTGCCTGATTTCGTCGAACGGGCCAAGAAGCTCAAGGTCAATTCCGGCACCGACCGCGCCGCCGACCTGGGCCCGCTGGTCTCGCCCAACGCCAAGAAGCGTGTCGAGGGCCTGATCCAGAAGGGCGTGGACGAGGGCGCCAAGCTGCTGCTGGACGGCCGCGACCTGAAGGTGGCGGGCTTCGAGCAGGGCAACTTCGTGGGCCCGACGATCTTCGACGGCGTCACCGAGAACATGACCATCTACACCGAAGAAATCTTCGGCCCGGTCCTGTGCGTGGTGGGCACCGAGACGCTGGAAGAAGCGGTGGAGTTCATCAACCGCAACCCCAACGGCAACGGCGTCGCCCTGTTCACCCAGGATGGCGGCGCGGCCCGCTACTTCCAGAACAACATCGACGTCGGCCAGGTCGGCATCAACGTGCCGATCCCGGTGCCCGTGGCCTGGTTCAGCTTCACCGGCTCGCGCGGCTCCAAGCTGGGCGACCTGGGCCCCAACGGCAAGCAGGCGGTGCAGTTCTGGACGCAGACCAAGACGATCACCGCGCGCTGGTCCGCCCACGCCAAGAGTGTGAACACCACGATCTCGATGCGCTGAAAGGGGGACGTCTTGCTCCTAAGCTTATACAAATAAGTGATATAGCAAGGCGTCCTTATTACTTATAATTGGTCCGTCTATCAGGGGCCAATTCAATGAACCTGCAGCAATTTCGTTTCGTGCGGGAAACCATCCGGCGCGACTTCAATCTGACCGAAGCCGCCCGGATGCTCTACACGTCCCAGCCGGGCGTCTCCAAGGCGATCATCGAGTTCGAAGACGAGCTGGGTATCAAGATCTTCGAACGGCATGGAAAACGCATCAAAGGGCTGACCAAGCCCGGCCTGGCGGTCTCGCAGGTCATCGACCGCATCATGCGCGAAGTGGACAACCTCAAGAAGGTGAGCGACGAGTTCGCCCGCCGGGACGAGGGCGGCCTGGTCATCGCGTGCACCCATACCCAGGCGCGCTACCTGTTGCCGCGGGTCATCCCGGCGTTCCGCAAGCAGTTCCCCAAAGTGCATTTGTCGCTGGCCGAAGGCAGCCCCGCGCAATTGGCGGAAATGGTGCTGCACGAGCAGGCCGACCTGGCGCTGGCGACGGAATCGCTGGCCCTGACGCCGGGCCTGGCCACGCTGCCGGTCTACGCCTGGGAGCACACCGTGGTGGTGCGTCCCGACCATCCGCTGGCCGAGCTGACCTCCAGCGCCGCCAAGCGCCTGTCGCTGGCGCAGCTGGCCGAATTCCCCATCGTGACCTACGACCGCGCCTTTACCGGCCGCAGCACCATCGACGAGATCTTCGCCAACCAGGGCATCCATCCGGATATCGTGCTGGAGGCCATCGACGCCGACGTGATCAAGACCTACGTCGACGTGGGCCTGGGCATCGGGATCATCGCCGGCGTGGCCTACGACCCGCGCCGCGACTCGAACCTGGTGGGGCTGCCCGTGGGCCATCTGTTCGGCACCCATACGACCCGGGTGGGCGTGAAGGCGGGGGTGTTCCTGCGGGATTACGTCTACACCTTCCTGGAGATGCTGGCGCCGTCGCTCACCCGTGCCGTGGTGACCGAAGCGGTGCAGGGCACGCCCAAATAGGCGGGGCAGGGTTTCGCCCAGGAAAGGCGCGGCGCCGCGGGGCGCGGCGCCTTTTTTTTTGGCCTCGTCCCCCGGGCGTCGCTATCCCTCCGGGCAGGCTCATAAAAATAATTAAATAAGAACTGATCTCATTTGAGTTGACTAAACAATAGGAATCATTATCATTACACCTAGTCTCAACGACCCAGTGAGGTTCATCATGACGGCAGGACTCAGTGCAGTGGTAGTGGGCGCCGACAGGCTCGGCAACATTCCCGATCTTCTCAAAGGACACAATATCTCGATCACGCATCACATCAGCGGCCGTGATCCCTCGCATCAAAAGAAGACGCTGCAACTGCCTTCGGGCACCCAGCTGGTGATCCTGCTGACCGACTTCCTCGGCCATAACGTCATGAAGACGTTCCGCAACGCGGCGCAGCGCGGCGGCATCCGTGTCGTGGCTTGTCGCCGTTCGGTATGCAGCATGCAGCAGGCGTTGCAGCAATGCGGCCTGTGCTCCCGCGCGGGCACGGTGCACTAGGCGTCGGGCGGCCGCTGCCTGCCGCGGCCGCACAAGAAAACTGGGGAGGCCGAACCGGCCTGCGGCCATCGAGCCGCGAAGAGAAATGAAAACGCCGCCGGACTGGAAAGTCCGGCGGCGTTTTGCTTGTCTGGCGGGGCGAACCCGGGGGATCAGTTGGCTGCGCGCGCGGAAGCCATCAGGCTATTGTCGAGGCGGCGGGCGCCGTTGTAGCGCTTGGCCCAATAGGCCATGGTCATGTTTTCGACGCGGACCACGCCGCCGGCGCTGGGCGAGTGGACGAAGCGGTCGTCGCCCAGGTAGATGCCGACGTGCGAGTAGCGGCGTCCCAGGGTATTGAAGAAGACCAGGTCGCCGGCCTTCAGTTCGTTCTTGTTGACGGCGATGCCCTGCTGCGCCATGTCGGCGGCGTTGCGGGGCAGTTTCAGGCCCAGCGAGCGCTCGACCGTGTAGGTGACCAGGCCGCTGCAATCGAATCCGGTATCGGGGGAGTTGCCGCCGAAGCGGTAGCGGATGCCCAGGTAGTTCAGGGCTTCGCTGACCATGGCGTTGTCGCTGTTCACGCCGGTGTGGGCTTGCTGGCGTTCGCGCTTGAACTTGTGCACCACCAGCATGCCGATGGGGTCATCCGCGGTGGCGACCCACTCGGTTTCGTAGGGGTCGATCTCCGACGTATAGGCGGTTGACTTTTGGTTCGTACCGGCACAACCTGCCAGACCCGCCACGCACGCAACCAGCGCCAGCAAGCGCAGACCGCGGGTTGCTTGGCCAGTGGATGAAATCTGTAGCGCGCGTGTGGAGTGTCGGTGCATTCGCCAGGGGATGATTTGCGGATAACGGCAGAAAGCACGGTATTCGCCGTGAATCTGGCCGAGATGTCAGCAAAATCAACATTTTTGTACAACTTCGCGGGGATTCTACCAAACTTTTAAGACCGGTTCGTTACGTTACCGGCTTAAATGTCCATGCAGCGTGGACGCCTGGGAGAACTTTTTGACTTGCGGCAAGCCTCGTGCAAGGTTCGCCTACCAAAATGACCGAATGTTCCAGGAAGAAAACAATCAGCCTTAAGGCGTACGAACGATAACAGGAGACATAAATGCAAAAAACCCGGGATTTCCATTACCGGTCGGTGCATGACCGCGATGCGTTCTGGCGCGAAGAGGCCAGCCGCATCCACTGGGAAACGCCATTCGGGGCCGTGCTGGACTTCTCCCGGCCGCCCTTCGCCAAATGGTTCACGGGCGGGCGCAGCAACCTCTGCTACAACGCCGTCGACCGCTGGCTGCCGACCCAGGCCGACGCGCCGGCCCTGATCTGGGTGTCCACCGAGGTGGACCGCGAGCGCGTCTATACCCGCCAGGACGTGTTCGAAGAGGTCAATGCCGCCGCCGCCATGCTCAAGGAGCTGGGCGTGGGGCGGGGCGACCGGGTGCTGCTCTACATGCCGATGGTGCCGGAGGCGGTGTTCACCATGCTGGCCTGCGCCCGGATCGGCGCGGTGCACTCCGTGGTGTTCGGCGGATTCGCCTCGGTCAACCTGGCCCAGCGCATCGACGACGCGGCGCCCAAGGTCGTGGTCTGCACCGACGGCGGCTCCCGCGCGGGCAAGGTGGTGCCGTACAAGCCCCTGCTGGACCGGGCGCTGGCGCTGGCCAAGTCGCCGCCGGCCTCGGTGGTGGTGTTCGACCGCGGCCTGGCCCCGTTCGAGCCCGTGGCCGGCCGCGACCTGGACTACGCGGCCCTGCGCGAGCGCCACCGTGGGGCGCGCGTGCAGGTGGAGTGGCTGGAATCGTCCGAGCCGAGCTACATCCTCTATACCTCCGGCACCACCGGGCGGCCCAAGGGCGTGCAGCGCGATACGGGCGGCTATGCCGTGGCGCTGGCGTCTTCCATGGAGTACCTCTTCAACGGGAAGCCGGGCGACACCTTTTTCTGCACCAGCGACATCGGCTGGGTGGTGGGACACTCCTATATCGTCTACGGCCCGCTGATAGGCGGCCAGGCGACCGTGCTGTACGAAGGCACGCCGGTGCGGCCCGACGGCGCGATCCTGTGGAAGCTGGTGGAACGGTTCGAGGTCAACACGCTGTTTTCGGCGCCGACCGCGGTGCGCGTGCTCAAGCGCCAGGACCCGGCGCTGCTCAAGCAGCACGACCTGTCGTCGCTGCGCGCCGTGTACCTGGCGGGCGAGCCGCTGGACGAGCCGACCGCGCAATGGATCTCCAGCGGGCTGGGCAAGCCCATCATCGACAACTACTGGCAGACGGAATCGGGTTGGCCGATACTCTCGGCCCAGCCGGGCGTGGAGAAGGTGCCCACCCGTTTCGGCAGCCCGTCGTTCCCCGTGTACGGATTCGACGCGCGCATCGTCAGCGAATCCACCGGCGAGGACCTGGGCCCGGGCCAGAAGGGCGTGGTGGCCATCGTGCCGCCGTTGCCGCCGGGGGCCATGTCCACCATCTGGGGCGACGACGAGCGCTTCGTGCAGACCTACTTCACCTCCATCCCCGGGCGCCAGGTGTACTCCACGTTCGACTGGGGCCTGGTGGACGAGGACGGCTACTGGTTCATCCTGGGCCGCACCGACGACGTGATCAACGTGGCCGGCCACCGGCTGGGCACGCGCGAGATCGAGGAATCGGTCAACAGCCACAGCCTGATCGCCGAATGCGCGGTGGTGGGCGTGGCCGATGCGCTCAAGGGGCAGGTGGCCATGGCGTTCGCCGTGCTGAAGAATCCGGCCGGCGCCGAAACGCCCGAAGGGGCAAAGCAGCTGGAAGGCGATATCATGCGGCTGGTGGAAGATCAGCTGGGAGCGGTGGCCAGGCCCGCCCGGATCCGGTTCGTGGGCGCGCTGCCCAAGACCCGTTCCGGAAAGGTGCTGCGCCGCGCGATCGTCGCCGTGTGCGAAGGACGCGATCCCGGAGACCTGACGACCATCGAAGACCCATCCGCCCTGGAACAGATCAAGGAGTCGCTGCAATGAATACCAAACCCGTGCTGAGCGCCGAAGACGTCAAGAAAGTGTTGGCCGCGGCCGAGGCACACGCCCTGCAGAACAAGTGGGCCGTCACGATCGCCGTGGTCGACGATGGCGGCCACTTGCTGGGCATGCTGCGCCTGGACGATGCCGCGCCGATCTCGGCGCACATCGCTCCCGCGAAGGCGAAGACCGCCGCGCTGGGCCGTCGCGAATCGCGCGTCTACGAGGAAATGATCAACAACGGCCGCTATTCGTTCCTGTCGGCCCCCTTGATCGACGGCCTGCTGGAAGGCGGCGTGCCGGTCGTGGCCGACGGCCACGTGGTCGGCGCGGTCGGCGTCTCGGGCGTGAAATCGACCGAAGACGTGCAGATCGCTCAAGCTGGTATCGCCGCGCTGGGCCTATGAGCTCGCAGGGCCGCCCCGAGGGCGAATACCGGCGTGCGGAGCACGAAGGCAGTCCGGTAAGCCGGGGCGTGCCGCCGGAAGCGTCGGCCGACGCTTCCGGGCAGACCGCCGGATCGGGGGGCGACAGCCCCCTGAATCCGGGCGTGGCCAAGCGCGAAGTCTGGGCCTGGGCCATGTACGACTTCGCCAATTCCGGCTACACCACCGTGATCCTCACGGCGGTGTTCAGCACCTATTTCGTCGGCGTGGTGGGCGGGCGCGCCCCGTGGGCCACGCTGGCCTGGACCGCGGCGCTGTCGCTGTCCTACCTGCTCATCATGCTTACCATGCCCACCCTGGGCGCGCGCGCCGACGCGCGCGCGGGCAAGCGGCGCCTGCTCTATACGAGCACGGTGGGCTGCGTCGCCGCCACCCTGGTGCTGACGCAGGCGGGCCCGGGCGACGTCTGGCTCGCGCTGGCGGCCATCGTCGTCTCCAACTATTGCTATTGCGTGGGCGAATCCGTGGTCGCGGCGTTCCTGCCCGAGCTCGCCAAGCCCACGGCGCTGGGCCGCGTGTCCGGCTGGGGGTGGAGCTTCGGCTATTGCGGCGGCATGCTCACCCTGGGCCTGTCGCTGGTCGTCGTGACCCTGGCCGAGGCGCGCGGCGAGACCGCCGAGCACTTCGTGCCCTGGGTCATCGTCGTCACCTGCTCGGTATTTGCCCTGGCGGCGCTACCGTCCTTTTTCCTGCTGCGCGAGCGCGCGAAGCCGCAGGGACGGCCCGAGGCGCTGCACATGTTCAAGCGCCTGGCCTACGCGTGGCGCGAAACCGGAATGCACTTTCCCGAATTCCGCCGGCTGCTCATGTGCATAGCCTGCTACCAGGCCGGGATCTCGGTGGTGATCACGCTGGCGGCCGTGTACGCCTCCGAGGTCATGGGCTTCACCACGCCGCAGATCATGCTGCTGGTGTTCACGGTGAACATCGGCGCCGCGGCGGGCGCATTCTCGTTCGGCTACGTGCAGGACCGCATCGGCCACAAGCCGGCGCTGGCCATGACCCTGGTGGGCTGGATCGCGATGGTCCTGGTGGCCTATGCCGCCGTGACGGCGCCGGTGTTCTGGGTGGCCGCCACGCTGGCGGGCCTGTGCATGGGCACGACCCAGAGCGCGGGCCGGGCCATGACGGGGGCGCTCGCGCCCGCGGGCCGGCTGGCGGAGTTCTTTTCGCTATGGACCTTCGCGGTGCAACTGGCCGCCGTGATCGGCCCGCTGACCTACGGGCTGGTGACCTGGGCCACGCACGGCAACCACCGGCTGGCCATCCTGGTGACCGGCCTGTTCTTCGTGGGTGGCCTCGTCCTGCTGTCGCGCGTGGACATGAAGCGGGGCCTGGCCCGGCGCGCCGCCTGAGGGTCGCGAAAACGGGGCCGTGGCTGCTATCCTTATGGTCTGCCCAGCGGCGGCGCCTTCGCAAGGCGGCGCCGGTGCGTTGTTGGCTTGTGCATGCCGCTTGATCCGTGCCTGGTTCGGATGTTCCGAGCCGAGGCCGGCATTGTCGGAGCTCCGGGCTCCTGCGCGCTTGCGGGCTCCGGCCCGCATTTTGCGTAAGGTGCCCGTAAGAGCGCGGCGATACGGTTGCAGGTGGGTAATGAAAAAAGCGGCATAAACAACAGAATCACCGATTGGAGACAAAAATCATGTCGAACGCTATTGAGTCCGTCCTGGTGGAAACCCGTGTTTTCCCGCCGCCCGAGCGCGCGGCGCAGGGCGCCGCCATTCCCAGCATGGAAGCCTATAACGCGCTGTGCGCGCAGGTCGAGAACGACTTCGATGGCTTCTGGGCCGGGCAGGCCCGCGACAACCTGCAGTGGACCAAGCCGTTCACGCAAGTCCTCGACGAATCCGACGCCCCGTTCTACCGCTGGTTCGGCGACGGCGAACTCAACGTCTCGGCCAACTGCCTGGACGTGCACCTGACCAACGGCAATGCCGACAAGACCGCCATCATCTTCGAGGCCGACGACGGCCGTGTCGACAAGGTGACCTACCGCGAACTGCTGGCCCGCGTGTGCCGCTTCGCCAACGGCATCGCGGCGCTGGGCTACAAGAAGGGCGACCGCGCCATCATCTACATGCCGATGTCGATCGAGGCCGTGGTGGCCATGCAGGCTTGCGCGCGCCTGGGCGTGACGCACTCGGTGGTGTTCGGCGGCTTCTCGGCCAAGAGCCTGCAGGAGCGCATCATGGACGTGGGCGCGTCGCTGGTCATCACCGCCGACGAGCAGGTCCGCGGCGGCAAGACCATCCCGCTCAAGCCCGCGGTCGAGGAAGCCTTCGCCATGGGCGGCTGCGAGGCCGTCTCCAAGGTCATCGTGTACCGCCGCACCGGCGGCAAGGTGCAATGGAACGAAGGCCGCGATCTCTGGATGCACGAGGTCGAGGCCGGCCAGCCCGACACCTGCGCGCCCGTGTCCGTCAACGCCGAGCATCCGCTGTTCATCCTCTACACCTCCGGCTCCACCGGCAAGCCCAAGGGCGTGCAGCATTCCTCGGCGGGCTATCTGCTGTGGGCGCTGTTGACGGTGAAGTGGACCTTCGACGCCCGCAAGGACGACGTGTACTGGTGCACGGCCGACGTGGGCTGGGTCACGGGCCACACCTATATCACCTACGGTCCTCTGGCCGCCGGCCTCACGCAGGTGGTCTTCGAAGGCGTGCCGACCTACCCGAACGCCGGTCGCTTCTGGGACATGATCGCTCGCCACAAAGTCACCACGTTCTACACCGCGCCCACGGCGATCCGTTCGCTGATCAAGGCGGCCGAGGCCTCGCCCGAAGCGCATCCGAAGAACTACGACCTGGACAGCCTGCGCATCATCGGCACGGTGGGCGAGCCCATCAATCCCGAAGCCTGGATGTGGTATCACAAGAACGTGGGCCGCGAGCGCTGCCCCATCGTGGATACGTGGTGGCAGACCGAGACTGGCGGCCACATGATCACGCCGCTGCCGGGCGCTACCCCGACCAAGCCGGGTTCCTGCACCTTGCCCCTGCCGGGCATCGCGGCGGCCATCGTCGACGAGACCGGGGCCGACGTCGAACAGGGCAATGGCGGCTTCCTGGTCATCAAGCGGCCGTGGCCCGCGATGATCCGCAACATCTGGGGCGATCCGGAGCGTTTCAAGAAGAGCTATTTCCCGCCTGAGCTGCGCGGCTACTACCTGGCGGGCGACGGCGCGCAACGCGACGCCGACGGCTACTTCTGGATCATGGGCCGCATCGACGACGTGCTGAACGTGTCCGGCCACCGCCTGGGCACGATGGAAGTCGAATCGGCGCTGGTGGCGCACGAGATGGTAGCCGAAGCCGCGGTCGTGGGCCGCCCGGACGACACCACCGGCGAAGCCGTGGTGGCCTTCGTGGTGCTCAAGCGCGCGCGTCCGGAAGGCGACGAGGCGCAGGCCATCGCCAAGACGCTGCGCGACTGGGTGGCCAAGGAAATCGGCCCCATCGCCAAGCCCAAGGACATCCGCTTCGGCGACAACCTGCCCAAGACGCGCTCGGGCAAGATCATGCGCCGCCTGCTGCGCGTGGTCGCCAAGGGCGAGGAAGTCACGCAGGACGTCTCCACGCTGGAGAACCCCGCCATTCTCGACCAGCTGTCCAAGCCCCTGTGAGCGCGATCGGCCGGCACTTGCCGGCCGCCCGCTGCGCGACAGGCGCATAATGTGAGGCGCCCGTGCCGGCAACCCGCCGGCGCCGGGCGCCTTTTCTTTTTTTCTTCCGCATCTCCACGGAGCCAGACACGTGAGCAGCAGTTTCGATCGGGCGGGGCTAGCCCTGATGTTCAGCACCATCCTGGTCTGGGCGGGCAGCTGGATCGCGATGAAACTGATCGTGCCCTATATCGGCCCGTTCGATTTCGTGGCGCTGCGCTACGTAGTGGGCAGCTTGGTGCTGTTCGCGCTGGCGATCGCGACCCGCCGGCCGCTGGCCATGCCGCCCTGGAAACTGACCCTGCTGATCGGCCTGACCCAGACGGCGGGCTTCCAGGGGTTCGTGCAGACGGCGCTGGTGACGGGCGGGGTGGGCAAGGTGTCGCTCATGGCCTACACCATGCCGTTCTGGGTGATCCTGTTCGCCTGGTGGCTGCTGCGCGAGCGGCCCACCGCCAGGCACGGCCTGGGCATGGGCCTGGCCGCGGTCGGGCTCGTCTGCTTCGTGGAACCCTGGAACGGCCTGGGCGATATCCGTCCGGTGCTGCTGGGCCTGGGCAGCGGCCTGAGCTGGGGCGTGGGCACGGTGCTGTCCAAGCGCATGTTCGAGCGCCACGCGCCGGACGTGATGACCTTCACCGCCTGGCAGATGCTGTTCGGCGGCCTGGCGATGGTGCCGCTGGCCCTGCTGGTGCCGCAGATGCCGGCGCAATGGGGCTGGCAGCTCTGGGCCGGCATGACCTACATCGTGCTGATCGCGACGGCGGCCGGCTGGCTGTTGTGGTTGCAGGTCGTGCGCCGCGTGCCCGCGTCCATCGCCGGCCTGTCCAGCCTGGGCGTGCCCGTCGTGGCCATGCTGCTGGCCTGGGCGCTGTTGTCCGAGCGGCCCACCGCCGTCGAGCTGGGCGGCATGGCGCTGATCCTGGCCGGCATCTGGGTCGTGAGCCGCGCCGCGCCCGCGCCGCGCGCCGAATGAGCGCTTTCCGAATTCATCTTCCATCCAAGGACTTTCCATGATCGATCTGCGCAGCGACACCGTTACCCGGCCCTCGGCGGCCATGCTGCAGGCGATGGTCGCCGCGCCCCTGGGCGATGACGTGATGGGCGACGACCCCACCGTGATCCGGCTGCAGGAAGCGGTTGCCGAGCGCGCCGGGAAGGCGGCGGGCCTGTTCTTTCCCTCGGGCACGCAAAGCAACCTGGGCGCGTTGATGGCGCACTGCGAGCGGGGCGATGAATACCTGGTGGGCCAGCTGGCGCACACCTACAAGTACGAAGGGGGCGGGGCGGCCGTGCTCGGCAGTATCCAGCCCCAGCCGGTGGAACACGCGGCGGACGGTTCGCTGCCGCTGGAGAAGCTGGCCGCCGCGCTCAAGCCCGCGGGCGACGCGCATTTCGCCCGCACCCGCCTGCTGGCGCTGGAAAACACCTTCCACGGCAAACTGATCCCGGCTTCCTACGTGCAGGCTGCCACGGATTGGGCGCGCCAGCACGGCCTGGCCACGCATCTGGACGGTGCGCGCGTGTTCAACGCGGCGGTGGCCAGCGGCAAGCCGCTGGCGGACATGTGCCAGCCCTTCGACTCGGTGTCGATCTGCTTTTCCAAGGGCCTGGGCGCTCCGGTGGGCTCGGTCCTGGTGGGCAGCGCCGAATTGATCGCCCGCGCGCACCGGTGGCGCAAGATGCTGGGCGGCGGCCTGCGCCAGGCCGGCGTGCTGGCGGCCGCCTGCCTGTACGCGCTGGAGCACAACGTCGACCGGCTGGCCGAGGATCACGCCAACGCCCGCCTGTTGGCTGAGGGGCTGGGAGGCATTGCCGGCGTGACGGTGCTGAGCCAGGACACCAACATGGTGTTCGTTCAGGTCGAGCCGGCGCTGTGCGACGGCCTGACCGCCGCGCTGGACGCGCAGAACATAAAAATGCGCGCGGTGTACGGCGGGCCGACGCGCCTGGTGACCCACCTGGACATCAGCGCGGACGACGTGCGCCGCGCGGTGCGCGCCGTGGCCGACTACTGCTCCACCGCTCCGCGTTGAGCGCCGCGGTAGCGCGCGGCGCTGGCTTCCAGGCCGCGCCGCGCGCCGGCAGGCGTCAGGGCAGGGACCGCAACGCGTCGTGCAGCGTCGAGAAGAGCCGGTCCATCTGATGGCGTTCGATCGTGAGCGGCGGTGACAGCAGCATGGTGTCGCCGGCCGAGCGGATCAGGCAGTCGCGCTCCAGGCAGGCCTGGTGCACGGCATAGCCGCGCTGGCCGGGCTTGCCTTCCTCGGGGGCCAGCTCGATCGCGGCCAGCAGGCCGATGTTGCGCACGTCGACCACATGCGGCGCGCCCTTGAGCGAATGCGCGGCGTCTTCCCATTCCTTCCCTAGTTCGCCGGCCCGCTCGAACAGGTTTTCGCGCCGCGCGATATCGAGCGTGGCGAGGCCCGCCGCGCACGCCACCGGATGGCCCGAGTATGTATATCCGTGCGACAGCTCGATGGCGCTTTCCGGTCCCTGCATGAAGGCTTCGTACACGTGCTCCCGCACCAGCGTGGCGCCCATGGGGACCGCGCCGTTGGTCAGCCCCTTGGCGCTCGTGATGATGTCCGGCATCACGTCGAAGTGCGAAGCGGAGTACGCGCCGCCGATGCGTCCGAATCCGCAGATGACTTCGTCGAAGATCAGCAGGATGCCGTACTTGTCGCAGATTTCGCGCAGGCGCTGCAGGTAGCCGCGGGGCGGCACGAGCACGCCCGTCGAACCGGCAACGGGCTCGACGATGACCGCGGCGATGGTCGAGGCGTCGTGCAAGGCCACGATGCGTTCCAGCGCGTCGGCCAGGTGCGCGCCCCACTCGGGCTGGCCGCGGGTGTAGGCCATTTTCTCGCGGTCGTAGGTGTGGGGCAGGTGGTCGACGAAGGGCAGCAAATTGCCGAAAGGCTTGCGGTGGCCCGCGATGCCCGAGACCGACAGGCCGCCGAAACCGACGCCGTGGTACGAGCGCTCGCGACCGATCAGGCGCACGCGCTGGCCGTCGCCGCGCGCCCGGTGGTAGCCCAGCGCGATCTTCAGCGCGGTGTCCACGGCCTCCGAACCCGAGTTCGAGAAGAACACCTGGCTAAAGCCGGCTGGCGCTGCCTGAATCAACTCATCGGCGAAGCGCAAGGCGAGCGGATGGCTCATCTGGAACGAGGAGGCGTAATCGAGGTCCGCCGCCGCCCGCGAAATGGCCCGCACGATCTCGGGCCGGCCATGGCCGGCGTTCACGCACCACAGTCCCGCGATGCCGTCGAGCACCTCGCTGCCGTCGGGGCGGAAGTAGTACATGTCCTGCGCGCCGCTGAATATGACGGGGTTGCGCTTGAAGCGGCGATTGGAGGTAAAGGGCAGCCAATAAGCCTCGGAACTTGGAATCTGGGGCGACATAAGACAATCCTGCTGGGCCAGTGAGTGATATTCCATTATGTACTAACAATAAGAAAAGTACAATTTGGATTGAGCGAAAACAATCCAGGCCCAGGCATGGGCCGGCGGGAAAGGCTCAGGGGATCAGGAGCGTTGCAGCGCGGATTTCAGATGCTGGCGCATCAGCTGGGCGGCCCATTCCTGGTCGCCGTCCTCGATCGCAGCCAGTATCTGCAAATGCTCGCGGCTGGAGTTCGAGTACTGCGCCAGGTGATAGAACGCGCGATGCTCCTCCAGCCGGCGCAGCTGGTTCTGCTGTTGCACGGCCTGCAGGGTGTAGCGATTGCCCGAGAAGCGCGCCAGCATTTCGTGGAACGAGGCGTTCAGATTGAAGAATTCCGCGGCCGAGATGTCGCTGCTGTCGTCGCTGCGCGCGGCAAGCGCCTCGTGCGCGGCGCGCATGCGCGCCAGGGCCTCTTTGTCCGGGTGGAACGTGGGCTCCAGCAGCCCCGCGCATTCGACCGTCATGCGGAAGCGGTAGCTTTCGTTGAGCGCGTCTCGGTTTTCCAGCGACGGCGCGAACTGCCAGCCGTGGCCTTTGCGCTTTTCGATCAGGCCGTCCGCGGACAGCTGCAGCAGCGCCTTGGCCAGCACGCTGCGCGGCGCGGGGTAGCGCTGGAGCAGGTCGCTTTCAGTAAACGTGTCCGGCAGCGCGCGCGAGGCGCGATCGCCGATCAGGCGCCGGTACAGCTCGTCCTGGGTGGGGCCGGCTCCCTCGATCGCGGGAAGCGCGGCGGCGGCGCGCGCCGCCACCGTATAGCCGCTGTTGGGGCGATGCATGATCAGACCCTGCGCGGCCAACAGCTTGAGCGCGCCGCGCACCGGGGTGCGCGAGACCTCGTGGTTCGCGGCCAGCGCCTCCTCGGAAAGGTGGTCGCCCGGGGCGTAGCGTCCGGCCACGATATCTTCCGCGATGTGGCGAGCCAGGTCGACTTGCAGCGGAGTGGGGCGGGCAGGAACGGCGGTGGACATGGACGGGGCAGCGGCGCGCGTGGCGAGGGAAGGGGAATGGTACCGGAGAGCGATGCGGCGCGGGCGCCGCGCCTGCGATAGCAGGGGGGGGGCTTATATTGATTGTTTTCTTATATTAGTACAAATTAGAAACCCCCTCTGGACCTGGGCGCCAGGAATTGCCGGTCTCAGCCGTGCCGCTCGCGGCTGTCCATGGGGGCCTCCCGACGTTCATCCATGCCGTAGTCGCGCAGCACCTGGGCAACTCGCAGGCGGTAGCCCGCGAATACGCCGCCGCGTCCGGCCTCCTGTGCGCGGCGGTGCGACTCCAAAGAACGCCAGCGGCGTACGGCGTCTTCATCCCGCCAGAACGACAGCGACAGCAGCTTGCCCGGATTGCTCAGGCTCTGGAAGCGCTCGACCGAGATGAAGCCGTCCACGGCCCTCAACTCCTCGATGAGGCCGGCGGCTATTGCGAGATAGGGCTCGGGGTTGCCGTTGGCGGGTTCGACTTCGAATATCACGGCGATCATTGGGATGGCTCCTTGGGGAAATCAAATTGCGGAACGCGCGCGTTGGGCAGCGGCCGGTAGCGGAAGCGAGCCGCGAGCGCTACGGTGTCGGCGCCCGCGCTCACCAAATGCGCAAGCGCCGCGACCGCGTGCCGGCGGGCCAGTCCGGCGCCGGGACAGGCGTGCCCCAGCGCCCCGAAAGGCCAGTGCGCCTCGGGCTCAATCATGGCTGCGGCGGCCAGGACCAGCAACACTGTTTCGCCGGCTTCGATGCGCTGGCCGCAGATATCGGCGCTGGCGGCGAGAAAACGCCGGGTATTGTGCACTGGCGGGTCCGTGCGCAGCACTTCGTCCACCAAGGTCTCGGTCTGTCCGTCGAGGACCGCGCCGCGTATGCCGCGGCGTCCGGCCAGGACGAGCGCGTTGCCCAGCAGGCCCGCGCCCGCTTCGCAGGATTGGAACAACAGGCCCGCCAGGTTCGCGGCCAGCAGGGCCGGCGTCAGATCGGCGCGCATGCCCCCATCGCGCAGCCCGCGCAAGGCGCTCGAAGCCTGCGGGGCTTGCAGGTGCGATTCGAGACGGCCCTGAAGGCGTTCGGCGGCGGCGTGCGCGGCGGTGGTCTTGGGGCCGGCGGAAACCTCGGGCAAGCCCGACAGGAAGGCGCTGATATCCGCCGCGCAGTCGGCGTAGACGCCGGGCGGCAGACCGAGGAAGGCGGCTTGCGCGTGCACCGGGGCCGCGGCGAGGTAGCGGTCGACGGCGTTCGCCGTGAGCGCTCCGATGTGGGGCCAGGCCACCGTCTCCGGATGGGGTTCCTGCTCGCGCGTGAAGTCCATGAGCAAGCCTTTGAGCCGCGTGTGCGGCGCACTGTCGTTCATGCGCACGAAGCGGCCGAACAGCGTTGCCGCCGGACCCGGGCACAGGGCGGGGGGAACCGGCGCATCGGGCGGCCGCACGCGCGCGGCCGGATGCCGCATGACGGCGCGGATGGCGTCGGGATGGCAGGCGACCCAGAGCCCGAGCGCGGGCTCCCGATACAGCGGGGCGCCGCGGGCCAGCGCGGCGTAGTAGGGATAGGGGTCGGGATGCGTGACCGCGTCCAGGGGATGGGCGGGATACATGGCGGCGGGCGTCAGTGGAGGTGGCGCCAGTATCCGGCAGGTTCGCAGCCGACGATTCGGCGCGTGGCGAACTATGCCTGCGGCGGCCCGTCCCGGACGTCGCGCTCGGCGAGCAGCGCGGCGTAGCCCTGGCGAGAATCCGGCCATTGCAGCGTGAATCCGCTGGCGCGCAGCCGGGCATTGCTGAGCTTCTTGCTGCCGACGTTCGCGGGCGCGGGCGCCACGCGCGGCGCGGGCGCGCCGGCCAGCCGGGCCAGTTCGGCATACAGCGCGTGCAGGGGCAGCGGCGTATCGTCGCAGCCGATGTACACCGGCGCCACCTCGGGCAGCAATGCCAGATGGACCACGGCGGCGGCCGCGTCGTCGATGTGCATGCGGTTGGCCCAATGCTCGGGCTGGACCGGCGCGCCGGCTGCGCCGCTGCGCAGCCGCTCGATCAGCTGCAACCGGCCGGGGCCGTACAGGCCCGCCAGCCGCAAGGCGGTGGACGGCAGGCGGCGGGCCGCCAGCGCGGCCTCGGCCTCCAGCAGCAGCCGGCCGTTGGCGCCCAGCGGAGAGGGCGGCGTGTCTTCGGTGACCCAGTCGCCATCGTGTTCGCCGTAGACGGCGCTGGACGAGACGAACACGACGCGTTCGAGCCGCGACGTGTCCAGCGCGTCGAGCACGTTGGCCAGGCCGTCGATGAAGACGGCGCGGTAGGCGGCGGGGTCGCGCGCGCCGGGCGCGGGCAGGTGGATCAGCCGGGTAACGCCCGCAGGCAGCGCGGGCAGCCCGTCGGGGCGCGAGATGTCGCCGCGCAGCCAGCGGATGCCCTGCGGGCCGTCGGCCGGCGGATGGCGGCGCAGGGCCAGGACTTCGTCGCCGCGCGCCAGGAAGCGCCGGGCCACTCGCTGGCCCAGGTCGCCGCAGCCGATGAGGAGTACGCGTTCGGTCATGGAATAGTCCTGCTCGTCGAAAAAAAGGCGCCCCGCGGGGCGCCTTCGGTGACCGGGCGCGCAGGGCGTCCGGCCGTTTTACATGCCGCTGTAGACGGGGCCTTCGCCGCCTTGCGGGGCCACCCAGACGATGTTCTGGGTCGGGTCCTTGATGTCGCAGGTCTTGCAGTGCACGCAGTTCTGCGCATTGATCTGCAGGCGGTCCTCGCCGTGGTCGTCCTTGACGAACTCGTACACGCCGGCCGGGCAATAGCGCGACTCCGGCCCGCCGTACTTGGCCAGGTTGACCTGCACGGGGATGTTCGGGTCCTTGAGCGTCAGGTGGACGGGCTCGTTTTCGTCATGGTTGGTGTTCGAGATGAACACCGAACTGAGCTTGTCGAAGGTGAGCTTGCCGTCCGGCTTGGGATAGTCGATGCGGGCGCATTGCGACGCCGGCTGCAGGCAGGCATGGTCGGGCTTGTTGTGGCGCAGGGTCCAGGGCATCTTGCCCTTGAGCAGCAGTTGCTCCACGCCGGTCATCACGGTGGCGATGGTGCGGCCCTTCTTGAACCATTGCTTGAAGTTGCGGGCCTTGTTCAGCTCGGCATGCAGCCAGGAGTTCTCGAACGCGCGCGGGTAGGCCGAGAGCTCGTCTTGGCGGCGGTCGGCGACCAGGGCGTCGAAGGCGGCTTCGGCGGCCAGCTTGCCCGACTTGATGGCGGCATGGCTGCCCTTGATGCGCGAGGCGTTCAGGAAGCCGGCCTCACAGCCGACCAGCACGCCGCCGGGGAACGTCAGCTTGGGCAGCGCCAGCAGGCCGCCGGCCGTGATGGCGCGCGCGCCGTAGGCGATGCGCTTGCCGCCCTCGAACGTGCCGCGGATGGCGGGGTGCGTCTTGTAGCGCTGGAATTCGTCGAACGGCGAGAGCCAGGGGTTGGCGTAGTCCAGGCCCACGATCATGCCGACCGCTACCAGGTTGTTGTCCAGGTGGTAGAGGAAGGAGCCGCCGTAGGTGTCGGAATCCAGGGGCCAGCCGGCCGTGTGGATGACCAGGCCGGGCTTGGACTGGGCCGGATCGACTTCCCACATTTCCTTGATGCCGATGCCGTAGGACTGCGGATTGCGGCCGTCGTCGAGCTTGTAGCGTTCGATCAGCTGGCGGCCCAGCTGGCCGCGCGCGCCTTCGGCGAACACCGTGTAGCGGGCGTGCAGTTCCATGCCGGGCTGGTAGTGGTCGGTGTGGCTGCCGTCGCGGGCCACGCCCATGTCGCCGGTGGCCACGCCGCGCACGGCGCCGTTCTCGTCGTACAGGACTTCAACCGCGGCGAAGCCCGGGAAGATGTCCACGCCCAGCGCCTCGGCCTGCTCGCCCATCCATTTGACGACGTCGCCCAGGCGGACGATGTAGTTGCCTTCATTGTGGAAACAGGGCGGCAGCAGCCAGTTGGGCGTGCCGCGCGCGCCCGTTTCGGACAGGAACAGGAATTTGTCCTGCGTGACGGGCACGTTCAGCGGCGCGCCTTTTTCCTTCCAGTCGGGGATGAGCTCGGTCAGCGCCAGCGGGTCCATGACGGCGCCGGACAGGATGTGCGCACCCAGTTCCGCGCCCTTTTCAAGTACGCAGACGCCGACTTCCTGATTCTTCTCAGCGGCCAGCTGCTTAAGACGGATTGCGGTGGCCAGGCCGGCGGGGCCACCGCCAACCACGACCACGTCATATTCCATCGACTCGCGTTCAGACATTGCAAAGCTCCCCGTATGTATTCCATATATGGCTGGAAGTATTATCGGCGATTGTATTGCAGGCGGCGCCATGCCCGCCTTCGTATTTCATTCAGCCATCAGGAGCTATTGGTGAACCCGGACAATTTGTCTGCACGGATTCTTGAGGTGGGCGATATCCACCAAACGGAATTGCCTTTGCGTTGGGGCGACTCGGACGCTTTGAACCATCTCAATAACACGCTGTATTTCCGCCTCATGGAAGAGGCCCGGATGCAGATCCTCTACGGGGCCGGCTTCGAGCTGCCCTCGGACATGGGTCCGATCCTGGCCCATGCCTCCTGCGATTTCCTGCGTCCCCTGACCTATCCCGCCAATGTGCGCGTCACGCACAAGGTCCTGCGTATCGGCCGCTCCAGCGCCGAATTCGAACTGCTGCTGGAAAAGTCGGACGATCCCTCGGGCCCCTATGCCCGCGGACGCAACGTGCTAGTCTGGATGGATTATGTGGCCAATGCGTCCGCTGCGTGGCCGCCGGCGGTGCTGGCGCAGCTGGGCGCGATGTTCCGGCCCGCGGCCTGAGGCGCGCTTGCCCGGGGGCTCCGCTCCCGGGAAAATAGGGCGTGCGTTGGCCGGGCATGCCGGTAAAATCTAGCGCGAGATCACAAAAGCAATAGAAAACAGGGCCCATCCCGATCTTCTCGATCCCCGCGCGGGACGCTTGCGCGCAAGTGGCGGGAGGGACCCTCTTCAGTTCGACCTTAACTAGGAGTTGGAGCGATGGACAAGGTTTATGCAAGCGCCCAGGAGGCGCTGGCAGGCATCGTCAAGGACGGTCAGATGATCGCCGTGGGCGGTTTCGGCCTTTGCGGTATTCCCGAAGCCCTGATCGCCGCGCTGCGCGATTCGGGCGTCAAGGACCTCACCTGCATCAGCAACAATGCGGGCGTCGACGGCTTCGGCCTGGGCCAGCTGCTCAATACGCGCCAGGTCCGCAAGATGATCGCGTCCTACGTGGGCGAGAACAAGGAATTCGAGCGCCAGTACCTGTCGGGCGAACTCGAACTCGAATTCACGCCGCAGGGCACGCTGGCCGAGAAGCTGCGCGCCGGCGGCGCCGGCATCCCGGCGTTCTTCACCCGCACGGGCGTGGGCACGATCGTGGCCGACGGCAAGGAAATCCGCGAGTTCGACGGCCAGCAGTACGTGATGGAACGCTCGCTGGTGCCCGACGTGTCGCTGGTCAAGGCGCACATCGCCGACCGCAGCGGCAACCTGGTATTCCGCAAGACGGCCCGCAACTTCAACCCGAACGTCGCCATGGCGGGCAAGCTGACCGTGGTCGAAGTCGAGGAAATCGTTGAGACCGGCACCCTGGATCCCGACCAGATCCACCTGCCCGGCATCTATGTGCAACGGATCGTGCTGAACGCCACGCCCGAAAAGCGCATCGAACAACGCACCACTCGCCCGGCCTAAGGAGAACAGACATGGCATGGTCCCGCGATGAAATGGCGGCTCGCGCCGCGCGCGAACTGCAAGACGGTTTTTACGTGAACCTGGGCATCGGCTTGCCCACCCTGGTGGCCAACCACGTGCCCAAGGGCGTGGAAGTGTGGCTGCAATCCGAGAACGGCCTGCTCGGCATCGGCCCGTTCCCCACCGACGACGAGGTCGACGCCGACCTGATCAACGCCGGCAAGCAGACGGTCACGACCCTGCCGGGGTCCTCGATCTTCTCCTCGGCCGATTCGTTCGCGATGATCCGCGGCGGCAAGATCAACCTGGCCATCCTGGGCGCGATGCAGGTCTCCGAAAAGGGCGACCTGGCCAACTGGATGATCCCGGGCAAGATGGTCAAGGGCATGGGCGGCGCCATGGACCTGGTGGCGGGCGTGGGCCGCGTCGTGGTCCTGATGGAGCACGTGGCCAAGAAGAAGGACGGCACCGAGGACATCAAGCTCCTGCCCGAATGCACGCTGCCGCTCACGGGCGTGGGCGTGGTCAACCTGATCATCACCGACCTGGGCGTGATGGAAGTCACCGAAAACGGCCTGAAACTGCTGGAAACGGCGCCCGGCGTGACGGTGGACGAAATCCAGTCCAAGACGCTGGCCAAGCTGGACGTGTCCGGCCTGTAGCCGGGCCGCCGACCGTCTCGCGGCCGGCAACCAGACGCTTTGCCCGACGCCCCGCAAGGGGCGTTTTTCATGGGGCCGGCGGGGCGGCCCTCAGGCCGATTCGGACAGCAGCATGCCCACGTGGGGGATGCCGTCTTCCATGTATTCGTCGGTCACCGGCACGAAGCCGTGCCCGCCGTAGTAGTCCTTCAAGCGCGCCTGCGCGCCCAGGTACACCGGCTGGCCCGGCCAGACGCGCTGAACCTCGGCCTTGGCGCGGCGCATCAGTTCATGCCCCAGGCCCGCGCCGCGCGCGGCCGGCGCCGTGATCACCCGGCCGATGACGACCCGGCCCTCGTTCCGGGCCGGTTCGAGCAGCCGGCAATAGGCCAGCAGCGCGCCGCCGTCCCAGGCCATCAGGTGCTCGGTCTGCCCTTGCAGGTCCTTGCCGTCCATGTCGAGGAAAACGCAGTTCTGTTCCACCACGAAGACTTCGGAGCGCAGCCGCAGGATGGCGTAGAGCTCGGTCGGCGTCAGTTCGGCGTGCGGTTTGCAGATCCAGGCGGGCATGGCAAGACGATAGAAAAAAGGAAGGGCGACCAGGGTACCTCAGGCCGGGTCGCGGGCAGCGGCTGCACTGTTACATTTTTGCACGGGTATACCCTTAGTATGAAAATCTATTTTCTTATCTAAAATTTGCATGTAAACAGATTTACATAAACCTCCGCTACCGCCTCCCCCTTTCCTTCGATGAACAAGGCCGCACTTACGATCGCTGATCGGATCGCCCGGGCCCAGCCCGCGCTGAGCCGGACCCAGCACAAGATGGCCGACTACGTCCTGGCGCACCAGTTCCGGGTAGCGACCATGACCATCGACGAATTCGCGGCGGCGGTCGGAGTATCGGTCGCCACGGCGAACCGTTTTGCGCGCGCCCTGGACCTGCCGGGCTATCCGCAATTCCGCGCCGAGCTGGCGCGCGGCTTCGAAGCCGCGCTGGAGCCCGTGGAAAAGCTGCGCACCGAACTCGCCCATTCCGCCAGCGCCGTGCAGATCTTCGCCGCGACGCTGGAAGAGGACATCCGCAACGCGCAGCGCAACCTCCAGTCGCTGGACGCCGCCGCCTGTGAGCAGGCGGTGGACGCCATCCTGGCCGCGGAGCGCGTGTTCATCATCGGCTTCGGCGCCAGCGGTTTCCTGGCCGGCCTGCTGCAGCGCGGCCTGTGCATGCATCTGCACTCGGTCGAATCGCTGGCGGGGCCCGGCGGCGTTTCGCACGCCGCGCGCCAGATGTCGCGGATGACGGCCAAGGACCTCGTGATCGCCATCGGCTTTCCGCGCTACCTGGCCGACACGGTCACGCTGGCCGGCGCGGCCAAGCAGGCCGGCGTGCCCGTCCTGGTGCTGACCGACAAGCCCACCTCGCCGCTGGCGCCCACGGCCTCCGTGGTGCTGTACGCATTTTCCGCGCGCCAGTTGAGCCCCAATTCCGAAACCGCCGCGCTGGGGCTGATCGAAGCCCTGTCGGCGGCGGTGGCCTATCGGGCCAAGAATTCCGTCGCGGCCGCCGCTGGGGTGACCCAGTCCGTCATGCCGTGGCTCATCCATGGAGTAGGTAAACGATGATTCAACCCGTGATCGCCATTCACGGTGGCGCCGGCGCGATGTCCCGCGCGGCCATGTCGCCCGAGAAAGAACAGGAATACCTGAGCGCGCTGGAGTCCATCCTGGCCGCAGGCCAGGCCGTGCTGGCCCGGGGCGGCAGCGCCCTGGACGCCGTGACCGAAGCCGTCCGCCTGCTGGAGGATTGCCCCCTGTTCAACGCCGGCCACGGCGCGGTGTTCACCAGCGCCGCTACCCACGAGCTGGACGCCGCCATCATGGACGGCGCGACGCTGCGTTCCGGCGCGATCGCCAACGTGCACCGCGTGCGCAATCCGGTGTTCGCCGCGCGCAAGGTCATGGAGAACAGCAAGCACGTCTTCTTCGTGGGCGAGGGCGCCGAGGCGTTCGCCCAGGAGGAGGGCCTGGAGCTGGTCGATCCTTCGTACTTCTCCACCGAAGCCCGCCGCGAACAGCTGCTGCGCGTGCAGCGCGAGACGCCGGAAGCCGCCGTGCTGGACCACGACGGCCAGGCCATGGTCGCGCGCGGCCAGCCCGCGCCGGCCGACCCGCTGGACGCCGACAAGAAGTTCGGCACGGTGGGCGCGGTCGCCGTGGACGCCCAGGGCAACCTGGCCGCGGCGACCTCGACCGGCGGCATCACCAACAAGCAGGTCGGTCGCGTGGGCGACGCGCCGCTGATCGGCGCCGGCACCTATGCCAGCAACAAGACGTGCGCGGTGTCCACGACGGGCACCGGCGAGATGTTCATCCGCATGGTCGCCGCCTACGACGTGGCGGCGCAGATGGAGTACTGCGGCGCGTCGCTGGAAGCGGCCGCGGACCGCGTCGTGAACGAAAAACTGCCCACCATCGGCGGCAAGGGCGGCCTGGTGGCCGTCGACGCCCAGGGCAATGTGGCCTTGCCGTTCAATACGGAAGGCATGTACCGGGGTTATGCCCGCGTCGGCGAAAAGCCGGTCACCGCGATCTATCGATAAGCGGCGAGAGGTTCGTGCCGGCGCGGGGGTAAGTGTTTCCCCGCCGGGCCGTCCCGGGGGCAGAGGCCGCTCGGAGGCGGCAAGCCCGGGGGCGCGGCGCGGAAATGTATTTTTTTGGGGATTGAATAAAGATGGTTGATCGCGCAAACAGCCTGGCGATGCCGGATAACCGCGTGGTCCAGGTCGACGACCTGACGGTGCGCTTCGTGGGATCCGAGCGCACGGTCGAAGCCGTGCGCAATCTGTCGTTCCATGTGGACCGGGGCGAGACCCTGGCCATCGTGGGCGAATCGGGTTCGGGCAAATCGGTGACGTCGCTGGCGCTCATGCGGCTGGTGGAGCATGGCGGCGGGCGCATCGCCCAGGGCAGCATGGCCCTGCGGCGGCGCAACGGCTCGGTGATCGACCTGGCCGGCTCCAGCCAGCGCGTCATGCGCAACGTGCGCGGCGCGGACATGGCCATGATTTTCCAGGAGCCGATGACCTCCCTGAACCCGGTGTTCACGGCCGGCGACCAGATCGCCGAATCGATCCGCCAGCACCAGGGCAAGGACGCCGCGGCCGCGCGGGCCGAGGCATTGCGCATGCTGGAGCAGGTCCGCATTCCGGAAGCGAAGTCGGTGCTGGACCGCTATCCGCACCAGTTGTCGGGCGGCATGCGCCAGCGCGTGATGATCGCGATGGCGCTGGCCTGCAAGCCGGCCCTGCTGATCGCGGACGAACCCACCACCGCCCTGGACGTCACCATCCAGGCGCAGATCCTGCAGCTGATCCGCCAGCTCCAGGAAGAAATGCACATGGGTGTGGTGTTCATCACCCATGACATGGGCGTGGTGGCCGAAGTGGCCGACCGCGTGCTGGTCATGTACCGCGGCGACAAGGTCGAGGAAGGCCCGTCGGAGCGCGTGTTCGCCTCGCCGCAGCACCGCTACACCCAGGCGCTGCTGTCGGCCGTGCCGAAGCTGGGCGCGATGCAGGGCACCGATCTGCCCGCGCGCTTCCCGCTGCTGCAGGTGGACGGCCAGGCCGTGCCGGAAGAGGCGCCGGTCGCGCCGCAGGCATCGGGCGAGAAGCGCGAGCCCATCCTGAGCGTGCGAGATCTCGTCACCCGTTTCGACCTGCGCGGCGGCATCATGAGCCGCGTGCAGCGCCGCGTGCACGCCGTGGAGCGGGTCAGCTTCGACCTGTACCCCGGCGAAACGCTGTCGCTGGTGGGCGAATCGGGCTGCGGCAAGTCCACGACCGGCCGTTCGCTGCTGCGCCTGGTGGACAGCCAGGGCGGCGAGATCCGCTTCGGCGGCCGCGACATCGTGCGCTTGAAGAACAACGAACTGCAATCCCTGCGCCGCGACATCCAGTTCGTGTTCCAGGATCCCTTCGCCTCGCTCGATCCGCGCGTGACCGTGGGCTTCTCCATCATGGAGCCGCTGCTGGTGCACGGCGTGGCCAAGGGCCGCGACGCCGAGCGCCGCGTGGCCGAGCTGCTGGAGCGCGTGGGCCTGCCGGCGGAGATGGCGCAGCGCTATCCCCATGAGTTCTCCGGCGGCCAGCGCCAGCGCATCTGCATCGCGCGCGCCCTGGCCCTCAATCCCAAGGTCGTGATCGCGGACGAATCCGTGTCGGCGCTGGACGTGTCGATCCAGGCGCAGATCGTGAACCTGCTGATCGACCTGCAGCGCGACATGGGCATTTCGTTCCTGTTCATTTCGCACGACATGGCCGTCGTGGAGCGCGTCAGCCACCGCGTGGCCGTGATGTACCTGGGCCAGATCGTCGAGATCGGCCCGCGCCGCGCCATTTTCGAGAATCCCCAGCATCCGTACACGAAGAAGCTGATGTCCGCCGTGCCGATCGCCGATCCGGCCCGTCGCCACCTGAAGCGCACTTTGCTGTCCGATGAAATCCCCAGCCCGATCCGCAAACTGGGCGACGAACCGGTGGTGCAGCCGCTGGTGCAGGTCGGAACGGATCACTTCGTCGCCCGCCATCCGGTCGGCGGAGCGTATTGAGTCAGTTGTCGTACTTGTTTTTCTTCCACCAAACCCCCTAATTCCTTTATGGAACCAGGAGTTGCAATGATGAAAGTTCTGCGCCCCACCAAGCTGATGGCCGCCGCCGCGGTAGCCTTCGGCATGCTCAGCTCGCCGCTGGCGCACGCTGCCAAGGACGTGACGTTCGCCGTCTCCATCGCGCTGGAAACGCTCGATCCGTACAACACCAACAGCACCCTGAACCAGGCGGCCGGCAAGGCCTACTACGAAGGCCTGTTCGAGTTCGACAAGGACCTGAAGGTCCAGAAGGTGCTGGCCACCGATTACACCGTCAGCGAAGACGGCCTGGTCTACACCTTCAAGCTGCGCGAAGGCGTCAAGTTCCATGACGGCACCGACTTCAACGCCGAAGCCGTCAAGATCAACTTCGACCGCCCGGCAAACCCGGAAAACCGCCTGTCGCGCTACATCCAGTTCAGCGTCATCGAGAAGACCGAAGTGGTCGACCCGCTGACCATCAAGATCACCCTGAAGAAGCCGTTCTCGGCCTTCATCAACGCGCTGGCCCACCCGGCCGCCATGATGATTTCGCCGGCCGCCCTGGCCAAGTACGGCAAGGAAATCGGCTTCCACCCCGTGGGCACCGGCCCCTTCGAATTCGTCGAATGGAAGCCGGCCGAATACCTGAAGGTCAAGAAGTTCGACGGCTACTGGAAGAAGGGCTACCCCAAGGTCGACACCCTGACCTTCCGCACCGTGACCGACAACAACACGCGCGCCGCCGTGGTGCAGACGGGCGAGGCGCAGTTCGCCTTCCCGGTGCCGTTCGAGCAGGCCGCCGTGCTGCAGAAGAACGACAAGCTGGACGTGGTCGATCACAAGAACTCGATCATGGCCCGCTACCTGTCGATGAACACGCAGCAGAAGCCCTTCGACAACGTCAAGGTGCGTGAAGCCATCAACTACGCCATCAACAAGGAAGCCCTGGCCAAGGTCGCTTTCTCGGGCTACGCCACCATCGTCGACGGCGTCGTGCCTACCGGCGTGGACTTCGCCCACAAGACGGGTCCGTGGCCGTACGACATCAAGAAGGCCAAGGCTCTGCTGGCCGAAGCCGGCTACCCCAACGGTTTCGAAAGCCAGCTGTGGTCCGCCTATAACGACGGCACCTCGGTGAAGGTCGTCCAGTTCCTGCAACAGCAACTGGCGCAGGTCGGCATCAAGGTGTCGGTCGAAGTGCTGGAATCCGGCCAGCGCGTTCAGCGCGTGCAGCAGGTGCAGAAGCCCGAGGACGCCAAGGTCCGCATGTACTACGCCGGCTGGTCGTCCTCGACCGGTGAAGCCGACTGGGGCCTGCGTCCGCTGCTGACCACCGCCGCCTTCCCGCCGGTGCTGAACAACGTGTCGTACTACTCGAACAAGTCGGTCGACGACGGCATCCAGCAGGCCCTGGCCACCACGGACCGCGCCAAGAAGACGGAAATCTACAAGAACGTCCAGGAAACGATCTGGAAGGATGCGCCGTGGGCCTTCCTGGTGACCCAGAACAACCTGTACGTGAAGTCGAAGAACCTGTCGGGCGTGTACGTGGAGCCGGACACGTCGTTCTGGTTCGGCGACATCGACCTGAAGCAGTAAACACCCCCGGGGCCGCGAGGCCCCACAGTAAGGCCGCATGCGGCGGGGACACGGTGTCCCCGCCGATGTCGCAGGAATTTCAATGCTGACCTACATCGTCAAACGTCTTTTGGGCATGATCCCCACGCTGCTGCTGGTAGCCGTGGTCGTGTTCCTGTTCGTGCACATGCTTCCGGGCGACCCGGCGCGACTGGCCGCGGGCCAGGAGGCCGACCAGCAGACCGTCGAGCTCGTGCGCAAGGAACTCGGGCTGGATCTGCCGCTGCCGCAGCAATTCGTGCGCTACTTCAGCCACATGCTGCAAGGCGACCTGGGTACCTCCTTGCGTACCAAGCGCCCCGTCTCGACCGAAATCGCCGACCGCTTCATGCCCACCCTGTGGCTCACGATCGCTAGCATGGTGTGGTCCGTGACCTTCGGCATGATCATCGGCATCGTCTCGGCGGTGTGGCGCAATCGCTGGCCCGACCGTCTCGGCATGACGCTGGCGGTGTCCGGCATCTCGTTCCCCGCGTTCGCGCTGGGCATGATGCTGATGCAGGTGTTTTCCGTGAACCTGGGCTGGCTGCCTACCGTGGGCGCCTCGACCTGGCAACACTACATTCTTCCGTCCATCACGCTGGGCGCCGCGGTGGCCGCGGTGATGGCGCGCTTCACCCGGGCCTCCTTCGTGGAAGTCGTCCAGGAAGACTTCGTGCGCACCGCCCGCGCCAAGGGGCTGACCGAGCGACGCGTCGTGATCAAGCACGCGCTGCGCAACGCGCTGATTCCCGTGGTCACGATGATGGGCCTGCAGTTCGGCTTCCTGCTGGGCGGCTCCATCGTGGTCGAAACGGTTTTCAACTGGCCCGGCCTCGGCCGCCTGCTGGTGGACGCCGTGACCCAGCGCGACTATCCGGTGATCCAGGGCCTGGTGCTGCTGTTCTCGCTGGAATTCATCCTGATCAACCTGATTGTCGACGTGCTCTACGGCGTCATCAATCCCAGCATCCGTTACAAGTGAGGCGGCCATGAGCAATACGACACCCGCCGCGACCATCGCCGCCGCTCCCAAGAACGACGTGCGCACGCCCGCCACCGAGTTCTGGCGCAAATTCAAGAAGCAGAAGCTCGCGGTCGGCGCGGGCGTCTTCGTCCTGCTGCTGGTCGTCGTCGCGATCTTCGCGCCGTGGATCGTGCCGTTCGACCCGGAGAACTTCTTCGACTACGACGCCCTGAACGCCGGGCCTTCGGCCACCCACTGGCTGGGCGTGGATTCGCTGGGCCGCGACATCTTCAGCCGCATCATCATGGGCGCCCGCATCTCGCTGGCCGCGGGCTTCCTGTCGGTGGCCATGGGCGCCATCGTCGGCACCTTCATGGGCCTGATGGCGGGCTATTACGAAGGCTGGTGGGAACGCATCACGATGCGCATCTCCGACGTGCTGCTGGCATTCCCCGGCATGCTGCTGGCCATCGGCGTGGTTGCCATCCTGGGTTCCAGCATGGTCAACGTGATCGTGGCCGTGGCCGTGTTCAGCGTGCCGGCATTTGCCCGCCTGGTGCGCGGCAACACGCTGTCGATCAAGCAGATGACCTACGTCGAGGCGGTCAAGAGCGTGGGCGCGTCCGACTGGACCATCATCATGCGCCACATCCTGCCCGGCACGATCTCGCCCATCGTGGTGTACGGCACGATGCGCATCGGCACCTCGATTATCACCGCGGCCAGCCTGTCGTTCCTGGGCATGGGCGCCTCGCCTCCCACGCCGGAGTGGGGCGCGATGCTGAACGAAGCGCGCGCCGACATGGTGATCGCGCCGCACGTGGCGATCTTCCCGGCGCTGGCGATCTTCCTGACGGTGCTGGCGTTCAACCTGCTGGGCGACGGCCTGCGCGACGCGCTCGATCCGAAGATCGACCGCAAGTAAGGCCTGCCGCCGGTCCTCCGCCGAGGGCCGGCGGGAAGGGCGATTTTTGCGCCGCCGCCTCCGTCCGCCACGCGCCGCAACGCGTGTGTCCCGGACCCAGGGTGGCGGCGTTTTGCATTCTGGAACGTGGCGACACGAGTGAACATGGACAAACTAGCGCTGGACATCCCCCGCATCGGCGTGCTGCCCTCGGGGCCGCTGGATTCGATCTGCGACGTGGGCGAGATCACCGTCGGGCATTGCACGCTGGACGACGGCCCGCTGCAGACGGGCGTGACCGTCGTGCGTCCGCATGGCGGCGATCCCTACCTCGACAAGGTGCCGGCCGCCGCCACCGTCTTGAACGGCTTCGGCAAGAGCACCGGCCTCGTCCAGGTACAGGAGCTGGGCGTGCTGGAGACCCCCATCGCGTTGACCAACACCTTCGGCGTGGGCACGGTGGCCAACGCCCAGATCCGCGCCGCGGTCGCGGCCAATCCCGGCATCGGCCGGGGCCTGGCCACCGTCAATCCGCTGGTGTTCGAGTGCAACGACGGCTACCTGAACGACATCCAGGCGCTGGCGGTCCAGGAGTCGCACTACGCCGATGCGCTGGCCGCCGCGGACAAGCCGTTCGCGCAGGGCGCCGTCGGCGCCGGCCGGGGCATGTCCTGCTTTTCGTTCAAGGGCGGCATCGGCTCGGCCTCGCGCGTGGCGTCGATCCAGCCGGGGCTGCGGTATACGGTCGGGGCGCTGGTGCTGGCGAACTTCGGCCGCCTGCCCAACCTGACCGTGGCGGGCAGGCCCTTCGGCCGCCGGCTGGCCGAGCAGCTGGACCGAGGCCTGGCGCAGGCGGGCGAGAATGCCGCCATCGTTCCCGAAAAGGGTTCCATCATCCTGTTGCTGGCCACCGACGCGCCGCTGGACTCGCGCCAGTTGCGCCGCCTGTCCTTGCGGGCGGGAGCGGGGCTGGCGCGCACCGGTTCGGTGTTCGGCCACGGCAGCGGCGACATCGCGCTGGCGTTTTCCACCGCCTACACGGTTCCGCAACTGGCGGAGCGGCCCATGCCGGCCATCGCGATGCTGCACGAGACCCGCATCGATCCCCTGTTCGAAGCGGCCGCCGAGTCCTGCGAACAGGCCATTGTTTCCGCGCTGTGGCATGCCGATGGCGTGACCGGGCGCGACGGCCATCACCGCGCCGCGATCCGCGACGCGGCGCCCCAGTGGCGCCAGTGGCTGTCCGATACCGCATTCTGAATTCCTCGAAGGCTGATTCCATGAAGATCCTGATTTCCACCGATATCGAAGGCGTCGCCGGCGTCTTCCATTCCGAGCAAGTCCGCGCCGGCAACGGCGAATACGAGCGCGCCCGCGCCTGGATGACCGCCGAGGCCAACGCGGCCGTGCAGGGTGCGATCGCCGGCGGCGCCGAAGAGATCCTGGTCAACGATTCGCACGGGGGCTTTCGCAACCTGCTGCCCGACGGCCTGGACGAGCGCGCCCGCCTGGTGCTGGGCAAGCCGCGCTACCTCGGCATGATGGGCGGCCTGGAAGAGGGCTGCGACGCCGTCTTCATGATCGGCTACCACTCGCGTTCGCAGGGCCGCGGCATCCTGGCCCACACCATCAACAGCTTCGCCTTCGCCCGCGTGTTCATCAACGGCATGGAACTGGGCGAGGCCGGGCTGTACGGCGCGCTGGCCGGCGAGATGGGCGTGCCCGTCATCCTGGGCACCGGCGACGACGCCTTCATCGCCGAAACGCGCGATACCTTCCCCGGCGCGGAATGGGTACAGACCAAGGTGGCCCACGGGCAGGGCAGCGGCGTCACGCTGTCGCCGGCCGCCTCGCGCCGCGCGATCGCCGCCGCCGCCGAAACCGCCGTCAGGAATCTCAAGAAGGGAGGGGCGGTTCCTTTCCGCATTCCCGCCCCTATAGAATGCCGGTTGCAGACGCAGAGCTCGGCCCTGGCCGACCTGTTCTGCATGTGGCCCACGCTCGAACGCGTGGACGGCGTCACCCTGCGGTTCACCACGGACAGCATGCAGTCGGCCGTCCGCAGCTTGAACAGCCTGGCCGCCATGTCTTTCATGTTGCGCTAAGGATCCCATCCCCCATGTCTAGCACCGACGCCCGTATCGCCCAATTGCGGCAGGCCATGAGCCGCCGCGGCCTGTCCGCCTATGTCGTTCCTTCCTCGGACCCGCACCTGTCCGAGTACCTGCCCGCGCGCTGGCAGGGGCGGCGCTGGCTGTCCGGCTTCACGGGGTCGGTCGGCACGCTGGTGGTCACGGCCGATTTCGCCGGCCTGTGGGTGGACAGCCGCTACTGGGTGCAGGCCGAGGCGCAACTGGCCGGCACCTGCGTGCAACTGATGAAGATCGCGCTGGCCGCCACGCCCGGCCACGTGGACTGGCTGGCCGCCAATACCAAGGCGGGCGAGGCCATCGGGGTGGACGGGCAGGTGCTGGGCCTGGGCGCCTTCCGCGCGCTGTCGGCGGCGGCGGCCTCGGCCGGCGCCGTCCTGGAAATCCGCGAGGACCTGCTGGACGACGTCTGGAAGGACCGGGCCGGCTTGCCTGACGCTCCCATCTACGAACACGTCGCGCCCGAGGCCTGCGTGAGCCGCGCCGACAAGCTGGCGCAGGTGCGCGAGGGCATGCGCGCGCACGGCTCGGACGTGCATTTCATCAGCACGCTGGACGACATCGCCTGGCTGTTCAACCTGCGCGGCGCCGACGTGGACTACAACCCGGTGTTCGTCGGCCACGCGCTGGTGGGCCTGGACCACGCCACGCTGTTCGTGGCCGACGGCAAGATCGACGACGCCCTGCGCGCGGTGCTGGCGCGGGATGGCGTGGAGGTGGCCGGCTATGCCCAGGCCGCCGACGCGCTGGCGTCGCTGGAACTGGACCAGAAGCTGCTGATCGACCCGGCCCGCGTGACCTGCGGCGTGTTCCACGCCATGGATCCGGCGGTGCCGCGCGTCGAGGCCATCAACCCGTCCACGCTGCTGAAATCGCGCAAGACCGACGCCGAGCTGGCCAACGTGCGCCAGGCCATGGCGCAGGACGGCGCGGCGCTGTGCGAGTTCTTCTCCTGGTTCGAGGGCGCGCTGGGCAATGAAACCATCACCGAACTGACCATCGACGAGCAGATCACCGCCGCCCGCGCGCGCCGGCCCGCCTACGTCTGCCCCAGCTTCGCCACCATCGCCGGCTTCAACGCCAACGGCGCGATGCCGCACTACCGCGCCACCCAGGAATCCCACGCCGCCATCGAAGGCGATGGCCTGCTGCTGATCGATTCCGGCGGCCAGTACCTGGGCGGCACCACCGACATCACCCGCGTGGTCGCGGTGGGCACGCCCAGCGCCGACCAGAAAGTGGACTTCACGCTGGTGCTCAAGGGCATGATCGCGCTGTCGCGCGCCTCGTTCCCGCGCGGCACCCCGTCGCCGATGCTGGACGCCATCGCGCGCGCTCCGATCTGGGAAGGCGGCGCGGAATACGGCCACGGCACCGGACACGGCGTGGGCTACTTCCTGAACGTGCACGAAGGCCCGCAGGTCATTTCCTACCGCGCGGCCCCCGGTCCGCACACCGCCATGGAACCGGGCATGATCACCTCCAACGAGCCGGGCATCTACCGTCCGGGCCGCTGGGGCGTGCGCATCGAGAACCTGGTCGCCAACCGGGCCTGGCTGACCTCGGAGCTGGGGGAGTTCCTGTGCTTCGAGACGCTGACGCTGTGCCCGATAGATACGCGCTGCATCGAGCCCTCGCTGATGCGGGCCGACGAGATCGCGTGGCTCAACGACTATCACAAGACGGTGTTCGAACGCCTGTCGCCGCTGGTCGAGGGCGAGGCCCTGGCCTGGCTGGAACGCCGCACCGCGGCGATCTGACGGCCGCGTCCGGCAATGAAAAAAGGCCCCTCGGGGCCTTTTTTCATTGCGCTTGCGACGCTGCGCCGTGGCGATCGGCGGCGCTTCAGGCCGGCGCGATTTCTGGCGGCGCCTCGCGACGCGGGTAGAGCAGCCGGGCGCCCGTGTAGCTTCCCAGCGCCACCAGGGCGAAGTAGAACAGCAGCACCACCGCCATCGTCGAGTACGCCTCGGCGGCGCGCGCGATCTGGCCCACGCTCATGTTCCAGAGGACCAGGAGGGCCAGGCCGACGCCGAGCAGTTGCGTTAGCCAGAAGGCGAGCGTGCCGTGGGCGATGGCGCGGCCGAACCCGGCCGTGCCCAGCGTCCGCGGCAGGTTCCTGAGGCCGACCCACGCCGCCAGGGCCAGGATCAAGGCGGGCAGCGCCCAGTAGCCGATGACGTAGTTCAGCAGCTCCGGCGAACGCGCATAGGTCGTGAAGTAGCCGCCCAGCGCCAGCCCGACGTGCAACTGCCACAGCAGCAGCGTCAGCGCGGCGATCCACGCGGCGTGGCGGGGTCGATAGGGGGGCGCGCCGGTCCCGGCGACGGGGCTGACGCTCCAGGCGGCGATGCGCACCGCCAGCCAGCCCCCCAGGATCGAGATCAGGATGCCGCACAGCTTGAGCGGCAGCGCCGTCAAGAGCGCCCGGGCCAGGCCGTAATGGCCGAAGGCGCTGTCCACCCATTCCCTGTTGTTGACGACGAACCGGTAGAACGCGTGCTGCAGCAGCGCCAGGCCGGTCGAGATCAGCACGAACAGCACCAGCGAGACCGCCAGCAGCACGGCAATCATCCGGCCGGGGCGGTCGACGCCGCTCGCATCATGCCGGCGCAGCCAGCCCTGCGCGGAGCACCAGGTGGTCAGGCCGAGCAGCATGCCGGCCATGCACGTCTGGAGCACCGTGGTCACCACCATGTCGGGGCGCGTGTAGAGCTCGCGCATCTGATCGGCCATCGGCGAGGCCAGCAGCAGGTAGGCCTGGACCAGGACGGCGCCGAGCAACTGCGGGACGATGGCGGCGATGGTCAGGCGCCAGACCAGGGCATTCGGGTTAGCGGGCGGGGTGTTCATCGGCGACGGGTTCCTCGGAGGGACGTTCCAAAATCGGGGACGACCATAGCACGAAGCCCTGTGGCGAGACATTTCGGCATGCCGGCCGAGTGCAGCCAAATGTTACTCGCGGTCGCTAGGGGAAAACCCAAATAAGTTTCGCCTCCCGGCTATAATCCAAATTTCCCGCACGCGCCCGCTCGTCCCGGGTGCTCATTACGATGACCAAATACGTATTTGTCACCGGCGGTGTGGTGTCTTCCCTGGGCAAGGGCATCGCCGCTGCGTCGCTCGCCGCCATCCTTGAGTCGCGTGGTCTGCAAGTCACCATGCTGAAACTCGACCCCTACATCAACGTCGATCCGGGCACGATGAGCCCGTTCCAGCATGGCGAAGTCTTCGTCACCGAAGACGGCGCCGAAACCGATCTGGACCTGGGCCATTACGAGCGTTTCATTTCCGCTCGCATGCACAAGGTGAACAACTTCACCACCGGCCAGATCTATGAATCCGTGCTGCGCAAGGAGCGCCGCGGCGATTACCTGGGCAAGACCGTCCAGGTCATTCCGCACATCACGAACGAAATCCAGGACTTCATCGCCCGTGGCGCCGACGCCGCCTGGAACGGCAACACCGACGTCGCCATCGTGGAGATCGGCGGCACGGTCGGCGACATCGAATCGCTCCCGTTCCTGGAAGCCGCGCGCCAGATGAGCCTGCGCATGGGCCGCAACAACGCGGCCTTCGTGCACCTGACGCTGGTTCCGTTCATCGCCTCCGCCGGCGAACTGAAGACCAAGCCCACGCAGCACTCGGTGCAGAAGCTGCGTGAGATCGGCATCTACCCGAACGCGCTGCTGTGCCGCGCCGACCGCCGCATCCCGGACGACGAGCGCGCCAAGATCTCGATGTTCTCCAACGTGCCCCTGGACGCGGTCGTGTCCGTCTGGGACGCCGACTCGATCTACAAGATCCCGGCCATGCTGCACAAGCAGGGCGTGGACAACATCGTCTGCGAAGCGCTGGGCCTGACCCCGCCGCCGGCCGACCTGTCCATGTGGGACAACCTGGTCGAGGCGCTGGAGCATCCCCAGCACGAAGTCACCATCGGCATGGTCGGCAAGTACGTCGACCTGACCGAGTCGTACAAGTCGCTGACGGAAGCCCTGGTCCACGCCGGCATCCACACGCGCTCGAAGATCAATATCGAATACATCGACTCCGAGGACATCGAAACCCGCGGCACCGACCAGCTCAAGCACCTGGACGCGATCCTGGTTCCGGGCGGCTTCGGCAAGCGCGGCACCGAGGGCAAGATCGCCGCCATCCGTTACGCCCGTGAAAACGGCGTGCCGTACCTGGGCATCTGCCTGGGCATGCAGCTGGCCGTCATCGAGTTCGCCCGCCACGTCGCGGGCCTGGGCGGCGCCAACAGCACGGAATTCGATCCGTCGGCGCCGCACCCCGTGGTGGCCCTGATTACCGAGTGGATGGACCGCGAGGGCAAGGTGGAAAAGCGTGACAATTCCTCCGACCTCGGCGGCACCATGCGCAAGGGCGCCCAGCGCGTGCCGATCAAGCCCGGCACCCGCGCGCAGGCGATCTACGGCGACGAAGTGAACGAGCGCCACCGCCACCGTTACGAAGTCAACAACGTCTACGTGCCGCGCCTCGAAGAGTCCGGCATGGTGATCAGCGCACGCACCCCGACCGAGAACCTGCCGGAAATGATGGAATTGCCCAACCACCCGTGGTTCGTGGGCGTGCAGTTCCACCCGGAGTTCACGTCCACGCCGCGCGACGGCCACCCGTTGTTCTCCAGCTATATCCGCGCCGCCATCGAGCAGAAGGCTCGCCGCGGCCAGGAGGCCTGATGCGCGCCTGCGGTCTCGGGTTCCGTATGCGGATCCTCGGGATCGCGGGCCGTCGCCCCGGCGCCGCCCTGTACGGCGGCGCTTCTTTCGGATACAACCGATTAGCATCGGATATGCGTCGCCGGGCCGCCTTGCGCGACACTGGCGGCTTCGCCGTATCCGGCGTTACACCGAAACCAACGCAACTGTCCTGAAGGAACCCCATGAGTGCTTACCTCATCGCCGACGTCACAGTGACCAAGCCCGCGCAGTACGAGGATTACAAGCGTCTGTCCACGCTCGCCATGCGCGCGTACGATGCGAAGATCCTGGTGCGCGGCGGCGACTCCAAGCACCTTGAGGGCCGTAAGCCTGGCCGCACCGTCGTCATGGAGTTTCCCTCCATGGCCTCGGCCCAGGCCTTCTACGACTCCTGGCAGTACCGCCGCGCCCGCAATGCCCGCGAGGGCGCGGCCGTCATGAATATGTTTATCGTTCAGGGAATGTAAAGTCATGAGTGCTATCGTCGATATCATCGGCCGCGAGATTCTGGATTCGCGCGGCAACCCCACCGTCGAATGCGACGTGCTGCTGGAGTCCGGCGCCATGGGCCGCGCGGCCGTGCCGTCGGGCGCGTCCACCGGCGCCCGCGAAGCCATCGAGCTGCGCGACGGCGACAAGAGCCGCTATCTGGGCAAGGGCGTGCTGCGCGCCGTCGAGAACCTGAATACGGAAATCTCGGAAGCCCTGATGGGCCTGGACGCCCAGGAACAGACCTTCGTCGATCGCACCCTGATCGAGCTGGACGGCACCGAATCCAAGGAACGCCTGGGCGCCAACGCGATCCTGGCCGCCTCGATGGCCGTGGCCCGCGCCGCCGCCGACGAATCCGGCCTGTCGCTCTACCGCTATTTCGGCGGCAGCGGCCCCATGAGCATGCCCGTGCCGATGATGAACGTCATCAACGGCGGCGCGCACGCCAACAACACGCTGGACCTGCAGGAACTGATGATCCTGCCGGTGGGCGCGGGCAGCTTCCGCGAAGCCCTGCGCTGGGGCGCCGAAGTCTTCCACATGCTGAAGAAGCTGATCCACGGCCAGGGCATGTCCACGGCGGTGGGCGACGAGGGCGGTTTCGCGCCCAACGTGTCCAGCCACGAAGCCGCCATCCAGCTCATCCTGAAGGCCATCACCGAAGCCGGCTACGAGCCGGGCACGCAGATCGCCCTGGGCCTGGACTGCGCCAGCTCCGAGTTCTACCGCGACGGCAAGTACACCCTGGCCGGCGAAGGCGGCATTTCGCTGTCCTCGCAGGAGTTCACCAACCTGCTGGCCACCTGGTGCGACAAGTACCCCATTATTTCCATCGAAGACGGCATGGCCGAAAACGACTGGGAAGGCTGGAAGCTCTTGACCGACCAACTGGGCAAGAAGGTGCAGCTGGTGGGCGACGATCTGTTCGTCACCAACACCAAGATCCTGCGCGAAGGCATCCAGAAGGGCGTCGCCAACTCGATTCTCATCAAGATCAACCAGATCGGCACCCTGACCGAGACCTTCGCCGCCATCGAAATGGCCAAGCGCGCCGGCTACACCGCCGTCGTGTCGCACCGTTCGGGCGAAACCGAAGACTCGACCATCGCCGACATCGCGGTGGCGACCAACGCCATGCAGATCAAGACGGGTTCGCTGTCCCGCTCGGACCGCATGGCCAAGTACAACCAGCTCCTGCGCATCGAGGAAGAGCTGGCTGAAGTGGCGTCGTATCCCGGCCTGGAAGCTTTCTACAACCTGCGTTGATGAGAAGCGCGGCCCGGGGCGCAAGCCCGGGGCCGCATCCACGCCACGACTGCTGAGGGTTCTCGCGTATGCGCCTGTTGTTCCTGGTGCTGTTCGTGCTGCTAGGCTTGATCCAATACCCGCTCTGGCTGGGTAAGGGCGGCTGGTTCAAGGTCTGGGACCTGCAACGCCAGGTGGCGGAGCAGCGCGAGACCAACGAAGGCCTGCGCGCGCGCAATGCCGCGCTCGAAGCCGAAGTGCGCGACCTGGAAGGCGGCTCCGGCGCCATCGAGGAGCGGGCCCGCGGCGAGCTGGGCATGATGCGCGAGGGCGAAGTGTTCGTCCACATCCTGCCGCAGAACACGCCGGCGCCCGCCGGCGGCGCGACCCTGGCGGCCGAACCCGTCGCCAAGCCCGCCGCGCGCCCCGGCGCGCCCGCGACCCGGGCCTCCGCCCCGGCGGCCAAGCCGCCTGCCAATCCCGCGAACGCCCGGCACTGACGCCGGCCGCGTTCCCGCGTCCACATTCGCTTCCGATCAGCCGCAGCGCAGGCTGCGGCATTCGCCGTACACGATGCCGTCCGGCGGCGGCTTGCGGCTTGCCCAGTCGGCGGGATGCGTGTGCATTTCCGTTTCCAGTTCGACCCGGATGGGCAGCAGGCCCCGGGCCTGCGCATGGCCGGCGTAGCCGGCGTCGTCACGCGCCAGCAGCGCCAGCAAGGCCCGCAGGGGCGGCAGCAGGGGCTGGTGCAGGTAGGTCAGCCGCAGCCTCAGCGTATTGGCCTGGAAGATGCTGCGGCCGCCCGGCAGCGGCGGGCGGCGCGCATGCTGCAGGTCCTGGTAGTCGTTGTCGATCACGCGAAGCTCCGGCGCCGCGGCGATGCGCGGGCCGGGCCGGGCGTGGTCGCGGAATGCGGCGTCGTCCGGCAGCAGCACCTCGATGCGCCAGGCGGGCGCGCCCGCAATGGCCGCGAGCCCGGCCAGGCGGGCGGCCTGGCGGCGCCGCGCGTCGGCCGGGCCGAGCGCCGAGGCATGGCCCGGCAGGAGGGCCTGAAGAAAGGCGGCGCGCATGCGCGCCGGATCGCCGTGCGCGGTGGCGCCGGCGCGCCCCGCTTCCATCAGCGCCAGGTGGGCCAGCTGGCGGGCGGCCTGCCAGTGGGCTGCCTCGACGGCCAGCAGGCCCAGCAGCAGCACGACGGCCGCCGCCACCGCGAATTCGATCGCGGCGGCGCCGCGTTGCGGCGGGCGGGGCGGGGCAATGAAAAAGGCGGTCATGGCCGCGCAGTGTGGCGCGGGCATGACCGCCTGTCGATGAGGACAATCCGGTGTGATGGAAATGGCGCGGCCGGGCGGCCGCCGCCGACGTCAGTGGACGGTGGGCGGCGCGTCTCCGGCGGAAGGCTGGTTCGCCGAGAACAGGGCGGCGCAGTCGACGGCGTCGAACTTGTAAGGCTTGCCGCAGAAGTCGCAGGACACGTCCACTTCGCCGCGCTCGGCGAGGATGTCCTCGACTTCTTCCTGGCCCAGCGAGCGCAGCATGTTGGCAACGCGCTCGCGGGTGCACGGGCAGTGCCAGCGCACGTCGAGCGGATCGAAGGCCATCAGGGTTTCTTCCCAGAACAGGCGATGGATCAGCGTGTCGATCTCGGTGGCCAGCAGCTCGTCGCGCTGCAGGGTGCCGGCCAGCGCGCAGGTGCGGTCCCAGGTTTCGGCGGCGTCCTGCTGGGTCAGCACGGGGGCCTCCGACCCGCCGTGGTACGGCAGGCGCTGGATCAGCATGCCGGCGGCGTGGTCGCCGTCGGCAGCGAGCCACAGCCGGGTGTCCAGCTGCTCGGAAGCCTTCATGTAGTGTTGCAGGGCCTCGGCCACGGTGTCGCCTTCCAGGGGCACGATGCCCTGGTAGGCCTGCTGGCCGGGCAGCTTGCGCTGCGGATCCAGCACCACGATGAAACGGCCGTTGCCGCCCGGATTCAGCAGGCTTTGCATGTTGCCGTCGGTGGGCACTTCGTGCCCCTCGCGCATCTTGACGGTGGCGCGCAGGCTGAGGTCGTGGCGGCATTCCACCACCAGCAGGGCGATGGGGCCGTCGCCCTGGATCTGCAGCACCAGCGAGCCGTCGAACTTGATGTTGGCGGCCAGCAGGGTGGACGCCGCCACCAGTTCGCCCAACAGGTTGGTGATGGCGGGCGGATAGTCGTGGTTGGCCTGGACGGCCTTCCAGGTGGCGCCCAGGTGGACGGCCTGGATGCGGACGCTGCGGTCTTCGGTAAGGTATTTCTTGAGCTGATCGGTCATGGAGGAATCTTAGCCGATCAGGCAGGCCAAATCCCCCTGCTGGCAGCAGGGGGTTGAAGGGCCGCGCGGGGAGGATCAGCCGATGCGCTTCAGGCCGGTCTTGTAGTGTTGGCCCCGCGCCACGTAGTGGGCGGTGTTCTTGTGCAGGTTGGCGATTTCCTCGTCCGAGAGCTCGCGGACGATCTTGCCGATGCCGATGACCAGGGAGTTGTCCGGGATGATGCGGTCTTCGGGGATGATGGCGCCGGCGCCGATGAGGCAGTTGCGGCCGATGACCGCGTTGTTCAGCACGATGGCCTGCATGCCCACCAGCGAACCTTCGTGGATGGTACAGCCGTGCAGCATGGCCTGGTGGCCCACCGTCACGTTGGGGCCGACGTTCATGGGGCAGCCTTCGTCCACGTGCAGCACGCTGCCTTCCTGGATATTGGTGCCATGGCCGATCACGATGGCGTCGTTGTCGCCGCGGATCGAAACGTTCGACCAGATGCTGACATTGGCCTGCAGCGTGACGTTGCCGATGAGGTCGGCGCTGTCGGCCACGTAGGCCGAGGGGTCGATGCGGGGAATCAGGTCGTCGAGCTGGTAGATGGGCATGCCTTGGTCTCCGGTTGCGGCGTCAGGCCTGAGGGGCCGGCGGCGCGTCTGTTGTGTCTGCGGCGATCCGGGCGAGGTCTTCCTCGCGCTGGCGCAGGATGCGGCGTTGGATTTTACCGGTGGTGGTCATGGGCAACTCGTCGACGAACTCGATCTCCTTGGGATACTCGTAGGGGGCCAGGCGCTCGCGCACGTGTTCCTGCAGGTTTTCGATGAGGTCGCCGCGGTCGCGCTGCGCGAATTCCGGGGTCAGGACCACGTAGGCCTTCACCAGGGCGCCGCGTTCGGCGTCCGGCTTGGGCACGACGGCCGCATTGGCCACGGCCGGATGCCCGACCAGGCAGCTTTCGATTTCCCCCGGGCCGATCCGGTAGCCGGCGGACTTGAAGACGTCGTCCGCCCGGCCCGCGTACCAGAGGTAGCCGTCGGCATCCACCGTCGCCAGGTCGCCCGTCATGCACCAGTCGCCCTTGAATTTGGCCTGCGTGGCGGCCTCGTTGCGCCAGTAGCCCAGGAACATGACCGGGTCGGGGTAGCCGTGGATGTCCAGGCGGTTGACGGCGATCTCGCCGGTGCCGCCGGCGGCCACCGGCTTGCCGTCTTCGTCCAGCACCGCGACGTTGTGGCCCGGATAGGGGCGGCCCATGCTGCCGGGCTTGGCCGGCCAGCGCTTCTGGCTGTTGCCGACCACGTAGTTCATTTCGGTCTGGCCGAACATTTCGTTCGGCGTCACGCCCAGCGCCGACCGGCACCAGTCGAACACGCTTTCCCCCACGCTTTCGCCCGCGCTCATGACGGCGCGCAGCGCCAGCTGGTAGCGGCTGCGCGGGTCCGGCACCGCTTTCATCATCATCTTCAGCGCGGTGGGGAACAGGAAGGTATTGGTGACCTGGTAGCGCTCCAGGAGCTCGAAGGCGCGCTCCACCGAAAAACGGCCGCGCGTGCCGACGATGGCATGCCCGAAATACAGCGTGGGCAGCAGGGCGTCCATCATGCCGCCCGTCCAGGCCCAGTCGGCGGGCGACCAGAACACGTCGCCGGGCTTGGGGAACCAGTCCTGGGAGGCCACGAAGCCCGGCAGGTTGCCGATCAGCACGCTGTGGGGCAGCAGGGCGCCCTTGGGCGCGCCGGTGGTGCCGGAGGTATAGAGCAGGATGGCCGGATCCGACGAGCGGGTCTGGACGGCCTTGAATTCGCTGGGCTGGCGGGCCAGCAGGCTGCGCCAGGGCAGCACGCGTTCGTCCGCGAAGCCGATGCCGATGATCTGTTGCAGGGTGGGGCAGTCGTCGCTGATGGACAGCAGGTTGGCGCTGGAGGCGTAATCCACGATCGCGACGCGGGCTTCCGAGTCGCGCAGGCGGCTTTCCAGGGCTTCCGGGCCGAACAGGGCGGACAGCGGCAACACCACGGCGCCCACGCTGTAGATGGCCATGTGGGCCACCACGGTTTCCGGCCGTTGCCCCAAAACCACACCGACCCGGTCGCCGCGACCGACCCCCATTTTTATCAGGCCGTTCGCCAACTGGTTGGCCGCTTCCGCCAAGCGGGCATAGGTCCAGACCTCGCGGTTGCCGGATTCGTCTTCATAGTAGATGGCGATGCGCCGCGCATCCGGACTGCTGGATGCCCAGCGGTGGCAGCACGCTTCCGCGATGTTGAACTGGGTGGGTACCAGCCAGCGGAATGTTTGGTAGAGCGCCTGATATTGGTCGTTCATGGCCCTATGTTGTGAGCATGTTGCAGCGTGAACGGGTCAGATCGCCCGTTGCCCCAGATGCAAGCATGACCTAGAGGGCCGTGAACTGCAACATCCCCGTTGCGTAACGGGGACGCATACGGGTTATCACGGGTGTTTGCCTTGGCGGCGCAGCGCGGAGGGCAGCGCGGGCAGCGTCAGCGAGCGGGGCGGACGGGGCGCCGGCTCGGCCCGTCGCTCGGCCTGGATGGCGGCCCAGTCCAGCAGCTGGAGCTGGCCTTCGTGGGTTTCACCCAGGGCAGACAGGCTTTCCACCCAGTCTCCGTCGTTGCAATAGAGAATCCCGCCCACGTCCCGCAGCTCGGCTTTGTGGATGTGGCCGCAGACCACGCCGTCCAGGCCGCGGCGCCGGGCTTCGCCCGCCAGCGCTTCCTCGAAGTCGGTGATGAAGGAGACGGCGTTCTTGACCTTGTGCTTCAGGTACTGCGACAGGGACCAGTAGTGCAGGCCCAGGCGATGGCGCAGTCGGTTGAAATGGTGGTTGATCCAGAGCGCCAGCTGGTAGAGCCCGTCGCCCAGGTGGGCCAGCCAGCGGCTGTGCTGGACCACCCCGTCGAATTGGTCGCCGTGCAGCACCAGCAGCCGCAGGCCCTTGGCGGTGACGTGCACGTCTTCGTCCAGGATCTCGATGTCGCCGAAGGCGTAGCCGGCGAACTCGCGGGCGAACTCGTCATGGTTGCCTGGAATGAACACGACGCGGGTGCCGTTGCGGGCCTTGCGCAGGATGCGCTGGATGACGTCGTTGTGGGCGCGGGGCCAGTGCCAGTGCTTGCGCAACTGCCAGCCGTCGACGATGTCCCCCACCAGGTACAGGGTGTCGGAATCGTTGTGGTCCAGGAAATCGAGCAGGAATTCCGCCTTGCACCCGGCGGTGCCCAGGTGAATATCGGAAATCCAGAGGGCGCGCCAGTGCGCAGGTTGGATTTCGTTCACGGTCGCGTCCCCAAGGGCTGTGGTCATGCCTGGGAATGAAACCACCCGGCGATGACCGGATCATGAACCTTGGATGACGCAGTTGTGACGACGAGCCGCGAGGCCCCCCGCAGGGGCGGGGGGAGGTCGGCCGGCCGGAAGGCCGGGCTGGCTCAGCGGGCTTTCTTGCGCTGCGGCGCGTTGCGCAGCCGCGTGCCCAGGATGCGGTCGTGGAGGAATTGGCCGTCCGGGTCGAACCAGGACCAGACGAAGATGGAGAAGGGCGCCGCCACGATGAACATGTCCATCGACGGCCAGCCGGTGGCGGTGGCGGCGGCCCACACCAGTCCGGCGCCGGCCAGCACCAGGGGCCAGGCCAGGACGTAGCGCAGCACGAGGCGGGGCGTGGACGGCGTATTGCCGTCGCGGTCGACCAGCCGGATGTTCCAGGTCTTCATGGGCAGCGTCTGGCCGCGGCGGCGCCAGCACAGCACGAAATAGGCGCCGATCGCGACGAACAGCCAGGCCTGCCGGGCGGGACGCAGATCCAGCGCGCTCTTGCTTTGCGTCAGGGTGTCCATCAGGTAGCCGGCGAGAAACACCACGCCGAACAGCAGCACGGCTTCGTACATCATGCAGGCGAATCGGCGCAGCCGATTGGGGGTCTGTTCGAGATGGGCGTCGGTCATGGACGCGTATTATGCCCGGGAATCCCGGACCGTCCCAAGGCGCGGCAAGCCCCGCTTTGAGGGGCCGCAAGCGCGCGGTGCGAGGACCGCCCGCGGGACCGCGTGTTCGGCCGGCCCGAGTCAACCTGTCACCCATGTCCCCGGTCCATACAGCCAGCCCCCTTCGGGGGGCAGCAAGCGCGTAACGCGCGCGCAGCGTGGGGGCACACACAGCCGGCCCGCCGCCGGGCCGCCCCAAGGCGGGCCAGCCCCCTCGGGAGGCAGCAAGCGCGCAACGCGCGCGCGGCGTGGGGGCCCCATTCAGGCAAAAAAAACCCGCCGGTGAGGGCGGGTCTATAAAAGGGGCTGTGCAGCCCCCAAGGGGAAAACTTTTCAGGCCCTAAGGCCTGGGGCCATGCTCAGGCAGCGGAGTGCGCGTTCTTGGCGCTCGTCTTGCCAGCCAGGGCCTTGATGCCGTGGGCCAGCTTACGCAGGCCGGCGGCCAACGCCCGCATCGGGTGCGGACGGAATTGTTCTTCAATAGCCTGGAGCATCAGTTGACGCTCAAGTTCGTCGGTCAGGCGGATGGTGTTGTTCGGGTTGATCACAATAGCCTCCACGGGCTTGCACTGTTGTTTAGCTACTAGGGATAACCCGAATTATAGGGTTAACCCTGAACGTGTGCAAGTGGCCGGTGCGTATTGGCAACACCTTGGTTCGATGATGCCCCAAAACGACGCTGCGAGGCACCATAAGCAAAGATACGCGCACCATGTTGCGGCGCTTTTACAACGGGCAGGCTGGGCGGCGCACCACAAGGGGGAGGATGGGCCGGGCGGCGCGCGGCCGCCCGGAAGCCGCCATGGCTCAGGCGTCGCGGTAGCCGGCCGCGACCAGTTCGAAACCGAACAGGCGACAGTCCAGCGAGCCGTTGTGCAGCGGCACGCGGCGCTTGGGCTTCAGGCGCATCTGGTTGGGCAGGGTCAGGTCGCTGGTGATGGCATGGAGCTGCCAGCCGGCGAAATTGCGCTTCAGGCAGGCCGCCCAGTCGCGCCAGAGGTCCGGATCCTGTTCCGTCCCCATGCGCTCGCCATAAGGCGGGTTGGTGACGATCCAGCCGTGGTCGGCCGGCGCCGTGATGTCGCGGGCGTCGCCCACTTCGAAGCGGATCGAGTCTGCCGTCAGCCAGGCGCGCTCGGCGTTATTGCGGGCGTATTCGATGGCTTGCGGATCGAGGTCGTAGCCGACCAGCGGCGCGTCCAGTTGCGGCAGGATGCGCGAGCGGGCGTCTTCCTTCAGGTCGCGCCAGCGGTAGGCGTCGTGGCCGCGCAGGCGCTCGAAGCCGAAGGGGCGCGAGATGCCCGGGGGCACGCCCAGGGCGATCCAGGCGCCTTCGATCAGGATGGTGCCCGAGCCGCAGAACGGATCCAGCAGCGGCGCGGCCGGGTCCCAGCCCGCCAGGGCCAGCATGCCGGCGGCCAGGTTCTCGCGCAAGGGAGCCTCGCCCTTGTCCAGGCGCCAGCCGCGCTTGAACAGGGATTCGCCCGAGGTGTCCAGGTACAGCGTGGCCGTGTGGCCGGTCAGGAACAGGTGTACGCGGGCGTCGGGCCGCACCGTATCGATGCTGGGACGCTCGCCTTCCCGTTCGCGCAGGCGGTCGCAGATGCCGTCCTTGGCGCGCAGATTGCAGTATTGCAGGCTCTGCACCGGGCTCTTGATGGCCGAGGTGTCGACCCGCAGCGTCTGTTCGGCGCCGAACCAGCGCTCCCAGGGCGTATCGCGGGCCAGGTCGAGGATGTCGTCTTCGTGCGAGATCTCGGCATGCGCGACCTGCACCAGGATGCGGGTGGCCAGCCGCGAGTACAGGTTGGCGCGCTGCACGCCGGACCAGTCCGCGGTGAACGAACAGCCGGCGCGGCCGACCTGCGCGTCTTCGAAGCCCAGCGCCTGCATTTCGGCGGTCAGCGCTTCTTCCAGCCCCTGGGGGCAGGGGGCGAAAATGGGAAACACCTCCGCCTGGCGCGTTTCACGCGGGCGGCGGCCTCGGGTTTCCACGATCGGCGCGCGCTCGGGCGCCTCGGCCAGTTCGGCCGCGCGCGCGGCCTCGGATTCCGCCAGGTATTCGGGCGCGGGGCCGTCGTCCTCGAAGGGGTCGTAGAAGCGTCCCGCCGGCGTGGCGGGCGCGATGTACTGGTCATCCAGGCGGGGAGCGCGTTTCGGCGCGCGGCCGGAACGGGAACCGGGGGCGTCGTCGCGGCGGGGGCGGCTGCCCTGGCCGGCATCGGCGCGGCGGGTGGCGCCGCGGGCATCCTGGCCCCGACCGGCGGGGCCGCGCTCGCCCGCAGCCGCGGACTTGCGCGGGCCGCGCTCGGATTCCTGCTGGCGCCGCTGGTAGCCTTCGGGGTCTTTCTGGCGCTCCAGGTTGTCCTTGGTGCGCTCTTGCTGCGCGACCAGGCGGGCCCGGGCGCCGCTGCGCACGCGCTTGGGCGCGGCTTCGGCGTGCGCGTCGCGCGCGGTTTTCTTGATCGTCAGCGTCTTGCGCGGGCGGTCCTGTTCATCAGAGGACATACGAATCCTGGCGAATGTGCAGAGGTAGGGGGTATCAGAAGGGTTTGACGACGACCAGCGCCACCACCACCAAGAGCAGCAAGACGGGAACTTCGTTGAACCAGCGATAGAACTTGTGCGAACGGGTGTTCTTGCCCTGTTCGAATTTGCGCAGCATGGAGCCACAGGCGTGATGGTAGCCGATCACGAGCAGGACGAAAAAGAGCTTGGCGTGCATCCAGCCGTTACCGGGGCCCACGCCGATGCCGTAGCCCAGGTAGAGCCACATGCCCAGCAGGACGGCGACCACGGCGAGGATGGTGGTGAAGCGGTACAGCCGGCGGGCCATGCCCAGCAGCGTCGCCTGGACCGAGGGGTCCGATTGCTGCGCCAGGTTCACGTAGATGCGCGGCAGGTAGAACAAGCCGGCAAACCAGGAAGCGATAAAGACTATATGAAAGGTCTTGACCCAAAGCATGGCCATGGCGCGATCCAATCGAGGAAAGCCGCATTGTAAGGCCGGCGCCACGGATGCCCCCGGTGCGCGTAGGATGGGTGGAGCGCGGCAGTTCCTGGGCAAGAATTCAAGTATTCAGCGCGCGCAACCCATGCGGCCGCAATCGACTGTTTTCCGGCCGATGCCGAGCACCGCCCGCCCACGGCCGCATGGGTTGCGCGCGTTCAGCATCGAGGTTCTTGCCCAGGAACTGCCGCGCTCCACCCATCCTACGGTCCGTCCCATGGGCCATGGCGCTGCCTCAGGTCACGTACCGCATGGGTTGCGC